>BNJV01001093.1_pt1 | contig 143893 bp, 145 predicted proteins | sample 8540591 | NCBI WGS metagenome assembly BNJV01 (sample SAMD00202457, study PRJDB9452) | human saliva metagenome | host: Homo sapiens
TTCTAGTTTTATCTGTCCATTTTGGGAGGTTTTGGCTAAATTACATTGGCGAAATTTATTTTAAAAACTCTTTTGCATGTTTGGGCTAGCTCGTGGCTTTTGCATTTGCCTCTCTGACGCTGGCTGGCGCGCTTGCTGGCATCTTTCACGCACTGAGATGCCTGCATCCGTGCACCTCGCTCATCGCAACAGCCACGCCAAGAGCCACGACGCGCTGGTGACGTCGCTGACCAAACCTCGTCTTTTGCGATAGAGATGATGAGGGAATTTCACCAGTATCTTTTCAGCGCTTTTATCCTCATCGCTCACGCGCTACCTGATTGGCTCGACAACGATCGCGCACCGCCCTCTTTCGCACGCGCTTTGAGGCGTTGTAGCTTATCTGCGCGGTGGCGAGCATAAAAGTCTATCTCGCCCTCGTTTGCCGTAAGGATGGGTACAAATTTCTTTCTCATCGAGTATGATATCGACCTTTGGATTGGGCCGCCACGCACCTGCGGATACGTGCGGTGAATGCCTTCGCGCGTATCCGCCTGCTTTTATCTTGGCAGCTAAGAGGATCTCGCCCGCCGCTGGTATGAAGCGCCCTGTCCGCCAACGCCGACAAATCTCGTGTGACTATGCATGCTGGCGCTCAGGTTCCCATCGCTGAACATTGCTCATAGCGGCACTTCTTACCATGTCGTAAAGCGCTGGTGTGCTCGTCTTTCTTCATGCGGCGTGCGCACACTGCGGAGAAAATGCCCTTTTTCTCTTCGATCCTGGCATGCCTCAGTGGCGCTTGCCTGAGTCGGTGCGACCCTTTATCCACTCTCGAGTACTTTCGCGCCTCGCCGTGCTTTGTTCTTGCGGCCTGAGGTCCCATGGCAGTCGTTTGAAAGCTACATCAGCTGTATCACATCGTGGCTAAAGCCTCGCCGAGACTTTGCAGCTGCTCTGGCTCGATAACACTACGCGCGAGGCACGGAAGCTAAGCTCCTGCTGCAGTTGCGAGCGCGGCGTCAAAACTACCAGGATCGATTCTGTTGCCGTGGCTGCGCTCGCTGAGCGTGCATGCCTCTGGCGTGGTTGGAGCTGGATGGTTGCGAGGATTGGTTAGCGCGTAGATAGGGGTTGTTGATTAAGATGTGAGGTTGTAGCCCGATATTTCCGGCGGCATCCGTGTATCGATGTGCGTTGCCGCCTCGCGATCGCTAGTCCGTCGCCGTCACGCCAGTTACCACGATGACGTGCTTGTCTGGGTTTACCATCTACGCCAGTAACGCACATGCTACAGCTCTGCCGTGAGTTAATGTGGATGGTGTTGCGGTCAAAGATATCCGCTAAAGCGGCCAGAACGGCCTATGCACGAGACTACGCAAACGTCGTTCATGTCCCAGCCATGGTGGTGTCGATAAGCGCGGATGAGCGCGCTGGTACGTAACGCGTCTTGCTAGCAGCCAAACTGAGTAGGCATTTATCTGTCCAGCGAAGCATCGTCATGATCAAAAGCGCGCTAGTTCTATCTCTTCGCCTCGATCTCTGGGCTTAGGGCTCGTCTACGCCGTTTTGCTTTTTAGTAGTTTTGCAAAATCATCTCTTAAAGATGATCTTTTGAAAATTCAGCCACTATATTGACTAAATTGGCTCGCAGACTAGATTTTCTATTATTTGATATCTCTGCAGCTTTTAGCTGGAGCTGGGAAAAGTGTGAGCGGCTTAGACCCTGCTTTTTAGCCCTTTTTCACGTAAATTAAGATCGCTTGCTTGGCTGAGAGCCACCTACCAAAGGCGATGATGCCATTCAGCGTCATTTAGCATAAATACTTCATATTTCTCGCACTCATTGGTGTGTGATTTATCTTTAAAGATAGCCTATTCATCAGTATTCAACGATCTTGCCATCTTCTGTTTGGAAAGCCAGTTGCGCCGTGATGAAGCCCAGTTATATGGTGGTGATAGCCTTTAGGATTTAGCGTGGCTGGCGCGTCTGGTGCTGCCCTCGTGTTTATACTCTTTTGGCTCGCCATAAATTCTCTTCTTTTTATCATTCTGAGCTCCTGATTTCTGGCAGACGCGCCGCTTTGCATGTACTATCGTCTCATCAAGTAGCAGCGTAGCTGGCGTCATAAACCTGGCTGCGGGGTTAAATGCTCCGCACGGTCTGCGTATAGCGCTCCTCTAGGCTACTAAACTGGCACTATCATGTTACATCGCCGTGAGTTGGTTTTGGCTACGAAAGATATGCGCCTTGTGCGACGCGGGTTGGTAGAGGCCAGTTGAAGGCCACCGCGCGCATTACGATGACCAGCGGTATATCAGCGATAAAGCCAAGGCCTGTTGTTCGGCCTTTAGCGAAAATCCGGAGACCAGAACTGCAGTCATCGCCTTTGCACCGCTCGCACTTGCACCAGTGCTGCGATCCCAGCCCTCTCATCCTTCCATCTGTATAAATGTACCGCCATGTTTTGCGGCAAAAAGCACGCTTAGCTCGTGGGGCGATCTCACTGCGCGGGTGATAGGATAGCCGCAAAAGAGTTACAGCCGCCGTACGACCGCACGCTACTGGGCATTTTCAGTTGATACTACCCTCTCTCATGCGCTCTCTCAAACGGCAAATTTATTTGCTTTACGGCTGCAGCTCATCTTTGCTTTCAGGCGTTGGCTGCCATTAAAGCCTTTATCAGCCATAAATGGCAAAAATCAGGACAGTGAAGCTCACGGTCACGACATCCTATCGCGTCAGCATGACTACCTCTATCATCTTGCCAAGCACCGCCTTTGGCTCGCAGCTCATACCTAGCACGCGCTGCTGGGCGTAGCTCACGCAGACATCACGAGGCCCTTACTCCTCGTCATCATGACCCAAACGGGCATTTTCTTTTTACTATCATCTATATTCCTATTCCAAATTTTCTCGATAAATGTAATGTTTTTCTGATCTCAGCTTCACTTTTTGTGAGTTTGCTCTTGCTCGTTTTCGTTTAATTTGAGCTCTGAAAATTTCTTTTCAAGCCATCACGTCCGAGCCTTACTAGCCTGCCGCAACAGCTCATCATCTATTAGACGCTAGCGCTTATTATCTCATCCTGTACCGACGCGATCATCTCGCACATCTTCCGGCTGCAGCCGCTGGTGCATAATAAGCCGAAGTGCCAAGGAGCTTAACTATCTTTGCACCACCGGTGCTTGTCTCTTTTTGAGCACTTTTAGCTCATTTTCTCATTTTCAGTACTCACTGATATTGCTAGCTGATACGACTCATCTCGTCATTGTGAGCGCCGGGCGATCTTTGCTCTTAGCTTGCTGGCGTCTTTATCTTTTTAAAAGCGCTAGCTCATATCTGCACTCGCGCCATTCAGCTCCTGCCAGCCATGCCGATCACCTTGTTTTCGCTAAAAACCGCTAAAGTATGAGCCGTCCAGACCATCACGTAAACTGATTTGCAGACGACCATATCACTGCGTTGGCAAATTAGCTATCTTTTGCGCTGTTTGCTTTACGACAACGGCGTAAGTAGCAGAGTCCTCTCTAGTTTGACCCTCTTTTCTTGGGCTTCCAGCTGTGACTATGACGATGTCACTGCCTTCAATTAACACAAAAATCATCGCCACCACAAACGCTAGTTTTAGCGTTAAAGACGCACGACTCGCGCTGGGGTCGATCGCCTTTTGCGCGCGCCACGTCACCAAATATATCTACAAGCGCGATCTCATCGCAAAGCTCCCTCATACAAAGCGCTATAAAGCTATAGCTAGCACCGACGTTTCAGCTCAACTACACTTATTTTCATCTCTTATCCTATTATTTGATTTACTTTCTTCGGTCTCATGACCTCATTGCCCTTTAGCTTCATCTGGCAAATAATATCCGCCAAATTCACGCTTGCAACATCTTTTTCTCTGATCTGCTTTTAGATTCTGCTCTCGTTTTTTCTCTAGCTCTTGGGCCAGTATTTTCACCACCCTTAAGTCACCACTTTTTCGCCATCTCTCTCGCCCAAAATAGCGCTAGATAGAGAAAGTGTGACTCTCTGGTATCAAGAGTGGCATTTGGCGTTTTGTTTCGTCCAAATAGCTAGCAACAGCTCTATTTAGCGCATCACTCAGCTCTTTTTGCCTCTGCCTCACGCTAGATGTTCAAGCGAACATAGCGCCAAAAACTCTCTGAGACTGTCCCAAAGTAGGTGATTTTTCTCTTTTAGCTCTTTTACAAGCGTGGAGCCAGTCCCACCAGCGCCAGTCTCGAAACATCGCTCCACCAGCAAGTAGCGGCACTACTGAGAGCATTTTTGAGCTGCCACTAACTCAAATATCGGGAAAAAGATCAGTTGATAAGTCCTCTTAAAACGTTGCCAGTAACGCCTACAGACGTCTTTGCCAGCTCTTATTGCTGCAAAGCGATTTTTAGTTGCTTGCTCAGCGGTTTAAGACTTCATTCACGCCAGCATTGTAATGTGTCTCAATTTGTCAAATTTAGCTATCAGATTTCTATCATGAGCACGGCTGCTATCTCAGCCAAAATATAGCTCATCTTTGTGATTTCGCCTCTTTTTAAGGCAAGCTCAAACCACGCATTTATCGCATCTTCTTTAGCCTGCGTCATCGAAAAAATGTCGCCACTTTTGACGCTTCATTTAAAGACGCTCTTGCCAGCTTCGTTACAAACAACCGATTCTCCATCCTCTTTTTGCGATAAAAGTCTTCATCGTGGCTGCCGTACTCCTCGGCCTTTTTAGCCGTAGTCCCCACGTTTGCCACGCTGCCGATCTTACTCACATCAAGCGCCCATGCTCTTAAAGTCCGCCACGCGGGCCTCATAAACCCTAGCGTAAGTCCTATCTGGGATCATGCAAAGTGAAAAGATTGAGCTCGCCAGATCCTTATCTTTTACCTTGCCAGGGTTTCTAATGAGTCGCGGCACTGAGGCGTCGATGATGACGTCATATTTGGCACGTCAAAAGTTGCTGGCATTTTCATTTCAATGCCCAAATTACTGCCTTTTATGCTCAAAATTCGTCAATTTAGCCCAGTAAATTTCATCTTTATTTTTAAAGGGTTAAATTTACGAGAAACTTATATCTTTTTAAGCCGTGCCCTCAACACGTGAGTTTTAAACTCCTCACCAAATAGCTCAAAACCTCTTTAAAATAGCTCTTTATCGCATGCGCAAAGATGACTGGATCGCTAACCTTCATCATCGTGCATTTGTTTCAGATGAAGGCTCGAGGTCAAGCTCTGCCTATCAAAACACTTTTCATAAGTTATCTAGCTCATCTACGCTTAGATATGCCCGCGTCTACGACCTCGCTGCTTTGAACTGCAAGCTCTTTTTAAAAGCTCTTTTGCCATCTTTGCTTATGAAATTATATAAAATTTTCTCATCTTTTTCTGCGATGATTGAGTGCTCATTTTCATAAAATCGCCCTTTTGCATGTATACAGAATTTACGTTTTGTTGCCTTGTCCCAGCTGCCGTTGCTGTGCGGGTGCTGGCGATCTTTAACCGGAGGCGGGACTCTTCTCTGGGTTTCCTTGTCTCAGCACTGGATTTACTGCACTTCTAGCCACTTTTTGGTATTTTTGTAGCGACCTCTTCGTCGTAGTCTGTAGACGATCTCGTCTGGATAAAATGGCACGTTTGTCCCTTGCTAAGCTCGAAATCGCCGCTTTATAGCTGAACGAGTGTGGCTGAGATGTTTGGCAGTTTTATGATATTTGCCTCTTTGTGTGCGGTCAGTTCATCAAAGCTCGAGCTCATCGGCCTTGTTTAGCTCAAGCTCTTTGCTAAAAGAGATAGAATTCGCCCTGCCAAGCTGATATCAGCCCTTGTTATGCTAATGCCAGCGCGGGATAAAAGCCTCTTAACGATAGGAAAGGAGAGTAGCTTGCAAAAAGCGGTGCTTCAGTCGGTTTTAGTCCAGATAATGTCCTCATTTTTAGCCCTCATGATTTTTGAGTATCACGTTTTTATTAAAAGCTGGTTGTATTTTTAGCCCTATTTTGCGATATTTTGATTGTGCTCGCTTAAGGTTTTTGATGTGCTTTTTCGCCTTTTTATCAAGTACAAAGTATAAATAATCGCTCTTTGCAGGGTTTATCGCCGCTTTTATCGCGCTGATCGAGACCGAGCAGACTGGGCTTGGCGGGATACCGTCATTTGAGATGAGGTATTAAACTCGCTCATGTCGCTTCTTATGCGCTCGGCTGTGATCATCGTGCGAGTAGATGCCATAATTTAGCGTGCCATCCATCTGCAGCCTCATGCCCTTATCTGGGCGGTTGTAGATGACCGAGGCAATAAAGTGGCATCTCAGCGTCATTTGCGGCCTCTTTTTGGATGATAGAGGCGATGGTTAAAGTACCCAAAACCACTTTTTCTCGTTGTATTCGCCAGAAATTTTCCTGCTGATCTCGCTTTGCGCCTTTTTGGATGAATTTACAAGGGTAAATAGAGCTGAGGTGCCTCTTCGCTGATGCCAACTGGGATCACCTTATAAGTATTTGGCATCAAAAAGCCATCAGCGACTGGCGCAAGGGCGTTATACTCGCTATTTGGTTTGGCTCCGTCAAGTCCAAAGCTGGGCTGCTATCTGGTTTACGATCGTAGTTTCGCGGGGGATGAGCGTGATCTCGGTCATCGCAGCCTTTGACTTTGGCTAATTTTTAAAAATCAACCCTTGAATTTTATCTTTGCCTATCTCGATCCAGCCTGACTGAGGCGAGCCGATAAAGCGCAGTGGCGTAGTTGTCGATCGCGCTTAAGTTAAAGTTGCGATTAGCTAAATAAGATGATAATCTCGCCCACTTCCCTTTGGCACAAAGACGACTTTGCTCGTGTTTATGGGGCGTGCCAAATAAGACAAATATGCTTAGGACAACGATGAGTACGATATCAAAGAAAATATCTAGGTATGGCTTTTTATAGAGTCTTTATCATTTTTGATTCTTTCGCTTGTTTTTGCTTTTTAAAATACGGCATAAAAATTAATGATTTTCGAGGTTTTACGGCGTAAAATTGGAACAATTATATATAAAGTTAGATAAAAAAATTAATTGTAAGAGCAAAAGCAGATCAAGCTTCAAGCTTCAAAAAAGACGTGGCACAAAAAAAGCTAGCGATGAAGAACTTTTAAACCTTAGCCCGGTGTTGATTATCTTGATACATTTTTTTCAAGAAATTTCGGCTTGAGAGCGTGCAAATAGGCGATGATTTCAAGATCAAAATTTTTATTTTTAGATGATATATTTTCGTTGATAGCCCTTATCTAAACATCGATATCAAATTCAAAAACGAGCAGCAAGATGGCGTCAGACCACTTCATAGTAAAAAGTGTAAGCCTTAAAGACTTTAATGTAAGCATTAGCAGCGAGGGCAGTGCACATTACGACAAGGATGATTATAAATTGATGGAAATTTCACCTCGCACGAGCTAAATGGCAAGCTTAGCTTTGCCCTTAAAAGATACGCTTTTAACCTACAGGGCCTATGACGTAATGCTGGCAGCATCAAGGACTTCATCGCTGAGCTTGATAGCCGCATACACCTAAACAGCGGGTTAAAAAACTGGATATATGGCTACATCGTGGCTGATGATTATCATCTAAATGAGATAAATGGCAAGGCTGACCTTTAGAAAAATGATCTTTTTCTTAAACAGAGCTAAATGCTACTGCAAATGCCAAAAATTACTTGTTAGATTGATAAAGGCTTGCCAGCTGTAAATGTCGCTGAGGCAAATATCACGCTTAATAACTCAAAGCTTCATTGACCTTACAGCGCCTGTTTATAAGGGCAAAAAGCGATGGCTCAAATATTTGCTATAAACGACATCTTTGATGAAAAAAAGTGTACATTAGAGCTTTTTATAAAGACAAAATTCTACTTTACGATGAGGCGATAAATGAGATACTAAGAGCTTATAAGATCAACGTGCCAGTTAGGGCAGCTAAGCGGCAAAATGGACGCTAGCCTAAGAGTACGATAAAAGCGATGAGAAAGAGCTTGAAAGTACTTGATGAAAAAGTGTCATCGCAAATGGCGATTTTTAAGATAAGTGACGCGGTTTTAGATATCGCTGGGAGTAAAAGTTAACGCTAAAAGTGCCCTTGTAAAGCTTGTAAATACTTCTGCGCTAAACATCGATGCAAGCGGCTTTGGGCTTGATTTTTCAGAGCAAATGCAAAAGCAGATATAGTTTACAAAAAGCACCGGCGAGATAAAAGGCGTCATAAAGCTTTTGATCTAAAAGAGAAAAATGATGAGTACAGCCTTTAAAAATGAGCCATTTACTGCACTTCTTGACTTTAGCAAGCCAAGCGAGACCACGCTTAGCGTTGAGCCTTTTGGGCTAAATTTAAGCTTTGGTGATGAGAGCATGATAGCTACAAAAAACAGCAACTTCATCATGCAAAACTCCCCAGTTTTAAAGCAAAATGGCGTGCTTGGTTTTTGATAGATGTGAGCATAGCAAGACTTTGTTAATCTTGAGATTATCAGCAAAAGGGCTTCAAATTGACATGCCGTTTTTGGATAAAAATGGCTCAAAAATATGATAGTGACGACTTTTTGATCACGGTCTCAAAAGCTGGCGTAAAGGTGCAAAATGCGAGCAAAAAACTCTCTTTAAATATCGCTGAAAAGGGCATGGGGTTAAGAGTAACGACCTAAGATTACTGGTGCTTGATGACAATGAGGCAGCAAGCAAACGCAAAAACACGCCACTTGAGGCTCTTTGCAAAAATGGCGACATCATTTTGCAAGACCTTAACAAAACCTGTCATTTACCAGCTTTTAGCGCCGAGGGCAAAAAGCATCTCGCTAAATGGACTAGCAAAGCAAGGCAGAGTTGGATATTTTTAGCGATGAGAAAAGTATACATTAGACGCAACCGACATAAGCGGCGAGTTTATCAAATGGTCTTTTAGGCACCAAGAGCTTTGAGGGCGAGTACATTCGCCTAAAACTGCTTGGGAGAAACACAAAAGAGTTTAAGGCTGAGGTGAGATTTTTGGCACGTATCTAAAAGACTACATCTTTTTATCAAAGGCTTTTAAAGCTTTTTAAACTCGGTGCCGTCGCTTCTTAGCTTTTAAAACGCCTGACTTTAACGACAAAGGGTTTTACTGTTAAAAACGGTAAGTCTACTAACTAGAAAGGGTGACGTGATCGAGTTTTTAGCCATAGAGATGATAGGCACGAGCGCAGATATCGGCGGACGCGGCACGATCGATCTAAAGAGCAAAAAGATAAACATCGACCTTGAGCTAAAGATACTAAAAAGATGCAAGCGGCATCATCGACAAGATCCCCTTATCAACCAAATCATCGCTTGGCAAAGACCGCTCGCTCAACCGTCATCGCCATACGTGGCACGACTGAAAAGCCAGAGTACTCGACGCAAATATTGCGAGATGCCCTACTCTCGCCGCTAAAGATAATAAGAAACGTCCTGCAGGCTCCGTTTTTTGATATTTGAGTAAAAAGCGTTAAGCATAAAATAATTATTGTTTTAGTATAACTGCGACGAAGTTCACGGCGGAGCTTTTATCCGCCACTCATTCTAAGTATCTTGCCAGATCCTCGTCAAAACAAAACAACGCATCATTGACAAACCATCTACAACATTTGCGCTTCGACGCTAGTTAAAGTCTTTTTGAAGTATTTTTATCATCATTTAGCTTTGAAATAAAGTGTTTAGGCTTGTTGTTTTTACATCAAGCCTAACTGTGCTTTTGTTTTTGTGAGAAACTTGTTTTGTGCTTAAATTTAGAATTTACAAAAACCACAATTTTTGCTAACTAAAAGCGATTTTTTTAGTGCATTAAATGTCCCAAAGACAATAAATATTTCCACAATCAAACTAAAGTTATAAATTTAGTCTGAGTTTATGTCTTCACAACAGAAAAACATCTGCCAAAAGTAAGTTATTTTCAGGCTATAAACTTTGTTGAAATTTTGTGCCCATAAAAAGGGATGGAGTGATAGCGTGATGTCTTATATTAGAACTGAAGTTATGTCCGCACTTTGAGTTCTATTTGTTAGCAGGACTAATTAGCACGCATTTTTGAGCTGGCATAAAATCTTTAGCCCTACTTGTTAATCGCCATCAATAAAGCCAAAAGAGATTATCTAGCTGAAGTGCGACCGCAAACAACCTGTAAAATATCTATCAAAGCTATAAAAAGCTAAATTTCCTAGTGGCAATTTATAAATACCAAGCTTTGTTAGCCAGCCTGCATTAGCAAAATTTCTTTTTATGCTCTTGCTCGTTTTTTTATAGCTCTTTTAGGGCGTTTGATTGAGAAAAATTTAACACTATCCATAAAAATCAATAAATTCATAAAATTTTACGCATTATAATACGTAAAATTTTACTTCATCTCAAGTCGCATTAGATACATATCTTCGCCGTCAGTTACCTTCAAGTACGGCTTTTTACACTTTGGACATGTAAAAGTCATTTTCGCTAAGCTCCCCGCCAAATCCACAATCCAAACACTCGATCACAATGCCTCGTAAATTTATAACAAGCTCGGCGTTTTTCGCAGATCGTGCCAGTCTTATAAACATCAATGCACTCTCTGAGATAGTGTGGCTCACTCGCTTAAAGCGGCCAACTTTTATCTCGATCTTGCTTATCTCTTTTGCGTTTTCTTTGGCGACATTTTTCTCACAAAGGCTGACTAAATTTTCGAACGATACTAAGCTCGTGCATTAGCAGATCCTGGTAGTAGCTCACCCTTTGGCGGCTCGAAATCTTCTTGATTTATAGGCGTTTTCGATGATGACACGCTCAGTTTTTGCCTCTAAACCTTGCCTATTATCATCGCGTTTCTATCAAATTCTCTTAAAATTTTAAGTGCCTCTTCAGCCTGGCTCTCATCGACAGCCATCACAAAAGTGCCCTCATTTGCAAGCTCATAAGGCTCAAATCCAAATAGCTCACAAACGCCCATCACTTCGTCTGCGACCTTGATATTTTTCTTCAAAATACCAAGATATCAAATTTACTAAATTTAGCCCACTCGTTTAGCACCGCACTTAGTCCCGCCTCTTGTCGCATCACGCATGGTTTGTGGCTTTATGCCAGCGCTAAATAGCCTTAAGAGCAACCTCTTTTAGGCTCTTGCAGTCACTTTTTAGATCAAGCCCAAGCTCAAATTCTTCTCTTGCTGCTAGCACCACACCGCCGTGTCTGCCAACATCTCCAGAGATTAAGATTTTTGCCCTGCTTTTACATTACTCAGCTCCACGCCCTCGCAAACTATCTCGCCGATACCTGCTGTGTTTATAAAGAAATTACTATCGCATTTGCCCTTTGGTACGACCTTCGTATCGCCACAAACCACGCTCACGCCACTATCTTTTGCAAGTTTTTGCAAGCGAGCCAAGCACACGCTCGAGCTCTTCTATGCTAAGCCCCTCTTCGATGATGAGCGAGCAGCTTAGGGTATTTTTGCGCTTGCTCCAACCATCGCTAGGTCGTTTATCGTGCCGCAAGCTGCGATCTTACCGATGTCGCCGCCATTATAGGGAGTTACCACAAAGCTATCGGAGCTAAAATGCGATCTTGCCGTTTCAAATTTAGTATCGCTGAGTCGTTGCTCTGCCTTAAAAGCTTCGTTATCAAAAATTTGTAAATATCGTCTCGTTTATAAGCGAGTTCATCTCTCGCCGCCGCCGCCGTGGCTTAGCATTATCTTTTTCATTAAATTCGCTAACCAACTCTTGCGTATTTAAAATATGCCGCACAAGCGCCCTCGCTTGATACCATGCACGATCCTATCGGATTTTGTGGGTTACAGACCTTGCCAAAGACCTTACAATCAGTCGGCTTTGCCAGCCCTCTTACGTGCCCTACAAATGCAAGCCTTGCTCTCGGCAGCGCTCTCACGCTGCAGTCAAACTGCACTCTAGCGTCAAGATAGGCAAACTCATCTTTTAGTTTCATGCCACTTTGTGCTATCTCGCCAAGGCCTCTCCAGACAAAGTCGCACGGCTCAAAAGTATTTAGCTATGAGCTCTTTTGCCTTGAGGTTGCCCTCTTCTTTGACCGCTCTTGCGTACTCGTTATAGACTTCATAAGTGCCTGCGTTTTGCTGACGGACTAAATTTAGCACACTTGCCATGATGTCAAGCGGCTCAAAACCGCTAATGGCGATGGGCCTTTTAAATTCGCTAGCTAGCTCTTTGTAAATTTTGCTACCCGTGATGACGCTTACGTGACTTGGTCCCAAAAATGCGTCTATCCTTACGTTTTCATCGCTCATTATAGCTCTAACTGGGGCTGGGACGGTTACGTGATTTATGTGAAAATATAAATTTTTTTAATGCCCTCTTGCACCACTTTTTCAACTAAATTTGCGCTCATCGGAGTCGTCGTCTCAAAGCCGATCGCAAAAAATATGACCTTTTTGTCTGGATTTTGTTTAGCGATATTTAGCGCATCAAGTGGCGTGTAAAGCGCCCTTATATCGTGTCCCTCGCCGCGAAGCTTTTGCAAGCTTGTCTTTGAGCCGAGGCACTCTTAGCATGTCAGCTAGCGTGCAAAAGATCACATTATCCATGCTGGCAAGCTTACAGGCCTCGTCTATGCGGCTTTTTGGCATCACGCAGACTGGGCAGCCTGGGCCGTGGACGAAATTTATATGCTCTCCAACTAAAGCTTGGCAGTGCACATTTCATAATGCTATGCGTATGGCCGCCGCAAATTTCCATGATATTTAGCGGTTTTACGCTCTCTTTTTGTATCAGTTTTGAAAGGGCAAGGATTAAAATCTTTTATCGCGAAAATCATTGATAAGATCCATCAAATTTTCCCCGCGTCCATATCCTCAGCGATCTTTTGATAGACCTCCAAGCTCTCAAGCGCAAACTGCGTATCGATCTTTTGCATGGCATATCCAACGTGGATTAGCACGTATTCGCCAACTTTTACCTCTTCAGAGATGAGGTCTAGGCTTACCTTTCTAGTAACGCCCGAGGTCTCAACGGTAGCAACGTTGTTTTTCATCTATTTCTACTACTTTTGAAGGGATCGAAAGACACATTATCTTAGCTCTTTTTAAATTCCAAATAACTTATCCATTTATCGATGCCCCTCGCCTGTTTTGCTATCTACCACAAAGATATCGACCTTTGATTTAGCTTTTCTAGCGTCGTTTTTCACTCGCTCGATATCAAAGTCAAAAGTGCGGCGCAAGCGAAGCTTTTGTGATCAAAAGCACGTCAGCAGCCCTAAACATCACTGGATATTTACTCACCTTATCATCGCCCTCTGGCACAGAAAGAAGCACAGCGTTAAAGTGTGAGCCAACGTCGTAGCTAGCAGGGCAGACTAAATTTCCAACATTTTTCTATAAAGACTAGATCAAGCTCATTTAGTGGCAGGGTGATGAAGCCCCTCATGCACCATAAAAGCGTCTAAATGGCAGGTCTGACCTGTGCTTATCTGATGAGCTTTTGCGCCAGCTTTTTACTATGCGGTCGGCATCTTGATTTGTCTCAAGTCTCCCTCAACTACGCCTATTTTAAATTTACCAGCCTTTATCGTAGCCTCTAAAAGCGTAGTTTTGCCAGCGCACCGGGCTACTCATCAAATTTACACAAAGTATCTTTTTCTCATCAAGATGCGCTCTGTTGTGAGCGGCCTCTTTGTCGTTTTTCAGATAGGATTTTTCTCTATCACGTCTATGGTTTTGCTCTCGTTTAGCACGGGGTGCGCGTGAGCCTCGTGACTATGCTCGTGTGCGTCGCGAGCGTGATCTGTATGCCCGTCGTGAGTGTGTGGGTGTGAGTGAGTGGTACCATCAGCGTGAGTGTGAGTGTGGGCGTGATTACCCATTGAACAACCGCAATCTTTACATTTTTTTATCCTTTTTATTAATTTTTGAGAGATTTTAACGCTTAAATTTAAAAATAAAATTAAATTAAGGGCATTTTATGCAAATGAGATAAATTAACCCGTTTTTAATCATCCTTTAAAGTACCTTTGATCTTGCAAGCGAACTGGCTCTTCAAAGCTCTCGTTATCATCTGTGTAGCCATTTTTCATCAAAAGTACTTTCATCACTGCTTCTTTTTACCATTTGGCGTGATGATGAGATCTTTTAGCCTTGCCCTACCATCATCCATCACCATCAAAACAGCAACAGCATCACATCTTGATCCATCATCTCTCGCTCAGTCTGCTTTTGCCTTTTTGGTTGGCATGTAAAACTCTTCGATGCCATATTTTACAAATGAATATCCATCAAATTTGCCAGCTAAGAAAAGAGCGTCTTTTGGCTTAGTAAAGCTAAAGTATCAAAAGCATAAGTGGCATTAGCATCTTGCTTTAAAATGGCGTAAATTTCATCATTTTTGAGATATTTCTATCATATATATATATCTCAACGCCAGTTTTTCATCAAATTTAGACTGCTGCAGATTTTGAAAAATCTGAAAAATCATAGCTCAAGCTCACGTAGTTTCCGCGAAAGAGATCCCTTGGATCGTAAAGTTTTACCCTCACTTTTACCTCTTTTCCAAGATAAAAGTGGCATGAGCGCGTATGCGAGCATCGCAATTATTAGTAGGTCGAAAGAATATGGCTGGTATTAGTGATCTTATCTTCATTTTGTACGTCCTTTTTAGCTGCAACTGCGCGAGCACGACGAAGGCAAAGACGATAAATAGCGCCGTAGCTCCCAAATAATCGCCTATTAGCTCAAAGTATCTAACCACCGCAACTAAGAATATCATGCATAGTCCTAGCGTTAGCTCGCCATTTTTGATAAGCACGGCTGCAACGATGATGTTTGCTAGCGAGAAGAAGATATTTGCATATCCAACGCCTAAAGCTAAAGACAAATGGCAACGCAAAGGTATCAAGCCAAGAAGCAAGCCGCTTTTTGTTTTTCTCTTTGAAAAATAGCGCAATGCTAGCGATGCTAAATACGGCAAAAACCTTGCCAAAACTGCTATAAAAATGCTTTTGCAAAACCGAAAATTTATCTTCTTCTAGCTCGTAGATGTCGCCATTTGCATAAGCTATCAAAGCAAACGATCAAGATAATGATGCCAAGATACTTGCCGAAAGCCTTTTACAAGGTGCGCTAGCCTATCTCTAAAGTCAGCTAACGTGCTAAAGAGCGCGACAAGTAAAAGCGCGTATGAGGCGATAAAGTAGCAGCCATCGGCGCTCTAAACATAAGATCATCAGCCACAAAATTCGTTAAACCCACTGATCCCTGGCGCAAAGCGAAACGATGTAGAAAAATATATCCGCCAAAAGCATAATCGCAAGAAAAAATAGAGTCACTTTTATAAAGCATGTAGGCGCCAAGGGCTATAAATACAATAAATTGCAAAGCAAACTCGTCACCCGTGCCCTTAAAACAAACCAGATCGTCGCAAAAACAAGGGCTTTTGAGCCACCAGCAAGGGCTTTTTGCTAGCAAAGAGGCGCCATAGCTCCAACGCTCCAGAGCAAAACACCGCCACTTGGCTCGTCGCTAATATTATAGTTGAGCGATAAGCGCTATGGCAGCTCCGTAGCGAAAATTTTCCCCAAAAAGAGCGTGGCTGTGCCAAGCTTATCTTTGCCTTTTTTTGAGATAATAAACTCCGCCGAAAATTACAAGTCAAGCGTAAATAGCATAGCACAAGCGCATCAGCCTTGGCATCTCCTCCCAGTTTGCGCCAACTAGTGTAAAAATGCCAGTGCGAAAAAGAGATAAGCAACCAACTGAATAAAGCTAGTCTTCTCGCTATGAGCGTTTATATCTATATCATATAATTGCTATCTTTTAAAGCGGTGGCCTTATCGACCACATCCTCTTTTTGCCAGCGATCTAGCTCTTTGGCTAGAAAATTTCTATTATAGAAATTCATCTTTCATTCTCTTTAAATGACATGTGGCTAATGATAGCATACAAGCGCCAAAAATGCTAGAACAAAAATAAACAGGGAGAAAATTTAAAAAGCCAAAAACTTGGGCGGGCTTTTGCAAATTTAGCTTTAGCCAAAGCAAGTAAAAACAAACGGTCATCAAACTTTCGCCACAAAAAGATATCAGGCACGCAGAAATAGCAAAACCAATAACAATTTGCAAAAATGGATCACAAAAACTGCTAAAAACTACCAAAAAGACAAAATAAGACAAGCTCTGCAGCCAAGAAAGCGCTGCTAGCTATTTACAAAAACCCTAAATTAAGAGCCAAAAGCTTTTTAGCTTAAAGGGCACAGCTGGCCTTTAGTAAGTTTAGAAAACTTAACACCCTTTAAGCCAGCAATCCTATCAGCAAAAGCGCTCTATCTTGCTAGCCTCACCTCTTATCGAGATCGTTTCTAAGCAGTTGTGGTGATCGACGCATGAACGTGATTTGTGCAGATGATCTTCACATCAGAGTCATGCCTCGATATCCATTTTTATTCACCAAATCGTTGTGATGATGCACATAAATGAGCGTCAAAAACCCCAATCAACTCCTCGTCAGCGTCCTTCCAGCTATCGTTTACGATCTTTTTCACGGATCAAATCCCTTTGTCAAATTCACTTCTAGAAGCGTAGCCTTGTTCGCTAACTTTTCTATCTAGTTCGTCTAGTAATTGACTAGGCAAAGAGACACTAAAACGTATAACACTATCCATTTTTGCTCCTTTCTCGTTTGATTACCGTTTATAATCATTATACATCACTTATTAGAAAATGTGGATAACATAATAATCGGTGCCCCTAAATTGCTACGTTAGAATCGTTACTGCAGAATTTTCTTATTGATATAAAATTTCTCAAATTTGCTTCGATTTGTCTTTGTAACAAAGCTCAAAGCAAAGTCTTATTTTGAAAAACTCCGCCATAGTAAAAATCTCTTTTTCTCATTTTTAGAAATTTCCAAAAACAATATCAGCCATGCCATTTATAAATGCCGTGCCGCCACTCTTGGCTCATCTTTTAGGGCACTTTTGAAAGCATCTTTAAAGCCGATAACTCCGTCATTTAGGCTAAATTTGTAACACGCATCTAAATTTTTATCATAAAGCGCCTCAAGCCCTCATGCCGCTTTCGCCCTCAAAACTCGAGTGAGATATGCCACATATTATCGCACCAAATGCGTCAAATATCCTACCAACAGAGCTAGTTTTTACCAATTTGAACCCCTTTTGCTCCATCATCTTGAGATCTCAAGCACTTCATCGTAAATTACTAGAAAATTTACGCCCCTCGTCCTCAAGCTCATACTTCAAAATAATAGAATAAGCGATGAGATAGATATTTTTTATGCTATTTTCGCCGCCAAATAAAGCTAAATTCATCAAAGTGATAAACTCTTTTGTAGCTATTTTTATCCAGCCTAAAAACCTCGCCACCCCAAATTTGCCATCCTCTGCGTATCCTGTGCCGTCAAACAAAAGCCAAGATACTCTTTGCCTGCTAGCTCATTTTCAAAGATGACACTAGCAAGTGCGCATAGTGGTGCTGCAGATGAACCAGCTCAAAGCCCTGATCCTTCGCCCATTTTGTATTTAAAGAAAATTTGGATGCAAATCAGCTGACCTATGTCTATTTTTAGATCATAAGTCGTTTCAAAAAGGGTAAAAATGTCCTTAAACCTATCAAAAAGTCGCCACGTTTTTAGATCGCCGATATATGGACTAACCATCAAAAAGTCCGTCTTTTGTAGATGCAAAATGAGGCTTTTAGCTCCGCTCAAGTGCTAAAAATGTCCTTTTGCTTCACTATATGGATGAAAGTGGATTTAGCCCGCGGCTCATCCCTGTAAAACAACTTCATCTCCAACGCAAAATGCGATACTATCGTCACTTGGCGGTCATTCCTCGGTCGTGATCAGGTAAAGTCTATGACATCGCCTAGTCTCTTAGCTCGCTTCATCTTTTTATCACAACCTCGCCTGAGATATTTGCGCTAGTTGCGATGATGTCGTGTTCCAAATAGTCAAAAAGCAAAAGATGTAGCCGCTAAATGCGAGCATGACGCCAACTTGTTTCGATTTGGTGCGACACTTTTTGCGATATTTGAGCCATTTTTGCTTCAAAGCAAGACGATCGGCTTTCAAATTTGAGCTAAAAGCTTTGCGCCTCTGCGTCTGAAGTGCGCTATTTTTCTGGCGTTTTGCGATACACTCATCAGCGCAAAGGGCTTGCTTGGGCGGTGTTTTCTAGCTCTTAGCTCGCAAACTGCTGCTTCATTTGTCGCGTCGCAAACCAGATGCAAAGCCACCAAGGCCCTTAATGGCTAGAGTACGCCCTCGTTTATGAGACTAGCCGCCTCTTTGGCTGCTTCGTTTTACTACAAAGCACTTTGCCAGTATCTTTTAGATAGAGTTTTGGCCCGCAGTTTGGGCAAGAGATCGGCTCTGCGTGGTAGCGGCAGTTAAGCGGATCTTGTACTCGCTCCCACAAAACTCGCACATCTTAAACTCGCTCATCGTCGTATTTACCCTGTCATAAGGCAATGCTTTGATGATGGAAAATCTCGGTCACGCAGTTGGTGCAGTTTATAAATGGAATGTTGTAGCGTGGTTGTGGGGTCATAAAACTCGCGCAAGCAGTCATCGCAAGAAGTGCGTAATCAGGCAAGATGGGCGCTTGTTTGGTGGCGCTTTTTGAGCGATGATCTCAAGCTTTTCATAAATTTTTATCTATCTTGACATTTCTTTAGCTCATCGATCCTAGCAAGGGCTGGCGGCTTCTCATAAAGCTCTTTTTCAAAAAGCCAAAAAGCTAGCCTCTTCGCCACTGAAATTAGCTTCACGCCCTCGTCGTCGTTATACATTCGCCAACTAGCTGAAATTGTGGGCTAAAGTATAGACAAAGGTCTAAAACCAACGCCTTGAACTAGCCTTTGATCTCATATTTAAAGCTTGATCTCAACGCCAAATCCGGGAGTCAAGATTTGTTTTTATATTTGGGTTTAGATGCTTTTTATCAAGTTACTAACTACCTTATTATAAAATAAATCCCCGCTTAAAGTAACATTTTTGATGTTAAATTATCTCGTTTTTCATAGCTAAAATCGCTCAAAAATGCGCCAAAGACTCAGTGCAACCAAAGCTGATATTCTTCTCTCAGCGCCAGCAAAGATAAATGAAATGATACTTTTGCAAACTTAACCCCGTCTAAACCAAAGTCATCTTTCATTTTGTAATCTATCCTAACGCCCTTTTTAGCCGCTAAAATCACTTGCCATAAGAACCATTCTCCCCTGCTTTTTAAACTCATCACATAAGCCAAGCAAGCGTCCTGCTATGCAAAATAGCGAGAAAAAGCTAGCGTTTGAGCTCAAATTTACCACTTGGCAGGGGCGCGCTCTTTGCTGAAGTTTTCAAGTAGTCTTTCGCCGCTCTCATCAGCCCTTATAAGCTCTTAAATTTCTTCAAAGCTGCTAAATTTTCGGCAAAAATAGAAGCTGCGTTTGCCTGATTTTGAAAGCAGGCCGAAATTCATCATCGCTAAATTGCTAAATTACAGCCCCAAAACCACTTCTTCCCAAACTCTCAGCTCAAATTCCTCATCTTTTGTATATGGGCTAGCGCGCGCTGTTTTCAAACAAAGCAAGCCTTGAAAGAGCGCTTTTTGCTCGCTTTACAGTAACGGCTTAAAAAGCTAAAGCCATCTTTATTTAGCTGCTCGCAAAGGGCGTAAAGAAAAAAAGATCATTTGGCGCCATCACGTCATAGCGGTGCATCATCGTGGTTTTGCCTGTAAATGGCTGTCGTTTTTAGTGCCAAAAGTGGCTTTTCAAAGCTAGCAAGCGCGATCTGCGCCCGATCATCGGCGATGAAAAATTTACAGGTAGCTGTTTTAAATTTACAGGCATCAAGAAAATTTGCATCAGATTCACCCCAAGAGAAATTTCCTATCAAATTTTCATCCTGCTCTACGCAAACACTCTTGCCGTTTTTAACAGATTGAGCGGGTTTTTGAGCTTGTCATTAAAATTATCAAAGCGTTATCTCGCCCTCAAATTTACTCCAAGTAAGCACGCCACCTTCATTTAAAAATAGCCTTGCCATTAGCCAAAAATGCCGCCGCTTGAGATGGGCTAAGCGTGCCGATCTACTTCTTTAATCTCACCTGCCACGTCAAGCTCATCTGCCACATCAACCTCGCTATGCTTTATAAAAAGGCTATGAGGGCAAAAATGGCGCTTGCTCTGTCTGCTAGGGCGCTAAGCTCCTCGTTTGACCCGCTTACCTTTGAGCCATTGATCATTTTGCAGCTTATAGAGTGCTTAAGCTCCCCAGCTAATGAGCATAAAAATGGTGCCAAAAAGGCTGGATTTTTAAAGCAGTCAAATTTAAAAGCAAGTATCATTTTTAAACCTTTTTGGCGTAGTCATCGAGGGTGTCGTTTAGGGTGAGTACCACCTTTTCGCGCCAAAAATCAAGCTCTTTTAAGTGATCAAGCAGCGTTTTTCTAGGATATTAGAAGCTTTTTATCACTTCATCTGAGAGGCTAGAGTGATGATTCTATGCAGCTAGGGCACGATGCCTAAGATTTTTGGTTGTCGGTCTATCGCCTGCAAGCTCCATTAGATGAAGGGTTTGGAGCATCTCGATCTCGTGAGCCGAGCCGTCCCAGCTGATAGAGTGGTACATTTAGAAAGTCGAAAAATAAACATCGCCCACGCTTGCGCCATTTGCGCTAATGCAATCAACGACGATAAGATAGTCAGATCGCTTTATAATGTGAGTTAGGCGAGGGGCTAAAAGTGCCCCGTCCATTAATGTAAGCTCGTTTTTAGAGCTTGTAAATTTATAGTTTTTAGCCATCAAAATTTACAAAATGAACACCTATGCCCTCATCAGCAAACGTCACATTGCCAATGCCAGAACAAGCACTCTCATCGGTGTTCTTTTACAAATTTATAGCCACTAACGATGGCGTCCATCGCTCCATTTTTGCCTTTAACGGCGTTAAATATCGCCATATAAACGTGAATAGAGCGCAGATATCACTGATGATCCACATGCAAATTCTGTATCGTTCTAACATTTGCTAGTCCGCCCATAAGCTCTTCAAAGTATCTCGCTGGCTCGTAGATCGCTCCGCCAAGTCCCTCGTGATAAACGTGAGCGTAAAAGCACTAGTCCAGTTAGGCAGATGAGTGCCAAGATGACGTAAAGAAGAGTATGGGGCAAACTGCAATGGGTTATAAACACCCCTTAAATGTGGGTGTGGCCCCATAAAATGTAGTATTTTATCTGCGCTATCCAAACTTTTGGACTCAAAAAGTCAAAGCACGCTCATCCACTCTTTTTGCTGTGTTTATCAAAGACAAATAGATAGAAAGATTAAAGATAAATACCGCTATTAGCACAAAACCAGCGACTTGGTGCGCCAAAACGCCACTTTGCTTTACGCAAAAGTTGTAGGCTCACTCGTGATCTCTGGGCTCATAAAGACATAAGAGATATAGTAGCCGCTCACAACCAAAAGCGTGATAGCTAAATCTAATCCAGTGTGTCGGCCTAACGCCGATGGAGGAATTCATATTCGCTGATCCTGTCAGGGATTTTTATGTGACATCTTTTTCTCCTTACAAATTTGGATTTATCTTATAAGTACTCAAATCATTTTCCCTTCGTGTCCATAACATGCAGCGCACACGCGATGCAGGGTCGTAAGAGTGAATTTTTTCGTATTATCTCAAGTGGTTTTGAAAGATCAGCGATCTTCATACCAACTAAGCACGCCTCGTAGCTGCCCATTTGACCTTTGGCGTCTTTTGGAGAGGCGTTCCAAGTGCTTGGCACGACTGCTTGCCAGTTTGAGATGACGCCATCTTTTATGCGGCACCAGTGGCTTAGCGCGCCTCTTGGAGCGTTGCCTTTGAGTGGCCTTTATACTCTTTGCTATTATCTATGACATATTTTGTGCAGGTCTCTTGATCTGTCTTTAAATTTTCGATCAAGGCATTAAATGCGTCCATGGTGTGCTCTGCAACCACTTTTGCTTCAAACATACGAGCAGCGGTTCTGCCTAGGTTGAAAAGACCGCGCTTAGTGGCAAGCCACTCTTTGCTAAAAACTCATCGACTACTTTTTAACTCTCTCGTTGCCTTTAGCGTGGTTTGCGACGATGCTTGCGATCGGTCCTACTTGCATAGGCATGCCATCATATCGTGGCGCTTTTGATCCAGCTATATTTGCCCTTTGTGTCAAAAGCTTGCTAGAGCTAAAAGCTTGCCTCGCCATCGATGCTCTCGCCATCACAAGACCAGTGTAGTTTGCCTCAGTTTTCACCGTCATAAGGGTGAAGCGGCTTTGTCGTTTTTATACCAAGCCCTTGTCGCCTCTTCTGTGATCTTGTCTTCGTCTATGTCGTAGACCTTGCTGAGATCGCCATTTAAGATGATGCCACCTTTAAATAGATGGTCATTTTTGCCGATCAAAAACTCATCGTCGTCAGAATAAAATTTGATACGCCAACGTCGTTTAGAACGCTTGGCTCGTTTGCATCAAAGCCTTAGCCGCCATCAAAATATCTGGATAGTAAGCTCTATCTACAAGATTCTTTTATCTCAGCAGATTTACTCATATATTCGCCCATTCTAGCTGGATCCATAGGGTCCATCACACAGGTCACGCCGCCAACTGTTAGGCTTTGTGGATGTGGGTTTTTCGCGCCAAGATAGCCATCATCTGAGCTGCTGTTCTTTGAATCTAGGCACTCAAGGTAGTGAGAGAGGACGATTAAATTTTTGCTCTGGAGTAAATTTATATGTGCTATGTCCCCAGTATGCGTTGGCAAATGGTCCAAGGTTGCCCCTTTTTAACAAAGGCTTCAACTCTCTCTTTTACCTCTTTTTAGCTTGTCAGCTCCCGTTGCAAATGGCATGCTTGTGTATTTAAACGCCTCTTCGCTAGCCTTATGCACGTCTGCGCTTAGTGCAGAGACGACGTCTGCCCAGTCCATGCCGTGAAGCTGATAAAAAGTGCACGATATGATCGTGAAGATATAAAGCTGCGTTCGCAGAGCGTTCTAGTTAGCTCGGCATTTAGCGGAGGCTTGATGCCAAGGGCATCCTCAACTGCTACTATGCCTGCTCGGTAGTGTGGTATGTGCAAACGCCGCAAATTCTTTTGCATGAAAAAGCCAGCATCTCTTGGGTCTCTGTACTATCTGCTCTAAGCCCCTCAAAGAGTTGAGCCAGAGTAAGCCTCTTTTTACAACGTTATTTTTCATCGACTACGACTTCTATTCTTAAGTGCCCTTCGATACGTGTTATAGGGTCTATTACTATTCTTTTTCACTCATTTTCGCCTTATTCTTTATCTTTACTCATACAAGCTAGTGCAGCGTGAGCCGCCATGCCAATACCTGCTAGAGCTAAAATTCCAATGCCTATTTTATCGCTTACATTATCAGCGCCAAGCCCTACAAACAGTGTCAAATAGCCTATCAGCCATCGGCTCTTCAAATAGCCCCATCGTATCCCAGAAGTCTGGCTCTGAGCAGCCTATACAGCCGTGACCTGCTTGAACTGGCCATGATGTGTGTTGGTTAAATCTCTCGCGTGAGCAGTTATTAAATGTATATGGACCTTTACAGCCTACTTTGTATAAGCAGTAGCCATTTTTTGCACCCTCGTCGCCAAAGCTTTGGACAAACTCGCCTGCGTCAAAGTGGCCACGTCTCTCGCAAAGATCGTGAATTCTTAAGCCATAAGCCCATTTTGGTCTGTTATAAACATCAAGTGCAGGCAAAAGTACCAAATAGCAAGTAGTGAGCACATTGCCAACGATGTTTTTCTCGCTTGGAGGACAGCCGGCACGTTTATGACTGGCTTATCAGTCACCTTTGAAGACCGACTGAATTTGTTGGGTTTGGCTTAGCTGCTTGGATACCGCCAAAGCTAGAACAGGTGCCGATAGCAAAGATAGCAGCCGCATTAGCAGAGGCATTTACGGCGTGAGTTTTGCCGCTTGTGCCGTGAGGTCCGACTGTCAAAAAAAGTGTTCAGTAGCTCCAGTTGGGACGCCACCCTCAACTAACTTGAGATATATCTGCCTTTATATTTTTCTATCGCATGCTCTGATTTTTCTTCAGCCTGCCAACCAGCAGCAGCCATGATAGTTTCGTGGTATTCCAAGAGCATATGTAGTCAAATAAGGCTATCTATGCTTGGAGCGTCAGTTCTTGTAAAGCCCTCGCTACAGCCAGTGCATTCTGCCATGTGAAGCCATATCACAGGAGCCTATCGCTTAGCTCAGCAGCACGAGCAACCATCGGTGTCATCGCACTGGCAATGCCATAAAAAGCTGTCATCGCACCAGCCCACTTCATAAAATCACGCCTAGTAAAGCCCTTATCTTTTTAAAAAGCTGCGCAATACTAGTGTCATTTTTCATTTTAGGCAATGCACTAAGTTCGCTTAAGCGTCTATTTATCTTTGACGCAAGTCATTATTCATATAAGCTCCTTCATTTTGAAATTTGTTTTATTTTGTATCTTATCTTTTTAAAAAGACAAATATTATTTTATTCTATTAATAATTATATTTAAATAAATTTTTAAAGATTAAATTTTAAACGCCTTGATATCAATAATCTTAAAATATGCTAAAAATAATATTTAGTGAGAATTTACCCCATTTTGAGAAATGATATGGCAAAATTCTATTTTTCTGAAAGCAAATATCAATTTAAATTTTTAATATTTTTAAAAATATATTTTAGTATATTTTAAGAAGAAAGGACTTTGAAGTATAAATTTTAAAAGCCCAAATGAGTTAAAGTTTAGGGCTTTTAAATTGCATTAAAATAGCCAGATAGCCTCCATAAAGCCTTGTGCCCCAAGGTTTTTGGTTGATTTGTCTAGCTCGCCCTCAGTTTTATACAAAAATTATGGCATCAGCTATGTATTTTTGAGTCGATTTCGTTGTTTTTGTGAGATGTCGTAAGGGTCTGATGACGCCACTTACTTGCATGATCTGCTTTTCGCCGTTTATAAGTAGCTCGCGGCTGCCCTCGATGAAGTAGTTGCCGTTGTTTAAGATCTTGATGATCCTAGCTGAGATGGTCGCGGTAAATTCTCGCTTCTGTTGCTAGTGCCACTACCTGTAAATTGTGCCACCACTGCTTTAAAGCCGATGTCGCCGTATTTGTTTAGATTATCAGCCACGGTTGAAAGTGGTGCAGCTCCAGCTGTGAAAACGCCTCCGCCAAGCGAAATGGTGCTATCTTTGTTGGTGCTTTTGCTGCCGCTTGAGTTTGACTTGCGTTTTTCTGAGATGACGATGGTTACGATGTCATTTACATTCATCGCCTTTCTGTCTGAAAAAGGATTTTTCGCCCTTGCCAAAGAGGCTGCCGGCGTTGCTTTGACCGCTGCCACTATCTTTTGAAGGGAGTTGCTCGACATAAACTGGAGGTTTCATATTGATATGAGGATCTGCGCTTGGGGTACAACCTGTGTAAAAAAATGCCCGCAAATGTGACGAGCCAAATCTTTTTATAGTTCATAAAATGCCTTAAAATAAGTATCTTTGTGCTAAGATTAAAGCAATTTAAGTTCCCAAAAAGGTCACAAATGAAAAGTTGTTACATTTTTCAGACAAAAATCTAGCATATTTGCAGAAATTATAGCTACAAATTCAAAAAGTTGAGATCTTTAAGATAACTCCCAGACGAAAATGACATCTAATAAATTTAAATGAAAAGGGTTTTTAAAATTATAGATAAATTTGAAGGATAAAAGGCCAAAAGCGACTTCGTCATAGTCGTTGGCTGTGAGAACTTTCAGCCTCTTTGGCAAAACGAGCTAAATTTAAAAGCTAGCAAAGAAATGAAACGCACCTGTTTTTGACGAAAATGCAAGCGAGCTAAGGGCACCTAAATTTAAACTCAAAGCTTCTAACAACTGATAAATTGATGAGTGCTAGCTACAAGCACGAGATCATCACGCCATTTAAATTTCCAAAGCTTGCTTCTAAAAAGAGCCAAAGCGGCAAAACAAAACGGTCGTTTTGCCTGAAAGTGATGATGAGAATTACTAAAAGCAGCTCACATCGTGCTAGAAAAAGGTGCAGCAAACATCATCTTACTAGGGCCTTGAGGCGAAATTTCAGGCAACCACTTTGGGGCTAGATGTAAGCAAAGCAAAGGTGCTAAACCCAGCACAAAATGAGCTAACAGATGAATTGCAAAAGAAAGTATGAGCTAAGAAAGCACAAAGGCGTGGACGAGAGCCAAGGCAAACGCGCTTGCACAAAAGATAGAGTACTTTGCCACGATGCTAATGCATGAAGGCATAGCTGATGCTTTGGTAAGTGGCGCTACGATGAGCACGGCTGATACGATCCGCCCAGCTCTGCAGATCATAAAAACAAAGCCAAATGTAAGTGTGGTGAGTGGGGCATTTTTCATGGCGCTTGAAGAGGAAAGATTTCTCTCTTTGCAGACTGCGCCGTCACGCCAAATCCAAGCAGCGATGAGCTAGCTAGCATCACGCTAGTAGTGCTCAAACAGCAAGTGCTTTTGGTCTTAACCCAAAGATCGCCATGCTAAGCTACTCAACTGCTGATAGTGGCAGTGGGGCTGATGTAGAGTTTGTAAAAGAGGCTGCCAAAAGGCGAGGCGAGCTGATGCGGACTCAAAATAGCTGCGCCAATTCAGTTTGACGCGGCGGTTGATCTAAGCGTGGCTAGCAAAAAGATGCCAGTCCGATGTCGCTGGGCGGGCAAATGCATTTGACTGTTCCAAATTGAAACTGCGGAAACATCTCGCTACAAAGCAGTTCAGCGAAGCGCAAACGCCCTAGCAGTGGGCCCAATACTTCAAGGGCTAAAAACCAGTAAATGACCTAAGTTGCGGCTGCCTCGTCGAGGACGTCGTAAATACCATCTTAATAAGCGCGATACAAGCAGGAGAGTGATGAGGTACTAGTTTTAAACTCAGGTAGCAGCTCGATAAATTCCAACTTTTTGAAATGCAGACAAAAATAAGCCTAGCAAGCGGTCTAGTCGAGCAAATCGGCAGCTCTAGCTCATAGGGCGGTGCTAAAAGGCAAATGGCGAAGTTTATGAGATAAAACGCTTCATAAAAGACCACCACGACGGACTTGAGGGCGATGAACGAACTCTTACCACCTCGCACACGCTGCACGATCTAAGCGAGCTTGACGGCATCGGACACAGGATAGTGCATGGTGGCGAGAGCTTTTTTAGCTCGATGATCGTTGATGAGAGCGTCATCAAAAAGATCGAGGAGATAAGCCCGCTTGCCCCACTTCACAACCCAGGGCACCTTGCTGGCATCAAAAACGCGATGAAAGAGAGTAAAAACGCGCCCTCACGTGGTCGTTTTTGACACAGTGTTTCATCAAAGCATGCCAGAGTACGCCTACCGCTACGCCCTACCCTACGACGTTTGCAAGACTCATCACATCCAGAAAATACGGCTTTCACGGCACTTCGCACAGATACGTCTGTAAGCAAGCGGCGAAAATGCTTGGCATAGAGTTTGATAAATTTAACGCTATCTCGCTTCATCTAGGCAACGGCGCTTCAGCTTGTGCGGTGCAAAATGGCAAAAGTATCGACACATCAATGGGACTTAGTCCGCTGAAGGGCCTCATACTGGGCACAAGAAGCGGCGACATGGACCAGCCGTGGTCATCTCATCTGCTAAATATCGGCGTTTTAAAGTGGAACGAGATCGATAATCTCTTAAACAAAAAGAGCGGACTGGGACCCTGTGGCTCAAGCGACATGAGAGGGTCGTAGCTAAGGTGCAAAACGACGAGCGCGCAAAGCTTGCGTTTGAGATAGTTTTTGCTACAGAGTGAAAAGTATATCGGCTCATACTACGCTATTTTAGGGCGTGTTGATGCGCTCATATTTACTGGCGGTATCGGCGAAAATGCGCCAAATACAAAGGCCAAGAATCGTGATGATCTAAAAGCATCTGGCATCCACATCAACCACGAACTATCTCTCTGACAAGCGAGGGCGAGAGGTGCATAGATGAAGAAGGTGCTAAGATAAAAGAAACGCTCATCATCCCAACCAACGAAGAAGGCTAGAGATCGCCATAGAGACAGCCAGAGTGATAAAAGAAAATAGTAAAAAAATAACTTCTATAAATAAATATTTTAAATTTTATAGTTACGAAGCTTTTGCAGATAAAGTCCGCAAAAGCTTACATAAATTATCTAAAAATCTTACAATTTTTGCTTGTAGTTTAAACTGCTCTGAAAGCTCCATTATCGGATGAGCTCCAGCGTATTTTTGCCGCCGGTAGGGTCTTTGCTAACGCCACCGCGTGCAGCGATCTGACAGAAGTCTCCGACGCTCACATGTCCAGCTGAGCCGCTTTGTCCGCCCATTACGACGTTTCTGCCTAGCACTGTTGAGCCAGCAAGTCCAGTTTGTGAGACGATGAGGCAGCCATTTCCAAGCTCGCAGTTGTGGCCCTATTTGAACGAGATTGTCTATCTTTGTGTAGTTTGCGATCATTGTGCTTTCAAAAACGCCACGATCTATCGTCGTGCAAGCGCCGATCTCGACAAAATCGCCCAAAACAACGTTGCCATTGTGATAAATTTCACATGCTCGCCAGTTTTTGTATGCGCATAGCCAAAGCCGTCGCTGCCTATAACGCAGTTTGCTAGCAGGTGACACTCATTGCCGATGACGCAGTCATTATAGATGACGACGTTTGGGTGGATGATGCAGTTTTTTCCGATAGTTACGTTATCACCCAAAAAAGCCCCAGCCATCACTATCGTGTTTTCGCCAACGCTCACGTTTGAGCCTATATAGACATTTGGCATTATGGTGGCGCTCTGGGCGATATTTGATGGTTTTGGCTCGCAAAAGCGGCTTAGCGTAAACTTTTACTAAGGATGGCAAATGCAAGGTGCGGGTTGTCGCACACAAGCGCTACCATGCCAGCTGGCACTAAGTCTAAAAGCGATTTTGTCACCAAGATAGCTCCAGCGTTTGAAGTGCTTACTACGTTAGCATTTTTTCTCGCCATCGCAATATGTTAGCTCAGCTTTATTTGCATTTTTAAAGAATTTAGAGCAAAAATTTCAAGATCTTCTCCGCTAAAAGTAGCATCTACTTTTAAGGCTATTTCGCTTAGTTTCATCATATATCCATTATCACAGATCCGCCGCGTACGACATCAACTGGGTTCATTCTTTATCGATTTTAAAAAGCTCTCTACTCCTGCTCGCATCGTCAGCCACCATGACGACGATGTAGTTTTTCATTTGTATTTGTGACGATGCCATTGTATGTCTTTAGTATCGCCTCAAGGCCGGCAGAAATTTTTCACCAAGCGGGATTTTCACAAGAGCCATCTCTTTTTCGACAAATTCGCCACTTTCTATGACTTTGTATGTTGGGATGAGCTTATGAAGCTGTTTTACGATCTGCTCTAAAACTCTCTCATCGCCGCTTGTGACGATGCTTAGCCTTGAGAAGTTGCTCTCAGGTATCGGAGCGACTGTGAGCGTGTCGATGTTGTAGCCCCTGCCCGCAAAAAGCCCAGAAATCCTAGCCAAAACGCCATGTTCATTTAAAACTATAACCGAAATCGTTCTTCTGATACTCATTTTTCTTCCTTGCTCTTTTAATATCATATTATAAATCGCAGCCCCAGCTGGAACCATAGGAATGCACGTCCTCAAAGCGGTCGATCCTCACGTCGATAAGAGCTGATTTTTACTCTGATCGCCTCTTTTTAAAGCCTTTTTAAACTCATCTTTGCTCTTGCAAACAAAGCCAACGCCGCCAAATCCTTCAGCGATCTTTGACAAAATCAGGCTGCAAGCTAAGATCAGTCGATGAGTAGCGCTTTTTCATGAAAAATGTCTGCCACTGGCGCACCATGCCTAGAAGTTGTTGTTTAAGATGATGTTTATGACAGGGACATTTGTCTCATAAGCAGTCATTAGCTCTTGGATATTCATAAGTATCGAGCCATCGCCTGTAGAAATTACAACAAATGCTCGGGCTTCGCGCACTTTGCGCCGATCGCTGCTGGCAGGGCCATATCCCATCGTGCCAAGGCCGCCACTTGCGACAAGCTGCCTTGGGCGGTTAAATGGATAAAACTGCGCCACCCACATCTGGTGCTGACCGACGTCAGTTGCGATGATAGCCTCAGGGACCAACTATCTTTGCGGTCTCTTCAACTACCCATTGAGGCTTTAAGACATTGTCACTATCTGTGTAGCCAAGTGGATTTAGCTTTTGATATCTATCTAGAAATTCTCTCCAAGGTGCATAGTTTTTGAGGCTCACCTTTTCACCTCTTCATAAAGCTCACTTAACACGTTTGTAAGGTCACCAACTATCGGATAGTGCGCGTTTATGATCTTTTGAGATAGAGCTTGGATCGATGTCGATGTGAATGATCTTTGCGTGTTTGGCAAACTCGTCAGTTTTACCTGTGACCCTATCGCAAAATCTGGCGCCAAGCGAGATAAGAAGGTCACACTCGCTAAGAGCCATATTTGAAGCGTAGCTGCCGTGCATGCCTGCCATGCCTAGGTTAGCTCATCTTTTGCATCAAGCACGCCAAGAGCCATAAGCGTCTCGACTGCTGGGATGCCAGTTTTTCGCCAGGTCACGTATGATCTCGCTTGCATTTGATGCGACCGCACCGCCGCCGATGTAAAAAGCGGTCTTTTTGGCTCTCATTTATCGCAGCTGCGGCTTTTTGATCTGCTCCAGAGTTGCCCTTTATATGTCGGTTTGTAACCCTGGGATAAAATTTCTTTTGGATAGACAAAGTCGCCAAGCCTTGAAGTGACGTTTTTGGGATATCGATATGAACTGGTCCTCGGGACGGCCTGATCTTGCGATATAAAAACGCCTCTTTTATGATGCGAGGTAGCTCCTCGACGCTATTTACTAAAAAGTTGTGTTTGACACAGGGCGTGAAATGCCGACTGCATCGATCTCTTGAAAGGCATCTGTGCCGATCGCAAAGGTTGGTACTTGACCGCTTATAAGCACAACTGGGATGCTGTCGCTGTAAGCTGTGGCGAGACCAGTGACTGCGTTTGTAAAGCGGGACCGCTTGTCACAAAAAGCCACGCCAACTTTGCCGCTAACCCTAGCGTATCCGTCTGCTGCATGAACGGCTGCTTGCTCGTGGCGAACCAAGACGTGCTTAAAATAAGTTTGTTTATATGTCTCGTCGTAGATATTTAAAGCTGCACCGCCGGGATAGCCAAAAACTATCTCAACGCCCTCTTCGTGCAAGGCTTCGCTTATCATCTGTGAACCAGAAATTGTTTTATCATCACTTTAGCCTTTTGATACCCAAATTATCGCAAATTATATCCCAAAGCATTTTAAATCCATTTTAACTTTTTAGCGAGTGGGCGTTATCTTAAATTTTCTGATTTTTGAGTTAAAAAGCAAAGAAAATACAAAATATTTTACATATATTTATGCATATTATTTTTAGTATTTTTGATAAATTGTACATTTAGAGCAGAAGTGAGCGGAGGGGTGACAACCAAGCCAACCAGCCAACCAGAATCCCAGATAAATAGATAAACAGAAAAACAGATAAATTATCTAGAAAATTTTCGCAAAAATGGTAAGAAGAGTACATGTGAAAAGTATAAAAAACAGCCTTAAAGTAAGTCTTTTTAAGCGCAAAAAACGATCTATTTTAAATTTAAAAACAAATTCATTTTACAGACGTAAAATTTACCCCAAACAAAGCGCCAAAAGGATAAAATTTCGCCTCAGCTCTTATCAAATTTAGCTTTTTACAGCCTCTTCAAAGTCATTAGAGCTTACAAAAACATCAATGTTTTCATTTTTCTTATAAACTTTGTCGTAGTATTTTGTGAGTAAAATTTCAGCCACTTTGGCGATGTCGTTTCGTTAAATTTAGCTACCGCCTCATCTCTGGCCTCTTTATCGATAAATGGCGAAATATCTTTATGCACTCATCAAAAAGGCTTTATCCACGCTTTTATAGTCGCTTGTGATGCAAGAAATTCTATTTTCTAAACTTGCGCTAACCTCAACACAGATGCCACAACGCATCGCCTCATAAAGGCTTTTTGGAAGTGTTAGCGAGCCGATCCTTCTGCTCTCACCCTCGATAAAGCAAATTTGATCTTTTTAGCGTGATGAGCTTCTCCAAGAGCGCATCTTCAAAAGCTTTTTGACTAGGCTGCGCGCCGTTTATCGCGCCAAAGACTGAGCCTAAGTGATTTGCCATCGCTTCAAGGTCGATTGACGGCGAGAGTGCCCTTATCAGCTTACTTTTATAGCAGCCAGTGTTGCCAAAAAGAGTGATAAATTTCGTGCTTAAAGGACGCTCTAGAAATTCTAAAACGTGATTTCTATAAGCCTTATAGCCGCCATTTAGTCTGTAAATTCTATATCCGATCATGCTTAGCACGTAGGCAACCGAGCTTGATCTAAGTCCGCCCTTTGCGCAGTAGATGCCAACTGCTGAGCCAACCTTAGCCCTTTTATAGACCTCATCGATGATATTTTTGTAATTTTGCAGATGTATTTTTGCGCCAAGGCTCTTGGCTGAGGGCTCTGTCACTTTTTGTAAATCGTGCCTACCTCTTTGTGCTCAGCGTCATCAAGTGCATATAAATTTAGAGCATCTTTTATATGCGAGTAGGCATATTCATGCGGCGATCTAGCGTCTATCAGGACTTCAAACTCGCCTCTTTTTTCAAGCCACTGCTCGATATCAAGCTCAAATAACGCCACTAAAAGCCTTTTTTAGCTTTTGATAAAGCGGATGAAACGGCGTGCCATTTACCCTGACATCGGCGATCGTTGTGATGAAATGTGTATCCCCGCTCCACCTTGGCACAAGGTGATAATGCACGTGCTCAGCTATGCCAGCGCCTGCTGCCTTGCTCAAATTCATACCGATATTTTACGCCTTGCGCGTGAAGCTCGCTTTAAAATCTCAACCCCAAGCCTTACAAATTACTCATCTCAAACCACGTCTGCTCGTCAAGCTCCTCGATCTTGTCGGTGTGGTGGTTTGGTATGATCATAAAGTGACCTGGCGAATATGGGTATAAATTCATGATCCCAAAGCAGTGCTTAGCACGAAAAAGCACGCCATTTTTTTCGTCGTCCTCTTTTGAGTTTATCACGTCGCAAAAATACGCAACTATCTTTTTGCGCTGAAATACTCGCTTCTCCAAAGGGGCACAAAGGTGCTGCATCACTCGCCCTCCTTTATCTTTTTAACGGCATTTTTATATCATCTTGCCTCATGAAAATGCTCTCCTATCAAGAAAGCATCGACTCCGATCTTGCTTTAGCTCGCGAAGCTGCTCATGTTCGTAAAGTCCGCTTTCAGCAACTATTATCTTGCCATTTGGCAAAAGCGGCACGAGCTTCTCGCAAAGGCTCATATCCATCGTAAAATCATCTAAATTTCTATGATTTATCCCTATTATATTTGCTCCTGCAAAGACCGCTTTTTTCACATCGCTCGCGTCATGGGTCTCTACTAAGACCTCAAGCCCCAAGTGGTGCGCGTACTCAAGTAGCTCTTTTAGCTCGCCTTGAGTTAGCGCTTTGGCGATGAGTAGGATAAAGTCCGCTCCATAAACAAGTGCTTCTAAAATTTGATACTTATCAACAATAAAGTCTTTTCTAAGGATGAGCCTTGAGGCGTATCGGCGAACCTGCGTGATGTACTCTATGTCACCTTTAAACCAGTGAGGCTCGGTTAGGATACTAAAAGCATTTGCGTACTGCTCGTACTCCTGAGCGATCTTGATCGGCTCGAAGTCCTCTCTTATCACGCCCTTGCTTGGACTTGCTCTTTTTATCTCGGCTATGATCTTTATAGGCTCATCTTTACTTGATCTAAGTGCGCCCAAAACGTCTCTTGGCACGTATGGATTGTATGCGAGCGAGCGACTCGCCACTCCTGCGGATAGTCAGCTTTTCGCTTTTTTAGGTCCTCTTTTTGTCTTTTATGATCTCATCAAGTATCATTTTTTAAGCCTTTTGTTTAAATTTATTATGCAGCGCTCGATTAGGTGCAAGTGCTCTTTTGCCTCTTTTGAAGTCCTAAAATCAACATCTTTCATCGCGTGACTCATTATGCCCTTTGCCTTTTTACACTCGCCAAGCTTGAAGTATCCCCACGCTAGTGAGTCCTCGTAATGAGGTGAGTCAGGCGATATCTCAAGTGCTTTTTGCACCATCTCCACGCCCTTTCTAGGGTCTATCTCGTGATCAATGAGTAAGTAGCCGTAGTAGTTAAAAAACATATCGTTATTAAGCTTTGGCACGCTTGCTTCAAATTTATCTAAGATATCAGTGATCTTTTTCTCATCTAGGCTATCTTTGTTCATCTCGTACTCGTAGATAGCGGCCTTTGCTAAGAAATTTAGATCCCTGCTGTCATTATAAATTTTAACCGCCAAAACGTATGCATCGCCAAAATTTCCAGTCGCAGCGTAAAGATCCATCAGCGTGGCGTCGTTGTAGCCATATTTTTTCAAAATTTCAATAGCCGCTTTATAATTTTTAGCATAAACAAAATACTGCACGATCTTGTCAAGATAAGAGGTGTCGTGAGTGATGTCGTAGATCTCTTCAAAAAGTTCGATCACCTTTGGGAAATTTCTTTGCTGAGAGTAAATTTCAGCCAAAAGCTCGCATGTCTTTTGAGTGCAGCCCTGCTCCTCGCGGAATTTCTCGAGGTATTTTGTCGCATCATTTACATTATCCATGCGGTTTAAAAGTATATCAACGATGCGGAGTAAATTCTCCTCTTCAGGCTTTAGCAGTATGCCTCTTCGAAGTATTTTAGCGCCGTTACCGTATCATTTTGCATCATGCAAATGGTGCCAAGCATGAGCAAATTTCTGAGCGTTTGGCTCTTTTGTGGCAAGCTCTTGCATCAGCTCTTTTGCCTCGTTTAGCTTAGAGAGTTGACTCAAATTTGCAACCTTGATCCTGATAAAAATCACTATCGTCTTTTAAGCTCTTTCTCGCCCTCAGCCATGAGGCTATCTAAATTTTCATTTTTTTGTAGCAAAGGCTAGCTTGATCGCCTCTTTTAGATAGGTCTTTTGATTTGTATCTTTAAAAAGCCCAAGATAGGTCTGGATGCTAGCATTTACATCGCCACTATCTTGCGATATGAGAGCTTGCATTAGGCGTAGAATTTACACTTTTGTTATCATCTGCAAGCAGATGCGTGCTAAAAATACGCTTATAAAAATTATTGACTTTTACGCCAATGCATTCTGCTCTTAGCTCCTTTAAATTTTTTTAAAAATAATCCCAAAACGGAAATGTCCTGCACTGCTTAGGTCTTAGCTCATAAACCGAGCAGTTTTTATTTTTTCTCATCAAAAATATAGCAAAGCAAAACCGTCATCATAAGGCTTTTCTTTTTATGCTTCGCCTTACGCCCACTTTTTATTAGAAATTTGCCCTCAAACTCATCTTTTGACATATCAAAAAGCGGCACAAAATTTCCCAAAATTTCACCCCTCATCTATCCAGATGTAGCCGCTCTCGCCAGTGCAGCATTTGCCCCGCAACTCTCGCAAAAACTAGGATCAAACTCATAGCTAAAAACCATCAGCCTTCACGCTATCTCCTTGTAAGAGACGCTGTTTGTATCTGCTTTTTAAAGATCTCGCTTGCCTCTTTCGTGTGCGCTCCATCCTCGCTCATCACAAGAGGCGGCAGGACTTTAGCTTTGAGTTTGAGTTGTTTCGCGACTTCAAGCAAAGCCAGATTTGCTGGCTTATCCTTTTTAGTATGGACAAATTTTAAAGCTCACCAAATTTAGCTTATACTCTTTTTAAAGCATGCCGCTATCTCGCTAAGATCATCTGGTGCATAGCAAAAAAACGCCCTTTTATGTGGCTTTAAATTTACGCTTATGCCTCTTATAAAATCCTTTAAATTTAGCGAGCTTGCATATCTACTAACTTTTATGTGCTCATTTTGGCTTTTTGTAACACCGTCATGATAAAAGGGCGGATTTGAGATGATTAGATCAAATTTCTCACTATCTTTAAAATTTGCAAAATCAGCCGTTATAGCTCTAGCCTCTAGGCAGTTGCTCTTTGCGTTAAAGCTTGAGACTTCGCTATTTAGCTCCAAAAGATCAAGCATGCTTAGCTCTATCTTTTGAAAGTCACGCTTAAGCAAAAAGTCCAAGTATCCCGCACCCTGCTCCAACGTCCAAAACTCTACCAGAAATTTCGCCAAAACTTGCGCAAATAAAATCATAAAGAACGAGCGTATCGCTGTTGTAGCGATAGCCATTTTCAAGCTGGGCTAAGATCATCTATAAACCTTGATGATAAAGCCGCGTCACATCTTTACGATCACTTCAGAACTAAAGCTAATCCTTGCAAAGTCGCCAAATTCCTCTTTTTATAAGCTCAGCCGCTGCCTTTTGCACGCTCCTTGCCAACGCCGTAATTTACGTGAGTTATTTAGCTTGCCAAGGTCATCTTTTTGATATTTTTGAGCGACATTTGATGGGATGACAAAATTTTTCTTATCCACTATCAGGATGATCTCATACATATAGTTTGAGTTAAATCTCTGTAAAAAACTCGCTCACTCTGTTTTTTGACATTATGCTGACCTTGTCTTTTGCGTCCATGTCGTCGCACTCGATGCTAGAGATGAGGACGAGCTTTGTTGGGGTCTCAGGCTTTGTCGTAGCTTGTAAGATATTTTTAAATTTACATTTTTCATTTTCAAGCTCGTCTTGTCTGTTTAAATCTTTGCTCGATATCTTTTTGAAGCTCGATGATCTGGGCATTTACGGCCCTCCCACCTTTTATGACCGCTCGAGCTTAGCTCACTTATCTTTAATTTAGCCTCTCAATCGTCTTGTTACTCTCATTTTAGCTTTTGCTTTGCATTTTCTAGCTCATTTTTGCAAGCTTTAGTAAATTTTGCCGCCACTTTTGTTGTTGTCGGTTAAAAAAAGACTGAGGTATCAACTATCTTTTTGTAGCATATTTATCTGCTGGCGCAAAATTTCATAGTTTTGCATATCGATCTTTAGCGTTCTTTTTTGAGTCTCTAGCTCGTTTTGCTTAGCGAGGAGCATCTGGCTTGTCTTTGTGACATTTTCTTCAAGCTCTTTTATCTTCGCATCTTTTTAGATCAAGCTTTAGCGCTTAAATTCTTTAGCTCGCCCTCGTTTTGAGCCAAGTTTTTGTGACTGCAAAGAGATGGTTTGGTTTTGATCAAATAGCGTTTTTAGAAAATTTAGTTGTCTTTGTATCAAGCGCTTTAGCTCTTCTTGGCTCTTTTTAAAGCTCTCTTCAGCTTAAACTTAGCTTTTACTTAGCTCATTTAGAGTTGAGTTTGCGTCTCAATCTTGCTTTTCAAGCTTTTTTTATTTAGAGCATTTGCCCTCTCAAGCTCTTTTTAAGTGAGCTTATATTTTCATTTGCAAGCTTGTTCTCTTGCTCGCTTTTTAAACTCTTTTTGCTTTAGATCATCAAAGCTTTTTATGAAGTGCTGCAAGCGAGGCATTTAGCTCTAATTACGCCATTATAGCTTTGCGCCATTAGATCTTTTTGAGTTTAGGGTTTTTCTTGATCTCTTCAAGCTCGTAAATTCTATCTTTTTAGTGCAGTCTTGTTTGACTCAAGAGCCTCCTGCAGGTCAATTATCTTATTTGCCTTTTTAGAAAGCTCATCCTCCATAACGCTCTTTTTGCGTCTCAAAGCCATCATTTAGCGCATTTATCTCTTTTTCGTAGCTAGATTTTTGAGTGTCGGCGTCATTTTTAACTCGCTCGATCTCCTCTTTTAAAAAGCAAAATTTTCTTTTTCTCGCCTCTATCTTTTTCACTTTGAGCTTTTTCATACTCTTTTATAAGAGCTTCTTTTTGTGCAAGTGTCGCGTTTAGCTCGTTATTTTGCTCTTTTAAAGCAGTGTAGTTTGCCTCAAAACTCTCTTTAAATTTATTAAAGTTGGCCTTGGCATCTTTAAGTTTGCTCTCATCGCCATTTCTAGCATCATTTATCGCATTTTCAAGGTCGATTATCTTTTTCTCATAAGCTTTTGAGCTCTCTATCATATCAGCTTGCGCTTCATTTGAGGCGCTTTGTCAAAAGCTTGGATATTTTTCAAAGTGTTGTGCCTCAAGCTCGCCAAGAGCCTTTTGATTTTTCTACTATCTCGTTTTTCATTTTCGATATTTCTTTTCATCTCTGAAAATTTTACTTATGAAGTCTAAATTTCTTTTCTCGCTCATATCGACATTATCAGCAGCTATGATTCATTTTTTTGCTTAGCTCGCGCACTTGCTCTTGAAGCTCATTTACATTGTCTGATAACGTTTAGATCCTTATCATCGACAAAATTTTTGCATGTAGCTCTTTTGGCGTGATGTAACCGCCATACTCGTAAAGATCGTCTTTGCTTTCATATCTTTGCTTCTCTTCTTCAGGAGATCATCAAAATGTATAGAGTAAATCGTTTGATTAGTATCTTTTTGGCGCCTCGTCCTCTTTTTGAAATTTCAAAAACGAGAGAGAAAAAGCCAGCTATCAGACAAACAATAGCCAGTGCGATTTTATTTATCAAGCTTGTGCCTTGCCTTTTTAAAAATATCTTTGATAACGCTATGAGCGTGATTTAGTCCGACTACTATCGAGCCGCCATTTTTAAAAACGATATCTCCTCCCACATATAGTCCCCGGCACGCTACTTTGGTAATTGCTATCAACTATCGGAGTGCCTTTCTCATCAGTTTTTATCTGACATTTTTGTAAAAATCAACCGGACTTGAGCCACCGATCGCATAAACAACCCTGTCATAGACACGAATTTTGCCATTTTCATAATGCACTCTTACCTTGCCTGATTCATTATCGATCTCGGTTATATCGTGATTTAGCCTTACTTTTTATCTTATTGTGCTTCTCAAGCTCCCAAAGAGCGCTTAATTTGTCTCATTCACACGGCTAAATTTATCTTTTCTGTAAGCGATCGTAGTTTTATTATACTGACAAAGCTCGATAGCATACTCAACTGCGGAGTTGCCACCGCCCACAACTAGTACTTTTTCGCCGTTTGTACAGTTATCAAGGTTAGAAATTACAACTGAATTTAGTGATGGCGGGATCTTATAGTCAGGTTTTGTTTGGTCGTCCCATTTTGCCGATAGAGACCATCACGTTTTTGGCTTCATAGACAGCTTTTGAGGTAGTTACTTTAAAAATTTCTCCCTCTTTTTTTACGCTTTCGACCTCAGAGTTAAAAAGCCTCGATATTCTCAGAGTCAAGTAGCTTGTCAAAATAATCAAGCGTGCTCTCTTTTGTGCCATCTTCAAACGAAACTAGCCCATGTATCGTGCTATCTTGCCCTTTATACTCTTTATCTACGCGTTTATTGTCTTTTATAAATTTCTTCTGATCGTTTTGGCTGTGGTTTGTCGCCTTTTTTTCATGAGCAAAAAACATTACTTAAGCCATTTCTTTTTAGCCTCTACTACGCTAGCTATGCCACAAGGTCCGCCGCCAACTACTATTAGATCATAAATATTTGCCATATTTTTCTCCAAATTTTATAAATTTTAAGCTTTTTTAACTAGATCAGCCATCAAAAATGCAAGCTCTAAAGCCTGATCAGCATTTGAGTCTCGGATCGCACTGCGTCTCGTATCTCTCTTTTAGTGAGCTTTCAGTAATGTTTAGCGCGCCGCCGGTGCATTCTGTCACATCTTTGCCAGTCATCTCAAGATGCACACCACCTGCTCTTGTGCCCTCAGCTTTATGAATTTCAAAAAGCTTCTAACCTCGCTTAAAATTTTACTAAATTCACGAGTTTTTGTAGTTGTTCGAGGTCTTTAACGGTATTGCCGTGCATTGGATCGATGCTATAAACGATATTTAGCCCCTCGCGTTTTAGCTCTCTTAAAATTTTTGGTAAATTTTCGCCGATCTTATCAGCGCCCATTCTGATTATCACATTTAGTCTGCCAGCTTCATTTTTCTGGATTTAGCTTATTTGCAAGTGCGACGACGTCTTCAGCTTTTGCACTTGGTCCGATCTTTACGCCGATAGGGTTTTTCACGCCACTTAAAAATGCACATGAGCGTCGTTTATGCCGCGCGTTCTCTCACCCTATCCAAAGCATGTGAGCCGAGCAGTCATACCACTCGCCACTAAGGCTATCAACCTCCGGTTAGTGCCTCTTCATAAGGCAAAAAGCAGCGCCTCGTGAGATGTATAGACTGCTGTTTGATTTATCGCTGGGGTATTTGCCGAAGTGATGCCACAAGCTGCCATGAAAGATAGAGTTTTTGTTAGATCGTCAGCTAGTTTTGCGTATTTTCTCGCCGATCTCTGGCTTTTTTAATAAAGCCTAAATTCCACTTATGCACCTGATGAAGGTCAGCCAAAACCTCCTCTTGAAAAGGCTCTTAAAGGTTCATCGTAGAAGCACTTTGATAGTAGGCCTCTATCATGCGTTTTGGATCGGCAACTCTAGCCTTTTCATCAAATTCAAAGCCATTTATGATGTCACCTCTATAGCTTGGCAACTTAACGCCATTTACCTCTTCATAATCGCTACTTCTAGGCTTTGCAAACTGCCCTGCTACGCGGCCTACTTTGACCACTGGACAGCCACCGCCAAAGGTTAAAAACTATCGCCATTTGAAGTAAGACCTTAAACATATCTCTGATGTTGTTTGCGTTAAAATTTGTAAAGCTCTCAGCGCAGTCGCCACCTTGAAGCAAAAAGGCCTCGCCGTTGCAAACTTTTGCAAGCTCATTTTTAAGACTTCTAGCCTCACCAGCAAATACCAAAGGCGGAAGTGCTTTTAATTTTTTTCTTCAGCCTCTTTTAGCTCTTTTAAATTTGGATAAGTTGGTTGTTGTAAGATGTTAAATCTCTCCAACTATCTCTGTTCCAAGTCATACATTTTTTTCTATATTTTTCCTTAATTTAGCGCTGATTATATCACGCAAAACTTAAAAATAAAAGCCATTAATGGGTTATTAAAGATATTTTGCATACAATCGCTACTTCAATTTACCCAAAAAAGAGAAGATCATGATAAAAGGCATTTTTATTCGCTTTTGGCATCAGTTTTAGTTTAACTGCATTTACTACTATGTCAGTGCTCATGAACCCCATCAGCACGCAAGCTCTTATTGGATACCGCATGATCTTTGCCATGCCTTTTTGTCATCGCCGCCATGTTAAAACAGCAGCGAAAAGTCAAATTTTACTTCTAAAATAAAGCTAAAACCTAAAATTTCTACTAGTTTTGCTTTGCTACCTCGCTCATCGTCTCATTTCAGATGTGGCTCTATCTCTGGGCTCCAAGTAACGGCGCAGCGCTAAAAAGTCTCGATAGGGCTACCTCATCATGCCAATAGTCATGGTCCTTTTTGGACGGATATTTTTCAAAGAGCACCTCTCAAAAACAAAGCTAGCATCGATCTTTTTCGCTGCCATTGGCGTCTTTAGCACAGCAGTCATAAGCGGCGAATCGTGGGAGAGCGCTGTAGTTTTTGCCTTTATCCAGTCTATTTTTACCATTGAAAGTACTACAACCTTGCAAATTTCTCAAGCTTTGTTATAGAGATAATTTTTATGTTTTTATTCTCATTTTTATTTTTGCGCTCACAGCCGATATGAACTACGTGATGAGCCAAAAATCCAAACATCTACTACCTACTCATCTTGCTTGGTGCTATCAGCGGCATAGCCCTCATCGCTCAGATCCTCTCAAAGCACGCTCGTGCCGATAAATGTACTAGGTTTGCTTACATATTTTGAGCCTATAATGATGCTTTTTGTCTCATTTGCCATCGGCGAGAGACTGGAGAAAAGCTCATACTTTTTGATGATCTGCTCAGCCATCTCTGTCACACTCTTTGATGATAGATAGTATAAATTCTATAAAAGGCGACAAAAATACCAAGACTAAATGAGAGCCAAAAAGGCGTTATTCTCGCGCTTAGCGCCTTTTTTTATGTGGGGTTTTTGGCGGTTTATTTCAACCTATTTAGTAAAGATGTCGATGCTTTGTGAAATTTTTAGCCCACAGGATCATCTGGTCATTTTTTCTTGATGGCGGCAGTGCTTTGCATTAATGGCAAAATGGGCGAATCACTGCTTTTGAGGATATCCGCTCGCTAAAAGCTCTATTTTTAAGCGGTATTTTTATCACCATAAACTGGGGCGTTTATGTCTCATGCGGTTGGTAGCGGCGTAAATTTAGACACGAGTTTGGGATATTTTATAAACTTTGATAAGCATGCTCCTTGGCGTCATCATCTTTAAAGAGCGCCTGAGCAAAGCTAGCGCCATAGCCGTTTGCATCGTCATCGCAGCCGTCTGCGTGCAAATTTATGCCAAAGGCGGTCTGCCACTTTGTCTCTATCATCTTGCCACTTTCGTTTGGATTTTACGCGATGGTTAGAAAGATGGCGAAGATTAGCGCATTTAACGGGCTTTTTATAGAAACATTTTTTTATGTTTCCATTTGCGCTTGCTACGTTTTATGGCTGGTTTTTCACTTGCAAAGCCACTTTGGACTAAATAAAGACTCACTTTTTAATGATCGCTTCAAGCATCGTCACTATCGTGCCACTTGTCGCATTTAACGCAGCCGCTACAAGGATAAATTTAACTACGATCGGATACTTGCAATACATCTCACCAACCATCGCGATCCTTTGCGCGGTCTTTATTTACGGCGAAAGTGCTTTAGACGGCTACAAAGTCGTCTCATTTTGTATGATATGGCTGGCTTTTAGCGATAATTAGCGTGGATAAATTTAGAAAAAAAGGAGTAAAAATGAATAGCGTTACGATTTATTTGCTGCTTGCGTTTTTTTGCAGCGCTTATTTTATATTTTCAGATACAAAAACCAACCAAAAAGCTTGACGATGAGGGGCGGTACCTGCCTCATCAAAAAGGCTGCGCAAGAGGTTTTAGAGAATTTAAGCAACGCAGAGAAATACCCCTAAATCTTGCAATGTCATCTTTAAAAAGATAAATGCTCTAAGGCAAGACATACTCTTTGAAGATGCGCTAAACGAGGCTAGTGATAAGACAAAGCTCTTGATCAGCTCGAGCAGACAAGAGATAAGCTAGAGGCGCTTTTGAAACAAGAAAAATGCAAACTGGGAGAGCGAACTTGTTGAGTTTTAGACGAGATCGATGGCTTTTGTAAAGGCAAATTTAAAAAACGGCGAAGATAGAGCCGAGGAGCTATGGGACGAATTAAAAAAAGAATTTGATGGGTTGTAAGATATTTATTTGATTTGTATAAATAGAACTATCTTTAAAAAATTTAGGGACAATAGTATAAAAATTAATTGTGCCAAATGCAGAAAAATTTGAAAGGATGAGCATGAAGGCAAATATTGCAAAAATATCTGAAATCTATAATAAAAACTCAAAATCCCGGACTATCAGCGTCCGTATACTTGGAGTACAAAATCAGCTCTTGTAGCTTTTTAATGATATTTTTAAGAGTATAAAAACAACAAAAACGAGTCACCGTATAGGTTCTACCATACTGCATCAAGAAAGCGAAAATTATAACATTGTCGATGGGCAACAACGACTCACTACGCTCACAATACTACTAAAATTTACTAGGACAAAAAGAAAAATTGCTACTATTGAGCAAATTTTCAATCCTTCTCTTTAACAGCATTACAAACAATACATAAAATTTTTAAAACAAAAAGCAGAGCTACTAACAGGTGATGAAAGCAAAATTTAAACAATTTATCTTAAATAATTGCACCATGGTTGAAATCATTGTGTATAAACAACAAGACGCTTTCAACTACTTTGACTCGCAAAATACCAGAGGTAAAGCACTAGAAGTGCACGATCTGTTAAAAGCATACCATCTAAGGCATATGTTAGACGATAGACGAAGCCAAAAAAAGTGCAGGTAATATCAAATTGAGGATAAAAATAGCGATGAAATAAAAAGAAATTTTTTAGCGATTTTTGTTTCCTATTATTAGATGGCAACGTAGAGAGAGCGGATTATATTATTCAAAGACCACATAGATATTTTTAAAGGCATAGACCATACTTCACTATACAATGTGACTAGATACAACAAAGCAGCGGTAAACGTTTTTAGAAAAAGTGATGATTTTGCCTATTTTTTAGCTCTAAAAATAGTAATAAATTTTACTGACTCAAGATTTGTTAAGTGGAAAACACTTTTTGATTTCACAACTCACTATCTCAGACCTTTGCCGTGAAAAGTAGAGACCTTATAGAAGCAAATATATGACGACAACACTCATGCCTAGAAATAAAGAGAGGCGATAAATATATAGTAAGACTTTTTAAATGCCTTATAATGGCATTTGTTGACAGATTTGGTTTGATGAACTTAGAGAAGATATTTGCGCATATAGATATGTTTATACTTTTGCGTTTGACAAAACAGGCCGCATATCTAGAGAGCATAAACAAATATGCACTTGGATGCCAGGGATGAAAATAACGGATCAATTTATTTGAAGAAATATCTCGCATGAGGTCGCCAGATGAAAAGGTACAGCGTTGAGCTATGTGATATTGAAACAACTATTAATGGATACGATGATATAAAAATAGATTGGAGATTAAAAATGAGTAAAACAGATGATCTAAAAATGGTGTAGAGTATTTGAAAGCAAATATCCTCATACCCATATATCAGCGCAACTACGCTTGGGGCGAAAAGAGATGAGAAACACTTTTGGATGATATAAAAAGTAATGATGACGAATATTTCATAGGGAGCTTTAGTCACAAGAGAAAAAGATGGTGTTTTTGAGAGTTATAGATGGACAGCAAAGACTCACAACTCTATATTTGGCACTAAGATATCTTAAGCTACGACATAAAAAGGTAATCTGAATTTGAAGCTAGGCAAAAGTCAAACGAAACGCTAGATAAAAATTTTATGATAATGATGATAAATTAGTTGATTTGCCATCTATGTGAAATAGTAAGCGGGTTTAAAATTATAAAAAAAGTATCTTCAAAACAATACAGGCTTTAAAGATGTAATTTAAAAGCTACTTTTACGTGTGCCAGTCCCAAATGATGCCGATCTAAATCATTTTTGAGATAATGAACACAAGAGGCGAGCAACTAGAATTTCACCAAGTCGTAAAAAGCAGTACTTTTAGAAGTCTTAGAAAAAGCGAGAAAAATAGCTGCAATAGCTGCATTGGTTTTGGGATGCTTGTGTCGGATATGGATAGATACGTGCAGATGAGTTTTTTGAAAAGAAATTAAGAGAACAAATTTTTGGCAATGAATGGGATAAAAGTTTGCAAGCGAAAACGAACTTTTGAAATTCATAGAGAAGAAGACAGCGATGTTAAAGGGATGCTACTATGAAATGTATGAGACAACAAAAATTTAACTTCCGAAAAACCAACGCAAGATGAAGGCGAAAATATAAGATTTTCATCTATCATAAATTCTCCCAAAATTTTTCTTTTGCAAGTAAATGCGGCTATGGCTAATAATACAAACAGTAGTAGCAGTACAAATGAGCTACTTTATGATAAAAATTGATTGATAATTTAAAAATACTTCAATAATAGTGAAAATGCCAGACTTTTATCTACAACCTTTGCAAATTTAGATTTTTGTTTGATAAATTTATTATAAAGACTGATGAAAAATGATAAAAGAGGGCGAAAAAGTGGTCACTAAAAATGCTCAAAAATACCGCAGTAGCAACAAAGATACATTTAGCTATGTGGATACGCTTGATAGCAATGGATTAGTTGTCACTTTGCAGTCTTGCTTACGTATCACATACACTTCGCCACGCACTATGGAGTGGATTTTTACGCTTCTAAGGGACTTAACGAAAATACAACAGCCAATATGCAAGAAAGTTTTAGGAAACGTATGCAAAAAGAGAAGGTAAAAATGCGCTAGAAAAAGCATCTCTTATCCACATGTGAAAGAATAGTATTAGCTTATCTTGATTATATTTTTATACAAAGAGAGTGTAGTTAGCACTCAAGATAGCAAACCAAAACAAAAAACTACAAAATGCTTTTTGAAGCGGTTGGCGATGTAAATTTAAAGAAAATTTAAAAAGAGTGGGAGTTTTAAATTTAGAGACTCTATCGAGCATTTTTACCCACAAAATCCTTCTGGAGATAGTATAGAGCGTATGAATGATGACGAAATTTTGAACTCATTTGGCAACTTAGCACTTGTTACAACTTCTGGTAACTCTAAATTTTCAAATCTCGCCCCATCCGCAAAGCAAACTACATATCCAAACATAATAACGCAAAGCCTAAAACTGATACTAATGTCGGCGTGTATAAATGGTAACAGCATAGATGAATATAAACAAGCGATTAGCGAACATGAAAAAGAAAATGCTAACTTTGATTACTATCAGATATAGAGTGCAAAAGCGGAATGATATTATACTCCTAAAGTATTTTAGGAGATCAAAAATATCTGGTCTTATGCCACCAAAAAGATCAGATATTTTTACATCTTCGCTTTTAGAGCTATTATCCTCTTATATGAAGCATCTATCCGCTCTTTGCTGATTTTTTTCTCATTTACAGCATCAACGATGATCTGAGTGACTAGATCGGCCGTTCTTTGGTTATTTATCTTAAACTCGCTAAATAGCAAGATATCGCCACCAGCGTTTATGCAAATTTCACCACCTTTTTGCGCCAAAGCCTCGTCAGCAACGCCTTTCATCAGCATATCATCACTGATAACCACACCGTTAATTAAGCTCATTGCGAAGCAGATCGGTTATTATTTTTTTAGAAAGTGTGGCTGGATTGTCCTCGTCGATGCCCTTTTACAAAAAGGTGTCCGACCATGATGATCTTGCGCCCTACCGGTGCTTATGGCGTCTTTGTATGGCGCAGCAGTGCATCTTTGCTTAGCGTGACCTCGCTCTTATTTTTATGCGGAGTCCTCTTTTGAGCTGCCATGCCCGTGGAAGTGCTTTAGCGTCGTTATCACGCCCCTGCTCTTTAAATGCGTCCATAAAGGCATCAGCATAGATCACCACCTTACTTGCGTACTCGCTAAACGCCCTTTGCTTAGCGGCGATGATAGGCGAGTTTTTCATCGTGCAGATCGACCACTGGGGCGAGGTAAATTTATGCCGCACTCTTTCAATTATAGCTATTTTTGAGTAGAGACCATAGGCACTTTTGATATCAAGCGTGCTTGCGACCTCGTATGCGCTAGGATATGGACCATCAAAAGCTCTTTGTCCTTCATACGGCTCACGTTTCCGCCCTCTTCGTCGATAGCAATGAAAAATTTTAGGACTTTTCTCTTTGATCGCCTTTATGCTAGCTTTTAGCTGGGCTTTACTGGTGATATTTCTGCCAAGCAGCATCACACCGCCAAATCTCTCGTACCCAGCGTCGCTTAACATCGTGCGAAACGCAGCGTCTTTTTGTACTAGTGCCGTTAAAGCCAACCATTATCATCTGCGAGACCTTAGCCCTTAGGCTCACCTCTGCGCCGTTTTAGCCCCAAAGCAAAAAATAGCCATAAAAAGTATAAATTTAAAAGCTCTCATCTTCTTCCCAAAAGCGATTTTACGCTCTCAAAAACATCTTTGCCATTTTAGCATATTTTTCAACCTCACTAGCACAGGCACATATATGCCCTTTTTCTTTAGCGATCTTGCTAATGGCCCTTGCAGTATCCACGCCCTCTGCTACCTCGCCAGCTCATTTAAAATTTTCTCTAATCTCGATGCCTTGCGATACCCTAGACCTACGCGGTAGTTGCGCGAGAGTATCGACGAAGCGGTTAAAAAGATCCCCCTGCACCGCTTAGTCCCATAAAATGTCTCATCTTTTGCGCCAAAAATTTGCCAAATCTAGCCATCTCAACAAGCCCACGAGAAATGAGGCTCGCCCTTGCGTTATTGCCAGGCCAAGACCGTCGCAGATGCCACCAGCTATGGCGATCACGTTTTTATACGTCTCCACACCTCCGCGCCGATCACGTCATCTGAGGTGTATGCTTTCATATAGCTAGGGAAAAATGAGGCCATTTTACAAAGCTAAATGGTTTTTAGAATTTACCACCAAAGCGCAAGGCAGCTTTTGCATGATCTCTTTTGCAAAAGGTCGGCCCTGAAAGAAAGGCCAATACTCTCTATCGACAAAAATCCTCGTAAATTTCATTTAGAAATTTAAGATTTGCCGTGTCTATGCCCTTGCTGGCAACTAGGGATCTTTGACCTTTGTTTTTGTAGTTTTGCTTTAACCATAAATTTGTAGCTTGCGTTGGGATCGTGCAGACTAGATATTCGAACTCCAAAGCTTCATCCAAGCTTACGTACTGACATCTCTCTTGGCGTTCTTGAGCTTATGACGCACTCGTTATTTTTCACTAAATGCGTGAAAAAGCGCACTACCCCACCTTGCCAGCTCCGATGACTGCTATGCTCATTTTAGCCCTTTTTAGCCTATTTTGGCCTTTAAAAGCTCATTGACCTTGCTGGGTTAAACGCACCTTTCACCCTCTTTTCATCACCTGACCGACAAAAAAATCCAAACATCTTATCTTTGCCGTTTTATACTCTTCGACTTTGTCGGCGTTTGCAGCTAAAAATTTGATCTATGATAGCAATGATCGCTGAGTCGTCGCTCACTTGTTTTAAAGCCAAGCTTTTTCGATGACGCTATCAACGTCCGCGTCATTTTTCCATTAGATAGTTCTAGCACCTCTTTTGCAGCCTTGCCGCTTATCGTGCCATCTTCTATGCGTTTTAGTAAATTTATCATCTTAGCGCTACTAACTGGGCTTGTCTCGATCGTCACGCCGTTATTTAAGCGGCCAAGAAGCTCAACTATGAGCCAAGTAGTAGCAAGTTTAGGCTGAATTCAGCAGCTATTGAGCTCTTCAAAAATATCTAGCCATCTCAACGCTTTGAGTTAAACGTTAAGGCATCGCTCTCTTTTACGCCTAGCTCACTTACGTACCTTGCGACCCTTTTGCTCGGCAAGCTCTGGAATTTTTATAGCTTCATTATACATCTCTTCTGGCACTTCAACAGGGGAGCAAGTCAGGGTCAGGAAAATACCTATACTCCAGCGCTATCCTCTTTGCCACGCATAGATCTTGTCACTAAATTGTCGTGTCAAAGAGCCTTGTCTCTGATAGACCTCTTCGTCATATTTGCCATCTTCCCACGCTGCACTTTGGCGCTCCACCTCGTAATCAATCGCTTTTTGGATAAATGTAAATGAGTTTAGGGTTTTTATCTCGACCTTTGTGTAAAGCTTGGTGTCGCCTTTTGACGGATAGAGACGTTTGCGTCGCAGCGAAAGCTACCTTCTTGCATATTCGCGTCGCTGATGTTTAAAAAGCGAAGGATTGAGTGCAGTTTTTAAGATAAGCCACCGCCTCGTCGCTACTTCTAAGGTCTGGCTCGCTAACTATCTCAAGAAGCGGCGTGCCGGCCCTGTTTAGATCAACTAGGGCTCTCGTTTTCTTCGTGGATATTTTTACCAGCGTCTTCTTCAAGGTGCGCTCTTGTTACGCCGATACGCTTTTTAGTGCCATTTACGTCGATGATTAGCTCGCCACCTTCTACGATAGGTATCTCAAACTGTGAATTTGATATGCCTTTTCGGGAGGTCTGGGTAGAAGTAGTTTTTCTATTAAAGACTGATTTTTATTTATCTTAGCGTTTATAGCTGTGCCAAAAGCTGATCGCCTTTTTGACAGCCTCTTTGTTTAGCTGCAGGTAGCGCTCCGTGCAGAGCTAGGCAGGTCGGACAAACGTGGGTGTTTGCCTCGTCGCCAAAGCTAGTTGAGCAAGAGCAGAAATAATTTCTAGTTTTTGTATTAAGCTGGGTATGGACTTCTAAACCGATAACGACTTCAAACATATTTTTACCTCTACCTATACAAATTTTTAGTGCGTATTTTAGCGATACTTTCTTTTAAAAATATCTAAAGGGGAGCTTTAGCGATCTATTTATATAGGTTAAAAATGTTTTTGGAGAATAAATTTAAAGAGAAAAGCCATATAAAAATATGGCTTTTAAATTTTAATGCTCGTGCTCGCTAATAGCGACTGCGCCAGCTAGATAAACGTAAGTTAGCATCATGAAGATAAATGTTTGCAAAACAGCCATAAGTGTTAGAAGTGCAAAGGCTGGAAGTGGAGCAAACCAAGGTGCAAGTGTAAGCATCGCAAGCAAGAACAAGTCATCGCCCTTGATGTTACCAAAAAGACGAAAAAGATAGCGAAACTACACGTGAAAGATGTGAGATGACCTCGACTGGAAACATAATAGAGCTAGAAATTTGTTTTGGTCCCATGAAGTGTCCAAAGTATTTGAAAAAGCCATTTTCTCTAATGCCCTCAAAGTTGTAGTAAAATAAATACAACCAAAGCCAAAACTAGAGTTACATTTAAGCTTGAGCTTGGTGACTCAAAGCCGGGGATGATACCGATGACGTTTGAGAAAAATACGATAAAACCGATAGTTGCGACAAGCGGGAGGTATTTTTCTAGCTAGCTTTTTCGCTGCCTAAAGTATCTTTGCCCATGGAGATAACGCCTTCTAAATAAGCCTCAACTATGTTTTGAAGGCCCCTTAGCACAAGCTGCATTTTACTCCTTGCGATGTAAGCAACGATAAGGATGATCAAAGCTACAAGGCAAAAAGTGAAACGCATAGACAAAGGCATGTGAATGGTTTAGCAAATTTGAGAATAGAAACAAATCTTTCATTGATTTACCTTAGATTTAGAATTTTGCGTGATTGTAACAAAATTATTGTTAAAAACATTTTTAATTTTAAGCCTTGAAGTAGTCAAAAAGCAGTTTGCAAATGGTCGCTGCAACAACTATCAAAAACATCGTTCTAATAAATTTGACCTCTTTTTGATGATCAATGTGAGTCAAAATAAGCTCCTGAAAATTGCCCCACAGCCATCAAAAAGCCAACTAGCCAAAGTATCTGCCCGCCTGCTATAAAAACGCCAAGTGCTACGATGTTGCTGGTGAAATTTAAAGCCTTTGTGTGAGCGACCGCCTTTTTACATGTAGCCCAATTAAAGCCACCATCGCAAACATCCAAAACGATCCTGCTCCCCGGGCCAAAAAGCCGTCATAAAAGCCAAGCATTAATCCAAAAACGACGTAAAATAGCCTCTCATTCATCTTTGCAGCCCTGTCGCTCTCGCCTATTTTTGGCATAAAAAGCGTGTAGATGAAGATGGCGATTAGCAGAAATGGGATGATTATTTTTAAGAAATTGCATTTAAAAATAAGATGAGCGTTGCGCCGATGAGGGCTCCAATGAATGTAAAAACTATGCCAATAAAACACTCTTTGTAATCAATCAGCCCCTTTTTAGTGAAGTTTAGCGTTGCAGTAAAGCTGCCAAATACACTTGAAGCTTGTTTGTACCAAGGGCTAGATGAGGTGGCACGCCCATAGCCATGATGGCTGGCAAAGTGATCAGTCCGCCACCTCCTGCGATCGCGTCGATAAAACCAGCCCAAAAACGCGGCGACAAAAAGACAGTGTAGCTAAGTAGGTCAATTCCATTTTTGTTCTTTTGTAAATGGTTAAAAAGCGGATTGTAGTTTAGTACTTGAAATCTTTCATCTTAGAAATGTGGGTTAAATTTGAGCGCAAAATTTAAAAAGCCTTTAAACATATAAGTTTAAAGGCTTTTTTTGAGGGCTTAATATTTAATAACGCCGCAAAGCATTCTAGCGCCGCCGCCGCCAGCGCTTTTTGGCTGGTCGCTGTGGTTGTCGCCACCGACGTGAACCATCAGTGAGTGACCTTTTAGCTCGTCAAGATTTTTTTATCTTTTGGAGCTAGCACTGGGTAGTTTGTACGTGCCCCTCAGCATCCACGTAAAGTGCTGGTAGATCGCCTTTGTGACCCTTATCGTCCCATGCAAATGAGTGCATCTTTGTTTCAGCTGGATCCCAGTGACCGCCTGCTTTCATGCCAAGGCCTTTTTCAGTCGCGCCACAGTCAGCATTTTTGGTGAACGTGGAAGCCATGAAGTCCTGCAGGAAGACCTTTTAAATTTGGAAAAACGCAACGCCGTAGTTTGTCTTAACAGCTACTACTTCGCCAACGCTCTTATCGCCCTTTTCGCTTAGCTCATTAACAGGTATGACTAGATGTTCGCCAGCTTTTTGGATCAAAGTGATGACCCTCGTGAGCAAAAAGCAAAGTTCCTAAAACTGCACTTAGTAAAACGATTTTTCATACAAGCTCCTTATGGATAAAAATTGTATGGTAAGTCTATCCTACTTTAGAAATTTAGCAATAATTTTTATTTTTTAAGATTTTTACGATAGTTTCTAGCTCTTTGCTCTGCCCTATCCTGTAAAGCGCAAAGTCGTATTTTTATCGGGTCTAGCTCGTCAAATTCTCTAAGTTTTTGTAAGATCCATGACCGCTTTGAAGTCGTAGCTCTTTCTGTTTATAAGTCCCTAAATTTAATGAAACCCTATGCGTATGCACGTCAAGTGGCATCAAAAGTCTATCTTTTGGCAAATTTTAAATAGTCCAAGGTCGATGTCGCTATCTCGCACCATCCAGCGAAGATACATATTGTAGCGTTTATATGGACTTTGAGGCTCTTTACTAAAGCTCTTGCCAAAGAAAAAAACTCATATCCATCCGAGCGGTAAGAATTTAGCCCTGTAAATAAATTTAATAAGCTCATTTACGCCCTCTATCATCTCGCCGTTTTTTTGCAAGACCTTGGCGCAAAAATTTCTTCTATGTCGGCCCTCTTTTTTAGGCGTGAAAGTGTGATGAAAAACTTTCTCACATCATTTTCATTTTGAAAGCGGTATTTGAAATGTGACAGATTTTTCTTGATATTTTGCTCGCTCTCATCAAGCAGGCTAAATTCAAGCGAATTTAGAAATTTCACTATCATTTTTGCGTTGCCATAGGCAAATAACGCACAAATGAGCGCTATGTTTGGCTCTTTAAATTTAGTAGGCTACTTGAAGAGGATCCGGGCGTCAAATAGCCCCCGATTTGTATTTTTGCTAAGTACGTGTGCGTCTAAAAGGCTCTTTAGTTCGCTCATTGTTTTAGTGAAAGAAGGGTGTCAAGCATCTGATCAACGGTCGTGATGATCTTTGCTGCTGCGCCGTAGCTTGCTTGAAAGCGGATTAAGTTTGTAAGCTCTTCGTTGGTATCTACGCCGCTTGTTGATTGAAATTCCTCTTCAGCAGTCCTTTGCAAAAGATGTGTTTGTGTCGTGGATAGTGTTGTTCGCCTCGGTATCGCTCGCCATATCGGTCGTAAAATATCGGTAATACCCCTCGATCGTCTCATCTCTATCAAGCGCAGTGCCACTTGAGTAAAATGTCTGCTTTTGGTACTGAAGTTGGATCATCTTGTTTGCAACTTCGTTATTACCCGACGACTGGCTTTTGAGTAGGCACGAAGCTTTGTATGATCTTGGGTGAAATTTTGATTTGATGCCTATTGTATTTGAGTTTGTGCCAGAAAAATCTGTTGATACCAACAACACCGGGAAAATTTGTGCCGTGATCGACTATTGAGATGCTATAAAGCCCTTGAGCTTGCTTTGGTATGAGCGCAAATGTGCCTTGATGCGTGTTTTTATCATAAAAATACGACGCTTCAAAGAAGTCATCGACGTCATTTAGCATGTTGTTGTCGTTGTTATCGTCTGAATTTGAGTTAAAATCCTGCACAACAGAGTTGCCGTATTTTGTATCATTCATCGTCGTTGTGCCGTTTATCTCGATGGTCTTTTTGGCTACGACGTTGCCTTTGTTGTCATAAACTATGGCTTCAAAGCTGCCGTTTCTTATGCTGTTGTCGTGGTTCATCAGCGTCTTGTCGTTTTCTAGATAGCTGATCGGATCTGAGTTTGAAATTTCAACCGCAGACTCGGCATAGACGTTATTTGTGCTAGTTATTAAAGTTTTTGAAAATGTATTTAGGTTGTCGATATATTTTTTGGATGATACCATCGCTAATTTATCATTATCTGGCTCGTAGTTGCGGCCTCTAAGATCAAGTGCGGCGCCTATCTTGCCATTTGTGATCTTCTCCTCCATAGGGATACGCCTGCCATCTTCTCTTTCATAATAAATTTCTCGTGTATTGCCCACCTCGGTTGAGCTCATAGAAATTTCATGAAAATTTACACCATCAACGATGCTCACACCGCCGATATTTAGGTTGTAGTATCTTCCTTGATCGCTTATGCCTGTATCTATCCTTGACTCGCTTTTTAGATCGCTTTTATAAACAGCTGTATTTACCAGCTTTTGACATAGCAAGCTCCAGCTCATCGCGCTTGTCACGAAGGTCAGTTTGCATTTATCTTGATGCCAGCGTCTGCGCCAGATTCAACTCTTTGAATTTGCTTATTGATGTTTGCTATTTGCTTGCCAAGTGAGTTTATCTCGTTTATATTTATCTTTATAGTCTCATCTATCTGCGTGTGCATATCATAAAGCATCTTTGATGAGCGGTTGATGCTAGCTGTTAAAACGCTAGCTTTGTTTATCAAATTTACCTTTTGAGCGCCCTCGTCTGGGTTTGAAGCAAAGTTATTCCACGCAGCAAAATACTCCTGTATATCTTTTTACCATGCCATTATCTTTTAGGTCTGGGAAGTATTTTTGTCGCCTCTTGTAAAAACTCTCTGTTTGTAGCCTGTATTTTCTAAATTTGATGATGAATATTTTTAGTCTTGAGTAGGCAAACTCGTCATGAAGTCTTGTTACTGTATCTACTTGTGTGCCTGTGCCAACTCCCGCCCGTGGACTGTGTTCATCGCTGGAGATGCTGACTGGACTACACGCTGCCTTGTGTAGTAGTTACTATCGGCGTTTGTGATGTTGTTTCCAGTTGTGCTTATTTGCACTTGGGCTGCATTTAGCCCTGAAACGCCTGTGCCTAATGACATAAAGATATTAGCCATTTTTTTAAACCCTTGATTTGTAAAAATTATTATCTGTGCCGCTGCCGTCTTGTCCGTATTCATTAGTCTGAGTACCAAAAGACTTTTTGCTAAGCGAGTCAAAAACTCCTTAACAACAACGACGTGTCTTGCATATTCTTTATTTACTTTTATGCAAATACTTTCAAGCTTTGAACGCATAAGCACCAGCTTTGACTTCACTTCATCATCTAAAACGTTTGCAAGTGTCGTAGTGCCACTCTTTTTGAAACCCTTAATAGCTCTTTATCCAAAGCTCTTTTAGTATCTTCAAAAGCGCGCACGAGAGCATTTTTTTCTTCTTCACGCTCTCATCAACGCTTGAGTGCTTTCGCCTCTTTTATATTGGCGATATCTTGCATCGTTAAATCTATAAGCTCGTCTAGCTCGCCCTATGGCCTCGTCCAAAAGCTTCTTTATCATTTAAATTCCTTTTAAATTTACAGCAACGCATCAGCCACAGCTTTTGCTGTTTTAGAGATATCTACCTGATAGGTGCCATTTGCTATTGCATCAGCTATCTCTTTTACTCTTGCGTTTTCGTTTGTTTTTACTTCTTTGTTTTCATTTTCAACTCTAGCATCGCTATTTTTATTTAGCGTATTTGCTCGGTAGTTTGGTCTTTTGGTTCAAAGGAGTTATCATATCCATACCTCTTAAAAATAAAAATGTTTATATCACTACATCGGCAAAATATAATTTACTTTAAGAGTCTCTCTTCAAAAATCGTATAAAAGTTCTGAAAAACCTCACCTTTCACTCAAAGCTTTGTCTCATAGCGTCGTTATACATAGACCTGTAAATGTCTGCCAGCGGCTTTTTGATAGAGTGAGTTCTTATCATCTTCTTTTAAAGCGATATCAAGAACAGCTTTTTACCATAAATGCTTCAAAAGCATCAGTTTGCTCTTTTCAAAAAGTGCATCTTGTTTGGCATTTGCGTTTTTATCTTGTTTGCTGAGATGTCACTATATGAATTTAGTGCTAGGGTGTTGTCTATTTGCATTATATTATCTCCAGATCGACTTGTATCGCGCCAACTCGTTTTTAAACTCAGTATCGAGATGATGTCGCTTGGTGTTGCTCCAAGCTTGTTTAGCGCTCTTGTTACGTTTGCAACGGTTGTTTTTTTCGCCCTGAAAATGAAGTGATTCTGACTAGGAGCCACCGAGGTGTCGCTACCTATATTTACATCATTTTGCGCTGCCTCTTCGTAGCTATTTGGCTCTATTTTTATTGTAATTGCGCCGTGAGTTATCACGACTGGACTAACTACTGCGTTTATACCGCTAACTATCGTGCCAGTTCTCTCATCAACTACGATCTTCTCATCTGGCTTATACTCCACATCAAGATCAAGCACGGCGCTTGCAAGCTCGATAATACTAACATCATCTGGCTTTTTAACGATAACCGTTCTTGGATCGATCGCCTTTGCAGTATCGTCTGAAATGTTTGCGTTTATGGCGTTTTGGATATCAAGAGCGGTTTTAAAATTTGTATCTTTTAGGCTTAGTTTTATGCTGTCTTGATTGTAGATATCGCAGTTACTTCACGCTCCACAAGGGCACCATTTAAGATAGTGCCAACGGTTGGATGATTGCCACCACTTCTGCCTGCGCTCTTGCCACCGATGCTTAGAGGGCCTTGAGCCAAAGCGTAGATATCGCCATCAACGCCCTTTAGCGGAGTCATAAGAAGAGTGCCACCTTGTAAGCTTTTTGCATCGCCGATAGATGATATCTCTATATCAAGCTTGTCGCCATGCCTTGCAAATGCAGGCAATTTGGCTGTCACCATAACAGCGGCTGCGTTTTTTAGACTTGATATCATCTGGATTTATCTTGACATTTACGCCTTTGGAGCATGTTTGATAGCGACTGGATCGTGATTCTGACGTTGAGCCGTCCCTCGTGCCGTTTAGTCCGACGACTAAAACCATAGCCTATTAGCTGGTTATCCCTTACGCCAACGATGTTTGCAAGCTCTTTTATCTGCGTAGCAAAGGCTGAAGTAGCTATCACTGAAGCTGCTACAAAAGATAAATATTTTTTTCATATTTTTCCTGTAATTTAGCTATTTTTAGGTTTTTTAAAGCAAAAAGATGTTCCAATTTTACTGAAAAATAAGAGAGAGAAGTAGCTCCAAATTTTTAAATTTAATGTTTATACGCAGAAATTTCATCGACACGTTTAAAAGTCGCTGTTATGCTCAAAAACCATCATATAAATTTTTCTCTTTTTTAGCTGCGAGATCAATTTACTAGCTTTTCGTAGATATCATCAAAGCCAGCCCTTATGTCAAATGGCGGATCAAGATAGAGTAAAACCTTGCCAGTTTGCGAATTTATAAGATCAGGCAAAAGCGCAAAGCTGTCGCCATTTATCGCTTTTAATTTGGTACACTCTAAGCTAGCAAGATTGCTTTGCGTGATCTTAAAAGCGGCTCTATCTTTTTTCGATAGCGATAGCCTCGCGCGCTCCGTTACTAACAGCCTCGCTTGCCATCACGCCGCTTCCACCAAAACCCTCTATAAATGTAAGTGAGTACTCATCTCTAATGACGTTAAAAAAAGGACTCTTTTACGATGCTTTTTGTGCTTCTTGTCGTGCTTAGACTTGGTAGCTCAAGCCTTTTTGCCTTACTTTACCACTTGGAAATTTGGTATAAAAGCTTCACTGATTTGCCCTGTACTCAAGCAGATCGGCTTTTAAATTTATCAATTAAGAGTGATACTTTTTGCTCCAAACTCTTTTCATTTACTATCTGATCTGGCTCTTTTGCCTTTGAAATTTGCGTGGCTGAGTAAAACTCCTCGAGTGTATCAAGAAGAGTGGCTCTTGTGAATGGATGAGAAAGATGAGCGTTCTTACCTATTATAAATAGCGGTTTTTGTGACGATTTCGTGGTCACTTACTACAAAATCACAATCCTTATGATGAGCGGCTACTCTCCACAAAAAGCAGCAAGGTCTTTTGCAGCAAAATGCAGTCGCATTCAAAATGAAATTTTTCATATCCCGTCCTATAAATTCTTGCTCGATTTTAACCCTAAATAATCAGTAATGTATATAAATACTAAAGGAATTTTAGTACTCTACCGATGTAGAAGCTAGCGTAAGTTTTAAGGAGTAAAAACTATGGAAATTTTTCAAAGCAGCGGCAAATCAAACACTTGATGCAAACATGAGCACGTCGGCTCAGCGTCAGATTGATAGCAGACCCTATCGAGCACTCTGATGTCAAAGTCAAATGCCGACAAAAACGGCAAATCAAAGGATGCTAACGAACTTGACGGACTTAGCAACGAGGATCTTGCTAGAAAGACAAGAGAGGTCACTGATAGGCTAAACTATCAGATGCAGCAGCTCGATACCAATGTAAGATTTGCTTACAACGAGAAGTTAATTTAATGGTAGTGCAAGTAAAAGACGCCAAAACAGGCGAAGAGATAACACAGCTTCCAAGCAAAGAAGCTATAAAAAAATCAGCGAGTATTTCAAAGAAAGTATCGGAATACTTTTTGACAAGGAGAGTTAAAATGGCAGTAGGTAACGTAACAAATTTGAGGCATCGGTACAAAAATAGCGGCCTAAACGATGAGCTTATCAAGAAACTAAAAAGAGGCTGATGAGGCTGGACAGATCAAACCACTTACAACAAGACTGGAGAAAAATGAGCTTAAGCAAAAGGACCTTGCAGCTCTAAAAACTCTTGTTAGCAACGTAAATGTTAGTGGCAAAACACTTGGCGGCGAGGCACTTTATCTAAAAAGAAATACAAATAACGCTGGCAAAAGCGTCACAGCTTCAGCGGCAAACGGCGTTAGCGTGCAAAAGCTTTAGTATCGATGTGCAAAAACTTGCTCAAAAAGATACATTTCAAAGCAAGAATTTCAAAAATTCTTCAAGCATGGTGGGTGCGACAAATACTGGCTCATTTGATGTTGAGATAGACGGACAAAAATTCTCTATCGGTGTGACAAGATCGACAACTTATCAAGATATCGTTGATAAGATAAATGACGTAAGTGGCGGTAAATTGCAAGCTAGAATTTTAAATGTTGGTGGCGATAAACCAAATCAAATAATGCTTCAATCAGGCAGCACTGGCGCTACGCAGACTATTAAACTTTTCAAACGACACTGCTGGCATTTTAGACAAGCTTGGCTGGGATGATACGCAGTTTCAAGATACAGACGAGCACGGCACAGCGCTAACAAATCCTGATGGTACGCCAAAGATGACATCAAATTTGGAGAAAAATAGAATTCTAAAAGCGCAAGATGCAGAATTTACATATAACGGCGTAAATATCAAAAGAGATAAAAACAGCTTTGATGATCTAAGACCCGGCGTAAATATCACGCTAAATGAGACTGGCAGAACAAATGTCAGCGTCTCTCAAAACACTGAAGAGGTCGTAAAAAGCGGTTGAAGAGTTTATAAAAGACTACAACCTAATGACCATGAACCTTGAGATCGCCACAAAATATGACGAAGAAAAAAGGTGCTGGTACTTTTCCAAGGTGTAAGTGAAATTTTCAAGCCTTAGATCAAACATCGGACGTCTAGTAAATGGTCAAGATAGCGAAGGCAAAGCGCTAAGTAACTGGCATAGTGCCAGATAAAGACGGTCAGCTTCAGCTTGATCTAAATAATTTAACGCAGCTCTTAGCAAAGATCCAGAAAGAAATTCAGAAATTTTTCATGGGTTCAAGCAAGACTGAGCCGATAGCTACATGGGTAACTCAACCGTTAGCGCAGGTGCGTTAAATATCCAAGCTGGCGATCTAACGATAAATGGTAAGTCAGTTATATTTTTCAACCGCAGCTGGCGGAGCAGCTGAGGACAACGCTCTAAAAGCTTCAACAAGCTATCAATGACGCTGGCATCGACGGGAGTCACAGCTAGCCTTGATCAAAGTGGCAAGAGGATCATCTTAAAAAAAGAAGTGATGGCGAAAATATCGAGGTAAAAGGCAAAGCTTCTGCGCTAGCAACTCTTGGTATGAGCGAAGCCACTGTAAATCCAGTGACTAAAAACTGATGGACTTTTTTACAAAGCTAGCTAATATGCTTGATGGCGCTGTTGGCAAGAAAGGCACTATGATCGCTATGCAAAATCAGCTAAAAGATGAGAGTGAGTCTATCACTAAAAATAAAGAGAGCACTCAAAAGCTTTTTAGATGAGAAATATACAACGATGCAAGAGCGCTTCATCAGTATAACTCTATCATCGCAAGTTTAGAAAATCAGTTCTCAACTCTAAAATCAATGATAGATGCTGAGATAAACAGTAGAAAATAAGAGAGAAAAATGAATCAAAGTGCATATAGTGCATACGCACAGTCGAGTTTCGGGGGCATCGAGTCCCCGACTAAATTAATAGAAATGCTTTTATGACGGATTTCTAAAATTGATATTTCGCACAGCGATAGAAGCTGGAGATAGAGAAAAAAGTCTATTATATAAACAGAGCAAACGCTATCTTTGTCGAGCTTTTAAACTCGCTTGATTATTCTCAAGGCGATGTGGCTCACTACTCTTAGCGGACTTTATACAAGACAGATGCAGCTTGCTATGGCAAATATCCAAAATGATATTAACGCGCTAAATGAAGTAACAAATGTCGTAAAGCAGTTATCAGAAGCATGGAGGGAGGTAACATCAGGTGAATAGCTGGATCAATGAATCTAAGCTAGCGTTAATAAACGAAGATACAAGAAAGCTAGCTGCACTATCACAAAGCTTTAGCGAAGATATGTTTAAAAGCTTAGCTTCAGCTCAAGAAGCACAAGCGCTAATAGGCGGTGCGATAGAGCTTTTTAAAACTAAATCTTCACACATCCAAAACGAGCTTTACAAAACTACAAAAGCTCAAAAATACGTAAAAAAATTAATCTAATCTCAAACTTTCAAGGCACGGCATATTTGCCGGTTTTGTCTTGAAAATCTTTTAAATTTACTAACTAATTGTAATTTACTCTAAATTTAAGGGAGGCACGGCGTTAAGCCGAGTTCTGTCTTGAGCGATCATTTATCTACGCTTGCTTTTACAAACAAGCTCTAGCGAAGGGTTTTAATATAAGACCAAAACCATCCCTTCTTACTGCAAGTTGGGTTTATATGGCCACGCAAGTTACCAAGCGTGCCGGTGGGCTCTTACCCCGCCGTTTTCACCTTTACCGCCAAGGCGGAAGTTTGCTTTCTGTTACACACTATCCCTTAGGTTTCCCTAGCCATCCGTTAGATGGAACTTTGTCTTATCGCAGCTCGGACTTTCCTCTTTTGCAAGATGCAAAAGCGACCGCTTACCGTGCCAGAGCGTGATTATATTTAAAAATATAAATTTACCCCTGCGACCAATTCTTTTCATCAAAGTTTATCAAATTTATCTAAGAAATTTTTTGATTTTGAGCCTAAATTTTGTCACAAGTTGGTATGAAAATTAATTTTTATTTAATCTTTTTGTAAATTTCTTTACAAAAATCAAGAGTAAAAACACCCCACATTTCACTTTTTGTTATTTTACTTTTGAATCTTAAATAAATATAATAAAATAGACAACAAATCAACAAAAAGATACGAAATTTATAAATTTAACCCTCAAAAGTGCAAAATTTTAACTAACATCAAACTATAAATTTTTACTTAAAAAAAGCTAAATTTAAATAGCATTTTTATAAACTTACTCCAGTTTCATAAAAGTTATAGTTATAAATACTAAAAGCAAACAGAAATTTAAAATCTGTTATTTTTCCCTAAAAATTCTATATGTTTTTACGAGAAAAATTTGTATAATAAAGCCCTTAAAATCTAAAACCAAGGAGGATATAGATGAATGTGCGTAGCATCTTAGTCAAGGTCTCAGCGATCATCGCTTTTAGTTCTTGCCATTTGTATGGCTTGTTTTGTTTTCTACACGTCACATGTCTTAGAGCGTGAGATCAAGGATGGAGGTAACTACTGTTAAACAAAAATGTCGCTCTTGCAATGGACACAGTTCAACTATTTGACATGATGACAACGACAAAAACGCCGTTTTTCTATGCATATCTTAAAAAAGAGCTCTAGGTAATATAAGAACCAATGGCCAAAACCATAAAAGACAGAAAACGACAATGCTGTAGGGAAAGCTTTATCTCAGATAAAAATGGGCATATTAAATAACGACCATGAGATATCTGATAAGATCAAAAAGCTAACAAATGGCGGAGTACCCAACACATCTTTGCTAAAATCAGGCAATGACTTTGTTGCTGTTTCTACTTCACTTTTTGCTAGATGATGGCAGTAGAGCGCTTGGATGCATTAAATAAAACGATATATCCAAAGATGATGAATAAAGAGACATATATAGGAGCTATCAATATATTTTGGTAGAAATTATATGTGTGTTTATGAACCAGTCATTCAAGATGGCGAGGTTGTAGCAGTTTTTATTTATAGGTTATGACTTCACAAACGGTCTAGAAGATCTCAAAAGACATTTGCTTCAAATGAAGCTAGGTGAGCATGGATACTTCTCTATCTTTAATACAAAGACTAATAATGTTGATATCCACCCAAAATCAAGCTGGTAAAGAGCTAAGTGGTGAGCTAAAAAGCTACTATGGATACATATCAAAAACAAAAGAGAAGGTGCTAAAGCTTGTTGTAGCTGATGGAGTTGAAAGAATAGCGGCATTTTAAACCATTTGACAAACTAACTGATTTTTACTTGGTTCAGCTATTACAGATGATTTTTTAACACCTCTAAAAAGTAGTTAGCAAAAACTTCATCATTGCAAGCATTATAGTTACATTGCTTCTTATAATAGTATCTATATTACTACTTAAAAAGATGGTTGCAAATCCTATTGATAGATTAGAGCAAATCGAAATGCTATAACATCTGACTTTACGCTTAAAATCCCAATCTACGGCAAAGATGAGATTGCTAAGATAAGCAATGATATAAATGATTTTATAGAGCGAATAAGAGTGCTTATAAGCGACACTAAAACCTTTCAAATGAAAACAGCTCAGTTGCAAACGAGCTAAGCTCTACATCTCCTTCAAAACAGGTAAGCGTAGAAGAGTCAACCCAAATAGTAGAAGAGACAAATCAAAGATGCAAAGTAATGCAAGAGAATATGAAAGAGTCACTAGCAGTTGCTCAAGCTGGTAAAGATGACCTTCAAAAAGGCAAGCACTCATATAAAAAAACAGCTACTGAAGCTATTAAATCTCTATCGTCTCAGATCATTGATTCTGCTAATGTTGAAAAATCAAATGGCTGGCAAGATCGAGCAGCTTAGCCGTGATGCTGAGCAGGTAAAATCAGTCCTTGTGGTTATCAACGACATCGCAGATCAGACAATTACTTGCACTTAACGCAGCAATAGAAGCAGCAAGAGCAGGCGAGCATGGACGTGGCTTTGCAGTCGTTGCTGATGAAGTTAGACAGCTAGCTGAGGAGAACTCAAAAATCTCTAACAGAGATAAATGCAACTATCAACGTTATCGTTCAAGCGATAAATGATAGCAGCGAGCAAAATGGGTATCAACTCTAAACAAATTCAAGAGCTAACCCATGTGGCAAGTGACGTTGAAAAGACTATAAATAATATGAGCGAAACGATGAATAACGCCATAGAGATGTCTGATAAGACTATGCAAGACTACATCGCAACTGGCAAGAATGTAAATGAGATCATGGATGGCATCTCAGAGATCAATCAGACTTTCATCTGAAAAATGCTAGAAGCGTCGAAGAGATAGCTTCTGCTGCTGAGCATCTAAATAAGATGACAGATGCGCTAAATACTAAACTTAGCGTCTTTAGAACTTAAGTTTTTACCTCTTAAATTTAATGTTTTAGGTCTGGCGAGGCTAGACCTTTTAAATCTAAACCAGCCAAACTTAGCCAACCCCACTTTTTAAATCTATCTTTAAATTACCCTACTCAAATATATTTTTATGCAAAAATTTCTTCTAACACAACTGTGGCGTATGAGCCCTTTTTGAAGTGTGAAATGTAAGCTAAAATGAGCGTTTTCTTCGTTGTATTTGTAGCTTGTATTTTCAAGATAAGCCCAGTTAAAGCGCCTTGAGCCAGCGATCTTTGAAGTAAGCGAAAATGCCTCAGCGAAAAACTTCATCCTCAAGCTCTTTTGCCACGCCGCTTGCCTCATAGGCCTTTGCACCGACTATAAGTCCAAGGCTTGTGATATCGCGCTCAGCAAATCTTTGCGCCTCTTGATCTAAATTTTCACATAAAAAGAGCTTGCCAAATGGATAGTGCCCTAAAACCTCTCCCGGCAAAAGCTTAAAAAGCTCTCCTGCGCCTTCATCGCTTTTTAGTTCATCTTTGCTAAAGTTTTATAAATCTCGCCTAGCTCACTTAGACTAAAGTCGCTTAAAAACCTCGAAAATTTTCGACCCTTTTGCTAAGATAGCGGTTGAAAAGATCACTTTGATAGGCTGAGATCAAAAAGTCATTTAGCTTTACATTTTTGCTCTTTTTACCATTTATCGTGCCATTTTTAAGTAGCTCAAGGCCAGCCCTAGCATTGTCACTCAATTACCAAAGCGCTGGTAGCCAAAGTAGTTTGCGTAGCCCATTTTATCGATATTTATAAATGCTTGCTCTAGCTTTTTAGCGCTACTTGGCAGCACCTTTTTAGGCGGATAAAAAGCTATTACCCTTTAGATGTCCGATGCGAAGCTTGTTTTTATGCACGTTTACATTAGAATTTTTCATCTTTTTCATGGCTAAAAGTTTGCAAGCGCGCTCTCAAATTTACGAGGCATCGAGATAAACTGCGTCGTCATGCCCTGCTTGTCCTTTAGCCCAGCGTAGCCAAAGTCGCGCATCTTAGCCCCTGTAACCTCGCTTAAGGCGTGCAAAGCGTCGCTTGTCGTCATATCTTTTTTAGAAATTTCAACGATCAAGTGCTCGCCGTCACCACTAAATTCCATAAAGTGGTATCTCGCGCACGACAAAAATCATCTGAATTTTCTAGAAAAATATGCCTCGATGGGCGCATGAGTAAGCGCATAGAGCGGCTTAAAAGTGGTGGCTTCTTGCATTTTTGTCTTAACCTTTTGTGTGAGTACTGCAAAGATGTTGATCTTTGTCCTAGTTTTTGCGGCGATCCTTTTGATAGCGCTTAAATTTCTTTAGGACTAAAGGTAAATAAAAACCTCATACTCCTCGCCGCTACTAAGCTCAAATTGCTTAGTTTTTTTGTAAATTAGCGCCCTTTTTGCTAGCCTTTAAAAAAGCTTGCCAAGGTCGGTTTTTAGCCCGTCTGAGATATCCATGGCAGAGTTTATAAGATGAGCTGCTTTGTAAAAACTTATCTCTTAAGATAGGCTTTTTAAATCGTGAGTTTTTAGGAAATTTGAGCCAGTCTTAAAAGCGAGTTTAGCCCCTTTTGACTGCCTCCAAGCTTGCCAGTAAATGCCACTATATCGCCAAATTGGCATTTTCTAAGCACTGCCCCTGCCCTTTAGCTCGCCGATCACGCTAACGCTTATGTTTAAAATGGAGCTACTTATCGTGTCGCCGCCTATTATCTTTTACGCCAAACTCCTCGCACGCCCTATTTATGCCGCTACTTAGCTCGCTGATCTGACGCGGCGTGAAGCTCTTTGGCAGACTAAGCCCAAGAAGGGCAAAGTTGGGCTTTGCGTTCATCACGATCGTGTCTGAAAAATTTATGATCATCGCCTTGTAGCCGGTCTCTTCAGAGCTTAGCCAGCCAAGCTTAAAGTGCGAATTTTGCGCAAAAATGTCCTTGCTAAAGACCATTTTGCCGGCCACTGCCGCGTCATCGCCGATATATGCGTTACCAAAGCGTTCAATCGTAGAAATTTTCTTTATCCATTGAGCTATTATAATGAAACTCCTTTTAAATTTAGGGATAAAATAAGCCCAAAAAGGATAGAGATGCAAAGAGTTGAGATTTTAGATTTGACGCGAAAAGAGATGTTTTGGCATATTTTTAAGCCATATTTTTAGAGATTTCAGACTTTGCAAACTTAAACGAGCTTTTTGCCCACGTAAAGAGCATAGACGCATACTTTAGCCCATTTAATGGCTTTGTCAAGGTAAAATGACGTCGTAGTTAGCACCGACCAGCCGCTTGCAAATTTGAGCTCAAAAACTTGGCAGCAGAGCTTTGCATAGCCCCGCTTGATGAAAAAGAGCGGTTTTAGATCTTGCCATAAACGATGATGACTTTTGGGCGAGGGTCGAGCCATTTGCTAGCTTTTTGCAAAGAGCCGACAAAAAGCTTTACGCTAGCTTTGAGCCATATTTTTACGCTGATTTTGTGAAAGACTATGAGCCGATACTTATAGGAGCTGCCGCGATAATGCTAGCTCATCATCTTTACAAAAACGAGAAAAATGATGAAAATTTAAAAAGCTAGTTGGCGGTAAAAACGGCGTTTTGATAGCCTGTGAGCTTGATGATTTACTCTTTGAAGGTAGCAGAAATTTACAGCGAGGCGATTAGATTTTTCAAAGAGATTTTTAGGCATAAAAAGCTACGCAAAAATATGAAAAACGAGCTTGAAAAGATAGAAAAACTTAGTAAAATTTAAAGAGTTTAAGATAGCCATAAAAGGCAAGCTGCCTGCACAATTAAGCGCATACAAGACAAATTTTATAGAGCTAAACGCCAAAAACGCCTTGTGGATATGATCTTTTAAAGGCCGATGAAGAGCTAGCTTGCAAAGCTTGCTAGTAAGATAATTTTTGCTGCATTTGACGGTGGGGCTGACTTTTTACTAGCTAGCAATGAAGCGGAGTTTTATATCTTTGACGTACTAGCAAAAAGCTTGAGAAGTCTGCCAACAGAAGCTTACCAAGACTTTTTATGTCTTAAGAGCGAGCGAGCTAATGGCGCTTGAAAATGGCGAGATACCAAGCAGGGCTAAAAGAGCATGTTTTAAAGGTTGCTATTATTTAGACTTGCCTCAAATTAGCATTGCAAGCTCAAATTTAAAAGCTTTAGATTTTACTTTTTAGCCCCCTCTTTTTGGCTCTTTCTACCGTCTTATTCGCTTCTTGCTCTTTAAACTCTTCAAAAAGCTCGTCATACCTAGCCTTAGCGTTTTCGTATACGCCAGATGGCAAAAGTGATATTTAGATCGTCCTTTAGGGCTTATGACGTCATCGCAGGGCGTTTTGATAGCCAAGGTCGCAGCTTTTTCATAAAAATAACTCACGCCAAGCTCGATATTTGAGTGTTTTTAGATCTCCATCCATCTGCTCGTTTATCTCTTCATTTACAAACATATCGCCCAAAGCCTCGCACGAAAGCACATCTTTTTGCTCGCAACCATCGTAGAAAATATTCACACGCAGTTGCGTAGTCTCCGGCATTTCTAGCCTCATTGCCCCTGTCGTAGTCATCGATGTCAAAGCCTGAGGCTAAGCTTTAGGATTAAAGCTAAAAACTATCTTTCATATAAAACTCGGTGCGTCGTTTGAAAAAAAGTATAAGATCGCCAGCATGCGTGTTTTGGGCTAGAAAATTTCTTGCATTTTTGTTCTTGTCCTTTAAGATGATGATCTTTGGCTTTACGATATGTTTTAGCAGAGTTTGGGCGTTTAGCGAGCTTGTGATGATGACGAGGGTCCGAAATTTCATTTTATCACCTTGGCCAGATTGCATTTTGCTCAGCATCGCTCTCGACGATACCAGGCGTTAGTAGCACTTTTTCTACCAGCGTGGGTGCTCACTAGCTCGTAGCTTGCGCTCATGCCTGAGAAATTTCATTAAAACTATCGTCAATTATCAGCTTGCCGCCAGCCTCGATCTTGCTTAGGCGGTGCTCGACGTTTTTTCATCTTAGATAGCGCACTCATCTATCGCTTCATTGCTCATTTTAGATATCTTGCCACCTTGACGCAGACGGCTACATTTGTAGCGTTAAATTTGCCAAGTAGCGGCGAAGCATAGTTTTTGCCATCAAGCGTAAATGAAATTCCATCTAAATTTGCGTTTATATCCTTTAGACTCTCATCGTAAATTTCCTAAATTTTTGGCTTGGCTCTTGTCGAGCTATGTAAAATGCCATTTGCAAGCGAGAGCTTTGAGGTGCTTCAAGCTTTGTCGCGCGAATGTTATCAAGCGTTTTAAAAGTACTCAATATGTTGCGCGCCGATCTCGCCAACGATTACTATTTGTGGATTTAGAAATTTAGTGATCTCTAGGATGTCGCCCTTTAGCCTAGCGCCTGCTTCTGCGATGTAGATCTGTGTTTGCTCGCCGTTAAACCCTGTTTATATCTTTGATGATGCCAGCCATTGTGTTTACGCTGCGAGGCGTTTTTAGCAGCAGACAAAGCTATCTTTTAAAATCTCAAAGAAGAACTTTTGATGCTCGTTTTGCCGTAGCTTGCGGTGATTAAAAATGATCTTTAGCTCTTTGTTTGCGCCAAGTTTTTTTAAAGCGCCTTGTTTTTAAATCCTTGAATGTGATCTTTTCTAAAATTTCACTAAAAATAGGCTCACGACCAAGACAAAAAGTGGCATAGGAGCCAAAAACGCCTTGTGGATGATGAAATTTAAAGCGTAATTTAAGATGATAAGCGCGCAAGACGATGGCAAAAAGTGCTTGATCCCTGCCCGTAAAGACTAGTTTTTATCAAGTTTTTATGCCAAAGATAAAGAGCTGGCAAAAAGCGCAAAGTAAAAATAGATAAAAACCACTTGCCAGTCGTGTAAAATAGCACCAAAGGCACGATGAAGAAAAGGACGTGCCAAGCGGGCTAGTGAAGTGAAAGAGCACGCGCTCAGGCCTATATGAAAACCACTGAAAGCAAGTGATCGCATAAAAAGCAAGCGCAAAGATAAATAAAACTGTACTTAGACTTAAAAATTATACTCATCTTATCTCCTCGATCCCGCTCTCATCGTCATCTAGAACGACATTTTTGCTTCATTTGGCTCAGAATTTATCCCTTTTTCTATCTCGTCACTTATAAATTGAGCGTGGAGCAAAAAGAAAAAGTGATCGCCACTAAGCGGGAAAAATGAGCTATTTTTGATAAGTCTATCTATGCTCTCGCCGCTTGTTACAGGCGTTGCCTTGTCATTTTCTCCCAAAATATAAAAGCCCCTGCCCCAAAATCAGCAAAATGCTTTGTAAAATCCTCATCAACGACGTTTTAGGGTTTCATACATCCACTCTGCTCATGCCGCTCACATCTTTTTGTGGCAAAGAGTTTGTGAAAATTACCAAAGCCAAATATCTTTAAAATTTTTAAAAATTGCTATCTTTGCTCGCACGATAAATGGCTTTTTGACGACTATACCAGCTGAGCTTAAAAGCACTAGATATGGTGGTTTTAGAAGCGTTGCGACCTTGCCGCCAAAGCTATGTCCCTGCGATGATGTCTGGTTTTATTTGTGGCTCGTCACAGAATGCTAAACGATTTTTGCGTAGTCACTTGTTCTTAAAGGCTTAGAAAATGGAGCTTTTGCCAAAGCCGGCATATCGATATAGACGTGACAAAAGTCATTTAGATGGTGCTCAAAAGCCTTTTTCATTATCTCTTTGTTTGCGCCCCAGCCGTGCAAGAAAAGCACTACTTTTTGCATTTTGATTTACTACTTCGTAGCTGATATCGTACTCGTCTGAGCCGTATTTTACCGCCCTACTCGCCATCGTTTTCTCTCTTTTTAGCAGCGTAAATGCTCTCAAGCACGCTTACTGCCTCGCGCAAAAGGCGCCTCGTACTCCTCCATATTTAAAAGAACTGCTTCAAATTTATTGTTTTTAACGATGACAGCGCGCTTTAGCTCGCTAGCTCCCACGAGAAAGCACTGAGCTAATTTCTCTAACCACCTCGGTTGCCGTATAAATTTCATCTTTTGTAAAAGTTACCATTGTCGCTCTTTATGTAAAATTTTTCACGTAAAATATCACAAACTACTTTTATATATCGCTAAACTAAACTAGAGCTTGCCGCTACCTTTTACCGAAGTGATAGAGTTTATAAATTTATAATCAATCTTTATCTCACGCTCTTTTGGAAGTGAGTTTGCAAGGGCGTTTAGCGTGCTCTCAAAGTCCTCAAATAGATAGTTTGCAAGGCTGCCTGGGTTTGGATTGATCTCGTTTTAGATAGACCTCGTCATCTATCACGAAAAAGTCGCATCTAATGATCGCTCCGTCAAATCCACAATCATAAATTTTAGAAAAAGTTAAACTTAAGTTTTTGCTTTAGCTCTTCAGTAATTCCGCCTCTTTTACCTTATTTTTCATTTGAAAAACTTAGATATTTTTGCTCGTAGTCAAGAAATTTCTTTCTTTTTGGCTCTTCGACGATAGAAAATTTGATCTTTCCATCGATCCCTGCAGCCCCGTGCAAGGTTATACTCTTGACGCCTTTTATAAAGGGCTCTACTAAAAACATCTTTGTCAAATTCAAACGCCACGTCTTTTGCGTGAGGCAAGCTCGCTATCATCATGCACGACGCTCACGCCGATGCTGCTGCCTCAGCCTTGCTGGCTTTAATATAATAGGATAGTGAGTACGGCTCACTTTGACGAGTTAGCATCTCATAGTCAAGCGCCTTTACGCCAGCCTTTTTGCGCTAGAATGTAGTAAGCTCTTTGTTGTAGCTAAGCGCGCTTGCTTCAAGCCTTGGACCCTATGTATTTGACCCCGTAAAAAGTCAAAAAGTGCCGCTATCTTGCCATCTTCGCCGTCCATGCCGTGGATCACGATTTGATAATGACATCGCATTCAACTTTGTTTGCACCAAAAGCGAGTGCGCGTAAAGCCGCCCTTTGCTAAAGATAGCTTTGAGCTTTTGTATTTGCCAGAGCTAAAGCAATTTGCTCTCATATCTTTTTGCTCGATCAGGTAAAAGTCCCTATTTGCGTCGCAAAATATAAATTTTAGCTCCTGTTTTAGGACGTTTTTTAAAACTATCGCGCTTACTATGCTTATCTCATGCTCAAAAACTCTTTGCCCCAAATATCACGCCTAATCTCATCTTTTTATCCTTATCCTAGTTTTTAAGTGCTCTTTTATAAGATCGCTCGTGTTTTCACTCTTACAATCAGGCAAAATTTTCACTATCTTCTCACGCTTAAAGCCAAGCGCCTCAAGTGCCAAAAGCGCCTCATTTTGGTAGCTTGGCACGCTCTCGTCGCTTATAAGCTTAGCATCACTTAGCTCGGCTATTATACGTCTATGCTGTCTTTGGTCCGATGCCCGCACGCTTTTAAAGGTGTCTGCGTCGCTCGCTTATTATGGCGTTTGTAAATGCCTCGCGAGCTAAGGCTAGAGCAAACCGCCATTGCTGTGCTGAGCTCCGATGCCATTTAGCTTGATGAGCATCTCAAACATCTTTTGCTCGTTTGCGTCTAAAAAGCCGTAGAGTAAGTATCGTCCTCTCTATGATCTGCGTTATGGCAAGCTCGACCATTTCGCCTTTACTAAGTTTTGCTGAGCAAAAAGCGAGATGAAAAATCCCATAACTTACGCCGCTATTTGTCTTAAGTATGGCAAAGTGCAGGCTCTTTTTGTAACGACGCCTTTCGATTGCTTTTTATCATCATTTAACCTTTTGTTCCATGAAAATTTATATCCGCGTAGTCTTCGAGTTTTGTTTTGACTTTTTGATCTGTATTCGACCTCGCCGCCGTTATCAATTATCTAGCGTGATGACGTGGGCGGTCTCTGTTTTCTTCGAGACGTAGGTGACATTTTGCGGAGGATCGACGATGACAAATCTTATCTCATTTTAGCTCTATCCAGTTGCCTCTGTTTATCACTTTGGCTGAGAATATGCCATTTTGCACGATCTCAAGCTCATCTTTTAGATCAGCCAAAAAGCTCTTTTTCTCTTTAAATATCCTAAAGCAAGGTGTTGTACTCATTAACGAGCCCTTGATACTCTTTTAGCTTTTTCATAAACGTAACTGGCGGTATCACTTTGGCTTTTTGAGCATCCTCGATCTTAGCTTTTATCAGTGTAGATCGAGTCTTTATTCTCGTTGATGACATTTTTCTTGCTCTCTATGTTTTTAGAAGCGTAGCTTAGCTCAGACTTGGTGCTCTCTATCTTGCTTAGCTGATCTTGCGTAGCCTCCGCACCTCTCAGGCATCTTGCTGGCGTCAATTATAAATGTATTATCAGTGCCTCTTAGATATCTCAACGTCTATTAGGTGCGAGGCTGTAATGGTGCAGTTGGAGCCAAGCGTGTCTATCTGGATATTTTTGAGCTGTTATAGAGCCACCAACTACGCTATTTATCTTCACTCTTTTTGCTATAACGGTACCGCCTTCAAGCCTATCTATCTCGACGCTTTCAGCCTCAACCTTGCCTATATGGATAGAAGTGGCGTGTTTTGGCGTACTTCAGCCTTTTGCGAGTTTGACCGCCTATATTTACATCATTTGCCTTGACCATCGCATTTGCACCGACGTTTTCCTTTTTACCTCGATCTCATCGGCCTCCACGATGATGCCAGTGCCGATAGCGTCTTTGATCGTGTCAGTCTCACGAACTACTAAAGTGACGTTTGTGTCGGTGCCTGCTTGGATAGAGCCAGTCGTTTTGTATTGCTTCATTTATCTCTGTGCGCTCTTCTATGTCAAAAGAGCCGTTTTTTTCTCAACCACGTAGCCTGCTTTTTAGCTGATATATTTTATGCTCTCATCATTTTCTACGCGCTCGATATTTTCGCTTATGCTTATCTCTTTTTCGCTCTCTTCTTTTTGGCTTTGCAACCTCTATAAGCTTGCCTCTTACGTCGCGTCCATTTGCGCCCTCGTGTGACTTTTTCTCCTCCATTATCACTTCATCTTTTGCCACGCCAAAGACAAAGCCCCTATCAGCGTAATCAACCTTATCCTCGTCTTTTTAACCCATCAAGCTTATCTTTGTAGTAGTAGATGATCTTTGCGTCGATCGCTTTTTAGGGGTTGATGCCTTGGGTTACGTGGCGTGTAGTCCTTGTCAAGCTCGCCTTTTACGTGGATTATCGAGGGCGATTTGCTTTAGCTCCTCTTTTTAGCTTGCCGATCCCTTATCACCTATTAAACATTTTGAGCTTTCATAAGCTGCTTTGCGATGTATTCAAAGCTTTGTCTTCGTGGTGCTGCTCGTATTCGCCCTCTTTGCTCGCTCTAACCTTTGCGATGACCTTTGTGATGGTTGGATTACGCCAATATCGATCTTTGGTAGCTTTTGGTGTGGCATTTAGCCTCACGTCAAAAACTCCACGTCATAGACCTGCTCGATCTCTAGTGTCTCGTCGAGATAAAAATGTGTTGTCATCAAAAAGCTTCAAATCTTTCTTCAGGGACAAAAACTGGCTCGACGTTGTCTTTATTTTTGTAGTAAGTTGAGATATTTGAGAGTTTGTAATCTATAATTCTACCGGCACGCTATATTGTTTGCTTAGCTCTTTAAGCGATAGATAAGGTGTTGAAGTTTGAATTGCGTTGGCGGTAAAAATCTCTCGTTTTCTTGCACGTTCTCCCTCAATTTGATCCATTTCACATAAATTTCGCTCTTATTATCTCTAAAACTTTATTAAACTGGGTTATGTAGCTTTAAAGCACCTTTTGTTACTATTGCATTTTTAAATTTACTCAGGTGGGCGATGTTTATATAAAGGCTTTTTCAAACTCAGTTGGCATCATGACTTCAAGGATTTTTAGGGCTTATAAAGAGATCTTTTAACGGCTTCTATCCTTGGTGCTGGCATATTTAGCGACCTCTTTTTATAGCATTTAAGATACCAGATTTATTTCGCCGCATCTTTGGCGAAGGGCTTTTACGCAGAGCATTTTTGCCACTTAGATGCAGCAAGAAAAAGCGATCTTTCAAGCTGAAAAGTACCATCACTCTACTTTTTTATAGGCGCATTAACGCTTCTTGTAAATTTATTTACGCCCCTACTTTATAAAGATCATCAGCAAAGCGGTTTAAGCTGAGCAAAACATAACCGATGCAGTGCCGCTCGTGCGCATAATTTCTCACTATCTAGCCCTTTGTTTATACGTCACTCTATGGGTGCTCTGCTTCAGTATAAAGGGCACTTTGCGACGACTGCGTTTTCTACTGCGCTACTACATTTAGCCATGATCGCTTCACTACTTTTGGCTCGTGTAAGAGCGAGACGATGGTAGCACTTTATCTTAGCTTTGGCGTCGTTGCAGGCGGCGTTTTTGCAGGTTTTTTAGCGCATCTAATCGCTATGAAATTTAACGCCTTAAATAAAATTTCTCTGGGGCGGTCTAAGCGGATATTTTAAGGGTAAAAGAGCTCAGAGCAAAGGCTTTTTATAAATTTCTACCACGGCTTGCTTTGGCTCAAGTGCGATGCAGATAAGCGCATTTATGGACACTCAGTTAGCTAGCTTTTTGGTAAGTGGCTCGATAAGCTGACCTCTTTATGCAAATAGAGATATTTCCAGCTCCCACTTGCTATCTTTGCGATCGCACTCTCTCAGGCACTCTTTCCAAAGATCACTAGGCTTTCTAAAGCAAAAAGACGAAGCCAACGCCCCTAGTTTGGACGAAAAGAGCTTTTATCTACTACTTTGCGCCCTGCTAGCAGCCACGATCACAGGTGTAGTGCTAAGTGAGCTTTATCATCTGGCTATTGTTTGAGAGAGGATGCAAGCGGCAAACACCATTGAATGCTATAGTGCTAAAGTGCCTGATTTGGTGGGGCTTACGCCATTTGATCTAGCTAAAATTTTCTCCACTTTGGCTCTATGCAAATATGAAGGCAAAAAGAGGCGGCCAAAATTTCTATCATCTGCCTCTAGGATAATCTGATCCTAGCTGTCATTTGTGATGCGGAAATTTGGAGCTGCTGGCCTTTGCATTTGCAAGCTCGCTTTGGGGATTTTTGCAGCTTATTTTATATATAAGAGCCTTTTGGAGCTAAGCGATTTTTAGCTATAATCGAGCCTACATTAGCTAGCCGCCATCGCTATTTTGATGGTTTTGCTCTATTTTGGTTTAACATTTTAAAGCGATATATTTAAATGCGAATTTTTGATACTTCTAAAAAGAGAAAAGGTTGAGTTTAGCCCGATAAAGATGGCGAGGTAAGCATCTACCTATGCGGGTCCAACGGTCTATGACGACGCGCATTTGGGACATGCAAAGTCAGCTGTTAGCTTTGATCTTTTAAGAAGGGTCTAAAAAGCGCTTTGGCTACAAGGTCAACCTGTAAGAAACCACACCGACATCGACGATAAGGTCTAAATAAAAATGGCGCAAACTGGCCAAAGTCTAGAAGAGATCACAAACAAATATATAGCGCACTACGAGAGCGCGACATGGGCGCTTTAAACGTGCTTGATCCAGACTTTAAACCAAAGGCTACGCAGTGCTTGAGGCGATCATTAGCTACATCAAGGTGCTTATGGATAGAGGTGTGGCGTATAAGACGAGCGATGGGATTTGATTTGATACGAGTAAAGATAGTGGCTATTTTAGCATCAGCGGCAAGGATAATAACACCGATCTTATCGCGCGTGTGGCTAGTTTTTGGCGAGAAAAGAGATGAAAAAGACTTTGTGCTTTGGAAATTTGACGAGAAATGGTATGAGAGCCCATTGGCAAGGGGGTCGCCTCGGCTGGCACACCAGAGTGCGTGGCGATGATAAGGGAGTTTTTAAGCGACAAAGAAAATGATAAATCGAGATCGACATCCATGCTGGCGGCATCGACCTGCTCTTTCCACACCACGAAAACGAGGGCAAGCCAGTGCAGATGCGCCTCATCACAAGAATTTGAGCAAATACTGGATGCACAACGGCTTTATAAAGGTAAATAACGAAAAAGATGAGCAAGAGCCTAAATAACAGCTTTTTCGTAAGGGACGCCCTAAAAACGTTCATGGCGAAGTGCTTTAGATATTACTTGCTTACGAGCCATTACAGAGCTCATTTTAACTATTCAGATGAGAGATCTAGTAGCTTCAAAAAGAGACTTGATAAAATTACCGCCTCAAAAAAGAGTTGATGGCGGGCAAGCAGGCATGGCAAGTGAGAGCTTTAAAAATGAGCTGCTTGAGGCGCTAAGCGATGATCTAAACGCCTCAAAGCGCTTGCAAGCGTCGATGAGTTTGTAAAAACGGCAATGAAAGACTTGATAATAATCCAAAAGATAAAGCATATAAGACCGAAGTGGTGGCAGTTACTGGGAGTTAATAGGCGAAAATTTTAGGGCATTGCTATCACAAACTATGTAGAGTATTTTTCAGTTTTGGCGTAAATGACGAGCAAAAGAGCATATCCAAAACTTTCTTGACGAACGCGTAGTAGCAAAAAGAGAGAGGTCTGCAAGAGCTGATGAGATAAGAGATGAGCTAGCAAAGATGAATATCTCTATCATGGATACGCCAAATGGCGCAGTTTGGGAGAGAAATAATGAATAATTTTGGCTTAAAAGATGTGCTAAAGCGCTTTGGTCCATATTTTTAAAGACTACATCCCACACTTTACTTTTTGCCATCATCGGCATGGGGCTGCCAGTGGCGGAACGGCGGTAAGTGCTCTATCTAGTGGAGCCTGTACTAAATAAAATTTTTGCTGAGAAAACGAAACAGCTACTTTACATCTTGCCTTGCGCCATCATCGCGATCTATGTGATAAAACATCGGAACCTCTCATGCAGGCCTATTTTTACGGCATACATCGGACAAGATACGATTAGAAGATTTCGTGAAAAAGATGGTTGCAAACCTTTTAAATTTCAGATATGGATTTTTCAATGACCTAGAACCGGCGAGCTCAATCAGCAGAACGACAAACGACATCGACCGCATAAGATCGATAGTATCGGAGCATCATACCCGAGCTAACAAGAGAGTCAGTCACTATCATCGGACTCTCTTTGTCGTCGTTAGTATATCGAAAAGTCCAAAGCTGGCATTTTTCGCCCCTTTGTCGTTATGCCAGTGGCGATCTATCCGACCCTCGCGCCTTGCTAAAAGGATGAAGAAATATTCAAAGCAGTCACAAGAAAAACATCAGACATCACCTCTGCGCTTAGTGAAAGTACAAATATCGAGATAATCAAAGCAAACAACGCACAAGAATACGAGCATCTCACGCTTTGTTGATGAAAAATAATAAATTTTAGGGCTAAATTTAAAGAAAAGCGTCAGATCGAGCAGCTAGTAAGCCCACTAATGGAGACCATAGGCTCAATAGGCGTGGCAGCTGTTATCATCATAGGCGCAAAGACGTCATCGACGGGCATATAAAATATGGGCGCATTTTTCTCGTTTCTAACAGCGCTTTTCATGCTCTACACCCCGCTAAAACGCATCGTACATATCTACAATAAGATGCAAGATGCCATTGCAGCAAGCGAGAGGACGTTTTTCTTAATGGATAAAGGTAAGCCAGATAAAAAGATGGCCAAAAAGAGCTAAACGAAGAGATAAATGTGATCACCGTTAACGATGTCCGCCTAAGCTACGGCGACAAAGAGGTCTTAAAAGGGATAATTGAGGCAAATAAGTCAGAATTGATAGCCCTTGTTGAGCTCAAGTGGCGGCGGAAAAAGCTCGCTTATGCGAATGTGCTTATGAGATTTTACGACGTAGATGGCGGAGAAAGTACTGATAAATGGCACAAATTTAAAAGATATCAAATTCACTCACTTCGCCAAAATATCGGGCTTGTAACCCAGCGCGTCTATATCTTTAACGACACGATCGCTAAAAACGTAGCTTACGGCAGAAAGATCGAACGAAGATGCCGTGATAAACGCACCAAAACCAGCCAATGCCTATGAGTTTGTAAGCAAGCTGATGATAGCATAAACACTATCTTAAATGAGTCGGCACCAACCTCTCAGGCGGTCAAAAGACAGCGCATCGCCATAGCTAGAGCGCTTTATCAAAACCCACAAATCCCTAATCTTTGACGAGGCTACTTCAGCGCTTGACAACGAGAGCGAAAAAGAGATCACAAAAAGCGATAAATAATTTAAGAAGCAAAAAGATCATCTTTGTCATCGCTCACCGCTTAGCACTGGTTGAAAATGCCGATAAGATCGCAGTTTTGAGTGATGGCAAGATCATTGATAGTGGAAGCGACGAGGAGCTTAGCAAGAGAAATGAATATGTATACAGGCTTAAGGGCAAAGCCTTAGTTTAAGAGCGATTTTGCTAAGATTTGCGAGAAATTTTAGGCATTTTTAAAGAGGTTAAAAATGAGCTAAACTACAATAGCTTTAAAAATCTATATTTTTCGATTTGATCCCTGAAACAGCCCACAAGATCGCTCGAAGTAGCGATGGTCGGGGCAAATAAAATCTTCCCACGGCTCGCTAAGCTTTTGGCACACAAATGCGTGGTCGATGACAACGCGCTAAAACAAATTTATTCTCAGCACCTACCACAACCCAGTTGGCATAGCTGGTGGCTTTGATAAAAACGCCACGATGTTTGAGGCACTAACGGCTCTTGGATTTGGACATTTTAGAATTGGCACATTACACCAAAACCACAACCCTCGGCAACGCAAAAACCAAGGCTTTTAGGCTCATGAGACGAAGAGAGCATCCAAAAATGCGATGGGCTTTAATCAACGAAGGCTGTGAGGCTATCAAAAATAGAGTTAAAAAGAGATATCCTTTTACCATACCGATCTGGGCAAACATCGGTAAAAACAAGGTTACACCAAACGAAGATGCGATAAAAGACTATGAAATTTTAGTAAGAGAACTTAGCAAATGGTGCGATACATTTGTCATAAATGTCTCATCGCCAAACACACCACTTAAGAGAGCGCTTCAAGATGAGAAGCTTCATAAAAGAGCTTTTTAGCGTCATTTTACCACTTACTAAAAAGCCGATCATCTTTAAAAATAGCTCCTGACATGAGCCACGAAGATGCGATCAAGCTTTGTAGCTGTGCGGTAGAAAACGGCGCTAGTGGTGTGCTCGTTTCAAATACAAGCGTTGATTATTCGCTCTCTCACTCGTCACATTTGAAAGGATTTTTGGCGGACTAAGCGGCAAGGTGATCGCCAAAAAGTCAAAAGAGATTTTAAAGCCGTGGCAGACGAGCTTTATGGCAAGAACGACGCTTGATCGCGTGCGGCGGCATGAGATAGCGGCGCAGAGGCTTATGAGCGCATAAAAAGTAGGGACACATTTGGTCCAGTTCACAAGCTTCATCTTTAAGGGCCGATGATCGCAGGGATATAATTAGAAATTTACAGAGCTTTTTAAAAAGAGATGGCTTTTGCCTCTATCAGCGAAGCGAGTCGGCGCAAATGTTAAAAATAGAGGCAAGAGATTGATAGTTAATATATCTTAAACTAGAAAATGGACTTGATGTATCACGTGCCAGTCAATCCGGCTCAAAAGTGATAAGCGTCGATGTCTTTTATAAAGTTGGCTCCAGAAACGAGAGTGATGGGTAGTGGCATCGCTCACATGCTAGAGCATCTAAATCTCAAATCAACCAATTTACGCGCTGGGGGTTTGATGAGATCGTAGGGTTTTGGTGGCGTAAATAACGCAAGTACGGGGCTTTGACTACACTCACTACTTCATAAAAAGCCCTCAAATGAAAGTACCGACAAAACGCTTGGTCTTTTTGCCGAGCTTATGAAACAGAATGCCTAAAAGATAAAAGAATTTCAGCCAGAGCGCGAGGTGGTGCACGAAGAGCGCAGGTGGCGAACAGACAACAACCCTATGGGATACCTCTACTTTAGGCTCTACAACCACGCGTTTATCTACCACCCATACCACTGACGCCAATTAGCTTCATAAAAGATATCGAAAACTCGAAGATCGCTGATATAAAGACTTCACGCTACTTACTATCAGCCAAAAACGCCATTTTGATGATAAGTATGGCGATATCGGCAAAGATGAGGCATTTAAGCTGGCTAAGAAAACTTTGAGCGACATAAAATAAAAGAGCCATACCAAAAACTACACTGCAAAGAGCCTGAGCAAGACGGCGCAAGAAGGGCTATCATCTACAAAGATAGCCAAACGCAAATGCTAGCTATCGCTTTATAAGATCCCAGACTTTAGGCATGCTGACTCAGGTGGGGCTAAATGCGATAAGCAGAATATCTAGCCACTGGCAAAAAGCTCCATTTTGCAGCAAAGCCTTGTCGATGAGCTAATGCTTGTAAATCAAATTTACGCTTACAATATGAGCTGCGTTGATGAGAAAATTATTTATATTTTTAGCAGTTTGCAACCCAGATGTCGAGGCTAGCGCAGTTGAGACTGAATTTTAAAGATCATAGATGATCTAAAAGAGAAAGCCAATCGACAAAGAGGATGTTTTAAGAGTTGAAAAGGTGATAAAAACTGATTTTTATCTACTCATTTGAGAGCGCGAGCAAGCGTGGCTGAAACTCTATGGCTCATACCTTGCTAGAGGCGATAGAAGCCACTTTACGAGCTTGATATAGAAAGATAGATGCCAAGCTTTTAAAAAGAGATAGCAACTAGATATTTCAATGAAAAACCAGCACGACAATAATCTAAAAGGAATAGACGTGAAAATTCGCTTCAAGGTGCGATGACAGCACTAGTTACGCCATTTAAAAACCAAAAATGAGACGAAGTCAGTTTGAAAAACTGATAAAAAGACAGATAAAAACGGTATAGACGTCGTTGTGCCAGTGGGAACAACAGGCGAGAGTGCGACTCTAACGCATGATGAGCATAGAAATTGCATCGAGATCGCAGTAGATGCCGTAAAGCGCACTAAAATGTCAAGGTACTCGCTGGAGCTGGTAGCAACGCCACTCACGAGGGCCATTGATATCGCTGATCGTGCCCAAGCTCACGGCGCTCACGGCATCCCTATCAGTCGCTCCTTACTACAACAAACCAACGCAAGAAGGGCTTTTACGAGCACTCAAGGCTATCGCAAACAGCATAGAATTCCCAGTGCTTCTTTACAACGTCCCGTGGGAGTTGGCGTAGATATCTTACCAGCGACCGTTTTTGTAGGCTTTTTAAAGATTGTAAAAACATTTTGGCATCAAAAGAAGCGAACAGGCAGCATCGATAGATAGTCGATCTACCAGCTCACGAGCCTGATTTAGTAGTCATCAGCGGCGAAGATGCGATAAACCACCCTATCCTATCATACGGCGGAAAGGGCGTCATCTCAGTCACTGCAAACCTCTTGCTAGATCACTCACAGCTTACTCACCTTGCGATGAATGAAGAATACAAAAAGCAAAACTGATAAATGACAACCTCTATACGATAAACAAAACGCTCTTTTTGCGAAAGCAACCCGATACCGATCAGAGCGGCGATGTATCTAGCTGGGCTCATCGACTCTTTGAGTACCGCTTGCCACTTTGCAAACCGAGCAAAGAAAATATTTAAAAGATCGAAGAAGTTATTAAAAATTACGAAATAAAGGGGATTTAATGAAGGACACACTAAAACACGGGTGAAGGGTAAAACGCTAGTCATCAGCGGCGGCACTAGAGGCATCGGCAGAGCCATAGTCGACAGACTTGCAAAAGCTGGCGTGAAATATAGCTTTTTACCTACAACTCAAACGAGGGCTTGCCAAAGGGCAGGCAAAAAGAGCTTGAGGCTACATACAAGATAAAAAGCTAGAGCCTACGCGCTAAACATCCTTGAGCCAGAGACTTATAAGGAGTTATTTTTTAAAGATAGATGAGGACTTTGACAGGGTTGATTTTTCATCTCAAACGCTATCATCTCGGGTCGTGCAGTGGCTGGCGGATACACCAGTGAAGCCAAAACCAAGAGGTATAAACAATATCTTCACAGCGACCGTAAATGCCTTTGTCATGGGCGCACAAGAGGCTGCAAAAACGCATGGAAAAAGTGGGTGGCGGCAGTATCATTAGCCTAAGTTCAACTGGAAAGTAGTCTATATAGAAAACTACGCAGGCCACGGCACAGCAAAAAGCAGCCGTTGAAGCGATGGCAAGATACGCTGCGACCGAGCTTGGCGAGAAAAATATCCGCGTAAACGTCGTAGCGGCGGCCCTATCGAGACAGACGCGTTAAGAGCCTTTCACCAACTACGAAGAGGTGCGCGATATGACGGCAAAGCTTAGCCCGCTAAACCGCATGGGACAGCCTGCTGATCTAGCTGGAGCATGTCTATTTTTATGCTCGTCTAAGGCTAGCTGGGTGACTGGACATACATTTATAATAGATGGCGGCACGACTTTTAAATGAGAGTAATTTCTAAGCATAAAGGCATATTTGCGAATTTACCTACCAGTCACTGGCATTTTTAGGATATTGCTAGCTCCGCTTATGTTTTTTATGCTCGTAAATGCGCCAGGAATTTTTACGCAAATTCATATAAGCTGGATAAACTACTTCGCAGCCCTCATCTTTGTGATCGCCTCGGTGACTGACTTTTTTGACGGCTACATTGCTAGAAGCTGGGATCAAAGAGACTAAACTTGGCGCGATCCTTGACCCACTAGCCGATAAGATGCTGATTTTTTGGCTGCATTTTTAGGCCTTATGATGCTTTGGTAGAGCGAGTGCTTGGGCTGTTTATCTTATCTTGATAAGAGAGTTTTTATAACTCGGCTTTCGTGTCGTGATGGCAGGTGACGGCGTCGAAGTCGCAGCTTCGATGGCTGGCAAGGTCAAAACCGTTTCGCAGATGTTTTGCGGTTGGTTTTTACTGATGAGCTGGTCACGGTGGCGAGCTTTTGCTCTGGATAGCTGTTGCGCTCACGCTTTTATTCTGGATTTGAGTACATTTTTGCCTACGTAAAAGCGATGAAAAAGAGTTAAGTGAGCTACGACCTGCAAGAGATTATTTTAGAACGCACTGCAAATTTAGAGCCAACCCTGCAAAAGCAAGCCAAAAACTAAATCAAGGGATCATCAATACAAATTTCTATCACGATGCTAGAGTATGAAAAGATCGGCAGTGTGGTCAGTCCAGAGTTAAATGACTTATTAAGCTGCGCTTTTAGAATACGACAAGACGCACGCAGAATCGTTGATATGTTTGATAACGACGTAGAGACTTTGCGTGGCATTTGGAGTGCGATGAGCTTTTTCAAAAAGCCCTAGGGTACTAGGGACTATCTAAGCGCAGGTCACTCGCTCGGTATCGCACCGCTCGTTTGCCCACAGATATATCTTTGAATGTACACGTGCAAGAGAGCTGGCCGTTCGCATCCACTGCCTTACAAAGCTTTTATGACTAGTATGAGCTGTGCGTTAAAACTGCCTCATATATGAGCTTTTTGCGCGTATAGGCGTGAGCCCCTGCTGATCCTTGCGATTTTTGACATCTCGCTAAATACGTTTGCAATTACGGCTACTGGTTTAGCAATCAAGGCTTAAGCGATGAGGAGCTAGCCAGTACTTCACTTAGAAATTCGCCTTTTTGCGCTATTTGTAGTGACCACACATTTGAGATGGAGCTTAGAAACGACGCTGTGCCAAGGGCTAGAATAAATTTTAACGATGAGGGGCATGAGCTTTTTGCAAGAGTTGCCAAAAGATATTTTTGCCCTGCCCACTGATATTTCAAATTTAAAGCCTTTTCATTGACCAAGTAAAGTCACGTTTTAATGTGAGAATTTGACCTGAGACGATAAAGATAAAAACTTATTTTAGTCTCAGCAAAGGGCTAAAAGAGCCAAAAACACTCTCTTTGGCTAAGAGAGTACTTTCGCCCAGATGGCAAGGCATTTTGAGAGTCGGGCGTAGAATTTCTTTGGCTAAAATCTCATCAATTTTTCAAAAAGGTAAGTTTTTGAAAGGCATTCTCTTCACGCTGGCTCTGCTTTTGCCTTGGGCTTTATGCGTAGTTCGTTTTATTTTTAGTGACCGTTTTGCTATTTAATTCTCATATTTTTCCATGAGCTTGGCCACTTTTAGTAGCAAGAATGCTCGGCGTCAAAGTAAATACCTTTTAGCATCGGCTTTGGCGAGAATTACTAAAAAATGTTGGCGGCACCGACTACTGCCCAAAGCGCGATCCCACTTGGCGGATACGTGCAGCCAAAAGGACAAGACGACACCGACCCAAAGGCCAAAAACTACGACGCTGATGAGTTACAACGTACTAAGTCCACTCAAAGCGCATCTACATCCTCTTTGCAGGACCATTTTTAACTTTATCTTGGCGTTTTCATCTACATTTGCTTGGATTTATCGGTGTTGAGAGCTTGCACCCAAGTGTCGGACACATAGCAGCAAAGCTCGGCAGCTGCGAGCGCTGGCACAGCAATAAACGATAAAATTTTAGAGATAAATGGCGTAAAATAAACGAGTGGGACGAGATCAGCAAGAACGTAAAGCTTGAACCTAGCGCCATTTTGATAGACCGCAACGGCTCGCAAATGACTATCATGTAACACCAAAGATAGGTGAAACGATAAATTTAGTTTAATGAAAAGGTGCAGCGCCCACGGATCGGCATCCAGCCAAATGGCGAAGTGGTGAAAGAGTTATCACACAGGTTTAGAGAGCCCAAACATTTGCCTTTGACGAGACAGTCGAGGCTTCAAAGCTCATCTTTTAAAAAGCTTTGAAAAAGCTAGTCGTTGAGCTGTGCCATTAAAAGAGGTTGGAGGCATCGTGCAGATCGCCGATGTCACTCAAAGGCCGCTAAGATCAGCCTTAGTAGTGCTTTTTAACCATCGTGGCGCTCATCTCGTGTACGTTAGGCGTTTCTAATTTATTCCAGTCACGCACTGATGGCGGACACATTTTTATGCCATTTATGAACTAATTTTTAGGCGCGAGATAAATGAGCGAGTACTTGTGCACGCTTACCCTACTGCGGCTGGGCGCTACTGCTTGCAGCATCGCGGTGCTCGCGACATTTAATGATATTGTGAAAGTTAAGCGGAGGTTTATGATGATAGTTTTAAAAGATCTACTTGAAAAGATAGAAAATTTAGCTAAAGATGACGCTCATCGCCGTTAGCAAAAATGCTGACACTGCACTGAAGTGAGGAGCTTTTACGCACAAGGACAGAGAAAATTTTGGCGAAAATAGGGTCCAAGAGCTAGCCAAAAGAGCTTGAACTGCTGAAATTTTCACTGACATCAAATGGCACATGATCGGCCGCCTGCAAAACAATAAAATCAATCAAAGTGATAAACCTAAAGCCAGTGCTTTGGCAAAGCTGATGATAGCTTCGAAAGAGCCCCTAGAGGTCGATAAAAAGGCTCAGCTGCAAGCCAGACACCCTCACTTCAGATAAACTCGGCCGACGAAGATATACAAAGCAAGGTGTGAGCATCGCAAATGCGGCTGGAATGGCGAGCGCATCCAAAGCGAGTGCAAAAATATAAATTAAAAGGCGTGATGAGCATCGGGCGCATGTGGATGAGCCAAAAGAGGTGCGAAAGAGCTTTGAGCTAACATATATGTAGAGGCCTAAAGCCAAAAGAGCGCAACCATCTGCTCGATGGGCATGAGTGAGCGACTTCGAGCTGAGCGATAAAATGTGGCTCAAAATATGATCCGCCTTGAGGACTATGCTATATCTATCATGGTCCCTCTTAGGGGCAATTTACCTTTCTACTCCTTTTAGAATTTCTAAATCTAAGTTATATGATTTTATAATGCGATTAAATAAAGTAACGATAAAGGGTAAATGTTTAAAAATTTTATTCTAACTGCACTGTTGCGATCTTGTTTTATCTCGGGTTGCGGTAGAGCTGAAAAGGATAGCTGAGATCGAGCAAAAATGCGCAAAATAATGAGTTGCATATTGTTTGAAATTAGGTATTTACAGCAGACGAGATGTAAATAAGGGTACAATGTACTATCAAAAAGCTTTGCGATCTAGGCGATAAAAGGCTGTATAGACTTGCAGTTTTACTAAACTCAAAATCAATCAACTCAAAAAGACAATGAAACGATCGTAAAATCACTAACTAAATCATGCGATCTTGGCACGCCAAAAAGCTTGCTTTGAGCTTGGCGAATACTATGAAGATGACCTAAAAATGCAAAGGCAAAAGCAAATGAGCTATTTGCAAAATCATGCGACAAAGATTTGGTCTTGCTTGCTATAAGTTAGCTGACTTTTACGGCGAGAAAAACGATGCACACCATCAGCTACCTAGAGCTGGCGTGCAAATCACCGCTATAAAGTAGCTTTATGAAGAAGTAGCTGAAGATAAAAATAACAGCTTAGCTTAAAAAGTAAAGCTACTTTCTTAAATTGATTTAGCATCTGCTAAAATAAGTGCAAAAAGTACATCAACGCCTGCTTTTTGAAGGTATATCTCTAGCTTCTAGTATCGTTGTGCCAGTGGTTACGATGTCATCGACTAATATGATCAGCGCCGTGATCTTTTTGATACTTGCATTTCTTGGATTGTTTTTGTCTGAGTTTAAGATCCTTGCCGCTGTAGCTGACATTGCTTGTCGCGACGTGGGGCGTGAAAGATGGGTTTAAGGTTTTTGCTCTGAAGTTCATTTGCCAAAGATAGCCGATGTGAGTAGCCGTGATGCACTCTATCATCTATCGGCAGGGCGTAATTTGCTCTGGAAGCTAAAAGCTTTTTAGCAAATTTTAAGTGCAAATTGGCTACAATTTTATAGATAAAAAGTCCGTGCATTTGCGTGCTTTGAGTGGATGAGATCTGACCTCAGAGTAGCCGTGAAAGCTATATTTTAAAAGCCCTCTAGCTCTCTTACCCAAAAGGGCTTGGCTCGCTTAAAATTGCAGGGAGCAGTTTTACAAAATGCTCTTAGCGTAAAAAGCTCTTGCAAAACGCACAAAAACATCAGCTATTTAAGATAGCGATCGCAGAGCGCTTAACAGCGTCGTTGATGATGTCTGTTAAGAATGGCTTAAATGCTCCGCCAGTGCGAACTAGCTCAAATTTGGTTTGGTTGTTTGAGATATTTTTAATGATGCTTTGATCGCTCTTTTGGATTTTTAAGAGTGATCTTTATCTTGCCCCTAGTTGTCACCGCCATATCCGCTCATATTTGCTTCAAGTCGTTTATGAAAACTTCAACCACGACACCACCCATGCCATTTACATTTGCGCCACGTGCTGCAAGCTCTCTTTGAAGAGAGTCGCTAAAAGTAAGTCGTCAAAGATCGTTTTGAAGCAGACATGACTGCTTTTACAGTGCCCCTCGCCATCGGTTATAGTTGCGATAGTGCTTTGTGTTTTGCGACTATCGTGCACCGCGCTTTATATAGACTTCAAGGCCGTTAGCTTGCTGACTTGCAGCAGTTTTTGTAAGGATCAGCAAGCAACTACTGCTCTGAGTAGGAGCGCAACCGCTCAAAAATAGGACAAAAAGTCCAAAGATAGCTAGAAAATTTAAAATTTACTCATATTTTTCCTTTCAAAGTTTAGTGATCTCATCAGCCACTTTTATGGCGGCTTGCTCGACTAAAAGCGCGATAAAGAAGTCAAACTGACCGCTTTTTGACGCCTCAAGCTCCTCCACATGGTGTCTAGTCGAGATAGGAATTCGTTTTTGTAATGTATGATCTGAAAGCACAAGCTCGCCATATAGATGTCCGTTTGACTTTTCAGAGCTTCTAGAGTAAGTGCCTCTAAGCTCGTCAAATCTAAAATCAAGCCTATGTGTATAAGGCGATGTTTGCGTATCCACGACAACGATGCCACGCGAGATTTAGCTCACGTTTTAAAAACATATAAAAGAGAGCACTTCAAGGCGTGGATTTGAGTTAAAGACCGCCACATGCGCATCTTCTCTTGTCAGTAAATCGACCTTGCGCTACTTCTAGCATCCACGATCCTATGAAAATGAGACCTTCTTTGGCCCGACATTTGCGTCGATCATATTTTTCTAAGCAGCAGTTTATCGCCACATCGCTTCTATACTTGACGCCATTTGTAAAGATGCCATCGCCCCTGCCCCTGCAAGCGCTGCAGTCAGCTGGGGATCCTCATAACCCTCTTCAAAATAGGTCTTATCTTCGCTACGTATACTTGCACTTTGCACGCCGTCTATGCCTCGCACGATAGACAAAGCTGGCTTTTGCCACGCAGCCAGTTAGAAAGACGGCTGCAAGACATGCTAATAATGTCGCTCTTAGCATTTCACTTCCTTTTGCTCCTTTTGTTTTTGCGTGAGATTTTTCACGCTCTCGCCTGCGATGCCGTAGTTGTTCGTATCGATCTCATCGATAATGACAACGGTATTTTTGAGCGCTTCTACCTGTACCCGCTATTAGCTTTGTAACTCCGCTTATCATCTTCTCTTTTTGCTCCACACTTGGGCTATATCACCCTCTTTTTGTCACGCAAGTCTCACAAACGGCATAGCACTCCCTTTTTGTACATTTGGCACCCATTACTTAATCAAAAACCATCCACCAAACAAGCTCCCCAAATGCGGCAGTATCGCAAAGTCAGACAAGGCGTGGATAGTACGATGGGAGTTACCACGCAGGTAATGACCGAGTAATTTAGACACAACCAGTATGACAAAGCGAGACAACGCATTAGTCTATTTTCAGGACGGATAAAAACGCCTCCTGCGGCAAATTCACCTTTTCCAATAGCTTTCATGCGTTTTTGACCCTCTTTTGCTTTTCTAGCAACTTTCTCTTACGCGTAATGTCGCCGCCGTAGCACTTGGCGGTGACGTTTTTGCCCGATTGATTTTACGGTTTCTCGGGCGATTAGTTTTATTGCCGATGCTAGCTTATATCGCCACTTCAAAGAGGCTGACGAGGCACGATCTCTTTCATCGCCTTTACGAAGTCCCTGCCCTTTGTCTGCGCCTTGCTCTCAGGCACGATTATAGAGAGCGCATCGACCGTCTCGCCAGCCACTTTGACATCAAGCTACTCAGATCGCCCGCGCGGTAATCGCTGGCTCGTAGTCAAAGCTCGCATAGCCTTTGGTGCTTGACTTTAGCTTGTCGTGAGGTCCATCACGATCTCGTTCATCGGTATGTCGCCACTCGAGTAAAACGCGGTCAGTCGTGATCGTAGTCCATCTTTGTTTGTATGGCCGCGGCGGTTGTTTAAAAAGCGTGATGATGTTGCCCAAAAACTCGCTTGGCGTGATGATGAGTCGCTTTCACGTATGGCTCAAGGATCGAGTCTATTTTATTGACTGGTGGCAACTGGCTTGGGTTTTGGATCTTAACTGGCCCATCAGTTTGGATGACTTCATAAGTCACAGTTGGCGCTGTGGCGATGAGATCAAGGTCGAAATTCACGCCCAGCCTCTCTTTGACGACCTCCATGTGAAGAAGACCCAAAAAGCCAACCCTAAAGCCAAATCCAAGTGCGACCGAGGTCTCTGGCTCGTAGCTAATGGAGCTGTCATTTTAGCTTTCAGCTTATCCAGCGCGTCACGCAGATCTCTCGTATCAGTTTCTATGGATAAAGTCCCGCAAAAACAAACGGCTTAGCCCTCTCAAAGCCGCCAACTGGCTCTTTTTAGAGGATTTCTTGACTGCGTTATCGTATCACCAACTTGACGTCGCTAACGTTTTTAAGCCCCTAAAGCAACGATGCTGACAACCTCGCCAGCGCTAAGCGTTTTTGGTCTTGATCGGAGCGATAGGATTTTGGATACATGAGGTCTAGCACGATGTGTTTTTGCCCGTGCCCATGACCAAAATTTCATCATTTTTTGAGCTTCACCATCATAAACACGCACAAGAGCAAGCGCGCCAAGGTAGTTATCAAACCAACTATCGTAAATGAGCGCCTTTGTAGGCTTTGCTTGCGTCGCCATTTGGCAGGGAATTCTCGTGATGATCGCTTCAGCAGTTCTTTTATGCCAACGCCTGTTTTGCGCTCACTTCGATCGCTCCTGAGCAGTCAAGCCCGATGATGTGCTCGATCTCGTCTTTTTACCCCTAGCAGTGATCAGCCGCTGGTAGGTCGATCTCGTTGATGACTGGGATGATCTCGGTTGTTTTTCAAGCGCGATATAGACGTTTGCGATGGTTTGCGCCTCCACGCCGCAGCTAGCATCCACGACAAGAAGTGCGCCCTCGCAGCTAGCTAAGCTACGGCTCACCTCGTAGCTAAAATCGACGTGTCTGGGGTGTCTATCAAATTAAACAGTACTTGCCCATTTTGGTGCGTAGTTTAGGCGGACAGACTGGGCTTTGATCGTGATGCCACGCTCTTTTTCGATGTCCATCGTGTCCCATGATTTGCGAGCTCATCTCACGGTCGCTTACGGCGCCACACTCTGAATGAGGGCGGTCAGCAAGCGTGCTTTTGCCGTGGTCGATGGCGAGCGATGATGCTAAAGTTTCTAATGTTTTTCATGAAATCCCTAGTTAGATGTACAGGCGATTTTATAAAATCGTTAAAGTTGAGGTAAAAAATGAGTTTGCTAGGCTGGCAGAGGCTTAGCAAAGCTCAAAATTTAGCTCTTAAAAGTACACGCAGATCACAGAGCACAACGCAAAGCGAATATAAAAATAGGGCGTAAGCCACAAGCGGCATAAGAAAACCTGAAGCATAAACTCAAAAGCACTGAGCATGTATGTCGCAGTTGCAAGCACTGGCACGTGATAAGTCCAAAGCTCTGGTTGTTCAAACGGAGCATCTATGGCATTAAAAATATAGAGCAAATTTAACGCCAGCAATAAAATAAATATATAATCCTTTTTCATACAAAATAGAGCACAGATCAAAGGCTACTGCAAAATTTACTGCGATAAGATGGGTTATATCAATAAAACACAAAGCAAAACCCAAAGCCACGACTACTAGATATTCATTTTTATGCGAAACATTAAATTTAAGCCTTTTGTGTCAACGTACAGTGATGATGTCCAAAGTGCTCGTCTTTATGCGCGCTTTTTAGCTCGCAGATGAGATCGTCTTTATGTCCAAGGCTCTCGCTCTCAAACTGAAGCGTGACATGGCCGATGCCAACGTGAAAGCTCGTGCTCGATGCGCTTTATCATCTTTGAAAATTTCAGCCACGCTTAACGCATCATCCACCACCACGTGGGCTGTGAGCGCATTTGTGCCAGCATTTATCGCCCAGATATGCGGGTCATGCACGATTTTAACGCCATCTACACCCTTTATAACGCCTGCAAATTTCCGTCCGTATCAAGCTTAATCGGCACGGCTTCGATCAGGGATATTAAAGCTATCTTTTGAGCAAGCTAGCGCCACTTTTATGATGAGTAGCGAGACAAAGATACTTGCGATGCTATCGGCCTGCGTGAAGTTACTTTCATCACAAGAAGCGCCGCGACGATGGCGCCAACTGAGCCAAGCGTGTCACCAAGCACGTGCAAATATGCACCTTTCATGTTTAGCAAATTTTCTTTTGTATCAGCGCTTTTTATGCATATAAAGTGGCTACGACTCGATTACCACAAGTCCCAAAAATACTAACAAAAAGCATCATTTCAGCTTTGATCTCTGGCTCGTTAAAAAGCCTAATGATAGCTTCAACTACGACAAAGACTGCAAGTGCGATAAGAGCGATAGCGTTTTATGAAAGCGGCGATGATCTCGACCCTTTTTGTAGCCTAAAAGGTCTTTTTGTAAAGGTTTGCCTTTTTTCTGCGATCTTAAAAGCAACCAGCGATAAAAAGAGAGCCGCAGCGTCTGGAGAGCATGTGAAATGCGTCGCTAATGAGCGCAAGCGAGTTTGAAACGAAGCCAAAAACGGCCTCAACTATCATAAATGTGAAAATTAGATGAATTTCTAAGAACGCTCTTGTTGTGCATCATTATCCTTTTTGGAGCGTCGATCCTCTTGCCGATATCTTTTAAATTTGAAAATTCCTCGATGAGCTTTTGGCGAGTCGTCAAGACTGATGACGAAATTCCATATATGGGTCATCACAGAGTAGATGTGGCCGGCATTTGTCTGCTGCGAGCTTAGCACTATTATCGCCACCAAAAAGAGCAGCGAAGCGCTAATGCCGATGATAAAATAGCTCATCGCCTCCCTATTTGAGATCGCTATACGAGAGTAGAAACGACGTCGTAGTGCCTACTTTAGCGTGCTTTTTGTTAAAAATACCTATCACTTTTTGCCTCTTTTTCTGGGCGGTCATTTAAGCGAAGATAAAGGTCGTCATTTTTCTTGATATATCTTGGTAAAAATATAAGAAAAAGGTCATCACTACAAAGCACGCTACAGCGACCTTTGGCTCGACAAAAATGAGCATAAACGCTGAGCCGATGATCGAAAATGACCGATGTACATAGGGAAAATGCGTCTCAAAGAGATGTACAAACTCGCGAGAGCCTACTCTGGCGATGATGGCAGAGTCGTCTTTGGCATTTTGTTTTTCATTCATGATGACATTTACAGCAAGCTTTGCGTAGATATTTGCAAAAACTTGCGTATCCACGCGCGCGCTAATGGCTCCTACAAGCCACGCTATAAGCACAAAAGTGCGTAAATAAGGGCATTTAGCGTAGTTCCTTGCATGATTGCATTGATCGCAAAGCCCGCAAATATCGAGTATGCTAGAAAAAGTCCATTCTCTGCTAACACAAAAAGCAAAGGTCAAAATAGAGCTTTTTATTATGCTCGGTCGCTATCGCCTTTTAGCGGTTTTAAAGGCGTTATTTTTGCAAATTTTTAACTCCAAGTTATCATCAGATCTTTTCGTAAATTCTAGCCTAAATTACAAATTTCGATAGATCTTTGTTGTAACTCTTGACATTACAACAAAAATCATTATCATTTCGCTCATCGGTTGTAAATAAAAGATTACAACACAAAAATAAGGAGAATAAAATGAAAAATTATCAAGTTGCAAAGGTCGCAAACGAGCCAAGAGTCGAGCTAAAGAGGCTTTAAATTTAACTGGCTGGGAGGTGTCTATAAACGAATTGCGGCAAAATGTGAGCGTGCCATTTGTCCATGCACAAAGCAAAACGAGGAGCTTTACATCATCACTGATGGCGATGGTGAGCTCTTTATCGACGGCGAAGTGATAAAAAGTAAGCAAAGGCGACGCAGTGCGCATAGATCCAGAGGGTAAGAGGTGCTTTAGGCTGGCAAAAACGGCATCAAAATGAGTCTGCATCCAGACAAAAACGCGGTAGCCTAGTGCAATACACTATGACTGACGGCGTGATAGTTGATGACGTAGCCAAGCTGGCTGTCAGATTAGAGACAAATTTCAAAAGGATAAACAATGAAAAATAGCAATCATAGGTGCAAACGGCAAAAGCAGTTGCACGATTAGTAAATGAGGCGCTAAAAACAAGGTTACGACGTCACAGCGATCGTTAGAAACAAAGAGTATAAAAACGAAAGCGTAAAGGTCGTTTATAAAGATATTTTCGAGCTTACAAAGGCTGATTTTAGCAGGCTTTGATACGGTTATCAGCGCATTTGCCGTTTGGTCGTTATAAACCTTCTTTTCTCACAAAAATGGCCGCTCACCCTAGTAAATTTACTAGAAGGCACTAGCACAAGGCTCGTCGTAGCTCTTGGCGCTGGCACGTTATTTGTTGATAGCAAGCGCACTATGCTCCTGCGGACACCCAAGACTTTCCAGCAGCATATATGGGCGTGGCAAAGGCGACGGCGGGTCATATTTTGAGCTAAAAAGGTAGCACAAATGCTGCTGGACGTATGTAAGTCCAGCAGGCGACTACGACGCAAACGGCGCTCGCACGGGCAAATACGTGCTTGGCGGGGATGATCTCATACTAAACTCATGAGAGCTACAAGCTACGCAGACTAGCAACTTTGCGATCATTGACGAGCTACAAGAATGTATCCAAAAGCGTTTTTACCGCGGTCGGCGAGAGGGCGTGAGTTTATAAATTTGAGCCAGCGCAAAGGCTCGTAAGTCAATTTAGCTGGCTGTCTTTGGTGAGAAAAATACCAAGTATAATCACGATGCAGGGAGCTTTATGCAAGTTTGGCATTGAGTTTTCCAACTGCGATACACGCGCTTTTATATAGCATCGAAAATGAGAAGGTTACAAGCGACATAGCTGGCAGCATAACACAAACCAGTTATCGTTAGGCGCCTGCTTAGCACTCTAAAGGCTGCAGGACTCGTAAATGTCGCAGCTGAGCTGGTGGGTGAGCCTTGCAAAAAGAGCCAAAAGATATACTTTACTTGAATTTTTAACGCAGTAAATGAAAAAGAAAAACTTTTAAATTCACTCTGACTCGCCAAAAGCCTGCCCAGTCGGCGGCAGGATAGAAGAGCTTTGTACGGGCACTTTTGAGCACAAACTGCCCTAGAAAAACGAGCTGCAAGCGTTACTTTGCAAGATTTATTAGACGAGCTTGCAGGATAAATTACTGAAACTAGACTTTAATTTCTCTTTCCTTTTTGTAGCTGGAAGCGAACCCAGTTAGTAGTTATTGCCATTTCTTTTGCTCCTTTTATGCAATTTAATGGCAATTTATCATTAGGGCTGTGTCAAATCTACCCAATTTTGAGAAAATAAAGTAATGCTACTTGATTTGAAAGAGAGTAAGCCCTAAGGATAGGGCTTTTTAATTATTTTTGGGAGTTTTTAGTAGATATATAGCTAGTTTTGAGTTGTTTGACTAATTTTATTTTTAGTTAGCCTATTTACTGCTTTTTAGCTTTTACTCGTCGCTTATATCTTTGTTTAGTAGCACTTTCTTAACTAAGCTCTTTGTCGCTACTTGTATCTATTGCATCGCAGTTTTAAGCTTTGGGTTTTCAAACTTCATAGGCTCTTTTAAGTTTCTATCAGAATAAAAGGTTATAATGTCATTAGAAACGGCAGGTCGTGGTAATTCGTCCGTGTAAGGAGTCCCTCGCCGTTTCGTACCAACTACAAGTCTAAATCTAACACCTTTATCATCTTCCCACTCATAAAAGCCTTGCTTTGCGGTCATTTATAAATGGTTCTTTATGCTCTTTGATAGAGTCTCACGCACGTTTTTACCCAAATTAAAAGCTCTCTTTTGTAACAAAGCCCTCTTTACTCCTCATCATCTAAGTGTCTTATGCTTATATGTTTAGCTCCTTTACTTAGATTTCCACTTTCGTATCTTATAGCATTATCTATATTAGCCATATCTTGTTTTAGCTCAAGTAGCCTTTTTCCATTATACGTTACATTATAGATGCCTCTTTTTCTTGTTTGTAAGTTTGTCCACTCCTGCATTATCTACTATATTTTTATCTCTTCGCTTGGCTTTTTGATATGCTTAGTATCTTATTATAAAGCTCAGGGCTTACTCTTTTTACTCCTTCAGCTGTTATCTTTGATCCAAACAATGCATATATCAAAACCTTTTGCAAACTCTTCAGGGCTTACGTTGCCGTTTTCATCAGCGCCATTTGCTGTGCCACCAAGTAAGCCACTTGCTATATGTGGGCTTGCGTTTATTGTTCTGCCACCTTTTTGGATTAGATAGGCTTCCAAATTCTCGCTCAAAGTCTTCCATATCAGCATAATCGCTAGCTTTTTATACTCATAGCTGAGTGCTTCGCTGCTTTCAAGATCAGATTTTAGTTTATTAAAAGTAGCCTCGTCCATCTTTCCAGCTCTTATCTTCGCGACGTCAGCTTTTGTAGTTAAAAAATCTGCTTTGTAGTTTTTCTCGTAACCTGCTGGAGTTGAGCATACTCCCAGCCGCCAACTCCGTCGTTGCTTTCAATATTTCTCTCAGCTATTCTATTTCTGCCATATTTTTGCATTTTCGCCAATATATTTTTCTCTATCGCTTAAAAACTTATCCACATCATATTCATTTAAAAGCTTTTAAACTCTTCTTGTGTTTGTTTGGTATAATGCTTTTCATCAGCTGACGAACGTGCATATGCACCGAGTCGCCCCTGCTGGCATAGTATCGGTGTGTAAGGGGATGTGGGCGTCCTTACCGTCAGCCTTTATTTCATCCGCTACTCATCCTGCGTCTATTCGCGTGAATTATTTTCATTTTCACTTTTTATTTACCACAATATCTTTTATTTTTGTGCACCATCTTTTTACCAAGATAAACACTATTTTCGCTTTTTCCAGCCTTTATAGTGCTTGGCTCATCAAGTACATAATCTATTAGTTCTTTAACTGCTCTTTTGTTCTCAAACATTTCAGGGTGTTTTGGTGAAGCCACGCTAGAAAGTTGATATTTTTCGCTCAGATCAGTCTTGCCTTTGAAGCTCTTTTGACCCAGCTCACGTAGCTTCATCCATAAAAAGTAAGTTTGCCACCATTTTTACTACAAACCCATCCCTTTTATTTCTCCAGTTTGAGCCTCTTCTCTTAGCGCTTATACACTCGTTTTTTAAAAAGCTTCTAGTAGTTTAGTTGAGTTCTCTGGCGCATCTTTTATCTCTATCTTTTCAAGATTATTAATAACACTTTTTAGATCGCCTGCATTATTAATTGCATTTCTTATACTGATAAAGATGCGTCAGTTGCCTAATACTGGGAGCAGTGATTTTTAACCTTTTCAACGCTACATTCTCTTCATTGTCATAAGTGCTCCAGTTACTGAATGCCCCTATGCCTTGTTGTAGCTCTTTAGCCTTTGGGTTGATAGCTGTTAGTTTTTTCAAGCAGTGATGATGTGTTATTTAGTATAGGAGCTCATTTTAGCTCTCCCATTATCTCCACCGCTCTTTTGCTCTCAAACGGGCATAGTGTTGCACTTTAGAAAAGTCAGTTATCCCATCTTTGAGTAAATTTTTCTATTGCCACGGATCGTTAGTTTCTAATGCTTCTTGTTCGCTACTGCTTAATCTAGCTGTAGAGCTTTTAAATCAAGCCATTTTCTCGCATTAAGAGCTTTTTAAGACGAGTTTGTTATATTGCCACTGTCAACGATATATTTCTATAACCTATTTGTTTTATATAATCCCAAAATTACCAATACAACTATTAAGATATTTAAAAAGTATCTTTTCTTAAATATCTCATAAAATGTACTTTAATACACTCTATCTAAAAGCATTAGAATATAATGAAAAGTTCAGAAACCAACCAGTCCGTCAAAATTCATCAAACAATTAAAAACAAGAAAAACATAAAAATAAATATAAGAATCTTATCATATATATATAACAATAACAACTAGGATTAATAATATAAGAAATTAAAAGCAGATAAATAACAAAGCCCGCAACGACCTACTTTTCCAACATCCCAGTAAGGAGAGTATCATCAACCCGAGGACGAGCTTAGCTTCTTGGTTCGAGATGGAGCAAGGCGTTTCCTCGTCTGTATAGTCACGGGCAGTGTTAAATAAAAGATATACTATAGCTAAATCCTTATTTAACACTACTATATAAAGATTAAAAGTCATAAACAAAGTTTTTATAAAAACATATCTTATTAAGTTTTTACCCTTAACAAGGAAGTGATGCTTATTAAAAAGATAAGCAGACGAGCTATTAGTACTGGTCAGCTAAAGGACTTTCATCCATTACACCCAGCCTATCAAACACATAGTCTATATGAGCTCTTAAAGAAAGATTCATCTTGGGTTGGCTTCCTGCTTAGATGCTTTTCAGCAGTTATCACATCCCAACATAGCTACCGAGCGGTGCCCTTGGCAGGACAACTCGTACACCAGTGGTTGGTTCGACCGGTCCTCTCGTACTAGGGTCAACTCCTCCTCAATCTTCTTGCGCCCCACGGCGAATGAGGGACCGAACTGTCTCACGACGTTCTGAACCCAGCTCGCGTACCGCTTTAAATGGCGAACAGCCATACCCCTTGGGACCTGCTCCAGCCCGGATGCGATGAGCCGACATCGAGGTGCCAAACCTCCCCGTCGATGTGAGCTCTTGGGGAGATCAGCCTGTTATCCGGGTGCCTTTTATCCGCCCGAGCGATGGCCCTTCCACACAGAACCACCGGATCACTAAGACCGACTTTCGTCTCTGCTTGACGTGTATGTCTCGCAGTTAAGCTGGCTTATGCCTTTATACTCTACGAACGATTTCCAACCGTTCTGAGCCAACCTTTGTAAGCCTCCGTTACATTTTGGGAGGCGACCGCCCCAGATCAAACTACCACCAGACATTGTCCTACTTGAGGATAACTCAAGCTAGTTAGCTATCAGAATAAAAAGAGCGGTATCTCAACAATGGCTCACCATAAACTGGCGTCTATGGATCAAAGCCTCCCGCCTATCCTGCACATTTTTATCCCAATAGCAGTGTCAGCCATGCTAGTAAAGGTCCACGGGTCTTTCCGTCTTGCCGCGGGTAGGAGGAATTTTTCACCTCCACTACAATTTCACTGGATCCCTCTTCGAGACAGCTCCATCTCGTTACGCCATTCATGCAGGTCGATATTTAATCGACAAAGGAATTTCCTACCTGTAGGACCGTTATAGTTACGGCCGCCGTTTACTCGGGCTTCGATCAAACGCTCTGAGAGCTAACGTCATCAATTAACCTTCGAGCACCGGGCAGGGCGTCACACCCTATACATCCCTCTTACGAGTTAGCAGAGTGCTGTGTTTTTGGTAAACAGTCGGGAGGGACTCTTTGTTGTAACCTTCAATGCTTACGGAGTAAATCCTTCACAAAGTTAGGGCACACCTTATACCGAAGATACGGTGCTATGCAGAGTTCCTGAAGAGAGTTCTTCCACGCGCTTAGAATACTCATCCCACCCACCTGTGTCGGTTTACGGTGCGGGCAACTATAACTAAACTTAGAAACTTTTTCTTGGCTCGACAGTATCAAGGATTTAGGATTCATTCCGAAGAACTCCACGCACCTATAAGGCCTCGGCAAGGAGTTCGGTTTGCCTGAACTCCAACCTGCACCTTTCGACCAGCACTACCATCCGCTGGCTCCTCTAACTCTAGCGTCCTTCCATCGCACATTATAGTTGGCATTGGAATATTAACCAATTTTTCCATCGCATACCCCTTTCGGACTTTTAGCAGGACTCGCTAACCCACGATGACGAGCATCGCGTAGGAAACCTTGGGTTTATGGCGTTAGATTCTCACCCCAATTATCGCTACTCATGCCTGCATGCTCACTTGTATTCGCTCCAGCACTCCTTACCGGTATACCTTCAACACCGATACAACGCTCTCCTACCACTTGAAGTAAAACTAAGTCGTAAAGCTTCAGTACTCATTTTTAGCCCATTATATTTTCCGCTCTCAGAATCACTAGACCAGTGAGCTAATACGCTTTTCTTTAAAGGATGGCTGCTTCTAAAGCCAACCTCGTTGTTAAAGTAACTCACATCGTTTTCCACTAAATGAGATGAGGGACCTTAGCTGTTAGTCTAGGTTGTTTCCCCTCTCGACGGTAGTTTTATCACTCGCCGCCTGACATGCCATGATTACACACTAGGTATTCAGGTTTGATAGGGCTTTGGTACATTGGGTATGCCCCTAGCCCATTCAGTGCTCTCAGTGTTACTACGACGCTATACTAAATATATTTCCGGAGAGACCAGCCATCACGATGTTTGATTGCCTTTTCACCCCTATCACAAGTCATCCCATAGCTTTTCAACGCTGGCGGGTTCGGTCCTCCACCGGCTCTTACACCGGTTTCAACCTGCTCATGGATAGATCACATCGTTTCGGGTCTGCAACGTCTGACTAAACGCCCCTATAGACTCAGCTTTTCGCTACGGCTCCGGGTTTTCCTTAACCTCGCCAGACATCACAACTCGCAGGCTCATGTATGCAAAAGGCAGTCCATCACCCTGATAAATCATGGGGCTCTGAATGATTGTAAGCAAATGGTTTCAGGTTCTATTTCACTCTGATCACCTCAGTTCTTTTTCACCTTTCCCTCACGGTACTTGTGCACTATCGGTCTAGTAGTAGTATTTAGGGTTGGATAGTGGTCTACCCAGCTTCAGACAGAATATCACGTGTTCCCTCCTCTCAGGATACTGCTAAAGTAAAAACAAAGCTTTCATATACGGGGTATCACCCTCTGTAGCCTAACCTTTCGAGTTGTTCTATTAAGCTAAGTTTAGTCTATATTGCAGTCCTACAACCCCACTAGTAAACTGAGTGGTTTGCCCTCTTAGCGTTCGCTCGCCGCTACTAGCGTAATCTCTTTTTGATTTCTTTTTCCTGAGGGTACTAAGATGTTTCAATTCCCCTCGTTCGCTCCGTTATACGGTAACCAATATCTCTATTAGTTGGGTTGCCCCATTCAGAGAAATTCCCGGATCAAAGCCCTGACGGCTCGAGACTTATCGCAGCTGGCGTCTTTCATCGCCTCTACTAGCCAAGGCATCCACCACTTGCCTTTTTAGCAGCTTACCTTTTTCTATATTAGATTATTCTAGTTCGCATCACTTCCTTGTTAAAGATAACTTTATGTTACTATATTTTACCAATTCTAGCTCTCAAGACGGAAAGCATTGACTACTATTTAGATAAGTTTTTAAATCCTAAATAGATTGTGATGTCAAACTTTTGCATTAAATGCAAAGAGAATAGAATTACTAAATCTTTAACAAGTCCTGTAAGTGTTTTTAAAAACTTGCTTGTGACTATTAACAATATTAATTAAAAGAACATTTAGACAAAAGTCTAATTAGAAAGTTTAATTTTAAGCTCTCTAATTAGACTTAATGCTGTTAAACTATTTTATGGTGGAGAATAGCGGGATCGAAACCGCATGACCTCACTGCGTGCAAAGCAGGCGCTCTCCCAGCTGAGGCTAATTCCCCAATTCAGTGTACTCTCATGGTGGGCCTAACAAGACTTGAACTGTGACCTCACCCTTGATCAGGGTGCCTCTAACCAGCTGAGCTATGAGCCCCTATGGGTCTATCAGTCTTTCAAAACTAAACAAGGATGATTGAGAATATCTTTCTTATAGATATCTTGTGAGAGAATATCTATATGTGCTCTAGAAAGGAGGTGATCCAACCGCAGGTTCTCCTACGGTTACCTTGTTACGACTTCACCGAGTCGCTGATTCCACTGTGGACGGTAACTAATTTAGTATTCCGGCTCGGAGTGAAATCAACTCCCATGGTGTGACGGGCGGTGAGTACAAGACAGGGAACGTATTCACCGTAGCATGGCTGATCTACGATTACTAGCGATTCCGGCTTCGCAGAGTCGAGTTGCGAGACTCAATCCGAACTGGGACATATTTTATAGATTTGCTCCATCTCGCGATGTTGCTTCTCATTGTATATGCCATTGCAGCACGTGTGTCGCCTCCGGACATAAGGGCCATGATGACTTGACGTCGTCCACCTTCCTCCTCCTTACGAAGGCGGTCCATTAGAGTGCCTGAGCCGAACGTAGCAACTAATGACGTGGGTTGCGCTCGTTGCGGGACTTAACGCCAACATCTCCACGACACGAGCTGACGACAGCCGTACGAGCACCTGTCTTAACATTTCTGCAAGCAGACACTCTTCTATCTCTAGATGATTTGTTAGATATCAAGTCGGGTAAGGTTCTTCGCGTATCTTCGAATTAAACCACATGCTCCACCGCTTGTGCGGGTCCCCGTCTATTCCTTTGAGTTTTAATCTGCGACCGTACTCCCCGGGCGGTATACTTAATCCGTTAGGTGCATTACTGCCAAGACTAGCTTAGCAACAACTAGTATACATCGTTTAGGGCGTGGACTCACGTGGTATCTAATCCTGTTTGCTCCCCACGCTTTCCGCATTAGCGTCAGTTGAGTTCAGCAGATCGCCTTCGCAATGGGTATTCACGGTGATCTCTACGGATTTTCACCCTACACCACCAATTCCATCTGCCTCCCTCACTCTAGATTATCAGTTTCCCAAAGCGGTTCTATGGTTAAGCCATCAGGATTTCACAGAGACTTGATAATCCGCCTACGCGTCCTTTACGCCCAGTGATTCCGAGTAACGCTTGCACCCTCCGTATTACCGCGGCTGCTGGCACGGAGTTAGCCGGTGCTTATTCGTTGGGTACCGTCATTGTTCTTCCCCTAACAAAAAGGAGTTTACGCTCCGAAAAGTGTCATCCTCCACGCGGCGTTGCTGCTTCAGGGTTTCCCCATTGAGCAATATTCCCTACTGCTGCCTCCCGTGAGTCTGGACCGTGTCTCAGTTCCAGTGTGACTGATCATCCTCTCAGACCAGTTATGCGTCATAGCCTTGGTGAGCCATTACCCTCACCAACTAGCTGATACAATATAGCCTCATCCTACACCGAAAAACTTTCCCTATCTAACTTATGCTAGAGAGGAGTATAGAGTATTAGCAGTCGTTTCCAACTGTTGTCCTCTAGTGTAGGGCAGATTAGCTATACATTACTCACCCGTGCGCCACTAACTCATAAGAGCAAGCTCTTACTCGTCCGTTCGACTTGCATGTATTAGGCACGCCGCCAGCGTTCACTCTGAGCCAGGATCAAACTCTCCATATTAACCTTCTTTAGCGTAAAGCAAAGCTTTACTAAGAAGCAACACTAAAGACTAAGACTGCTAATGCAATCTAGTAATAATGTTTTTACTAAAATTGCTTTTTAGTATTTATTATGAAGTTTTTAATCAAAAACTTTTTAGTTTTTATATATTAGTTTGTCTAATCTATTATTTAATCATAATAGACTGGCTCAATCGATCACTTGTTTAGATTTCAAAGATTGACTAATAGTTTAACAATTGTAGTTAAAAAGAACTTTCTGCTCATGTTCTGCAAAACAGAAAGTGAAGTATATAGAAGTGATGCTTTAAAAGTAGATAAAAATCAGGCTATTTTTAAAAGCCCATAAATAAATACTGAAGTCCAACCTTTTCATTAAAAATAATATCTTTTATTTGGATCATTACCCCATTACTTACTCTTTTTGCCATCTTCTTTTAAATATCCAGCAGATACAAGTGTTGGCTCGATAAGAGTCATCTCAGGAAAAGAGCGTATCATTTGGCCAAAACTCTCATCCAGCACTTAGCTCACCCATTAAGTGATAACTTATCAAAGATCGCAAGCTGACTTTCTCCGCTTTTAAAGCCATTGATAGCAGCATCTAGTTTTCAAATTATCGCATTATCGCCATTTTTAAAGCTTAACGTATCCACTTTTTACACTCGGATTTTTCTCTAAATTGACCCGATTACTTCGTCTAAATTGGCCAGCAAAGATACTCTCATTTGTATCAACATTTGCATTGCTTAGTCTATCAAGTATATTATTTATAGTTGGTACGTTGATATTTCACTATCTTGCTATCTAAGATAAAATCTGTATATTCACTTTATTATCAACAACTGCACTATCTTCACCACATCATTTGAGCTACCAAGATCATTTGAGACTTCAAAAGTTTAGAGCTATACTCAAAATCATTCAAAGCAACATTACTATCTTTTCATCTAATAATGCTAGTTTTTGATCTTAACTTTTGCTATGTAAGGGACTAGTTTGTTCTCAAATATCTTTGAAAATCTTTCAACTGGCACAGTGTAGCTTGTATATATATCGACACCTTCCAACATTAGCTTCTCACTTTATTTTCTTCATTAAGACCTTTTTAAAAACAACTTTTTCAACGCTCAAGTTTGCACTATTTACATTATCTTTTTGCGTCTAGTTTCAAGCCAAATTCTACATCCTTTTGTATGAACGTTCATAGTTTGCTTGTCACTAAAAGTCGATATCGCTTCATTCAACATTTACATCTTTATCGCCACTTACGCTAGCCTTTGTTTTAGCCGTTGCGACGACGTTTGACCCAAGAAATGAAGCTACGATATTTTTATCGCTTCATTTTTGTATAGAAATACGAGTCGATATCAAAGCCATTTACAAATGCAAGCACTGAGTGAGAATTTCATTTTCTACCTTAAAACTTTAGATCCTCATCTACATCTTTTGCCAACTACATTTTCAAAAAGATCTTTTGAAACGATAAGATCAAACGATCCTTTTGAGCCAAAAAGCCTTTTTGATAGCTATTTTCTGAAACTTTAAAGCCATTTACATCATTTAGTTCTATCAACTATCCTTTGATAGTTCTCCTCGACCTTGTTTGAGGCAAAATAAACAGCGCCTGCGACGACCACGATAACTACGACTGGAGCAGATATCACCTTTTTCATACTTTTTCTCCTTTTTGTAATGTGTTGTAAAACAACCCAGATACCCTAATAACAAGCCAACCATGGCAAGTGGCATGATATAGCCATGCTCGCCAGATAATTGCTCACGCTCATAAAATAATCCCCTGCTTGTATAGCTTGCAAGACCGACGATCACTGCCCAAAGCACTGAAGAGATCAAAGTTATAACACTAAATTTATAAAAGAGTATTTTTGTAAGTCCAAGTGCGATAGCACGCAAAGTTTTTGACGCCGTAGATAAATTTTTGATAAATATTATCTTATCGCCATGCTTTTTGCCAAAAATTCCCAGCGTAGGCAAGCTTTCTTTTTGTGATTTTTTCACATAAGGCATAAGCGAGCTTTTATTAAACCTTGCGACGTAAAAGATCAAAAGTGTCGCCGATCGTATTTGCCACGGCAGCGACGATTATGCTAAGAGTGATGTCCATCTTGCCAGCAAAGCTAATATCCCAGCAGCGATAAGCGCGACCATGCCACCACCAAGGCTGTACAGCACGATGTAGCCGTAAGTCGAAATTGAGTTTATAATATCTTGCATCATTGCCCCAAAAGTTTTAGAAGCTGAAGATATTAGCTGCTCATATGCGTAGCCACTTTGTTTTATACATTCATCCTTTGCGCTAATCACTGCTCCGCCAAAAGCTAGCTCCAGCAAAAATCCATCATTTGCGGCATACGCGTAGATGTCGCTTGAAAAATTTAAAATCAGCTTACTTTATTATAATTGCGCCCGATATCGCCAAATGCCACCGAAAGCTTCGTATCAAGCGTGATCTTGGCGTCTTTTATGTCGTAGATGATGCTATCTTTAAATATAAATAGCACAAGCGAGCTATCTTCACAGCTAGCTGTATACCGATACTGCCGCCACTTATACTAACTGGCAGAAATTTCTCACTTGGCGAGTTGATGTTGCCAACGACCATGATGCCATCTCCGCCCATGCCACCGACCACAAAACCGACTACACTTGGAAAGATGATCGTCGCTTTTTGACTGCTCGATGAGCTCTTTTATAGAGCATTTCTAGCGCTCTCATCGTCGTTATAAACGAATTGCTGAGTCTAGCACGAGCTCCTCGCTGGCAAAGCCAAGCGAGAAAAACATTATTAATGATAAAGAAATTTCATATCTTGCCGTTATTTCGCAAAATCAACAGCGCGAGTCTCTCCTGATGACGCTTACTTTTTATCTCACGAGGATACTGCACCTTACTCTCGATCTCTTGAGCGATCTCTTTTTGCTACAAGCACCGCCTCATCGTCATTTATGAGTTTAGCATTTGCGATGACGCGGATCTCACGGCCAGCATTGATCGCATAAGCTTGCTTGATGCCCTCTTTGCTTTTTGCGATGTTTTCGATCTCTTCGACACGTTTTAAGAAGCTCTCAAGCACCTCGCGTCTTGCTCTCGGACGAGCTGCGCTTGGTGCGTCAGCTGCGCAAACAGCAGCGCTTTCTATGCTTGTAGCCTCTTCGTGACCGTGGTGAGCATATCGCGTTGATGACGACTGGATGCTCTTTATAACGTTTGCAAATTCCGGCTCAAGATCGACGTGGCTGCCCTCATACTCGTGAGTTAGCGCTTTGCCGATGTCGTGAAGTATGCCAGCTCTTTTTGCTAGCTTCTCATCTCCGCCACACTCAGCTGCGATGAGTGCCAGCAAGGTGAGCCACTTCGAGGCTGTGAGCAAGGGCGTTTTTGACCGTAGCTTGCTCTAAATGTAAAGCTTGCCTGTGGTTTTACTATCTCTGGATGAATTTTATTTAGACCAAGATCCATGACGATATTCTCGCCCTCTTCTTGTACTGCTTTGCTCAGTGCTTCAGTCACTTTTTATGAAGATCCTCTATCCTCGCTGGCTGAATTCTGCCATCCTCCACCAAAAAGCTCGATCACTCTTGTAGCGATCGCACGTCTGTAAAGGTTAAAGCTGCTTAAGATGATAGCATGCAGGGGTATCATCGATGATAATATCAACGCCAAGCACCATTTCAAGGGTTTTGATGTTACGTCCCTCTTTGCCGATGATCCTGCCTTTTAGCTCATCGTTTTTGATATTTACGACATTTATCAGACGCTCAGCTGCAAATTCTCCAGCAAATCTTGACGTAGCCTGCGCCAAGATGTAATTAACCCTCTTTTTAGCCTCTCTTTTTCGCCTCTTCTTCGTACTTTTCTAACGATGTGAGCGATGTCGGCGCGCGACTTCTCCTCGACTTTTTAAGCACGACCTCTTTTGCCTCTTCCTCTGTTAAGCCAGCAGCGTGCTCAAGCACTCTTATCGCCTCTTCTACTTTGTTTTGATAGGTCGCTTTTAAATTTAAACCCTCTTCGTAAGTAACCTTCGCATCTTGCTTATCTTTTTCAAAAAGCTCTTTGCTCTCATTTAAAAGTTCTTGCTCATTTAGCAAAATTCTTTCTCTTTTTTGGTCAGCTCATCAAATTACTTGCATACTCTTTTTGAAGCTTTGTCGTCTTGTCATCGTATCTTTTTAGCCTCAAATTCAGCCTCTTGTACTGAAAGTACTTTAGAGTTTTTAAGCGTTAGCTCAGCTTCATACTCGATAGCTTTTGCCTTTGCTTTTGCCTGCTCTAAAAATATGTTGTAGTTTGCATCATTTATCTTTTTAGCGTAGAGATACCCTGCTCCAACGCCCACCACACCGGCTCCTAAGCCTATTAAAACCTCTATCATTTATTCCTCTTTTTATATAATTTTTGCTTGGGGTTATGTAAAGTCTCCCACCATCGTGCGCCTGCGAGAGCACATCTTTGGTGTAGAAGTCTTTTACCTCTAAGAAAAAACTATCAGTTTTGGCTTAACGGGCAAAGTGTCAAAAATCTATCGTAAAATCCTTTTCCGTGCCCTATCCTTGCCATAGCTCCATCAACCCCAATCGCTGGAACTACCGCCATATCGAGTTTAACATTATTCATGCCAGATGGCTGTCTGACATTCAATTTATAAGTTAGAAATGGCAGTCGCAATCTTACCATCTCTAAGCTAAGACCTACCATAAAGGGCAAACTCACATTTATGTGATACATTCTAGTCTTATTTTTAAGCACATCGACTTCGTAGTTAAGCGGCAGAGTAAAAGAGCACCTTTTAGAGTTTGTGTAATTTATCAATTTAAAAGCGTTTTTACCGCCTTATAATGCGTGCATTTTGCTCTAAGTAGTGAGCTTTATCAATTTGGTCTTGCATTTTTCTAAGTCGTTTTTCTAAATTAACGCTCATTTTATGACTCTTTCTTGTATAATCCTGAAACATTTTTCAAAAGGAAGGTATGACACTAAAACGCAGCAATTATAACATCACTTTGTCTTTTTGCATTTTTCGGATGCGGTGACGACAAAAAGCCAAAAGAGCGAGCAAAACAGTAGCGAGCCAGCTGTGCAAAGTAAAAATTTAGAAGAAAATGCCAGCAAAGATGAAAAATTTAAGCAAAGATACGCTCACACCAAAGATAAGCGAGAGCACACAAAGTGACAGAAGTAAAAAGATATAAGCCTAAAACTGCTTAACGGCACAACTATGCAGATCACAAAAAGAAGCAACGGCTTTGACGTAAAAGATGGCAAAAAGCGACACTTTACGTATTTTTCGCCACTTGGTGCCCACCTTGCAAAGGCTGAGATACCATCTTTAAACAACCCTAAGTGAGAAAGTTTAAAAACGAGCTAAACATCGTTGCTGTCTTACTTGAAGACAAGAGCGAGGACGAGGTTAAAAGAATTTGCTCAAAAATACAAGATCAAATATGACATCGCAGTTGGCGAGGGAAATTTCTTATTTGAAAAGGCGATGGGCGGCATCAAAGGACTCCCCTGCATCTGCACTTTTTAAAGCAAATGGCGACTACGCTCAAGGCTACATCGGTCTTGTACCTGAAGAGATGCTCGAAACTGACATAAATAGGGCTATAAAAATAATGCTTGAGTTTTTAAAAAGAGGCTTTGAAAAAGACATTTGGAGCGATAAGCTCGGCTAAAAAGTCAAAAAGATCGACAAAGAGAGCTTAGAAGAAATGTTTACTAGAGGCTGACGTGGCTTACGAGATCGTGGAGGAGATTTTATACTACTTGCCGCCACAAGATGAAGTGAGCAGAGCTGATCTTAGACGCGTTATGAGTAGCTATTTCATCTACGAAAAGGAGCATGTGATCGAGCCTGACAAGCCATTTGTCGATCTCATCCTTGGAGTAAATGGCGCTGGCAAGAGCGACAACCATCGCAAAAAGCTAACAAATTTATATAAAAATAACGGCAAAAGCGTCATTTGGGCGCTTGTGATACATTTAGAGCTGGGGCGATCGAGCAGCTTCGCCAGTGGTCAATCAGACTAAATGTGCCAATAGTCGCGCCACCCAGCAAGGGCATGATCCTTCAGCTGTTGCCTACGACACGATCAGCTCGGCCCTTGCAAAAAGGCATCGACCGCGTCATCTTAGACACGGCTGGCAGGCTTCAAAACCAGACACATTTGGCAAACGAACTTGATAAGATCGTTCGTATCAGCAAAAAAAGCCTACGAAAAGGCGCCTCACCGCAAGATACTCATGCCTCGATGGCACGCAGGGCAACGCTGGCGTCGCGCAGGCAAAGGCATTTAACGAGATCGTCTCGCTTGATGGCGTCATCATCACAAAGCTTGACGGCACTGCAAAAGGTGGAGCGCTATTTGGCGTGGCAAGAGGCTTGAACTACCTATATTTTATATAGGCGTTGGCGAGAGCATGGACGATATCATCAATTTAATCCAGACGAGTTTTTAGACGAGCTGATGGACGCCATTTTTGAGTAGGGTGTAAATTTCTTAGTAAAATTTTGCTTTTTCGCTGCTCTTTTGGCGATTGATATTCTTGCATTTACTCCAAAAAGTCCTGCGATCATCGAAAAATTCGTGGGACAAAAGCAAACCATTTTTAGCCTTTTTCGTCCTTTATATACTGCTCTACCTTAGCTAGTGAGTTTAAAATTTTTAAAGAATTTAGCCCTACTTTTTAGCCTTTGGGTGCAAATAGAGCTCGTTCAGGCATTTTTTACCAAACAGGAGCTTTAGTCTGCTTGACATCGTGGCTGACATGATCGGAGCAGCCTTTGGGTGATAGTAGTTGAAATTTTTAAAAAGGATATGTTATGGCAAAAAGCAAAGCCAGTTTTTGAGTGTCAAGCCTGCGGCAATCAACAGGCAAAGTGGCTGGGCAAATGACCCACAATGTGGGGCTTGGGATAGCTTTGTCGAGCTTAGCCAACAAGAGATAAAAGATAAGCAAAGAGATAGCAAAAAGCAGCGGTAAAAGCAAGCAAAGCCATAAGCATAGACGAAGTTGAAATTCAAAATTTCACGAGATTTAGCACCAAAGATAGCGAGCTAGACCTTGTTCTTGGTGGTGGTGTGGTCGAGGGCTCACTTGTTTTAATAGGCGGTAGTCCGGGTATCGGCAAATCAACCCTGCTTCTAAAAATCGGCTCACGTAGCAAAGACGGCAAAAACGCTCTATGTAAGCGGCGAAGAGAGCCAAAGCCAGATAAAAATGAGAGCCAACAGGCTAAATGCGGTGGATAAGATATACCTACTAACTGAAAATTTGCCTAGAAGATATCCTACTAGAAGTGCAAAAAGAGCGACTACAAAGTGCTTGTCATTGACTCCATACAAACGCTTTATAGCCAAAATATAACCTCCGCGCCGAGCTCGATCACGCAGGTTCGCGAGATCACGTTTGAGCTGATGAGGCTTGCAAAGAGCCAAAATATCTGCGTTTTCATCATCGGTCACATAACCAAAGAGGGCTCGATCGCAGGGCCTAGAGTGCTGAGCACATGGTCGATGTGGTGCTTTATTTCGAGGGTGATGCGAGCAGAGAGCTTAGAATTTTGCGTGGGTTTAAAAACCGCTTTGGCTCGACGAGTGAGGTTGGTATATTTGAGATGAGCCAGCACGGACTTGTGAGCGCAAATGAGGTATCGAGTAAATTTTTCACACGTGGCGGGGCGATGAGTGGCAGCGCGATCACCATCATAATGGAAGGTTCAAGGGCGCTTAGCATCGAAATTCAAGCACTTGTTTGCGAGAGCGCCTATCCAAAACGAAGCTCGACTGGCTTTGAGAGAAACCGCCTAGATATGCTACTAGCCCTACTTGAGCGAAAACTTGAAAATTCCACTTGGGCACTACGACGTCTTTATAAACGTTTTCAGGGTGGCGTTAAGATAAGCGAGACTGCGGCCGATCTAGCCGTCATCGCAGCGATAATCAGCAGCTTCAAAAACCGCCCTATCAGCAAGGACAGCGTCTTTATCGGCGAGCTAAGCCTAAATGGCGAGATAAGAAAATTTTCAACCTCGATCAGCGCCTAAAAGAGGCAAAAACGCAGAAATGTAAAAACGCCATCATCCCAAACAAAACCGCTTGACACGCAAAGGTCTAAAAGTGCTTTTATGCCAAAGATATCACGCAAGTGCTTGAGTGGATGTAGATTTACTCTGGAACAAATCATGCTTGCTTTTTGACAGATAATATCAAGGAGCAGAGTTATGAACGATATTAGCATCTTAAGCACAAATGTAAATTCATACACTAAGCAACAGCACAAAACAAGATAGGACTTTAAATTTTAGTGATCTTATAAAGCAAAAGTGTTAAAGAAGAAAGTAACAAACCAAGCCAAGAGCCAGCTAAAGTTACTTATACTACTTCTTCACAAAATAGCCTCGCCTCTTTAAATTTTAACGATCTTCAAGCTTATGGCTACACAGTAGATAAAGCTGGCTTTACGGGAGCTGATTTTAACAAAGCAGCAGGCTTGCCAAAAGATTTTAAAATCCATAAAAGCACGCTTGATGAGATAGTTAGATACAACAACAAAACATATCTCTTCACACAAGATAGAAGCAAGGCTGCCTTTTGAAAAAGATAGACGTAGCTGATACCACAAAGCACTACTATAACCTTTTTAAAAGCATTGTAGGGGATGAGAAAAATAGATATAGTGAAGCTGATCTAACGAATTTACCAAAAGGCTTTAGCATGGATACCAACCAAAAACCTTTGGCAAAAATGCAAAATTTCTTAAAAGATGTGAGCCTGATATCTGTTACAAATGTATATAAAACATTTGATCAATTTAATGATGCAAAAGAGCGTTAGAGATGAGCTTAGAGCTTTGGAGTAAGCCACGAGGTCTATGAGCTAAATTACAGCAAAGAGCATCTTGACACAAGAGCCAGTGATGAATATACATTTAACCCTGATATGTCGGTATATCAAGCAGATGATACTTATAGCAATGCTGGCGTGTTTTGTGGGATTTTTAAAGAGCTTTTAGCCCTATCGCTAGTGATAGTGGCGAGACGAAGCTTAGTGCGGAGGCAAGCTCTTACTCAAAGTTAATGAACGAGCAAAGCCTAGCTGATGATATAGTGCCTCTCTCAAGGCTTTTGAAAAATGAGAAGATGATCAAAGTTATCTTAGAAGAGCTACTAAAGAGAAGTTTACTCACTTCAAAAGATGGCAAAAAGTGCTGAGCGAGATAGTAGATAGTGTGCTAGCTCATGCCACAAAAGCTTCAAAAATGAGACAAAAAGTTTAAATGAGATAAATTTAAAAGGTGGCTATCTTTAACCGAGTCAAGCCATCTTATTTAAAATTTACTTCTTATCTATCTTTTTGCATAAGTTCTAAGACGTCTATGCCTCTTTTTTTCTTTGAAATTTAAAAGCTCTCTTGTATAGAAAATTTGCTGATCCTTGTTTATATCATAGGTCTCATACTTCTTTTTAATCTGTATAGGTTTAAATTCTTCTCACTTTGCTCTTTTAGAGAATTTGCATTGTATTCTTGCTCTTCTTTTGATTATCTGCTTTCTTTGTTCTTCAACATCCTTTGTTGCTTTTTCTCTTGCTTTGTGCAAATAATGTTTTAAATTCATCTATGCTTAGGTCGGTTCTACTTAAAAAGACTAAGCGACTCCTTGTTATTATTTGGATAAAGAGAAGACATGCTATCCATAAATGCTCTTAGATCGACCTCCTCTTCTTTTTGTGCCAAGACCTATCATCTTACCTTCTATTGTTGGTTTGCCATCTATAGAGTTATCCCTCAGAAAATCCATATAGCCTTGAAGTTCCCAATCTATCCTTTTTCTATGGTTTCTGGATATTTTTCCGTATAGAGCCCTTCGCTCTTCTGGAGTATATTTGTTTGATAACATACTATCTATTTTTATCTATGGTTTTTGTTATCGAGTCTTCCGTTCCCTTCTTCTATACCGATTATCTTATCTAGTCCAGCACCAAATGGTCCTTGCATATAAGCATCAACTTTAGCTTTCTCATCTTCTGCAGATAAATTTTTATTGCCGTGAGCTATGTAGTCATCTAAAAATTTCTTTATATTGCATTGATCCATTGTAGGTAGTAATAAAACATTTCAGCTCCCCTTATGCTGTCTTATCCACTTTAAGCTTTTGCTACTTTTTCTAAAATCTCAAACATACTCTTGCCACTATCAAATTCACTCTTTATAAATTTATATATCTCTTTAAATCTCTCATCGGCTTTCAAAGCTTATAGGTTTGAGATTTTTAGTAACTTGTATAGGTGTAAATTCTTCTCTTTTTATCTTCTTCGTTTTGTGTTTCAAGATCGTTGATAGAATTTATAGTATCTTTTGCTAGCTCCTCATCAAGCTCTAAACCAAAGCGCTCATTTAGTGCAAATTTAGCCCATTTACCCTTGAACTCATCAACGCTCATATCGCTATCAAGTAGTTCAGCTGTCTTACTACCGCCAAAAGCTATAAAAGAGAGGATTTTTTATTTGCAAACTGATCTATAAAATCATCAACGCTAAGCTTTTTACTATTTAATGGATCTTTAAAAATCCCCTTTGGCTCAAACGCTGGATTTCTCTCAAGCCCTAAAAGCACCGCTGTCATCTATAAATTCTTTAGCTCATCTATCTCATCTTTTGAAAAAAAGTGTCGTCATAGCCCATTAGCTTGCCAAGTATGCTTACTCTTGGCTCTTCTTCACCTTTACAAATCCAGTGAGTGAGTGATCATATCTGTCGTATTCTCTTGCTCTTTCTTTGTCATCTAGCCTTGCATACTTAGTAAATGTCATACCATGACCCATATCGTTACTAAGTATCTCGTTTATATCGTTAAATTTGAAACCCATCTCCCTTGCTATGTTCTCTCTTGAGAGATAGTTAGGAGTTAGAAAGATTATTAAAAATTTGCATTTTACTATCCTTAGTTTTTATGATCACCAAAGGTTACATCAAATTTCGTCTTTTGTAAAAAGTTTATATAGGTATTTATTTATAAATTAGGCTTTACATAAAAAGTAGCTAAAAGTTAGAAAAATAGACCAAATTTTCACACTATCATCACTGCAGCTACGGCAAATCCGCCGTCGTGAGTTATACTAAGGCTTGCTTCTTTGATATTAAAAGCTTGTATAAAGTCTTGGGCTAAAATTTTATCTTTGGTGCGTTTTTTTGCGTCTTTGCTGAGCATAATGTCTAAAAGCCACACTCTTTGCTGATGCCCACACCAAGAGCTTTGCTAGCTGCTTCTTTGGCCGCCAAAAATCCAGCCAAAGTCGCATCATTTTTGCTAGCGCGATCTCGCTATCGCTTAAAAATCTCTTTAAAAAGCTCGCCATGACGAGCCTTAAGTCTTGAAATTCTATCTATCTTAACGATATCAATGCCTATCATTTGCACCACGAAATCAGTAAAAAAATATGTTTTTGATGTAGCCATCGTTTAGCACTTCATTTAGCTTGCCGACGATCTCGTCTTTTAGCCTATCTTTGCCCTTTGCAGTGCTTACTTCTTCGTAAGTTTTAGAAGAAGCGTTCTTATGATGATATCTCTTAAAAAGTGCCTTTTTCTTATCAAGCTCGGCTGTTAGTAGCTCGTCGCTTTGCTCTAGATCAATCTTAGTTTTAAGAAATCTCGAGCCATTTTCACTAAAGTAAATTTACGACAAACTGATCAAGCGGATATATCGGTCCCCATGTTCGAATAGTCGTTGCCACCGCGTTTTGCTTTGTTTTGAGCGGGTGCTGGTTGAGTTTGAGTCTGAGCTGGTGTTTGCGCCATATTTGCCTCTTTTGGCTCGTCAGAACTAAGCATCAAAAACGCCACTAGCCCTCCGATAACTAGCAATAAAACAAATATCGCGATGATGATTATCATCAAAGCGCCATTGCCACCTTTTTTTGCTTTTTTCTCTTCAACTTCTTCAGCCATCTTTCCTCCTTTAAGTTTTTGGCTATAATTATACAAAAATTCACAAAAATGAGAAAGATGATACATAAAAACCAACGCCGCTAGGCTTTTTAGACAAGCTAAAAATAGAGTATGAGATACTTGAGTACGAAGTCGATCTAAAACGATCTTTCAGCCGTTCATGTCGCAGCTAGCACCAAGCAAGATATAAAAGCCAGTTATAAGACGATCGTCTGTCGGTGCGAGCCTAAAAATTTTGTCGTTGCTTGCTTGCAAGGCGATCTGGAGCTTGATCTAAAGGCACTTGCTCATGCGTGCGGTGCCAAACGCTGCGAGCTTATAAATTTAAAGATCTAGAAAAGATCACCGGCTACATCAGGGGCGGCTGCTCGCCACTTGCTATGAAAAAGCATTTTGCCACATTTATCGATGAGCGAGCAAAAGAGCAAGAGTACGTGCTAGTAAGCGCTGGAGTAAGAGGCAAGCAGATAAAAATAGCTCAAATGACCTTTTAAAAAGCTTGCGAAGCGGATTACGCTGATATCGCGAGGCTAGCCCTTTAAAAAAACTCTATAAATTTAAACTTCTCACCTAAAAAAACTCAGGCGAGGTAGAAATTTTACGCCTGTTTTGCGGCGTTTTCATGAGGCTTGCTTGCTGCCTTTTTCAAGCACCAAAGATAAATTTCATCCACGCCAAAGTCGCAAACTAAAGGCGTCATTTTGTTTTTTTAAATTTAAGCATCAAAAAGCCAGCTTCAGCAAAAAGCCTCTTTTACCTGCTTAAAACAAAGGCTATAAGTTAGATCTGAGCTTTTTAAAAATATGGTGCAAGGTTTGAAATTTCAAACAAAGAAAAACTTGATGATCCTTAAAAAAACTCTTAGGCTAAATTCATTTTGGTTCAAATTCGCCGTAGTCAAAGCTTAAAAATCTCACCTTTTTGCTGCATTTGCAAGCTGGAGTACAAATTGGCGTAGCTAGTTGATATCTCGCCCATTTTTATGCCAAATTTCTTTGCAAGGGGCTAGTAAATGTGAGTCCGCCTTTTGCCAGTGAGATTTTCAGATCGCTATCCACAAAAAGCATATTATCTGCGTCTATCACCTCGCAGCTAAACGCGTCAAACAGCTCATTTGATATGACAAAAATTTCATCAAACGAGCACTCGTCTAAATTTTCATAGTGCCCTACTCTAGCCTCGTCACCAAAGCGATTTTTAAAGGTTTCAAGCTGTTTTTTGCGTAAAATTTCATGAGGTTCGATGATGATAAACTCTAAATTTGACAAAATTTCTGGCTCAAGCGTAAAGATGCCTTGCGCAAAATCAGCCAGCATATCGCCCGAGTTTGCGCCGATCTCCACGACCTTGCAAGAGCTAGAAATTTTACGCCATTTTTTAAGTAGCTTTAAAAAGTAGTTTGCAAGGCAAGCGCCAAAGAGATATCCAACGCTTCACATTTGTATAAAAATCACCCTTTTTGCCGATATCCACGCCAAATTTATAGTAGTTTTCATTGACCCAGATATCAAAAAACTCGCTAAATTTCATAGATCAGGCAGCTTCCAGCCTCTATAAAATGCAAACATCCTGACAGTGATACCAGCAGCTAGCAAGAGCATGGTAAAAAAATATGTTGCTAAGGCCCTAGATGATGAGGATAAAAGTAAGCAAGTCCCACGCCAAGGCTTATCGTGCCGTAAAGTCCTGTGCGCAAAAACCATGGGACTTCATTTAGCAAGATATCTCTTAAAGATACCGCCACCAACGCCGTTAAAAAGGCGATCATCATAACGCCAAAGATGTTGTAGCTATACTCAATGGCAACCATCGCTCCAACGATCGAAAAAGCAGATAACATCGATCGCATCGGCAAAGATAAAGACAAATTTCTTCTCCAAACCATCTCTTTTTATATGCAAAGTTGTGATCCTAGATACGATAAGCATAAAGATGATGACGACGCTTACTGGCATGTAGTGGGTGAATGAATAAACTGCCCTGCCAACGAGCATATCACGCGATACCGCCTCCAAGTGCGGTCAAAAATGCGGACAAAAAGACGCCAAGCCAGTCACCTCCTCTTTACTGCAAACAAAAAGCCACTAAGCGCAGCTGATGCGATACCGACGTATTCGACAAAAAGTATTAAGCTCATATTTTTCCTTAAAAATGGGCATTTTTATAATGAAATCTCATAAAATTTCATTAATAAATTACTAAATAATAGTTTATTTTTAGGCTATAATAACAAAAATTTTTAAATAAAGAAATTGATGATTCTAACTTTGCTCTTTTTTTAATCGGCTCATTTTTGCGTTAAAATTTAAACGCTGACGTGATCCAAAAATCAAAAAATTAAAAATGCGATAAACATTTTAAACGCTTTTTGGCACTAGAAATTTAAAAAGCAAATACCAAATTACAGGCATCAAAGCCATCGCTATCATCCCAGACGTAACAAAAGCAGGTGCGATCATCACTGGCTCAAAGGGCAAAGGCGTATTTATCGCTAAAAACGACGATGGCGAGTGGTCAAGCCCGTTTTTGTAAATTACACATCTGGTAGCATCGGACTTCAGCTAGGATACAGCTCAGCGAATATGATCATCTTGTTTAAAAACTCAGAAGCCTACGCAAGCTTATTTAACGCAAAAGATACGATCAGCCTAAAAGCAGAGGCAACTGGAGGCGTTGGCAGCAAGTGGCGATAGCTGGCAGTTTGCCTGAAAATTTCAGCATTTGTCGAGGGAGCGCGGCAAGACAAGTGGAGCTTTTGTTGGCGTTAAGCTTAGACGTGGCAAGACTTAAGATAAACGCACAAGATACAAACGACTACTACGATAGAATGTGGAATTGAAGATATCTACAACAACAGCCCAAAAAGCTAGCAAATATACAATCAATTAAAGAGATAATCTCAAAATACTTCTTAAAAACCTCACATCTTGGCTCTTTAAAAGAGTCAAGCTCTTTTACATTTTTTAAGTTTTTTTAGAAATTTGGTTTATAAATTAGCAAGATTGTGAGCTTAGCCTTTTGCTAAACCATAAATAGTGATACAAAAGCGTTTTTAGGGATCGGAGAAAATTGGGTCATATATTCAAACGCCTCTTCGTAGTCGCCGTCAGTGTATTGCGCGACTTGCTCGATAAACTCGTAAAAGCTCTTCGTCATCCATCGAGTCAAAGCTGCCTCTATTTTCCAAAAACCTCTAACAAAAACGGCGTCTAATTCTAGCTCGTCGTAAGTCATTTCGTTCCTTAATTCTGATTTAAAAAAATGCGAAACTATACCAAAAAGAAGCTTATAAAATACTTTACTTTAAATTCGTAAGAAAATTTTTATGCATTTTTAGTAGCAAAGTTGTAAAATCTTTACTTTCATTATCAATTTGATAGGGATTTTGTGGAAGACTTTGAACTATTTTACAAAGCATTTTAACGAGTTTTTAAAAGCTTTTTGGTCAAAAAGGCTCTGAGATAAAAACAAATTTTGCGTGTGCTTTTTGCTAGCAAAGGCGCATCTAAATGCTCAAGAAATTTGCTCAAAAGAAATTATGAAACTTACAAAAATGAAAATTTCAATGACTTCGATATATACCTTTTTAAAGTACTGTGAAGAGCACCATCTGGCAAATAGTTTTGAGCAAAATGGTGTTAAAAATTACGAGACTAAATTAAAATCCTCTCACGATCACTTGATATGTGAGTGTGGCAAAGTGGTTGATTTTGAAGATGAGATGATAGAACAAAGACAAGATCAAATTTGTAGCCAAAGATCGTTTAATGCGGAGTCTCACAAGATGATACTTTATGGATTTGCAGTGATTGCCAAGTAAAAAATGGGATTTCATTATCATTTCATTTTACTTTTTGATAATGAAAGACAAAAATTTCAGATTTGTTTAAGTTACAGATTAGATAATACGCAGACAAAATAAAAGGATGAAAATGGATATAAAAACACAAACTTTAGCACAAGTTGCAAGCTATTTTTCGATGATAGCTCACACAAATGGCAGACTAAGAGTAAGAGTTAGCCCAAAAGATCAAAGAGCTAAGCAGTAGCGTAAATTTAGCCAGTTTAGATGATATGATAGCTCAGATAAATGGCATATATATTCAGTAACAAGATAATTGGCTCTGTAACGATCGAATATGATCATGAAAATTTTTCCCAAAAATCTCTGGGAGGATCTCTTAAAAGGCAAAGTGAGAAAATTTCAGCTAAAGTAAATGAAGTAGCAAGAGAAGTAAAATATGCTTAACGAGCTTTTTAAACGCATCTTATACGAGCGAAAAATGCACTTAGGTTATATGAAGGCCCTAGCTTCATTTGGCGAAGTATTTGATCAAATCGCAAGCGTGAGAAAAATGCGATCATCTTGATAGAGAAATGTGCATGCGCACTGAGTATGAGCTTGTTTGCGAAAATGAAGCTATCTTTTGCCAGCAAAAATAAAGAAGATGCGCTAATAGAGGCACTAAACTATGAAATGAGGCTAAACAAAATGTATGAAAAAATTTTGTGAAAGCTTAGATGATAGGAGTTAAAAGATCTATTTTTAGACTTTGGGCTACTTCAAATAACGAATACATAGCCTCTTTAAAGCACTGCTTAAAAAGAGTATAGTGGAGCTTGGGCAAAAAATGAGATAATTTAAATGAAAATTTCACAAAATTACTTGAGCAAAATGGCATAACAAACATTTTAGAAAGCTATCAAAAATGACTTTAATGAGATAACTAAAAAGCTTGCAAAATATCGCAAGTGGCAAGGCTGATAAAAAGCGAGGTTGGCAAAGATCACAAACAATCCATTCTCGTTTTTAGCGGGCTTGCGCTAGGGCATTAAAGCATTTCAGTAGTTAGCAAAATAGTAAATAAGGATGAAGAAGATGAATAATTTACAAAATCAAACAAAGAAAAGGATTTAAAAATGGCATTACCATTTTTAGCAGGTTTAGCAGTGAGGCGGTTTAGCAGTAGTTGCTTGGAGTAAAAGAGATAAGATCAAAGATTGCGCAAAGATGAGCTTAGATAAAAGGCAAAGAGGCTGCAAAAAGATCTTTATAAAAAGGTAAAAACGTCATAAAAGACGCAAAAAGACTTCATGGTCAAAGAAGAGAAAAAGCAAAACGTGGCGTTAAAAAGTAGAAAAAGAGGCTGAAAAAGTGGTTAAAAACAAGAAAACCACGCGCTAAAAAGCCAGCAGCTCCAAAAAGCTATCACACCAAACGATATAGCTTAAGGATAGAGAATGCAAGAAAAATAATCTTTTTATGCTTTCAAAACACAAGGCTTCCGTTTGATCACTTCATCAGCGGAGCCTTAATCGCTGGTATGGGTGCGGCTGCACTGGCTTTAACGACTATCTAAACAACAGAGCAACTAAAAAGATGTCGCTAAAAAGATGAGTAAAATATGCTGTAACTGGCGGTTTTTGTAGGTGCTGTTGGCATTCACGCTTCAAAGTTGATAGCGCATATCTAAACGCAGCAGCTTTCACAGCAGCTGGCATCGGCGGTCTTTTGATAGCTGAAGAACTAATAAAATTGGAGGTAAATAATGAATAACCCTTATATCAATGAAGAAAACGCAAACGAAGTAGCAGCAAATGACACAGCAGCAACTCAGCCAAGTGCAGTTGATAATGCAATAAACAATGCAGCTCACTTACCATTTGTACCTGAAAAAGTCAACGCAGCTGGCTTTTGTAAAAAGGCCTACTTTTAGGCGGCATAGCAGCTTATGTGCTAACTAATCCAAAAGCACAAGAGTGCGTATTTAAAGCGATCATCAAAGGTGGCGAGCTAATAAACGCTGGCATAGAAGAACTAAAAGAGCGTTTTGAAGATGTCAAAGCTGAACTTGACTCACAAAAATAAGGTCACTCTAGCTCATAAGAGCAAAAATAGAGCAAGGTTTATTTGCGAGAGCCTAAACGCTAGAAGCGATGTCAGCGCTATCGAGGCTGCGATCTCAGAGCGAACCGATGCAAGAAGCGTGCGTGTAAATAAATACGCAAAAAGCATCATCGTCGAGTTTGATAAGAGCTATGAGAAAAATTACAGACTTTATAAAAAGCTATGATTTTCCAACCAAGCCAAAAAGATGAGAGCCTGCCTCAGCAAAGCAAATATCTACAAAAGCTGCTGCGCACTTGGTGTAACGCCGTTTATGAGTAACAAAACTCCTAAAAATCAGCCGTAACTCTTTACGCAACAGCTCCAAATTTAATAGAAGGTGCAAAAGAGCTAAGGTACGATGGCATCACCTCAAAAAGTGCTTGAGGCAACTGCTATTGGCACTAGCCTTGCAATGGGCGATCATTTGGCTGCAAATAGCACAATTGATGATAAATATCGGCGAATACATGGAAGAAAGTGCTAGCCACAGAAGTGATGATCTAATAAAGAGCTAGCTAAACCAAACATCGAAGAGGTATGGGTCGAGCAGGTAAACGGTGAAAAGACGCTTGAAAGGTAAAAACTGAAAATTTAAAAAGGCGACATCGTAGTCGTGGGAGCTGGCGAGACGATAGGCGTTGATGGCTACATCGTCGAGGGTAATGCTGATGTCAATCAAGTCTCAATGACTGGAAGCCGAGCCTGTGGCAAAAGCTAGAGGCGACCGCGTCATAAGCAACACTGTTGTTGATGAGGCAGGATCAAATTTGGGCTGAAAAACGTAGGTAACGACACCGCAAACCGCAAGGATCAAAAAGTACATCCAAAGCTCGCTCAATGAAAAAGTCAGCTATCGGCGTAAAAGCTCTAAAAACTAGCTGATAAACTTGTGCCAGTCACGCTCTCTCTTGCTGGGCTTTCGTATGTTATAAATAAAAATATGAACAGCGTTGCTAGCGTGCTTCAGGCTGATTACTCTTGCGCGCTCAAGCTTGCTACACCAGTTGCGTTTAAGTCAAGCATCTCGAAAGCCGGCAGAAACGGTATCCTCATAAAAAGGTGCAAAGGCGATCGAGGCTCTAAGCTCGGTTGATACCTTTGTCTTTGACAAAACCGGCACTCTAACTCACGGACGCCTAAGCGTGGTTGAAATGTACTCTTTTTAAAGATGGATTTTCAGAGGCTGATATCTTAATTTAACAGCAAGTGCCGAGGAGCACTACTTCCACCCAGTGGCTGGAAGCGATAGTTGAGGCTGCAAACAAGCGTGGATTTAGCCATATCCACCACGACGAGGTCAGATTTATCGTGGCTCACGGTGTAAAAACTGCGATGCATGGCAAAGAGGTCGTTATCGGCAGTAGGCACTTTTTAGAAGATGATGAGATGATAAGCTTTTAAAGCTCACGAAACGCTCATAAATAAGGCTTTGCAAAAGCGGACTAACCTTGCTTTTACGTAGGATACGACAAAGAGCTTGTTGGCGTCATAGCCATGAAAGATGATATGAGAGCAAACGCTAAAGATATGGTGGCAAAACTACGAAATCTTGGCGTAAAAAGAGATAGTTATGCTAAGTGGCGACATAAAAGCAAAGCTGAAGAGGTAGCGCGCGAGCTGGGGCTTGATAGAGTATATGCTGAGTGCTTGCCAACGGACAAAGCAGCGATCATCGAAGAGCTAAAGAGTGAGGGCAAAAAGGTCGCTTTTGTAGGTGATGGCATAAATGACGCGCCAAGCCTAACAAAAAGCAAATGTTGGCATCAGCATGCACAAAGGTGCTGATATCGCTAAAGCAACGGCTGATATAAGCCTTTTAAAAGATGACATCATAGAGCGTTGCGCTTGCAAAAGAGCTTGCTAATAAAACTATGAAGTTAATTAGCTCACATTTTCCGCTCAACCGTTGGTGTAAATACAGCCATACTAAGTGCCGCAACGCTTGGCATGCTAAATCCAATAGCAACTGCCATGCTTCACAATGGCACGACGATCTGGCTTTTGCTCAACTCAATGAAGGGCGTGAAGATCAAGTCAAAATAAATTTGAAAGGATAGATGGTGTTTGAGATCTCTTAAACTTTTTAAACGGCAAAATGGATGTAGCCAACGACTTTTTATATGGATATTTTTGGTTATCATCCCTTGTAGCTTCAGGAATTTACTTTAGCTACCTTTCACCCGTTTTGTGCAGTTTAGGATGTTCTTTGAAGCTTGCAGAGTTCTGGTAGAAAAAGGACAAGTATAACAAGCACCATCTAACGCCGTTCTCAAGCGCTAATGATCTCGACTGCTTCACGCGTTGGTATCGGCAACATCGCTGGGAATTTCAGCTGCCATCGTCGCAGGTGGTCCGAGAGCACTTTTTGGATGTGCTTGATGGCATTTTTAGGCTCAGCTTCAGCCTTTATCGAGAGTACTTTGGCTCACTTATAAGACAAAAAGATGTCTTTTGGCTTTAAAGGCGGACCGGCTTATTACATCAAAAACGGGCTTGGCATAAAGTGAGCTTGGCTCTTTGTTTGCCATCATTCTTATCATCACCTATGCTTATGGCTTTTAACGGGCTTCAAAGTTACACTATGACCTCCGCTTTTGAAATTTACTACGACAAAGCAGGAAGCAACATCACCTTTGCGCAAAGTGGCTCGCCTGATGGCATCGGGCTTATCCTTACAGCATTTACGGCTGTAATGTTTTTTTAGCAAAAGCCACATCATCGGTAAAGTTGAGCTCATATATCGTGCCTTTCATGGCGCTTACTTATATCTTGCTAGCTATCATCGCGATCGTTTTCAATTCAAAGAAATTCCAGCCGTCATCAAGATGATCTGCAGAAAGCGCCTTTGATTTTAAAGCGATCTTTGGCGGATTTGCTGGAAGCGTGATCGTGATAGGCATAAAAAGAGGACTTTTTCTCAAACAGAAGCTGGCATGGGCTCAGCGCCAAATCGCGAGCTGCGGCGCATACAAGCCACCCAGTCAAACAAAGGGCTGAGTGCAAGCAATGGCAGTCTTTATCGACATGACGATATGCGTCGCCTCTGGTATGATCGTGCTTTTTCTCAAGCATATCTTACAAAACAAACTGGCGCAAGCGGCGCAATACTAACCGCCCCTACTCTTTGTTCAAGCAGCGATGAAAAGAGTATTTTGGCGACTTTGGGCTACACTTTACGACCCTTGCAGTAGTGCTATTTGCCATCACATCGCTCATCGGCAACTACTACTACGCACAGGCAAATATGAAATTTCTAACAAAAAGCAAAAATTTAACTCTAGCATTTAAGATCACAGCAGTAATTATGATATTTATAGGCGCTCAGATGAACTTAAAACTAGCTTGGAATATCGCTGATATCACGATGGCGGCTATGGCTACGATAAATATCATCGCCATTTTCTTACTATCAAAAAGTAGTGATAATAGCGATAAAAAGACTACGAAGCTCAAAGAAAAGCTGGTAAAAACCAGAATTTGACCCAGAGAGTCTAGGCATAAAAATACAAGCTGCTGGAGCAAAAACTAAAGGAGAAAAATTTGGGAAAAGATATAAAGATAAGCGGCAAACTACTAGATCTAAACACCCACAGACAAGTAGCAAGGTCGGCATGAGCGTCACTTTGGCATCTGTTTGCCCTAAGCGCACTTTTTATGAAAAATAGATCTGTTAAAAATTCACGTAGCTTCTGGCATCGCATTTACATGCTTTGCGCTTTACCACGCTGGACTTTTACGACAACGGCATCTTTAAAAAGATGATCGTAAAAGCAAAAACCGCTTCAAAAAAAGGCATAAAATGAGACTAAGCGACGCTGAGGTACAGACTACATAAACGAGGACCTACCCTACTTTGACCTCACTACGTCGCTTCAAGATATCGACAAAAAGCCTCGCTTGGAATTTACTCGCGTGATGAAAAATTTGCGTTAGCTGCGTAGATGTGGCAGCAAAGTGTGGCGAGACTACTTGGTTGTGAGGTGAAAATTTACTGTCAAAAACTCTCATAGCAAGGCTGGCGATGTGATCATAAAAATTTATGGCAGCTACGAAGATGTGCATAAGGCTTGAAACTAGCCCAAGTCGCACTAGAGTACGCCAGCGCCATCACAACCCTACACAAACAAAATGGTAAAAGCCGCAAAAAGTGTCAATGAAAAATGCGAGGTTTAGCAACCAGAAAGAGTTTTCCATTTGCAAAAGGTACATTGTAAAAAGCTGTGATTGAAGGCGGTGGCGGTATGCACAGACTTGGACTTAGCGACAGCGTTCTTTCTTCAAAAACCACATAAAGCCTACGCTAGCTTTTGATGAATTGTCTCACATTTGCCAGAATTTAAAGCCAAAATGGTCGAGCGAAAGATCTGCGTAGAGGCTGGAAAACTGGACAGAAGCAAGTAAGCTTTTAAAGGCAAAATGTGACGTCGTGCAGTGTGATACAAATTTAGCCCAGAGCTTATAAAAACGTGCTAGCATAAGAGATGAAATTTCACCAAATACCATGATCCTAGCAGCTGGCGGCGTAAACGGTGTCAAATGCAAAAGATTATGCAAATGCCGATGCTATAGTCACTTCTGCAATGTACTCAAAAGGCGTTGCTGACATCAGCGCAAGACTTGAAATTTTTGTAGAATTTATACAAATAAAAATACATATAATTTATATATCAAATAATAAATATCTCTAATTCTGCTAAGTATTTTTAGTAAGCATCTATCAAATTTTTAAAATTTCATGAACAGAGTAATTTCGGCTCTAAAATTTGAGCTAAGAGATAAGTGAAGCCAGATACTAGTAGTCAATTCTTGCGAGTGAATGGGAATACTAAGTTTACAAAGAAAGCAGTTGATTGACTGCCACATGGTGTATCACAAAATCTCAGGCAAATTTCACTCAAATTTGCTACTCTCTAACGACGTGTAAAAAACTGCATGTGTTTGCGGTATTGCTCGATGACGTCGTTTATCAGCGTAGCTTCGCTCCAGCCAAGCACATCGTAGTCCTGACCGCCCTCTTTTAGATAGACCTCGGCTCTATAGTAAAGATCGTCGCCGTCAAGCTCTCTGGTGTAGTCTGGGCTCTGGCTTTTGGTGAGATAGACGCCATATCTAAAGTCCATCTCGTCGCCAAGTCCGACGTTTAAATTTACAAAATTTTCGCCATTTGTGACCTTTGCTTCAAGCCCATTTTTGGCAAATTCCTCTTTTAGCTCGTTAAACGCTTTTAGCATCGACTTCGTTTGAAAATTTACTGCCATCTTTTCTTGCTAGGTAGCGTGATGATCGCGCTTAGGCGCTCTTGCCACGGCTTTGAAAGATCACTAAGAGGCATGTTGCTAAAGTTATTTGTCTCTTTTTGGTTAGATCCACGCGCAAACGCCTTAAATAGCCCGTAAATGGCGCCAAGCAGCACAATCGCAAATGGCAGTGCTGTGGTGATCGTAAGCGCTTGAAGTGAAGCAAGACCGCCTGCTAGCATCAAAAATGCCGCCACGACGCCCACCGTAACGCCCCAAAAGACCTTTTGCCAAACTGGTGTATCGTCCTTGCCGTTTGAGCAAAAGCATGTTCATAACGATCGCTGCTGAGTCAGCAGAAGTTACGAAAAATATGACGATCATAAAGACTGCGATCACGCTTAGCACGCCTGAGAAGCTAAATTTCTCTAAAAAACATAAAATAGCGCTGAGGCTGAGTCAGAATTTACAGTCGTCGCTAGCTCGCTAAAAGCCACTTTTGAACAAGCGCAGATCGCCGAGTTGCCAAAAAGAAAGCTCATCCAAGCAAAAGTAAAGCCAGTTGGCACTGAGAAAGCACGCCTATCACGAATCTCTTATCGTTCTGCCTTTTTGAAATTTCTAGCGATAAAAGCCCCACAAACGGCGACCAAGATAGCCACCAAGACCCAGTATAGCAGCGTCCAGCCGCCAAGCCAGCTCATCGTTTTGCTTCTCATAGGCGTAGAGGTTAAAATGTGTTTGAGATGAGCGTAGAGACGTAGTCGCCGCTGTTTTTGCACAAACGACTTTAGAAAGCTGCGTCGTATCGCCCTAAAAATAGTATCAAAAACATAAAACATATAGCTAGCGCGATGTTTGCGTTTGATAAGATTTTTGATGCCCCTTATCCACGCCACTTGCCGCTGAGATGGTAGCTGCTAAAACAAAGCACTATTAGAAGCGTGATATGCATGGTTGGCAGGCCCAAAAACGTGCGTAAGGCCAGCATTTACCTGAAGCACGCCATATCCCAGCGAGGTCGCCACGCCAAAAAGGGTCGCCACAACGGCAAATGTATCGATGGCGCTACCTATCTTGCCGTAATTTTCATCGCCGATGATCGGATAAAACGCCGATCTAAGCGTGAGTGGCAAGCCGTGTCTATACGAGAAAAAAAGGCTAGAATTAGCGCCACGATAGCATAAACCGACCATGCGCTCATGCCCCAGTGAAAAGAAATGTGATATTCAACGCAAGCTTTTTGCGCTGCGATAGTTTGTGCGTCGCCAACTGGTGGGTTTTAGATAGTGCATGAGCGGCTCAGCCACACCAAAAAAATACTAGACCTATGCCCATGCCAGCGGCAAAAAGCATAGAAAACCACGAGATATTTTTGTGCTCTGGCTTTACGTGATCAGCTCCAAGCTTGATCTCGCCAAGCTTACTAAAGCCAAGAATGATGACGCTTAGCAGTATGACGGCAACGACTAGGGATGTAAAACCAGCCAATGGCCGCGATGTAATCTTTGCATACCCTTAAAAAACTCATTTGAGAAATTGGAAATATCGCTGCAAATGCCGCTATTAAAAACTATGACAATAAGCGATGGGATAAATACTGAATTGTTAAATTACGACCTTTGAAAATTTAAACATTTTTTCTCCTTTTTATAAATTTCAGTTTTGCTTTAAAATAACAAAAAGAGTAAATAGGTCAAATTTCTCTTTAAATTTTTTATGAATTTCTAAGCTCTAGCCACCAAAAAAATAGCCACTTTGAAAATTTATCTCAAGTCTCTTTCATCTCTCTTTGGTTTTGCAAGAGTTGTTAGCACTATGACGACAAAAAGCGATGCCAAATGTGATATATAAGATGATCTTTGGCGAGTCAAACTCTATCCTAGATCTTGCGACCTCTTCGCCGCTTGCCTCCACTAGCTCGCCGCGCTTTATCATATCGCTGATATCTTTTTGCGCTAAGCTCTTTAGACGGCCTTTGTTAAAATTTTCTATGACGCTAAGATCAGCCACCTCATAAACGCTATGTCTAATGCCGTAAAATGGCTTTATGCTGCTAAAAAATAGACCTTATCGCCGTTTTGCATAGACCGCGCCATACTCGCCATCTTTTACCAGCCCTATCTCACGCCAAGATGAGCTTGGGGCAAATTTATATAAAGAGACAGTTTGCGCCACCAAGTGCCTGCCATGCTTTGAGCGCTGCCACTCTTCGCCTTGCTGTAAGAAATACGCTGAGCCATCATCTACAAAAACGTCAGCATAGAGCCTTTTTTAGCTCACCCTTTAGCTGGTAGTCTGAGATACTAGCCTGCTCGTTTTTTTGCTGCCATCCCAAAAGTAAATCCATCTTTGCTGGCAAAAAGAGGCCAAAACGAATGCACGTTATCCACGCTATAAATGGCGCTATAAGGCATATTTTGAGCGCTAAATTTACGCTCATTTGCAAACGCCGCCCCACTTTTTGGCTCAAAAAGATATTCTATATCGTGCTTATCATCATAGCATATCCGGCGCGTCTCATCTGAATAGCTTGCATCAAGCCTATAAAAGCCCATAAAACAAGCTTTTGCCATCTGTGTAATATCCGCTAGCAGCGCCGCTTTTCTGTCGTGATGTATCTTAGCTCGCTAGGATCTGCGTCAAGCTTTTTCGCCCTTGTAGTAAAAGCGTAGCTACCGTCTCTTGCAAAACCAGCGTCAAAGATAGGCTCTAAATTTGTGCTTTCAACCCTTTTTGTCCTGTAAAAATAAGGGCTATCATCGTAGCTTTTTATAAAAGACGTGAACAAGGTTTTTCATAATGGCGCCAAATTCGCTAAATCCCGCCTCTTTCTCGCTTCTAGTGGCGCAATAATAGCTTATCTTGCCATCACTTATATAGCCATTGCCAAGCACTTTTGTGCTGTTTTGGATCAAGACCGGCAAAAACTTTCTCTAGCGCAATAGACATGATTTTTTATCAGCCGCCACGTTTGAGTAATCATACGCGTGTTTTAGCTTTTAAGACCCCTAAAACTAGCCTCATCGACGCCTTTTTAGCTCATACTTGCCACTGCCTGAAAGTGAACGTAAACTTACCCTCAGGCGAGCGGTAAAAACTCGCTATTATCAATGTTTGCAAAGCTTCTTTGATACTCGCCCTCATGCCATAGATAAAGCATCGCCAAAACAAAAAAATAGCGTCAAAGATAACTAAAAAAAGATAAACAAATCTAATAGCAATTTTTTTCTCATTATCTATAGTCATCCACCCTTTTTTAAGCTCGCTTTTTGAGTTTTTATTTTTAAAAATAGCGCCAACTACCGAGACCACAAAATGCAATGGCTAAAAATATCCAGTAGGCATATTTTTGCGAGTAATCATCAAAGTCGCTTATCGCATCGATCACCACCTCGCCCTCAGCTGGCACCATAGCGCCTTGATCTACCATTTTTACTATCTCATCAAGTTTTTAAATTCTCAACATTTGAGTCATAAGGACGAGTGAGGATTTCAACCACGCCAAGGTCGTTTATATCATAAATGCTGCTGTTAAAATGCCAGCCGTAGCCGACGTTATCAAAAATAATAGGTCTTATCGCCGTTTGCATAGACCGCTCCGTAGCCATCGTTTCTAACAAGACCGATCTTTCGCCACTGCTCTTTTGTATCAAGTCTAACGATGCAAGTGTGGCGTGAGCTTAGGCTGTGGTCTTGTTTTGTGTTGTGCCAAATTTCATAGGTTTTTAAAAAAATATGTCTTGCCATCACTTATCACCACGTCGCCATATAGCGGCGTTATCTCGCCTTTAAATGGATCATCGCCGTCCCTTACAAACTCGCCCTCATCTATGCTGTTATACCACTGCCACTTTCGCTCCCAGTGATAGATACCGTCTTTACCGCGAAAAAGAGCGTGATAGGTGTGCTCATCTTCTAGGTTAAAAAGTGGCTCGTATGGGCACCTGAGGGTCAAATTCACGATCGTTTGCATAGACCATGCCAGGACTGGCTCATACAGATAGTGAATGCGCCATATCTCGCCGATATCACGCATTTGCGGGCCAAATGTGATCCCTAGTTTTGTGCTGTCATAATAGACATTTTTCTCCGTCAGTCGTAAAATGTACGCTCTTTCTGCCAGATGCCTGCTCGATGTAGCGCATTTTGCTGGCATTTGCGCCCTCTAGCTCTTTGCCCATCATGATAGACCTTTCACTCCGTCGCTTGCATAGCCAAAGCCCAAGATCGCAGCTAAATTTGCGTTATCAACCTGCTCTAAATTTATAGATATGAGTTTGCGCTTTTGGGGTTTTAAACATTTTATGTGAGAGGATGTCCCAAAACTCTTTAAGTGCGGATATTTCGAGGTTTGTCTCGCTTTCGCTATCGCAAAAATATGTGATCTTGCCATCGCCAAAATAGCCATTGCCAAGCGCTCTAACGCCATTTGGATCAAGCCCGCTCATCACGAGATTACCGCAATACACCGCCTCATCGCTAGCGCCAACGTTTCTGTTGTCGTATTTGCCGGTGTCAATGTATCTAAATTTGCTGGCCCTCACGCCTATTAGCTCAAATTCACCGCCACTTGGCACCATAGGCATAGACCTTGTCGTCTTTGACGTAAAAAAAGCTATTATTTAGCTCTTTACTATCGCCAATGTCGTCATCTAAAATAGAAACTAACCCAAAGATCAAAAAAAGTAGGTAGCAAAAATATCACAACAATGGCGATTATTACTGAGATTAGCGGATGTTTTTTTAGCATTTTAGCCTCGTTTTCAAACAAATTGAAAGACCTCATCATGCCGCAAAAACCTTTCATACATTTAAATTTCAAAGTCCTATCCAAATATAAAAATATCTAAAAATCAAAAACCTATAAGATACTGCATTCTAACCCACTCATTTAATAGCAAAAACAAGCGACTACTAATGCTAAAAATAGCTCTAATAATACTATAAATTCCAACGTAACCCCATAATAAATCACCACTCAATAAAAAGAAAAAATAAAAACAACACATCATAAAGATCAAATTGTAATCCTTGCATAAAAGTCCCGACTCTTCTCTGCTTTTTGCGATTAGCCTAATAGTCTCTATCTTATTTAAAAACCCAACCTTTTTATATTTTTATCCGGACTAGATCGCCTACTTCATATTTATTTCTATCTCTAGGTGAAAAACACCCTCGCTAAACCTCATCTTTATCCTATCAATAGGCTCATGCTTGTAGCAGATTTTTGCCCTAACAACTCTTCGTATTTAGCGCGCTTATCCTACCGATCTTTTTCAAAGCTACTCTAGCTCCCTCGGCGATCTCAAGCACTTCAAAATACTCATTTTCTAGGCTTTCAAGCTCAGCTTTTGCCTTTTCAAGCTCTTCATAAAGCTTTAGTAAGTCCTACTTCTTGATAAATTCTTGGATCACTTAACCCCTCGTTTAGCTCAGCCACTCTTGCTTCAAGGGCTGAAAAATTTTATCTGGATATGTGTTTAAAATTTGCGTTTGTTTGTAGCTTAGTTTTGCGCCAGATTTGCTCTTTTGTTTGGCTTCATTTTTGGCTATTTGCTAGCTCTTTTTCAATTATCAAGCTCTTTCATCTCATCTTCAAGCTCCAAATAGACGCTATACTCTTCGTGCAAGACATTTATCTTTGTGCCCTCAAACGCCCAGAGCTTATTTGCCATCTTATCGACAAAATATCTATCGTGGCTAACTAGCAAGATAGCCCCTTCAAAACTTTGCAAGTAGTCTTCTAAGATGTTGATAGTTGCGATATCAAGGTCGTTTGTCGGCTCGTCAAGCACCAGCACATCGTAAGTTTTGGTAAAAAGCATCGCCAGCGCCACGCGGTTTTTTCTCGCCACCACTTAAAACGCCTATCTTTTTATCCAGAAATTCCTTTGGAAAGAGGAAAGTTTTAAGATAGCCATAAACATGCATATTTCGCCCACGAACCAGCACGTGATCGCCGCCATTTGGGCAAAATGTCTCTATAAGGCTCTTATCATCATCAAGGACATTTCTAGCTTGATCAAAGTAGCCGATACTCACCTCGCCTCTTTTTATCTCGCCGCTACTTGGCTTTTCAAGTCCCAGCAAGTACTTAAGCAGCGTGCTTTTCCACTGCCATTTACGTCCCGACTATGGCGATCCTCTCGCCCTGCAAGACTCTTTGCGTCAATTTTCCAAAAAGCACCTTGCCGTCTATACTTTTTGCTTTAACCCTTTAAACTCAAAGAGCATTTTTTTGCGGTTTTGGCTCTGAACTTTGGTTGAGATTTTCTACTCGCACGCTCTAGCTCTAGCCTCACGCGCCTTATCACGCCCGGGTTTTTCTTGGCCTCCTCACGCATGGCTAGCACCCGCTCTTTTTCTGCCCTCATTTCGCTTTAGCCTCAGCTTTTTACGCCGCGCCTTAGCCACTCCTCTTCAGCCTTTAGCTGCTTTTAGCAGCGTCTCATGCGACTTTGCAAGGCTTGCTAAAAATCTCCTCTTTTTGGTTAGATAGTTTGCATATCCGCCCTCGAAAATTTTAAGCTTGCATCCTCGACCTCAACGCACCTAGTAGCGAGCGCATCGATAAAATACCTATCGTGGCTAATAAAAACTATGCTTTGATTTGAGCTTTTAAGCATATCTTCAAGAATGGTGACCATATAGACATCAAGGTGGTTTGTAGGCTCATCAAGCAGCAGCACATCTGGCTTTTTAAGGATGAGAGCGCCCAGTGCCACGCGGCGTATCTCGCCACCGCTTAGCGAGCAAATGGGTCTGTTTTCACACTCTTTTAGCTTACCCTTGCAAAATCTGCTCGATCTTATGCTCGATATTCCAGCCGTCCTTTGCATCTATAAATTTTAAAAGCCTCTCTTGCTCTTTTTGAAAATTTCTTTGTTTTCAGGGTCATTTGCTAGCAAGACGCCACTTTTTTTCATACTCACTTATCGCGTCAAATATCTCTTTTTAGCTCGTTATTTAGCGCATCTCTTACGCTAAAAGTGGCGTTGTAAATTTCGGATTTTTGCGCTAGCATCTCGACGCTTATTAGAGCTCTGCACTATACGCCTGCCACTATCTGCTGCCACCTCGCCAGAGATGATCTTCATAAGCGTGCTCTTGCCGCTGCCGTTTTTACCGATGATCGCTATCTTTTCATTTTCATTTACGCTAAGACTTACGCTGTTTAAAAATTTCATTTGCGCCGATTTTTACTGCACGTCTATTAGGTCGATTAATGCCATTTTTCTCTCAATTTTCTAAATTTTGGATTATATCAAAAGGGAGCTAAAAACCCTAATTTGGCTATAATCGCCCCAGAAATTTAAAAAGGGAGAAATTTATGAATCTTTCTATGAAAAACTGGTCGTCCCTATATTTTTAGATATGTTTTTGCACTTTATAACGCTCATCATAAACACCTACATGGTGACAAAAGTGAGTGTGCATCTAGTTGGCGCCATGGGTGCGGGCAATCAAGTGATGGATCTTTTTATGACCATTTTTAACTTTTTAAGCATGGGCTGCTCAGTCGTCGTCGCACAAGCCCTTGGAGCAAAAGCAAAACGAGCTAGCCTCAAACGTCATACACGCAAGCATCACGTCAAATACGATCTTTGGCATCTTTTCAGCCATCATCATCTACGTCTTTGGCTACAACATCTTACATTACTAAACGTGCCAAACGATCTCATAAACGATAGCTTTCTCATACCTTCACATCCTTGGCTTTGCATTGCTCTTTTGATGGCATCGGCATGGTGCTAGCTGCGGTGCTTCGCGTCTATAATCTAGCAACTGCCGTGATGCTAACTTCGGTTTTGATGAACATCATCACCATCTTTGGCAACGCCATCGCTCTTTTTGGCTGGTTTGATCTGCCAATGTAGGGCCTGCAAGGTGTCGCTATCTCGACATTTGTGGGCAGACTAATAGGCGTTTTTGTCCTACTTTACATGCTCATACGCGTGGCAAAAGTTAGAATTTATCTTAGCAAACTGCTTGTCGTGCCGTTTGGAATTTTAAAGAAAATACTCTCAGTTGGCTTGCCAAGTGCTGGCGAAAATTTACTCTGGATGGCGCAATACATGGTCGCATTTGGTTTTATCGCGAGCATGGGCGAGGCAACTCTTAGCGTGCAGACTATCTACTTTCAGATCACTCTTCTCATCTTGCTTTGTGGAGCGAGTATCAGCGTGGCAAACGAGGTCATCGTTGGGCATTTGGTGGGAGCAAGCGAGTTTAACGAGGCTTACACAAGAACCTTTAAAGCCTTGTGGCTTGAGCATTTCTATCACGCTCGTCGTCGTTTTGATCGCCTACGCCTTAAAGTATAAGATCATGGACGCACTAAATTTAGATGAAGGCTTACGCAAGATAATGCTTCCACTCTTTACGCTCTCGATCGTGCTAGAAGCTGGCAGAACCTTTAACATCGTCATCGTAAATGCCCTTCGTGCAAGTGGCGACGCGAAATTCCCGCCAGCGACTGGGCTTATCTTTATGTGGGGGCTTTCGCTGCCGCTTGGATATTTCTTAGGCATACACCTTGGCTGGGGTATCATTGGCGTTTGGATAGGATTTTGCGCTGATGAGTGGCTAAGAGGCCTTGCAAATACATGGCGCTGGAGAAGCAAAAAGTGGCAAGAAAAACGCCCTAGTTTGAGGCAAAAGAGCTACATTGAGACTTTTATGGCTTAAGCGTTTTAGTAAATTTTCTAAAACAAATGTAAAGGCTATGCGATTAAGAGTTGGCAAGGATGCTAAGATCACGCTTTCTATGCCATTTTACAGCACGCAAAAGATGGCTCTTTAGCTTTCTTGAGACGCACAGAAATTGGCTTGAAAAATGCTTACAAAAAGCTCTTTTAACTGGCTAAAAGATGATGAGATGAAAATTTTCTTGGACAAATTTATAAGATCAAATTGATGAGAGCGTAAATGTGCCATTTTTGAAGATAAATTTATCATGACGCCAGTTAAAGGCGCTTGAGCGCTTTAAAAAGCAAGGGCAAAAAGAGCTATTTTTGAGCTTGTAAGCTATATCGAGCCTTATGATCAAACAAGCCAGTCAGTCCGCATCGTCATACGAAATAGCAAAACTCGCTGGGGGCAGCTGCAACCACAAAAAGGCTATATAAACTTAAGCCTAAGGCTTATAGAAAAACCGCTCTCAGCCGTGCGATACGTCGTACTTCACGAGCTTACTCACCTGCTCTATCCGCATCATCAAAGCAGCTTTTATAAATTTATAGAAAGCCATCATGCCTGATTACAAAGAGCGAAACCATTTTAAAATCATAATTATTTTTTTCATCAAGTAAGTGTAAATTTAATTATGTTAAAATTGCACATTACTTTACAAAAGAGAAAATTTAGATGAAAAATGATTTTTTTATCTCGCTTCTTGCAGCTTGCGCTCTAGCAGGCGACTTTTGAAGATGGCTTGAAAGCTTATGCTGACTCATTTCACTGAGGCTTTGTCTAGCTTGAAGCAGGTTGCGCGGCAAATGACGCAAGATCATGCGCAAAAAGCAGGTGCGATATACCCGAGGCTGGCAAAACTGACGTGCCAGATAGCAACAAAGCGCTAGAGTTTTACAACAAAAGCTTGCCAAGGTGGTGAAAAAGAGGGTTGCTCAGCAGCCGGTGGAATTTATCTAGATAACGATCCACAAAAGGCAAGAGAGCTTTTTAACAAAGCTTGCGAGCAAAACGACGGCTACTCTTGTGGCATGATAGGCTCGATACTAATAGAAGCTAAGAAAATTTAAAAGAGGCTTATACATTTTTAGAAAAAGGTTGCAAGCTAAATGATAAGATGTCTTGCGAGTTTGCAGGCGATCTAAAACGCTCAAAACAACTTTGATCTTTAGGGCTTTATAAGCCTAGATCTCACTTTTTGCTAAAATCAATAGAAATTTATAAATAAAGTGAAAAGTTTAGGCAAGAGAGTTCTTGCCTAATGTTAAATCGCTCTTATTTGATCAAGCGGTTTATCTTTTATGCCCCACTGGGTCATAAAGACAAAAGCCATAAAGAGCTGCTGCTACGATGTAGGCTGTGTATTCGTTTGGCATTAGTCCATTCACGCAGATGTTTGGCACAAGAGCTAGAGGCACGACTGGGATAAGTAGCGCCCTCTCCCAAATCCTAAGCTTTGTGACGTAGTAGCCTTGAAGCAAGCTTGAAAAAGGCAAACATGCCTACAACCGCCATGCCAAAGACGAGCAAAATTTCAAGTGGATTGCTCATCCAGACTATCCCTTTTTGAATCAAGTGGATCGCTCGTGTTTATGCTATCAATTAGCATAAGTTTGTTGTTAAAGAAAAAAGGCAAATGGCAAGATCGCCGTTCTTAGATCGTAAAAGAACCCTTGCACGCCAACGGTTATTGGATTTGCTTTTGGCGATGCCCGCTGCTGCGTGAGGCTGCGATGCCAACTGGTGGCGTGTCATCAGCTAAAAATTCCCAAAAGTAAAAATACAAAAAGATGCACGGCAATGGCGGGGATCAAAAAGCCATTTTTATGCGCTAAAAACAAGATAACTGGCGCAACAAGGCTTGATACGACGATGTAGTTTGCTGTCGTTGGAAGACCCCATACCAAGGATAAGCGACATAAGAGCTGTTAAAACTAGGATCATCATGATGTTATCGCCCGCTAAAAGCTCGACTAGATCAGAAAGTACTTGACCAAGGCCAGTTAGCGAGATAGAGCCCACGATGATGCCTGCAAGCGCAGTTGCGATGGCTATTGTGGTCATGCTCTTTGCAGCCGCGACCATCGCCCAAAATATATCCTCAAAGCCTAAAGAAGCACGTCGTTTATGCCCTACTTTTTTCGCCTGAAGCTAGCTTTTTAGTTGGCTCTTGAAAGATCATTATCAAAAATAAAAATCCAATAGCATTAAAAGCCGCTGCAGCTATGGCCGACTCTTTTGCGATTAAAAAGCGTATAAAGCAAGATCAAAATAGGCGTTATATAGTGAAGGCCGCTAACAAAAATTTTTAAATCTTGAGTGAAATTCGCTCTGATTTATGCCCTTTTAGTCCAAGCTTTGACGCTCTCTAAATGCACGATGAAAAATAGCGACAAATAACAAGCAAATGCTGGGATAACCGCTGCCATCATAACATTTGTATATGTCATGCCCAAAAACTCAGCGATGATAAAAGCAGCTGCACCCATGATAGGTGGCATGAGCTGTCCATTTTACACCAGCTGCAACCTCGATAGCACCAGCTTTTGTGCGTGAAAGACCAGCTTTTTCATAAGCGGTATGGTAAATGTACCAACGGTTACGACGTTTGCCGTTGAGCTACCTGAAACCATGCCTAGTTAGGGCCACTTGCGATGACTGAAGCCTTTAGCTGGGCCGCCTCTATATTTGCCAAGAAGTGAGAAGGCTAAATTTATAAGTATTGTCCAGCGCCTGCTCGCTCTAACAATGAACCAAAAAGAACAAAAAGGTAGATAAAACTAACGCTAACGCCGATAGGCACGCCAAAAACGCCCTCGGTTGTCAAAAACATGTGTCCTGCGATCTTTTCAAAGCTAGCGCCTTGGTGAGCGATGATGTCTGGCATATAAGGGCCAAAGTGATCATATATCAAAAACAATATACAAATAACAGGAAGCGCTGGTCCCATGACGCGCCTGCCAGCCTCAAGCAAGACAATGATCGCTAAAAACGATATGACGATATCTTGAGTGATATAATCCCCGTCCTATCAGCTAGCTCGTAAAAAAATAAACCGCCGGATAAAGCACGGCAACAACGCCTACCACGCAAAAACTAGGGTCGTAAAACGGCAAACTTGAGTGAGCCTTTTTATGAAAAGTGACTGGATAGAGCAAAAATACAAGTCCCAACCGCAAAAGGCTAGATGCACTGAGCGCTGAGATGTTAGTATTTAGCGGGAAATACGCTATATAAAGCTGAAAAACTGACCAAGAGAAACACGCAAATGCAATGAAATAGTTGTAAAAATTGCTATTTATCTCTTTGTCTTTACTTCGACAAATTGTTCTTCGTTGTCATTAACTTCGTTCATCTTTTCTCCTTTAAAATTTAAATATATATCGTAAAGAAAATTGCATATTTAAATTTTATCCAGAGGCAAAAGCCCACGAAATGGACTATTTTAAGATACCAGCCTCTTTAAATGCAGCCTCTGCAGCTGGGTGAAGGAGCTGAAAGACCTTGAACAAGATCTTCTTTTTTAACTGATTTTAGTGCTGGGTGAAGAGTTTTATACTCATCAAAGTTATCTAAATATAGCTTTTTATCACAGCTTTTACAGCCTCATCTTTTGTATCTTTGTAGTTACTAAAACAGCTTTTTACGCCGATAGTATTTACATCGTGATCGACGCCATCATAAGAGCCTTTTTGGGATCACGCCTTTTTGCAAAGTATGGTTTTTCTTTTAAGAAGGTTATCGATCTCACTGCCTTCGATGTTTAGGATATCAATAGGCAAAAGATGTCGCTGCGTCAGTGATGTTTGCAGTTGGGTGACCAACGACAAAAGCTATATCCGTCTATCTTTTTATCTTTTTAGTGCGTGTGGGCATTCGCCAACTGTTAAAAACGCCGCGGTATCCTAGTTTTGAAACGTCAAAACCTTTTTGCTTTAAAGACTTCAAGCGTGCTCACTTCGTTGCCGCTGCCGGGTTTCCGACGTTGTATTTTGCCTGCAAAATGAAGAGATCGCTTGTTAGAGCCGCTATCTTTTTGCTCAACAAATGCAAGAAGCTCTGGATAGATCGCAACTACTGAGCGTAAATTACCATCTTTTGCTCCGTCAAATTGCCAGTGCCGTTATATTTATCATATACGACGTCGCTTTGAACAAAGCCAAATGTAAGCTCTTTTTAAAGGACGTTATTTACGTTATAAACGGAGCCGCCAGTTGATTGAACAGAGCATTTTACGTCTGTATTTTTAGTTGCCAAGCGGCAGATCGCTCCACCTATCGGATAGTATGTACCTGTCATGCCACCAGTGCCGATACTGATAAATTCTTTTGCTGAAAGTGTTGTTGCCAAAAAGCAATCCAGCAAGTGCCAAAGAAGTAGTTTTCATCTAAAAATCCTTTCAAAAAATTAAGGGCTATTTTTATTCTATCAGTTGGCTTTGTATCTTTTTTGATATGATATTTTTATGCCATTTTGGTAAAGTTGCAACTATTCTACACAATCAAGGCTTATATTTTCCTTAAGAATAAATTATATTTCTTTTACGAGCATTCTAAATGAGCTAGAGTAAATCTTCTAGCTCAAATTGATCGATAAATCTCTTTGTGATATTTGCGTAGAGCGTCGATCCTGCGGTCTCTTAAAAATGGCCATTCTGCGCCTTCTTCGCTTCTTTTCATATCTATCTCAACGATCTTACAAAAGCTCATCTGACTATTTGCGCGGAAAAAGTTGCTCGCCTTGTGGCCCGAAAACAAAGCTATTTCCCCAGTAATCCCATCCATCACGCCGCTATCATCTTTTTCAAAACCCACGCGATTTACTGCGACTACTGGCGAGCCATTTGCCACGCTGTGACCTCTTTGCACCGCCACCCACGCTTCAAGCTGTCTTGACTTTTTCATCCTCGCTGCTCGCCCTCAAACCAGCCAATAGCCGTTGGATAGATGAGGAATTTTCGCCCCTTTACAGCGCCATTAGCCTTGCTGCTTCTGGATACCACTGATCCCAACACACCAAAACGCCAAGCTTACCAAGACTAGTTTCAACTGGCTCAAAGCCAATGTCGCCGGTGTAAAGTAAAATTCTCGTAAAATCGGGGTCATCAGGGATGTGCATTTTTCTGTGATTTGCCAGCCACGCTGCCGTCGCTCGAAGACAAAAAGCGGTGTTGTGATAAAGTCCGTCAGCCCTCTTTTCAAAAAGCGAAGTGACTAAAAACCCACGCCATTTTCTTTGCCACCCTGCCCCCAAAAAGCGACATCCTCTTGCCAGTCGTTTGCGTGATCAAAAGAAATTGTATCCTCGCTTTGGCAAAAGTACTGCGTCTGGTGCAGCTCTTCGGCGAACAACTGAGATCGGCACCTCCTTTTTGCGTTCGGCTAGTTAGCTCAAGCGTCTTTTGCGATAGTTGCCTCTTTTGTCCCTTTAAATTCTTGTTGAGTAGTGCTACTTTCATCTCATCTCCTTCTTTTGTCGTTGTATGGGTCTAAATGCGTGGTTATCCTGTACGAAATTCATAATTTCTCTCTTATCTCAGCTTCAAGCGAGTTCAGCCACCTCGTGCGCGTCGTACCAAGCGAGATATCTTTGTCAAAAACTAAATGCAGCGGCGTTAAAATATGGTATTTGCGCTCTGTCTTGTATTTAGGTAGTGAAAGTCCTGAAATCCACTCTCTTTTGCCTTTATCATCTTATTGATCTGGCTGAGCCTCAGGGCTTGCCGTGATCTAACAAGACACCAAGGCGTCTTTGCCAAGACTTATGGCGCTTTGAGCGATGTAGCCGCTTATCACGTTACCAAAGATCGCATCTATATCCGTCCGCTAAATTATTGATAAGCAGCGGATGATGACTGCAAGGTTGCTAAAGGTCGATCTTATGGTGCAGAGCGTCTGCTTTGATGATAAGGTTGCCACTAGAGAGAATTGGTTTAAAAATAACACCAAACATAGCGTCACTATGACCGAAAATACCACATCACACCAGGCTTAAGCCGGAGGTCTGTATCTCTACAAACCCGAGACTCACTAAATTTTCTCAACACTCTCGCCAAAATATATATATCCAGCAGCCAGCTCGATGATAACGCACTCAAATAAGCGCTGCTAACGCCTCTAACTGTGTAGCCATTAAGTTAAATCTCTCATCAGCTTGCTTTCTTTGGCTTTTCTAAGCGCAAATAAATTACCCAAAAGCGAAACGATAAAATCAAGCATCGAATCAATCGCCGCCAAGCACGGCGACTGAGCCACCACCTAAAAGTCCAGCTGCATGTCCTGAAGTGCAAAGCAAAAGGCGCAAGCTCCGGCTGCGATAACTGCCTTATTTTCGCCCTGCGTGCACTCTTGCCTATGTGTGTGCTGTTAAACTCATAATCAAACGGACTTGACAAGGCTAAAGCCCTCTTGTATCTATGTTGAAAGCTTGAGCAGTGAAGTGAGCGGTCGTTTGACGGACAAAACTAGCGTACACCGATGATCTTTTCTGTCTGGCAGTGCCTTGGCTAGTGGGAAATTGGCACCTTTTTCATCAGTTTTCGACCGTTATATGTTGGCACGATCAAAGCGCCATTTGCTCAAAGATAAAGTTTGCATAGAGTGCAGCCAAAAGACTTTTTGCCATCATAAGTGGAGGCTTGCATTATGTGGCAGAGCAAGCAGCTTAAAAGCGAGTTTTCTTGGACTCATCTTCCACTCTTTTACGACTCTTCAAAAGTGCTCACGGTCACTCTTGTCATCGCATAGACGCGCATAAGCTATCCGTATCAGGCGTGATAAAGCGCGCTTCGAAAGTCTCGATGTGGCTATCTGTGTCATCACCTCTTACAAAGCCATTTTCAAGCCAGATATTACGCTTTTAAAGCCAAACCAAATTTTAGTTTTCTTCGATCTGCTCTTTGCTAAGTGCTTTGTTTCTATTTTCATTTAGCAGGCATTTTGAAATTGGTTGCACAACCATCTCCGTTAAACTCGACACTCCACCTCTAGTATCCATATCAACTGGTAAGCTTAGTCTTATAAATTCCAGCTAGCTCTAATTCATCAGCACTCATCTTTTGAGCTCTCAATTACCGCCCAAGCGTCTGTTAAAGTCGTAACTCTTTAAACCGTCTTCAACAAACGTCAATCATGCCGTGATCTCTGATCCAAGTATCAGTCATCAAGCTTTACAAACTCTACATTTTAAAATTTCTTAAATCTGGTAATTGCCTCATCAGGGCAGATTAGCACCACCTTTCCAAAAGCACAAAAGCCACAAACTCCTCATAGCCCACCAAAATCTCCCTCTAAATAAGGCTCCCAGTCGCTCTTACTATGTGGCAGCGATAAAAACAAAAAGCTCCTGCTCTTCCCTCTGCATACGCTCTCACGCGCTCTCTCCTTGTAAATTACATAAATTCCATAAATCATGTGTTCCTCCAAAAGACCTCTATCAAAATGAGCCAGGTTAAAGAAGTGCACAAAAAAGCGAGATTATAAGCAGCACCACCTGCTAAGTTATTATCTGATAGGCTAGATCGCCGCGGCTATTTAGACGGCCGATCTGGGTAAAAAGTAGCCCATCATTAAATCATCCCTAAAAAGCCGATGATCTGAAAAAAAGATCGATCAAATTTTATCCTTTTTATAGCTTCGGTTAAGAAAGCGTGATCGCTCCTAGTAGTTTTAAGTATGATTATGGGATAAAAATAACTCCATTTTTTCAGATTGGATTAAGTTTGTAGTTTGAGTTTATTAGAAAATTTTCCCTTTGTGAAACTGGGATTCTCACCTGCCAGATCCTTTTGGGGATCATTTTCTATTTACAGTAGGCATTTTTGCATGGCTGTGGTACAAGCTAAATTTCTCTCAAACTAGTTGATTGCTACGTTGAGCTTTCAAGAAACACACCGCTATATCCAGCTCTTCTTTTATACTACGGCTTGCCAAAGCTTGGAGTGTCAATGGTGGCTTTACCATGGGATCGCTGGAAAACCTTAGCTTTCTTGGTGGCAGCTACATGGTGAGAGCTTTGAACTTGGCTTTGAGGCGGTTAGAGTCGCAGATAAAGAAGCGGGTCTTAGCATCACTTACTTAGTAAAAATCAACTCCTAAGATATGTCATCTTGCCACAGAAGCGCTGGTGTGGCACTGCCAGCTCAGCGCAAACGTCATATTTTTACTAAAAGGACAAACATCCCGTTAGTATCGTAGCACGCGATCTAGTCTATGTACAAAGGATCTCATCGGACTTTACTACTAAGATGGGGCGCTTTTTATGCTGTAGTGACTACCTCATCGTCATCTTGCCGGTCTCGCTGGCGCTTAGCTTCTACGTCGAAAAAGGGTGAGAAATGCAAGGAGCTAGTATGTTATTTGACACACTACGATTTACTAAAGAGAACTGCTTAGAAGGTCTTGTAGTAAGCTTTTGAGGTTTAACTTTCCATCTCCTATCATCATCTCCGTCATCGGCGGTCTAATACTTAGCGTTTTTGATGAGTATGAAAAACAAGTATCTATTTTGTTTTAAGTGCCTCGAGATCGTGCGTATCCTGCCTCAGATCGTCACGCTGTTTTATTTTACTTTAGCGTTAGCAAAGGCTTTTGATATTCCATATCTCAAGCATTTGCCGCCTCGCTCATCGTCTTTGGCCTCTGGGGCGTTTTTGAGATGATGGATATCTGTGCGAGGAGCGATCGCATCGATACCAAAAGCACCGTTTGAGTCGAGCCGCCTCGCTGGGACTTGCAAATTTCAAATCGCACTTTTCATGTCATCATCACACGGGTGCCACAGAGAGGCTACGGTGCACTGAGCTGCCGTTACCTAAGCCGTATGATAAAAACGACCTCTATCGTCGTGCTAATCGGCGTTTGTTGTAGAGGTGGTCAAAGTCGGTCAGCAGATCGTCGAGCGAAATAGCGTATTTCACTATCCTATGGCGCCATTTGAATATACGCTCATATTCTTTTTGTATTTTTGCGATCTGCTATCAGTCTCAAAACTGCTCGAAAAAAACTAGAAAATGGGTAAAATGAGCGAAAATATCTTAGAACTTAAAAAAATAAACAAATTTTATGGAGCTTCACGCCGAGATATAAGCTTAGAGGTAAAAAGTGGCGAAGTGGTCGTGCTTCTTGGACCATCAGGCTGTGGCAAGAGCACAACACTTGAATATAAACGACGCCGAGCATAGCAAGCGGCGAGATCGTCATGAACGGCGAAGTGATGGTCACTAAATTTAACCAGGTGGCAAAGGATCCGCCAAAAGTCGGCATGGTCTTTCAAAGCTACGGCTATTTAGTCACATGAACGTGCAGACAACGTCCTTCTTGGACTTTAAAGGTGCAAAAAGAGATAGAGCCGAGGCTGAAAACGGCTGATATGTGGCTAAGCAAGGTTGGGCTACTTGATGAAATTTGCCTATCCAGGGCTAAGCGGCGGTCCAAAACAGCGCATGGCAATGGTTAGAAGCCTTTGGCTTCAAACCTGAGATCATCTTTTCTTCCGAGCGGTTTGGCTGCGCTCGATCCTGAGATCACGTTAGAGAAGTGCTTGATGTGATACTAAATTTAGCCAAAGATGGCATGACGATGCTAATGATCACTCACGAGATGAGCTTTGCGACGGTTGCAAATAAAGATCGTATTGCTGGACTGGAGCGATCGGAGATCAGCGAGCCAGAGTTTTACTAATCAGAGCGAGCGGGCGAAGAAATTTCTAAATTTATTCTCGTTTTAGAAAATAAGAGATAATTTGCCGTTTTTCAAAATGCGTTTTAGAGCGAGATTTGGTCGCTCTTGTTTATAAATTTTCAAGGAGAAAGAGTGAGAAAATTTAAATTTTTCAACGTGTCTTCCGTCTTTCTGTAATACGTAA
>BNJV01002425.1_pt1 | contig 143865 bp, 226 predicted proteins | sample 8540591 | NCBI WGS metagenome assembly BNJV01 (sample SAMD00202457, study PRJDB9452) | human saliva metagenome | host: Homo sapiens
GGAAGTTACGCCGCTGATCAAAACGGGTAACGGGCACGTTGCTCGATTCGGGCAGCCAGCTACGACTCCGTCCAAGGGCTTCCCGCTGATCACAACGAAGCGCGCACCTCAAGCCGGTGGTCGGCGAACCTCTGTTCCTCTCCGTCCTCGAACGTCCTGGCTCCAGACAACGGCATCCATCTGGAACGAGGGCGACCAGACGGCGAGCCAGCCCTTGCGTATGCGTCCAGCGGCGCTCGTGAACGCCGACAGTCGCCATCGACCAGATTCCCCAGGTCCTCGAGACGCCGAAGACGAACCCGATCCGCGCCGCATGGTCCCTTTCGACTGATTTACCAGCGTTCTTCCAGCTGTACGTACGATGGCTCGTCGTTGCAGCTGGCCTGCAGCGTAGCGCTGACATGTTCCTGGGAGTTCCTCTAACATCGCGCCGTCCCACCCGCCGCCTCACCCACATGCCCGCCCAGGCGGCACCTTTGAAGTCGTGCGACTCCATTTGAGCTGGCGGGACCGCCACATCTACTCCAACCACACCGCCGAGCAGGGTGAGCGTCGCCGAGCCGCGATTCCCCATCCATTCCCCGCGCCTGGAGCCCGCGAGGCGCCCGTCGATGATGCCCGGAGTATTCTTCGATCGATCTATTCTGCCGCCGACGACCAGCATCACTCCACGATCTGGGCATTCCGGCCGCCGTATGACGCGACAGTCTCGCCGCGATTTGGGCCCAGGATTGCACCGGATCCGGCCGTCATACGGCCATGTCCTGGCACGTCCCGGCGGATTTTCGCCACTTTGAGTCGCAGCGATGGGTTGCCCTGACCATCACGCCGCCGCCTCTGAGGTTTCGTGCGGCGCTGCCGTCGGATCGAAACATCGTCATCACCCGCACGCCTGGGCACGAGGCCGTCGGCGCGCCTGTCGTCCTGGGTCGATGAGAGGCCCTCAGGGATTGCGCGCGAGGAAACGGCGCGCACGGATGCTCCGCAGCATCTGGATCACGGGCGGGCCCAGCTTCATGCGCAGACTCCTGGCTCCTGGACGAGAGGCCGCGACCGGACCTGAGAGTTGGACGTAGCCGCGAGCGCGCCCTGAGGGGCGACTCGTCGCGTGCGCGTCAGTGGATCCCGGGCGCCGTGTGCGCGGGGACGAGTCGCGCCGCCCGATAGCGAGTGGCGTGTGAGCGCTCGCTGCGCCCGCTGGAGGGTGAGTACCTGCGCAGCGCTGAGCGTCGTTTCCGTTCCTCGTCGTCTCTGTCCGGCAGGTGTCGCGCTGACGCAAAGCGGGGCCTTCGTCGGTATGCACCGCGCCTCACCACCTTTGCATGGACGATCCGGACGCCAGCGCGCCCGGTGGCAGACTCGCGCCGCTTTACGCACACGGCGCAGAAACATGCCCAACGCACGATCGCGCCCCTCCCCGCGCCCTGGAGCCGCCCGGAGCGGGATCGTGGGCGTGGCCGTGTCCTCGGCGGCCGCCGCGGTGCACGGCGCTCAGCCAGTCGCGCGCTCGATCGCGTGTCGCCGGCGCGCCATCCTGTTGGCGTCGCTGTTCTGCGCGTCACCGCGGGCACGCCTCGGCGGCCGTGGCGCGTGCGGCCGGCTCCATCGGCGCTTTCCCGCGGCGGGGGCCATCATGGCGGCGCGCGCGCCCTTCTGGCGCGGCTGTCGGTGGCGATCCCGCCGCACGTGGGCAGGCCCGTCGCCGAGGTCACTCCCGCGACGAGGCGCGATGCGCGGCACACCAGCGTTCTCCGGAGCGATCAACCCGTCCGCCGCGGTGGGCGTCCCTCGTCCTGTCGGCGCTGGGCGCGCGTGATCTCGGTTCGCACGATGCTCTGATCTCTCGTCCCGGTCAGCGCCGGAATCGCCCTCATCTGGCTGCGCGACGAGCATCCACCCGCGCAAGGAGGCGCCTACCCCGCCTGACCGGCGAGGACAGCGACCCGGTGAGGCGGCCCCGGCCTCGTCGACTGAGGGAGCGACGGCGCGAGCGCGGCGACCACGGACGAGCTGCCTCGCGCGTGCGATGGACCGACCGCGCATCGCGCCGTGATCGCCTCGGTGCTCGGCATCTACTTCGCGAACGGCGTCGTCGATCACGATGGGCTTCTCGCAGGACTCAGTGGCGGCCTGAGCCCCGCGCCTGCCGTCTCGATCACGGCCTCATGCTGCTGGCCAACGCGGCGGGTGCCATGCGCCTGCAGCTGATCGTCGTCCCCGCAGTGGGGGCCTCGCGCCCTGCTGCGCGCGGGCATGACGCTCGCCCCTATTGCCCTCACGCCTGACCGCGCCGACGCTGTGGGCGGTCGCGGCCTCGACCTTCGCGCGATGGGCGTCGCCCGGCATGGCCTCCCCGGTTACTCCGCCGGCGCGTCCCTGGCGGTGAGGCGCGCGAGCAGGGCGGCATCGCCGGCATCATCAACGCGACCGGCGCGATCACCTGATCGTCGCCCCCGTGAGCGCCACCGCCCTGTACGGTTGCGCCCCTGTCGCCGTTCCTGGTGGCACTGTGCCCGTCGGTCAGTCCTGCTCGCTGCTCCTGGGTGCGCTGCGCAGGCTGACATCGCGTCCCGTGCGACGAGACTAGGACGAGTGCCCCACGTCTCAGCCAGCGCGCCTCGGCGCTATCCCAGGAGGGTATGTGTCTCTACGCGAAGGAGCCACCTGTGGCACAAGAAACCGCAGCGAAACCGACACTCGATGGGAGCGTTGAGGTGCCCCGCGAACTCGCTACCGGGGCGCTCAGACCGAGCGTTTCGCCGCACAACTTGACATTGGACGCAACACCTTCGTGGGGCCGCCTGATGGTGCGCGCCTCGGCATCCTGAAGAAGTCCGCGGCTGCCAACGCCGAGCTGGGCGAGCTGCCCGTCGACATCGCGAACTACATCGCGCAGCCGGCGACGAGGTCAGTCTCCCGGCAAGCTCGACGACAACTTCCCGCTGGTCGTCTTCCAGGACCGGCTCGGGCACGCAGTCGAACATGAACGCTCAACGAGGTCATTTCCAACCGCGCCATCGAGCTCGTGGGCGGCACCATGGGCACTAAGTCCCCCGTGCACCCCAACGACCACGTGAACCCGCGGCCAGTCCTCGAACGACACCTTCCCCACCGCCATGTCACATCGCGGTCGTCTCCGAGCTGCACGACATGTACCCGCGTGTGCGCCAGCTGCGCGACACCCTGGACAAGAAGGCCACGGAGTTCGACGACGTCATCGCGTGGGCCGCACCCACCTGCAGGACGCGACCCGATCCGCCTGGGCCAGGTCATCTCCGGCTGGGCTGTTCAGATCGACTTCGCCTCGACGGCATCGAGTACGCGGACACGCGTGCGCGCGAGCTGGCCATCGGTGGCACCGCCGTGGGCACCGGCCTGAACGTCGCACTCGAAGTTCGGCGAGCTCACCGCGAAAGAAGATCCCCGAAGAGACGGGCATCGGGAGTTCAAAGCAGGCCGACAACCTGTTCGCCGCCCTGCGCGCGCACGACGCGCTGGCGCGTTTCGGGCGGCGTCCCGGCCGACGCCTCATGAAGATCGCGAACGACGTGCGCTGGACGCGTCGGGTCCGCGTAAATCGGGTATCGGCGAGCGATCATCCCGGAGAACGAGCTGCCTCGTCCATCATGCGGCAAGCGTCAACCCTGACCTGGTGCGCGGAGGCTACGACGATGGTCGCCACCCAGGTGTTCGGCAACGACGCGACGGTCGGCTTCGCTGGCTCGCAGGGCAAATCTCCAGCTCAACGTCTTCAAGCCCGTCGCGGTATGGAACGTCCTGGAGTCCATCCGCCTGCTGGGGACGCCTGCGGTCCTTCGATACGCACTGCGCGTATGGCATCGAGCCGAACTACGAGAAGATCAGCAGCCAAACCGAGTACATCAACTCACGCAGGCCCTGAACCGCCACATCGGCTACGACAAGGCGTCGAAGATCGCGAAGAACGCGCATCACAAGGGCCTGTCGCTGCGCGAGTCCGCCCTCGAGCTGGGCTTCCTGACCGCCGAGGAGTTCGACGCGGGTCGTTCCCGCCGACATGATGCACCCCAGCGCCGCCGACGAGTGATCCGCACGTCGCGCCAGCGGTAACGCTTCGGCCCTGGTCTCAGGGCGAGGCCGCCGAGCCTTTATCTGCACGAGGCCGGGGCCGCGTGCATCTCGAGCCCCTGTCCACTCCCGCCGGCGCCACCGTCACCGACCGACGCTACCGACCGACGCCACCTACAGTGGTTCCCCAACAATGTCGCACGTAATTCCCCAACTTATCCTTCAAGTTTTGAATATCCATCGTTGGCATTTCAAGGAAAAAGGTAGCACTCTAAAACTGACCCAATGAAATTACGTGCGAAATTTCTGGGCGAGCGCAGTAGTAGTGGCAGGTTCAGTAGGTCCCTCCTCACCGAATCTGCAAGACTTTCGCACGTTAACCAGCATCTCACACGCTAACTCCGCTATTCCGTTCGCAGGCACGCCCGCCCACGCCCATTTCGAGGGTTAACGGTGATCCAGAGGGTTCGCGCCCTATTCGCGCTGACGTGCGGTCGATATCAGGCACATGGCGCACGATGGCCAAACTGGCCTGACGGTGCGTACTGAATCACCCACGACGACCCGTGCTCGATACCCTTCGACGCTCAGTACCTGCCAGAAACCGTTCAGCCCTGGCGCGCGCTTCCGACGCATCTTCAGGATCGGGCGAGGCGATGATGGTCAGCAGGAAGATGTTGAAGAGGATCGCGCCGACGCTCGTGGGAGACGAGCGTGGCGACGAGGTGCCCGGCGGGCGGTGGCTGCGGGCGGAGGCGTCGACGATGAGGCCGACACGCAGGTCGACCATGCGGTGGCGCAGGCGGTGACGGTGCCCGCAATGCCGGTGGGGATCTGCGACGAGGAGGGACTGCTGCGCGCGATCAGGCCCCGCGCCGACGGCCAGCTCCATACCGGGCACGATGACGGATCCGCCGCCCACGCCGACCAGGCCGGGAGAGGATGCTGGCGCACAGGCCCACCAGGATCAGGCGGCGCGCACGAGGCCGGGCTCAGGGAGACGGTTCCCCGCGCGGGGACGTGCAGGTATTGGGGAGACGATGACGAAGAGCGTGAAAGCCGATGAGGATCCAGGGCAGGAGGGGGCGAGGCGGCGCAGGAGCCACACGCCGATTTGGGAGCCCGCGAGCGCCGAGGGCGAGGGAGCGGCGCCTGCCCAGGAGACCCCGCCGTGGAGGGCGTAGGTGCCCGATCCCGACGGCGGCGGTCACGATGATGGCGGCGAGGGAAGTGGCTGAGGCGCGGCGCTGGTCCATGCCGAGGACGGCCGGGAGGGCCGGCACGATGACGAGGCCGCCTCCCACGCCGAAGAGTCCGGAGAGGAATCTGGCGCCCACGCCCGTCGCGATCACGAGGAGGATGCGCTGCAGGGCGAGTGGGACTGGGAGCTCGTGGGCCATGTCTCTACTGTAGTCCCTGCTGAAGTGCCTTTGCGTTTCGTAGGCTTCACCGCGCGAAACCCTGCGCGCGCGTCCTGTTCGCGGCGATGCGGCTGGGCGTAGACTTCGCATCGACGAAAGGAAATGCGATGTCCAACGTTCTGGTGGTCTCGGGTCACCCCGCACCGGGCGATGATCTGGTGGCGAATAAGACGATTCTGGAGGAACTGACTTCCTGCTTCCGCGCCGAGATCGATCATCTCGATGAGCTCTCACCCCGACCACGTGCTCGACGTTGAGGCAGAACAGAGCAAGCTTGCCGCGGCGGACGTCATCGTGCTGCAGCATCCGCTGTGGTGGTACGGGCTGGCCTGCGCTGCCGCAGAAGTGGATGGAGGACGTGTCGCGCGCGGTTTCAGCCACGGGCTCGACGGTGACGGCGCCGCGCGGTAAGAAGCTGGTGCGGTGTCGGTGACGACAGGCGCCGGCGAGTCCTACTACCCGCACAGCCGGGCGGTTTCGACCGCTTCCTGGTTCCAGCGATGGCGACGTGCGCGCTGACGGGGACATGGAGTTCGCGGGGAGCCTGCCGCTCGTCTCGTCTCCCCTACGCGAATCGCACGGATGAGGCGGCGCGCGCCGACATGGTGGAGTTGCCCGCGCGAGCACGCGGCTCGCCTCGCGAAGTTCGTCTCCGCCCCTCTGAGTTGCCCTTCCCCCGCCGTCAGGCGGGATGAGAGCTCGTCCCCGGCCTCGTTCCTGTCACGAGGCCGGGGACGGCCTCTATACCCGGTGCCCGTCGCAGGGACCTCGCGCGCTCAACGCCAGACATTTTCATCTCGTCGCCATTTCCCAGCGACATATCTCCCTGATCAGGAGGCGACGACCAGCCGATCACCTCCGACAGTCGTTGATAATCGACCGTTTCCACACTTTCCCTTGTCCACACTGGGGATACTTTCACCCACCTTCACTCATATTGTCGGTTAATTTACCGACAAAGCGGCGTACTCGTTGAAGGAGCACGCGATCACGCGTCCACCTCCCCATGAAGAGACCTCAACACCATCACGGGACACACACGTCATGGCGACACGACATCCCCTGACCATTCCGCCGCCTCGTGCTCGGCACGGCTGTCGCGGCGACGGCGCTACCGCCGCCGAGCTCAACCCCCGGCCACGGCCCCGGGCACAGCGCACGTCACCCGCGCCTACACGGACAAATCCACCCACGCGCCGGGCACTCAGGCGACCATCACGGCCGAGGCGAGCGGCGACGGCACCGTCCACTTCACCGTCAGCCACCCCGGAGTCGAGGTCGCCCTCGGGCGACGCGACCGTCGAGAACGGCAAAGCCACGTGGACCTACCCAACGCCGGGCGACAACAACCAGGGATACCTGGTGACCGCGACCGGCGCGGACGGCACGCACGCCGAAACCGCCCTGGACGTCCTCTCCAGCTGGACGCGCTTCCCGCGCATGGGCTACCTCTCCCATTTCAGCCCACTCGCACCGGCGGGCACGGACGGGAATACCACCCACGAGTCCTTCCTCTTCCAACAGCCCCAGGACTACATCAACAAGCTCAGCCAGGACTCACCACATCAACGCGCTGCAGTACTACGACTGGCAGTACTGCCACGAGCAGCCCGTCGCCACCGGAGACCCTCGAAACCAGTGGCCCCTGTGGTACGCCAACACCTACGCGCTCGAAGAAGACAATCTCCGACTACGTCACCGACGCCAAGAACGCCAACATCGGCCTCGCTCGCCTCACTCCATGGCGTACGCGGCTCAACGACGGCTACGACACGAACGCCATCAAGGACGAGTGGATCCTGCGCAACGACGACGGCTCCTATTGGGTGCGAGACTCGGTGAACAGGGTGGGTACTGACCTCGAGGGCGGATAAGCCCAAGAATCACCAGATCATGATGAACGTCAACAACAACGGCTGGCGTAACTACATCACGGATCAGTACGTGACCCAAAAGGACACCTTTCGGATTCGACGGCACGCACATCGACACGCTCTGACAGACCGTGAACAGGACGCCGCGGGCAACCTGTGGACCTGACTGACGGCCTGACCTCCCTCGTCAACGACACGGCCGCCAAGACGGGCACCCGACCGGCATCAACCCGCCCGACGGCGCGGGCACCGACAAGATCGGCTCCGTCCTCGGCCTCGCACACTCTACACCGAGCTGTGGGACCCACAACGAAACAAACCAGCAGGTGGCCTCCTACCTGCAGGACGCGCAACGCGGCGCGGCAACAAGCCGCAGATCGTGGCCGCTCACGCCAACAACTACGACCCGACACAGCCCGGGCGCCCGGCGGTCCCCACGCAGGACGGCCCCCGCATCGAGGCCGAGTCCGATCAGGCGAGTGTGAGCGGTGGCGCGATATCCTCTCCGGCGACGACTCCGCGTCGGGCGGCGCCTACGCGGGCGACTTTCTCCCAGGGCGGGTCTCCACTGTGACGTTCACCGTTGACGCTGGCCAGGCGGCACGTTCACGTTCACGACGCGCTACGCCAGGCAGTGACTGATGACCCCAACTACCACCAGATGATCCCTCGACATGGGCACGCCCACGCAGAAGCTGATCAAGTACGTCCACTTTGATCAGACGGGCAGCTACGACACGTGGAAGGACATGACGGAGACGGTCGAGCTCACGCCCGGCAACCCACTACGATTTCCTACTCGGGTCCCCACCGATAGGACGTACACGCCCGTCAACATCGACTGCATCACCTCCGCGAGTTCAACACGGACTCCGTCGGTTCGCGGACGCGGCGTTCGCGGCCAACGGCGCGCACCACCCTGAGCTCGGCGACTACGGGCGCATGCTGGACAACGAGTTCTTCGTCAACCCTGGCGCTCCATGTCCACGGACCCGCAGGCGTGGATGAAGAACTACTACAACATCTCCACCGCCTACGAGAACCTCGCGTTTCACGGCGACAACCTGACGCGCAAGGAGCACCAGGTCGAGGTCTCGACCGCGGGCGTGAGCCTGCCGACCTCGACGGACGGATCCGCTGAACACGATCTGGGCGAACACCATGACGTCCAACGCTGGTACGGCCCCTGCACCTGATCAACCTGCGCACCGACGACCAGGACGGCAACGACGAGTATTGGCGTAACGCCGCGAAGCGAATCCTCCCTTCGGTGACACGTCCGTCACCTACCACCTGGAGCAGGGTGAGCAGGTCCCCGGTTCTATTCTTTGTGGTCAGCCCTGACGCTGATGGTAGGCCGCCCGACGCAGCTCGACTTCACGACCGGCACGGATGAGCAGGACGCACGACCATCACGTTCAACGTGGGCTGGCTTTTCCTCGTGGGACATGGTGGTCTTCTCCCCGCCGCGAGCGCGGCTGGTACGGACGCCGCGACCACGACGAGCGAGGCCGTCACCGGCCAGGTGCGTAACGACCTCGGCCAGTGCCTGACATCGAAAGACCCGAAGGGCGAGGACGGCACCCCGTGGAACGCCAACTGCGCCGGGACCTGACGCGCAGACCGTCACCTACGAGGATGGTCACCTGCGCATCGGCGACCGTTGCGTCGACGTGGTGGGCGCGGATACACTGAGGAGGGCATCGTCGCGCACATGTGGACGTGCTACCCGACGCTTGAGTCCCATGATGTGGGATCGCAACGATCGGGCCAGTTCGTCAACCGCGCGTCCGGCCCAGCCTGACGATCCCGGTGATACGACGCAGGAGGGCACGCAGGCGGTTATCTCGCAGTGCTCGTCCTCTTCGCCGTCGCAGCGCTGGAGCCCCTCGCCGGCAGGCGGGAGCGGAGCGCTCGCCGGATAGGCACTACCCGGCAGGGGCGGCTCCTGTCTGGGCACGCGCGGCTCACGCGTAGTTTAGATCGGCCCCGACCCGTACACGAACGAGGCCGGGGCCGAGTTGTATCCCTGACGTTCAGTTGCTCTTCGTGTTCGTCGGATGATATCCGATGTAGCCGATGTACACCTTCTGCGTCTTCTTCGTGTCGGCGTAGTAGTACATGCGCGGCGCCTTTTGGTTGCAGAACGGTGGGGCAAAATGCGTCCACATTTCAATATAACCGCGTGAATCGACCTCGTAGAACCGGTAGCATGCTCGCGCCGCATCTTTCGATCCGTCTTCACAGTTCGCCCTTCGTTGCGCTTTGTGATGGCCGACCGCACCTAAAAATACTCCTTCCGGCGGACACGCAAGGTAGAGGTCAAGATCCCATTTGTAAAGTCGCCCGTCTCCTCGTGCACGCATGTAGTCACGCAGGACCAAGATGTAGTTCCAGAACTCGGACGCATAGTGGTTTTCAGCCAGGTCGTCGATCGCGAGAATATCGTCCACCATCGAATCCGGTGCGCTCAGCTCAACGTAGCGCGTGACCGTCTCGTACCCCTGCTGCGTCATGCGGTCGAACAGCTCCGACATGTCTTTCGGCGCGTCAGCCAGCCACGAATCATCAGGTTCAGTCGCATGACCACTCGATTCTTCTTGCCTCAGCTTCCATCTGAGGGAACGGTTTCTCTTGCTCAGCCGCTCCCTCTTTGCTGGCTCGCAAGCAGCTGTTCTGCACTCGCTTTCTTCCTTCCTTGAGCCCGATCTCTCGGCTCTGGTGAGAAGCTCCTCCAGCAGTTCCTCCGCGACACGTAGCTCATCCGCGAGCGCGTCCGCTTGTGCGCAAGCTGTGCGTGCGCGTCGTCTCATGGCGTCCAGGCTGCCTCCAGCGCGGCGACACCGCCTCCAGCTCGGTATGCGAGCGCGGATTGAAAGCGCGGGCAGGAAGCGGCGAATCAGGCGGCGCAGCGGCTCGTACCATGCCAGCTGTTGGGACCGGCCGCGCTGCGGGCAGGTTCGGACGTCGCAGGCCTGACGTCCACCTCGCGGGCGCTGGTCTGAAGAGGGGCTTCTCTGCCTCGCGGGCAGGCACGCGCACGTCCTCGACCGGTCCCTCTGCGTCGCTGGCGGTCTGCGGAGAAAGACTCGGCGACCCGCTGGCGCACTCTCGTCGAGCAGTTCCACCGTCCGCCTCGCTCCTCACGGGGTGGAACGTCGGCACCGTCAGGCGTTTCGTCCAGGAGCGCCTGGCCCGACGAAGCTCCTTTGTCGAGGCCGTTTTTCCCATAGGTATCTGCAGGGCGTTCGCGCGATGATGGCGGACAGTCCGGGACGGAACCGCTTGCTTTTTCTCGTCATAACTCACGGAGCAGCGTGCCCGCTGGAGTACCCTGTGGCGAAGCCTGTCGGTTGGTCTCGTCTGCTCGAAAGCCGGGAAGGTAGGTTCGCAGGCTTCCCTTTGGGCATGGCGCACCCCGCCCGATCCGGGCATGGAACTGGCGGTAGGCCCCGGCGTGAGCAGAAAGCAGGACGCGCAGCCCAGGAGTCCTTCGTCAGGGAACGCAGGATGTCTTTCCAACGGTATTCCGCCTCGAGGGGCGTCTGAGCCGTTCCCGTCCGTCAGTGGGGCGGCCACGACGACGGATGCGCGCGCGATCGCTCACCGCGGATCCAGCCGATCAGTTGCTCCACCTGTTCCTCGTCGGCGACGGATTGGGGAGTCTGACAGCGGCATGCCGCGGTCGTGGCAGGGCCCTCGGTGATGAGGTCGCGGACCAGCGCGGGTGGCTTCGCGTCCCATTCGCCCTCGCGCGGAGGGGTCACCTCGATCCACAGCACCCTGGTCGTAGTTGATTCTTTTGGTCGCGTGCAACGCGTAGACGCGCGTGGTCCACTGGTCGCCGTTCTCTCGCGCTCGACCATCTCCAGGAGTTGGCGCTCGTAGTGCTTATCTTCTGACGCCTCTGACAGCTTGGTCGCGACGACGTCTGCTGTCTCGTCCCTTTTGGAGGTGAGCTCGAATCGATAGATCCTCAGCGTCGCACCCACGCCCGCGCGTGAGCCCCCCGGGCGGGTACTTCTTGTTCACCCACTCGTGAAAGAGGCGGTCGGCGGTCTGCATCGCGCTTTCCGCGCCTTCCAGTTCCAGAACTGCCCGATAGCCGCGCGCCATGATGCCTCACCCTTCAGCCAGCACTGGATAGAAGAATTTTGTGCATCAGCTACAGCTACCGAACAATTGTCACATCTCGAACCAGGGTTGGATTATCGAGGCGCGCATCACAGGCAAGTGCTCCCCGGCATCGTATCGACACCGGGAGCACCGTAACGGACGCGACAGGTCAGGACGCGGTGACTCTCAACGGGCGTGCTCTGCACGAGGCCGGACAGGGCGTCCATGAAAACGCGCGATTTGCTTGCGGTTACGACCATCCCTGCATGAGGTTCGGCATGCCCTCGTGGTGCAGGTGACCTCGACGATGACGCCCTGCTCGTTCGGGATGAAGCTGACGACGAAGCGCTCACCGTAGGAGGTGAAGCCGAAGGGCGTCTCTGAACGTCATGAAGCGGGCGTTCGCGTCCGCGCCGGTCAGGGTCGCCTTCTTGACGGCCTCGCAGCGCGCTCGTCGCCGCGTTGAAGACCCGCTCGTACGGCAGGCTGTACTGGAAACGCCTGCGTGGTGCCAGCAGTAAAAACCCATGGTGTCTCCCTTGTGATCATGGTTGACGATCGTCCACCGCGCGAGGCCCACGCGCAGACCGCGTCAACAAGGGAGCGCCCTCACGCACGAATGAACGCTCAGTATAGCGCCGTGCGCGCGTGCCCTTCCAGCCGGTCCGGTGGATCAGCGTCGACAGCCAGAATGTGACGCGCGAACGCGGACAGGACAGGCACGTTGCGCCTGCCAGCAGGGCTACGCGAGCAAAAAGACAGCGTAGAACCAGCGACTCGGTGGGCGCGTACCGACATCGACGCTGAACAGGGGAATCATGCCAGGTCGATCGCGCACGGATACGAACGTTTCGACGCATCGTCCCTCCTGGAGCATTGCGCGACACGAAGGCAGCCCCCGTGAAAAACGAAGCGCGACGAGGCGTCATCGCCCGACGAGCAGGCGCGTGAGGCGGCTGCAACCGTCCCGGCGCCCGGCCCTCACGCTATGACAGGAGCTGCTCAGAACGCGGCTCGTAAGGGCTCACCGCCACGGAAGCCATCTCCCGGCACACCCGCAGGGACAGGCGCAGGCTCGTCGAACCCGAACCGTTCAGTGTTGATGATGTCCACCTGGTCGGCGTCCGCAGCCGTGCACCTTCGACGCCGTCCACCGACTCGGCTGTCAGCGTGACGCCCACGCGCCCACCCTCAGGAATCGTGTACACGTTGCCTCGATCTCGCCGTCGCGCGCCGCCTCGAGACGGTCGCCCTGCCGGAGGCAAACAGGACCTGCGGGAAGCCGCTGATCCAACACGACGACTCCTCATTCGTGAAGGTCACCCGCGATATAGGTGGTCGAACCAATCTCCTGGCGCGACCCCACGGATGCCTGCAGGTTCGACAGGTCGCAGCGCGCTCCGTTATCGCTCACGTCCACGTCGGGCGCCTGGTTACCCCGATCGGTGGACGCGCCTGCGGGGCCTCACTCGCCTGCCCGGCCCCACCGCCTGGGAGGGCGCCGCGCTAGAGGAAGTCGAAGCACTGGCGTCGCAGGCGAGGACGTCGCCCCGACTCGGGCTGGCCGCCCTCGGCGAACAGGCGCCGACGCCCAGGGCGAGGGCGGACAGTGCGGTCACGGGCAAGCGAAGCGCGTCGCATACTGATCATGCGACCATCCTATGGAAGCGACGCGGGGGTCGCCACGCCGGTCGTTAGCAAACTGGTGACAGCGGCGCCCACCACGCGAGCGGCGGGTCACCCCGGCCTCGTCAATTCCCCAATCCGCCCACGCGAGCAAAGAACGACGCCCTCCAGTGACCACCCAGCCGCCGGAAACCGGCTCAATCTTGACGGGCGCGACGTCCATCCTCGAAAGACACCAGGCGGTCCTTGCGCACCAGGTGATAGCCCCACCACACGACGCTGAAGAGCGTGCAGGCCAATGTAGGAGGAGGCAACCTCCCCAGACCTGGCCAGCGGATAATGGCCCTCGTAGTTCTGCCCCCGCCATGACCACCAGGCACATGATGAACGCGATGATCGGACCCACTGGCAGAACGGTGACCGGTACGGCAAATCTCTAAGAGGTAACCCTGAATCCAGTACGCGCACGGAATCGAAGATGACTGACCGCGATCCCCAGCCACATGATGATGCCCGAAATACCAACAATATTGACCAGCCAAAATGTACGCGTCGTTAAAGACCAGCTGCGTGAGGAAGCCCAACGCCGCCATCACCGTCGTCACCGCCATCGCGTAACCGGGCACTCCGCCCTTCGTGACACGCGCAAAGATGGCTGGCGCCTGCCCCTTGAGTGCCATCGAGTGCAACATGCGCGAGGCCGCATACAAGCTCGGAATTACCCGCCGACAGGATCGACGTGAGAATGACGGCGTTCACGACGGCCGCCGCCGCGCCGATCCCCATGCGCGCGAAAAACCAGCGTGAACGGGGACTGCGCCACGCTGTTCGCACTGTCGTCGGCGGCACTGAGCAGGCTCGGATCCGTGTAGGGCAACAGCGTGCCGATCACCGCGATCGCGCCAATGTAGAAGAACATGATGCGCCAGAAAACCGTGCGGATCGAACGCGGCACGTCCCGGCGCGGGTTCTCAGACTCGCCGGCGGCCACGCCTACGAGCTCGGTCCCCTGGAACGAAAAGCCCGCGATCATGAAGACAGCTGATAACGCCGACAAAACCGTTATGGAAGGGCGCATCCCCGGTCGTCCAATTCGACAGGCCTGGGAATTCGTCCCCATGACGCCCGCGATCATGAAGACGTTGAGACGACGAACACGACGACGATGACGACTTTGATGGCCGCCAGCCAGAACTCCGCCTCACTGTAGACGCGCGCCGACAGGGCGTTGAGTCCCACGACGATGACCAGGAACACCACTGCCCATATCCACGAGGGCACCGATGGGAACCAATAGGCCATCACGAGGCCGGAGGCCACCAGGTCCGCGGCGACCGTCACCGCCCAGTTGAACCAATAGTTCCACCCCATCGCGAACCCGAAGGACGGGGAGATGAACTTCGTCGCGAAGGCTGGAAGGAGCCCGCGACCGGCTGGTGGGCGCTCATCTCGCCCAGGGACCGCATGAGGAGCAGCACCATGAGGCCGATCGCCGCGTACGCCAGGAGGGCGTCGCCGGACCGGCGTTGGCGACCGTGGCACCGGAGGCCAGAACAGGCCTGTGCCGATCGCCCCGCCGATGGCGATCATCTGCATGTGGCGCGACGCCAGGCCACGCTTGAGCTGCGTGTTGAGCGCTGGCGGACTTTTCGCTCGCGATGTCATCGGAGTGGGGTTTCATGAACGGGGTCCCTCATCTGTCGATCGTGAGTCCCATCTTAGTCCCCAATTCTGTGTCGAGATTGGGACGTTCTTTCCTCGTCTTTAACGAGGCCGGGAGCCGGGTCACGCCTGCCACTCCCCGTGAGTTCACCGACATCTCGTTGTATTGTCAACACTTTCGACGTAACGCACCACGGGGCGCCGCGGTCCGGTTTGTCGCTTCTCCCCTGCCCTCGTCACCCGTGCGCATCGTGTCCGGCACGAGGGAGAGGACACCGTGCGCGGCGCCGAGACCTGGCGCACCGGATCGCCACACTGAAACCCTCCCCGCGCCAACGAAAGAAGGGACCATGACGTACCAACTTGCGAGCATCGGCTGGATGCTGCTCGCCCTCGTCCTGTCGGCCTCCATCGGCCCTCGAACGACAGATCCGAGGCAAGAGCGCGGGCATCCGCACCCAGGCCATCGTCGGCATGACGGCGTGCCCTCGCGATGCTGATCTCCAGCACGGTTTCTCCGACATCCTGATGGACGGCATCACCCGCTACGATCCCTCGCGCGTCGCCTCCCCAGATCGTCTCCGGCATCGGCTTCCTCGAGCCGGCATCATCCTGACCCGACACGGCGCGATCCGAGGCCTCACGACCGCCGCCACCATCTGGGAGACCGCGGCGATCGGCATGGCGTGCGGGGCCGGACTGTGGTGGCTCGCCATCGCCGGCACCGCCCTCCACTTCATCGTCATCGCCCCGCTGACGCCTCCCGTCCAGTTCCATCCTCATGCGCGCCCACGGGCACAAGGTGACGCTGAGCGTCCACTCACTCGCCCGGGCACGGGGTCCTCCCTCGCCCCTGACGCAGGTCGGGACGCTGGGCTGGGCCGTGTCTTCCGTGTCCACGCGCACCGACTCGACCGAACGCATGTCTGTCGCATCGTTTCACCGCGTCAACACGTCAGGACCTCTCCAAGTCCCTCCTGGTGACCACTCCCTGTCGGACCTGGACGGCGTCGCCGGCGTCGACGTCACCGAGGAAGACGACGAGTAAGCACGAGATCGAGGGGCTCGCGGTTTCATCCGCGAGCCCCTCATTCATGCTCCTCAGGCACTCAGCGCATCACGCTTGAGGACCGAAAGGATTGAAGGGCTGGTTACCCCTGTTGGTTCTGCTGGCCCTCGCTGGCCGTACTGGGGCTGCTGGCCGTACTGAGGCTGCTGCCCCTGCTGGGCCTGCTGGCCATACTGAGGCTGTTGCCCTGCTGGGCCTGCTGGGCCATACTCGAGGCTGCTGCCCCTGTTGGGCCTGCTGGCCATACTGGCCCTGCTGACGAACTGGCCCCTGCTGTCCATACTGACCCTGCTGGGGGCGCTGCTGACCGAAGGCCGACTGACCCGCCTGGAAGCCCCTGCTGCTGGTTGTACTGGCCCGGCTGGCCGAAGGCACCCGGGGTTGCATTCACGGGAGCAACCTTGCCGGCCTTGGAGCTCGAGGAGCAGAACGCCGCCCGCGGCACGCATGGCAAGGGAGAAGAAGGAACAGGAACGCGCCGATCGACAGGTAGCTCACGCCGATCTCGACCATGGAATAGATCGTCAAGATGACCGAGAGGAATGCCAGGAGAATCGATCCGGCACCCGTCGTGATGAACGCCCACTCTGGTTCGTGAACCAGTAGGCGACACCAACAGCGACGGTGCCCACAAGCAGGAGGGTGAAGGTAACTGAACCAGCCGCCGCCAAGGAGCGACTCGTGAAGCCGAAGAGGAGACGTGGGCAGGACCATCGAAATGAGGACCAGGAGAGCCGCAACGCCGACGCCGATCAGCGCGTAGGTCGCGCGAACGGAACGACCACCGACCTTACCGGCTCTCGGAAACAACGGCGTTCTGGAACCGGCTGGAAGGCCGTATTCGCGGCGGCGCCGAACTGCTGGGCGGCAGCTCCAAGCTGCTGACCGGCGGACTGACCGGGCCGAGCCCTGCGGGGCCTGGGCCATACTGCGGCCGACCCTGCGGGGGCCTGCCCGTACTGCGGCTGACCCTGGGGAGCCTGGCCGTACTGCGTGGCTGACTGCGGGGCCCGGGCTGTACGCAGGCTGACCTGCGGGGCCTGGCCGTACTGCGGCTGACCCTGCGGGCCTGCCCGTACTGCGGCTGACTCCTGCGGAGCCTGCCCGTACTGCGGCTGACCCTGCGGAGCCTCGCCCGTACTGCGGCTGACTCCTGCGGAGCCTGACTGTACCAGGCTGCGCGGGCGGGGTCTGGACCCGGCTGCGAGTTCGGCGGCGGACTCTCACGCGCACCTCGGTAATCGTGCGCCTCGAGCTCTCGTCCGGACACCGCGGGGGCGTCGGTGGTGGGGGTCTCGCCGAGGCCGGGGTCGCGCCGGTCGCGGGTCCCGCCTGCTCCTGCTGAACGGGCTCGTTGACAGCCACGCCCTGCTCGGCCACGGCCCTCATCAACGGCCTCGGCCTGGTCGGACACAGGCTGCTCGGCGGTCGGCGGCTGCGCGGGGACGACGCCCCTGGTCGGACAGCCACCGCCCAAGCGCCGGGTACAGCGACGGGTGGGTCGCAACGTAGGGGCGCAGGTCGGGACGCGCGTCGTGATATCGGCGAGGTCCCTGAGCGGTCAGCGCCGGGTTACTCATGTCAGCAGCGCTGAGCTGCGACGGGTCGATAGTGCTCATCTGTATTCCTCTCGCACCCGAAAGTGCTGTTCCTGATGGCGAACAGTCAATACTATCGCGTGAGTCTCGTCGCCAGGTCAAGACGTTCGAACGATGAAACGCGCGAGAAAGCCTCGGTCCCTCGTCGGGACCGGGCCTGTGGTGGTAGCGGGACAGGATTTGAACCTGCGACCTCCGGGTTATGAGCCCGGCGAGCTACCGAACTGCTCCACCCCGCGTCGGTGGTTAAAACCTTACCACCAGGATCAACATGCTTCAACCACTGTAGCTGTGAACTACGTCTCCGCGCACCGAGCTCCGATCCTGGAGACAACGTGCTGGTTGGGGTTTCATCCTGAGTCGGCGCGGCGCTGCTGGGACGTCGGCGAGGTGCCGACGGCGCTAGCACACTCGAGCCGCCGATCCTCAGACAGGATCAAGCCCTCGGAAGATCGCGCCTCATCGGGAGCATTCGACCCGTGAGGGGGCATAGCACCTCATCGGGGCATTGCACCCGATCAGAATGGGTTGAATGATCACCGATGGGGTGCACGAGCCCACCGGCAGCAAAGCGTCATCGCGGAGCTGGCCACCCTTGGCATCTCCCGTCATTGCCGGCGACGCCCCTCCCGGCGTTGTCGCGGGGCCAGCAGTCCCATCCCTGCGCCGACGATGTCCCCCACGATTCGCCGCGGGCCAGCAGTCCGTCGTCCCTAGGCATCCCGCCGATACTCGCCTCCACCGACGCCCAACCCTGGCCTGGCCTGGCCTGGGCAGCGCCGCACAGTGAGGGAGCATGATACCAGGGTAATGGTGGGGTTTTGCACCATTAGAAGCATTCTGTCGGCGTGTCGCCGGCGTGTCGCGCCTATTGCGCAATTCCCCCGTTTGGTGGCGGTGAGGTCGCGGTTCGGGGCGGTGTGGCGCCCGCATCGCAGATCACCACGGCGACAAACGCCGACAATGGGGTGTCGTGGACGAGGCGGTCTGCATTGTGGACACAACGACGCCTGGCCGCACGTGGAGCTCCGCACGCGAACCCGCTATTGCGAGCGCCAACCAGTTATCTCGCACGTAAACCCGCTATTCCGCGTCTGGGCAGGGCTGCCCACGCTCACATCAGCGGGTTAACGTGCGCATTAGCGGACCCACGCTCGCATCAGCGGGTTAACGTCGAATCAGAGGGCCCAGGCGCGGATTAGAAGGCCCACGTGCGCGCGGGTACGCCTCGCTCAGAACAGTTTCGCATGCAATTCGATTGAGTGAATCAACAGTATCTACAAACGTTGCAAATTCCAACGATGCACATGTGTGGCGCGATACTGTATTGGGGGAATTGCATGCGAAATTTTCGATTGCCCGCCCAACGGGAGTCAAGCAATGCCGCCGACGAGGTTGGGAGATAGGCGGCGCGAGCCGCGCTGGTGCCACAACTCTAGTTCCTCAAACAATCTCGCACATAATTTAACTTGTTCAGTTTTGAACTACGGCCGAAAAACCGCATGATTTCAACGATGCGATGTCAAATCTTGAAACAGTCACCAGGGAATTACGTGCGAAATTGAGAACGAGGCCGGGGACAGTCGCAACACAACCACCACGCTTTTGTCGATCCTCCACGTTGACACCCACCGCCTTCAACAGTGACTTTCCTGAGCCAGCAGGCCAACAAGCCGCGACACAACGACCACGTTTTGCCCTTTAAACCAGCGGGCTCTCGACCCGCGCCTCGTCTCGGAGGCTCTTCGGCCGGGCGGCGCTCATCGGTTCCTCAGATCAACCCCGCCTACTGATCAGGGCTGCCCGCACCGGCGCCCGGCCGCGGATCCCCGCACAGGCGCGGCGCCAGCAGCGGGCGTGACACCCTGCGCGGGCGCGGGCACGCCACTCGCGCGGGCGCGGGCCACATACCCCTGAGGGGCAACGGGGTTCACGCCGAGGGGCGGCACCGCATCACCGGGTGCCGGGTATCCACCCTGCATGGGGGCAGCCACGAAGGCCACTGACGGGCGCAGCTGCGGGGGTTCGCCGATCGGGCACGGCAAGGACGATGGCGGTGACGATACCCGTGCGCACAATCAGCCAGACTGCCGCGAACGGACAAGAAGCAGCGAGGCGGACCAATCATCGCCATAGACCGACGGGTCCAGCGTCGGGGCGTGAACAACGCGTACCATTGCCCGCCCTGCGCGACGGAGAGCACCGGGCTTGATGAGCAGGAAGAACACCAGGACGACACCGACCAGAACGTAGCGCACGACCACGTTTCTTCCATCGAGCGCGATCGCGGACAGCGCGATCAACACGGCGTATATGAAGAACCACTGATAGAACCAGATGTCTGTAAAAACGCAGGAGATACAGTCTCAAGTCGTCGAAGAAGTAGGGGGTGAAGACGTTAACGAGCGCGATTACCCACATGACCAGCTCTGCGTCTCAGGCACACCCGCACGCGCGTGGAGAGCTGCGGGCGCGCGGGCGTGCCATCGGGTAGGGGCCCTCGGCGCCCCCACGCCTGCGGCGCGGGCATCGGCTGGCCGCCGCCCTGGTACGGAACCCCCTGGGCGGCACTCGGCGAACTGACCCGGAGCAGGGTGGACCAACCTGCGCCGCCGGGAGGTGGGCGAAGGATCTCGGGATGGAGGATTGCTCATGGCAGGTTCCTTCCGCGGTATCGGCTCGCGCGTAAGCGCACATGATGCCCATCATATCCGCAGCGCGTCACCGACGTGGACGACAGGCACAGACGGACTCAGCTCTCGATCGGGCGCCGACGCCACCTGCATAGGGCGCGCGCCCGGCCCGCGACCCGCAGGTGGCGATGGCCGCGCGCGCGATCGACGCATCGCGGGCTAGTGAGCCGCTTGCGCACCTGCCGACGGGGTCGGCGTGGGAGCCGCCGGAGGGCGTGGGAGCCGCCGAGGGCGCGGGAGCCGGGTCGTCGAGCTATTCGCTGCCCCTCCCTGGGCCCGCTGGGCTTCCTCGGCGCGGTTCAGCGTCGCGCAGGCGTGTCTGGCCTCGCCGGCGTCCAGTCGCCCTCGCTCATCGCCGCGTCGGCGTCGCGCATGGCCGCGGCGTCACTGACGGCCTGGCTGAGCTGGGTGCTCGCATCCCCGGGGGTCGGAGGTTCCCGGCTGGGCGCCTCCCCGCCGCTCTGGGTGGTCGCCGCCGGGTCGTCCGCGACCAGCTGGCTGAGGGATTCCTCCAGAGTCGGGCGAAGCCGACCTTGTCGCCGAAGGCCGTCAGACGGATCGAGCACCGTAGGAGGCCGAGCCGGTGCCCCTGAACGTAGACGGGCTGGACGTAGAGCAGGCCGCCGCCGACGGGCAGGGTCAGGAGGTTTCCCCGGATGACGGTCGAATCGGCCTGGTTGAGCAGGTTCAGCTGGGTGGCGATCTTCTCGTCGGAGTCGTACTTGTTCTGCACCTGGCCGGGTCCGGGCACGGTCGTCGACGAGGGCAGGGCGAGCAGCCGAAGCTTGCTGTACCCTCGCGTACCTGGCCGGGGCTGTTACCGGCTCTGGAATCCACGGCGAGGAAGCCCGCCATGGCCCTCGCGCCGCCCCTCGCCGCCGCCACCGGGCACGAACACGGAGGTCAGCGAGAACTCGGCGCCTCCCGGCCGGGCATCTGCATGGTCAGGTAGTACGGGGCCGCAGGGCGGTCGTGCGGACACGCGGTCGCCGTTGCCCGCGTCCACGCCCGCGGAGGGTGCGCCTCGAGGCGGCGGCGTCCCCGCAGGTCGAGGTCCCTCGGCCAGGCGCCAGCGGTCACCGCCCGAGTAGAAGCCGGCCGCGTCGGTGACGTGGCAGGTGGCCAGCAGGTTGCGCTGGACCTTGAACATGTCCTCGGGGTAGCGCAGGTGGCCCGCGAGGTCGCCGGAGATGGCGGATATGGGCCTGACGCTGCCCGGCAGATCTTTTCCCACGTGCGCAGGATCGGGTCCTGGTCGTCCCAACGGAACAGGCGCACGGACCCGTCGTAGGCGTCGACGACGGCCTTGACGGAGTTAGCGCATGTAGTTGATCTTGTTGGCCTGCACGCACTGGCCCATCTGCGTGGACTGGGAGTCGACGGTCGCGTCGGAGAGCGTCCCGTGCTGGGCGTAGGGTAGTTGTTCGTCGTCGTGCAGGCGTCGACTACCCACACGAGGCGCTTGGGGTCGAGGCGTCCCTGTCCATGTCAACCACCGCGGGGTAGGCGGACCGTCTCGAGGGTCAGGTAGGAGCGACCTTGAGACGCGCTGGAGCGGATCGCGGTCGTAGAGGATCTGCGAGGCCTCGTTGGTCTGGGAGGAGAAGAACAGGTCGGTGGACCCAAACTTGATGGCGTACAGGAGCTTGTTCCACGTGTTGCCCACGGAGGCCGCTGCCGCCGGTGAACGTCGTGGAGACCTGCACGCCGACGGCCGTGCCGTCCGGGTAGTCGAGCTCCCGTGGCTCGGCACCTCAGGGCACCAACGATCGAGTAGGTGGGTGAGCTGGGGCTGCAGCAGACGCGCCCGTACTCCCCATCCTGCCGACAGACGGCAATGGACTGCTCCCAGTCAGGAGGGCAGGCCGTCGCTCGTGAGCTGATTATCGGAGCTGCGACCGCGCCGAAGCCGTGCGCGCAGACGGTGTGCTGCTGACCCACGTCTGCTGCTCGGCGGACAGGCCTGAGAGTGCTGAGCTCGCGCACGGAGATGACGGTGTCGCGCCGCTCGCCGCCCACCGTGTAGCGGCTCGACCTTCATGCCCGAGTTGAAGCCGTAGTACAGGCAAAGGGACTGCTGGAGCTGCTGGACGGTCTTGGTGATGACCTTCGGGTCGAGCAGGCGCACCTGAGAGGTGAGGGGCTTCGTTGTCGAATTGCCCGGCCGAGGCCGTGGTGGCCGCGTCGTAGTTCGTCCGGTAGTCGACGTCGTCGAGCCCGTGAGGCGGCCAAGGTCGCGTCGATGTTGCGCTGAATGTGGGGCGATCTCGAGGGGTGCGCTGCTGCGGGCGCACGCGGAACCGCTCGATGAGCGCGGGGTACGCGCCGGCCAGGATCAGGGCGGCGATGACGGTGACGGCCACGCCGGTCACGGGCAGGCGCCACGTGCCGCGGAAGGCAGCCACCTACGAAGAGGGCGGCGACCAGGAAGGAGATGACCGCCAGGATCGAGTGCGCGGGGAGCGTGGCGTTGATGTCGGAGCATGGCGCCGTGGATGGAGCTCGCCTCCGAGGTCAGCAGCTCGTAGCGGCCCAGCCAGTAGCTTGATGCCGATGAACACCGGAGAGGGTGGCGGCCACGAGGCCGGTCTGGAGTCGCGCGTGCTTGGAGGCGTGGGGCGCGGGGCCAGGCGGATCGTCCCGTACAGGTAGGACACGACGAGGGCGGCGGCCAGCCCGATACCGGTGACGGTCGCGAGAAGGAGACGAGCACCCTGAGCGCGGGCAGGACGAACACGAAGAAGGAAATGTCCAGGCCGAACTGGGGATCTCACCTGGTCGAAGGACGAGGCGTTGAGGAACTGCAGGAGCGTGCGCCATTCTGGGTGGCCAGACGGGCGCCGTTGGTGAATCCGAAGAAGAGGGCGACTCCCCAGAAGGCGAAGCGCCGCACGGGCTCGAGCGCCTCCCCGGTAGCCGCGCAGCGCCGCGGATGCTTCCCGCGCGTCGAGGAGGCGCGGTGACGGTAGGCGAAGGCCATCGAGAAGTACAGGAGCCCGGTCGCGACCAGCAGGCCCACGACGAAGAGGCCGAAGTGGGCGCCCCACTGGTGAGGATGACGCGCGTGGCGCTCATCTGGCGGAACCACAGGATTTCGTCCACACGATGGAGGACCCGTAGACGACGGCGGCGATGAGGCGCCAGCGCGGCCAGCGTGATCGCGCGGGGCCGGGCTCTGGAGCTTCACCGACGCGAGGGGCTCGCGCTGACGCGGTTGATCTGGGTTGATCGGATCCGAAGACCGAGAATGGAAGCCTCACAGCAATCCTCTCCTGTTAAAACCGAAAGCTAGCTCCCAGTCTACCGGTGGGCAGGTTGTTCTTCGTCTCGGCTTTTGTCCGCTCTCCGTGATTATGGGGGCATGAGTGTTGAGATGATGCCGAGTGCGCGTGAGATCGCGCTGGCCAACGTGGTTGTCGATATCGAGAAGGGCGCCGCCCGCGTGGGGTGGGATCACGCGCCTTCCATCTATGCGCTGATCCCGACGGCTCTGCTGCTGTCCGACCCGAACCTGCCGGCCGACATTGCCGAGCAGCTGCGCGCGGGCTGGGACGGCAGCGACGAACACTTGAGCGCGATCATCCAGGAGGATCTGGCCGACGATGACATCGAGCAGGTCCTGGCCCACCTGGCGTGGCCGGAGACGGTGCCGGGTGCCGCGATCACGGTCGAGCGCATCGTCGTTCCCTCCGGAGGTGGAGGACGAGGCCCCCGAGGACCCGGAGGAGGCCCCTCGCGTTCGTAGTAACCACCCGCTGCGCACTGACGTGCGCCTGGCCGGGCGTCATGCGCGCGGCGAGTCCTGGTGTGCGCTGCGTACCCGCGCCTTCGACTCCGACGACAAGGTTGGGCAGGGTTCGAACCTCGTTCCCGCCCTGGTGGACGCCCTGCGCGCGTCCCTCGAGCCCGTCACGGACGAGGAAGCCTGATCACGTGGGGCCCCGGCCTCGTCCGGAACCAAGAGGGACGAGGCCGGGGCCCGCTCGCACCCACCTGGCCTGAGACGCTGGGCGGGCCTGGGAGCTCTACTGGCAGGTCGGCAGGGTGTCCCCGGTGCCCTCCGCGATGGAGGAGACGGCCGTGGTGGCCTCGGCAAGTGTGGACACGGGAGACCACGCGCGCCCATCGGGGACGTGGCCGACCACCTCGAGCAGTTGTCGCGCGGCGCCAGGAACCACCTCGGCGCCGTCCTTCTGGCTCCCACATCTTCTGCTGGATGCCGCCGATGGCGCCGACCTGCCCGTCGAAGGACATCGTGCCGGTCCCGGCGATGGGCGTTCCCCGTCAGGGTGTCTCCCGGCGTCAGGCGGTCGATGATGCCCAGGGAGAACATCATGCCCGCGCTCGGGCCGCCCGACGTCCTGAGGTTGACGGTGATCGTCACGGGCATGTCAGGGCTCCACCGTCAGGTAGACGCCGAGCTTAGAGCCGGGTTCGTTCTCGCCGGCCGCAATCGAGTCGAAGGACAGGTCCAGGGTGGCGCCGTCGCGTTCGACGGTGATCGTCATGTGGCTTCCGCGGGAACGGTGCGCATGAGCGTGAAAGGGTCGTCGCATCGGCGACCCTCGTGGCGCGTGCCGTCGGGGGTCGTGATGGCCCGCAGGACGTCGCCTTCCTGGACGATGCCGTCCGCGTTCGAGCCCTCCGTGGCGCCCTGGATCGTGACGGTGGCGGGAATTTGCCAGCCCAGGTAGTCGAGCGCGGCGACCTGGGAGGTCAGCTGCGAGTTGCGCATCATGGCGAGCTGCGCTTCGCTGACCTGGTCGTTCGTCGTCCCTTCGGGGTAGACGGAATCGTAGTCCACGATCTTGCTGTGCGGGTCGAAGTAGGCCCCGATGAGCTCGGCGAAGCTCAGCCGGTGGCCGGGGCCGCCCGACTCGGAGACGGTGACCATGCGCAGCTGGCCCTGCCCGGGTTGCGCGGGGCGGTGACCGAGGCGGACTGCGGCTCGTCGACGCGGACGGCTTCGCCCGTGGTGGGGTCGGTGCCTTCAATGTCGAGCATCGGGACGCCGTCCCTCGGTTCCCAGCACGTTGAAGGTCGGCCCGGGGCTGGAGACGACGAAGGGAACGGGAACCCAAAAGAGGATCGCCACCATCGCCAGGAGAGCCACGAGGGCGGTGACGAGGCGCCAGCTGACAAGCGGGATACGCTCGCCCTGACCTTCCCCATTGGACAGCTTCTCGTCGAGTGTCAAGGTCTGATCCGTTTCGCTCACCGTGCAATTGTGTCCCACTCGGCGCGCTCGTGCACGCCCACTCCCACGCTCCCCCTTATGCTCTCAGCGTTTTCGCAGGGGTTTTGTCAGCCCGGGCGCATGGCCGCCCGCTGGTCTGTAGTCCATGAATGAGAACGAGTCCGGCACACCGTTTGAGGATTTTTCTGCGCTCCATCCTGGGAGACGAGGCCGCCGCCGAGGCCGCCCGCGCCCTCGAGGCTCAGGGCTTCGATCCCGCGAACCTTCCCCCCGAGTTTTCCGACCCGGCGCGCATGCGCGCGGCCATGGGACAGTTCCAGTTCCTGATGAACACGACGGCCGGACCGGTGAACTGGCGCATCGTGGAAGACAGCGCCAAGCAGGCCGTCTACGCTAGCGGTGACCCCGCTCCCACGGCGACCGAGGCGGAGGCGGCGCGTCAGGCGATGACCGTCGCGGACCTGTGGCTCGACGCCGTCACCGACTTCGCCTCGGGTCCGGTGACCCGCGACGTGTGGAGCAAGGTCGCGTGGGTGGAGCACACGATTCCCACGTGGAAGCGCATCTGCGAGCCGATTGCCCTCAACGTGTCGCGCGCCCTGTCGGGGGCGCTCTCCGATCAGTTCGGTCCCGACGGCCTCGCCGAGGCCTCGTCCCTGCCGGACGGGATGGCGGCGATGCTGGGCAAGACGCAGGAGATGATGCCCCGCCTGTCGGCGATGATGTTCTCCGCTCAGCTGGCCCGTGCCCTGGCGGCGCTGGCCGGTGAGTCTTTCGGCACCCACGACACGGGCATCCCGCTGTCGGATGCCTCCCACGCGGTATTGCTGCCCCACACCATCGCCGAGTTCGCCGATGGCCTGGACGTTCCCTTCGACGAGGTGCGCCAGTTCCCTGGCGGTGCGCGAGGCCGCCCATCGTCGCCTTTTCGCCTCGGTGCCGTGGCTCGAGGGCGACCTGGTGCGGGCGGTGGAGCGCTACGCGTCTCAGATCGCGATCGACACAGAGGCCATCACGGAGGTGGCACGGTCGGTGGATCCGTCGGATCCGGAGTCGGTAGAGTCCGCCCTCAGCGGCGGCGTGTTTCGCCCTGGCGACCACCCCTGATCAGCGTCGGGCCCTCACTCGCCTGGAGACGATGCTCGCCCCTCATCGAGGGCTGGGTCGAGGTGGTCACGGCGCGCGACGTTACCCCTACCTGCCCCACGCGGATGCGCTGCGCGAGATGATGCGCCGCCGCCGTGCCTCGGGCGGCCCCGCGGAGGATCCTGGGGACCCTCATCGGCCTGAAGATGCGTCCGCGGCCAGGCGCGCGGCGCTGCCTCGATCTTCTCTCGTCGAGGCCGACGGCGGGAGGGAAGCCCGCGAGGCCCTGTGGTCGCATCCGGACATGGTCCCCTCGGAGACGGAGCTGGCCACGCCTGACACCTTCCTGACGCTGCGGCGCGCCGCCGCCGGGAGGATGCGGATATCGATGCGGCCCCTCACCTCGCTGCTGGATGGAACGCTCGGCTGGGCGGAGGGCCTGGAGCCCGGCGCCGATTCGGGTGAAGAGTCTTCGCTCCCGGCGACGGCGAGGCGACCGAGGGCTCCGGACCCGACGACAACGAATGATCTGACAAGTTATCCACAGATTTTTCAAAAAGGTCACGCGAGACTGACGGACGGGTTCATGATGGCTTCTACAGGCATGAAGCAAAGGAGACCATCATGAACCTGGCACGCAATACGGCGATCTTGTGGCGCGGCCCCGGGGCCGTCCAGGTCGGAGGAGACAGCTCCCGGCACGTCCTCCTCGACAACCCTGCACGCGAACGACCAGCTGTGGCTCAGCCACCAGGCACACTCGCCGCGCTCAGCCGAGCCCACCGGGCCTCGCCGGAACTCATGGCGGCGCTGCACCGCGCACACCTGATCGACGAGGGGGACCGGCGGCCCACGGCGCGCGTCGGCGTCCACGGGGCGGTGCCCGCCTCCATCCTGGCGCTGCGCAGCCTCGTCGACACGATCAGCCTCCTCGCCATCGACGTCACCGCGCTGGTGGACGAGGACTGGGACCGAGTCTTCGGCGGCACCTTCACCGGCACCGCCCGCGATCGAGCCATCCGACGCGAGTTGGCTCCCCTGATCCCTCCCCCACCTGCACCACCAGGGCGAGACCGACTGCGTCATCGTCTCGGCCGACCGCGTCGTCGACCCGGGCGTCCCCTTCGAGCTGACGGCCCACGACACCGCGCACCTCATCGTCACGCGCGGGAACATTCCCTACCAGGTCGGCCCCTTCGTCATCCCGGGCATCACACCGTGCTACCAGTGCGTCGAGCACGCGCGAGCCACGGCAGACCCCTTCCGCCTCACCCACCTGCGAGAGCTCGCCGACTGGCCGCTGGGAACACTCCCCTGCTGGCCCACTACGCGGCGGCCCTGCGCGTGGCGCGCCTGGTGAGAGACTTCGTCTCCGGCGCACTCACCGCGAGCCCTGTGCGCCGAGGTCGCCACCATCGATGAGGACGGAACAATCAGCGTCGAACGCGCCCGGCCCGCGCACGAGTGCGTGTGCGGGATCTGCGGGCTCGCCTCCTGAGTCAGGCCTCCCTCGTCGACGATAACCTCCTCGCCGCGCACGAGGGCGAGGACGGGAGCGGCGAAACGCTGCACCTTGACGTCGCCGATCCCGCGGATGACCCTCAGCTGCGTCGTGTTCTTCGGCATCGCCACGGCAATGTCGCGCAGCGTCTGATCCGTGAACACCGCGAAGGGCGGAACACCCGCCTGCCGGGAAACCGCCAGTCGCCAGGCCTTGAGCCGCGCGAACAGGTCGATGGCCTGCGGGGAGGCTTCCTCCTCAAAGGCGCGGTTGAGGGCGCGCGTGGAGGCGCGAGCCTTCTTCTTGGGCGCGCCCACACCCCGCTCCTGAGGCCAGATCCCATCGAGGGAGACGGCTGCGCTTACGCTTGCCGCGACCGTCCGCGCCCCGCGAGCGCGCCCACGACAGGGTCAGCAGATCACGTGCGCGGGTGACGGCCACGTAGAGGAGACGACGCCCTCCTCGCGGGCCTCGGGTGTCTTCGCGTAGGAGATGGGTAGCAGGCCCTCCGAGAGGCCGACGAGGAAGACGGCATCCCACTCGAGGCCCTTGGCGGCGTGGATGGTGGCCAGCTCGACGCCCGCTTTGTCGGGCTCGACCTGGTAGGCGATTCGCTCGTCCAGCTCGGCGACGAAGGCGGCGAGCGTGTCCGCGTGGCTGTCGTCGGCCCATCCGACGATCGCGTTCATGTTCGACCAGCGCTCGGAGCCGGCCTGGCCGGAGGGTGCCTCGGGAGCCCACCCGACCCTCGGAGAGCACGTCGCGCACGAGCTCGCCGGAGCGCCCCTCCTGCGCGGCGGCTGCCGCGGCGCGCAGGCGCGAGATCGCGGTGCGCACATCGTCGCGGGCAAAGAAGGGCTTGCCTCCGGCGACGGCGACGGGGATGCCTCGGTGTCCCAGAGCCTCTCGAAGGCCTGGGATTGGCCGTTGGTGCGCATGAGGACGGCGATGTTGTGGGGTTGGACGCCGCCGGCGACGAGGTCCGCGATCTGCGCGGCGACCCCCGCGGCCTCGGCGTGGTCGTCGTCGTAGGTGCAGTAGCCCACGTGCGCCCCCCGTCGCGCTGGCTGGACAGGGCGCACGGTCCCCTCGCGCTGGTGGCTCGCGCCAACACGTCGTTGGCGAGGGTGACGATCTGCGGGTGGAGCGGTAGTCGCGGTCAGCTCCACGACGCGCGCGCCTGGGTGCTTGCGCCCAAAACCCCGTCAGGGTAATCCGGGACGCGCCCGTGAAAGAGTAGATGGTCTGAGCGACGTCGCCGACGACGCACACGTCGTGGCGCCCGCCCAGCCACAGGTCGAGGAGGCGCGCCTGGAGGAGGTTGACGTCCTGGAACTCGTCGACCACGAAGGAACGGTACTGCTTGCGCACGATGGAGGCGACGTCGGCGCGCTCCCTGAGCATGCCGCACAGGTAGATGAGGATGTCCTCGAAATCGATGACGCCGCGCTCGTTCTTCGCGTCCTCGTACACGTCGAGGAGGCGGGCCATATCCCCGCATCCAGCCCGGCGGGCACCTCGGCGCAGGCGCGCCACCGACGCGGCGTAGTGCGCGGCATCGATCATCGACACCTTCGCCCATCTCGACCTCGGCCGCGATGTCGCGCACGTTGGTGCGGTCGATGGCGATTCCGAGGCGGGCGGCGGAGGCGGCGACCAGGGAGGCCTTGTGTGGGATGACATCGGGCAGCGGCCCGCCGACCACCGTCGGCCAGAAGTGCGCAGCTGGCGCAGGGCCGCGGAGTGAAGGTCCGCGCCTGCGCCTTGGGTACGCCCAGCTGGGCCAGACGGTGCCGCATCTCGAAGGCCGCGCGCTGGGTGAAAGTCACGGCCAGAACATTGGAAGGATCGACGGCACCAACGGCCGCCCCGTAGGCGATGCGGTAGGTGATCGCGCGGGTCTTGCCCAGCGTGCCGGCGCCCGCGAGGACGGCGAGGGGCCCGGCGACCTGGGTGGCGACGGCACGCTGGTCGGGGTCTAGGGCATCAAGCAGTTCCTCGGGGTTCATGCCCCTATTGTCCCATCGCCCACCCTCAGCTGCGTCCCGTGCCCTCCGGCCCGCTGGGCAGATCGCAGCCGTACCATTCCCGGAAGCAGCGCGTAGGCGATGGAGGCGCGGCCGGGCGCGCTGATCTCCCCTGTTCGAGCGCGCTGGCCAGCTCTTCGCGGCTGTAGAAGCGCGCCCACTCGATCTCCACGCCATCCGCCCGAGGGGTCGAGCGCGGCGAGGCGGTCCGGCGCGGTAGCCCATCATCTGGGGAGCGCCCGAAGGGCCAGGGCTGTGTCGCGACGTAGGTGGGGGCCTCGATCTCGACGCCCACCTCCTCGGCGACCTCCCGGGCCACCGTGACGTCCGGGGACTCCCCGGCCTCGACGTATCCGGCGATAATCGACACGAAACCGGGCTTCCACAGGGCGTTATGGGCGAGCAACACGCGCCCATCGTGATCCTGAACGAGGACGATGATCGCTGGGTCCTGGCGCGGGTATTCGAGCCGATCGCAGGCCTGACAGCGCGCCGCCCAGCCGGCGGACTCCAGGGACACGGGAGAGCCGCAACGTCCGCAGTAGCGGTAGCTGGCGTGCCAGCCCGCCAACGCCACGGCGGTCAGCGCCAGGGCCGCGTCGTCACCCCCGAGCTGCCAGCCGACCGCGCGCAGGTGCTCCCAGCGCCCACGGGCCTCGTCCCGGCTGGTCTCGATCGCGACGACGCTGCGTCCACCCGCCACCCCAATGAACGAGGCCGTGGTTCCCTCGAGATCGCGCGCGGCCTCGTCCCCGGCCAGGCGTCGCAGAGTCGGCGTACCCGAGGGCTGCGCCCCGGCCTCGTCCAGGAGGACGAAACCAGCTGGATCGACGACGATGACATCCGCCTCACCGGCGCGCACCAGGGCGACGGGAGCCGCGGATTCACGCAGCGCGACCGACGGATCGACGTCGCCACGAACGAGAGGTAGATCAAGACTCATAAACTCCACGGTAACGCGGTGGGCCACCCTAGGCACTATGACAACCACTCCCCTGCGCGCCGATGGGCGCACCCCGTCCCAGCTCCGTCCCGTCTCCATTACCCGCGGCTGGTCGGGTACCGGCGAGGGCTCCGTCCTCATCGAGTTCGGCAACACCCGCGTCCTGTGTGTCGCCTCTTTCACCGAAGGAGTGCCGCGCTGGAAGCGTGACTCCGGCGAGGGCTGGGTGACCGGCGAGTACTCGATGCTGCCGCGCGCGACCGAGCAGCGTTCCTCCCGCGAATCCGTCAAGGGCAAGGGTGGGAGGACGCACCCAGGAGATCCCGCGACTCATCGGCCGCCCTCGCGCGGCATCGTCGACGTAAGCGCGCTCGGCGAAAACACGATCGTCCTGACTGCGACGTTCTGCGCGCCGACGGCGGCACCCGCACCGCGGCCATCACGGGCGCCTACGTGGCCCTCGCCGACGCGGTGACCTGGGCGAAGGACCAGGGCATCCTCAAGCCTTCCGCCACGGTCCTGACCGACTCAATCTCCGCGATCTCGGTGGGCGTCATCGACGGCACCCCCATGCTGGACCTGCCCTACGTCGAGGACGTGCGCGCGCAGACCGATATGAACGTCGTCCAGACAGGCGATGGCCGCTTCATCGAGGTACAGGGCACCGCCGAGCACGCCCCTTCAACCGTGACGAGCTGGGCGAGCCTCGACCTGGCGACGCTGGGCAACGCGCAGCTCGCCGCGGCTCAGAAGCTCGCGCTCGAGGCCCCTCATGGAGCGCGTCGAGGTGCGCCCGTGAGCGCGCGCCTGGTCTTCGCGACCTCCAACGCGCACAAGGTCAGCGAGCTCGAGGCCATCCTGGCCCCCGCGTGGGAGGGCTTCGAGGCCGGCTGCGTGGCGCGCATGAGCGATTTCGACGTGGCTTCCCCGGTCGAGGACGGAGTGACCTTCGAGGAGAATTCGCTGATCAAGGCCCGCGCGTTGGCACGTGCCACCGGCCTGGCAGCCATCGCCGACGACCCGGCATCACGGTGGACGTGCTGGGCGGGGCGCCCGGCATCTTCTCCGCTCGCTGGGCCGGCTCCCACGGGGACGACGCGGCGAATCTGCGTCTGCTCCGATCAGCTCTCCGACGTTCCCGACGCTCACCGTGGCGCAGCCTTCGTGTCTGCCGCAGTCCTAGTGACCGGATGGCCGCGAGTTCGTCCAGCGCGGCGAGGTACGAGGCACCCCTGACGCGCTCTCCCCGCGGCGAGGGCGGCTTCGGCTACGACCCGATCTTCGTCCCCGATGGCTTCGACGTCACCACCGCGCAGATGAGCGCCGAAGAGAAGAACGCGATCAGCCACCGAGGCATCGCCTTCCGCGCTCTCATGCCCCACATCGTGAGTACCTGCGCGGCTAATGCGCCGTGCCGACTCGTGTGGTTGACGCCTCCGTAGGCGCATCAACCGGCGCGGTCGCAGGGCTGGTCGTCGCGTCATCATGGAGCATGCCGGGCACCCGAGGGTGTCCGGCACTTGTGTTTGCCCTTTCGGCGCCCCGTCAGCGGGCAACGAGGTTTCCGAAGAAGGGACGGTCCATCGAGAACTGCAGCGGGTTTGCGTTGTTGACGCGGCCGCGGTGATGGGTGAGGCGTTGAAGGAGTGATGCGACAAAAACGAGACATAGTGTGCTCCTCTTTGAGTACGTGCGATGGATCTGTCACCGCGTCGTGCGTCCATGATCGCTCCGTCGCGCGCTCTTTTCCATCGATCTTCTTATTTTTCAGTGAAGCGTTTCTTTACAGACTTCCCTTGGGAAAGCTTGGCTAAACATTGACTCTTGCGGCAGGACTCCTTAATTAATCGGGGATGAAATACGAGCGGGACTGGGGGCGCAGGCGCCGCCACGTCAGGCGCGCGCGGGCCAGGCGGCGGCGCCGAGGGCAGCAGGCGGCGCGGATCGACAAAGCGCGCGACCTGAAGGAGGCGGCGCGCCAGGGCGGTCGCGCACACGCCAGATCATGGTGGCGCCAACCCCGATGAAGATCGCTGGTGAGGAAGGACGGCCACGCGCCGGTGGACGCGCACGCGAGGGCCAGGAGAATGCAGCTCGAGACATTCAGGGAGTGGTAGCGCAGCGAATCGGGGGCGAAACGCTTGGAGGACACGAGGTAGTAGGCGGCGATGGAGGCGGCCGCGCCGACCCATCCGAGGATCACAATTGCCAGGTGCGAGATGGTCATGGCAGTAATTGTGCACCTTCCGCTAGTCAAGCACAATTGAATGGTTCTATAGTTATCTTGCAGTTTCGCTTAACAATGGAGTGCGCATGGACATCGACCCCGACGACTACCCCTTCCTGCTCTCAGTCGCACGTGAAGGGGCATCGTCGCCGCCGCCGACATCCCTCATGGTGTCCCCCGGCGGTCTCCCAGCAGATCCAAAAACTGGAGGAGGAAGTGGGACTCAGGCTCGTCGAGCGCACGACCTCCGGCGCGATCCTCACCCCCGCCGGCAGCATCGTCGCCGAGGCCGGCGAACGCATCAACGCCGACATCGCCGAGGCCCTCAGCGGCGCTGCGCCCGCTCACCGGCCAGGTGACGGGAACGGTGACCCTCGGAGCCTTCCTCACCATCTGCCGCTCCACTCTCATCCCCGCGCTGCCCGACCTCACAGACGCCCCTGCCCGGCATCGACCTGCGCATCGAGGAGACGGAGGAGACGCCCGGTATGGCGGCCCCTGCGCACGGGTCGGTTCGACATCCTCGTCATCGAACGAGACGAGGACCCCGGCCTCGCTCCGCGGATACACGGACGTTCCCTTCATCGACGAACCGTGGGTGCTCGTCACCCCCGATTCCGCGCCCCTGATCGGATCCATCGAAGACCTCGCCGACCTCACGTGGCTGCGCGTCAACCCGGGCTCGGGCGGAGACCACGTCATGCGCCGCATCACTAAGGCATTCCCGGACACGAAGTGGGCCCCCACCCTCTACGCCACCTACGAGGGCGGCCAGAGCCCCTCGTGCGAGCCCGCGCGGGCTCCACGATCCTGCCCGCCATGGCGCTCGCCGGCGCCCACACCGCAGGGTATGCGCGTGACGCCTCTGCCCCTCGCTGGGCACCCGCAAAATCCTGCTGCGCCACAAGAACCACGGTTGGAGCGAGGGGGCGGTCCCGCGCGTGTGGCCACCTTCCTCACCGAATGGCAGCGGCACAATCCCTACGCCACCCTCGACCGACTGAGGCACTCCCGGCCTCGTCCGCGCGCTAGAAGGACACCTCATGCGTGCCGCCGCAACGTCAAGGGGACCCGCCCACGTCTGGCGAACCTCGGACACCACCCGTTCACTGGGCGTCCACGGCTGGATATGGGTCGCGATCATGCGCCCCACGCCCGCGCGCGTCGCCAACTCACCCGCGCGTCGGCCATCCATGTGCATATCGGGTTCGCTCTCATCCGAGGTGAAACCGACCTCGCTGAGCAGCACATCCACCCCGCGCGCGCCCTCAACGATCGAGTCACACAGATCCGTGTCCCCCGTGTAGAACAGGGCGACGCGGCGCGCGGGATCCTCCTGCGAGGGCCCTCGATGCGCAGCCCGAAGGCCTCCACGGGGTGCAGGGCCCGAAGGACGAATCGTCATCGGACCCACCTCGTAGCTCTCCCGCCCACGCACAGCCGCGTAAAGGCGAACTCGCCGTCGTAGGTCTCCCCCTCCGGCGCGCCCTCGATCTGGCGCACACGGTGCAGCGTCTCGCCCGGCCCAAACAGGACACGGGCCGGATCTGCACGAACCGGGACCCCACTTGCGTGGTACACCTGCAGGGAAATGATGTCGCCCATGTGGTCCGCGTGGCAGTGCGACAGCGCCAGCGCATCCAGGTCGCACGGGCACAGGTGCGCCCACAGCGCACCGAACGACCCCGGCCCCATGTCGCACACGAGGGAGAAAAACACGCTCACGCCCCGAGTCGGGGTCAACGCCGCGGGCCTGGACCAGGTAGGAGGACGCGGGAGACTCGCCCGACATGGAACCTGTCGCGCCGATAACGGTCAGCTTCACGCGACTCCCCTCCGGTGTTCACGCGGTCGACGGAGCCCACCTCCGGCCCCAGGAAGCGGCGCGCCAGACGCGGGAAGTTCTCCGAGGCCCCCGTGGCCAGGAACTGATGCGTCGGCCCGGTGCCCGCCGGCCACGGATCGTGCAGCAGGCCGCGGTCCACGAGCTCGTTGTACGTCACGTTCGCGGTTGCCTCCGAGGAGGTCACGAGCGTCACGCCCTCCCCCATGACGCGCCCGATGACGCCGGTCAGCAGCGGGTAGTGCGCAGCCCAGGATCAGCGTGTCCACTCCGGCTTCTTTCAGAGGAGTCAGGTACCGCGCCACGGCCTCGATCTCCTCGCCCGTGGTCACCCCCGGCCTCGACGAACTCGACGAACGCGGGCACGCCTGCTGGCTGACCGTCAGCCCTGGGCACGGCTGCGAGCGCGCGGCAGGTAGGCCTCGGACTGGATGGTCGCCTTCGTCCCCGATGAGACGCTCAACGTGGTGGTTGCGCGTCGCGATGACGCTCTGGCGCGCGGCCGGCTGATGACCTCGACGACGGGGATGCCCGCGTCGATCCAGTAGCGCTGCGCGCGTCTGCGAGGGCCGCGGCGGTCGCGGTGTTGCAGGCGATGACGAGGGCCTTCACCCCGCGCGAGGCCAGCTCGTCGAGGGCGGACAGCGTCAGCGAGCGCACCCGTGCGATCGCGCGCGACCGTAGGGCGTGTGCTCGGTGTCGCCCAGGTAGATGATCTCTTCGTCGGGCAGCTTATCGATGACCGCACGGGCGACCGTCAGCCCACTCCAGGCCCGAGTCGAAGATTCCGATCGGGGCGTTATTCATGCTTCGACCTTATTCCTTACTGCGGTATTATTCACAGCTTCCAGGAGTGAGTCCCTGCCACCACGTGATGAGGATGGGAGATCGCCGCGACCGTCTGCGCGCGGTCCCCGGTCGCTTCGCTCATCGCCAGTTTCTCGATACGCTCGGCGTCCCCTGGTCGGATAGGTCCAGCTCACCGGCCGCCGAGGCGGATGTCGCTGAGCGCCCCCAGCCACGACCACACGGCGTCCCGAGGGATCACGAGGGTCTCCCCGTCCCCGTGGGTGATGTGTTCAAGATCGCTGACCATGACGCGCAGGCGCACTGACTTTCTCGGTGCGCAGCAGGTCCTCCGTGAGGGCGCGCATCCGTCCAGCGTCCTCGTCGTCCTCGCTCATGGGGGCAGGAGCATCCCGAGGCTGCGTTCACGCGGGGCTTCCTGCGTTGTTCGGTTTCGGTTGCGGCGCTGACCATCGACGAGGTCGAGGCGAAGTCGCCGGGGTCGTCGAGGACCACGAGGACCTCGCTGGCGAGCTGACGCAGGAGGAGCGCTTCGCCGGTGCTCATCGCTGCGGCGAAGCCACCGTCACGATAAGCGAAGGCTTCCATGGGGCTAGTCTCTGTCTTCTTCGATGGTGGCGCGCAGGCCGTAGGAGTGCATGGCCATGACGTCGGCTTCGATGCGTTCGCGCACTCCCGTCGAGACGATCGCTCGCCCGCGCGTGTGGACGGCCAGCATGAGTTCCTCAGCGCGAGCGGTGGAGTAGCCAAAATACTCGCGGAACACGGCGGTCACGTAGCTCATGCGAGGTTGACCGGGTCGTCCCACACGACGGCGCGCCAGCGCGGCACAGAGGTGGCGGCCTCGTGCGTACGCGGAATCGGCTGGGCGATGGTGGTCATGTATCAACCCTAAGTCGAAGAGAGCGTCCATGGAAGTGGATTCGTTCCCCGTGACACGCTTCTCAGGGTAGGCTCACAGTATGCCTGCATCGACATCCACTTCATTGCTGACCGATATGTACGAGCTCACGATGCTCGACGCCGCCCTGAAGGATGGCACCGCGCATCGCCGCTGCACGTTTGAGCTGTTCGGGCGCCGCCTGCCCGCCACGCGCCGCTTCGGCGTCGTGGCCGGTACCGGCCGCATTCTCGAGGCGCTGGAGCGCTTCGAGTTCGACGCCGAGCAGATCGAATGGCTGCGCGACCAGGGGATCATCTCCGAGGAGGCCGCGCAGTTCCCTGGCCCTCGTGGCGCTTCACGGGCGATATCTGGGGCTACGCCGAGGGCGAGTGCTACTCGCCGGCTCTCCCCTGCTCACCGTTGAGGGCACCTTCGCGGACTCGCACGCTCCCGGAGACGCTGCTCCTGTCGATCCTTAACCACGACTGCGCGGTGGCATCGGCCGCCCTCGCGTATGACGATCGCGGCTCACGGCCGCCCCTGCATGGACATGGGTGCGCGCCGAGCCCACGAGCGCGCTGCGGTGTCCGCGGCCCGCGCGGCGATCATCGGCGGCTTCCAGGGTACCTCCGACCTCGAGGCGGCCAAGCGCTACGGGATCCGCTGCATCGGCACGGCCGCCCACGCGTTCACGCCCCTGCACGACACCGAGCGCGATGCCTTCGATTCCCCAGGTCGCCAAGCTGGGCGCTGGCACGACGCTGCTCGTGGACACCTACGACATCAGGCAGGGCGTCATTAACGCGGTTGAGGCCGCGCGCGCTGCGGGCGGCGAGCTGGGTGCTGTGCGCCTGGACCCGGGCGACCTGGTCGCTCAGGCGTTCAAGGTGCGCGGACAGCTTGACGCGATGGGTGCCACCTCGACCAAGATCACGGTGACCTCCGACCTAGACGAGTACGCGATCGCCGCCCTCGGCGCGGCACCCGTGGATTCCTACGGCGTGGGCACCAAGCTGGTGACGGGCTCTGGCGTGCCGACGGCTGCCCCTGGTCTACAAGGTCGTCCAGCGCGAGGATGGCAACGGCCAGACCGTGCCTCGCCGCCAAGAAGGCCGAGTCGAAGTCCACGGTCGGCGGTCGCAAGGTCGCCGGTCGTGTCCTGGGCGAGGACGGCTACGCGACCGAGGAGCTCCTGCTCGTCGGCACGTCCTCGGAGGAGGGCCAGGCCTGCTGGCCGAGCGTGGTGCCCGCCCGCTGCAGGTGCAGCTGGTCCGCGGCGGACAGATCGACGCCGAGGCCTGGGGCTCCGAGGCCCTCGCCCGCGCCCAGGAGCACCACCTGCGCGCCCGCAACGAGCTGCCCCACCAGGCGTGGCGTCTCTCCGAGGGTGAGGCGGCGATCCCCACGCGCTACGAAAAGGTCGACTGACCGTTTCACGCACTGAACTGATGCCCCGGCCTCGTCCTTCTCACGGAGGGACGAGGCCGGGACTGTTATGCGTCAGGGCGCGCGAGCGCGGCGGGCGGCGTCAGTGGCGGCCGACGAACCACTCGCGCAGCAGGGCGATGCGCGCCTCGATCTGCTCGGTCGTCGCCTGGGCGACCTCGGGGCCCCCGCAGCGCGAGCGCAGGCGCGAGTGAATGGTCGCGTGGGTCTCGCCGGAGCGGCGCGACCACGTGGAGACCAGGTGCTGGAGCTCCTTGCGCTTGGCGGCACGCAGCTTATGGGCCGGGGATGCCAGCGTTCTCCTCGCGCATCTTCTGCGCGGCGCGGGTCTTCTTCTGCGCGGCAACCTGATCGGCCTGGCGGGCGCGCAGCAGGGTCGTCACCTGGTCGGCGTCCAGCAGGCCGGGAATGCCCAGGTATTCCTGCTCTTCCTCGGATCCGACCTCGGCGCCCGCGCCCCACGCGGCACCTGTCGAAGAGGACGCCGTCGAACTCGGCGTCGGCGCCCCAGGACCTCGAACTGGGAGAGCAGGTCGGAGGATGCTTTCTCTCGCGGTTGGCTGCCGCGACCAGGGCGTCCTCGGGGATTCCACATGTCGTCTTCGCTGGCCTCGTCGCGCTTGGGGGCGATCCAGCGCATGGTCGCGTTCGACCTCCATGCCGCCGGCGAGGGTCAGCAGGGCACGACGGAGGGGATGAAGACGGTGGCCGTCTCGCCGCGGCGCCTCGCTCGCACGTAGCGGCCGATCGCCTGGGCGAAGAAGAGCGGCGTGGAGGCGTTGGTCGCGTAGACGCCGACCGCGAGGCGGGGCACGTCGACGCCCTCGGACACCATGCGCACGGCGACCATCCACTTGTCGGTGGAGTCGGCGAACTCGGAGATGCGGTCGGAGGCGTCCGCGTCGTCCGACAGGACGACCGTGGGGGCCTTGCCGGTGATGAGGCGCAGGTGGCGGGCGTAGGCGCGCGCATGCTCCTGGTTGGAGGCGATGACGAGGCCGCCCGCGTCGGGCACGGCGCGGCGCACCTCTTCGAGGCGAAGGTCGGCGGCGCGCAGGACGGCGGGAATCCACTCGCCCTTAGGGTCCAGCGCGGTGCGCCAGGCCTGCTTCATGATGTCCTTCGTGAGGGGCTCGCCCAGGCGGGCGCTGACCTCGTCGCCCGCGCTGGTACGCCAGGCCATCTGGCCCGAGTACGACATGAACAGGACGGGACGCACGACGCCGTCCTTGAGGGCGTCGCCGTAGCCGTAGGTGTAGTCGGCGCGCGAGCGTCGGATGCCCTCAGCGTCCTCCGCGTAGGTCACGAAGGGGATCGGCGAGGTATCGGATCGGAAGGGCGTACCCGTCAGGGCCAGGCGCCGCGTCGCGTCCGTGAAGGCCTCGCGCACGCCGTCGCCCCAGGACAGAGAGTCGCCCGGCGTGGTGGATCTCGTCGAGGATGACGAGGGTGCGGTAGGCGCGGGTACGCGCCGCGTGAACGGCCGGGTTGGAACCGATCTGCGCGTAGGTGACGGCCACGCCGTCGAAGTGCGATCCGGCCACGCCCCTGGGAGTTCGTAAAGTCGGGGTCGATGTGGATGCCGAAGCGCGCGGCGCTCGATGCCCACTGCCCCTGAGGTGCTCGGTGGGGCACACGACGGTGAGCTTGTCGACGATGCCGCGGGCGATCAGCTCGGTCGCAAGCGTCAGGGCGAAGGTCGTCTTGCCTGCGCTCCGGGGTCGCGACCGCCAGGAAGTCGCGCGGGGAGGCCGCCATGTAGCGATCCAGGGCAGCGGCCTGCCAGGCGCGCAGCCTGCCAACGGGCGCGCGCCGGGTCGTCTCGCTCACTTGTCGGAGCCCTTACCGCCGTCGGAGAAAGGCCAGTTGCGCCCGTTCTTTCCCATCGAGTCGCGCAGTTCCCTGCAGGTGGGGCACACCGGGTACTGCGAGGCGTCGCGGGTGAGGGATCCAGACCTTGCCGCACAGGGCGACGACGGGCTGGCCCGTCACCATGGACGAGTTCGCCTTGTCCTTGCGCACGAAGTGGGCGAAGCGGTCGCCATCACCGTCGGTGCGCTCTTTGCGCGTCTCGGTACGCTCCAGCAGGCCGGTCGAGGACGCGGTGGAGGGGACCGGAGGGCGCGGAAGGGCCGGTGGGTTCGTCGAGGGCATTACGCATGGGGTCCATTGTACGACCCTGTAGGTGCTTCCAACGGGTGGCAGGCGGCGTACGCGGGAGCGCACACGCGTCACGATAAGGCCCCGACCTCGCGTTGGCGAGGCCGGGGCGAGCGGACGATGGGGAAAACCTATCTCACAGGTGTTCCTTCTCCCAGACTTCCTTGTAGAAGTCCGCGAGCTCGAGCTGGAGGCGGCGGCCCTCGTCGAGGAGCACGGTGACGTCGGGGATGGTGCTGGAGGATGGACGCAGGGCCAGCGCTGGGTGACGCCGCCCTCGATCATGGCCTTGACCGCGTCTGCCTTGCCTTCACCCGTGGCGATGAAGATGTGGGCGCGCGAGTCCATGATCGTGCCCAGGCCCCTGGGTCACGCAGTGCGTGGGGACCTGGTCGATGTCGCCGTCGAAGAAGCGGGCGTTGTCGCGGCGGGTCTGCTCGGTCAGGACGCCCACGTGGGTGCGCGAGGCCAGGGTGCCGCCGGGCTCGTTGAAGCCGATGTGGCCGTCCGCTGCCGATGCCGAGGACCTGGATGTCGATGCCGCCGTCGGCCTTGATGGCCTCGTCGTAGGCGGCAGCGCCGGCCTCGAGGTCATCGCACCAGCCGTCGGGGCCGTGTGCCGCACCCTCGGGCATGTCGACGAGGTCGACGAGGTTGCGGTGGATGAAGTTCGCGTAGCCCTCGTAGTGGTCGCGGGGCAGGCCCACGTACTCGTCGAGGTTGTAGGAACGAACCTGGGCAAAGGAGATCTGACCGGCCTCGTAGCGGCGCACGAGCTCTGCGTAGAGCTTCAGCGGCGAGGAGCCGGTGGCCAGGCCGAGCACGAAGTTCGGCTTAGCGCGGTACACCTCGAGGATGCGGTCCGCTGCGAGGGATGCGATCTGATCTTCGTCGTTGAAAATTCCAATTCTCATGTGTTTAACCTTACACGCCGACGATCTGATTTGTCAGACGAATCGATGAAGATTTTGTCGAAAGATGTGTGAGCTGCGTTATCCGCGCAGGGCAGCGACGATCCGCTCGACCTCCGCCCGATCGGTTCCCGGAGGTCCCCGGGGCGCGCATGTGGACCTCCGATGCACCCGAGGCCGCCACGACCTCGGCGACGTTGTGGGCGCGCAGGCCGCCCGAGACGAGGATGATGATGTCGTCTCCCCGCGCTCCACGAGGCGAGCGAGCGCATCCCGGCTGAGCGACCGCCGGATCACCCACCCGTCGTCAGCACGCGGTCGTACCCCGAGTTCCATGAGGACGTCCAGGCCCCCGATCCTGGTCGCACAACCTGGTCGAAGCCCACGGTGGAAAGGTCAGCGGCGCATCCTCGGCGGCATCGCGCAGGCGCGCGGCCGCGTCCACGTCGATGCTGTCCGTCGCGTGTCATAGACACCGACGACGAAAGCCGAGGCGCACCGGCGCCCCGCGACCCGATCGACGAGAGGGTGACGATATCGGAGGCGATGCGGTCGACCTCCTCGCGCGTATGGACGAAGTCCCCGGGCGCGGGCGCACGAGCACCTGAACGCCCGCCCGGCGGGGGCCACCTCGAGGGCGGCGGCCACCTCGTCGAACGCGGGCGTCAGGCCGCCGCACGACAGGTCGGTGCAGATCTCGATGCGATCCGCTCCCCCGTCGCGCGCGGCGCACGCCCGACGGCATCTTCCACGCAAATCTCCACGATCGTCACGGCTGCCACCTTCGTAGCACGTCGAGCCGCCCACGCGGGCGGCCAGGATCGCGGCACCCCAGCGTCCGCCCGCACCCCCGAGGGAGGCTCGGACGATCTCGGGAGCGTCGCGGAATGTCAGCATCGAGGCGAACTCCGCGCGCAGCGGCGCCAGCAGGTTCTCCCCGCGTGCGACAGGCCCGCCGCCGATGATGATGCGCTCGACGTCGACGGTGAGCGTCATGTGGGTGAGGGACAGGGCGAGTGCACGAACCGCGGTGTCTCCACACCTCGGTCGCGACCGGGTCGGTACCGATGCCGGCTTCGATAGCCTTTGGCGCCGATGTCCTCGCCGGTCGCCTGCTCGTAGCGCCGCGCGATGCCCTTCGCCGAGGCGTAGACCTCCAGGCAGCCCCGCGATCCGCAGCGGCAGGACTCGCCGCCGGGGAAGACGGGCGCATGCCCGACCTCGCCGGCGCTGAAACGTCGCACCGCTCCACAGGCTGTCCCCGAGCATGAGGGCCACGGAGATGCCGGTGCCGATGGGCATCATCGAGGAAGGACGAGGCCCGCGGCCCGCACCCGAGGAGCCCCTCGGCCAGGCCGGCGGCGCGCCCGTCATGCATGAGGGCGGCCGGCACGCCCGTGGCCTCCTCGACCGCGCGGGCCAGCTGGACGCCGCGCAGCTCGAGGTTCGCCGCGTACACGACGGTCCCCTCGCCTCATCGACGAGGCCGGGGCAGATCAGGCCGAAAACCGACCAGTCCCGGATAGTCGCTCGCCAGGCGCGCGCCGATGCGTCCCGACCTGCGCGGCCACGGCCTCACGGTCCGTCGGGCTCGTTGCCCTGGGTGAGGATCGTGCCTGCTTCATCGACGATCATCCACTTGATGGATGTGCCGCCGATGTCGATGCCCGCGAATACCGGGCCGGAGGAATCCTTGACGGCGCTCATGGGCACGACGACCTGTGAGCATGCAGATCGGGATCTGCCATATCCGGATCGAAGGGGAACATCGGGCGCTCAATCTTGTGGTGACCGAGGCGGATGAGGTCCTGATCGACGCCGCCGGGGGTCAGCGCCATGAGCCAGCCCTTCTGGGTCTCGTACAGGTCGGGCTCGAGGTAGCCGATCTTGACGACGACGACGTCGGCGGTCGTGATGTCAACGCCGAGCAGCTCGAACTGGCTGTACATCGTGTACTGGTTGCGGTTCGTCGTGATGATGAAAGCGCAGGCCGCCCGTGCGCAGCAGCGCGGTGTGGCCGCCCATCGGGTCGTCGGCGAGGGCCTCGACCGTGGCGTGGACGGCGAGGGGCCCCGGGCTCGCGGGTGTCGATGTGTCCGCCGACCTCGAGGTCCACCTCGGCGCCGACGCCGGCCTCCCACGCGACGGCGGCCGCGGCCGGATCGATGATCGAGGCGTACACGACGTCGAGCGTGGCCTCCTGGACGGGCTTCCACTTCAGCAGGGCCGCGAGCGCGACCGTCACGTCGTCGGCGCCGCCCGGCACCCGGGATTGTCGCCGGAGTCGGAGATGAAGAAGGGCTTGGGGCCCTCCTCGGCGGCGGCCAGGCACTCTTCCATGGAGGCGACGGGCGCCACGAACTCGAAGCGGTCGTGCACGTCCCAGAAGTACTGGCCGATGCGCTCGGCCTGTTCCTTGACGAGCTCCGCGTCGTCACCCGTGACGACGACCGCGCCCTTGCAGCGCGGCTGGTCGGCCCACGCGAAGCCGATCCAGATCGCGGCGTCCAGGATGCCGTCCATCTCTTCGATGGGGATCGATCATCTTGTACAGGGACTTGGCGGGTCTCGATGCGGGTCGAGGTCTTCTCGCCCGGCAGCAGGACGGGGACGTGGACGAGGGCCTTGACGGGCTTGGGCTGGCCCGTTCAGGAGGCGCATGCCCAGGTTGTAGGCGGCACGACGACGCGACTCGAGGGCGTCCTCGTGGGGTGCGAGGCGGTAGCAGGTGAGGATGTCGCAGCCGTCGAAAGAGGTCCTGGGAGACGTTTCCGTGCAGGTCCATCGAGGCGCTGACCATGGGCTCCGGGGCCGATGACGCCGCGGATGGCGTTGATGAGGTCGCCCTTCGGCGTCGTCCATGCCCTGGACGCTCATGGCACCGTGGATGTCGAAGAAGAGGCCGTCGAGGGGGCCGGCGGCCGCGAGGCCCTCGAGGATCTCGGCCTTTCCAGGCGTCGTAGGCGCCGCGCTCGACGACGCCGCCGGGCAGGGCGCGCGAGTGCAGGACGGGGATCCACTCGATCTGGGTGGCCCAGTCCTCGTCGCGCCAGTAGAAGCGCTCCATCAGCTCCTCGCCGCGCGTGACGATGAAGTCGTCGGCGGTCGAGATGTAGGGGGTGAACGTCGAGGATTCGATGTGGATGCCGGCGACCGCGATGCGGGGCTTGGTCATGAGCGATTCTCCTTTGAGATCTTTTGAGGGGTGAGTGTCGAGAGGCCCCCAGAGCGCGGCTTCGCGCCCCTGATCGAGACGATTCGATCACGAGGTGTTCCATGATCGAGGGAGGCAGGGATTGGTGGAGTGCGGCGCGCACTCCGGCGGTGAAGGCGTCGACGGCGGAGAGTGCTCCACCGACGATGACTCCCTGGGGTGCCAGGAAGGACACGAGGTGGGCGACGCTGTGGCCCAGGAGGGTGCCCGCCTGGCGGATGGCCGTCGCAACTTCGGGGAATGCCGTCGCGTGCGGCGGCCAGAAGCTGTGCGTTGTTCTCATAGACGAGGCCCGGTGGCGGCCAGGTCTGCCCGGATCGAGTCGGCGGACGCGATCGTCTCGAGGCATCCGACGTTGCCGCACTTGCAGGGCGGCCCGCGGCCGCCTCGACGGGGATGTGCGAGATGTCCCCGGCCAGTCCGCCCTGGCCCCACTGCGGCACGCCGTCAACGAGGTAGGCGCCGCCGATGGCGGAGCCAGCCTTGACGTAGATGAGCGTGTCGATGGGGTGACACCCTTCGAGACGACGCCGGTAGACGGATTCGCCGATGGCTCCCGCGCGCGCGTCGTTTTCGATGAGGGCGGGCAGTCCGCACTGCTCGGTCACGGCCTCGGCGACGTTGATGCCGTCCCACCCGGGCATGCGGGCGGGGACGGATGACGCGCGAGCGCTCCGCGTCCACGGGGACCGGGAACCGCCAGGGCGAGGCCGCCCGACCCGCACGCCGGCAGCTTCTTCCTGGCGGAGACTTCCTCCATGACGGCGTCGAGCACCACCTGGGGACCTTCCGCGATGTCGATGAGGAGGCTCGAGGCGCGCGCCGACTCCGCGGGTGGGGTCCGTCAGGGCGACGAGGCCGTGGTGGGCTCCCAGCTCGACGAGGGCGAGTGCGCCCGACGCCCGTCGGAGGTGACGAGGCGACGCGCGCTGCGCCCGCCCGTGGAAACAGACTCGTTCCGCTTCCGACTATGACCCCCGCTTCGACGAGGCGCGAGACGGCGGCCGACACCGTTGATGGTGCGAGGCCCGTTTGCTTTGACAATCGCGGGCCTGGTGTCCGCTTGACCGGACCCAATCAGCGTCAGGACGGTCTCATCGACATCATGCGTGGCCATGACACCTCCTCCAGTACGATATGCAGTAACTACAACGTTACACCGCGCTCATCGTTGAGAACACGATTAATTATGCCCCATCGAAGAAAGTTTCGACACTTCTTTCGCCAAAATATCTTGTTATTTTTTTCGTAACATTCCACATTTTTGGCCAAAAGTGGCAACATTCGGCCGACAAAGCTGTCATATGATGAATGTCATCTGGCAGGGTCGTCATCCGTCAGTGTCCCCTGATCAACGTTGATTTGGAGCAGTCATGAACCTCAGTAAGAAGCGGTGGATCGCCACCGGAGCGGCGCTCGCAATGGTCGCCACTCTGGGTCTGTCCGCCTGTGGTGGCAGCAACCGCGCGGCCACCTCGGAAACCGGAAAGAACGAGGTCACGATGGCCTCGCGTACCCCGAACTGGATCTTCCCGGTCTCCGCCAAGGGCTACACGCAGGGCGAAAACGGCCAGTTCATCCAGGCGATGTACCGTCCCGCTCTTCGCCTACAAGTCCACCTCCGACACCCCCTACAAGATCAACCTCCCCAAGTCCCTGGGCACGGTCCCCGAGGTCTCTGAGGACGGCCTGACCTACACCATCAAGCTGCGCGACGACGCCAAGTGGTCCGACGGCACGCCCGTCACCACCCGCGACGTCGAGTTCTGGTGGAACCTCGTCACCAACAACAAGGACGAGTGGGCCTCCTACAAGAAGGGCTTCTTCCCCGACGGTGCCGATCTGAAGATCATCGACGAGCACACCTTCTCGATCACCACCGAGACGAAGTTCGCCCCGGCCTGGTTCATTGACAACCAGATCAACAAGGTCGCCCTGCTCCCCCAGCACGCCTGGGACAAGACCAGCGCCGACGAGGCCGTCTCCGACCTCGACCGCACCCCCGAGGGCGCGCAGGCAGGTCTTCGCCTACCTGCAGGGCGAGGCCAAGAACCTGTCCACCTACGCCACCAACCCGCTGTGGCAGACGGTGAACGGCCCCTGGAAGCTCTCCGCCTTCACCCCCGACCAGGGCCTCGACGCTCGTCCCCAACGAGAACTACTGGGGCGAGGACAAGCCCAAGATCGACAAGCTGATCTACAAGGCCTTCACGGGTGACGACGCCGAGTTCAACTCCGTGCGCTCGGGCGCCATCGACTTCGGCTACATCCCGGCTGCGCAGTACAACCAGCGCAAGGCCGTCGAGGACAAGGGCTACAACGTCTTCCTGTGGCCCGGCAACTCCATCACCTACCTGGCCCTGAACTTCGCACCCCAGGCCCCCGGCTCGAAGTTCATCAACCAGAAGTACATCCGCCAGGCCATGCAGCAGCTCATCGACCAGCCGACCCTGTCTGAGAAGATCTGGTCCGGCACCGCTTCCCCGACCTGTGGCCCCGTCCCCGATGGCCGCTGAGAAGACCGGCACCACCGAGGGCTGCGTCTACAAGTTCGATCCGGACGCCGCCAAGAAGCTCCTCGAGGACCACGGCTGGAAGGTCGTGCCCCGACGGCGCCACCACCTGCGAGAACCCCGGCACCGGCGACAACCAGTGCGGCGAGGGCATCGCGGCCGGCGACGCGCTGAGCTTCAAGCTCGTCTCCCAGTCGGGCTTCGTCTCCACGCACCAGATGTTCGAGGAGATCATCTCCCAGTTCGGCAAGCTCGGCATCAAGATCGACATGAGCGAGGTCCCCGACTCGGTCGGCGCCTCGCAGGCATGCGACGACGAGACCCCCTGCACCTGGGACCTGTCCTTCTTCGGATCCCAGACCTCGTGGGGCTTCCCCGATCTACGCCTCCGGCGAGCGCCTCTTCGCCACTGACGCTCCCGTCAACCTCGGCCAGTACTCCAACCCCGAGGCCGACAAGCTCATCGAAGAGTCGACCCGCTCCTCCGAGCCCGACGCCCTCCAGGCATACAACGACTACCTCGCGGAGGACCTCCCCGTTCTGTGGATGCCCAACCCGTACTACCAGATCACCGCGGTGAAGAAGACGCTCGACCTGGGCGAACTCGACGCCACCGGCGACACCTGGCCCGAGGATTGGTCGTGGTCGACCGAAGGTAAGTAAACCTTCGCCTTGACGCCTCACGGGGCAGGCGCCCGCACCCGCACATGCGGGCGCCTGCCCCCTTACTGTGGAGTTCGCAATGATCCAATTCATCCTCAAACGCCTCGGCCAGGCAGTCGTCGTTGTCTTCCTGGTCACCATCATCACCTTCATCCTCCTCCAGTCCCAGCCGGGCGGCGCAGCCCGAGCAGCACTCGGTAAGGATGCGACCCAAGAACAGCTCGCGGCCTTCGACCACGAAAATGGTTACGACAAGCCCATCCTCGAGCAATACAAAATCTACGTCACCAAAATTGCGCACGGCGACTTCGGCTACTCCTACCAGCACAACCAGTCCGTCAACGACCTGCTGGCAGCCCGCCTGCCGCGCACCATCTTCCTCTCCCTGCTCTCCACCATCCTGGCCCTCATCATCGCGGTTCCCCTGGGCGTGTGGCAGGCGGTGAAGAGAAACAAGGCCCCCGACTACATCGTGACGATTGCGTGTCTGCTGGCCTACTCGACGCCGATCTTCTTCGCGGGCCTCCTGCTGATCGTCCTCTTCTCCCAGGTGTGGCCGATCCTGCCCAACGATGCGCCACAGGGCGAGGACCCTCGTCGGTCATGTGGGAGCAGTGGGATCACCTGATCCTGCCCGTGTGCGCCCTCTCGATCGGCACGATCGCCGCCTACGCGCGCTACGTGCGCTCCTCCATGGTGGACAACCTCAACGAGCAGTACGTGCGCACCGCTCGCGCGAAGGGCCTGTCGGAGTTCCGCGTCGTCTTCGTGCACACACTGCGCAACGCCATGTTCCCCGTCATCACGATGATCGGCCTGTACATCCCCGCGATGTTCTGTGGCGCCCTGGTCATCGAGACGCTCTTCAACTTCAACGGCATGGGCTACCTGTACTACCAGGCGACCGGCAGGCGCGACTACCCGATCCTCCTCGGCGTCGCCCTCATCGTCTCCTTCGCGACCGTCATCGGCGCGCTCCTGGCAGACTTCCTCTACGCCCTCGCTGATCCCCGCATCCGACTGGCAGGACGCGCCAAATGACCACAGCAACCGCACCCATCGCCGCGCCAGCGAAGGCGCGCACCGCCCGCAAGTCGACGAAGCTGCAGGGCCTGCAGGTCTTCATGGAGAACAAGCTCGCCGTCTTCGGCGTGTGCATGCTCCTGATCCTGCTGGCATTCTCGTTCATCGGCCCCATGTTCTACGTGACCGACCAGGTTCACACCGACCTATGAACTCGGCGCTGCCTCCCTCCGCCGAGCACCCGCTCGGCACGGACATGGTCGGCTACGACCAGCTCGGCCGCCTCATGAAGGGCGGACAGACCTCGATCATCGTCGGCCTGTTCGCCGGCATCTTCGCTACCACGATCGGCACCCTGTACGGCGCGATCGCGGGCTTCGTCGGGGGCTGGATCGACGCGATCATGATGCGCATCGTTGACGCGCTCATGTCCGTGCCCGTCCTGTTCCTCTTCATGCTGATCGCGACGATGATCCCCCCGACGGTCCCCGTCCTCATCATCATCATGTCGGCCCTGTCCTGGCTGGGCACGTCCCGATTGATTCGAGGCGAGGCCCTGTCCCTGCGCACGCGCGAGTACGTCGTCGCGATGCGCGGCATGGGCGGCTCGATGCCCCGAGCGATCCGCACGCACATCGTGCGCAACACGATCGGCACCGTCATCGTCAACGCGACCTTCCAGGTCGCCGACGCCGTCCTCTACGTCGCCTACCTGTCGTTCCTCGGCCTGGGCGCGCAGCCTCCCGCCACTGACTGGGGAGCCATGCTCTCCAACAGCCAGTCGCACGTCTACTCGGGCAACTGGTGGCTGCTCTACCCGCCGGGCGTCCTCATCATCCTCCTGGTCCTGTCGTTCAACTTCATCGGCGACGGCCTGCGTGACGCCTTCGAAGTTCGACTGCGCAAGAGGTGAGCACTGAACTATGAACACTCCACTCCTTCAGATCAAAGATCTGCACACCGACATTGAGATCCGCTCCGGCGTGGTCCGCGCCCTCTCCGGCGTCGACCTGCACGTGAACCCCGGGCGAGACCCTGGGCATCGTGGGCGAGTCCGGCTCCGGCAAGACCATGACCGCCCTGTCCCTCATGGGTCTGCTGCCCCAGGGCGGCAAGGTCTCCTCCGGCTCGATCATCCTCGACGGCCAGGACCTGACGAAAGATGCCGCTGCACGTGAAGCGCAAGCTGCGCGGCACCAAGGTCGGCATGATCTTCCAGGATCCGCTCACCTCTCTGAACCCGACCATGAAGATCGGCCTTCAGGTGTGCGAGCCGCTGCGCGTGCACGAGAAGCTCTCGAAGAAGGAGCCCCTCGAGCGCGCCGTCGAGATCCTCAAGCGCGTCGGCATGCCTCGCCCCGAGGTGGTCATCAACAACTACCCGCACCAGCTCTCGGGCGGTATGCGCCAGCGCGTCATGATCGCCATGGCCCTCGTGTGCAAGCCGCGCATCCTCATCGCGGACGAGCCGACGACGGCCCTGGACGTGACGACGCAGATGCAGATCCTCGACCTCATCGACGAGCTGCGCGACGAGTACAAGATGGGCGTCATCCTCATCACCCACGACCTGGGTGTTGTTGCCGGTCACACCGATCGCGTCGCCGTCATGTACGCCGGCCGCATCGTCGAGACCGCCCCGACGAAGACGCTGTTCACCGAGCCGAAGCACCGCTACACGAGCTCGCTCATGGCGGCTCTGCCCGAGCGCGCCCTCGCGGCCGGCACCAAGCTCTTCTCGATCCCCGGGCGCTCCCCCGTCGCTGACCAACCTGCCCGGTGGGCTGCCGCTTCGCGGCCCGCTGCCTGTGGGCCACCGACGAGTGCCGCGCCGGCTACCCGGACCTGCGCGGCGACGAGACCCACACCTTCTCCTGCTTCCACCCGGTTCAGGAGGGCGACGAGTCCCCCGCGGTCCTCCAGGCCATGATGGATTCCGGCAAGGCCGAGGACGCGGTCGATGCCACCGGGCAGATCTCCCACGAGGTACTCCTCGACGTCAAGGAGGCCTCGCGCGAGTACGAGTCGTCCGGATCGGGCTTCTTCAAGCGCGAAAAGGGCGTCGTCTCCGCCGTCGACCGCGTCTCCATCACGGTGAAGAAGGGCGAGACCTACGGCCTCGTCGGCGAGTCCGGCTGCGGCAAGTCCACCGTGGGCCGCCTCATCGCCGGCCTCGAGCCGCCCCTCGGGCGGCGCCATCGAGCTCGATGGACGCGACCTGGCCACGCTCAAGGGACGCGACGCCGTACGCATCCACCGCGACGTGCAGATGATGTTCCAGGACTCCTACGCGGCGATGGACCCGCGCATGCGCATCGACCAGATCCTGGCCGAGCCCATGAGCATCCAGAAGACCGGCAACGCTCGCCAGATCGCCGAGCGCATCATGGAGATCCTCGAGCAGGTCGGCCTGACCGAGGAGATCCTGGACCGCTACCCGCACGAGTTCTCGGGCGGACAGCTCCAGCGCATCGGCTTCGCCCGCTCGCTGACCCTGGCACCCGACCTGATCGTGGCGGACGAGCCCGTCTCCGCACTGGACGTCTCCGTCCAGGCGCAGGTCCTCAACCTCATGAAGGACCTGCAGCAGGAGCTGGGCCTGTCCTACCTGTTCATCAGCCACGACCTGGCGGTCGTCCAGTACATGGCGGACCGTATCGGCGTCATGTACCTGGGCCGCATCGTCGAGGAGGGCCCCGGCTCACGAGGTCGTCAAGAACCCGAAGCACCCCTACACGAAGGCGCTCATCGACTCGATCCCCGTGCCCGACCCCGAGTTCCAGCACGACGAGAGTGCCATCAAGCTCACCGGCGAACCGCCGAGCGCCGTCAACCCGCCCGAGGGTTGCCGCTTTCCGCCCGCGCTGCCCGTTCGCTGGGCGAGGAGTGCAAGGTGCAGCCCATGCTCACGGATGAGACGCACCGCGTGGCCTGCCACCACCCGCTCCTGTCGCTGAGCGTGAAGGAAAAGGTGGACGCCTGACACATACGTTCATGCGAACTCCAAGCGGTGCCCCCGGCCCGTCATCAGCCGGGGGCACGTCGCGGGCAGACACGATGCGCTCACGGCCACGACCGCGGCCGGGGCGCCACTGCCCATCGCGGCGGCATCATGGCCACAAAGACGCGTGTGGGGCGCGACCACGCGGTCACGCCCCACACGCTTCGCTGTCGTCAGCGCGTCACTTGGAGACGGCCTTCTTCAGCGTGGAGCCAGCGGAGAGCTTGACGCCGTAGCCAGCGGGGAATCTTGATCTCTTCGCCGGTGCGCGGGGTTGCGGCCGGTGCGGGCGGCGCGCTCAACACGCTCGACGGAGAGCAGGCCGGTCACCTTGACGGCCTCGCCCTTAGCCAGGGACTCAACGAGGACGGCCTGGAAGGCGGCCAGGGCCTCGTCGGCCTTCGCCTTGGTCAGGTCGGCGCGTTCGGCAATCTGAGCGACAAGCTCGGTACGGTTCACGGACATTGAGAAACCTCATTCCTGTTCGTTCTTGGTTACCACTTTCGTGGCCACGAATGACACACTACGAAATCTTCTGACGATTTTCGCCGACTTTAGGGCCAGATTTCGCGGATTTCACGAAAAATTCTCGATTTTTTTGCTCAAAAACCGTCCAATTCTGTGCATCGAGATCACTCAAACTTGCCAGGGTGTTCAGTCATTCCCGACGGCACCCGCAAACACGCGATCACCGGCATGTTTCTCGGTAACGGCAGACCTCCCCGACAACCCGATCGCGATGCGCCCTCTCATAACGCCTGACAAACATCGAGTGTCGACCACCCCCCGAGCGCATCCCGAACATCCCCCAACCCCCGGCCTCATCGTTCACCCGCAAAGCGACGACTGCAGGCCAACGACGGGCGACGACTCAATCAGACCACCCTTCACGACCATCGGCGGAGGGACACAGCGCGACATTTCAGCGCCCACCTCCAACAATCTGGCCGCACCCCGTGACGCCAGCCACGACGCACGCAGATACAAGATATAACTCGCCACACTTTTCTAAATAACTCGTAAAATCATGCATGCCCGATCACAGAGAATGGATGCGTCCCTAACACCACTTGGATAAAGGTCCAGGAGACACAGATGGCATCAAGCCCCTCGTCCGCTCCCCATCCCCGTCGATCAAGTTCCTCCCTTTGGGAAAACTCACCATTCTCGGCATTCAGCACGTCCTCGCGTTCTACGCGGGCGCCGTGGTCGTCCCGCTCGTCATCGCCTCCGGACTCGGGACTCGATAATCACACGCTGGTCCACCTCATCAACGCCGACCTGCTCACCTGTGGCATCGCCACCATCATCCAGTCGGCTGGCATCGGCCGATTCATCGGCGTGAAGCTCCCCGCTCATTCAGGGCGTCACCTTCACCGCCGTCTCCCCCACTCATCGCAATCGGCGCGGCGGCCACGCCCCCCGGCGCAGACCCCGAGGACCGGCCTGGCCACCATGTACGGCTCCATCATCGCCGTCGGCCTCATCGTCTTCCTGGTCGCCCCTTCTTCGCCAAGCTCCTGCGCTTTCTTCCCGCCCGATCGTCACGGGCACCCTGCTGACGGTCATGGGGCACGACCCTGCTGTCCGTCTCCGCCGGCGACATCGTCGCCTGGGCCGACAAGGCCACCGACGACGCCGCCAAGACAACGCTCAACCTACGAGGGTCTCGGCCTCGCATTCGGCACGATCGCCATCATCATCATCATTCAGCGCCTCTTCAAAGGGCTTCATGGGAACGCTCTCCGTCCTCCTCGCGCTGCTGATCATGACGGCCGTCGCCTTCGCGACGGGCAAGACCGACTTCTCCGGCGTCGGCGAGGCCAGCTGGGTCGCTATCACGACGCCCTTCTACTTCGGCATCCCGAAGTTCTCGCTGACCGCCATCATCGCGATGATCATCGTCATGGCGGTGACCGCCGTGGAGACCACCGGGCGACGTCTTCGCGACCGGTGAGGTCGTGGGCAAGCGCATCGCCCCGCGCGACATCGCCAACGCCCTGCGCGCCGACGGCCTGTCGACCCTGCTGGGCGGCGTCCTCAACTCCTTCCCCTACACCTGCTTCGCGCAGAACGTCGGCCTGGTGCGCCTGACCCGCGTGAAGTCCCGCTGGGTCGTCACCGCCAGCGGCGTCTTCATGATCATCCTCGGCCTGCTGCCCAAGGCGGCAGCCATCGTCGCGGCGATTCCCGCAGCCCGTCATCGGCGGCGCCTCGCTGGCGATGTTCGCCAACGTCGCCGTCGTCGGGCATCCAGACCCTGTCGAAGGTGGACCTGCGCGACAACCGCAACGCGGTCATCGTCTCCACGTCGATCGGCCTGGCCCTCCTGGTGACCCTCAAGCCCGGGCATCGTCACGGTCATGCCCTCCTGGCTGCAGATCATCTTCGGCTCCGGCGTGACGATCGGCTCGCTGACGGCCATCATCCTGAACCTCCTGTTCTTCCACATCGGGACGCCCCGCCTCGCCGGACGTGGCCGTGGTGGACGGCAAAGAAGATCAACCTGGACGACGTCAACGCGATGGATCGACGACCAGTTCGTCGTCACGTTCTCGCAGATGTTCTACGACGCAGACGTGGCCGGCCGAGCGCGCCTGGGAGTCGCGTCCCTTCGCGTCCGTGTCCGAGCTGCGTTCCTCCTTCGAGGACGCGGTCCTGTCGGCGACGCCCGCAGGAGGCCGAGGAGCTCATCGCCTCGTACGCGGACGTCGTTTCCCTGGTCCTCGACGGCGCGGGCGACGAGCAGGCGCTAGCGGACACCTCGAATCTGTCCGTCGGGCGAGCTGACGGACTGAGGAGGCCGAGGAGCTGCGCGCTCTGGGCAGCCGCCTACCGCAGAAGTTCGGCCGCCCGCTGGTCATCTGCGTGGATAACGTGGTGGACCGCAAGCACCTGCTGTCCTCGGGCTGGCGTCGCGTCGAGCACTCCCCGCCCGCGAGGCTCGCTTCGCGCTCGGCGAGGTCATCGACATCGCCGACCTGCGTTTCGATCAGCTGGTCGCCGACGCAAACCCCATGCGCGCCGCGTGGGACGCGGGGGTCGAGCGCTTCTAAGCTCGCTCGCCCCTTCACCGACGAGGCCGGGGCGCGTTGGGTTCTCTCGTGGAGCCCGGCGCGCCCCGGCTCTTTCACGCACCAGAACTCGTCGTCGGCACTATTCACCCGGGCGATCTGCAGTGTGGGCGTCCCAAGACCCCAAGCAGCGATGTTGACGCCAGTTAACAGGGCAGCCTATGAGGGTCGGTCACGCCGCAGCAAAACCCGCATCAAAAGCCCCTCAGTGCGCGCAGCGCCCCACAAAGTCGCATGCAATTCCACAACACAAGTGACACGGCGACACGTACTGAGACGGACGAACAAGATCGTTGACGGGAATTGCATGCGGAATTGCTGGAGGAGCGCCGTGATGGGGAATTGCGCCACGCAGGGCGGCGACACGCCGTGAGAGGGCTTCGCGTGGCGCAAAACCCCTCAGCACCACCACCTCAGACGCCACCGAAGGCGCCACCGAAGGCGCCGGGCATCAACGAACTGGATGAGAACGACGATCTGGATGGGTTATCGGCTTCCGGATAGGGAAAATAACCTATCCAGATGTTCCGTTCCTATCCAGAAGACAACTTCCTATCCAGAACAGGTGAGGCTCAGCGGGCGACCACAAAGATCGCACCACTGCCAGGCGCGGCTCCACACAATCGCACGTCATTCGACTGCATGAACATTCAACAACATCCAGAAACGTTGCAATTCCAACGATCACAATTCAAGCTTTGAATCAGTCGCGGGGGAATTACGTGCGACATTGGTGGGCGCTGGGAAACACATCCGAAGCAGCGGCGGTCCCTACAGCGCAGACTCCTCACCACACTCAGTACCACAGGCCACACAACACGCACTCCGCCGTAGAAAACCCACAGCGCAGGCGCCGCCGCACAAACTCAGCGGGACAAACTGCGCCGCACCCCCGCACCCCCGCAGCCACCACGCCAACGCCATGTAGCACTCGCTCACGGTTCCACATAAGCCTCCCGGGTACAGATACGCCGAGGGGCCGACCTGGCGGTCGGCCCCTCGACATATCCCATCAACACAGTGCGAGTTCTCCCAGATGACTCCTCATGATTCATCTCGTCGGCGTGACCGGCCACTGTGGCCCGTGCCGTATTCCCTTGTACGACCTCTACTGTAGGGAGCCAACCTTGTGGGGAGCCCACAGGCAGCCTGGGAATTCCCTGGGACTTTACATCCGGGCGTCGACGCGCCACGACCGCCGTGCTTTGCCCGCGCCCCCGGACGCATGTCCGGGGAGCGCGCGGCTCATCAACGCAGTGGGCACCAGGCCCGCGCGTGGGCCGCTAGCTCAGCCACTGACCAGAGTCGGCGAATCGGTACCAGGTCCAGCCGATCCAGTGCCCGCCGGTGTACATCGCGCCGGTGTCGGTGCTCAGGTAGTACCAGGCGCCGCCCTCCTGGAGCCAGCCAGTCGCCATGGCGCCACTGCCGGGGGTCAGGTAGTACCAGGAGACGCCAAGCTGTAGCCAGCCCATCACCATCGCGCCGGAGTCGGTGCTCAGGTAGTACCAGGAGCCACCGTCCCTGACCCAGCCCGTGGTCAACGCGCCACTGGGAGCCATGTAGTACCAGGCAGAACCATCCCACACCCAACCAGTCGCCATCGCGCCACCGGCAGGGCTCAGGTAATACCACGTCAGCCCATCAAGCAGCCAACCCGTCACCATACGGCCCGTCGCGGGGTCCAGATAGTACCAGGAAGCCCCATCCTGACCCACCCACTCACCTGAGCGCCCGAGGCATCATGGAAGAACCAGAAGCCATCTTCGCTTGCCCAGCCGGTACGCATGTAGCCGCGAGAGTCAAAGCGGTAGATCGAGTGACCGATCTGCACCGCCTGGCCAACCGGGTAGGTGCCATCCGCGTACCGGTACCACCAGCCGACAGAGTCGCTCACCCACTGGCCGTCCTGCGGGGCGGGAGCCGGATCGGGCTCAGGCGCGGGCGTCGGATCCGGGCTCGGCGCAGGCGTCGGATCGCCCTGAACGTGCACCTCCTGCACGGCACGGTTGGTACCCCAGTCCCAAGCAAACACATAGGGGCCGGCCGGAACCTCGCCCTCGTTCCCCTGCTCCGCCCAGGCGCTGGCGGCCTCTGAGACGGGGATGTCGAAGTGGTAGCGGTGCGTGCCGTCGGCCTGAATCTCTCCATCGTCCTCGACGAGCTTGCGGAAATAGTAGACCGAGTCGGGGCTCACGGAGAAGTCGATGGCCGCCACGGGCGACGAGATCTGTGACGTCGAAGGACACCGTTCGGGCATCGCCCTCGCCGCTCACCGTCATGTTGAAAATGACGGGAGCCTTCGTGTCCAGCGTGAACTCGTAGCTCATCTGGTGCGTCTGGGAGGAGGGCCCGTCCGTCGCGGCCTCGATCGACAGCGTGTAGCGGCCGTCGGGCAGGGCGTTGCCGGACTGGTCGTAGCCGTCGAAGACGGGGTCCTCACCGGAGAACTCACCCGGCTTCGTCCAGCCGGACTCGAGGTCGTACAGGGACTTGCGCACGCGGTTGATCGTGTAGGAGCGCACGGACTGCCCCGCAGAGTTGCGGTAGGTCAGCGTCATTGAGGGGACTGAGCGCAGCATACCGGTCATCGGAAGGACCGTGTTGGGTGCTTCTGCCCACGGGGCGCGCGACATGATGAGACGCTGCGTGTTGATCGTGGTGACCAGCGTCAGATCCCTGCTGTTCCGACATCGGGTTCAGCGAACCCAGCGGGATAGACGAGTGGGCGTTGACCAGCGCGGAACGGTAGACGTGCACGGGCGTCGTCTCGTTGTCCGACCACTTGCCGTCGAAGACGCTGGGGGCGCCCCAGGAGCCGTAGAAGCCCAGGTAGGGCACGGTCAGGCTCGGGGTCTCGTCACCGCTGGTGAAGGTGACGGCTCCGTCGACGAAGGTTCCCTTGGGGTGTTCTGCGCGGCGAAGGCCGCGAACTCAGCCTCTGGGGTCACCGCGACGGTCACGGTCGCGTTCGAATTCGCGGGGACCGTGACCTGCTGGGTGCCCCCGGCCTCGGCGAGGCCATCCCCGGTGAAGGTCAGGAGATGCCCTGCCCCGCCCAGTTCTGCGAGTGCTCGGCGAAGAGCCCCTCCTCGACCATCTCGGAGAGCGCTTGGCCGCCGAGCGTGTAGGTGTGGGCGGCGTCGGAGAGGTTGGTCAGGCGCACTTGGAAGGTCCAGCCCGTCGTTCCGTCGCCGAGGTCGGCCTTGGGTCGGGAGGGATCGGCGGCGCCCACGACGCTCGGGTAGACGGTCGCGGTGGTGGCGGCCAGCGCGTCGACGGCGCCCGCACCGACCTTGCGCGGCGAGTAGTAGGTGCCGTCCCCCAGCTCAAGGTCGATAAGTGGGTGGGCGGTTCCCATGAGGAGGTTGGTGACGAGCGCATTCTTGTCCGTCGCGCTCATGGCGGAGAAGGCGGGGTCGGCCGCAAGACGCTGGCGCACGAGGGCACTGATGCCGGCGACCTGCGGGAGGCCATCGACGTGCCCGACAGGCGCTGGTACTGGTTGCCGAGGTAGGCGGACATGATGTCACCGCCGGGGGCCGCGATTTCGGGCTTGAGCCTCAGGTCGGGGGTCACGCCCCATGCGGAGAACTCCGAGGCCGTCGGATTGTTCGAGGCCAGCACGATGCCGGAGTGGGTGACGCTCAGGGTACACGTCCGCGCCGTTGGCTGCGGACGGGGCTTGGCGGATCGCCTCGCCGTCCTTCTTGGTGATGGTGACGGTCGGCATCGTGGTGGTGGCGCCCAGGATCGACTGGTAGGGCGAGTCGGACTCGTCGGTGTCGGCGATCGCGAGGGGCTGCGGGCGTTGACGGGAATCCCGTCAGGGTACGAGGCCTTGAGCTCGTCGGTCATCGCCGTGCCGGTCCGGGTGTCGGTGCCTCCCTTGTCTTCGAGGACGATCGCGTCGGCGAGACTCAGCCGGTTGGTGCCCGCGTACTTGTCGAGCTCGTCGCCCCTCGCCGGCGCCCGCGTCGACGACGCGGTAGCTCTTCTCGGGAATGTCGCGCAGGCCGGGCACGGCTTGGCCCTGACCGTCCAGGGCGGTGCGGTAGGCGATTGTCCGGTCGCCCAGGCTCACGTAGGACAGGGCTTCCTGGTTGTCGACCGACGCGACGGCCAGGGTGGATTGGTAGGGAGGCGGGCTCGCCGAGCGTTCCCGTGTCGGGGTCGGTCGCGAAGGGCTTGTTCTGGCCGCTGTTGTTGCCGTAGGCGTTGGAGAAGGCGTTACCGGCCGCGGCGTTGACGGTGATGCCCGCGTCGGTGAGTTTCTCGTAGACTCCGGCGAAGATGCTACCGGCGTCGCTGCTCATGCCCGCGTCGTCTCCGAGTGAGATATTGATGACGTCGGGTTTGATGACGAGGGCGTCATCGAGGGCCGCCAGCAGCGCGCTGTCGGACATGACGCCGTCCGCGTCGTGGACGACCTTGGCGACGATGATCTGCGCGTTCGGGGCGGTTCCTCGGACTTCTCCTCCGTTGGCGGCCGCGATGGCGGCCACGTGCGTGCCGTGCGACATGTCTTTGGTGGAGGTCGGCACGACGGTCGCGTCGTTGTCGGCGTAGTCGTAGGCGAAGGGATCTTGCTGTTGATGTACGTACCGGCACTGCCGTGCGGGAGTGTGCCCGCGAGGGCCTGGGCGTCGGCCTGGCTCATGCGCACGTCGACACCGTCCATCGAGCCGGAGAAGGCGTCATGGTCCGTCTGCAGGCCCGAGTCGATGACCTCGATGACCTGACCGTCGCCCTTCTGGGTGGTCTGGTTCGCGCGGGTCATCGCCAGGGACGAGGCATTGGCGAGGACGGGTGCGCCGCTTCCCTCGGCGGCGGTCTCCATCGGCTTGTGGGTGCCCCTCAATGAACGCCGCCTTGACGCCCCTCGACCCTGTTGAATCGCGGGAGGGCCGATGCGGGGGCCCTCGATGGCGAAGCCGTCGAGCGCGTGGGTGTAGTCGCGCACGGTGGTGACCTGCGCGCCGGGGACGACCCCTCGACGGCGGCGGCGATACGTGCCCTCATCGCGTCGTGCGCTCTGCGTGGACGGGCCGAAGGTGCGCATTCCGACGGTGCCGTCCGCGAGCTGAACGATGATCGTTGTCGGGGTGTCGCTGGACGAGGCCGGGGCCGGGCGCGCGGGGTGGCTGGGGCCGGCCCCTGCCCCCCGCCGGTCGCGAGCGCGGCCGGGGCGGCAAGGGTGGTCGCGGCGAGGGAGAGCGCGAGGGAGAGCGCGAGCGCCGACGGTGGTCGATGGGTCATCTGAGTCTCACTTCATTGACGACTATGGAATACAAGCCAGGCGCTGGAGGCGCCACCACAATTATGAGTACCCTCTCCCACTTGTGCAGTATGCCTGTCGAGAAGCCATCGGTTGACGCGCCGCCGCCCGATTCACGCCTGACGCTGATTCCGGCGCTGACCGCTCGAAGTCGACGGAGTCGACCGGGCCCCAGAGCAGAGACGCCGAGGGCCGACCTGGCGGTCGGCCCCTCGGCGTATCCCATCAACACAGTGCAGTACTCCCGGATGACCCTCAGTAGTGTCTCGTCGGCAGGTCCCGGGCCCGCGTGGCCCGTGCCGTATTCCCTTGTGATGACACCTACTGTAGGGGCGTTCCTTGGGGTTTACTGAAACGACCCTGTGAAAACGCTGGGATTTTCGTGGCCCGGGCGGCTAGCGGATCCACTGGCCGTTGTCGGCGAAGGTGTACCAGCGCCATCCGATCCACACGCGGCCGGTGACCATGGCCCCGCTGCCGGGCCTCAGGTAGTACCAGGAATCGCCGTCCTTGAGCCAGCCGGTGACCATGGCGCCGGAGGCGGGTTGAGGTAGTACCACGACGCTCCGTCCTTGAGCCAGCCGGTTGCCATGGCTCCCGTGCCCGGTGTCAGGTAGTACCAGGAGACGCCGTCGAGCACCCAGCCGCTCGCCTGCGCGCCGGAGATGGCGTGGTAGTACCAGGTGCCGTCTTCGCGCACCCAGCCGGTGCGCATGTAGCCGGCGGCGTCGAAGCGGTAGACCTGGCCGCCGATGACGAGGGTCTCACTGGCCGGGTAGGTGCCGTCCGCGTAGCGGTACCACCAGCCGCGAGCGCCCCACTGCCACGTCCCGGCTGTGGGCTGGGGCGTGGGAGCGGCGGTGACGCTCAGGCTCGTCGAGCGCACGACGCGCGTGATGTCGCGGGTCTCGACGCGCAGGTGTGCGCCGGAGGCGTTGGGGGTCCACGAGACGTTCAGGCTCGAGGCCTCCCCTTCCTGCTCCATCGCGCTCCAGTCTTGGATGAGGGTTTCGGTGCCGTCCGCGTCGACCTGGGTGACGCGCAGTTCTCGCCCGTCGGGCACGGCGCCGCTCACGGTGGCGGTCAGGGTGAGTGCCGTGCCCGGGGTGCCGGTCCACGCGTAGCCCCTCATCGGCCTGGTCAATGCCGGAGCCCGACAGGGTGATCGTGGCGGGCACGTAGGCGTGCAGGTGCGACAGGTCGATGCCCTCCTTCTCCAGTTCGGCCTTGGCGACGTTCCAGGCGGGCGAGCCTTCGGCCGCGGCGACGTAGACCTGGGTGTCGGACTTGAAGCCCTTGGCGGAGAAGGGTCGAGCTCGAACTGGGTGAGGGTCGAAGGCAGGACCACGACCTTCGGTCCCTTGGAGCGAATGGCGACGGTCGTCATGCCTTCGCCGAAGAAGGCGCTCTCGGGGCGTCCGTTCGAGGCCTCCCCGTCGGTGTAGTACTCGCCGTCGACGCCGCCGCGCACGATGAGGTGGGGGCCATGCGGTACTCGCGCGCGGTCATCGAGATTTCGCGCATCTTGCTGCCGAATTCGACGGTGTCAAGACCGGTGTTGACCACGCCCCTGGCGGTGTCCACTGACTCGGGGATGGCCATGTCGGTCAGGCTTGTGCAGCCGTAGAACGCGCCGTAGTCGATGGTCGTGAGCCCTTCGGGCAGGACGACGCGGGTGAGGGAGGAGGCGCCGTCGAAGGCCCACGTGCCGATCCAGGTCGTGCCGGCGGCAACCTCGAACTCGCTCCCGGGCCTGGCGGGCGGGTAGCGCACCAGTCGGGGGCCGGCCGGGGCGTGCTCGTAGAGGGACTCCGTCCGTCACGTAGTACGAGGCGTTGGCGGGGCTCACGCTCAGGGACGCGAGGAGGGGTCCCTCCCAGGGCCGTGGCTCCGATGGAGGTAACGCCCGCGCCCAGGTGCAGCGAGGTGAGCGACGTGTTGTTGGCGAAGGCGTTGTCCGCGATGGTCGTGACCGTGTCGGGCAGGGGTGGCGGTGGTCAGGCTCGTCCAGTCGAAGGCGTCCTCACCGATCGTCGTGAGCGCGGCGAGGTCGGGGCGGAAGTTCACCTCGGCCAGCGAGCTCGAGCCGATGAACGCGCCGTCGGGCAGGGCGGTGATGCCGCCCAGGTCGACGCTGGTCAGGTTGGTGGTGTGGCGAAGGCCCAGGTGCCCGCGCTGCGAAGCCCGTCGGGCAGGGTGAGCTGGGTGAGGCCGGAGTGCGCGAATGCCTGCGCGCCGATCGTGCGCAGCGTGGTGGGCATCGTGACGGTGGAGACCTGCGCGTTCTCGAACGCGTTGTCGTCGATGGCGCTGGTTCCCTCCGGGATTCGGTAGTTTCCTGCGGCGTTCTTCGCGGAGGGGTAGGCGATGAGGTGGGAGTGGTCCTTCGTGTACAGGACGCCGTCATCGCTGGTGTAGTTCGCGCTGGCGGGGTCCACCTCGATGTTCGTCAGCTTCGGCGTGTAGCGAAGTCTCCCACGAGCTGGTCGGGGCCGAGGTTGGGTCCCAGGCGCACGGTCGTCAGGTTCCCCATGTTTTCGAAGGACTGAAGGACGGTCTCGACGGATCGGGGAAGAGTCAGCGTCTCGATGGCAGTCATCGAGAAGGCCTCGCCGTAGATGGCGGTGAGCTGAGAGGGGTGTTCGTCGTCGTCCTGGAAGGTGATCTCCTTCAGGCCCGTTCCGTAGAAGGCGCGGTCGTCGATGGTGCGCACGGAGGCGGGCACCCAGACCGAGTCGAGGGCGATTGACGAGAAGCTGCCGATGCCCGTGACGCCTTCGGGAATCCGGATGTTCGGGTCTCGTGCCCCTGTACTCGACGAGGACGCCGTCGTCGTTCGTGACGAAGTCGCCTCGCGGGTCGGGTTGGACGCTCACGGGGACGGTGACCGTCTTGGCCGCCCCCGCCGCGTTGGTGACGGTCGCGGTGAGCGTGCCGGTTCCGGCCTGTTGCGAGGCCCAGAACTCTGCGGCGGACGCGTCGTCACGGGCATTGATGCTCCCCAGCGAGGGAGGGGGTCACGTTCCACGTGACGGCGCTGCCCTGGAGCGAGGGCGAGAGGAGAGCGTTGAGGAAGACGCTGTGGTTGACGACGGCGGAGACGTCGGAGGCGGACAGCCTCGATGCCTGCTTCCTCGGAAACCTCGCGGACCTGGACCGTTGAGGTGGAGGTGAGTGATGCGTCGTTCTTGTCGGTGACGGTGATCGTCGCTTCGCCGAGGCCCACCAGCTGACGCGGCCCCTGCTGGTCCACGGTGAGGACCGAGTCGTTCGAGGATGCCCATTCCACGTCGCCGGGGTAGACGGGCCCGGAGTCGTATGCGGCGTCGAAGGTGAGGGACTGGCCGAGGGAGAGTGCGGTCGAGGTCGGTGAGATGTCGAGCCTCGTCGTCGGGACCTCGATGGTGGGGGCAAGCACCGTCGAGGGCTGGAGGGCCCCGGTCGTGGCCGCCGCGCTCGAGCCTGCCGCGGTGGCGGCTGGGATGCAGACCGTGGTTAGGGCCAGGACGCCGGCCGCTATCAGCGTCAGTGCCGGGAATCGTCGATGGGACATCTGTGCCTCACTTGATCGAAAACTAGTGGTGGGGAACGCTCACGCCTCAGTGTCGTTCCTCTCTCAAGACTAGTCCTCTTCCTCTGGCGCTCGATAGCTTTCCCGGCAATTTTTCTCGGCATATGTCCACCCCTGTGACGAGCCCGAAATACGAACATTTCTCCCGGTCGATCAGAATATGAGCGACTGATTGGAGGGGCGTCGGCACCCCCATCCTGGGAAGGTGATGCGGGGCGGGGTGACCCCGCGGTCACCCCCGCCCCCATTCACGGCGTTGCAACGCTATCCGAGCCAGCGACCCGAATCGTCAAAGCGGTACCAGGGTCCCGTCGACGCGTTGCCAACCCTGTGGCCATCGCGCCGCTGCCGGGCGTCAGGTAATACCACGACCCGCCCTCGAGGAGCCAACCGGACACCATGGCGCCCGAAGCAGGATCCAGGTAGTACCAGGTCCCATCCACGCGCTGCCACCCGCGGCCATCGCGCCACTGCCGGGCGTCAGGTAATACCACGACCCGCCCTCGAGGAGCCAACCGGACACCATGGCGCCCGAAGCAGGATCCAGGTAGTACCAGGTCCCGTCGACGCGCTGCCACCCCGCGGCCATCGCGCCACTGCCAGGCGTCAGGTAATACCACGACCCGCCCTCGAGGAGCCAACCGGTCACCATGGCACCAGAAGCGGGGTCCAGGTAGTACCACGAGAAGGCGTCACGCACCCAGCCGCTCACCTGCTCGCCGGTGGGCGCGTGGTAGTACCAGGAACCGGAGTCATATGCCCATCCGGTTCGGATGTAGCCAGAGGGGTCGAAGCGGTAGATCCGAGAGTCGAGCACGGCGGAGGTGTTCGCCGGAATCCCCCGTCCGCGTACACGAAACGCCAGCCAAGCGGGCCTCAACTCCACGATCCGATCCTCGGGTCGGGGAAGGTCGTGGGGGCCGGGCGCGGAGCGGGCACCGGTAGGCGGGAACCGGCTGCTCACCGGCGTGCGGGGTGATGGCGGGCACGGGGGGCACCGCCGTCGTTCGAACGGGCGGGGCGCCCGGAGTCGGGGTCGCTGGCGTTGGCGCGGGCAGGCCGCGGGTCAGGGTGAGGGTCGCCGAGCGGACGAGCCTGGTGGCGTCGCGGACCCTCGACGCGCAGGCTGGCCGCGGTCCCGGACGGGGTCCACGTAGGCGAGCGAGGAGGAGCGCGTGTCCGAGCTGTTCGACATCGCCCCTCAGTCGCGCAGGACCGCCTCGGTCCCGTCCGCTTCGACTTCGACGAGGCGCGCCTCGCGTCCGCCCAGCGTCCCGCCGCTCGCTGCGACCGTGAGGGCACTCCCCGACCCCTGGCCCCGCACTCACTGAATACCCGGCCCCGGCCTCGTCGATGCCGGAGCCCGCCAGGGTGAGCGTCGGCGCCTCGTAGTGGAGGAGGTGGGAGGCCTCGTAACCGGCGGCCGTCACCGCGTCCTGCGCGGTGCGCCACGCGGACGACCCTCGGGGGCCGCCACGTAGACGATCGTGTCGTCCTTCTGGTCGGCCGCCATCGCGTCGGCGAGCCTGAGCGAGGTCAGCGTCGCGGGCAGCACCAGGACGCGCGGCGTCTGCCCCGAGAAGGACACCGTCGTCATGCCCGCTCCGAAGAACGCGCCTCCGGGCGCCCGTTGGATGCCGCGCCCTCACTGGAGAAGACGCCGTCCACGCCGCCGCGCACCAGGATGTGACGCGCGACGCGGGCCCCGCGAGCGTCCATTCGCAGCTCGCGCACCTGCGAACCCAGCTCGACGGTGTCCAGGCCGGTGTTCGTCAGCCCCGCGGCTTCCCGCACGGAGTCGGGGATCCCCAGCCCGACAGATTCGGCGCATCTGTCAAAGGCGCCCTCCCCGATGGTCTGGAGGCCGTCAGGCAGGACGACGCGGCGCAGGGAGGCGCTGTTCTCGAAAGCTGCGGTGCCGATCGCGGTCGTCCTGGGACGACCACGACCTCGGTCGCGGGGCTGGGCTGGGGAATCGCACCAGGGTCGAGGCCCCTCCGCCCCTGCGGTAGAGGGCGCCGTCAGACACGGAGAAGGTGGGGTTGGAGGGGCTGACGCTGATCGTCGCGAGCCGCTCGTCCCCTCCAGCACGTAGTCCCCGAGGTCGGACAGGGCTGCGCCGACGTGGAACGAGGTCAGCGCCGGCATCTTCGCGAAGGCCTCGTCGTCGACGCTCGCCACGGAATCCGGCAGGGGAGATGGAGGTGACGCCGGTGCCGACGAAGGCGCCATCCGCGACGCTCGCCAGCGTCCCGAGGTCGGGGCGCAGGTTTACCCTCGCGCAGCGCGGCGTCGTCGCGGAAGGCGTTGGTCGAGACGTGCCTGGCTCCGCCCAGGTCGACGCGGGTGAGCGCGGGCATGTGCCAGAAGGCCGATGCGCCCATCGTCTCGAAAGCGTCGGGCAGCGTGAGCTCGCGCAGGTGGGCGCCCTCGAAGGACTGGATGCCGATGCGGCGCAGCGTGGAGGGCAGGGACACAGACTCCACGCGCGCCATGAGGAACGCCATGTCGTCGATTCCCTCGACGCCCTCGGCAACCGAGTAGGAGCCTCCCGCGTTCCCTGGCGGCGGGGTAGGCGATCAGGCGCGTGCGGTCCCGCGTGTACAGGACCCCGTCGAGGGACCTCGTAGTGCGCGTTGGCGCCGTCCACCTCAATGCGGGTGAGTTCGGGCGTCTCCGCGAAGGCGCCCACCAGCTGCCCCGCGGCGACGCTGGGCCCCAGGCGAAGCGAGGTCAGGCGGGGCATCTCGACGAAGGCGTCCGGCGCGACCCTGACGAGCGAGCGCGGCAGAGACAGGTCCGTGATGGCCGTGTTGACGAAGGCGCGGCTGCCTATCTGCGTGAGCTGGGAGGGCGCCTGCTCCCCGTCGTCAAAGGTAAGCGATCTCGAGGGAGCTGCCTGAGAAAGCCTCGTCGCCGATGCTGCGCACGCTGGAGGGCACCCGAAGGGAGGTCACCCCCGTCCCGCTCCAGGCATGAGAGGCGATCGCGGTGACACCCTCGGGGATCACGACGGTCGCGTCAGTCCCCCGGTAACCGGTGAGGGTTCCATCCTCTTCGATGACGAAGTCGCCGGAGACATCAGCCTCGACCTCGACTTCGATCGAGGCGGTGACGGCGACGCCGCTCTCGTTCGTCACGGTCGCGCTCAGCGTGCCCCTTCCGGAACGCGCGGAGGCGGACAGGCTGGCGCTCGAGGTACCCTCGTTCGGGGTGAGGGTGGCGAGCGTGGAGGGGTCAGCGACCACGTCACCGCGCGTGCGCGCAGGCTCGGCGCGAGGAGCGCATTGACGACGACGACACCCCCGGGTATCAACGACAGCGAGGGGAGGACAGCTCGATTCCGGTGTCCTCGGGCACGGCTCGGACCTGGACGGGCGAGACGCCAAACACGGAGCTCTCGCCCGATCGGTCACGGTGATCATCGCCTCGCCGACACCGACGGCGGTGACGAGGCCGTCGCCGTCCACGGTGAACACGGAAGTGTCCGAGGATTCCCAGATGACGTCGGAACTATCCGCGGGGCCCGTGCCCGACAAGGCCTCGAAGGTCATCGACTGTCCGGGCGCGAGCACGGCGCCCCCGGGCCAAAGAGACAGGAATGACGGCGCGGCCTCACCACTGGGCGAGACAACGCCGGAGGGCTGAGAGCCCACGCGCGACGCGGCCGCGTCGGCACCGAGTGTCGGGCTCGCCCCGCACACGGCGATCGACAGGGCGCCGACAAGCGTGACCGCCAGCGCCGATAGCGTTCGATGGAACATCCACCACTCCCTCACTCGATCAGCACATCAGGGGCCTCGCCCACGCGGGCGCGGCCCCTGACAAACAATATCTCAGGAACTATTACCGCGTACCTGTTATCTAGCACTTTGACACCGGACACCCCTGATAGATCACCCACACCTCACACTCCCCTCACCAGCGCTTACAACGTTCAGCGCGGACCCACCGCGCGGCGCAATACTCCCCCGCCCCTCCCCCGAACGACGCGCGCCCCCGGACACGTGTCCGGGGGCGCGGGAGCAGGATCAGCCGTCTCGGCCGCCGACCAACCGATCAGCTGGCCGTTCTCGGCAAAGTGATACCACTTCAGGTAGATGCGCACCCAGCCGGTCGCCATCGCGCCGCTACCGTGATGCAGGTAGTACCAGTGGCCGCCCTCCTTCAGCCACCCCGTCGCCATCGCACCACCAGACGGGCTCAGGTAGTACCACGTGGACCCCACCTGCACCCAGCCAGTCATCATCGCCCCACCGTCCGGGTTCAGGTAGTACCAGTGCACGCCCGAGAGCACCCAGCCACTGGCCTGAGCGCCCGAGGCCGCGTGGAAGTACCACTGCCCACCATCGAACACCCAGCCGGTGCGCATATACCCCGACGCGTCGAAACGGTAGGTCGCCCCGTCAATGACGAGGGTCTCGCTCGACGGGTAGGGAGCCGTCCTCGTAGCGGTACCACCAGCCGCGACCGTCTCGCTTCCACGCACCCGTCTTCGGCGCGGGAGCAGGAGCCCCACGCGAATCGTGGCGCTCGCGGACACGAGCGAAGGCTGCGTCGGATCGGTAACGCTCATCGTCGCCTCGCCCGCGCCCACCGCGCTGACGACGCCGTCTTGGCTAACCCGTGGCCACGGCCCTCGTTAGAGGAGGACCACACGACGTCGGTCACGCTCGCATCCGCGGGCTCGTGGGAGGCGCTCAGCGTCACGCTCTGGCCCACCGACAGCGTCGCTGCCTCGGGAGAGACGGACAGCTTCGTCATGGGAATGGCCGTGAGGTCCACCTTCACGCTTGCCCTATTGACCGGCCAGTCCCACACCTGCAGGTAGACGCTCGAGGGGTCACCACCCGCACGCTCGGCAATCTGGGAGAGCGGCACCTCGAAGTGGACGTGGTGCAGCCCTGTCGGCCCCTGATCTCGCCCCAGCCGTAGTACTTCTCGAGCATGAAAGGCTCGCCGTCCTGCGTCCGCGAGAATCCGAATCCCGGGAAGGGCGACGCGTCGGTGGCATCAAAGGACAGCGTGCGCCCATCCCCCTCGCCCGAAATCGCCACGTTCGAGATGACGGGCGGGGCCGTGTCCAGCGTGATCACATGGGTCAGCTTCTCGGTGACAGGAGAGGCGCCACCGGTGGTGCCTTCGATGGTGAGCGTGTAGTTGCCGTCCGGCAGCTCGTTGCCGTTCGCGTCGTACCCGTCAAACAGGGGCGCTTTGTCGAAAGTTTGCTCCGCCGTGGTCACTTCGTAATAGCGTCCGTTTGAGTAGGACCTGCTCTTGGGCGCGCCACCGTACTTGTAGGAGCGCACGACCTCCCCGCCTCGTTGGTGTAGGTGTACGTCAGCGAGACGACGTCGCGCAGCAGCACGGTACCAGGGTGGCATACGTTCGTGCGTATTCATCCGTCGACCGGGAGATGATGTACAGGTCACGGTCATTCGTACTGATGGCGATCTCCTCTTCCGGGTCGAACGGGTTCAGCTGCCCGAGAGTCAATCCATGGAAGGTCATCGCGGATGTGCCGATGGTTTCCTTACCGTACACGGGGCTGTCGAAGATTGGCGTGTTGGTAACCGCGCCGTAAAAAGCCCAGGTAAGGAACGGTGAGATCGGGCTGTCCGTCTGCGCTCGTGAAGGTCACCGCGCCTTCAACGAACGTGCCGTTGGGCGTCTGCTTGGTCGCGAACGAGGTGAACTCGGCCCTCGGGTTCACGGTGACGGTCACCGTGGCGCTGGAGGCGGCGGGCACGGTCACCGAGTCCTCGGAGAAGGTCAGATCGATTCCCTTGCCCGTCCAGTTCGTCGAATGCCCTCGTATACAGGAGGCCACTGATGCTCTCGGAGAGCGCCTGCCCACCGAGCGTGTAGGTGTGGGCGGTGTCGGAGAGGTTGGTCAACTGCACCTGAATGTCCACCCGCTGGTGCTCTCGCTCAGCTCGGCCTTCGGCCGCGACGGGTTCGCCGCGCCCACGACGGCCGGGTACACGGACGAGGTCGTGGCCGCCAGCGCGTCCACCATGCCGGCACCGACCCAGCGCGGGGACCAGTAGGCCCCGTCCTTCGCGTCGGCATCCACGATCGGGTGGGCGGTGCCCATCAGGAAGTTGGTGACCAGGGCACTGCGCTCCGCCTCGCTCATCGCCGCGGTCATCGGGTCGGCCGCCAGGCGCTGGCGCACGAGGGCCGCGACGCCAGCAACCTGAGCCGACGCTTCGCCCGTTCCGTCTAGGGTCACGTACCTCATTGCCGGGGACAGGAGCCCTCACATCCCATCCGGGCGCGGCGATCTCAGGCTTGAGCCTCATGTCGGGAGTCGGCCCCACGAGGATGCCGCTAAGGGCTTATAGCCCTCCTGACCGTTCCCCGCGGCGACGCCGACGGCGGCCACTGCCAGCACGGAGGAGTACGAGCCGGGAGCGCCAACGGCACCCAGATCACGCTCGTGCGCGCGCCACCTCGAGCGCCCGCTGTCTCCGGCGGGCGCGTCGACGCTCACGCCCGCGTCGGCGAGCCGCTCAAAGACCCTGCTCGTACAATGCCGACGCGTTGCCACTGAGATCCCGGTCCGCCATGAAGGCCACGGACACGACGTCGGGTTTGATGACCATCGCGTCATCCAAGGCTGCCAGCAGGTCGGAGTCGCGCGCGCCCGACGCCCGATTGGAGACGACCTTCGCGACGACGAGCTGAGCCTGAGGGGCTGCGCCACGATACGTCGCCCCGTTCGCTGCCGCGAGCGCCGCCATACGAGTTCCATGCGCGTGCAGCGTATAGTCCTCGGGCCCGTAGTCGTAGCCGCGGGACAGATCCGTGTCGCCATCGGCGTAGTCGTAGGCGAAGGGAATCTTGTCACTGACCCACGCGCCGCCCCGCCCGGCGTCCAGCTGGGAGCTGAGAGAGGCGCTCTCCCCTTCGTCAGGGTGCAACGACGCGGCGTCCATGCTCCCCGCGAAGGCCTCGTTCGAGGTGTCGAAGCTGGCGTCGATGACCTCGATAACGCGGCCCCGACCCGAGCCGGCGACCCTGGTCGGCGCGCGTCTCTTTCGCCGGATCGGCGATTGGCGCGTCCGCGGCCACTGACATTTCGGGATAAAAAACCGGCTCGCGATAGCGTTCCATAAACGCGTCCGCGACGCCGCGAACGCTCTTGATTGACGCGAGGGTGGATGCGGGTGCCTTGATCGCGAAGCCGTCGACGGCGTGGGTGATAGTCCCGCACGTCCTCGATGGTGGCGCCCGGAGGCCTGGGCCACGGCCTCGGCGATGCGCGCCTTCACGTCCCGATAGGCGGCCGCGCGGTCCTGGCCGACGATGCCCTCGTCGAGCCGGACGATGACGGTGGCCTGATAGTCCGACGCTTCCTCGCTGGTCGAGGAGGACTCGGCCTGGTCCGCGTCAGCCGCGAACGTGGGTGGCGTCGTCAGAGCGGTGATGGCAAGGGCACCGGTCGCTATAAGCGCCAGTGCCGACAATCGACGGTGGTTCATCTGCGGCTCACTTTCTTCACAGCTGGTCGATGGGGAGACATCGTCACGAACCCCTCGCTTTAAGAGTAACCCACACCCACCCATAGGGACGATGGTTGTCTCGTATTTTTCTCACCATCTGTCAACGGGCTATCCTCTGAATTCGTCTGATAAATCACTTCTCTGCCCAGCTTTTTGCAGCACGAGCGGGGACACGATCACCCACCCCACCGCCACGCCCCCTCACGCGTCGGCAACGACCCCCGTGACGCTCCCGCATATCGGGCCAGCCGGTGCAGAAACAGGCCCGCGCCTCCCGAAAACCGACCGGGAGGCGCGGGCGTCGGCGCAAGCGTCGAACCTGGGTGCGGGCCTTAGCTGATCAGCTGACCCGCCTCGTTGAACTGGTACCACTTCAGGTAGATGCGCACCCAGCCGGTGGCCATCGCACCGCTGCCGTGGTGCAGGTAGAACCAGTGATCGCCGTCCTTAAACCAGCCCGTCACCATGGCCCCGTCGGCGGGAGACAGGTAGTACCAGGTGCCACCCACCTGCAACCAGCCCGTCACCATGGCCCCGGTGTCCGGATCCATGTAGTACCAGTGCACGCCATCAAGCACCCACCCCTTGGCCTGGGCGCCGGACGCATGATGGTAGTACCACACGCCCCGCTCACTCACCCACCCGGTGCGCATGTAGCCGGCCGCGTCGAAGCGATACGTGGCCCCATCGAGCACGAGCGTCGTATCCGAGGGGTAGCTGCCGTCCTCGTAGCGGTACCACCAGCCGTGGACATCCCACCGCCAGCTGCCCGCCTGCGACGCGGGGCCCGCAGCGCTCACGCGAACAGCGACGCTGGCGCTCACCGACGGCTGGGTCGGGTCGGACACCGTGATGGTCGCCTCCCCGGCACCCACGGCGCTGACGACGCCGTCCCTGGTCGACCCTGCCACGGCCTCGTTCGAGGAAGACCACACCACGTCGGTCACGTTCGCGTCATCCGGCTGGTGAGTGGCGCGCACCGTCGCGGTGTCGCCGACCGTCATCGTGGCCGCCTGCGGCGACACCGACAGCGACGTCATCGCAACCGGAGTCACGACGACGGCCGCGCTCCCGCGGTTCACCGGCCAATCCCACGCCTGCAGGGTACAGGCTCGACGGGTTCTCGCCCAGAGCCTGCGTCACCTCAGAGAGGCGAACCTCGTAGTGCTGGTGGAACAGGCCATCGTCTGCGCGAGCGGACGGGTTATCTTCGACGTGCCACATCGTCACCGCACCGTCCTGGCTCAGCGAGAAACCGTAGCCTGCGATCGGCGAGGAATCGGTCAGGTCGAAGGACAGCGTGCGCGTCCCCCTCGCCCGCGACGGACACGTTCGAGACCGTGGGAGCCGCCGTATCCAGCCAGAAGCTGTAGCTGGTCCGGTGGGTCTGCGCCGACGGGCCGTAGTTGCTGGCCTCGATCGTGACCGTGTAACGCCCATCCGGCAGCTCATTGCCGTCGGCGTCGCTAGCCGTCGAAGCGCGGGGCGCATCAGGGCGACATGAACTCGACGTTGTGCGAGGCACGCCAGTGGTCGTCGTAGACGGACTTATCCGCACGGTCGCACGTGACGCTACGCAGGGTCTGGCCGGCCTCGTTCGTCAGAGTAAACGTCAGCGAGGGGACGGCGCGCAACAGCACCGTTTCCGTGCCGATGCTGCGCCGGGCCCGCTCCTCCGTGGAACGCGAGATGACGACGCGGTCGGGGTCAATGCCGTCCGCCATCCGCGCATCCTCCTCCTGGAAGGGGTTGGACTGGCCGAAAGGCATGACGCCGTGCGCGACTGTCGACCCGTAGCCGACCTTATGGTTGTTCGGCCACTGCTGATCGAAGACGTTGGGCGCGCCCCACGACCCGTAGAAGCCCATGTAGGGCACCGTCAGGTCGGGTTGCCCGTCGGCGCTCGTGAAGGTCACCGCGCCGTCGACGAATGTTCCGTTGGGAGTGATCGCGTTCGCGTGCGAGGCGAAGGCATCGCGCGGAGTCACCGTCACGGTCACCGTCGCGCTGGAGGAGGCGGGCACGGTCACGGAGTCCGCCGAGAACGTCAGGTCAATGCCCCGCCCCGCCCAGTTGGTCGCGTGCCGCGTGAACAGCCCGTTCTCAACGTTCTCGGACAACGCCTGGCCGCCGAGCGAGTAGGTGTGGGCAGTGTCGGAGACGTTCGTCAGGTTCACCTGGAAGGTCCAGCCCTGCGTGCCATCCCCCAGGTCGGCCTTCGGGCGGGAGGGGTCAGCCGCGCCCACCACGGTCGGATACACGGGCGAGGTCGTGGCCGCAACCGCGTCCACGAGGCCCGCTCCGACGCGCCGCGGCGAGTAGAAGGTCCCGTCCTCGAGGGAATCGCGTCCGCGAGCGGGTGAGCGGTACCCATCAGGAAATTCGAGACCAGAGCGTTCTTCTCGGCAGCGCTCTTGCCCGCGAAAGCGGGGTCGGTCGCGACGCGCTGACGCACGAGGGCCGCGATCCCCGCGACCTGGGCCGAGGCCTCGGCCGTTCCGCTCTGACGGCCGTAATTGTTGCCGGGGGTGGCGGACGTGACCCGACCGCCGGGTGCCGCGAGCTCAGGCTTGAAGACGCAGGTCGGAGGTGGCTCCCGAGGAGGAGAGTCGGAGGCCCTCGACGTTCGCGGGGACGGAGAGCGTCGCCGAGGGCTCACGGTGACCTCGACGTAGCCGGACGCGGAAGCCGCAATCGCCTCGCGGAGGGCGTCCCCATCAGACTTGGTGATGGTTCCCGCCCGCACGCTGAACCAGCGATTCACGTCCGCCTTCTTGGGGGTGTCGGTGTCTCGCACGTATGCGAGCATGAGACCGGCAGGCTTGCTCGTGAGCGACTTCAGGTTCTTCAGCTGGTGCTTGAGCTCGACGTCGCGCCCATTGTCGTCGGTGCCCCCAGTCTTCGAGGATGATCGTGCGCGACAGGTCCCCGTAGTTCGATCCGAGGTACTTCTCCAGGTCCGCCGTCGTACCGTTTCGGGCGTACACAACCCGGTAGGTTCCCTCCGCGAGACTCTCGAAGCCGGGCGCATCACCCTGGTTCATCCTGGTAATGGTGCGGTAGCCGATGCGTCGGTCACCGAAGGTCACGCCCATGATGTCCTGCTCGCTGACCGAGGCCACCGCCAGGGTGGACGAGTAGGACGCGGGGACGGCAATCATGCCGTTGTCCGGGTCGCTGGCGTAGCTTCCGCTTCCGTCGTTTCCAGCGGGCGCGTTCACCGTGATGCCCGCTGCGTTCAGGGTCTGGTACACCTGCGAGTACAGTGCCTCGGAGTCCGAACTCATCCCCTCGATGGTCGCGAAGGACACGGTGAGGACGTCGGGGGCAAGGACAGCGGCGTCATCAAGGGCGGCCAGGAGCGCGCTGTCGCTGGCCGTATCGGCACCGTCCTGCGTCACCTTCGCGACGATGAGCTGAGCCCAGGGAGCCGCGCCCTTGAATGCGCTGCCGTTGGCGGCCGCGAGGGCCGCGCGTGCGTGCCCTCAGTGTAGGCCCCCCAGGTTTCGCGCCCACCGTCATCCGACCCCAGGACGTCCGCGTCGCCGTCCCCGTAGTCGTAGGCGAAGGGGATCTTGTCGCTCACCCACGCTCCGCCCTTGCCGGCGCCCAGCTGGCCGGTCACAGCGGCGACCGCATCCTTCGTGAGGCGCAGCGAAGCGGCGTCCACGGTCCCCGCGAAGGCCTCGTGCGAGGTGTCGAAGCGAGTGTCGATAACCTCAACGACCTGCCCCTCACCCGCCAGGGCGGCGCGGTTCGCGCGTGTCATCTGCGAGGCCGTCCCCATGGCGGGGGCATCATCGAGTTCTCGCCGCCGTTGATTCCCCAGAAGTCGACGTCGCTGACCAGCGCGTGGCGTCCTTCGACGAACGCGCCCTCAACGCCGGGCGTGGCCTTGATGGCCGCCAGGGTCGAACGCGGCGCCGTGATCGCGAAGCCCCTGGAAGACGTGATGGTAGTCCCGCACGTCCTCGATACTCGAGCCCGGCTTGGCCTGCGCCACGGCGTCACCGATGCGCTTCTTCGCCTCGGCGTAGCGGGAGGCCTGGTCGCCGGGCTCCTGCGAGAGCCGGACGATGACGGTGACCGCCGAGTCATCCGCCGCCTGGTTGGTCGACGAGACCCGAGCGTCGAGTCGCGTCGGCCGCGAGGCGGCCGGCACACTGACGGCGGTGAGCGAGGGCACCGGTCGTGAGTAACGACAGTGCCAACAGGGGACGACGAGACATCAGCGGCCCACTTTCTAACGGTTGGACAGATGGGCCCGACAAACATCGCACCCCACCGCTAGCGTAGCGCATGCACCCTTCCTCCGACATGGTTTTTGAGTATTTCTCTCGCGCCCCTGTCAACGCCATCCATCGCGAACATAAAGGATAGACAAGGCAACTGACCAGGCCCCTGAGGGCTCGCATTACAGGGGAATCCCTACCAGCCCGCACAACAGCGTGTCCGTGTAGCCGTCCCCGGCGGGTCGGGGTGACAGGACGCAACGCATTGGTCGCGAGTTAGTCCCAGGCATCGTGGGGCATCGTCGGCGCGTCGGCGGTGCATCGGCGGCGCTTGTGCGCTCGCTCTGCAGCGCCTCAGGCAGGGATCAGCCCATAGGGAGGATTGTGCTTGTTCGGGAGGAATGCAGCTGGTCGGGGTATTCGAGCCGTAAGGGGCATTGCACCCGATCAGAACGGGTTGAATCTTCCCGATCAGACGTCGCGCCTCATCGGCAACAAGCGTCGTCGAAGAGCTGGCCGCCCCTTCCCCTGCCCCGTTCCTGTCGGCGACGCCTTTCCGGCGTTTATCGGCGCCCGTCCCTGCCCGCACGTGTAGCAGGGTCCCGTCGGCGGCGCCCTTTCCGGCATCCGACCGAGCCTAGCCGGGCAGTCCTATACCAGCGAGGGAGCATGACACCGGGGTAACGGTGGGGTTTTGCAGCATTAGGAGCATTCTGTCGGCGTGTCGCCCGGCGTGTCGCGCCTCTATTGCTGCAATTCCCCCGTTTGCTGGCAGCGAGATCGCGGTCCGGGGCGGTGAGGTCGCGGTTCGGGGCGGTGAGGCGCCCACATCGCGAGACCACCGCGGCGACAAACGCCGACAATGGGGCGAGCTGTCCCGGGTGTCGTGGGCGAGGCAGTCTGCATTGTGGACACAACGACGCCTGGCCGCGCGTGTCGCTCGCACGCGAACCCGCTATTGCGAGTGCTAGCCTGCTATTTCGCACGTAAACCCGCTATTCCGTGTCTGGGCGGGGCTGCCCACGCTCGTATTAGCGGGTTAGCGTGCGAATCGGAGGCCCACGTGCGGATTAGAAGGCCACGTGCGTGCGAGCACACATCCTCGGAGCAGTTTCGCATGCAATTCGATTAAGTGAACTTTCAACAGTATCTACAAACGTTGCAACCCAACGATGCACATGTGTGGCGCGATACTGTATTGGGGGAATTGCATGCGAAATTCTTCGATTGCCCGCCCAACGAGAGTCAAGCAATGCCGCCGACGAGGGCCGGGGACAGGCGCGGCGCGAGCCGCTGGTGCCACAATCTCTAGTTCCCCAACAATCTCGCACATAATTTAACTTGTTCAGTTTTTGAACTACGGCCGAAAAACCGCATGATTTCAACGATGCGATGTCAAATCTTGAAACAGTCACCAGGGAATTACGTGCGAAATTGAGAACGAGGGCCGGGGACAGTCGCAACACAACCACCACGCTTTGTCGACCCTCCACGGTGACGCCCACCGCCTTCAACACCGACTTTCCCGCATCAACACGCCGAAAAGTCACCCTCCAGCAACACGTAGTGTCCTATAACACTAACCCGCGGGGCCCGGGTCGGACTGATCGGTGGAGGCGAACGCCCCACTGGGCGAGCTCACCGCGGCCAAGCAGAAACGCCGAGGGCCAACCTCACGGTCGGCCCCTCGGCGCATCCCATCAACACAGTGCACGTTCGCCCACATAGCTCCTCAGAAGATTCATGCCGACGTGGCCGCTATGGCCGACGTCGCCTTTCCTGTATGCCCTCTACTGTAGGAAGCCAACCTTGCGAGAACGACAATACAACCTGAGAATTCCCTGAGACTTTACATGCGGGCACTGCCCGCAGCGACAGCGCCTGCGCCCCCGGGACACGGGCGACGCAGGCGCGAAGAGGGGACTTGTCGCCCCTCTCCCGATTCAGCGGATTAGCTGACCGGTCTCGGAGAAGCGGTAGTACCGCCACCCGATCCAGACGCGGCCCGTTGCCATCTGGCCGCTGCCGGGCTTCAGGTAGTACCAGGAGTCGCCGTCCTTGAGCCAGCCGGTCTTCATTACGCCGGTCTGCGGATCAAGGTAGTACGAGTGCGAGCCAACCGTGACCCAGCCCGTGGCCATGGCACCCGTGCTCGAGTCCATGTAGTACCAGGAGACCCCGTCGAGAACCCAACCGGTGACCTGGGCGCCCGAGAGGGCGTGGTGAGTACCACGAGCCCTGCTCGAAGACCCAGCCCGTGCGCATCGTAGCCGTCGGCGTCGAAGCGGTACACCCTTGCCGCCGATGGTCTTACTCGTGTTGGTTGGGTAGGTGCCATCCGCGAGCGGCACCGCCAGCCGCGAGCGCCCCAGGCCCACTGGCCCTGCGCGGGCGTCGCGTCAGACGAGGCCTTCACGGTGGTCGAGGTCACGGCGTGGGGATCCTGACGCACGTCGAAGCGCAGCGACGCTTCAGCGCTGGTCGGGGTCCAGGTGTAGGAGGCGGTAGACGCGCTCTGGTCCGAGCTGCCCTGCATCGACGCCCAGTCCTGGAGGATCGTTTCGGTGCCGTCAGCGCTGACCTGCACGACGCGCAGCTCGCGCCCGCCCAGGGTGCCGCCCTGCGCGGAGACGTTGATGGTCGTCGGCGTGCCCACGGTGGTGGTGAGCGTGTACCCGGCCCCGGCCTCGTTGATGCCGGTGCCCGACACACTCACCTGAGGGGTCGTGTACTCGAAGAGGCTCTCCGTGTTGTAGCCGGCGTCCTTCATGGCCGTCTCGGTAAGCGTCCACGCCTTCGAGCCCTCGGGGGCGGCGACGTAGATCTCGGTGCCCGCCTTGAGGTCATCGTCCATGTCGGCGGCGAGCGGATCTCCTCGACGGTCGAGGGCAGCACCAGGACGCGGGGAGTGTCGAACCAGAAGGTGAATCGGGTCATCCCCTCGCCGAAGTAGGCGCTGTCAGGACGCCCATTGGAGGCCTTGCCCTCGTAGTAGAACTCGCCGTCGTTTCCGCCGCGCACGATGATGTGGCGCGGGGAGGAGGTCTGCCGCGGGGTCATCCACAGTTCCGTGACCTTCGTTCCCAGCTCGATCGTGTCCAGGCCGTTGTTGACCAGGCCGCGGGCGACCGTCACCGAGTCGGGGATGACGAGGTCGGTGAGGTTCGCGTCGCCGTCGAAGGCGCCGTAGCCGATGGTCGTCAGTCCCTCGGGCAGGACGACACGGCGCAGGGACGTGTTGCTCGCGAATGCGGCATCAGCGATAGCGGTCGTTCCCTCGGGAACCGTCACGTCTGTGTCCGTCTTCGTGGGCAGGTACAGGACCAGGGTGCGGCCAGCGTCGCCCTTGCTGTGAGGACACCGTCTTCCACGGAGTACACCGTGTTGGCGGGGTCCACGGTCAGCGAGGCGAGGTTGTTCGAGCCCACGAACGCGGATTCGCCGATGGTGGCAATGCCCGAGCCCAGGTGGACAGAGGTCAGGGCGGTGTCGGCGGAGAAGGCACCCCTTACCGATCGAGGTCACCGAGTCGGGGAGTGTGGCGGAGGTGAGCGCCGTGGTGTCGAAGGCGAAGTCGCCGACCTCGGCCAGGCGATTCAGGTCGGGACGGAAATTCACCTCGGCGAGGGCCCTGTCGTAGCGGAAGGCACTATCCGGCAGCATCGTGGCACCACCCAGGTCAACGCGCTCCAGCTTCGACATGTACCAGAAAGCCGTGTCGTCCATGGACTCGAAGGCGTCAGGCAGGGTCAGGGACGTAATCCGCGCCCCACGAGACGCACCCTTGCCAACGTTACGCAGATGCGAGGGCAGGGTCACGGAGGTGATCTGCGCAGAGGCGAAAGCACCCTCGTCGATGAATGCGGTCTCCTCAGCGACGGTGTAGGAGCCGCCCGAGTTCTTCGCCTGCGGGTATGTCGCCAGGTGCGTCAGATCCTTCGTGTACAGGACGCCGTCGAGGCTCTGGTAGTTCTGGTTCGCGGCGTCGACCTCGATGCTCTCCAGGAGCGGGGTGCGTGCGAATGCCGCGAAAAGGCCGTCAGCCTGGACATTCGGGCCGACGTGGACGGGCGCAGCTTCGCCATGTCGCTGAGAAGGTCTCGAGGCCTGCCGTCTTGAGAGAACGAGGAAGGGAAACGCTCTCCAGAGGTGTGTACGAAAAGGCGCGCTCCCCGATCGTCTCAAGCTGCGAGGGTGCGCCTCATCGTCCTGGAAGGTGACCTGGGTGAGCGGCTGGCCCGCGAAGGCAGAGTCGTCGATGGCGCGCACGCTCGCGGGGATCCACACGCTCGTCAGCTGTGCGCTGGTGAAGGCATTCGAGCTGATCTCGGTCACGCCCTCGGGGATGCGATATCCGTCGCCCCTCCCGTGTGGGCGACGAGCACGCCGTCGGCGTCGATGGTGAACTCATCATTATTGGCTTGCGGCGCGGCGGCTGCGTTCACCTGACCGCCCGTGCCCGTGTCGGCCGCGAAAGCGGCGGGCATGCTGACCGCGGTCAGCGACAGGGCACCGGCGAGCGCGAACGCCAGCACCATTGACTTTCGATGGGACATTTCAAACCCCTCTATTGGCAGTTGGTGAAAGGGAAGGTTCCGTGTTGCGATCACGACCCTCGTGTCAAACATATCCCTTGAGAGGGTTTCCGGATATTTCCTGAGACGCAGCTTCTCAGCATGCGTCGACATGCGTGCCACGATGTTCATTGGTATTACCATGCATGACCCACGGTAAGCAGGGGTCATCGGCGAGCCTCTACACGTCCCGCTTCGTCGCGTTTTTCAGGGTTGCACACATCTTTCCCACCGAGATCTGACAAAGTTGCCGAGGACTCGAATTACTGGCGTCAACACCCGCCGGAGGTCCACGAATAAGGGGCGGATGCGTGGCCGGATCGACCTAATGGTCGAACGGTGTCACGCAGAGCGCTGCCCGCCCGTTCATCCCTCCCCGCGTTCTCGCCGCTCACGGTCGACCACATGGCTTGGCCTGAGGGGCGGCACGGCACGCCCCGGAGATTCTCCGGGGGCGCCGGGCAGTAATCACGCGGCTATGTCAGCCGATGAGCCGTCCCAGAATCGGCGAAGTAGTACTATGTCGAGCCGATCCAGTGCCCGCCGGTGAACATCGCGCCGGAGTCGGTGCTCAGGTAGTACCAGGAGCCGCCCTCCTTGACCCAGCCCGTGGTTAACGCGCCACTGGGAGCCATGTAGTACCAGGCAGAACCATCCACGCAACCGGTCGCCATCGCGCCACCGGCAGGAAACTCAGAGTAATACCACGTCAGCCCATCAAGCAGCCAACCCGTCACCCATACGGCCCGTCGCGGGGTCAGAATGGTACCAGGAAGCCCCATCCTCGACCCAACCACTCACCTGAGCACCCGACGCATCATGGAAGAACCAGGAACCACCCTCGCTCGCCCAGCCGGTACGCATGTAGCCGCGAGAGTCAAAGCGGTAGATCGGTGACCGATCTGCACCGCCTGGCCAGCCGGGTAAGAACCATCCGCGTACCGGTACCACCAGCCCACCGAATCGCTGATCCACGCTCCGCCCTGAGGCGCAGGCGTCGGCTCCGGGCTCGGCGCCGGAGTCGGGCCAGGGGTGGGCGCGGGCGTCGGATCCGGCGTCGGCTCAGGGCGTCAGCTCAGGCGCTGGTTCCGGAGAAGGCTCCGGCGCAGGCGTCAGGGGTGCCCGGCAGCTTGATCGTGAGGTGGTCGTCAGGGTACGAGGCGTCACGCACCTGGACGCGCAGGCTCACGTCCGGCGCGGACGGGGTCCACGGGAAGGTCACCGAGAGGCAGCCGCCCCTCCCCGCCGTCCGCCGCAGTCGTCCAGTCGCGCACGAGCGTCTCGGTGCCGTCCGCGCCGACCTGCACGGCGCGCACCTGCGCCGTCCGGCGATGCCACCGGCAACCGTCGCTGTCACGTCGACCGACGCCCCGGCCTCGCCCGTGTGCGTGTAGCTCCCACCGGCCTCGACGATAGAAGCACGAGAGGGCCATCGACGCGCCCGTGTGGGTGTGCAGGTGCGAAGCATCAGCAGCCGCCTCGAGGGGCGCCCTTGGCGACGTTCCACGCCGGCGTCCCCTCGGCCGCGGCGACATGAGACCTGCGTGTCCTCCTTCTTCTCGTCGCTCAGCTCCGGCTCGAGGTCGAGGGCGGGTGAGCGTCGAAGGCAGGACGAGGACGCGCGGGACGTCCGCGCCGAAGGACACGCGCGTCATACCCTCGCCGAAGTAGGCGCTCTGGCGGCGACCGTTCGTCAGGGCGCCCGTCGTGAGACGAAGGGCCGTCCACTCCTCCGCGCACGACGATGCGGCGCGGCATGGGAACCAGCTGCCCTCCATCCGGATCGAGGGCCACCGTGGAGCCGTATTCGACGAGCTCAGGGGAGTTACCGGTGACGCCACTCGAGCGCTCGACCGAGTCGAGGAATCACCAGCTCGGCCAGGGACGCGCACCCGGCGAAAGCCTCGTCGCCGATGGTCGTCACGCCCTCGAGGCAGGACGACGCGGGTCAGCGCCTTGTTGTTGGCGAACGCCGAGGCGCCGACCTCGACCGTGCCCGCGCGCACCGGTAGTCGGTGATGGTATTCGCCGCCGGGGAGAGCAGGAGGTGCAGCCCGTCGGCGCCCGTGCGGTACAGGACGTTACTGTCGGCCGAGTACACCGCGTTATCGGCGGACACGGTCAGCGTGGCGATCGTGCGGTCGTTGTACAGGGCGGTCTCGCCGAAGGAGGAGGCCCGTGCCGATGTGGAACGAGGCCAGGGCCGAGTTCTCCGAAAAGCCTGCTCGCCAACCGTGGTCACCGAGTCGGGCAGACTCACGGTAGGGAACCGCGGTGCGGCTGAACGCGAAGTCGCCAATCGTCGTCAGGCGCCCCAGCTCGGGACGAAATTGACTCCATTCTTGGCGCTCGTGGACTCAAACGCGCTGCCACCCAGGAGATCGCGCCTCCCAGATCAATGCTGTCCAGCTTGCCAGCAGAGCAGAAGGCACAGGTGCCGACCGTCTCGAACTTCTCGGGCAGGGACAGCGCGGTGAGCGCGGAGAGGCGGAACGCCTCGTCCCCGATCGCTCGCAGACTATCGGGCAGCGCCACGGTGGTGATACCCGCCTTCTGGAAGGCCTTGGGCGCGATGCTCGCGACCCCGTCCAGCACCGTGTACGAGCCGCCTGTGTTCTTGGCCGCCGGGTAGAGGATCAGGCGCGAGTGGTCCTTGGAGTACAAGACCCCGTCGATGCTCTCGTAGTTCGGGTTCGCGGGGTCGACCTCGACGCTCAGTCAGCGCGGTCGTCTCTGCGTACCGAGGTCACCGCATCAGCGGCGACGTTCGGCCCCAGCTTGATCGACGTGAGCGCCGAGTCGTAGTCGAAGACCTCGGCGCCGATCGTCACCACGGAGCGAGGCAGCTCAATGGCTTCCAGGCTCGTGTTCGCGAACGCGCGCTCACCGATCATCGTCAGCTGGGAGGGCTGAGCCGCATCGTCCTGGAAGGCGACCTTCTTCAGCGAGGAGTAAATGAAGGCCTCGTTGCCGATGCTGCGCACGGCGGCGGGGATCGTCACGTGTTCCACGGTCGAGCTCGCGAGCACGCTCGCCGATGTCGGTGACGCCCGCGGGGATGACGACGTCGGTCGCGCTGCCCTTGTAGAGCCGTGAGAACGCCGTTCTCGTCGACCTCGAAGTCGTCGGCGTCGGCTGCTCGCACCGTGAGGGGATCGAGGCGGTCTTGACTACTCCCGCCGCGTCGGTGACGGTCGCGCTCAGCGTGCCCGCTCCAGCGTGATCTGCGCCCGTTACCGTGGCGCTCGTCGTTCCCGCGACGCCGGCGACCGTAGCCAGGTCGGCGGGCTCCACCGACCAGCTAATGTCACGGCCCCTGCAGAGGGCGCCAGGTAGAGCCTTCACGGTGCCTTCCTCGCCCACCTTGACGACCAGCGAGGATTGCTCCAGCTCAATGCCCGCATCCTCGGAGATCGTGCGCACGTGGACCTGCGCGGCGGCCGACAAAGCTCGGCTGGGTCGCGTCGGTCGCAGTGATGGTCGCGTCGCCCGCGGCCAGAGCCTGGACCTCGCCGTTCTCGTTCACGGTCGCCACGGCCTCGTTCGAGGAGGACCACACGGGTCGGTGACGTTCGCGTTCGAGGGGCTCGTAGGAGGCGGTGAGCGCGAGCTTGTCTCCGCGACGACCGTGGAGGTCTGCAGGGGCCAGCGACAGGGGAGGTCATCAGGGATGGTCTGGAAGCGGATCTGCTGGCGGCTCTGGTTCTTGCCCCAGTCCCACGCGTACAGGTAGGAGGTCGCCGGATCGGTAGAATCCGCGCGGTCGACCAGATCCTTCCAGGCGATCTCGTAATGCTTGGAGTAGGTGCCGTCGGGCTGACGGTTCGCGCCCACGACCTCCTTCTCGTCGTAATAGTGACGAGGTCGGGAGACTCGGAGAAAGCGATGCCGGCCAGAGGCGAATGATCGGAGACATCGAAGGACACGACGCGCCCCTCGCCCTCGCCCGTCACCGCAACGTTCGACATGACAGGTGCCTGTGTGTCCAAGGAAAACTGCCAGGTCATCTGCTGGGTCGAGGACGAGGGAGCCACGGAGGAGGCCTCGATCGTCAGCGTGTAGCGCCCGTCGGGCAGCTCGTTGCCGGCCTCGTCGAAACCGTCGAAGACCGGATTGTTGCCCTCCTGGCTCTCGACGGGCACAATCGCGCCCGCGGAATAGTTGAACAAGGACTTCTTCGCACGCTCGAAGGTGTAGGGAGCGCACCGTCTGGCCGGCCTCGTTCGTGTACGTGTAGGGTCAACTTCGGCGTGTTACGCAGCAGGCACGTGCGCGGCAGCATCTTGTTGGGCGCCTCCTGCGCGGCCGAGCGCGACATGATGAAGGAGGCGGGGTCGACCGCGCGAACGGCGGTGGCGTCCTGGCCGTCCAGCGGGTTGAGCGCGCCCAGGGGCACGTCCGTCGCCGGGTTCATGAGGGTCGAGGAGCAGGCGTGCGCAGTGCTCGTCGTGCCGTCGTACCACTTGCCGTCGAAGATCGCGGGCGCGCCCCACGAGCCGTAGAAGCCCATGTAGGGGCACCGTCAGGTCAGGGGCGCCATCCGTGCTCGTGAAGGTGACGGCTCCGTCGATGAAGGTGCCCTTGGGGGCGTTGGCGTTCGCGTAGGAGGCGAAGGCCGAGCGCGGGGTCACAGTGACGGTCACGGTGGCGGATCCTGGGCGGGGACGGTCACCGAGTCGGCGGAGAAGGTCAGGTCGATGCCCGCTCCCGCCCAGTTGGTGGAGTGCTCCGTGAAGAGCCCGTCCTCGACGATCTCGGACAGCGCCTGGCCGCCCAGGGTGTAGGAGCGGGCCTCGTTCGAGACGTTGGTCAGGCTCACCTGGAAGGTCCAGCCCTGCGTGCCATCCCCAGGTCGGCCTTGGGGCGCGAGGGGTTCGCGGCGCCCACCACGGCCGGGTACACGAACGAGGTCGTGGCGGCCAGGGCGTCCACCTGGCCCGCGCCGACGCGACGCGGCGAGTAGTAGGTGCCGTTGTTCTGGTCGACGTCGAGCAGCGGGTGGGCGGTGCCCATCAGGAAGTTCGTGACGATCGAGGTCTTCTCGGAGGCGCTCAAGTTCGCGAACGCCGGGTCCTCATTGATGCGCTGGCGCACGAGTGCGGCGATGCGGCGACCTGCGGGGTCGCCATCGAGGTGCCGGACATGGCGGTACTCGCCCCCAGGACGGCGGACATGATGGCACCGCCGGGGGCGGCGACCTCGGGCTTGAGAGCCAGGTCGGGGGTGACGCCCCAGGACGTGAAGTCCGAGACCGTGGGGTTGGCGGAGGCTGGCGTGAGGCCGGCGTGCGGGTTCGAGACGGAGATGGGTGGGAGTCGGCGGCGTTGATGGCCGCGATCAGCGCGTCCTTCTCCTTCTTCGTGATGGTCACGGTCGCCAGCGTGTGGGTGGACTCGATGGTCGCCACGTAGGGGGTGTCCGCGTCTTCGGCGTCTCCGATGATGAGGGCGGCGGGCGTGGAGCTCAACTGGTGAGCGCGCTGACCTTGGCCTCGTGCGTCATGTCGGCCCCGGTCGCGCTGTCCGACCCGCCGCGGTCCTCCAGGACGATGACGGAGGAGAGGTCGCCGGGGTGCTCAGCGGTGAGTTTGTTGAGGGCCGCGCCGTCACCGATACCGCCATATACGAGGGTGTATGTCCCCTCGGGGATGTCGAGCAGGCTGGGGACGACAGCGTCCTTGAGGCCGCGCGATTTGCGGTAGACGATCTGCTTGTCACCGTGGGTGAGGTAGGGGCAGGGGCGTCCTGGTTGTTGACCGAGGCGACGGCCAGCGTCGAGGGGTAGGAGGCCGGTTCGGAGACCGTGCCCGCGTCGAGGGTCGCTCGCGTAGGGCTTGCCCTTGCCGGTGTAGTTGGAGTAGGCGCTCGGTAGGAGTTGCCCGCGGCGGCATTGACGGTCACGCCCGCGGCGGCGAGGTTCTTGTAAACCTGGGCGTAGACGGTGCCCGCCTCGGTTCCCATGCCGGCGTCGTCGCCGAGGGACAGGGTTGATCGAGTCGGGCTTGATGACGACCGCGTCGTCGAGGGCGGCGAGCACGGTGCTGTCGGGGATTGACCCGTCCTTGTCGGCGGCGACCTTCGCGACGATGATCTGCGCGTTGGGGGCGGTACCCTGCAGGTCGGGCGCGTTCGCCGCCGCGATGGCAACCACGTGCGTGCCGTGGGAGAGGTCCTTGGTGGAGGTGGGAAGCACGTTGGCGTCGTTGTCGGCGTAGTCGAAGACGAAGGGGATCTTCGAGTTCAGGTAGGCGCCGCTCTTGCCGTGGCTGAGCGTGCCCACGAGGGACTCGACGTCCCGCTGTGTCAAGCGGACGGGGACGCCGTCCATGGAGCCGGAGAACGCCGGGTGGGTTGCTTCGATGCCCGTGTCGATCACCTCGATGACCTGCTTGTCACCTTTGACGGTGGTCTGGTTCGCGCGGGTCATCTCCAGGGAGGAGCCGTTCTTCAGGTCGGGGTTGACGGCGTCCGCGCCGGCCGCGGTGGACTCACCGTCGACGACCAGCGGCTTGTGGTGGCGTTCGATGAAGGCGGTTTGACGCCCTCGGTGTGTGTGATGGCCTCGAGGGAGGAGGCGGGGGCGCTGATCGCGAAGCCGTCGAAGGCGTGGGTGTAGTCGGCGACGTCGGTGACGTCGGCGCCGGGGACCGCTTGCTCGACCGAGTCCTCGATCCGGTCCTTGACCGTCTCATGCTGGTCTGGGAGGAGAGCCCGAAAACGCGGTGATACCAGGGAATACCGACGCTTCCGTCCTCCAACGCGACGATGATCGTCACCGGGGTGTCGTCAGCGCCCTCGGGCGCAGTGATCGGGGTGGGGTCCCCGGCCTCGTCGGTTGCGCCGGACTGGGGACCGTCTCCCGATTGCGCCTCGTTCGACGAGGCCTGGGTGCCCTGGGCAGCCCCGGCTGCGACGTTGGGGGCCTGGGTTTCCTCCTCGGCGGCGAGGCCGCCGAGGTGCTGACTGTGGTCGCGGCGAGGGGCGCCGGCCACTACCAGCGCCAGTGCCGTGATGGAACGATGGGACATCTCTGGCTCACTTGATTGACAACTGGGCGACGGGCGCGCGTCTTCGCTGCGCACCCAGCGTCAAGGGTAGAGTCATTGCCCGACAGAACCTGGACCTCGTCCTCCTTCTTCTCACCATGTGTCAGGTGCTTGATCACCCAGGCGTTGATAGCGTAAACTTCCCTGGTTTAGGCGCGCTTACTTTGTATGTTTCTGCGTTGTTTCGGGCGTCCGCGCCGGATGCGACAACCCGCCGGACGGCCTCGGACCCCTACGGTCCGCACGCCACCAGCGGGTCGATGAAGTGCGCGGCGTGTCGCCCGCGCGAGGAAGACTCGAGAGAATAACTGCCGTCCCCGTCGCGATCGCTGCGAGCATGCCATTATTCGCGCCGGCGGTGAAGTAGTCGACCTTCACGCCGACGACGGCGTTAGCGCCCATCGCCTGCGCGCGGGCACATCTCGTTAACGGCGGTAGCCGACGCGTTACCGATCTCCTCCTCGTACTGGGAGGCGCGCCCGCCGAACATGTTGGACAGGCCCGCGCCGAGGGTCCTTGAACATGTTGACGCCCGCGAAGGTCTCGCCGGACACCATGCCGATGAGCGCTAATCGGCGCACCCTCAACGGTCGGGGTTGTCACCACAAGCATCATGTTCTCCTTTGGTTAAAGTCGTGAACAGACCAACAATACCTATGCCCCCGCCACGGGGCCACCAGGGAAGCCCGAGCGGCGCGGCGGCCGTCTTGTCAGGCTCGGACGCCACACCCTACTGCGCGGCTGCCGACCGGCGCTTCACAGGGGTGGCGGATGATCGTCTTCAACTTGTCAGGGGGCAACCCTGCGGGCGTCCGACAGGTAGACCTCGTGATGACGCCTCGCCTCCGACAGGTCGAGCTCATAGCCCGCCTCCCGCGTAAGCGTCCATGGCCTCGACCGTGGCCGGTTCACTGTCGTAGCTGCCCACGTGCAGGCACTGGACGCACAGCCCCTCGTCCACCACAAGAAATTCAGCGATTGAGCAGTCAACCTTCTTTTTTCTGCGTCACCTCCTGGACCGCCCAGTCAAAGACCTCGCGCGTCACGAAGCCCGGCAGGCGGATGAGCGCGATCCAGTGGAAAGGCCTCCTTGTGGGCGTGGTCGGCGCCCTCGACCCCCGTCCTGCCACCAGAAACCCTCAAGGGGCGGCACGACGAAGTCAACGTAGCCGTCGATCCGGCGGACGCCCTTCTACTCATCTTGATGGTGTAGGAGATGGCGTACAGGATCGCAATCGCCCGCTGGTAGGCGCCGTTCTCCCTCGTTGGGATCTCGCTGCCGCGCCGCCACGAAGCTCATGGGAGGGACCTCGACGATGCTGGGGCCCTTCTTCCGGGGCGTACAGGTCCTGCATTCCTTCTTCACGTCATAGGCCACGTCGCACTCCTTCCGTTGCCAGCCAGGATACCGCGATCCCCTCCCGTGAATCCACCTCCCGCCGCGGCGCCTCGGTGGTAGCATCCGATTGTCCACTCGATTCACGGGCGCGCCGGTGCGCCCGACGCTCATGCGGGGCAACGCCATGAAAATGCACACCTACGGGGGACTATGGGGGACGACTCCCCCACCGTCTTGCTCATCCACCCGATGCTCTCTTCGGCCTCGGGCATCAAAAGTGCGGTCGCCGACCACATGGGCGCGAGGGCTGCGCTTCCTCGCGCCCGACCTGTCCGCCCACGGGGACGAGGCCTCGGCCCCCTACGTGTCAGCAGCCGACGAGGCGGCGGCGATCCACTCCTGGCTCGTGGAACACGATGCCACGCACCTGGCGCTCGTGTTCGGGGCGTCACTCGGCGAGGGTCGTACTCTTTGAACTGCTGCGATTCCCCTGACCTCTCCTTCGATCGGGTGTTTATTGAAGGGGTGAGCTTCTATTCGGGCGGGCCCGTAGCTCGAGCAGGAGAGCCGTCCTCGGCCGCGTCATGATAGCCAAGCGCCGCAGGAAAGCTGCGCGCGACCCCGAGGCCGGGGTCCGCAAGCTCGCGCACCTCTTCGGCGAGAGGCCGCGCGCCCCATGACTCACTCGCTCATCGCGATGAGCGAGGACAGCATCCGCACGATCGCCCGCGACTGCTCACGGGTCACCCTGCCACACCTCTCCCCGACGTTCAGCGCCGCTGCACGTTCGCCTACGAGGGAGAAAGACTCGGACCTGCGCCTCGCACGCCGCACGATCCCTCGGCTCTACCCTGAGGCCGGGCTGCGCGTGTGGCCGGGGTGGGGTCACTGCGAGCGCATGAGCCGTGACTCGGTCGCCTACAGGGGCGATGCTGAGGGCGATTGCCCTGGGCTCAGCGCCTACCGATCGTTCGTGAAGGAGGCGATCACGCAGAAATTCGACCTCGCACGACGCGGTAGGTGACGCCCGTGCAGCCCTATGCGCTCAAAGAACGCCCGGTAGGATGCCGGATCAAAGTGCTCCTGGAAGTGCACGCCGAATCGGGAGATTAGCCTCAGGAACATGGTGTGCGCGCGCTTCTTAGGAATCACGTAGGTGGGTACGATAATCATGCCGCCCGGGCGCACGACCCGCTTGATCTCCTTGAGCGCGTCGCCCGGTTCAGGCAACAAGTGGATGACGTTGCCCGCCGACAGCATCGAACGAGGTCGTCCGCGGTGTAAGTCGGTAATGTCCGCCTGCTCGACGACCACGTGCGGGAACCGTGCGAGCTTCTTGCGTGCCTGCTTGAGCATCCCCTCGGAGTAGTCGGTCGCGACCACGCGCGCGCATGCGGGGGCGATGGCTGCGGCGATCGCCCCCGTGCCGCACGCACATTCGAGCACGGTGTCGCCGGGGTGAATCAACCGGGCCACGGCTGCCCCCGTCGCCGCGTACACCGCCCGGTTCGCTGTGTTGACGACGACGTCATGAGAGGTGCGACCCGATCCCAGAACATTGCTGAACACCTCCGTGTGCCTGTCGAACGCGCACACCGACGGCGGCGCATCAGTACGTTACTGGCAATGCTACGCCCGCGGCTGTGATGCCGGTGCGAAACGGGGTTTTGTACACGGCAACAGAAGCGCGAGGGCACATCCGGATAGGATGCACGCATCCGGATAGGTTACTAAGCTATCCGGATGTTCGTAACCTATCCACGTGTTCGTAACCTATCCACGTGTTCGTAACCTATCCACGTGTTCGTGCGCGGCGGGCGTGGATGAGCGCGCCGACGCCGTGGGCCACGAAGCCGAGGATGCTGTAGCCCACCCCGTAGATCAAGGCACTGTCGTTCAAGAACAGGAACATCGGCGCCAGGAAGCACGCGAAGGGTGCGAGCAGCCACAGGAGGCTGAAGCCCTCCTTCACGCCGTCCACGCGCCGAAGACCATCGCCAGGAGGGGCAGGATGACGAGCAGGATCAGGAACACGAGGCTCTTCACGATCTCCATCGAGTCCGAGGCGCGCGAGACACCAAACCACGCCGCCAGCACCAGCAGGTAAATGCCGAAGAGCGCGACGATACGAATCCACGTTGATGTTGTCATCCACCTCATAACCCAATGATACCTGCGGTACACGGTAAATACTCTCTTTGACACATGAGCACCCCGAGCCTCGAGAAAGGCGCGCGAAACCAAGCGTCGCGGGGCTTGCGACGCTGTCAGAGGAGCGCAGGACTAGCTGCAGAAGCTGCCGAAGAAACCTCGCTTCTTCGCGGCGGCAGCGTACTCCCTCGTCGGTATGGTCCTTATCGCACCACTGATCCGCGGGCACCTTCTCCTTCACCGAGTCGATGTGCTTGCCGCAGCCCTTCCACGTGGTCTTTCCGCATACCTCGCAGGTGGTGGGTCGACACATGATATTTTTCCTTTCGTTGTTGCGCGCCGAATCCGTCGGCGGATCCGCGCCATGGTGCTCTGAGTTCTCCCCAGCGGGCTGGTTGCGCCGTCGCGTTAGGCCAGCCGGAGGAACAATTCTTCGAGCTCTTCGAGCGTCATGCTGCCAGTTTTTGACAAGAGATTCTACCGCTTCGGGCGCCAGCGCATCATCGTTTTTCGTGGTCGGCGTCCTCTACTCGCGCACTGGGACATGATCGTGGCGACCGCTGGGTAGCTGGCGCGCTTCATCGCAGAGTTGACGGCCGCGAACTGGATGAGCACCTCCCGACAATTCGCGTCCCCACTCTCGATATTGGCAATGAGGGCTGTCCATCTGCCCGCGGGCGCGCCGAGGCGGTTCACGACCTGCTTGCGCGTCGTCATGCGCGCCCCTCCCCGTCACGAGGACGGCCTCGGCCTTCTCACCGAGCCACGCCCGCAGGGTCTGAATACCGCCCGAGAGCATAGTGACGTTGAAGCCCGCCGCGCTCACGTGCGGTAGCCGATCCATGAACGGACGCCCGCGGCGCACGCGGCGACGAAGGGTCGCTCGCCGACGCTCTCGTCGACCCAGACGCGGACCTCGTCAGGCGGTCGCGCAGCTGCGTGTGCGGGATGTTCAGGGAGTTGGGCATGTGCCCAGCCGCGTACTCCCCCATCGTGCGCACGTCGAGGACCGGCATGTCCTCGGTCAGGGCGTCCGGGCCGGTCAGGATGAGCTCGCCGGTCAACACGTTGTGGGCGACCATGCCGGTCTGGTTGACGGGGTCCCTTGGCCTGGCCGTGGGGCGGCGCGTACGCGAGGTCAGGTCGATAAGGTCCGGCGCCTTCATGCCCGCGCGCATCGCGGTGGCGATCACGTCGATGCGCCGGTCCACGCCGTCGGCGCCCACGGCCTGCGCGCCAGGATCTGTCCGTCGGTGCCGACGTGCATGAGGATGTGCACGGGCTGCGCTCCGGGGAAATAGCCCGCGTGCTGGTTGGCGTGCGTGTGCACCGTGAAATACTGCGTGCCCGCCGCGTCCAGGGCCTGGCGATTCTCGCCCGTCATGGCGGCGGTGAGCCCGCCAATGCGGACGATCGCGGTGCCCAGGGGCCTCGCGATGGGGCGCGCGGTGGCCTCGCCCGTGTCCGCGTCTGCGATCGCGTCTGCGACGAGGCGTCCGCCGCGGTTCGCAGGTCCGGCCAGGGCGACGGGGCGGTCGTGGTCGCGGCCGACCGTGGCGTCGCCGACGGCGTACACGTCGTCTGCGCTCGTTCGCCCGCGGTCGTCGACGAGGATGTAGCCTCCCCTGGTCTCGATGCCGGCCACCTCAGCGAGGGCCGTGTCGGGGCGGACGCCGGCCGACAGGGACGATGACGTCGGCGCTCAGCTCGGTGCCGTCGGTAAGCGTCACGGAGTCGCGGTCGTCGCCGTGGGGCGATGGACTGGGCGGCGACACCGGTGTGGACGCGCACGCCGAGGGCGCGAAAGCTCCTTCGTGACCAGCGTGGCCATCTCGACCTCGAGAGGCGGCAGGACGTGCTCGGCGTACTCGACGAGGTGGGTTTCGAAGCCTCTGTGCGCGAGGGCCTCGGCGGCCTCGATGCCGATGAAGCCGGCTCCGAGGACGACCGCGCGGGTGCCCGAGGCCTCGCGCAGGGGCGAGGCGTCGTCGACCGTGCGCAGGGTGTGCACGCGCGGGGAGTCGAGGCCGTCGATGGGCGGACGGGCGGCAAACCCTCCGGGGAAAGGATCAGGTGGTCGTGGGTGAGCGTGTAAGCCTCGCCGGTCTCCGTGTCGGTGACCTGGACGCTGTGCGCGCCGGGGTCAATCGCTGTGACCTCGGGTTGATGCGCACGTCCAGGTTGAGTGCGGCCTTGAGGGTTTGCGGGGTATGGAGGAGGGCTTTGCGGGGTCTTCGATCTCGCCGCCGACGTAGTGCAGGAGCCCGCAGTTCGCGAAGGACACGTACGTGCTGCGCTCCAGCACGATGATCTCGGCGCCCTCGTCGCGCCTGCGCAGGCGCGCCGCCGCGCTCATGCACCGGCGACTCCTCCGACGACTACTACTCGCATGTTCGGCTCACTTTCTGGCTCGGGGATGTCTTCTCTGACCACTTCAATGATACCCCTGGGGGTATTCAAATATGTGAGTGCTCAGGGTGAGGGACAGAAACGCGTCGGCCTGGGACTGGTCCCAGGCATCGTCGAGGATGCATTGCTGGGGCTAGCTACTCGCGCCGCCGACGTCCAGCTGGGCCTGGCCGGGCAGGGCTGCACCAGTGAGGGGCATAACACCGGTGAGGGAACGTGACGCCAGGGGTATTGGTGGGGTTTTGCACCATTAGGAGCATCCTGTCGGCGTGTCGCCGGCGTGTCGCGCCTCTAATGCTGCAATTCCCCTGTTTGGTGGCGCCCTCGACGTGGGGCGAGCTCGACCGTGTGCCCCTCATGATGCAATTCCCCGTTTGCTGGCGGTGAGGCCGCGGTTCGGGGCAGTGAGGCCGCGGTTCGGGGCGGTGAGGCGCCCGCATCGCCGACCCCTGCGGCGATAAACGCCGACAACGAGGCGTTGCAGCTGAGGCGGCCTGCATCGTGGCCACAACGACGCCTGGCCTCGTGTGTCGCTCGCACGTTCACCCCCGAGATGTGAGCGCGAACCCGCTGTGCGTGCGCTAACGGCAATATCGCACGTAAACCCGCTATTCCGTGTCTGGGCAGGGCTGCCCACGCTCACATTAGCGGGTTAACGTGCGAATCAGAGGGCCCAGGCTCGTATTAGCCGGTTAACGTGCGAGATAGTGGGCCCACATGCGCGCGGGTGCGCTTCCTGGGTTCGATTCCCGGGCAAGGGGCTGACCGGCGGCCCCACGTGCGCGCGGGTGCGCTCGCTCGGAGCAGTTTCGCATGCAATTCGACTGAGTGAACTTTCAACAGTGTCCGGAAACGTTGCAATTCCAACGATATGGATGTGCGGCGCGACACCGAATCGGGGGAATTGCATGCGACATTCGCGGATAACCCGCGCAACAGGAATCATGCGCAGCCGCTCGTCGGCGCTGCCGCTCGCGCTGCCCCTCGTGGCACAGCCGGTGACGCGCCAGTGGCCTGGCACGGCGGACAGCGCCCGCGCACACAACCTGCCCAAGCCCCACCGTGACGGACCAAGGGGCTGCACAGACTCCCGATAAAACAAGCACCCACACGCGGTGCAGCGTCTCGCCCACCCAGGGGCCACGCACAGACTCCCGATGAAACAACCGCCTTCAACACCGACTTTCCCGTATCAACAAGCCAAAAGTCACAATACAACCACCACGTTATGTCCTGTCACCCAAGCGTCCTATCACCCGGAGACGCCTCGTCGACGAAAAGAGGAGCGAGGCCCGCTTCCGAGCCTTCTGACAGTTGATTGTTCCCAACTAGCCCAGGGGGAATCCTCGCTCCACACACGAAAGTATCAAATGTTTCGCGCAAGACGCGAGCGCGCCACCTGGCGGCACAACAGCACACCAGCTAGTGTCAACGCATGGACCATGACACGGTGACATTGTTTGTTCAAGACGCCATCGCAGAACTCAGAACAGCGTAACGCGCGTGACGTCGTTGAATACCTGCGCATGATGCTCGAGTGCGACGGCCCCGACGTTGACGGCGCAGTCTCGTCGCTCGTCGCATACGGCGCGGTCACGGTCGCCTGGATTGATCGGCTCGCAGCGATCAACGAAAAATCTGCGGGGTTCTTCGACGAAGAACTGGCGGAAAGCTGCGCGAGGGCTCTCGGGCGCCCTAGGCTCGCTTCACGCCAGAGAGCCCCTGATCAGGCCATGCAGCACGCCGACGGACGGGCACCGAGGCTCGCGTCGCGCCAGAGAGAGACACCGAGACGCACACAAACCCGGGCTGCCAACGGAAACCCGGGGTTTGAGATGAGTGGAGATGGGGGAATCGAACCCCGTCAATAGCCGACCCCGAATTCTTCTCCGAGCGCAGTCTACGGTTTTATTTCTCAGCCCCCAGCACCCGCGTAGACTCACCGCTGGATAGGCTCAGTTGATTGAGTGTCGGAGCCGCCCCACCAACATGGGCGACTCCCAGTGGCTCCCTAGACGACGCCAGACACCGGGCCGGAAGCAACTCCCGGGCTGACGGACTAAAGGTTCAGAGCTGCGATATCAGGCAGCGAGAACGTAGTCGGTGCGATTCTGTTCGGCACCTATTGGTTTGCACGCATCGTTAACGAGGTTGAGCGCACATCCTCGGCTCGCTTCACTTCGATCGACGACCACTGTCGAAACCGATCATCCCTCTTGAGTTTTCAACTCCCCGACGCCCAGCATCACGCCAGACCGTCGGACACGCAGCATACGCCCACGCACCCCAAACGTCAAGGACAGCAGGAGCCACCCGGGCGACCGCGCGGAACCCGACAACCGGCCACTGCCTCGTCCCCGACGGAGCCCACCAGAGCCCCAGGGCACCCGACAGCGCAAGCCTCACAGCAGCTTCGTCGCCTCAGCTTCTCCACCATGCGCCGATTGCCTCGCACCATGCAGCGGACGCAGCGCCAGCCCCAGGAACGCGGCGAACAGGATGAAGGAGGCCAGGAACCACATGGCGTCCCCCGTACTCGTGGCCCGAATAGCCGGCGATCGACGCGCAGCGCCTACAATGGCGATGCGTGGCCGGCAGGAACGGCGAAACCGACGAAAAAGAAGACGGCAGGATCGCCAGCGGGAACGAGCCACCGGCACCCGAAATCTGCAGGACGAGGAACAGGACGCCCAGAGCCTTACCCGCGTTCCCGAACGTCGCGATGAACGTGTACAGCAGGGAACGAGAACACGATGGCCGTCAGCCACAGGGGTGGCCATGAACTGCACCAGGGTGCGCGTGCTGGACCTTCAGGAAGAACAGGTCGCCCAGCCCCACGAGGGTCGCCTGGGCCAGCGCGATCGTCCCGAAAATCAGGTAGCGCCCCAGAACCCCGTCGCCAGTCGGAGTGGCTTCGCCGTGAGCGCGGCGCGCAACGGGTCATCCTCGGCCAGCCCCTCCGCGACGTTGGAATCCGTCACGTCCGAGCGCATGGACACGACCATGAGGATGGAGCCGACCCACAGGGCCAGGATGGTGTACAGGGGGCGCCATCTGGGAGCCGAAGTTCGCGACAGGATAAACCGGGGTCTTCTCCACGCCCACGGGCGCCGCGAGAGCGGCCGCCAGCGCCTCGGGATTATTCCCGATGACCGTGCGAAGAGTCGACAGGTCCCCACCCTCCAGCGCCTCGCTCGGCGACGAGTGCAGGGAGTCCATCTTCCCCGCGGCATCACGCAGGTTCGAGGGCCGCCGAGTTCAAGCTGTCACGCAAAGCCCTCAGGCTCTCTCGCGCGCTCCGGCCCCATCCGACGCGGTGGACGTCGCCGTCTCAAGCGAGGAACGCACCGACGACAGGGACGTCTGCGCCGAGGACAGGGTCGCCGCCAGCGAATCGAGCTGCGGCTTCAGGTTGGTGTCGTAGTCGCTCGACAAGCCGTTGATGGCTGAGCGGGCATCCGCGATCAGGCTGTTCACGGAGTCGTGGTTGGTGGCCGCGTTCGCCGACTTATCGTCAAGGTCACTGGCGGCGCTGCGCACGTTCGTCGCCAGGGTGTGCGGGCGGTCGGCCGCGCCCTGAAGCCGGTCAAGGGAGGCCTGCGAGACGGGCGAACCGGGCAGCTGAGCCAGCGTCGACTCGATCGACTCGTAGGAAGCGGCGTGCGTGTCCAAGGCGTCCGCCTGGGAACGCAGGGACGTAGCCGCATCCGACACGCTCGTCTGGCCCGGGTACACGTTCTCCACCGCCGTCGACAACGAGGTCGAGCGAGCTCTTCGAGTCGATAGCGTCCGACACGGAGCCACGGCTGCCGTCGCGGAGGCCGCGAGCCCGCCGGCGCCGCTGCGCGCACTCGCCTGCGCGTTGGTCGCCGAGGATTTCGCGCTGCCCACACCCGCCACGAGCGCGCTCGTCAGAATCGATCATGGCCAGCGACGAGCCGGCCAGGACGCGTACGACTGTGCGGAATCGGCTGCCGTGCGTAGACGCGACGCGACCGTCTGCACGCGCGTATCCAGCGCGGACACGGTGCTCACCGCGGTCGGCGACGACAGGACATCCCCGATGGACGAGGCGGTATCGAGCGCAACCTCGCCCAGCGTCTGGTGAAAATCTGATTCGCTGGGCGCTCACGGCCTCGGCCCCCTGACCGGCGACCTTGGGGCTGATGCCGTTCTTCTTTTCGTTGACGTAGTAGGTCATCAGGGCGCTCGTGGCCTCCCCGTCGAAGAAAGTCAGCATGTCCTTCGAAAACTCGGCGGGGATGACGATGGCCGCGTAGAACTCGCCCGAACGCGTCCCCTCGACGGCCTCATCCTCCGTGGCGATCACGCAGTCGAAGCTCTCGTTCTTACGCAGAGCCGAGACCACCTGGTCGCCGATGTTGAGGTGCAGCGGCACGAGGTCGGACTTGTAGCCCTCGTCCGTGTTCGCGATCGCGATGCGCAGGGACCGCGTATTGCCAAAAGGATCCCACGAGGCTGCGACGTTGAACCAGGTAAACAGGGAGGGGATGACGACGAGCCCGAAGGTCACGACGCTCGCGATGAGCGAGCGGCGCGCGCGACGCAGGTCGGCACGGTAGATGGCCCACATGGTTCTCACTTCGCGTCCTCCTCGTCCTCGGCGCCGTCAGGTGTATCAACGAGGCCGGGGTCGAGGCCGTCAGTCTCGTCGCTGTGCGCTGTCCGTTCCTCATCCACGGGGCCGGGGCGGGACCGTCGGTCGTCTGTCCTTGCAGGGAACGCGCGGTGTCAGCAGGCCCGGGCGAGGCCTCGTCCACAGCTCTCACTGACGTCACTCCCGTGCTCGGCGCGTCGAGTGAGCGAGGGGCCTCAGCGCCGAGGGAAATCGACGCGCTCACCGCGCCGCACCGAGGCGATCCGCGAGGCGTACCCCTGCACGCGGCGGGTGAGCAGGACCGGACGTCGCCCTCGTCCATCGCGCCCAGGAGCTGCTGGCGCTCCCAGAGCCTCGCGCACGTGACTGCAGTCCGATCAGGAAGGTAATGACGAGGAGAACCCACACGATCCAGGCGCAGCACGACCGGCACCTCCGCCGCGTTCGTCACCGACAGGACCGCCAGAACCGCGGCACGATCACACCGATGACGATCGCCGCTCGGCGAATCCACGGATAGCGGCGCTCAAAGCGCGCGGCACGCAAGCTCACCGAACGCTGGAAGCCGTCGTGGTCCGCCAGCGCCGCCACGATCTGCGTCAGGCGGTAGCGGCTGGAGGGCACGCGCGTCGCCTCGGCCTGGAAGAGCCGAAGACGCCAGATCACGGTGATCATCGCATTCAAGTTCACCAAGAACGGGCGCAGCGCCAGGCCAATAGCGAGGCGACCAGCGCCTGCAAGCCGAGAACCGCCAGGGCACGACGGGAAGGTGTGTCCGTAGAAACCGGCGACAGTCTCACGAAGTGCGTTGATCCCGTATGTGAAGGGGAGTACGGGGTGCAGAAAACGGAAGAAGGAGGGCAGCATCTCGATCGGATACAGGCCGGCAGAGCCGGGAATCTGCATGACCATGATGATGACGCACAGGCCCTTGCCGATATGCTGGAAGCAGGTCGAGAGCATGTGCACGATCGGTGAACACCAGCGAAATGACGATGGATGTCCCCACGAGGCCGGGCGCGACACCGTCTGGACGCCGATGATGAGGACACCGATCGACGACGAGCGCCTGGATGACGCCGAAGAAGCCGAGCAACATCCACCGGCCCATGTACTTGGCCGCCGACGACGTCGGGCCGATCCCCTCTTCGTCCACGTCGAGCTTAAGAAGGAGGACGAGCGAGAACGCGCCGATCCACAGCGCGAGATTCGTGAACAGGGGCGCCATCGCCGACCCGTAGGAGGCCACCGGGTACACCGCCTGGGTCTCAATCGAGGTCGGCGACGCCATGAAGGACGCGATCGAGGCCGCGTTGGTCCCCAGGGTGTCGGGACAGGTCGCGCAGCGTGTTCGAGAGGCCACCGACGAAATGTCCGTCGATACCGTCTCCAGGTCCGACTTGATGGCGCTGACGTTGGTCGCGCTGGTCGACGTCGACTTCTTCGCGTCGTCAGGAGAGAATCAAGCTGATCGAGCGAGGCTCGAGACCTGATCGCGCTGGCCAGCAGGTGTCCAGGGATCCGCGCATCGAAGAAGGGCGCTCGAGAAATCGTCCAGGGCGCTCGACGGGGTCGGGACCGCCGAAAACCCCGCGCGCGCGTTCGAGCACGGAGGTCTGCACGGACGAGGCGGCGCTCGGAGCCGACGAGGCGCCGTCGAGATCGAATCGACGTGGTGGACGGAGTCAGGAGTTCAGGGTCGTCAGGTCGCTCCAGGGCGGTAGACGGCGCTGTTCCTGGCTGCTCAGGTCGCTCAGGGCGCTGCCCGCGGCAGGAAGGTTGCCACCCGGCCGCGTTCAGCTCCGGACAGGACGGACCCGAGCGAGTCGTTGATCGACGTGCCCTCCGACGGGGAGCCCGTCGATCCTGCCCGACGCCCCTGCACGCCGTCCATGCTCCCGCGTCGGCCGACGGGTCGGCCATCGCGCTCGACGTGTTGGAGGAGAGCCCGTCGAGGACCCCGCGCCATCTGGCCGGAGAAGTCCGCCAGGGAAGAACGCATCGGTCACCAGCTCATCGGCCTGGTCAAGGGACGAGGACAAATCTGCGGCCGCCGAATCCAACTCCGTCAGGGTCGTGCGGGCCGAGGACACCGACGCCTTCGCCGAGTCGATCGTCGCGCCCATGCCGTCCAGGCTGTCTCGACGCGCTCGCCACGGCTTCGACGAGGCCTCCCCAGCGACGCCGTCAGGTCCGATCTGGCCTGGTCAGCCTGGTCCGCGAGACTCACCCCGGCCTCGGACGCCTTCTCAGATAGCACCTTCGCGACCGTGGACACGAAGGTCAGAGTTGATCTGGCGGTCCAGCGCCGTCGCGCCCGCCGTGATCTTCAGGGCACCGCGTTGTTCTTCTCGTTGACGTAGTACTGGATATTCGGCTGGACGTAGGTGCCGTCGACGATGCCCGTCAGGTCACGCGAGAAGGAAGCCGGAATGACGAACGCGGCGTAGGAGTCTCCGCGCTCGACCTCGGCGCGAGCCTCGTCGGCGCTCACGAAGTGCCAACCCAGCTGATCATTCTGCTTCGAGCTGCGTCTCCACCATCGCGCCGACGTTCACCGTGCCGAGCTTGTCATAGTCGCCCCCTCGTCCTCGTTGGCCAGCCACGCGAATGTGGGAGGTCTGCGCGTACGGATCCCAGAACCCAACGATGTTGAACCACGCGTAGAGCGCGGGCACGAACGCCCTTACCAACGATGACAATCCAGGCGACCGGAACACGCACCAGCCTCGCAAGATCACGACGAAAAATCCTGACGGAACCCCGCACGGGATCGCCTTCTTTCCTCTACCTTCGGGCCTGCTTCACATAGCGGCGCATCGCACGCTCGGCCTCGCGCTGATCCTGCTTCTCGCGCAGCGCCTGACGCTTATCCCACTCCTGCTTGCCCTTGGCGAGCGCGACCTCAACCTTGACGCGCCCGCCGATGAAGTAGAGCTCCAGCGGGACGATCGTGTACCCCTTCGCGGCCACCCGATCCTGCATACGGTTGATCTCCGCGCGGTGCAGCAACAGCTTGCGCTTGCGCGTGGGCGCGTGATTCGTCCACGAACCCTGCGAGTACAGGGGATGTTGGCGCCGTACAGCCACGCCTCACCCCCGTTGATCTCGGCCAGGCGTCCACGAGGGACGCGCGGCCCATGCGCAGCGCCTTCACCTCGGTGCCCATGAGGGGCCAGGCCGGCCCTCACGTGTCCTCCGATCGTATGAGTCGTGGCGCGCCTTCTTGTTACGGGCGATCGTCTTCTTCGCGTCGGAGGCGGCCTTGGCGCGCTGGCCCTCCGTGGGCTTGGGCTTCTTCCATTCCTTGGGCATGCTGCCTCCCTCCAGACTCGTGTATCCGCTCGGTATGCGGAAAGACCCCCGCAGCGTAATCGCTACGAGGGTCCATCTAACGCGGATTACAAATAATCCATCGGTTCAACGTAGCTTCCGTTCTGAAGAACACCGAAATGCAGGTGGCAGCCGGTCGCGTAGCCGGTCGACCCGACCTCGCCGAGCGCGTCGCCCGCGTTCACGTACTGTCCGGGGAGACGTACTGGGCCTGCATGTGCAGGTACTCGGTGATGACGGAATTGCCGCCGACGATGCCGTGGTTGATGTCCACGTAGTTGCCGGCCGACACGTCCGCCGACACGGCGTTGACGAGCCGAAGCCACCGCGTGGATGATCGTGCCGCAGTCGGCGGCCATGTCGATGCCCGAGTGGCCCTTCATGATGCCGAGGACCGGGTGGTAGCGCATACCGAAGGGGCTGGTGACCACGATCGGGATGTCGAGGTTACGGAAGCCCGAGGCCGATACGTAGAGGCGCCCGAGGCGCAGTTCGCCTCGTCGATGGCCGCCAGCTCGGAGCTGCGAGCCTGATGAGTCGGCCTCCGCCTGGTCGAGCGAGGCCTGCACCTGGCCCTTCTGCGAATCACTGGGCCTGCTTCGCCGAGGCGTCCTCCCTTCAACGTTGAGCTCGGTGAGCTTGGGTCAGCGTCGTCCTTCGCGGACTGCGCCTCGGTCTCCGCCTGCGCGGCCTTCTCCTCGAGGTCGGAGATGCGCTCCGTGATCGCGTCCTGACGCGTGGGACTGGAGTGCGCTGTGAGGAGGACACGTCCAGCGCCGAGGTCATGGTCTGGTTCTCCGTGCGCAGCGCCATGTCGGCGGCCGCGGCGCGGTTCGGTAATAGACTCGGTCCGCCGGCCGTCAGGGCCACGGCGACCGGATCCACGTTGCCTTCGCGATACTGCGGCGCACCAGCTCCCCCGATGGCCGCCTGCGCGTCGCTGGCCTGGGTGGTGGCGGCGCTGAGCGAGTCATCGATGCGGACTCTGCTCGCCCTGCGCGGCGCTCAGCTCGCCCAGGATCGTCGTGTGTTCGCGGGACTTCTTGTCGTAGTCGGCCACCGCCGCGTCGTAGGCGGCCTGCGCCCCCGGAATCTGGGCGTTGAGGTTCTGCAGGTCGATGAAGACCTGCGCCAGCGACGCGTCGATGCCCTCCAGCTGGGACTGCAGGGCGTTGACCGTGGCCTGGGCCTCAGCGGCGGCGTTCGCCGCAGCCTCGCGATCATCATCCGCGCAGGCGGCGAGCGCCCTGACTCATCGCGGTGAGCGAGGCGAGCGAAAACCAGGGGCGCCCGGTCGCAGGGCGGCTGTGCGGGAACGACGAGGAGAACGGACCGCGAGACTCACGCCTTCGTGTGCTTCGCGAGCGCGAGAACGCCGAGGCGATCACCGCCAGCGCCACCGCCGCCAGGACCGGGATCCGGCGTCGCGGTCGCCACCTCGCCCATGCCAATAAAGTTCGTCCAGCGGAAGGAGGGTGCCATCCACCCCTGGACGATGAAATGCACGCCCGCGAACAAGCTCCCGATCGCGAAGGCCGCGCCCACCAGCGCGGCGAGCGCCCCCTCGATCATGAAGGCGCCTGAATGAACAGGTTCGACGCGCCCACGTAACGCATGATCTGGGTTTCTTGCTCACGGCTCATCGCGCTCAGGCGGATCGTCGTCGAGATCAGCAGGGATCGCCGCGACGACCATGATCGCGCCGAGGCCCCAGGGCCGCCGTGCGGGCGGCTCCCAGCACGCGGAACAGGGGCTCGACGACCTCACGCTGATCGCGCACCTCGACACGCCGGCGGTCCCGGAGAATTCCTCCCTTGATCACCGAGTACTGCTCGGGGTTGACCAGCTTGATGCGGAACGCGAACTGGAGTATGTCCGGCGTGGTCCACTGCGTGAGCGCGTTGTTGCCGTTGAGGCGCTGGAAGTTCTCGTAGGCTTCTTCCTTCAGTCTCCTCGTACACGTTGGCGACGTAGGGGCGTCATCTCGGCGGAGGCCAGCTTCTGGCGCACCGCGTCGATCTGCGCGTCGCTCGCCTCGGTCGCGTTGCAGTTCGGAGCGGCGTCGTTGATGGCACACATGTAGATCGTGACCTCGATCTTGTCGTACCACTCGACTTCATCTTGACACCCTGCATCTGCGTCAGGCCGGCAATGCCCACGAACAGCAGGGACACAGGTCACGAGGATGACGGCGACGCTCATCGCGCGGTTACGCGACAGGCCCCTGCCGACCTCGGACAGGAATAAAACGAAGCTTCACTGGTCTTACCTCCCGGCACCGTAGACGCCGCGGTTCTGGTCTCGGATGACGTCGCCAGCCTCAAGCTCGATGACTCGCTTACGCATCTGGTTCACAATGTCCGCGTCGTGGGTGGCCATGACGACGGTCGTACCCGAGCGGTTGATTCGGTCAAGCAGACGCATGATGCCCAGCGACGTCTCGGGGTCGAGAGTTGCCGGTGGGCTCGTCCGCGAGCAGCAGCTCGGGGCGGTTAACCATGGCGCGCGCGATCGCAACGCGCTGTTCCTCGCCGCCGGACAGCTCGTGCGGCAGGCGCGATTCCTTGCCGGACAGGCCCACCAGATCCAAGGCGTCCGGGACGGCCGTCTCGATCGCGTGGCGCGGCTTGCCGATGACCTGCATGGCCAGGGCGACGTTCTCGTAGACCGTCTTGGAGGGCAGCAGGCGAAGTCCTGGAACACCGTGCCGATCTGGCGGCGCAGCTTGGGAACCGCCCACGTGGACAGCTTGGACACGTCCTTGCCGAGCACTCACACCCTTGCCGCTCGTCGCTTTCATTTCGCGCATGACGAGCTGCAGGAACGTGGACTTGCCGGAACCCGACTTGCCGACGAGGAACACGAACTCTTCGCGCTCCACCTCCAGCGAGACGTGATCCAGCGCGGGCTGGGCACCTGGCGTGTACACCATGGTGACATCATCAAAACGAATCATGGGACCATCCGATCGGGGTCAATAGTCCCTGTCAGATTAGGTAACGATCGGGTCACGTCCCGGCTGCGACACGCGGAAAAGTGGTGGTGTGGTACTCAGCCCGCCTTCCGCCTCCGCCCGAGGGTGCAGGCGGCCCCGGCCTCGCTGTCGATCCAACGAGGCCGGGGCCGTGCAGCGCGTGGACGCGCGCTCAGTCTTGGGCGGCCTTCTGCTCGTTCTTGCGCCAGCGAATGCCAGCGTTGATGAAGCCGTCAATGTCGCCGTCAAACACGGACTGGGGGTTGCCGGATTCGAACTCGGTGCGCAGGTCCTTGACCATCTGATACGGCTGGAGCACGTAGGAGCGCATCTGGTCGCCCCGACGCCTTGACGTCGCCGGCGAGCTCTCTTCTTAGCTGCTCTTCCTCGTGGCGCAACACGAGGTCAGGGACTACAGGACTCGCAGGGCGGCCCGCGCGGTTTTTGGATCTGGGACTTCTCATCCTGCATGGACACGACGATGCCCGTGGGTATGTGGGTCATGCGCACGGCCGAGTCTGTCGTGTTCACGGACTGGCCGCCGGGACCCGAGGAGCGGAAGACGTCGACCTTGAGCTCGGACTCGGGGATCTCGATGTGGTCCGTCGTCTCGATGAGGGGGATGACCTCGACCGCGGCGAAGGACGTCTGGCGGCGACCCTGGTTATCGAAGGGGCTGATGCGCACGAGGCGGTGGGTGCCGGCCTCGACGGAAGCGTGCCGTAGGCGTAGGGCGCCTGGACCTCGAAGGTCGCCGACTTCAGGCCGGCTTCTTCCGCGTAGGAGGTGTCCATGACCTTCGTCGGGTAGCCGTGACGCTCCGCCCAGCGCAGGTACATGCGCAGGAGGATCTCGGCGAAGTCGGCGGCGTCCACACCGCCCGCGCCGCTTCGGATCGTGATGACGGCGTTGCGCTCGTCGTACTCGCCGTCCAGCAGCGTGCGGATCTCCAGGTCGCTCAGATCCTTGCGGAGCTTCTCCAGGTCGGCCTCGGCCTCGGCGAGGATGTCGGCGCCCTCATCCGGGTCTTCTGCGGCCATCTCCACCATGGCCTCCAGGTCGTCGATGCGCTCACTCATCTGCGTGATGCGGTCCAGCTCGCTCTGGCGGTGGCTGAGCGCGCTCGTGACGGCCTGCGCGGCGCTCGGGTCGTCCCACAGGTCGGGGGCGGCCGCCTTCTCGTTCAGCTCGGCGATCTGCTCACGCAGTTTGTCCGGCTGCACGACCGCGACGATGTTCTCCATCGTGGTGCGCAGGGACGGGATCTCTTCAGAAAATTCAATGGCCACGCACCCAGGGTAGCGGATAGCGCGCCCAACGAGGAACGCGACGCCGCGACCATGGCGGGACTTACTCCCGCCGGGCGCAGATGCGACGGTGCCCCCGACGCCTGGGAAGACGCCGGGGCACCGAAGAAAAGAACGGATCAGATGAGACCCATCGCGACCATCGCGTCGGCCACCTTGCGGAAGCCCGCCAGGTTCGCGCCGGCCACGTAGTCGCCCGCGACGCCGTATTCCTCGGCGGTGGCGACGGTGTTCGCGTGGATATCGACCATGATCTGGTGGAGCTTCGCGTCGGTCTCCTCGAAGGCCCACTGGGTGCGGCCGGAGTTCTGCTGCATCTCGAGGCCGGAGGTGGCCACGCCGCCCGCGTTGGAGGCCTTGCCGGGGGCGTAAGCCACGCCCGCGGCCTGCAGGGCCTCGATCGCCTCGGGGGTGGTGGGCATGTTCGCGCCCTCGGCGACCAGCTGGACGCCGTTCTTGATGAGGGCCTGGACGCCGGACAGCGGCAGCTCGTTCTGGGTGGCGCAGGGAAGCGCGACGTCACAGGGGACGTCCCAGATGGAACCATCAGCCACAAAGACGGCGCCGGGGCGCTCGGCCGCGTAGTCGGAGACGCGTCCACGACGCACCTCCTTGACGTCCTTAAGCAGCGCGACGTCGATGCCGGCCTCGTCCACGACGTAGCCGGAGGAGTCGGAAACGGCGACGACGGTCGCGCCCAGCTGCTGGGCCTTCTCGGTCGCGTAGATCGCGACGTTACCGGAGCCGGACACCACGACGCGCTTGCCGTCGAAGCTGGTGCCCTTGGCGGCGAGCATCTCGGCGGCGAAGTAGACCAGGCCGTAGCCGGTGGCCTCGGTACGCGCGAACGAACCGCCCCAGGTCAGGCCCTTGCCGGTCAGGACACCCGCGTCGAAACGGTTCTTCAGGCGCTTGTACTGGCCGAACATGTAGCCGATCTCGCGGCCGCCCACGCCGATGTCGCCGGCGGGAACGTCGGTGTCGGGGCCGATATGGCGGGAGAGCTCAGTCATGAAGGACTGGCAAAAACGCATGACCTCGGCGTCGGACTTGCCCTTGGGGTCGAAGTCCGCGCCACCCTCGCCGCCGCCCGTGGGCAGGGCCGGTGAGGGCGTTCTTGAAGATCTGCTCGAAGCCGAGGAACTTGATGATCGACAGGTTCACGGAGGGTGGAAGCGCAGGCCGCCCTTGTAGGGGCCGAGGCGGAGTTGAACTGGACGCGGAAGCCACGGTTCACGTGGATGTTGCCCAAATCGTCGGCCCACGGGACGCGGAACTGGAGCTGACGCTCGGGCTCGACGATGCGGTCGATGATCGCCAGGTCGGCGTACTCGGGGTGACGCTCGGCGAGGGGGGCGATGGTCAGGAGGACCTCGTAGACGGCCTGGTGGAACTCGGCCTGGGCGGGGTCGCGGCGCTGGACGGATTCGAAAAACGGAGGCCAGCGCGGGGACAAACGAGATGTATCAAAGCTGCTCATGGCTCAAAGTTTACGTTTCGTTTACCCATGCTTCTGTCGGCATCCCACAATGTGACCGTCGCGCACGACACCTTTTGCCCGTCCGTCACAGCGGCCGCACCCGGGCGCTCGACGTCCTCTCAAGCTCGGGAACCACGACGCCCACGAGCACCGGAGGCAGCGCTGACACGTGCAGACGCGCCCTCACGGACACCTCCACCTCCTCGCGATCAACCCGAACGCCAGTCACCATCACCCCTCGCCCACGCGGCACGTGGTGGTCCCCATCGCGCTCAACGCGGCCTCAACCCGCGAGGCGCGCCCCGGCCTCGTCGATGCCCGACGCCTGCCCCGCCAGAACCTGCGAGGAGGACGCGCCGCCGACGCCCGCCCCCGCCAGCGCGTCCGCGCACGAGACCAGTCGGCGATCCTGGATCGCGACCTGGGTCAGCGTCATCGTCACGAACAGGAGGGAGGCAGACGAAGGCGCAGCCGGCGCACATGAGGATCCCGATGCGCCCTCCTCACCCACCGGCCACCACCTCCCGCACGGGCGCGCTCGCGCTCGACGACACCGTCACGCCGACAGCGCCGAGCCAGGCTGGCACGAAAGGCAGGGGACGCGCACCGAGACGCTCACCTCGATGGCGCCCTCCGACGAGGCGCAGGCCGCGCACGAGGAGGACACCGAGGCCGGGGCGTCCACCCCGAAGTCCTCGACGATCAGCGCGACGGCACGCTCAGCGTCCGCGCGCCGCTCGCTGTCCTGCGCGAGGATGCGCGCAGCCTCACGCGCGCCCGCATCCACAGCCATCGCACCGGCGCTCACCTGCCCGATCGCCAGCACGATGTAGAACACCGGGATGACCAGGACCACGAGGATCCCCAGGAACTCGACGCTGGCGTCTCCTCGCTCGTTCACGGCCCCTCCACCAGCGCCCGGCCGCGCACGGTCATCCATCGCGGCCCCAGGCCTCCCACGAGCGGCAGGCGCGTGCGCACGGTGACGACGAGGACGTCGACCCCCTCGTCGCTATGACGGTCCACGGCAATCTCACGGTCCTTCGACGCGCCCACGAGGGTGTCGAGGAGCTCGCTCGTGCGCGCGATCGCCTCCCCCTCGTCGCCGCCGAGCAGGCCGCCGCGGCGCGCCCCCTCCGACGCGGCGCTCACGCTCATCGTGCGCACGTGCGAGGCGAAGGCCAGTTGGGCGAGCAGGAGGATAGAAGCACCGCGAGTCCCTGGACGAGGACCGTGGAGACCACCTCGGAGCCGCTCTCAGCGTCGCCCTCAGATGCCGGAAATGGAATCCATCGCACGATTAAAAATCTCCACGAGGCGCTCCGAGGCGACGCCCCAGATCAGGACGACGAGGGCGGCGGTCATGAGCGTAATCAGCACCCAGCCGGGCACATCCCCACGCTCCCCCAGGTCGCGGGAGCGACGTAGCCACTTCTTCATGGCATGTTCCTTTCTCTTCGATGGTTCTTACGGAGTGAAGTCCAGGGCAATGAGGCCCGGGTAGAGGGCGAACAGGACGGTGACGGGCAGGATCAGGAAGACGACGGGCAGGAGCATCGCGATCTCGCGGCGGCCGCCCTCCTCCATCAGGGCTGCAGGCGAGCGTTCGCGCTGGTCGCGGGCCTGATCGTGCAGGACCGAGGCCAGGGGCGAGCCGCGCTCGATCGCCGTCGTGAGGGTGCGGGCGAGCCTAGTGAGCGCCGGAGAGTCGGTGCGTTCGTCGAGTTGGGCGAGGGCACGCACCGAGGGCATACCGTTGCGGATGTGGCCCGCCGTGAGCCCCAGTTCCGCGCCGAGGGGCCGCCGGCGCACCCGGCGACGCGCTCGATGGCGGCGGGAATCGACTCCCCGGCGGCGACCGCGAGCGCGAGGAGCTCCGCGCAGTCGGGCACTGCGGCGTCGATGGCGCGTTGGCGGCGGCGTGCCCGCAGGGTGAGTGCCCGGTCCGTGCCGGTCAGGCCGATGAGGGTGCCCACGAGCGCGCATGCGCACAGGGGAATGAGGGAGGCGCGCAGGGAGGATGCGGGGCGGGCCGTGAGGGCCAGGCAGGAGAGGATCAGCCCGGCGATGCCGGCGGCGGCCTGGCGCAGACGGAAGAGGCCGACCTCTGGGGCCATGCCCGCCAGGGGCGAGTCGCGCGCGACCGATTCGCTGGTGGATCCCAGTGAGTCCAGGGCCGAGGCCCAGGCTCGCCGGGCCCACCGGGCGAGCTGGGGCGGGCCTCCTCACCGACCCGCCCCTGGGCGACGCGGGCCGCAGAACGACGGGTGGCGCGTGGCCAGGGGACCGCCAGATAAGGGCGATTCCGCCGACCAAGAGGAGGGCCACGAGGACGTCCAGGGCGCGCAGGGTCCAGGGGTTCACAGCGTCCTCCGAGGTTTCTGGGGTCCGTGCTGAGCCTGCCGAGGGCCTTCATCGCCAGGTAGGCGATGATGCACACTCCCGCACCCCCGACGAGCACGGCGATGCCTCCGGGCGAGTTCCACACGTTCGCGCTCGCGCCACCTCCGGACGGGAGAAGCAGGACGATCCAGGGGCGGCCAGGCCCAGGCGGGCCGCCCCCACCGTCCAGGACTGGCGGGCCTCGAGCTCGCCGCGCACGCGCGCGTCCTCGCGCAGGAGGGTCGCCAGGTCCTGGAGGAGGCGCGTCAGGTCGGCTCCGCCCACAGAGCGGGCGACGCGCAGGGGCCTCGACGATGCGGTCGGCGACGGGTCCGCGACCTCGTCCTTCATGCGGTCCAACGCGCTGGCGAAGCGCCCGTTAGCGCTGTAATCGCGGGAGAAAGCCTCGAAGGCGAAGCGCACGGGGGCCGGGCCCTCGTCGGCGAGTCGCACAGGACCTGGGGCAGGGACGTTCCGGCGCGCACTGCCGACACCATGGCGTCGATGACCTCGGGCCGGGCGGCCCGCACGGCCTGGCTCGGGTGGCCACGCGGGACACGACGCAGGCGTAGGGGCAGGGAACGACATGCCGACGGAGACGATGGCGGCGACCGGCCAGGCCCCGTGAGCGCCAGGACGGCACCAGCCACGAGCGCGCCGAGGGCGATGCTGAGCGCGACGAGGCGGGCGGCCGTCAGCCCCAGAACGTGAGCCCTCCTCAACGTCCTCTCGCAGGCGCCGCCACGGCCCCCACGGCGCGCGCGGCGGGGCGGCGTGAGGCGCAGAACACGACCAGCACGAGGCCGATCCACACGAGGCCGCACACGAGGGAGATCACAGCTCGCCCCGATCCAGCAGGGAGGCCAGGTCACATCCGGCCGCCGCGAAGCGCTCGTGCAGGTCGAGGCCGCCCGGACCCCGCTCGCATCTGCGGCCATCGAAGGTGAAAAAGCGTGGCCGTTTCGATCCGGTTGCCTTCGACGCCCGGGCACAGCGAGGACCTCGGCGACGTAGCGCTGCCCGCCACGGCCTCGTTCGACGTGACACACGAGGTCGATGGAGGAGGGCGAGCGTGGGCGTCACGAAACCCGTCGTGACGTTATCGCCCGCCAGGAGCGGCAGGATCGAGAGCTTGTCAGGGGCCTCGCGCGCCGAGTTCGCGTGCACGGTCGCCATGCCGGGGCACGCCCGCGTTGAGGGCCACGAGCAGGTCGAGGGCCTCGAGCCACGCACCTCGCCGACGATCAGGTACTCGGGTCGCATACGCAAGGACTCGCGCACGAGGTCTCGCAGGGTGATCTCCCCCGTCCCCTCCGCGGCCGGCGGGCGCGTCTGCATGGCCACGTGATCCCAGTTCGCCAGCCCCAGCTCGAAGACCTCCTCGCAGGAAATAACGCGCCGCGAACGCGGCAGCTCCCCGCGAGCGCGCGCAGCAGCGTCGTCTTGCCCGCCTGCGTGCCGCGAGACCAGGACAGACAGGCCCCACACACGGCGGCTGACAGGAAATCCCGCATCGGCGGGGACACCATGTCGACGGCCACCAGGTCCTCAAGGTGCGGGCGCGCTGGATGTGCTTACGGATGTTGACGCTCCACGAGCGTCCTGTCACCGGCGGGATCACGACGTGCAGGCGCTCTCCCCGGCGAGCATCGCGTCCACGAAGGGACTGGACAGGTCGAGGCGCCGCCCGAGTGATGCAGCATCCGCTCCACGAGGGGCGCGCACGTCCTCGTCCGTGAGGATCAGGCTCGTCAGTTCGGCGACGCCACCGCGGGCCACGAACACGCGCGAGGCCGAGTTGATCCAGATTTCCTCGACGCCGGGGTCGTCCATGAGCGCCTGCAGCGGGCCGAGCCCGCAGATGTCGTCCATGAGGTCCGCTTCGACCTGTTCGCGCTGCGTGGGCAGCATGTCGGGGGCGTGGGCGTCGATGGCGCGGTCGATGAGGGCGCGCACCGCCTTCGGGTCGCGCGCCGCATCGATGCCGCCCGCGGCCAGACCCTCTCGCACCCGCGCCGCCAGTGCGCGTCACGGCTTCCATCGCTGAGCCTCCTCGCTACAGACAAAGCCACTGTGTCGAAAGTAACAGAGTTTTTCGGAAAGGAACAAACTCGCTGTCCCACAATCGGCCTCCCGCCCGCGCGGGGACACACGCTCGGGCCCGCGGCGCGATACGTTAAAGCAATGACGACCCCGAAGGCCCCCTCGAACTGGCCGCCCTGGCCACCTCCGCCGTGCCAGGATGCGCGTGAGTGCGCTGCGACCACCGTCCCTACAGCGACGAGCTCTCCTCCGTCACCGGCATCGAAGACGCGGCCGGCAACCGCTGGATCGTCACCTGCCCCCACGAGAGGTCTCCGGCCCCGCGCTCGAAGCGACCTCCGGCATCCTCGACCGCCTCGGACAAGCCTACGAGCACGACTACATCCCCTTCGACGTCCCGCGCCTGGCCGGACAAGCCAAAAGTCAGCGGCGGCGCGAGCGTCTACGTGCACCGCGACCCGGGCGGACACGCGCCCACGCCCGAGGAACTCGACTCCGACCTGCTCCTGCCCGCCTCACTCGGGCGAGCCCTCGCCGCCCTTCACAACCTGCCCGAGACCGTGTTCTCCGCGATCGGGCTGCCGACCCACACGGCGATCGAATGCCGCGACCGCAACCTCGCCCTCCTCGACGAGGGCCGCCCGCGAAGTCACGATCCCACCCTCGCTGTGGAGCCGCTGGGAAGCAGCCCTCGAAGACGTCTCCCCTGTGGCGATTCCCTCCGCCCCATCCACGGCGACATCCAGGAACGCTGCCTGTCCGTCCAGCGCGGCTCCGTCCTGGCGATCGGCGGCTGGACCAGCGCCCACGTGGGCGACCCCGCCCTCGACATCGCATGGATCCAGGCCACCGCCTCCGACAACTTCCTCGAACGCTTCCGCGAAACCTACGGCCACGAGCGCCGCGCCACCGACCCTGCACGTCTTCACGCGCGCCCAGCTCCTGAGCGAAATCGCGCTCGTGCGCTGGCTCGTCCACGGCCTGCACGCCGAAGACTCCTCCGTCATCGACGAGGCCCGCGCCATGATCGCCGACCTGGCCGCCGACCTCGACGGGGAGCCGCTGCTGCCCTCGCACGCCAGCGCCATGGGGCCCCACTCCTCCGCCGAGGCCTCCCCGCCTCCCCGCAACCCCGCACAGACCCGCTCCACCGAGGCACAGGCCTCGACCGACTCGCGACCCCATCAAGTGGCGCGACCGCTCCCACCGTCTCCGAACGGGACACCACGGCACGTGAAGGCGACACCGGCGCGGCGACCGTGCCCGTCTCCCGCCCCGCCTCCGCCGTGTCCCGCAAGCTCGCCGAGGGGGAAGTCGACCCCGCCGCGCCGACCGAGCGCCTGCGCCTCGGCCCCGACGGCACCCTCCTGCGCTAACAGACACGCGACGCGCACCCACGGGCGCACGTCACGGGAGCGCCCAACAGGCGCATAGACGCAACAAACCGGGGTCCGTCAGGTTGACACCCGACGGACCCCGGCCTCGTTTGGCGAGCCGACCGACGGCTCGCGCACCGCAACTATCGCCTCAGCGCGGACCCTCATCTGCCGACGAGGCGAGCCTCCAGAGCCGCCACGCGCCCCTGCAGATCCCTCGACCTGGAGGCGCAGGATCGCGGCCTCCTCGGTCAGGCGGCGCCGATCCTCATCCGCGCGCGACAGATCCACCGAAAAACGCAGGGACAGCAGCAGCAGGACGACACCCGCCACGAAGAAGCCCAGGTTCAGCGGCACGACCACGCCCAGGTGGAAAGCGGTCCACTTCAGGATCGGCGGGAAAATGGACAGCAGCGCCGTGAAGAAAGCGATGCAGTACCACCAGGCCGTAACGCTCCTTCAGGCCCGAATTACGCATCTTGACGAACACCATCACCAAGATGATGATCGCGAACACCAATCCCAGCAGGTAGGTGGGACTCATGCGTTCTCCTCCCGCGTCTGGGTGCCCTTCTCACCGGGGCGCGACAGGGACACCATGAGGGCCATCGTCGCGCGCACCAGGAAGAGCGCCGATTTGATCGGATTATGCGACGGTTCGCCGCCCGCGCGCGGGTGCATCTGCACGCCCACCTCGCGCACCACCAGGTGCGAGCGGGCCGCGATGACGAGCGCCCCGATCGTGTCGCCCAGGTACTCCGCCGGGTAGTTGTGCGCGAACAGCGACAGCGCACGCGGACCGTAGAGCTTGAACCCACTGGTCGTATCACTCAGATGCGTCTTGCACACGCGCGAGAGGATGAACGAGAACAGGTTCATCGCCCACTTGCGCGGGCCTCGCGCCCGATAGTCGCCCTTGCCCGCGAAACGCGAGCCGATCACCACGTCCGCGCCCTCGCGGGAGGCCGTCTCAATGAGTGTCTCGATCTCCGTCGGGTCATGCTGGCCGTCCGCGTCGAGCTGGCAGGCGTACTCGTACCCCATGCGCTGGGCGTACTGGAAGCCGGCGCGCATGGCACCGCCGACCCCCAGGTTCAGGGGCAGGTCGAGCACGGCCACGCCCGCCGCGCGCGCAATGTCAGCCGTGGCGTCCGTGGACCCATCGGATACGACCAGGATGTCCGCGAAGGACGGTTTCTCGACCTTCACGGACTCCAAGACCTCCGAGAGCACCTCCTCCTCGTTCCACGCGGGGATGACGATCAGGGAGGCGCGAATCAGCACTCGGGCGCGACACTCCAGTGATCCTCACGGTCGAGGGCTCGAGCAGGTAGGCGCCGTAGCCCGACTTGACCAGGGGCTCGGCGCGCTGGCGCAGGCCCTCGTCGTCGATGAAGCCCATGCGCCGCGACCTCTTCGGGGGCGCCGATCTTCATGCCCTGGCGGGCCTCGACCGTGCGCACGAATGCCGTGGCGTCGGCGAGCGAGTCGAAGGTGCCGGTGTCCAGCCACGCGGTGCCGCGCGGGAGGACCTCAACCTTGAGCTTGCCGGCCTCGAGGTAGGGCGCGGTTCACGTCGGTGATCTCGTACTCGCCGCGCGCGCTGGGCTTGAGGTTGCGGGCGATGTCGACCACGTCGTTGTCGTAGAAGTACAGGCCGGGCACGGCGTAGTTGGACTTGGGCTTGTCCGGCTTCTCCTCGATCGACAGGGCGTTGAATTCATCGTCGAATTCCACGACACCGTACGCGCGCGGGTTGGAGACGTGGTAGGCGAACACGGCGCCGCCGTCGGGGTCGACGTGGCGGCGCAGCTGCGCGCCCATGCCGGGACCGTAGAAGATGTTGTCGCCCAGAACCAGGGCGGCGCTGTCGTTGCCGACGTGGTCCGCGCCGAGCACGAAGGCCTGAGCCAGGCCGTTGGGCTCGTGCTGGACGGCGTAGGAGATGTTGACGCCGAGGCTGGCTGCCGTCACCGAGCAGGCGGTGGAAGGACGGCGCGTCGTGCGGCGTGGTGATCTACCAGAACGTCGGAGATGCCGGCCAGCATCAGGGTCGACAGCGGGTAGTAGATCATCGGCTTGTCGTAGACGGGGACCAGCTGCTTCGATGTCCCCAGCGTGATCGGGTTCAGTCGGGTTCCCGACCCGCCTGCAAGGATGATGCCTTTCATGTTGCCTCCGCTTCCCGGCGCGTCCTCGTGTGGGTCGCGCATCGGTGACAATTATCCCTATCCATGGCTATTTTTCCACAACTGAGGGCTCCCTTGCGCCCATGGGGCGGCGCACACCCAGAGGAGGGCAGATCGGATAGTATTTATGTGGAATGTTGCGTCCGCACACAACCAACGCACGTAAAGGAAGAACCATGGCGCCCACCGCTAAGCCCCTGGGGATTACGACCACTCCGATCCCCGGCTTCTTGCGCATTGATCTGACTGTTCACGGCGATAACCGAGGCTGGTTCAAGGAGAACTGGCAGCGCGAGAAGATGGTCGCGCTGGGCCTGCCGGATTTCGGCCCCGTGCAGAACAACATTTCTTTCAACGACGAGGTCGGGGTGACCCGAGGCATCCACGCGGAGCCGTGGGACAAGTTCGTCTCGGTCGCCACGGGCCGCGTCTTTGGCGCGTGGGTGGACCTGCGCGAGGGCCCCTCGTTTGGAACCGTGTACACCACGATCATCGACCCGGGTGTCGCCGTCTTCGTCCCCAAGGGCGTGGGCAACTCCTACCAGACGCTGGAGCCGAACACGGCGTACACGTACCTGGTGAACGACCACTGGTCGCCCGACGCGCGCTACACGTTCCTCAACCTGGCGGACGAGACGGCCGCGGTGGATTGGCCTATCCCCTTGAGCGCGCCATCCTGTCGGATAAGGACAAGGCTCACCCGCGCCTGGCGGACGTGACGCCGTTCCCAGCCCCGGTCCCCGCCGGGCGCCGCGCCCCTCGTGACGGGCGCGAATGGCCAGCTGGGACGCGAGCTGATGCGCGCCCTGCCCGAGGCGGGCTTCACGGTCACGGGCGTGGATCTGCCGGAGGTGTCGATCTCCGACGCCGAGGCGGTGGCGGCACTCCCGTGGGATGACATCGATGTCGTGATCAACGCGGCCGCGTGGACGAACGTGGACGGCGCTGAGACTCCCGAGGGTCGGCGCGCGACCTGGCAGGCGAACTCGACGGGCCCGGCCGTTCTGGCCCGCGAGGCGACGGCTCACGGCGTGACGATGGTCCACATCTCCACGGAGTACGTGTTCGATGGCACGCAGGACGTGCACGTCGAGGACGAGGCGCCCTCCCCTGGGCGCGTACGGCCGGTCGAGGCGGGTGGCGACGCGGCGGTGGCCTCGACGCCGAAGCACTACATCGTGCGCACCTCCTGGGTGGTGGGCGACGGCAAGAACTTCCTGAAGACCATGGCCTCCCTGGCCGATCAGGGCACCTCGCCCTCGGTGGTGTCCGACCAGGTGGGTCGCCTGACCTTCACGTCCGACCTGGCGCGCGGCATCATTCACCTGCTGACCACCGGCGCGGAGTTCGGCACGCACAACCTGTCGGGCGAGGGCCCGGTGATGAGCTGAGCGCAGGTCGCCAAGCGTGTGTTCGAGCTGTGTGACCGCAACCCGGAGGACGTGACGCCTGTGACCACTCAGGAGTACTTCGCGGGCCGCGAGGTCGCTCCGCGCCCCTGTCCTCGGTCCCTGGGATCTGACGAAGATCAAGGCCACCGGCTTCACGCCCGAGGACTCTTCGCAGCACATCGACGCCTACGTCGCGTCCCTGCGCGGCTGATCACCGCACTAACGAGGCGGGCCCCGAACACCGACTGGTGTTCGGGGCCTCGCTCACGCCCAGTTCGTCGTCCCTCACCTGTGACGATGCCCGCATGCGTCTGCTCGCCGACTGCCAGATGGCCGGGCGCACGCACGCGGATGTGCACAAGCTATCCGGATGCGGGCGGCCCACCGCTGACGAGGGCGCTTGCCGCCGCTGTGCGGCAGTTCCTATCCGCGTAGGGTCAGCCCACCGGCATCAGGGTTTGTGGGGCAGCCGAGCGAGGACGGCCTGTCCATGTGCGCACAACCCCTCCACGCGTGAGCCGTCGGCGACTGAATCGCTGAGGGCTCACTACCCGTCACGATGGCACAACAACGATCGATGATGAGCGGTGTCCGTCGCAGCCATCTCGCCACGAGGGATCAGGCTAGGCGATATCAGGGGAATAGACCGGCTGCGGCTGGAGAGCCCCCACATAGCGCATGCCCTTGAACCCATCGACATCATCATTCTCCGGGTGCGGAACGGGAACACGGACGCGCGTCCTGTAGGGCGGGTTCGCATCCGGACAGACGAGTTCCCACTCGCGGCTGGGGTCGACCTCCCAGGACCCCAGGATCACGTGACGACTCCCCGTTAAAACGGCGACGAGCCGCCTAATCTTCGGGCGCTTGTCGGGCGCGACATTCCAGGCCTCGGCGGCTCGCTCGATAAACACCTCGCCGGGATTGCCTCCGAACGCCGAGGCGCGCCCTCGAGAGAGTCCGAGTGATGGGCACGATGATCGTCGCTTTCATCTCATCCTGAGCGACCTCACCATCGCGCGTGAAAATCGCCGGCCCCAGGTGCTTGCTCGTCTTCGTCCCCGCAATGTTCGTGACCATCTTGTCGTCCTCATTGAACAGCTCGTCCTCGTCCTCAGCGTCATAGATCGGATCCAGCCCCATGAGAGGCGACGTGGATGGCGATAGCCTCGGCCCTGAGCGCGTCCTTGCGGCTCGAAAAACGGCTCAACGGTCTGGCGGATGAGGGTCCCCTCCGCATCGCGGAGCCTCTCGGCGTCGGGATTGTGGCCCTCAAACACGCGCCCCATGCTCTCACCGATCCCAATGTAGATGGGCCTGCGCTCCTCGTCGCTGCGAGGCGCACCCTCATAGATGTACAACCAGGTTTCTGTGGCCATTGCACACTCCTTGTCGATAGACACACATTGTCTTTCCCTTCCTCATCATAGGGCAACTCGCTTGACATGTTGCTCGAACGAGGCGACGCGATCCAATGTGACAGACGCGATATGCACCCCGCGCGACCTCGTCCGCCAGCAGAGGGCCGACAGCCCCAGACGACAACGCCACACACCGGCCCCACACGGAGGCAGCAGGCACGAAAAGGCCGAGGCCAGCCGCGCTCAACTGCGCAACCGGCCCCGGCCTCGTGAGAGGTGAGATACCCCCTAGAAGTACGTGTTCATCATGGACACCAGGTCGCCTCCGTACCCGCGGGCAGCCGCCCAGCCGGTGCGATTCGGGTTCTCCTGGATGCCCAGGTACTCGACGACGGGGCAGCACCCTTGCGCACGTAGGTGAAACGCGGGTCCACGACCGGATTCGCCAGGGACGCGGTCGTCACGTTCGGGTCCGCGTAGGCGCGCAGGTGCTGGACCTGGGCGCGGATACCGGTACGAACGTCCGGGGAAGGAGGCGCCCTGCGCGCCGCCGCCGACCGCGCCGATGCCGGCGAAGTTGAACTGGCCGACGCTCACGTCGCCGCCGAAGCCGAAAGCCAGCCCGTCTCCTTCATGGACTGGACGAAGACCAGCTCGGGGGAGACGCCCTCAGCCACGGCCTCGTCGTAGACGATGCCCGCGAAGTCGCGGATCGACGCCGCGCCGCCGGAAGCCAGGGCGGACGGATACGCGTGGCCCGCCGAATTCCACGCGCTCACCATGTCGTCGATAACCTCCGAGCGCGAGGCCATGGGCGCAGTCATGATGAGGCGCTGACCGGCCGCATTCGTCACGGAATCGGCCCGCGAGGCGGAACGGGAGGCGGCATCCGCTGCCGGTGCGCCGGCGCCGTCCGCGTAACCCAGCCACGCGCCCGAAGAGGCGAAGGAGGAGGCCCGACCCTCAACAGTCACGGTACCGGTGGCCATGGCTCCCGAGGAGGGGTCCAGCCAGTACCACGTGTTGCCATCGAGCAGCCAGCCCGTCATCATCGCGCCGGAAGAACGCATGTAGTACCAGACACCGCCGACCGTCACCCAGCCCTTCTTCATGGTGCCCTCGCCGTCCAGGTAGTACCAGGACCCGCGGTCGAGCAGCCATCCGGTGGCCATGACGCCGTTGGCGTGCATGTAGTACCACTCGTTGTCGTCCTCGGTCAGCTGCCAGCCGGTGAGCATGCGTGCGTCGTCGTCGAAGAGGTACCAGTCACCGCCGACCTTCGTCCAGCCCACGGCGGCCGCGCCGGAGGTGCCCAGCCAGTACCAGTCGTTGCGTTCCTTGAACCAGCCGGTGGCCATAACGCCGTCGGAGCCGAGGTAGTACCAGGAGCGCCCATCCCTTGATCCAGCCGGTGGCCATGTCGCCGTCGGGACGCAAGTAGTACCACTTGCCGCCGTCCTTCTTCCAGCCCGTCACCATCGCGGTGGAGTCGTCGAAGAAGTAGCGGCGCCCGTTGATGGTGGACCAGCCGCGGACCGTGCGACCGTTGGATCCGGCCCAGTACCAGCGGCCGCCGGCGTTGAACCAGCCGGTCTTGGCGACGCCGTCGCGCACGAAAGCGCCAGGAGTCGCCCGACTTCTCCCAGGCGCCCTTGCTGAGCCCGTAGGTCTGGGCGATGCCGGTCGCGTCGGCGACGCCGAGGGAGCGCACGAAGTTCGGGTCACGCAGCAGCTGCGCGTCCGACGCGGAGGTCACGAAGGCGTGCTCGACGATGATGCCGGGCATGTTTTCCTCGCGGGCCTGGCGGATGATCGCGTAGTAGTCGCCCGTGGAGCCGTCCGGGTAGTCGTAGTACGGGTTGTCGCGGGTCTTGATGCCGCGGTCGGCCAAGCCGAGGGAGGTTAGCTGGTCCTCGATGTTGGTGGAGAGCTTGCGGCCCTGCGTGTGGGTCGCATAGTTGTACGACGAGGAGTTGCCGTACCAGACTTCCGCCCCGCGCGCGATGGGCGAGCCGGAGTTGAAGTGGATCGACACGAGGGCGTCGGCATCGGCGGCTGCGGCCATCTGGACACGGCTGGACAGGTCGTCGCTCAGGTTCTCCGAAGGCCTGGTGTCGCTCGTTCGGGTCATGACGACGGTGACGCCGTCGTAGGTCTCGAGCTCCTCTTTGAGGGCCAGGGAGACGGCGAGGGTCAGGTCTTTTCTTGCAGGCCGTTGGCGACCGCGCCGGGGTCGGAACCCCGTGCCCGGGGTCGATGGCGATGATGATGCCGGTGGCCGCCTGGGCGGGAGGCACGAGGGGCCGCGACGGCGGCGCCGGAGTGCCATGGTGAGCCCGGCTGCGAGTTTCCTCCACGGGGAGCGCATAGTCATCCTTCGAGTTGCTAATGTGACAGCCGAGATTTTGGTTACTTATGTTGTAACTGTAAACATGAGAATAGTTACACGTGCAAACCGATACGAACTGAAATGATAATGCGGCGGATTCTGAGACGAGGCAGGGACAATCCCCGGACAGGGAGAAACCCACGGCCCCACCCGCGATCGAAGCCCCTCAGAGCGCCGAACGAACCACCGCTGCCGCCGCGCTCGAGGAAGCCGAAACCGAGCGATGCTCGCGCACCCACGCCCGCACACGCTCCTCCCCACCCAGTCCAGCGTGCCCAACGCGACGGCGACCATGGCCTCGGCCACCTGATCGGCGTCGAGCCCACAGGCCGCCCGAGCCCAGCCTCGCGCACGTCGCGGGCCGCCTGCCCCAGGCCGGCGTAGATGACAGGGGGTCCCCTGCGCCAGGGAGGCCAGGATCTTCGTCGGGTAGGCGTAGTCGTAGCCGCCCGGACGCAAAGAAGCCAGCGTCGCGCTCGCTCGCGCCATCCAGCGGTCGGCCTCCTCGGCACTGACGGCGGGGATCAGCTCGACGTCGGCCACGCGCCGCGCACGCTCGGTCAGTTCCTCCCAGCCACTCCCCTGCCCGACGAACACGAGGCGCGCATCCCCGAGCCGCTCGCGAGCCCGCTCGAAGGCGTCGACGAAGACCTCGGGGGCCAGCCAGTGGGCGACCGTGCCCGCGTAGACGAAGACGGGCCCGCCGCAGGTGGGGAAACCCTCGGGGACGCCGGCGGCCACGGCCTCGGGCACACGCACCCCGTTGGGCACGACGGCGACATCGGCGGCGCCCAGGTCCCGCGCGCGCCCGGCGACCCCGTCGGACACGGCGACGACGCGGCGCGCTCCGCGTAGAGCGAAGGACTCCAGGCCGGCGACCGCGCGCACGACGGGGCGCGCCACGCCGGCGAGCGCCGCGGCGTCAGAGACGATGTCCGCGCAGTAGTAGACGTGAGGGGACGCGCCGGAGCGCGCATGCCAGGCGCACAGCCGCACCAGTCGTGGGAGGGGCTCGGCGACGACCACGTCCGGCCGAGGCCCGGCAAGCAGGCGCGCAATCAGCGGCACGTCGAAAGACAGGTAGGAGACGTATCCGCGCACGGCGCCGGTGCGGTCGCGCAGCACCGGGGCTCGCCCTGACCTCGACGAGGCCGGGCCGAGTTCGTCAGCGCGCGCGGCGTCGCGTGCGACGACTGGCGCCAGGCGCGAGGTCAGGACCGCACGCGGTCCCCGCCGCCTGCCAGCGCCCGCGCGAGGCCCCGAGACGCAGTGCGGCGGCGGTGGGTTCCGGCGTAAAAGTGCGGGTCGCGAGGGTGACTAGCATACGGGCGAAGCTCCCCGCCGATGGTGATGCGCAGGGTGCCAGCCCAAGCCTCGGGGACGTGATGGCGCGGCCGTCGACGAGGACGCACGCCGGGCAGGTCCGCGGGCGTCAGGTCCCGGTAGGCGACGTGGTCGGCCTGGACGATGGCGACGTCCACGGCCTCGCCGAGGTGGTAGGCGTCCCACCCGAAGTCGGCGAGCTCCTCATCGCTGTGGGGGTCGTGGACGCGCACCCGCGCCCGGCCTCGCGCAGGGCGTCGACAACACCGAAGACACCTGAGAACGCCGTTTCCTTGACCCCTCCGCGGTAGGCGGCGCCCAGGACGGCCACGCGCAGCCCCGCCAGAGACCCCAGCAGGGAGGCGGCGCGCGAGACCGCGTAGGCGGGCATGGCGGCGTTCGCGGCGCGCGCGGCGGACACGACGGTCGCGTCCGGGTCGCCGGCCAGGTACAGGCGCGGGTAGACGGGGATGCAGTGGCCGCCGACCGCGATGCCGGGCCGGTGAATGTGAGAGTAGGGGCTGGGGAGTTGCAGGCCTCAATGACGCGGGCAACGTCGATGCCGACCGCGTCCGCGTAGCGCGCGAACTGGTTAGCCAGGCCGATGTTGACGTCCCGGTACGTGGTCTCGGCAAGCTTGGCCATCTCCGCGGCCTCGGCCCCGCCCATGGGCCACACGCCGTTGGGGCGCGGCAGGTCGTCGCGTTCGTCGAAGGAGAGGACGGCCTCGTAGAAGCGGACGCCGCGAGCCTCGCCGGATTCGCTCAGGCCCCCCACGAGCTTCGGGTAGCGCGCCAGGTCCGCGAAGACGCGTCCCGTGAGGACGCGCGCGGCGAGAACACGACGTCGAGTCACGCCCCTCGGCCAGGCCGGAGACCTCTTCGATGAGCGGCTTGTAGCGCCCGCGCGTCGTGCCCACGGGCAGGGTCGTCTCATAGGAGACCAGGGTGCCGGGCGTCAGGTGCGCGGCCATGGAGCGGGTGGCGGCGTCCATGACGCGGAAGTCGGGTCGGCTCTCGTCGTCCACGACGAGGGGCACGACCATGACGACGGCGTCGGCGCCGGGGATCGCGTCGGCGTACTCGGTCGTGGTGCGCAGCGCGCGGAGGAGGCGAGCGGAGGCGAGGTACTCGGCCAGGTGAGCCTCGCCCGGGAACGGTTCGCCCCCCTCGTTAATGAGGGCGACCACCCGCGGGTTCACGTCCACGCCGACGACGGTGTGCCCGCCGCGCGCGTAGTGCACCGCCAGCGGCAGACCGATCTTGCCCATGCCGACGACCGCGATGCGCATGGGGTCCCCTTTCCGTCTCCGGCCTCGTTGTTCTTCTCCAGTGTAGTGCCACGCAGCTCCTACAATGGGGCGTGGATCGCGCGCTCAACCTCCTGCTCTACCCCTCCAACCTGGCCTCGCCCGGGCGCCTGGTGAAGATCGCGCGCTCGCTGTCCCCCTGTTCTCCCAGACGCGCGTCGTCGGCATCGATCAGGGCGGGCTTCCCAGCGGACGAGGCCGTGGCCCCCACCGTGCGCCTCACGCGGATCCGGGGGCGCGTCCCTGGGTGCGCCCCTGGGCGGGGTGCGGGTCGTCTGCGCGTGGGGGCTCGCGTGTACCGGCGCTTCGCGAGGCAGCGCGTGGCGGCCATCTCCGCGCAGAACCTGTTCCTCCCTGCCCTCGCGCACGCCCTGGCTCGGCGCACGGGCGCAGTGTTCGCCTACAACGCGCACGAGTTGGAGACGGAGACGGTAGGGTCAGCGGGTGCTGCGCCAGCGCCTCCAGCGCGTGATCGAGCGCCACTACATCCGCCGCGCGGACGTGGTGTCCGTGGTGAATGAGTCGATCGCGCAGTGGTACCGCGAGGCCTACCCGGGCGTCGATCCGGTCGTGGTGACGAACGCGCCGACGGGGACGGGCGGGGTCATCGACCTGCGCGCGCGGCTGGGGATCCCGGAGGGCGAGCTCCTGTACCTTCATTCAGGGGTACCCTGGCGCCCGGGCGCAACATTCCCTTGATTCTGCGCGCCTTCGCTCAGGTGGGGTCAGCGTCGTCTTCGTCGGGAGGGCGCCCTGCTGGACGAGGTCGAGCGCGCGGCCGCGCACACCCGACCATTCACCGCCTGCCTCCCGTGGAGCCGGACCAGGTGCTCGCCATGACGCGCGGGGCTGACGTGGCGCTGTGCCTCATCGAGTCCGGGTGCCTCTCGCACCGCTTGTCCACGCCCAACAAGATGATGGAGGCCTTCGCCGCCGGCACCCCCGCGCTGTGCTCCGCCCTGCCCGAGGCCCTCCGGTACCTGGGCGATCAGGCCGACACGTGGGTGCTGGAGGATCCGGAACGCGACCTCGTTTCTGCCTTTGGAGCGCATCACGCGCGAAGACGTCGAGGCCTTTACGGCCCCGGCGATCCCCACGTGGGAGGAGGGGGCCCTCGCACCTCCGAGAGGCCTACGAACGAGCCCTCGCCGCGCGATCGACCCATCAATAGTTCCCCCACAATCTCGCACGTAATTTGGGTTCACTAACTTTTCTTAGCATTCCTAAAAATGGCGGAATACCAAGGTTTTTGACCTTACGTGAAATCGACCACATGGAAATTACGTGCGACTTTTGGGGAAGACGAGGCGTGTCACGAGGCCGGTCGGGCGTGTCACGAGGCAACGACATCGCCTGTTTCACAAAGGGTTTCACGAGGCCGCTAGCTCACCCGTTTCACGAAAGGGTTTCACGAGGCCGACGGACGTGTCGGTCTTCCACGTCTGTCACGCGGTCGCGCACTACGCCGCCGGCCGTGCCCGATCCCCGTCGTAGGCGCGCGCCGTCAGGACAGCCATGACGAGCATCCCCACGAGCAACACCGCCATCAGGGCGCCGAGCACCGCGACCGTCGCCTCCACGCCGTAGGGGGCTGCACGCGAGCCACGCCAGGGGCGCCGCGCAACACGCACGCGAAGGCCAGCATGCGCCGCTGATGATAGGTCGCGACGAACACGTTCGACAGCGGCGAGGTCGCCACCGTGAGGGCCAGCCACGGAGCCAGGGACCGCGCGAAGTACCCGGCCGCCTCCCAGCGCGCCCCAAACACGAGGGGGAAGAGAGCCGGGCTCACCCACGCGAGCAGCGCAAACACGGGGATCGAGCAGGCCAGGGCAATGCCGCCGACGCGCACGACGACGCGGGTCATCGCTCCGGGCGGGGTGTCCGACAGGCGCGGCAGGTAGACCTGCGACAGCGCCCCCGCGATGAGGGCGACCGGGGCCTGCAAAGCGAGCCACGCCACGTTGAACTGACCGAGCGACGCCACGGAATAGGAGGCGATCAGCATCGGGATCGCGCTCGTGCGCACCGCGTCGACGACGACGTTGGGCACGCCCACGAGGGCCATCTTCCGGTAGCGAGACGCCACCTCGCGCAGGGCCGGATCCGAGGCCTCGCGCTCGCGAGCGTCGCGGGCGCGCCACGACAGGTAGGCGACGGCCAGGCCCTGGCCCGCGATCGTCGCCCCAATCGCCGCACCCAAGCCGCCACCAGCCAGGAAACCGCACGCCAGCTGCAGGGCCGCGATGCCGAGGGAGCGCACGACCGACGAGCTCGCAATCGCCTGGAATCGCCGGTGGCGGGTCAGCCAGTAGGAACACACCTGCCCCTGGGCCAGGAACAGGACGGAGACGCCGACGGCGAGCATCCAGCCCGCGAGCGCGGCCCCGTAACGCGCGCTCACCCACGGCCAGGCGGCGGCCGCGATCAGGGTGGCCAGGGCGGAGGCGACAAGCACGCAGCGCGAGGCCAGGCGGGCCAGGGAGCGGGCCGAGGCCTCGTCGCCGGGGGCGGGCAGGACGATGCTGAGGTCGAAGCGGGCGCCCGCGACGGCCGCGCCGAGCGTAGCGGCGGAGGTGAAGATGCCCAGGTACCCGAGGTCCGTGTCCGTGTAGAGGCGGGCGACGCCGATCTGGGCGACGAAGGCGATGACCTGGGCGAGGAGCGTTCCGCCGAGGAGGGTGAGCACCTGCGCGAGGACGCCCGAGCGGGCGGGGCGATCGGCGTTCGTCATGGACTCATTTAATCACCTGGGGTGCGCGGCTTGCCCCTAGGATGGTGGTATGCCCTGCTCGCTCCCGCTCCCGTCTCCGGGTGGCCCTCGTGAGGGTCGCTCTGACGAAGGGGACCCTGCTGGTTCCCCCGACCTACTTTGCGCTCTCGCACGCGCTCGCGATGCCGGAGCTGGAGTGGCGGGCTTTCACGCTGGCGGCGCGCATCGGTGACCCGTCGGTGTCGATCCCCATCGTTGAGGCTTCCCCGCGCGCGCTCGGCGGCCCGCTCCCGCTTCGCGTGGCCGCGCAGGCACGAGGCCTGGGCCGGATGCGCCGCGCGATCGCCGCGTGGGGCCCGGACGTCATTCACCAGCACCAGGCGACCTGGTCGCTCCCGGCGGTGGGCGCCGCGCGGGAGACGGGCGCGCCGCTCGTGGTGACGCTGCATGGCGGGGACGCCTACCCGAGGCTCGGGCGGGGCGCGGGGGCTGCGTGGAACGCGCATAACCGCGCGCGGGCGTTTGAGGGCGCGAACCGTCTGCTGGCGGTGTCGCGTTACCTGGCGGACGTCGCGCTGGGCGCGGGTGCTGATCCGCAGCGCCTGAGCGTGCACTATCAGGGCGTGGACGCCGACTGGTGGACGCCGGCCCCGAACACAGAAGAGTCGCGCGGGAGCCCATCGTCCTGTTCGTGGGCGCGCTCAGCCACCTGAAGGGCGTAGGCGATCTGGCCCGGGCGTCCGCCACGCTCGTGGGGCGTCGCCGGCATCGCCTCGTCTTCGTGGGCGACGGGCCGCTCGCCCCCGCGCTGCGCGAACGCGCGCCCGCGCACGTGTCGTTGACGGGCCGACTGGATCGCGAGGGGTGCGCGACTGGATGCGCCGCGCACGCATCCCTGGTCCCTGCCCACGAAGCCGACGGAAGGCAGGCAGGAGGCGGCCGGCCTCGTCCTGCTCGAGGCCCAGGCATGCGGCGTGCCCGTCATCGCGTACCGCACGGGCGGAACGCCGGAGATGATCGCGCCGGGGGCCTCGCTGCTCACGGCGGAACGCTCGCCGCATTCCCTCGCCCGCTCCATCGACGAGGCATTGGCGTGGTCGGAGGACGAACGCGCGGACCGCGGGGCGGCGTGCCGGGCGTGGGTGGCGCGCGAGCGTTCACTGAGCAGGGGCAACCCAGCAGCTGCGCGCGATCTACGCCGACGTGACGCGCTAACGAAGCACCCTACAGGTCGACGGACCGTCCGGTGTCGGCCGACGTCAGGATGGCCTCGACGACGCGCAGGTTATCCAGGGCCTCGTCCATGGTGACGTGCTCGGAGCCCACGCCGAGGATGGCGTCGCGGAAGCGCTCGTGTTCGAGGGCGAGGGGCTCGCGCTTCGTGAGGGCGTAGCGCACGACCTGGCCTTCGCTCACCCCGCGGAAGGCGGCGATGGCGTCCCATTGCAGGGGCGCGTGGCCGTTTTCGTAGAAGGTCAGGTCCCCCATCGCGGTAGTCGGCGACGAGCGCGCTGCGCTCGCCCGTCACGATGGTCGTGCGGTCCTTGTAGGGGGTCAGCCAGTTGACGAGGTGGTTGACGAGGATGCCACCACGAAGAACGCCCGAGGCAACCATCATGTCCTCGTGGGGGCGCCCCGAGCGCGCGGACGTGCGCGCGTAGATGCTCTCGTAGGGGCGCCAGCCACCCACGCGGCCAGGTCCACGTCATGCGTGGCCAGGTCTTTGACCACGCCGACGTCGCTGATGCGCGCCGGGAAGGGCGACTGGCGGCGCGTCGCGATCTGCTCGATGGCGCCGAGCTGCCCGTCGGCGATGCGCCTGCGCATGTCGATGAGCGCCGGGTTGCAGCGCTCGACGTAGCCGACGGCCCCACGAGGCCCGCGGCGGCGAAGGCGTCGCGGATGCGGCGCTCGCCTCCACGCTCGTGGCGAGGGGCTTTTGACGAGGGTGTGCATCCCCGGCCTCGGCCAGCGCCAGGGCGGCGGCCTCGTGGTGGGCGGTGGGCGCGGCGATGATCGCGGCGTCGATGCCGGCCTCGATGAGCTCCTCGACGCCGCCCAGGACGGGTAGGTCACCGGCGACGCCGAAGCGGTCGCCGCCCGGGTCGGCGAGGGCGACGAGGTCCACGCCGGCGGTGGCGCGGGCGTTGCGCACGTGGTGTCGGGCCCATCGACCCGATGCCGAGGATCCCGAGGCGAATGCTCATGTCAGGCCCCCGCTTGGGCGAGCGTGTTGACGCCGTGCACGATGCGTTCCAGCTCGATGGGCGTCAGGGAGGGGTAGATCGGCAGGGAGAGGACCTGGTCGGCGGCCTCGCGCGTGGCGGGCAGCTCCGCACAGGGGGCGTAGCAGGCCAGGGAGGGCAGCTCGTGGTTCGGAATCGGGTAGTAGACGCCCGAGCCGACGCCGTATTCCTCGCGCAGGGCGGCGGCGAAACCGTCGCGGTCTTCTCCCACGCGGATCGTGTACTGGTGGTAGACGTGGGTGGCGCCGGGGGCGACGTGCGGGACGGTGACGCCGCGCAGGTGGGCGTCCAGGAACGCGGCGTTGCTTTGACGCGCGCGCGTCCACGCGCGGACCTTGGTGAGCTGCACGCGCCCGATGGCGGCGTGGATGTCGGTCATGCGGTTGTTCAGGCCCACGATTTCGTTGGCGTAGCGCGTCTCCATGCCCTGGTTGCGCGCGAGCCGACCGCCGCGGATGATGCCGGGGTCGGCGGAGGTGACCATGCCTCCCTCACCGCTGGTCATGTTCTTCGTCGGGTAGAAGGAGAAGGCCGCGAAGGTGCCGAAAGAGCCGACCGCGCGCCCGTGCAGGGTGGCGCCGTGGGCCTGTGCGGCATCCTCGAAGACCGATGAGGCCGCGCTCGTCGGCGATCGCCTGAGAGCGTCCATGGGCGCGGGGTGGCCGTAGGGTGAACGGGCATGATGGCCCGCGTGCGCCCAGTGATCACGGCTTCGACGGCGGCCGGGGACATCGTGAAGGTGAGCGGGTCGATGTCGGCGAACACGGGGGTCGCGCCCGTGATGGCGACCGAGTTGGCGGTGGCCGCGAAGGTGAAGGACGGGACGATGACCTCGTCGCCCGGTCCGATCCCGGCGGCGAGCAGGCCCAGGTGCAGGGCCGAGGTCCCCGAGTTGACCGCGGCTGCCCGGGTCCCGGGCACGAGGGCGGCGGCGAACTCCTCCTCGAAGGCGGCGACCTGGGGTCCCTGAGCGATCATGCCGGTGCGCATGACGGCGGCGACGGCCTCGATCTCTTCCTCGCCGATGAGCGGGCGTGCGGGCGGGATGAACGGATGGGTCACGGCTGATCCTCACGGGTCTGGGCGGGCGCCTCGGCGGTATTCGTGGACGAGGCCTGGGCCTCCCTCGGGTGAGAGGGTGTCGTCTCGCTCGACGTAGCGGCGGCCCGTGGCCGGGCACACCCACGTGGCTGCCCCTGCCTCGTGCCCGGCTGGCGCGTCGGGGTCGGCTGCGACGAGGGGCACCCCGGCCTCGCCGACCCATCCGACGCGGCGCGGGGACGCCGACGACGAGGGCGTAGGGGGCGACGTCGCGCGACGACCGCGCCGGCCCCGACCGAGGCCCAGGCGCCGATGCGCACGGGGCCACGCACACGGCGCGCGCCCCGATGGCGGCGCCGCACTCGACGGTGACGCCAACGCGGTCCCAGTCCGAGGCGCTCTTGAGGGAGCCGTCGGGGTTGATGGCGCGGGGAGCGTGATCGTTCGTGAACACGGCGGCGGGTCCGACGAAGACGCCGTCGGCCAGGAGGCAGGCTCGTAGACGAGGGCGTAGTTCTGGATCTCTGCAGCGATCCCACTCTCACGCCTTCGCCGATGTAGGCGCCGCGCCCGACGATCGTCTCCTCGCCGATGCTCGCATCCTCGCGCACCTGCGCCAGGGTGCCACACGCGCGCGCTGTCGGCGACCCGGGCGCTGGGCGCCACGTCGGCGCTGGGCTCGATCACGGTATCTCCCTCGTGTGTTCTCGCGCGCGCGTGCGCGCCTGCGTCGGCGGTGTCCCACCAGATAGCAACACTATAGGCGCGCGCCCGCGATGTGCGACACTAATCGAATGCAGATGCGCTCCGACACATGGGTCGTGATCCCGCGTTCAACGAGGGCGCCCGTCATCGGGGGCGTCGTCGCTGGCGTCGCGCTCTCTTCCCCCGCATCCTCGTGGTGGACGACGCTTCCGACGACGACACTGCGGCGATCGCGCGCGCGGCGGGGCCTACACGGCCACGCACCCGATCAACCTGGGGCGGGGCGCCGCGCTGCAGACCGGCTTCGAGGCGGCGCTCGCGCGCGGGCGCGCCACGTGGTGACCTTCGACGCCGACGGCCCAGCACGACCCCGCCGAGGCGGCGGCCATGATCGCGCGCGCCCACGGAGGACCTCGGCCTTCGTCCTCGCGTCGCGTTTCCTGGACGGCAGGGATGCCCGCGTCGGCGCCCCTCAAAGCGCGCCGTGCTGCGAACCGGGCTCTCGCCGCCCGCCTGCGCACCGGCATGGCCCTGACCGACACGCACAACGGGCTGCGCGTCATCCGCGCCGACGCCCTCGCGCACGTGCACCTAACCCACGCGCGCATGGCCCGCCTCGCAGATCGTGTCCCAGCTCGCGGCCTGCGGCCTGCCGAGGAGCCGAGCACCCGGTGACGATCACCTACACGGACTATTCGCGGGCCAGGGGCCAGCCCTGCTCAACTCCGTCAACATCGTCGTCGACCTGGCGTTGGGGGACGATGAGCGCCTACCTGCTGATCCGCGTCCTCCTGATCGCCGCGCTGGCGGCCACCGCCTGGTGGCTGGTCTCGCCCGGTGTCCTCCGCGTCCTCCCTGGCCCTGCGCCCGCATCGGCATCGGTGCCCCTCGTTGCGGCCGCCATCGTGGCGATCCTCGTCCCTTCCTTAGCAAACACGGTGGCCCGGGCCATCGGGTCGACCGCAGGGTGAATCTGATCGTCTACGGCCTCGTCATCGCGCTGATCGCGCAGATGGTCACCGCCTATCGGCGCGAGGCGCGCATGGAGGCGTGTGGCCTCTCGCTCGCCCGCGCGTCGCCCTCTCACACGTCCTTTCCCCCGAGACGACGAGGAAAACGCCGCCGATCCCACTGCTCAGCGCGAGGGCGAGCAGGGAAGTGGAACGCGCGCTTCCTGCCCACTTCCCCGACAGCACGCCGGATAACGATATGGTTACAAGTGATGAGTAACGTGAATCTGCGACCGATCCAGCACTCGGCTGTCAATTACGGTCGCTTTGGACTTGTGCGATACACGCTCGCCGTTGTGATGGCTGGCGTTCTCTTCGTTGCGTCAACGGGCGGCTTCCTCTACGCCAACCTCATCACGCAATTCGCCAACCGCGTCGTCGACATCGATGCCTACGCGATCGACGGCCAGACCAAAGGCGACCCCGGACTCTTTCGATGGCCGAGCAGTCAAAAGCATCCTCGTGGTCGGCACCGACTCTCGTAGCGCCAGCGGCAAAGCTGGGCGCGGGCGACGAGGACGAGGTTCCCGGCCTGCGCAACGACTCGACGATGGTCATTCACGTCAGCGCCGACCGCTCGCGCGCTGCAGATCGTGTCGATCCGCGCGACACCCTGAGTGGACATCCCTCCTGTAAGCACCGCGACGGGACCATCAGCGAGCCGACCAGCGACGACATGTTCAACAATGCGATGGTCTACGGCGCGGACGGCGGCGACGCGCCGGAGGACATCGGTCCCGGCATCGCCTGCGTGAAGTCCACCGTCGAGAAGCTCTCCGACATGACGATCGACGCCTTCATGGTCGTTGACTTCGCGGGCTTCGTGCGCATGATCGACGCCCTGGGTGGCGTGTGGTTCAGCATCCCCGAACGCATCGACGATGATTCCGCTCAGCTCTACATCGACGCGGGCTGCTGGAAGCTGTCGGGCACGCACGCGCTGGCCTACATGCGTTCGCGCAAGGCCCAGGGCGACGGCTCCGACATCTCGCGCATTGGCCGCCAGCAGCAGCTGATTTCCGCGATGCTGCGCGAGCTTCAGGCTGAGGACTACGTCGCCGACTCCGGCGCCCTCCTCACCTTCCCTGCAGGGCGGCGATCCAGGCCGTCAACGTCTCCCCGAACCTGGGCGACGCCAGTGCGGACGCTTCCTTGCTGATCAACGTGCTGCAGAAGGTCGACCGTTCCAACATCCAGTTCGTCACCATGCCGGTCGCGGAGCCCTCCTGGGATCCGAACCGCCGCATCCCTCCGAGCCGATGGCCCGCAACGTGTGGAACGCCCTGAAGAACGACCAGGCTCTGCCCGTGGGCACGACGTACACGGACGGTAACGGCGCGCAGCTGGTCGTTCCCGACCCGACCGTGGCCACCGCGCCCCCGCGACGACTCCGTCGGCGACGCCGTCGGCGACCCCGTCGGCGCCGCGCCGACCGCGGCGATTCGAGCGCGAACCCCGCGGATAACACCGAGCAGTCCGCCTCCGTCGAGAACAACGCGGCCCAACGAGGCCGCGGCCCAGCAGAACGCGGCTACCTGCCCGCCGAAGGACAAATGAGCACTCCTCCCTCGTTTACGCCCGATCCGAAACGACGCCGCCCCGGCTCCGATGACGTTCACGTCGTCGGCGAAGAGATCCGTAGCGGCGCGCCTCCCCGCCGGAGGCGATAGCGCCGCAGATGTGGAGGATCTCCGAGGACGAGGGCCGACGCCGCGCGCCCGCTGATGCCTCGTACCTGGACCAGCCGCAGCGCGACTCTCGCCGATCTTCCCCGAGGCGTTCCGCGCCCCAGCCGGCGCCCCCGTCCTACCGGCCCGCGTCGGCCTCGAACCCGCCGTCGTATGCGCCGGGCTCCGGGCGAGCCGCGCAGGCAGCCTCCTCGGCTCAGGCACCTACGCGCTCGCGGCACGGGCCTCGCCAGGTCACGATCAACCGCTCCCAGGCCGCTCCCGTGAGCGCCCCCGCGCAGCGCCGCCCCGGCCTCGGCCCCCAGGCCTCGCCGCAAGCGCCGCCACCCGATCCTGAAGACCCTGTGCCTCTTCCTGGTGATCATCCTCGCGTGGGAGGCTTCCTCCTGTGGGACGCCAACACGAACATGGGGCGGGTCAGTGCCCTGTCGGGCGCCGCCGACACGCCCGGCACGACCTACCTGCTGGCCGGCTCCGACTTGCGCGCCGACGGCGCCGTCAAGGACGGCTTCGACGGGTCGAGCGCGCCGACTCGATCATGCTGGTCAACGTCGCGCCCAACGGCCGAGGCGGTCGCCCTGTCGATTCCCCGACACCCTACGCGGAGATTCCGAGGTCGGCTGGGACAAGATCAACGCCTCCTACGCCTACGGCGGTCCCCAGCTCCTGGTCGAGACGGTCGAGAAGCTCACCGGTTTGACCGTCGATCACTTCGTCCAGATCGGCATGGGTGCCGTGCCCGACATGGTGGACGCCGTCGGCGGCGTCAGAGCTGTGCTACGACAACGACGCGGACGACCAGTATTCGGGACTCAAGCGGAGCGCCGGTTGCCACACGGTGGACGGCACGACCGCGCTGCGCAGTTCTCACGCATGCGCTACCAGGACCCCGAGGGCGACATCGGGCGCACCAAGCGCCAGCGCCAGGTCATCTCCAAGGTGATCGCTTCGGCGGCCTCCCCCGCGACCCTCGTGAACCCCGCGAAGACACTGCGCGTGGAGCGCGCGGGCTCGAAGTCCTTCACGGTGGACCAGGACTCCCTCCGTCCTCACGGTCGGCGCCTCGTGATGGCCCCTGCGCAGCGCCTCCCTCGAGCCAGATGATGGGCGTCCCGCCGATCGAGTCGCTGAACTTTCACGACCAGCGCGGGCGCCTCGGCGGTGCTGCGTGCGCGACACGACGGCCGATGACTTCTTCGCCAAGCTACGGGCCGGTACTCCTCACCGCCTCCGGACCTCAACCAGGTCGACGGCGTCTCAGGCGCGCGCCCGCCCGCCGATACAAGCCCGGCCTCGTGTCCTTCTTCGGGAACGAGGCCGGGCTTGTTTGCGCTGTCCGCGTGCTCAGGCACCGGGGACGGTGTGATCGGGCGCGGGCTCGCCTGCCAGCCCTCCCAGGCGGAGGTCAGGGATTTCGTCGAGGCCGTTGTTGGCCTTCCACCCCAGGTCGACACCGATGGAGAGCGGGTCGCCGATAAGCTTGGGCGGGTCGCCGGCGCGGCGCTCGAGGACCTCGACGGGGAAGTCCCAGCCGATGACGCGGCGCAGGCCGTCGATGATTTCGCGCACGGAGGTGCCCAGGCCGGTGCCTACGTTGTAGGTGTGGTGGTCGGGCTGGCGGCCCTCGGCCAGGACGTCGAGGGCGGCGATGTGCGCCTCGGCCAGGTCCAGGACGTGGATGTAGTCGCGCACGCAGGTGCCGTCCGGGGTGTCGTAGTCGGTGCCGAAGATCTTGGCGCTTTCCCGCGCTCGATGCGGTCGAGGACCCCATGGGGATGAGGGTTCATGATCGCGGGTCGGCCAGGTCGGGCCATCCGGCGCCGGCGACGTTGAAGTAGCGCAGGCCGATCCACTTCAGGTCCCAGGCGCGCTCGCAGTCGGCCATCATCCATTCGCCGATCAGCTTGGTTTCGCCGTAGGGGTTGATGGGGTGGCCAGCCATGTCCTCGGTGACGACCTCGGCGGTGGGGATACCGTAGACGGCGGCCGAGGAGGAGAAGATCATCTGGTCGACGCCGGTGTCCTCCATGGCGGCCAGCACGTTGGCCATGCCGCCGATGTTCTGCTGGTAGTACCAGGTGGGGCGTGCGACGGATTCGCCGACCTGCTTGCGCGCGGAGAAGTGGATGACGGCGGTGACGTCTTCGTCCACCGCGAGGTTAGAACAGGACGGAGCGCGCTTCGTCCGTGGCGACGTCGAGGCGAACCGGGGCGTGTCCCCGATTCGCGCGGCGTTCGAGGTGGACAGGTCGTCGACGACGACAACGCGGTCCCCTCGCTGGCGCAGGAGACGGACAACATGGGCGCCGATGTGGCCGGCGCCGCCACAAAACGAGAATACTCATGCGTTCAGGATACGACGCGGCGAGCACCCGTGGCTACCCGCACGGGGCTTGTGTTGAGGCGCTCCGGCGCGCACTCAGGCGTGGCGCGAGACGTGGTCAGCCGTGGCGCGAGACGCGCTCGGCGAGCGCGGCGCCCTTGGCGGATGCCACGTCGCGCAGGTCCTTCTGGAAGTCGCGCATGGCGTCGCGCAGTGTCTCGGCACGCTCGCCTTCGCCGGCGCCGAGGATTCGGGCGGCGAGCAGGCCCGGCGTTGCGTGCACCCGCGATGGACACGGTCGCGACGGGCACGCCGGCGGGCATCTGGACGATGGAGTGCAGGAGTCGACGCCGTCGAGGTGCTTGAGGGGACGGGGACGCCGATGACGGGCAGTTCGGTGAGGGCGGCGAGCATGCCGGGCAGGTGGGCGGCGCCGCCCGCGCCGGCGATGATGACGCGCAGGCCCCGCGCGGAGGCGGATCGGCCGTAGGGCGACCATGTCCTCGGGCATGCGGTGGGCGGGAGACGACGCCGACTTCGCAGGCGATACCGAATTCGGCCAGGGCGGCGACGGCGGGTTCCATGGTGGGCCAGTCGGAGTCGGAGCCCATGACGACGCCGACGAGGCGGGCTGTCGCCGGTGGCCGTGAGCTGGATGTCGAGGTCGGTGGTCGTGGGCGGTCCTTTCGGGTGGGACGAGGGCCGGGGCGCTCTCGTCGCTCGGCCCGGGGTGGGGGTGGGTTAGTTGGTGGCGTCGGTGCCCCGCAGGGCGGCGACGGCGGCGCGTGCGCGCGTCAGGCCAGGTCCGGGTCCTTGTCGACGACTGTCACGTGTCGAGCTTGCGGCCCGGGCGCACCTCCTTGCCGTGAGGTGGACTTTCGCTGTCCCTCCCCGGCGGCGAAGGCGGCGGCGAGGCGCGCGCGGGCTGGTGGTGGGCGGAGCCGAGCAGGTTGACCATGACGACGTGCGTGCCCGGCGCCTTGAGGTCAGTCGAGCCGAGCGGCAGGGTCGAGGACGGCTCGCAGGTGCTGTTCGAACTGGCTGGTGACCGCCCCGTCGATGGTCCAGTGGCCGGTGTTGTGGGGGCGCATGGCCAGCTCGTTGACGAGCACGCGCTCGTCCGCTCCCTCACCGACGACGAACATCTCGACGGCGAGGACGCCGGTGACGCCCAGTTCGGAGGCGATGCGTTCGCCGATGCGGCGGGCCTCGGCGGCGGTCTCGGGGCGGATGCCGACGGCGGGTGCGGTGACCTCGGCGCACGCCGTCCACCCTGCACGGTGGAGGCGACCGGCCAGGAGGCGACCTCGCCGGAGGGGCTGCGGGCTAGGAGGGCGGCGACCTCCCCGGTGAAGGGCACCAGGGCCTCGGCCAGGAGGGGGCCGTTCCCCCACCAGGAGGCCACGTCCTGCGGGCTGTGCGCGACGGTCACGCCGTGTCCGTCGTAGCCGCCTCGCGGGGTCTTGACGATGAGGGGCCAGCCGATGACCGCGCCGAAGCGTTCGAGCTCCTCGGCGCTGGAAACGCGCGCCCACGCCGGGCAGGGGATGCCCATCTCACTCAGGCGCGCGCGCATCTCGAGCTTGTCCTGGGCATACAGGAGGGCGCTGGCTGGGGGCTGGACGGATGCGACGTGCGCCGCCCTCGTCCATGGTGGCGGCGGGGATGTGCTCGTGTTCGAAAGTGAGGACGTCCGCGCCGTCGATGAGCGCACGGACGGCGTCCAGGTCGCAGGGAGCTCCGACGGCCTTGTCGACGGTGACCTGACCGGTTGACCCGTCGTCGGCCTCCACGAGGGCCCGGAGGTTGATGCCGAGCGCGATCGCGCTTTCCTGCATCATGCGTGCTAGCTGTCCGCCGCCGATGACGGCAACGGTCGGAGGAGTCAACATCTCGCGTTCCACGCCTCCCAATCTACCGCTCTCCTAGAAGCGACGCGAGCGGCGTCCCATGGAGATGAGCGGCCCTTCGGGCATGACTCGGTCGGGGTCCAGCGAGGCGGGAATCGCAGCCACGGACACCGTGAAGATGGGGGAATGTTGGATTTGAGTTCGAGGCGCCCGCCCATCGCCTGGGCGAGGTCGTGGGCCAGGGCCAGGCCAATACCCGTCGAACCGTGACCCGACACCCTTTTTCGAAGATGTCGGGCGCCAGGGCCTCGTCGATGCCGGGCCCCTCGTCGCTGACCTCGATGACGACGCCGCGTTTGGAGGAACCGGCGTGCGCCCACACGCGCGTCATTCCATCTCCGTAACGCAGGGAGTTTTCGATGAGCGTGGCCAGTACCTGTCCGAGTTTGCCGGCGTCGGCCAGGATCGGACGCTCAGCCTCGTCGAGGGAGAGACGAGCGTGCGCCCGGCGAGGGCGATTGGTCCTCCATTCCTCGCGGGCGGTGTTGAAGACTTCGAGGATGTGGATCGCCTCGGTCCCTCCGCCGCTTTCGCGTTTGGAGACGTCCAGGAGTTCGGCGACGACGTCTCGTCATGCGCTCGACCTGTTCGAGGCAGGGTGCGGGCCTCGGCGCGCACCTCCTCTTCCGAGGAGATGTACTCGATCTCTTCGAGGCGCATCGACAGGGGCCGTGAGGGGTGCGCAGCTGGTGGGAGGCGTCGGCGGCGGCCTGGCGTTCGGCGGCGGGCGCCCGGCATGCGCTCACCCGTGCGCGCGAGCTCCTCGGAGACCAGGTCGATCTCTTCGATGCCGGATTGCTCGACGCGGGCGCGCACGCCCCGGATCCGATCTGCTCGGCCTGGGCGGCCAGGTAGATGAGGGGCGGACAGGGGGCGGGACAGCGATCGGGCCGTGGAGCCAGCCGATCAGCATGGATCCCGCCATTCCGGCGGCGAACATGCCGCATGCTCCACGCGATGCGGGCGATGGCCGCTGACGCGAGACGAGGTCAGCTGGACGCTGACGCCGCTCGGAGACTCGGCGAATGCGGAGAGCGTGCTGCCGAGGATCTCGGCCTCATGGGTCACGAGGTTTTCGCCGGGAATCAGGATCCGGTAGTTGAGTTCGGAGTCGCGACTGTCAGGCCTGGTCGGCGACCAGGAGGCCAGGGCCTGGGGTCGGTGCTCTCCCCTGCGGTCCGGCGTCGCTCAATGCTCTGGACGATGCGCTGGGCGGAGACCTCAAGGCCGCGCTGCTCGGAGGCCCAGATGGAGGCCGACGCGAAGAACGCTCCGGGCAGCCCCATGAGCACGCACACGACGGCGACGACGGAGACAATCATCCTCACCGCGCGTGCGCGCATGGCGCCCTCCTTAGCGCCGGTTCAGCGCGCGTTCTCGAAAGCGGAAGCCCATCCGCGCGCACGGTCGTGATGTAGTGCGGGTCGGTCGCGTCGTCGCCGAGCTGCGGCGCAGCCAGGACACCGTGCATGTCGAGGGTCTCGTCGGGAGCCGGTCGGATCGGGCCCACACCGCGCGCACGAGGGTGTCGCGCGCGACGACCGAGCCGGCCTCGCGCAGCAGGACGCGCAGCAGGTCGAATTCCTTGGCCGTCAGGCTCAGCTCGACGTCGCCGACGAAGGCGCGGTGGGCGGCGACGTCCATGCGGACGTCCTGGGCGCGCAGCTCGCCCTCGGCGGGCTCGGCGATCTGGCGGCGCAGGAGGACGCGCACGCGGGCGAGGAGCTCGGCGAGGCGGAAGGGCTTGGTCACGTAGTCGTCGGCGCCCGCGTCAGGCCAACGACCATGTCGACCCCGTCCGTGCGGGCAGTCAGGATCAGAATCGGCACGCGGTTGCCGGAGGCGCAGACCTCGCGGGCTACGTCCAGGCCGTCCATGTCGGGCAGGCGCCAGGTCCAGAACGACGGGTCGACGCCGCGAATGTCGGCGAGGGCTTCGGCGCCCGTCGCGTGCGCGCGCGTCGTATCCTTCCCTGCCCAGGGCGCGGGTCGAGCTCGGAGATGGCCGGATCGTCTTCAACGAGGAGAACCGTAGTCACGCGCTCATCTTAGCAATTGCGAACCGAAAACTTTCACCTTTCTTGACCCCATTCTGGTCGGCCGTTCAGGCGCCAACGCGAAAGCCCTCCTGCCCCGCGTCAGGCCGCCCGGGTCGCGAGCAGATAGGGCGAAACAGGGCCAAATCCGCGCAAGTCCGCGCGGTGGGGAACCTCCTCAGGCTGGCCTCCCGCCCTGCCCGCCGCGGCGATGGCGGCGCGGTAGCGGGTCGGTCAGGATCTTGCCGACGGGCGCGATGTCCACGAGGCGAGACGCCATGATCGACGGTCGGCCCGAAGACGTCGCCCGAGCGAGAGAACACGTCTCCGCGCGCACGAAGGACGCGCACGGGCAGCATCATCGTCGGCGTTCGGGCGTTCGACATGACGTGGTCGCCACGCGCAGGCCGGTCGTCAGATCGTCCGCGACAGGGTGCAGGACCGCATCTCCGATCATCTTGACGACGCGCCCGCCCTCTTCGATGACGGCGGGACGACTCTCTCCTCCGAAGCCTCGATGAGCCCGACGAGGGCATCCCCGAGGATCGTCGAGGAGGACGTGTACGAGACCATGTCGACGAAACCGAGACAGCGGTTGAGCGGGAAAGCGGTTGTGGCGCTCCTCGTGCCCGCGCTGGGACGACTTCACGGTCGAAGCGCGACAGCGTGGCCTCGAGCTGGCGACGCCGGAGTAGACGAACATTTCCTGGAAGACGTCACCGCACTCGCGCATGTGGTCCAGGACGTACATGCGGGCCGTCGTTCGTCCAGCATGAGGCGTCGCGAGAGTCCTCCACCAGGGCCTCGTACTGCCACAGGGCCAGGCGGTCCGCCAGGTGAGAGTTGGCGCGCAGGGAGCTGAGCGCAGAGGTGGCCGTGCAGTGGCGCCGGATTCGACCGGGTCGTGCCACTTTGCCAAACACGTCCAGGTCGCGCTGGGAGAACACCAGTCTCGTCGGGATCAGGGCCTGAATCCCAGGGCGATCCAAAACCGCATGACGCGTTCGATCGGAGTGTCCGTGGCCTGCGAGAGGTCGCGGGCAGAATACGTGAGATGACCACCGAGCAGCCGAGGAACGTAGCTGGTTGCGGTGAGGTCATCGGGAGCGCCATGGGACGACGCCGCACGCTCATCCATCGCGAACCCCTCCTCGTGTCGGGCTGGCTCAACACCACATCAGCGACTGATCGGTATACTAGATCACTTTTAAGGTCACACCGAAATATGGCCTCGCACACTGACAATTGTAGTAGGCTGATTTGTTTTCCACCAGCGATTTGCACGTTTACCTGCGACAATCCCTTTTTGCACCATTTTCAGCTTCGGCGCGCACCGAAGCGACGGTGATCCACATGGATCTGCGCCTCGTCCTTGCTTCCGCCTCCCCGCCCGCCGAGCTACGCTGAGCGCCGCGGGCATCACCCCGATCGTCCGTGTCTCCACCGTCGACAGGGACGCTCTCCTGGCGTCCCTGCCCGGCGGGCGCGCCCTCAGCGCGCGAGCCCTCGCGGACGAGGTCAGCGCCTCCTCGCCGCCAAATGCACCAACGTCTGCGAGGCGCTCGCTCGCGGGGACGGAGAGCTTCCCGCCGGCGAGCCCGTCCTCGTCGTCGGATGCGACTCGATGTCGAGATCGGCGGCCAGATGCTCAGCAAGCCCCACACCCCCGAGGTGGCTGCAGGCGCATCGCAGCCATCTGCGACCGCAACCCTGTGGACCGGCCATTCGGCGGCCATCCTGGCACCCGCTGTCCTCGCAGGGGCCGCGACCTCTGCTCGGGGAGGAACGGAGGATCGAACGCCGGGTGACGCGCACCGCCTCAACCCTCGTCCACTTTGGAGACATCTCGGTGCCGAGATCGAGGCCTACGTGGCGACAGGCGAGCCCTGCACGTGGCGGGTTCCTCACGGTGACGGACCTGGGCGGCCCCTTCATTGAGGGTGACCGGGCTATCACCGGTCGTCGGCATCTCGTTGCCGCTGCTGCGCCGCGATGGCTGGCAGCTGGGCCGTGTTCTGGCCGGACCTGTGGGATGCGCCGCGCCCCTGAGTTTGCGAGCGCAATCACCTGACCGTCGCCCGCACTGCAGGGGCATGGACAACAACGCTGCATGGGGAATCGGCCTCGCAACGATCACCCTGGACGGAACGACTCTCGACACCGGTACGCCCCGCGCCTGGGCGAGGCGGAAACGACGAGGGCTGGCAACCTCGCTGGCGCTCCTGGAGCGCGTGGATGATGCTGCGCCGCGTGCACGGTCGTCGTGAGCACGTCGATCGACCTGACGCGACTCCCGCCTCGACCGAGGACGCCTACCTGCGCCTGCACCTGCTCTCCCACCGCCTGGTGGCGCCCAACACGATCAACCTGGACGGCATCTTCGCGGTGCTGCCCAACGTTGTGTGGACGGATGCGGGCCCGTGCGCGGTCGCCGACTTCGAGCGACTTCCGCCTCGCCTGCGCGCCCGCGATATGCCCGCTGACACTGTGCAGGGCGTCGACAAGTTCCCCGTGATGGTCAACTACGTGCTGCCGCCCGGCGTGCGTATCGCCGACAGCACGCGCGTGCGCCTGGGCGCTACCTCTGGCGGAACGACCGTCATGCACGCTGGCTTCGTGAACTTCAACGCGGACGCTCGGCCGTTCGATGGTCGAGGGCCGCGTCTCGCAGGGCGTCGTCATCGGCGACGGCTCGGACGTGGGCGGCGGCGCCTCCACGATGGGCACCCTGTCGGGCGGCGGCAAGCAGCGCGTGCGCCTGGGCGAGCGCTGCCTGCTGGGCGCGAACTCGCCTGGGTATCGCGCTGGGCGACGACTGCGTCGTCGAGGCGGGCCTGCACGTGACCGCGGGCGCGAAGGTGACGCTTGATCGATTCGTCTGGTGAGGCCGAGCCGCGCGCGGTGGCGCGCGCGCAGGCTGTCGGGGGCGTCAGAATATCCTGTTCCGTCGCAATTCGCAGACGGGGCGCATCAGGGTATCGCCGCGCGGGCGTGGTGGGATCGAGCTCAACGACGCGCTGCACGCGTCGAACTGAACGCTGCGACGAGGCCGGGGCGCGCTGGGCGTCCCGGCCCCTCGTCATCGGTGCGTTTCTTAGCGCGCGCGGCCCAGCTGCGCTGCGCCGCGACTGCGATGCGGTCGTCGGAGGCGGTCAGGGCGACGCGACGCGCCCGTGGGCGGCGGTGCCGTAGAAGTCGCCGGGAGCGACGAGGATGCCGAGCTCGGCCCGGGCGGTTCACGAGCGCCCACGAGTCGGTGGTGGGCGGGTCGGCGACCCACAGGTCAGGCCGGCGGCGCTGTCAGGGTCGACGTCGAGGCCGGCCTCGGTCAAACCTCCGGAGGAGCGCGGCACGGCGTAGACGCCCGCTGCGCCTGAACGTCTCAGGCCGCCGAGGGCGATCGCCATCGCGTGCTGGACGGGGCGGGGACCATGCGGTCGAGTGCTTGCGCGCGGTGACGATGGGGGCGACCAGGGCAGGGGTCGCCGTAGATGAGGGCGGCGCGGTAGCCCGCGAGGTTGGACTGCTTGGACAGCGAGTACAGGATGATGAGGCCGCTCGCGTCGCCGTGGCCACCTGCGCATCGAGCAGGGAGGGACCCCTCGCTCACGTAGGGTTCGGCCCAGGGCAGGGCCGCGTAGCACTCGTCGGAGACGATGACGGCGCCGTGGGAGCGCGCCCACTCGCGGCGGCGCAGCTGGTCCTGCTCGACGTGCCCGTCAGGGTTGCGAGCGAGTTCAGGTGGACGAGGGCGGGCATCGGGGCCAGGAGTCGGGGTTCGTCGGGTCGACGGCGACGAAAGTGGCGCCGGCCAGCCTGGCGCCAATGTCATGGGTCGGGTAGGCAACCTCGGGCACGAGCACCGTGTCGCCGGGGCGCACGCCCAGCAGCGCGGGAATCAGGCGACGGCCTCCTTCGAGCCGATCGTGGGGATCACGCCGCCGTGTCCGACGTCAGCCATGCCTCAGCGCTGTCCCCATGCGAGGATCGCGTCGCGCACCTGGCGGTGCCGATCACCGTGGGGTAGCCGTGCGCGTTGGAGCGTCGGCGAGACCCCTCGCGAATGAAGGCGGGGTGTGCGTCGACGGGCGTTCCGACGCTCAGATCGCAGATTCCCCGGGATGTTCAGCCGCGCGTGCTTTGGCGGGCGCGAGCTGATCAGGGAGTCGGGCAGGTCGAGAGGGCGGGGGCAGGATCGTTGTCTCTGCCCTATCGACTGTCAGAGGTCGGCCTTCATTCCTCATTCTGAGGCGGCAGCGCGGGTGATCATCGGATCGTCGAAGTCCTGGACGCCGGTCTTCTGGGCGCCACAAAGCCGCCCAGCTCGTTGAAGAAGTCGGCGTTGGCGCGCAGGTAGTCCGACCACTCCTCAGGCAGGTCGTCCTCGTGAAGATGGCCTCGGTGGGGCAGCACACGGGCTCGCATGCGCCGCAGTCCAGCCTCCCCGGCTGGATGTAGAGCGAGCGGGCGCCCTCGTAGATGCAGTCGACGGGGCACTCGTCCACGCAGGCTCGGTCCTTGACGTCCACGCAGGGCTGCGCGATGACGTAGATCATGAGGACGTTCCTCCTGGTCAGTTCTAAAGACTCGAAATTTAGCTTCTATTATTCACGTATGGGTAGCCCAGAGTCACGCTCCGCCTCCGGTCCCGCAGAAAACCGCTTGATGCCGCCACGGGAGCGGAGCGGGGCGGAAGGGCGCGCGAGACAGAATTTCCGCACGTCCCCCTCGCGCAATTCCTCCTGCACCGTGGATGCCTTCGAGGTCGGTCGAAGAAGTCGTGATCCGCTATCTTCGCCTGGCGGACGGGCTGCACGATGCGCTCGGCGGGCCTGGAGGTGGCTCCCACGCATGTCACGGTCGCGGCGAGGCGCGCGCCGGTCGAGGTGGAGGCCGCCACGATGGTGACGGCGCAGGTCAGTGCACCTCGCTCGACCCTGCTGGCGGGCGGCGGTCGGCTCTCGGGGATCAGCGGTTGGCGCGGCGCTCGCGCGTGCGGCGATCTTGAAGCGCTCCTGGGCGTCCGGACGACGCGACGCTTGCGCGCGCACGGCCTCGGGCGTGACCTCGACGCACTCGTCGTTGGCCTGCGAACTCGAGGGATTCCTCGAGGTCAGCTTGCGCAAGTCAGGGACTCGTACACGTCGGCGAGCGGCGCTGCGCGTGTTCGTCCTGCTTCTTCTCGCGGCAGATGTTCACGTCCATGTCTTCGCCGCGGGTTTTCGCCCACGACCTGGCCTTCGCAGACCTCGGAGGAGGGGCTCGACGATGGAGGAGCCGCGCTCTTGCGGGTTCGTCATCGCATGCAGGGTGGCCTGGCCGGCGCGGTCGGCGACGAGGATCCGGTGAGGCGCTGCTCGATGGTGCCCTGCCGAGGGCGTAGCCCTCGGCGATGGACAGGCGATGCCGGTGCCGCGCGTTTCGGTCAGGAAGCGCGTGCGGAAGCGTGAATGAGGGCCTCGGGCGGGGACCACGAACTCGAGGCGGACCAGCCCGACCCGTGGTTTGCCATGGTGTCCATGCGGCCCTTGCGGCCGGCCTTGAGCTGCGTGACGGCGCCGAGGTACTCCTCGGGATGTCGATCGTCATGCGTTCCATGGGCTCGCGAGGGACGCCCGTCGATCTCCTTGGTGACGACCTGGGGCTTGCCGACCTGCGTGAGCTCGAAGCCTCGCGGCGCATCTGCTCCACTGAGGATCGCCAGGGCGAGAGCTCGCGCCTCCGGCCCTGGACCTCCCAGGCGTCAGGGCGCTCGGTGGGCCAGGACCTTCAGCGACACGTTGCCGATGAGTTCTCGGTCGAGGCGGTCGCCGACCTGACGCGCCGTATGGCACCTTGCTTGTATCGGCGACCTGCCATGGGCGAGGTGTTGATGCGCGAAAGTCGTCCATGGAATGGCAGGGGTCGTCGACGGTGATGAGGGGCAGCGGGCGCGGGTCCTCGAGGGTCGACGAGGACTCGCCGATCATAGCAATGCGTAACTTCCA
>BNJV01001001.1_pt1 | contig 143659 bp, 153 predicted proteins | sample 8540591 | NCBI WGS metagenome assembly BNJV01 (sample SAMD00202457, study PRJDB9452) | human saliva metagenome | host: Homo sapiens
GACCAGATCAGGACCTCCGCCTCGACCTGAGCACCATCGCCCATCATGGCCTTCGCCAGACGAGCCAGCTCATGACGCGCACGCTCACCGGCCTGCACCACCTCCGGGAAGCGCTCGGGATCGCAGACGTCGGGTCGGAACATCACCCGGAACACCCCGGGGTGACGTAGCGCGAACTCAACATAGGCGTTTCCCGAGGCCACCAAAACCGCATGCAGATCCGCACCCCCAAGCCCCTCGTGCGCCACAGCGAGCCGGTCCGCGAGCTCATCGAAGCCCTCACATACCAAGGCCGCCAGGATGGCCTCGCGGTTTGCGAAGTAGTGGTACGGCGCCTGGTGCGTACAGCCGGCACGACGTGCAACCTCTCGCATACTCAGGGCACTGGGGCCGGCTTCATCGAGGAGCTCCCTGCTGGTTCGCAGCAGCTCGGAGCGCAGATCCCGGCCACCGTGGCGCCCTGAGGCGCCTGTCGTTTCAGAGGTCATGGAAGGAGTCTAGAACCGAACTACTAGACAGTGTCCAGTTGACTGCTATGCTGACTTGACACTGTCTAGTCAATGGAGGGGTAAGGGGATGTCCCACGACGTCATCGTGATCGGTTCGGGTATTGGAGGCCTGACGACTGCCGGCCTGCTGGCGCGGGCCGCCGGCAAGCGAGTTCTGGTCCTGGAGCGGCATACGGAACCGGGCGGACTGACTCACACCTTCCGGCGTGACGGCGCATCCTGGGACGTGGGGGTGCACTACATCGGTCAGCTCGGCCCCGGAAGCCAGGGCCGCGCCTACTTCGACTACCTCTCCGGTGGCGAGCTGGAGTGGAACCGTATGCCCGACTCCTATGACAGGTTCGTCTACCCGGGCGTGGACCTGCGCGTCAGCAGCGATCCAGTTCGGTACGAGCGTGATCTGGTTGCCGCGTTCCCCCGGGAGGCCAGAGCCATTCACCGTTACTTCCAGGATGTTCGCCGGGTGACACGGTGGCTGACGCTGGGCTTCGTCCAGGGGATGGTCCCCCAACCTGCGGCCTCGCTGCTCAGGGCCGCCCAGCGCCTGGGAGGCCGGAAAGCCACTCAGACGACGAAGGCGTATCTGGATTCCCACTTCCGCTCCCCCAGGCTCAAAGCCGTCCTGGCCAGTCAGTGGGGGGACTACGGCCTGCCGCCGTCCCAATCGGCCTTTGCCGTGCACGCGCTGATTGTCTCCCACTACCTCGAGGGCGCCTGGTTCCCCCGCGGTGGCAGCGCTCGGATCGCCCGCACCTTCGAGAAGGGCATCGAGCAGGCCGGAGGCGCTGTCCGCGTCGCGCAGGAGGTCACCGAGATCCTCACCGAGAACGGGACGGCGGTCGGGGTCCGAGTCATGGACCACCGCGGCGCCCAGGTACGCGAACGCGTCTACCGCGCCCCGGTCATCGTGTCCGCCATCGGCGCCTCCAACACCTTCAACCGTCTGTTGCCCACATTCGGAGAGATCGGGAGACGCACCGGGCCCGCACGCCGCTCGCTGGAGCACCTGGGTACGGGCACGTCCGCGGTCACCGTCTTCCTACGCTTGCGTGATGACCCGCGCAGCGTCGGCATCGATGGTGGAAACATCTGGGTGAACCGGGACCTCGATCACGAGGGTGCACAACGGTACAGCGATTCGCTGCTCGAGGGGCACCCTCACGATGTCTTCGTCTCCTTCCCCCTCTCTGAAGTCCGGCGAGTCCCCGCATACCGCCGAGCTCATCTCCTTCTGTGACGCGAGAGCCTTCCGGCAGTGGGCCGAGCAGCCCCGAGAAAGCCGCGGCCCCGAGTACTTCGCTCTCAAGGAGCGCATCGCCCGAGGCATGCTGGAGCTGGCTGAGAGCGCGGCTCCGGGGCTGACCGAGCTCGTGGACTACGTGGAGACCTCCACTCCTTTGACCTACGAGCACTACACCGCTCATCCCGCCGGGGCCTTCTACGGTCCTCCGGCCACTCCGCTGAGGTTCCGGTCCCGCCCCCTGGGACCGCGCACGGCCGTCCCCGGTCTGTTCCTCTCCGGACAGGATGCCGGGAGCGCCGGCATCATGGGAGCCATGATGGGCGGAGTCGCAGCCGCGTGCCAGGTCCTTGGGCCCCGCGGGTATCCCACCATCGCCTCCGCTCTGCGCGAGAGAGAGGCCCGAGACTCCTGAGTCTCGCGCAGTGCACCCACTGCCCGAGGGCAAGCACCTCGCCACCCTGGTCTCCAAACGGCGTCTGACTCCCAGCGTGTGGGAGGCGGAGCTGCAGTTGGACGGCAGGATCGGCTCGTGGGCGCCAGGGCAGTTCGCCCGTCTGCACGTGGGCGATGACGCATGGCGTGACTACTCGATCGCGGGGCTGGAGGAGGATCGTCTTCGTCTGCTCATCTCCACCCGGACAGGCGGCCGAGGTTCCCAGTTCATTGAGAACGCGGACACGGGCGCGCAGACAGTGGTGGAGCTGCCCCTGGGCGGTTTCGGGCTCGCCGACTCGGGCAGGCGCCGCCTGTTCATCGCCACTGGCACGGGGATCGCGCCCATGCTGGCCATGTTCGCTCAGGCTGCCGGCCTGGAGCACGACACTCTGCTCTTCGGGTGCCGTTACCAGAGGAGGACCTGACCACCAGGATCAGCTCCCCCTTGCCGGGGACCGTCGTGCGCTGTCTGAGCCGCCAGGAGGCTCCAGGCGCATTCCACGGACGAGTCACCCAGGCCCTCACCGCGCTCGCTCACGACCTCCAGCTCGATCCCGAGTGCACGGACGTCTACCTGTGCGGTTCGGCGGCGATGGTGGCAGACGCACGAGACGTGCTCGAGCACGAGGGCTACACGTCGGTCCTGACCGAGCCGTATTGAGCCCCACGCGGACCATATCCGCCCTGAGTTCGCTCCGATCGTCGACCGAGCCTGGCCTGCGGTGCCCCTGAGAGGTCACTCCACGGCTCGAATGTCCGCAACGCGCCACGGCTCCGGGACGACGATGAGCACGACCTGGCGAGGTGCGAGGGCTGGAACCGTCCGCGTTCCCTCAGGCCCCGAACGTGTTGAGGCGCTTTGAGACAGCGTCACCTGGACCGCTCTCGCGCCGGCCCACTGCTCCGCCGCGTCATCAGGCAGCCTCACCTCAGCGACCTGGCCGACGGAGGTGTGCAGCTCCTTGACGCCTTCTCCGGAGTCCGACAGCTCGGTGAGAACCTGAGTATCGGCCCGCGCCGCGGGCGACCCCGGTACCGTCGTGGCCGCCAGAGCGACGGCATCGCCGGCCATGAGGGCCCGGTCTCGAGCCGCGGACAGTCCGACGACGACGCTGGCCACGTCGACGCCGCCGCTCCCGCCAGGAGCCTGCGTCGACGCCGTTGCGACTGAGCTCCCGGCGACTAAGGGAGACGGGCTACGTGAAGGGATGGCTCCGGCGCGGGAGGAGGTCAGCGGCCGCGCCGATGCTGTCGGGCCGGCGGCCGCTCTGAGCGCCCACGCGGGCCTGTGCGACACCAGGGCCTTGGCCGGCCCCCAGGCGGCCAGGCAGATGGCCACCAGCGCCACTGCCGTAAGTCCCCAGGCGCGCGCGTGTCTGCGCCCTGATCCTCCTCTTCTCCCCCAGCGTATGGCCGCGGGCCCTCGCCCGGTGCGGCCGGCACTGCCATGGTTGTTCCGTGGCTCGATCCTCGTCCTCGGCCGGCGGCTCGGTCGGGCTTTGGGCCTGAGCCTGGAGCCGACCGTGCGGGTCGGGGTGCGGGCTGCTGCTCGCAGGGAGCCTGCAGCCATGCGGGCGCCGTCAGGCAGTTCGATGGGTGAGGCCTGCCCGAGCTGAGGTGCCCGGGCCGCCAGATCCCGTGCGGTGGGACGGTCTGCGGGCTCCTCGGCCAGGGCATCAGTCAGGATTCCCGCCAGGCGCCGGGAGGCGGTACCGCCCTGTCCCGAGCACTCGGTCAGCAGACGGGCCAGGGCGTAGACGTCACCGGCCGCGGAAGGCGGGGCACCGGCGAGGCGTTCCGGCGCGGCATACTCCTGCGTGCCCGTCTCCATGACGGAGCCCAGCAGGTCAACGAGAACCGGGTGCCCATCGGCGGTCACCAGGACGTTGCCACTCGACACGTCCCCGTGGGTCGCTCCGTGCTCGTGCAGGTAGGCCAGTGCCGAGCCCAGAACGTCCAGGAGCGTGGCCAGCGAGGAGACGTTCAGCCGTCCTCGCGCCCCCAGAACCACGTCGAGTCCCGCCCCGTCGACGAGGTCCATGATGACGCCCGCCCGATGCTCGGGCAGCGAGACCACCTCCCGCACGGTGACCAGGCCGGGGTGGCGCAGGACGCGCAGATCGGCCAAGCGCCGTAGGACCAAGGCTCCAGCGCGCCCGCGGGGCAGGTCGACGACCCGGATGACCACATGGCGGCCCTGCGCATCCAGGCCACGGCGAGGGGCGCTGGGGGCAGTGGAACGCCCCATGACCTCACCGACGGTGTAGCCCTGCTGCGACAGGGCGCCAAGCGCCGAATCGGGAATGCTCGGCTCCGCGTCCGAGGGAGGCAGTGAGCCGGCGCGAGGGGCATCCGCGCGGCGCGGCCGCAGTCGCCGGCGAGGTACGGGACGGCGTCGGGGCCGGGGACGGTGGGAGGCGCCATCTCCGGGGCGGTCGGCGGGGCGGGGGCACGTCGTCGGGCTCATGCACTCCATGGTCATCACGGCGCGCCGTGATGACCAGCCCTTTCGACCGGCCTGTGGATAACTCAGGTTCGGGGGCCGGTTGTGGTCACGTAGACTGCACCCGTGCTGCGTGAGGACATGGAGCTCGGTTCCCGGCTCATCCCCTTCCATGAGGGCTGGCAGCGGCAGAGGGATGTTCACGGCGAGATCGTGGAGGGGGCGCCGCCCCTCGACCCTTCTACTCGTGGAGCACGAACCGGTCTACACCGTTGGCAGGAGGGCCCACTCCTGGGAGCGGCCCAGCGCCGACGTCGTCGAGCCCGGTCACGTACCGGTGGTCGACGTGGACCGTGGCGGCAAGACCACCTGGCACGGGCCCGGACAGCTGACCGTGTACCCGATCCTGCGCCTGGCCCAGCCCATTGACGTCATCCGCTACGTACGGGCCCTGGAGGCCGCCGTCATTGACCTGTGCGGCCTCTACGGACTGGAGACGATCCGTGTCGAGGGGCGCTCCGGGGTCTGGCTGCCGGCCGATCCTGAAGCCGCGGGCGAGGCGGATCAGCTTGCGCGCCCCGAGCGCAAGATCTGCGCCCTGGGGGTGAGGGTCGCCCGCGGCGTGACCATGCACGGGATCGGCCTGAACGTCGATCCCGACCTGGAGGCCTTCTCCCTGGATCGCATCATTCCCTGCGGAATCGACGACGCCGGAGTGACCTCACTGGCAGCGGAGACCGGCCGGCACCTGGCGACCGGCGCTCCCGCGGACGCCTTGGTATCCACCCTGGAGAGCCACCTGTTGCCCTTGGTGGCGGATGCCACGTGACAACAGGCCTTACTCCTAGGCCGGAGGTCCTAAGAACCTCGGGAGCGTACTAGACTCCCCGTAGAACCGTCGTCAGCGAGGAGAGGTAGACGTGAGCACCACCGTGGCCCCTGAGGGACGTAAGCTCTTGCGGGTTGAGGCGCGCAATGCCCAGACCCCCATTGAGTCCAAGCCCGACTGGCTGCGCACCCGCGCCGTCGTCTCCGACACCTACCAGGAGGTCCGCGGCCTGGTGCGGGAGAAGAGCCTGCACACGGTGTGTGCCGAGGCGAACTGCCCCAACATCTACGAGTGCTGGAATGACCGTGAGGCCACTTTCCTGGTGGGCGGCGAGATGTGCACCCGACGCTGCGACTTCTGCGACATCGCCACCGGCCGCCCCACCGAGTACGACGTCGATGAGCCCCGGCGTGTGGCGGTCTCGATCAAGGAGATGGACCTGCGCTACGCCACCGTCACCGGGGTGGCCCGCGACGACCGTCCCGACGGTGGCGCCTGGCTCTACGCCGAGACCGCCCGCCAGGTGCACGAGCTCTCGCCGGGCACCGGCGTCGAGCTGCTCATCCCCGACTTCAAGGGAAACCCCGACGCGCTTGAAGACGTCTTCTCCTCGCGCCCTGAGGTTCTCGGCCACAACCTGGAGACGGTCCCGCGCATCTTCAAGCGGATCCGGCCGGCCTTCTCCTACCAGGGCAGTCTCGACGTCATCACGGCCGCCGCGGAGGCAGGACTGGTCACCAAGTCCAACCTCATCCTGGGCATGGGCGAGACCCGTGACGAGATCGAGGCGGCCATGGCCGCCCTGGTGGAGGCGCGTTGCGACATCCTGACCATCACCCAGTACCTGCGCCCCTCCAAGCTGCACCACCCTGTTGACCGCTGGGTCAAGCCTCAGGAGTTCGTGGATCTCAGCCGCCTGGCCGAGGAGATCGGATTCGCCGCCGTCATGAGCGGCCCCATGGTGCGTTCCTCCTACCGCGCCGGCATGCTATGGGGACGGGCCATGGTCAAGCGCGGTCGCCCCATCCCCGAGCACCTCTCGCAGCTCGCCGAGCCGGCCACCGCCCGCCAGGAGGCGTCGGCCCTGCTGGGAGCCCACCCCCACCTCGCCGCCGCCTGCTGAAGGCGAGGCGCGGGTCCCACGCAGCCGACCGGGTTCCCGGTGCGCACCGGCCTGCCACGCTGACGGCGAGACCATGTGTGCCGGCGCACCAACGTCGTCTATGGTGTGCCCGTGAGTAGTGCCCAGTCCCCCCCAGCCGAAGAAGAAGCGCCGGCTGGCTCAGTACCTTCAGAACATCAAGGACTCCTACACGATCTCGCGGCGAAGCTACCCGTGGATCGGGTGGACGATGCTGGCGGTGCTCGCCACGTGCCTCGCACTGGGGGCCGCTGTCTCCTTCGGTTACGGACTGTCCCTGTGGTACTGGCTGATGGTGGGCATCCTCATGGCGCTCATGATCGACATGGTTATTCTGTCGTTCACGGTGCGCCGCGCTTCCTTCTCCCAGATCGAGGGAATGCCAGGAGCGGCGAAGGCCGTTCTGGACCAGATCGGTCGAGGCTGGTTTGTGGAGCCCGAGCCCGTGGCCTTCACCAAGGACCAGGACCTCGTGTGGCGGCTGGTGGGACGCCCCGGCGTCGTTCTCATCGCTGAGGGCCCCAGCACCCGAACCCGCCGCATGCTGGCCGAGGAGGAGCGCAAGGTCCATCGGCTGCTGTCGACCGTCCCCATCCACACCCTTCAGGTGGGCACCGACGCCGGACAGGTGCGTCTGACCGACCTGACCAAGACGCTGCGCCAGCTTCCAACCAAGCCCACGTCACTGACTGACAGCGAGATCACTCAGGTCTCCAAGCGTCTGACGTCGATGGCGGGCAAGAACCTGCCGATCCCCAAGCACATCGACCCCAATCGGGTCCGCCCCGACCGCCGCGCCATGCGCGGACGCTGAATCTCCGCCCCAGATCACCTCCTTCTCCCATGACACATGGCCCTGCCGACTCGAAGAGTCCGGCGATCAATGGGCGAAACACTCAGGCAACACTGACGCCATTCCTTTGTCACGGTAACGTCAATATAGTGACTGCCGTCAGCCACAGTACATACGCGTGAAGTATGTGCGCCGTTCCCACCTGGAGGAGATATGTTCAAGGACGCATCCGAGGCACTGACGTTCATCGAGACGGAGAATGTCGCGCTGGTCGATGTGCGGTTCTGCGACCTACCCGGCGTCATGCAGCACTTCACCATTCCTGTGGCCGCCTTCAAGGACGAGGCCCTCACTGACGGCCTGATGTTCGACGGCTCATCGATCCGAGGCTTCACCGCGATCCACGAGTCGGACATGAAGCTGGTTCCCGATGTGACCACCGCCTTCCTGGACCCGTTCCGCGAGGAGAAGACCCTGGTCGTCAACTTCTCGATCGTCGACCCCTTCACGGACGAGGTCTACTCGCGAGACCCCCGCTCGATCGCCGCCAAGGCCGAGGACTACCTGCGCTCCACCGGAATCGCCGACACCTGCTACATCGGGGCCGAGGCCGAGTTCTATCTCTTCGACTCGGTGCGCTACGAGGCCTCACCGGCCGAGTCCTTCTACGCCATCGACTCCTGCGAGGCGGCCTGGAACACCGGCCGCGAGGAGGAGGGCGGCAACAAGGGATACAAGACCGCTTTCAAGGGCGGATACTTCCCCGTCTCCCCCAACGATCAGATGGCCGATATCCGTGATCGCATGGTCCGCACCTGCCTCGCCTCCGGACTGGAGATCGAACGGGCCCATCACGAGGTCGGGACCGCCGGACAGCAGGAGATCAACTACCGTTTCAGCTCTCTGCTCGCCGCGGGCGACGACATGATGAAGTTCAAGTACATCATCAAGAATGAGGCCTGGCGCAACGGCAAGACAGCCACCTTCATGCCCAAGCCGATCTTCGGCGACAACGGCTCGGGCATGCACACCCACCACTCGCTGTGGAAGGACGGCAAGCCACTGTTCTTCGACGAGCGGGGCTACGGCCAGCTCTCGGACCTCGCCCGCTGGTACATCGGTGGGATCCTGGCCCATGCCCCGGCGCTGCTGGCCTTCACCAACCCGTCGGTGAACTCCTTCCACCGCCTGGTTCCCGGCTTCGAGGCGCCGGTCAACTTGGTCTACTCGGCCCGCAACCGCTCGGCCTGCATCCGCATCCCGGTCACGGGCTCCTCCCCCAAGGCCAAGCGGGTGGAGTACCGGGTGCCGGATCCCTCCTCCAACCCCTACCTGTGCTTCGCCGCCGTCCTCATGGCCGGAATTGACGGCATTCGCAACCGCATCGAGCCCCGCGAGCCCATCGACAAGGACCTCTACGAGCTGGCTCCCGAGGAGTACTTCGACATCGACAAGCTCCCCGACAGCCTGGACGAGGCGCTGGAGGCCCTGGAGGACGACCACGACTTCCTCACTGAGGGAGACGTCTTCACCCCCGACCTCATCGAGACCTGGATCGAGTACAAGCGCACCAACGAGATCGAGCCGCTGCGGCTGCGCCCCCACCCCTACGAGTTCCAGCTCTACTACGACCTGTGAGCCGCTGACCCAGCTCAGACGGCGGCCCTGAGCCTCCTACGCACGAGGCTCAGGGCCGCCGTCGTGCTGTACGCCACCACCCCAGTTTGCATATCTATACTGCATTGCGGATATTCTTTCTCTGTCTTGATCCACTCCGAAGAGGAGATCCCACGATGAGGATCCGCCATCACGCCTCCCTCGGGCTGGCAGCCACCGCCTGCCTGGTCCTCAGCGGATGCACCAACGCCGCTGACTGGAACGCGAACCGGAGCTCGCAGATCCACTCCTTCGACACCTCGTCGATCCAGGCGCAGCCCGACATCATTGCCAAGCTCCCTCAGGGCGCCCTTGAGGACGGTGTCCTCGACGTGGCCGCCTCCACGGACTACGCGCCGGCCGAGTTCCTCGACCCCTCGGGCACGGCCGTGGGCTACGACGTCGACCTGACCAATGCGATCGCCGCCGTCCTGGGCGTCAAGGGCAAGGTGCACACCGCCGAGTTCGACTCCATCATCGCCTCGATCGGCTCGAAGTACGACGCCGGCATCTCCTCCTTCACCGTCACCCCCGAACGGACCGCGGAGGTCGACATGACCGCCTACATCAACGTGGGCTCGCGATTCAACGTCCAGGCCGGCAACCCCAAGGGCGTCGAGACCTCCGACCACCTCAAGCTGTGCGGACGGACCATCGGCGTCCAGGTGGGAACCGCCCAGGAGACCACCATGCGCGACGCCGCCGACAAGTGCGCCCAGGCGGGCAAGCCGGTGCTGTCCGTACGCTCCTACTCCAAGCAGTCCGAGGCCACCACCGGCCTGGTGGGCGGCACCATCGACGCCACCTACTCGGACTCCACCGTGGCCGGCTACGCCGTCGAGCTGACCGATGGCCAGATCGTCACCCTCGGTGAGATCGAGGACGCCGCCCCCCAGGGGGTGGTGACCGCCAAGGCCGACCCCCATTTCACCGCCGCGATCCAGGCCGCCGTCCAGTACCTCATGGACCACGGCATCTGGCAGAAGATCCTGGACAACTGGGGCGTGAAGGACGCCGCCCTGACCACCGCAGAACTCAATCCCGCAGTGAAGGAGTGAGCAGTGACCGCCTCACCCGCCTCTGAGGACGACAAGGTCGTCCTCAACAATCCCAAGCCCGTCCCCCGCCCGGGGACGTGGATCAGTGCCGCGATCGTCACGGTCCTGGGGGCCATGCTCATCCACGGGCTGGTCACCAATGAGAAGTTCCACTGGTCCACGGTCTGGTTCTTCCTGCGTGAGGTCCACGTGGTCAAAGCCGTCGGCTGGACGCTGCTGCTGACGTTCATGGCCATGGCCATCGGCATCGTACTCGCAGTCACCACGGCGATCCTGCGCCAGTCCTCCAACCCGGTCCTGCGCTGGGTGGCGCTGGCCTACCTGTGGTTCTTCCGTGGCACCCCGATCTACACCCAGCTGGTCTTCTGGGGTGCGCTGTCCGCGCTCTACCAGAAGCTGAGTCTGGGCATCCCCTTCGGTCCCGAGCTGCTGACCTTCAAGACGACGACGGTCTTCACCCCCTTCGTCGCGGCGGTCCTGGGGCTGGGCATCAACGAAGGCGCCTACCTCTCCGAGATTGTCCGCTCGGGCCTGAACTCAGTGGACAAGGGCCAGAGCGAGGCCGCCGGTGCCCTGGGCATGAGCCGGGGCCAGATCCTGCGCAGGATCGTCCTGCCCCAGGCGATGAGGGTCATCGTCCCGCCCACCGGGAACGAGACGATCTCCATGCTCAAGACGACCTCCTTGGTGCTGGCGGTCCCCTTCACCCTGGATCTGACCTTCGTCACCAACTCCTACGCGTCGCTGACCTACCAGATCATTCCGCTGCTTCTGGTCGCGGCCATCTGGTACATCATCATCACCTCGATCCTCATGGTGGGACAGCACTACATCGAGCGCTACTACGGCAAGGGCTTCGACTCTGACAAGTCCTCCGGCCCCTCGGGCCGGGGCCTGTCGGCCCGCCAGCAGGCCATCCTCGATGCACACACCACCAAGGACGATCCCTTCCTGGAGGTCACCCCATGAGCACATCCGCCCAGGCAGCAGCCGCCACGCCCAAGGTCGAGATCAGCGACCTGCACAAGTTCTTCGGTGAGCTGCACGTGCTGCGGGGCATCGATCTCATCGTCCCGCCCGGCTCGGTGACAGTCCTCATCGGCCCGTCGGGCTCGGGAAAGTCCACGCTGCTGCGCTGCATCAACGAGCTGGAGTCCATCGACGCCGGCCGGATCAAGGTCGACGGCGACCTCATCGGGATGCGTGAGGTCGAGCGCAGGGGACGCATCGAACTGCACGCCCTGTCGGACAAGGCCCGCGCCGCTCAGCGCGCCAAGATCGGGATGGTCTTCCAGCGTTTCAACCTCTTCCCCCACATGACGGCTCTGCAGAACGTCATGGAGGCACCGGTCCTGGTCAAGAAGACTCCAAAGGCCAAGGCCCGTGAACGCGGCATCGAGCTACTGGAGCGAGTGGGGCTGGGGGATCGCCTCGACCACTACCCCTCCCAGCTCTCCGGCGGCCAGCAGCAGCGGGTGGCGATCGCCCGGGCCCTGGCGATGGACCCCGAGCTCATGCTCTTCGACGAGCCGACCTCGGCCCTGGACCCCGAGCTGGTCGGTGAGGTGCTGCAGGTGATGCAGGACCTCGCCGCCTCCGGCATGACGATGGTCGTGGTCACCCACGAGATGGGCTTCGCCCGGGAGGTCGGCGACCAGCTGATCTTCATGGACGGCGGTGTCATCTGCGAGTCCGGTGACCCCGTCAAGGTCCTGGACGATCCTCAGGCCGAACGCACCCGGGCCTTCCTCTCCTCGGTCCTGTAGGGGCGAGCCGGTTCAGGAGGGGACCTGGTCCCAGGCCCCGTCATCCCAGGAGGTCAGGCTCCATCCACCGCCGGGATCGCCGTCGACGACGGTGATCCCGGTGTTGTGCATGGGGCGATCGGCGACCCACAGCGGGTCCACGCCGCCTCCAGCCGCGGCCCTCAGGGAGGTCCACAGACGCAGCGCGGTGCCGTGGGAGACGAGCAGGGCCGCTGAGTCCCCCGCCCGGGCGGCCTGCTCGCAGATACGGCCGACGGCCTCGTCGAAGCGCTGAAGCGTGTCGTGCCCATCCTCCGGGGAGCCGGGGATGCGGCAGGCGGGGCGCCCCGCCATCCAAGCCCGGGTGGTGTCCACGTAGCAGGCCACCGAGCGCGCGTCGGTGTTCATCTCCAGGTCGGCGGCCAGAACCTCACGCAGTCCCGAGTCGACGGTGGCGCTCAGGCCGGTGGCGGCCTCGATAGGGGCGATGGTCTGCCTGGCGCGCAGGATCGGGGAGACCCACAGTGACCCCAGCCCCTGGAGCAGTCCGGCCTTATCCAGACGGCCCGGCAATCCGTCGGCCTGCCCCAGTCCCACCTCATCCAGGGGATTTCCGGGGAAGGCGGTGTCGAGTGCCTGCATGACATTGGCCTCGGTGCGACCGTGGCGTACAAGAATGAGCCTCACGGCGGCAAGTCTGCCAGGTTCGTAGCGCGGGGACCCACGACGACGGTGCGATCCTCATCGCCCAAAGACCCGCGTCCGGTGCCGTCTGCACCCGGTCAGCTCCAGGGGTAGGGTCCCTCCGGTCGCCTTCTCGTGGCGCGGAGACGGCTGGCCCGCTTGGAGCCCTTGGAGGCTGCCGCCCCAGTATCTCGGCGGGACCGTGCGCGAGAGCTCCGGGCCGAGCCTGCTGAACGTGGCGGCGGTGACTCCTGCCTGTGCGGCTGAGCCGCTGACACGGTGCTCGCCGGCGCTGAAGCGGTGGAGCCGTGGGCGGCGTCGGTGAAGACGATGCGCTCGGCCACTGCGCGCGCGTGGCGGGCGCTGCGGCGGTAGAGGTCCTCGAGCTCTCGCTCCCTGCCCGCACTGAGGCCGATGAGGCGCCCCACCAGACGGATCTCCCGGCTCTGGATGGGGAGGACCTGGGAGCGCGGCCCCGAGGCGCGCCCGGTTCCGAGGACGATCGCCGAGCGCAGGCGGCTGGCCAGGATCCAGGCCGCGACCAGTTCTCCCCCGCCATCCGCGCTCAGTACCCCGGCCTGGACCGCGGCCTGGAGGGCGGCGACGGTCGAGGTGGTCCGCAGCTGGGGTATCTGTCCGGCATGGGCGAGCTGAAGCACCTGGGCGCTCCACTCCACGTCACTGAGCCCACCGGGGCCGAGCTTGAGGTGGCGGGCCGGGTCAATGCCCCGTGGCAGGCGCTCGGCCTCCACCCGCGCCTTGATCCTGCGGATTTCCCGCAGGTCCTGGGGCGCCAGGCCCTCCTGCGCCCAGCGCAGCGGGTTGATGAGCTCCTCGAAACGCCGGCCCAGGTCTCTGTCTCCGGCGCAGGGACGGGCGCGCAGCAGTGCCTGACGCTCCCACAGGGCGGACCAGCGGCCGTAGTACTCGCGGTAGGCGTCCAGCGAGCGGCTCATGACGCCGTTGCGTCCCTCGGGCCTCAAATCGCAGTCCACCTCAAGGGGATGCGGGAGCGCCGCGGCCAGCAGTCCCATGACCTGCTTGGCGACGGCCTCGGCCTCCTGGGCGGCATCCTCCTCACCCGCCCCGTCGCGGGCCTGGTGGACGAAGAGGACGTCCGCGTCCGAGGCGTACCCGATCTCGCGGCCTCCCAGGCGTCCCATGGCGATGATGGCATGGCGGGCGCGGGCGGCCTGCCAGCACCCGCTGGCGTCGGGCCCGGCGGAGACGGCCTCCAACCCGTCGCGCTGGGCGATGACCAGCCCGGTGGCCACGGTCAGCGCCCCGGCCAGGACCGCGTCGGTGGCGTCGGAGAGGATGGAGGCGGTGCGTGCGGGGTCGATACCGTCCAGGCAGTCCGCCAGTGAGGCCCGTACCTCCTCGCGGGCGCGCACTCTCAGGATCGCCTGAACCGCCTCGAGCGCCTGCTCGGCAAGGGCAGCGTCATCGGGGCCGGTCAGGCTGCGGCGGCGCAGGACGGCGGCGACCTCCTCCGCCAGGGCGCCGGATCGGCGGGGGGCGAGCTCGTCGTCGTCGTCGAGCCAGGCGATGGACTCGGGGAACTCCGCGAGGCGCTCGGTGGCCCAGTGGGCGCTGGAGAGAACCTGGCACAGTCTGCGCGCCGCCACCGGTGAGTCCCGCAGCATGGCCAGGTACCAGTGCGAGCCCCCGATGGCCTCGGACAGCCGCCGGAAGGAGAGCAGACCGAAATCGGGGTCGGCTCCCCCACCGATCCAGCCGATGATGACCGGCAGCAGCTGGCGCTGGATCGCGGCGCGACGGCTGACCCCCTCGGTGAGGGCCTGGATGTGGCGCAGGGCCCCATCGGGATCCGCGTAGCCGACTGCGGTAAGACGCTCGCGCGCCGCCTGAGGACTCAGAGCCATCTCATCGGCGCTGAGGGCGGCCGCGAAGGCCAGCAAGGGACGGTAGTAGATCTCCTGGTGGAGGGCCCGTACCCGCCGGCGCAGGTCCTTGAAGTCCTCCCACAGGCTGTCTCCGCGGCCCAGGCAGTCACTGATGCCCCGCTCGACACGGCGCAGGTCCTCCTCCTTCTCGGGAAGGTTGTGGGTGCGGCGCAGCCGGAAGAGCTGGCTGCGATGCTCCAGCAGCCGCAGGGCCTTGTAGCAGCCGCTCAAGGCCGCCGCGTCGGTGCGGCTGACGTATCCGCCTGCGCTGAGCGCGTCGAGAGCCTCCAGGGTGGAACGCACGCGCAGGCTCTCGTCGGAGCGGCCGTGGACGAGCTGGAGGAGCTGGACAGTGAACTCAACGTCCCGCAGTCCCCCGGGGCCCAGCTTGATACGCCGGTCGACTCCTGCGCGCGGCACGGACTCCTTCTCAACCCGGCGCCGCATGGCACGGGCGTCCTCGACGAAGTTCTCCCGTCGGCTGGCCTCCCACACGTAGGGCGCCACGCCCTGCTCGTAGCGGGTCCCGAGCTCGACGTCGCCGGCGCAGGCCCTGGCCTTGAGCAGGGCCTGGAACTCCCAGGAGGCGGCCCATCTGCGGTAGTAGGCCAGGTGGGAGTCAAGCGTGCGCACGAGCGCACCGTCCTTGCCCTCGGGACGCAGCGCCGTGTCCAGTGGCCACAGGGGAGGCTCGGGCGCGGTGGCGGAGACGACGTGGGCGAGCTCGGTGGCCAATTGCGTGCCGACCTCCACGAGGCGCTCCTCGCTGATCGGCTCCTGAGCACCGCAGGCCTCGTGGCTGGGGCCGACGACGTAGACGACGTCGACGTCCGAGATGTAGTTGAGCTCTCGGGCCCCGGTCTTTCCCATGGCGATCACGGCGAGGGCCACGTCGTCGGCCTGCGGTCCGACGACGGCGCGGGCGACGAGCAGGGCCGCGTCCAGGGCGGCGTCGGCAAGCTCGGTCATGCGGCGGCACACGGTGGGGACGTGCTCGATCGGGTCGGCGCTGGTGAGGTCATCGGCGACGATCGCCGTGAGCCGGTCCCGGTAGGCGCGTCGCAGCGCCGCGGTCGCCCGGCTGACGGCAGCGTCTCCCGGGTGTGGGGGCCTTTCGTCGCTGTCCGAGGGGTCCGCATTCACGGGGGCGGCCTGCCCCAGCGCGTCGCGGACCGCCCGTTGCAGCGCCTCACCGGCGCCGGGCTCCTGCGGGGCGTCCCACGCCCTGTCAGGCGCGAGCGCGGTGAGGCGCTCAGGATGGGCCACGAGGAAGTCGCCCAGGGCCTGCGAGGCGCCCAGGACCGCGAGCAGGCGGCGCCTGTGCTCACGCGGCCCTGTGGCGGGATCGCTCATGACGCTGCACAGAAGTGCTGCTGGCGTCGTCGTCCCCCCCGGGCTCGACACCGCCCACCGATGCCCGGTGAGCTGATTCGGCCGCGGTGGCGGCCTCGGCGAGCCGGACGAGGCTGAGCAGAGCCATGTCGGGGTCGGCGGTGAGTGCTAGGGAGTCAATGAGCTCCTCACGTTCAGGCCCCAGCCGTATCTCAGCAGGTCGGCCGCCCAGCCGTGTGGAGCGGTCCGCCAAGGCGCGCCCACCGTGGTCGCCTGCCTCGCCGACGTCGTCGGCCTGAGTGCCGTCCGGTAGGAAGGGCAGCAGCGCCGGGTCGCCCAGGAGCTTTCCGGCGCGGGCGGCGTCGTGGAATCCGGCCCGCAGCAGCAGGGTCCTGGGCGAGGAGCTGTGCCGGGAGGGGGACCCGATCGGCGCTCGCTTCTCGCTGCGGTCTCTCACAGCTGTCTCCTGCTCCGCTCAGGCGCGCGGGAAGAACTGGCTGATCTCGAAGTCGGTGACCTGGGCGTCGTAGCCCGGTACTCGCGGCGCTTGTTGCGCAGGAAGAACTCGAAGGTGTCCTCGCCGAAGGTGTCGGCCACCAGGTCGGAGCGCTCCATGGCGGCGACCGCGCTCTTGAGAGAGGTGGGCAGGGCGTGGATGCCCAGCGCCTTGCGCTCCATCTCCGACAGGGCCCAGACATCGTCCTCGGCCTCGGGGGGGAGCTCGTAGCCCTCCTCGATGCCCTTGAGGCCGGCGGCAAGAATGACTGCGTAGGCCAGGTAGGGGTTGGCCGAGGAGTCGATGCCGCGGAACTCCACCCGCGCGGACTGGGCCTTGCCGGGCTTGTGCATGGGGACGCGCACCAGGGCGGAGCGGTTGTTGTGGCCCCAGCACACGTAGCTGGGGGCCTCGTCCCCTCCCCACAGGCGCTTGTAGGAGTTGACGTGCTGGTTGGTGACGGCCGTGATCTCCGAGGCGTGGTGCAGCAGCCCGGCGATGAAGGAGCGACCGATGGCGGAGAGCTGGTACTGGCCGGCGGGGTCGAAGAAGGCGTTGCGGTCACCCTCGAACAGGGAGAAGTGCGTGTGCATGCCCGAGCCGAACTCGTCGGGGAAGGGCTTGGGCATAAAGGTCGCCAGGCAGCCCTCCTTGAGTGCCACCTCCTCGACGACGGCGCGGAAGGTCATGATGTTGTCCGCCATGGACAGGGCGTCGGCGAAGCGCAGGTCGATCTCGTTCTGGCCCGGGCCACCCTCATGGTGGGAGAACTGCACCGAGATCCCCATCTGCTCAAGCATGAGGATGGCCTGGCGGCGGAAGTCGTGGGCAGTGCCCCCGGGCACGTGGTCGAAGTAGCCGGCGTCGTCAGTGGGGCGGATGCGCCCGTCGGCGTCGCGGTTGACCAGGTAGAACTCAATCTCCGGGTGGATGTAGCAGGTGAAGCCGGCCTCGGCGACCCGGGCGAGCTGACGCTCAAGCACCGAGCGCGGGTCGGTGCGGGCAGGCTCGCCGTCGGGCGTGAGGACGTCGCAGAACATGCGGGCCACGCCGTTGTCCCCGTCCCGCCACGGCAGCATCTGGAATGTGGAGGGGTCAGGCGCCAGGAGCATGTCGGACTCGAAGACGCGCGTGAGTCCCTCGATCGCCGATCCGTCGAAGCCGATGCCCTCCTCGAAGGCGCTCTCGACCTCGGCCGGTGCGATGGCCACGGACTTGAGCTGCCCGGAGACGTCAGTGAACCACAGGCGGATGAAGCTGATGTCGCGTTCCTCGATGGCTCGGAGCACGTACTCCTGCTGCTTGTCCATGGTGCCTCCTCAGCGTGGGGTGCGGCAGCGGGCCGACGGCGTGGCCGGCGTTCTTGCGCCTGAGACGTTCTGCTTGGTCCAGCCTAGTGCGCGGGTGCGTCAGGCAGGTTTCGTGTATCGCCGTCAGTGGGACAAGCCGGCCGCGAACTGGGCGGGCGACTCAGCCCGTCAAGGACGCCCGGTGACCTCCGGTAGCCTCGGATCATGGCTACACCCGAGTCCCCTTACGGATCTTCATCCGCCCCCGTCGTCGCAGGCGGCAAGCCCGTGCGCGTTCATCACCTGGCATCCGCCAAGAAGGACGGCACCAAGCTGGTCATGCTCACCGCCTACGACGCCGTGACCGCCCGGATCCTGGATGCGGCGGGAACCGATCTGCTGCTGGTGGGCGACTCCATCGGCAACGTCATGCTGGGGCACGACTCCACACTGCCGGTGGAGCTCGATGAGATGGTGGTGGCCACCCGCTCAGTGGCCAGGGCGACCAAGCGCGCCCTGGTTGTGGCCGATCTTCCCTTTGGCACGTACGAGGCCGGTCCGGAGCAGGCACTGGCCAGTGCGGTGCGTCTCATGAAGGCGGGGGCCAACGCCGTCAAGCTCGAGGGCGGCACCCCTCGGGCAGCCAGCGTGAGGGCACTGGCCCAGGCGGGCATCCCGGTGGTGGGGCATCTGGGGTTCACCCCGCAGAGCGTCAACATGCTCGGCGGCTTCCGGGTTCAGGGCCGTGGCGAGGCCGCTGAGGTACTGATGGCCGACGCGCAGGCACTGGCCGAGGCGGGGGCGGTCGCTCTGGTCCTGGAGATGGTGCCCGAGCCCCTGGCCGCGCGCGCCACCGAGTCGCTCACGATCCCCACGATCGGTATCGGCGCGGGCGCGCGCTGCGACGGTCAGGTCCTGGTGTGGACGGACATGGCCGGGATGACGGACTGGTCTCCGCGCTTCGCCCACCAGTTCGGGCAGGTCGGCGAGGCCCTGAGGCAGGCGGCCGCCGACTACGGGGCCGCGGTGCGTAAGGAGTCCTTCCCCGCGGAGAAGCACTGGTTCAGCTCCTGACGGCTCCTGACAGTGATAAGACCCACAGCGCCATGGTGGAGGCCCTGAACCACTGGATGGAGGGAAGGTCCCGCGAACCGGATGCCTCCTTCTATGCTTACGACCATGACTTCTTCGGCTTCCCCTGCGTCCTCGGCCTCACTGGCCGACCGCGCGCCGCGTGGCACGCTGACTCCCGGGACGCTCAGTCCTGAGCGTCATGTGCCTGCGTCCATCGCACGACCCGAATACATGTTCCACGACGGCCCCGAGCGCGTCACGGCCTCGGAGATCAAGGACGCCGAGACGATCGAGCGGATCAGGGTCGCGGGGCGGCTGGCCGCCCGCGCCCTGGCCGAGGCCGCCAAGGCGATCGCCCCGGGGGTGAGCACCGATGAGCTGGACCGGATCGCCCACGAGTACCTGTGCGACCACGGCGCCTACCCCTCATGCCTGGGCTACATGGGTTTCCCCAAGTCGATCTGCACCTCGATCAATGAGGTCATCTGCCACGGCATCCCGGACTCGACCCGCTTGAACGAGGGCGACCTCATCAATCTTGACGTCACCGCCTACGTCGGCGGGGTCCACGGCGACACGAACGCCACCTACGCCGTCGGCGAGGTCGACCGCGAGACGGAGCTACTCATCGAACGTACCCGCACCGCGATGGAGCGGGGCATCAAGGCCGTCAAGCCGGGGCGAGAGGTCAACGTCATCGGCCGCGTCATCGAGGCCTACGCCAAGCGCTTCGACTACGGGGTGGTGCGCGACTACACCGGACACGGCGTCGGCGAGGCGTTCCACTCCGGTCTCATCATCCCCCACTACGACGCCGCCCCTCTGCACGACGACGTCATCGAGACGGGCATGGTGTTCACCATCGAGCCGATGCTCACACTCGGTGGCATCGAGTGGGAGCAGTGGGACGACGGCTGGACGGTGGTCACCAAGGACCGTTCCCGTACTGCCCAGTTCGAGCACACGCTCGTGGTGACCGAGGACGGCGCCGAGGTGCTCACCCTGCCTTGAGGCAGTGGGTATCGCTACCCATCCACATCCAGGACGATCGAGCGCCGTCACGTTGCCTCACGATAAGGTGACGACGTAGGGTCCTTGAGTAGCGGACATCTCTATTCTGCCCAGGAAACCCATGCGGGTTTCTCCCTGTTTATTTCCTCCCGGAGGTTCTCATGGCTTTGCGCTTCAATCCACCGCCGAACTGGCCCGCGCCACCCGAGGGCTTCGAACCACCTGCAGGCTGGCAGCCCGACCCGGCCTGGGGACCGGCTCCAGAGGGCTGGCAGATCTGGGTCGACGACTCCGCCGCCTCCGCCGCTTCGGCCGCAGGTGCCGCCACCGAGGCCGACCCGGCGTGGGCTCCGACCCAGGCGGTGTCGACCGCCCCGACGGCGTCGTTGAGCACCGCCTCGCCGGTTGCCGACCCGACGGGCATGTCGGCCTCCGCCCCCTCCGGGGACTACGCCGGCGCTCCCGCAGCTGGGGGCAGCCCTTACGCGGCCAACATGGACTACGCCCAGTCACCCACGCCCTACCAGCCCCAGGGGGCTGCCGGAGGCATGCAGCCTCCCGCTGGCGGGTGGCAGCCCAACGCCGCCGCTCCGGCCGGCCCTGGCAACGGTTCCAAGCCGCTGACCCAGCAGTGGTGGTTCTGGACCGGTATCGCTGCAGTCGTCGTGGTCGCCCTGGTCATCGGTAGCATCTTCATGTTCAAGGGCGATTCCAGCGAGTCGGATGACAAGGCGGACAGCACGTCGACCTCGGAGCCGAAGAGCCAGAAGAAGGCTGACTCTGACTCTGACTCCAAGAAGAAGGCCAGCGACTCTGACGAGACTGGCAGCTCGGATCAGAAGAAGACCACCAAGACCAGCAAGCCGGGCAGCAACGACCCGGGCTCCAGCGAGAAGAACCCCCTCGACCCGAAGGCCGGGCCGATCACGCTGCATGCCGGTAAGTACGACGACGACCCGAACGCCTCGGTTGATGTCACCATCGGCGATGTCGAGTGGAACGCCAATGAGTCGGTGAAGGCCGCCACGAACCAGTACAGCTACAAGGAGCCTCCTGCCGGCAAGGTGTACCTTCGCGTCCCCGTTGAGATCACCTACCACGGAGAGGGACAGTTCCAGGAGTTCAGGCTCCAGGTGGGGTTCACCCACGAGGGGAACACCTCGGAGGCCGAGCTGTCTATCGGCGGGCAGTCGCTCTTCATTCGCCAGAGCATGCCTCGAGATGGAGGTAAGGCGAAGGGTGATTTCGTCTTCCTCGTTGACGAGTCGGCTGCCAATGAGAAGAAGGGCGCCTTCGCGGTGAGCGCTTTCTCTCAGGTGGACAACAAGAATGAGGTCTACGTGGCGGCGAAGTAAACGCGCTACCCGCCTCTGACCACGTGTCTGTGGCCCGCCAGGATGATCCTGGCGGGCCACAGCCGTTTCAACAGGTTCTATGGGGCGGACGAGCCGACCTGTACGCCGGGTTCTGTTGCCGCCCGCCGTTGCCGGCCTGGGCGGTGGCGACCATTCATCTTGGACCGCTGTTGCCAGCGGCCTCATGCGACCTACCCGCTGACTCGGGCGAGCAGCCTTCAAGCGCCAGCTGTGCGGTCTTGCTCCGGGCGGGGTTTACCGAGCCGCGACGGTCACCCGCCGCGCTGGTGGGCTCTTACCCCACCCTTTCACCCTTACCCACCGGTTTCCGATGGGCGGTCTGCTCTCTGTGGCACTGTCCCGCGGGTCACCCCGGGTGGCCGTTAGCCACCGCCCTGCTCTGTGGAGCCCGGACGTTCCTCAGCCCGCCACCGCCCTGAAGGCGGTGGCCGGTACCGCGGCCGCCCGGTCGGCTCGTCCGCACGGGTCAGTGTAGCGCCGTGGGGCATCAGCACGGAGTCTCGCTCGCCGTCGGCCCCTGACCTTCTGGGAGCCGCCTATCATGTGCGGGTGCTGATCCTGCTGCCTCCCTCTGAGGGAAAGACCGCTCCTGCCAGTGGACCGTCGCTGGAACTTGACTCGCTCCTGGACGCGGACAGGCTCACCGCTGCGCGCCGCGAGGTGATGTCCGCGCTGGCTGAGGTGAGCCGGAGCGATGAGGCGGCCTCCGTCCTGGGACTGGGGCCGCGCAGCGCAGAGCAAGTGACAACGAATCTGACGCTGGAGACCTCGCCCTGTGCCCCCGCCCATCAGCTGTTCACCGGGGTCCTGTACGAGGCCGCCCGGCTCGACTCGATCGCCGAGGAGGCGGCCGGCCGGGCTGCTCTGGAGCGCCACTGTGTTGTTCTCTCGGGACTGTGGGGCATCCTGTCCCCCACTGACCTGGTGCCCGACCACCGCCTGTCGATGGGCACGTCCCTGCCTGGACCGGGGCGGCTGCCGGCGTTCTGGAAGCAGCACCTGGCGCCGTCGCTCACTGATATGGCTGCACAGGGACTGGTGGTGGACTGCCGGTCGGCGGACTATGCGGCCGCGTGGAAGCCGTCCGCGCGCGACGGCATTGAGGTCGTCAGCGTGCGCGTGGTGCGCACCGCCGACGACGGTTCGCGCAAGGTGGTCTCCCACATGGCCAAGCACGCTCGCGGGCTGCTCACCGGAGAGCTCCTGAGGGCCATTGCCGCCGAGATCCGTGCCCGAGCACGTCCACGTGGACGACATCGCAACCATCGCCGGGCATCTGGACGGGCATCGACGACGTCGAGGTCGGCGAGCCGGACCGGCAGGGGCGTCGGGCTCTCACCCTGGTGACTCGCTGACAGCCGGTCGCAGGGGCCGGCTTCAGACGGAGCCGCGCCGTCAGATGTCCATGCGTACGACGATGACGTCGTTCTCCTCGGCGTGGATGACTTCCTCGGCCGGGGCGGCCACGATGCGGGCCAGCTCCTGCGGGGCTGATCTCGACGGCGCCGCCCTCAACGGTGCGTCCCTCTCAGGGCGACCGCGCCGAGCCCGCCGGTGGAGGTGCGCACGGCCTCGTAGTCCGCCAGGAGCGGCGTCTCGATGGTTCCGGCCAGGTCCGCCCGCTGGTTCTCCAGGGACTCGATCTCCTCATCGAGCCGGGCGAACTCGGCGTCGCGCTTGGCGGTGAGCTCCCGCCCGGCCGCACGGATCTCGGACTCCTCCTGGCTGAGGCGCTCCGCCTCCTGCCGGGCGGAGTCGAGGGCCTCCATGGCCACGATCTGCGCCTCCTCCAAGGCTGACTGGCGTTGGCCGAGCTGGTCGATCTCCCCTGGATGGCGGAGAGGTCGCGGGCCGCGCTGCTGCCGGAGTGGAGGCGCTCGCGCAGCACCTCGGCACGGCGCGCCACCTGCCCGACCTCGTCCTCACTGCGAGTGGCCTGCTTCTTGGCCTCGTCGAGGGCGGCCTCGGCCTGGATGGCCGCGCGCTTGTTGGCCTTTGAGGCGCTCGATGACTGACTCGATGCGAGCGAGGACCGGAAGGTGCTTGCGCTCGTGACGCAGCCGTGCCAGGTGGGAGTCGAGGTCCTGGAGGTCGATGAGAAGGCGCTGCTGGGCGATGGGGGCGCTGGTCACGGCGTGTGCTCCTTCAGGTGCGTACAGGTTGTTGCTGCGAATCCTCTCATGCCCGGTCTGTTCCGGTCGGGCAGGCGCAGCGCCCAGGGGTCCGTGACAATGCGGGAGACCTGGACGGCCAGGGAGGCTCCGCGGGCGTGGGCGTCGTCCTGCGAGCCTGCGGGCCCAGGGGCTCCAGGCCGACCCACTCGGTGGCCCAGTGGGTTCCGCACAGGAGATAGGGGCGGCCCGTCCTCGAGGTGCTCGGAGGCCGGGTGGTGGCGCAGGTCGGCGGTGAGGAACACGTCGGCTCCGGCCTCGCCGGGCCCGTTGCAGGAGAGAGTCGCCCGCCCCACCTGAGACGGCGATGCGCTCGACGACGGCGTCGAGGTCCCCACCCACGAGGAGGCCGGGGGCCGAGTCGGGCAGGGCTGAGGCGACGCCCGTCGGCGAGCCGGCGCAGAGTGACGGGTTGGGGAAGCGCCGATCCGTCCGATGCCCTGATCCGGGGAGGCGGGGTCGGGCTCGAGGGGGACGGTGGAGATGAGACCGACGCGGTCGGCGAGGGCGTCGGCCACTCCCCGTGGGCGGCGTCGAGGCTGGTGTGGGCGTTGAGGAGCGCGATGCCTGCGCGGATGAGGCGGTGGATGGAGCGGCCCTTGGGGTCGGTGGCCGCGACGTGGTCGGTACCGCGCAGGTAGAGGGGTGGTGGGTGATGACCATGTCGACGCCGGCATCGATGGCCTCGTCGACGACGGCCGTCACCGGGATCGACGGCCAGCAGGATGCTGCGCACCGGATCGGCGGGGTCGCCGCAGATGAGCCCGTTGGAGTCCCATGAGGCGGCCAGGCCGGGAGGTGCGGCGGCCTCCACGAGGGCGACGACGTCGCCGACGGTCAGGTGGCCTTTCCGACGTGTGCGTGCTGGCCCGTGTCCGGCCTCAGAGGGATGCGGGGTGCAGGAGTGTGACTCATGCGACCAGGCTAGCGGCAAGGCGAGGCAGTCCAGAGACGTCGAGGGGCGACGAGCTGTGCCGCCCGCGTGCGGGCGTGCCTGACGGAACACAGTGGGGAAAACGACCGACGCGGCCGCCATCTGGGGTAACCTACTTCCCGCGCTGCTGCCCCTCCGGTACTGGCAGCGTCGGCTTCCTCGACACCGTCGATGTCGCGGCCGCGCCCCCATAGCTCAGCGGTTAGAGCAGCGAGCTTATACCTCGTGTCGTGCCTGATAAGCACAAGGTCCTGGGTTCGAATCCCAGTGGGGGTACTGACGCCCCAGTTATTCAAACATTGGGCCGCGTCTCGCCTCCGTGGTGGAATCGGTAGACACCGCGATCTTAAAAGTCGCTGCCTACGGGCGTGCGGGTTCGAGTCCCGCCGGAGGCACCACAGCATCGCTATACAAACCCTCACTACCAGTTCCCGAAACGTCGCTGTTCCTTCACGAGACCTTTGCCCTCCCACTGTGGGAAGGTGGACACTAGTTCTGTCCGCCCCCGAGTCAAGGAGCCGTCATGAAGATCGCCAACCGGGCCAAAGCCGCTCAGCCCTTCCACGCGATGAGCATTGGCGAACGCGCTGGAATCCTCCAGGCGGAGGGCCACTCGATCTCCAAGCTCAGCCTGGGTGAGCCCGACTTCGGCGCCCCTCCCGCTGTCCGCGAGGAGATGTGCCGTGTCATGGATGGCCGACCACTTCCCTACTCCCCGCCCTGGGCCTGCTCGCACTGCGCGAGGCCATTGCAGGCTTCTACCGGGACAGGCACGGAGTCGAGGTCGATCCAGCCCGGATCGTCGTGACCACCGGCGCGTCGTCAGCACTCCTGCTAGTGGCTGCCGCCACCACACAGCCCGGCGACGACGTCGTCATCGCAGATCCGTCCTACCCCTGCAACCGGCAGCTCGTGGAGACCCTATGGCGGTCGGATCATTCTGACGCCCACCAGTCCTGCCAGCCGTTACCAGATGGACCGAGCCTCAGCCGAGGCGGCGTGGACTCCGCAGACGAGCGCGGTGATGCTGGCGACACCGTCCAACCCCACGGGCACATCGATCCCCTTCGAGGAGCTGGCATCGATCTGCGCGCTGGCCCGTGAACGCAGCGCCTGGCGGATCGTCGACGAGATCTACCTGGGTCTGGCCGATCCAGATGATGACGGCACGCCGGCGCACAGCGTCCTGGAGACCGATCCCGAGGCAATCGTCATCAACTCCTTCTCCAAGTACTTCGGGATGACGGGCTGGCGCCTGGGCTGGGCGATCCTTCCCGAGGAACTGGTGCAACCCGCAGAGAACCTGGCTGTCAACTACTTCCTGTGCGCTTCGACGCCTATTCAGCAAAGCTGCGCTGGCGGTCTTCTCCCCCAGAATCCATCTCAGTATGCGAGGACCGCCGGCAGGAGCTGCTTGCCCGCAGGAGCATTGTGCTCAACGGGCTGCAACGCATCGGCCTACCTGTTCCGGTCCTGCCCGACGGCGCCTTCTACGTCTACTTCGACGTCTCCTCCACGGGGCTCGACGCCCAGACCTTCTGCCACCGTGCCCTGGAGGAGGCGCATGTGGCACTCACTCCGGGACAGGACTTCTCCACGACCACGGCTCGCTCCCACGCACGGCTGTCCTACGCGGCCTCCCGTGACGAGCTGCATGAAGGAATGAAGCGCCTCGAAAAACTGATCAACCGCCTGTAAATATACAGGCATTCAACTCAATGAATCCGCATCACCTCTGTGCAACAATTTGGCGCTCATCTGTTCACATGCTGCACAATTCTCTTTATGCCCTTGCAGACTCTGCTCCTTTCCGTCGCGCTAGTAGTTTTTGGAGTAATCGCTACCACCGAGATCTTCAGGTCAATCCATCAGAGAATACGTCTGCGCCGCGACAGGGCCTCCCTCCGCCCCGCATCGGGGTGAGGAGTCCACATGGAATGAGCTCACTGAGCACCATCGGCCTGTCAGAGAGTCCAAGCCCGATGAGTTCACCACCGGCCCGCATGAACGGCTCCTGGCGATCTGTGCGCCGTACTCCCTGTGCAGCCGGGACCCGTGGGACCGTCTCATCTGCTCCGATCTCGATGGCACCCGCACCATGCTCTCCCTCGACTGGGAGTATGCTCCCGCACCGATCTCCTCGCTCGGATCTACTGGCTTATCACCTCAGGCCACCGCACCGGCTTCGATGCGGAGCGTGCTCGCTGGGTCAGCACCTCCCTGGCGGAGGCCGAGCGCCACGAGCTGTGGGATACTGCCGACTCGTCCTCGGACGCAGCAAAGACGTTGTGGCGCCTCGAGCGCATGCTCAACAACGACCGGGACATCCGAAACGTGGACTTCGCCGCCTGGGACCTGGTCCGTGCCGCCATGCTGACACGCTGCGGATTCGCGATGGGCTGGCTGACTGAGGACGAGACCTGGGACACGCTCGCGGTCCTGGATCGTGCGTTGCGAGAGCACTACCGGAGCTGGACGCAGGTGTCGGAGTCATTCCGGCTGGCACGCTGGTACTGGAGCTCCGAGAGCGGCAAGGACGAGCACTTCAACGACCTGCACGATCTCAACCGCTCACTGGTTCTCCTCAGCCCAGACGGTCCATGGGGGATCGTCGACTGGAAGGTAGCCACCCCCGAGCCCTCGTTCCTGATCCTCGATGATCTGCTCGAAACCGGCATGGCTAAACCACTGGGTGCCGGCGAGCGGAAGCGCGCCACGCAGTGGGAGCGCTGGGTCGACGATCAGGCCATTCTCCGCGGGCAGCATCGCCCTCAGCACTTCAGCATCCACGCCGAGCAGCACCACCGGTTCACCAAAGCGCGCCTGAGGCATCACGTCAAGACGATCCGCCACGAGGCAGCGGGCTCCGTCGGCCCACCACCTTAAATAAGAGCCGGCTAGGAACTCATCCAGGACCAGGTCTACCGTGCTTATCAACCATCATCTCTGCTGCTTTGATGGCCCGACGACGGCGAGTCTCGGCGCGTTTCGCCTCACTGATCCAGCGCAGGTACTCGTTCCGGTGCGATGGGGGCAGAGCTGCGAATATCCTCTCCGCCGCCTTATTCTCCGACAGCGCATCGGACAGCTCTATCAGGGATTCCTGCCTGCTCGTCACTCATTGCGTCTCCTCTGGCTGATTGACAGAAGTACCACACGGATAAAGAATCGAATAGGGCGCTTGTGGCGGCCCTCTTTTCCTCCGTTGCCATGACCACCATAGCCACTCCCCCACCTCGATGCCTCCAACAGCATCACAGCTGCCTCAAGCCAGCACAGAAGGAGGACGTGATCATCCTCGACCAGCAGCGTGCCAGGTTCCTCATGCGCCCGCTTCAGGGTGATGCAAGGCAGGAGGGCTGGGACGGCTTCGTGAACTCATTGCGGTGAAGCGCGGGCACCGCGGTTAGCATCAACGTATGCCAGCCAATCCGTACGTATCCTTCCTGCCTCAGCACCACCGGCGCGCGGCCTCCCTGGTACCCGAGTCGACGTGGTGGCGGTGGCACGGCCACCGTACGCACATCGCACGTGCCCCCGACCCCGGGGCGCCGGCCCGGGTGCTGCTCGTCCACGGAGCTGGTGGGCACAGTGGAGCGCTGCTGGCCGATTGCCGCACTGCTGGCCTCACGCGGCATCGACGTCAGCGCCGTCGACCTGCCTCTGTACGGACGCACGACGTCACCGGATCCCACGGCCGTGCGCTACGACACCTGGATCGACCTCCTCGTTGACCTCGTCGAGGCCGAGCACGACCACCGTCCGCTGGTGCTTCTGGGCGCCAGCATCGGCGGCCTTCTCGCCTACGAGGTGGCGGCCCGCTCGCCGCACGTGGCGGCGGTGGCCGCCACGTGTCTGCTCGACCCGGGTGACTGGCGCGCCCGGACACACATGACGCGTGCGGCAGCACTGGGCGTCCTGGGCGGGCCGTTGTCGGCACTCGCACGCGGAGGACTGGAGCGCACCATGGTGCCGATGAACGCAGTGGCGAACCTGCGGCGGATGAGCCGCGACCGCGCACTGTCTCGCCTGTGCGCCATCGACCCGCGTGGGGGCGCCGCCAGGTCCCCCTGGGGTTCCTCGCCTCTTACCTGCGGTTCGCGCACACCCGCCCGAACGCAATCGCACGCCGGTGACGCTGCTGCACCCCGGTCGGGACGCGTGGACGCCGATCGAGCTCAGCGCCCGAGTACTGTCGCGTGCCGCAGGTCCGGCCGAGCTGGTGGTGCTGCGCGAGTGCGGCCATTTTCCAGTCGAAGACCCCGGGTCACGGATCTCGTCGACGCCGTCGCCGGCCCTGGCTCGGCGTCTCCACTCGCGAGGTGGGACCTGAGGCCGCTGCGGGCGCGCGGGCAACAGAGGTCACGCCTTGGTGGACCCGGCCGGACTCGAACCGACGACCGACGCGGGTGTAAAACGCGTTGCTCTGCCAACTGAGCTACAGGTCCAGGTGCAGACATCCCCAGGCTACCGGTGCCCGCACATGCGACTGACGGCGCAAGCCGCCTCAGCCGGAGGAGACTTTACCGCCTCCGCCGGGAAAGCCGCAATCATCTCCGCATCCTGCGGCACAGTACGCAGGTCGACCACTGGAGCGACTCAGCGCCCCTCGGCTGGAGACCCTGATACCGCTCCAGTGCTGCCCCATGGAGGCGGCGGAGGTCGCATGCATGCCGGCTGTCGCAGCAGCCTCCTCCACCTCGGCGGCCTGGACGGCGCCAGTGGTACGCGCCTTGGGCGTCAGCACCCAGATGAGCCCTGCGCCGTCGAGGTTGGCCTGGGCGTCCATGAGGGAGGTCGGTGAGGTCGTCAACGTCGCCGTCGTCGTCACGCCACCACACGATGGCCGAGTCGGCCACGTCCTCATAGTCCTCGTCCACCAGAGTGGTTCCGGTCTCCGCCTCAACGGCCTGCCGCAAGGTCTCGTCGACGTCGTCGTCGTAGCCGAACTCCTGAATGATGAGACCGGAGGCGAAGCCGAAAGCCCCACCCGCTGTACTCGCCACGTCCTTACACCATCCTTCTGGGCTGCGCCCGTCTGCTCGCTCGCCCGCTGCTGGGCGATGGGCACCTAGCCCACCGCACCCGGTACCAGCGGCGCAAGTGAACACGCATGTCAGATTACCTTGGACTTTCCTTTGAAGATCGGCTCCAGCGCGGCCACCGGCTTCAGGCTCCCACGCCTCCTCAGCCCTCGACACCGAGACCAACCCGTTACCATGTGAGTCACACCATACGTGAGGTGGGACTTTCCTCCCGCCGTGTGCAGCGTTCACACCGTCGCAGGTCGTAGATTAGGGCCGTCATCCACAGCGGTCTGACTTCAGGCGTACGCCGACGCTCCATCGGCGCCACGGCACGCAATGAGGCTCGGACTGACCGCACAGACGCGAGGAAAGAGGATTCCGTGAGCCCCACCAGTGACTCCACGCCGCTCATTGACGGCCTCCTGACGAAGGTGACCGACAACGACCCAGAGGAGACCAGGAGTGGCACGAGTCCCTCGATGCCCTCATCGCGGACAAGGGCGCCAAGCGCGCGCTACATCCTGCTCAGTATGCTGGCTCAGGCCCGGCAGAAGAACGTCACGGTTCCCACCGAGATGACGACGCCGTACATCAACACCATCGACGTCGCCAACGAGCCCTACTTCCCAGGTGACGAGAGCGCCGAGCGCACCTACCGGCGCTGGCTGCGCTGGAACGCCGCCGTCATGGTCACCCGCGCCCAGCGACCTGGCGTGGGAGTAGGCGGCCACATCTCCTCCTACGCCTCGACGGCCACCCTCTACGAGGTCGGCTTCAACCACTTCTTCCGCGGCAAGGACCACCCCGGCGGCGGCGACCACGTCTTCTTCCAGGGCCACGCCTCACCGGGCAACTACGCCCGCGCCTTCATCGAGGGCCGCCTCAATGAGCCGGACCTGGACGGCTTCCGCCAGGAGGAGTCCCACCCGGCAGGCGGCCGCGGCTTGCCCTCCTACTCCGCACCCGCGCCGCATGGAGGACTTCTGGGAGTACCCCACTGTCTCCATGGGGCTTGGCCCGTCCGAGGCGATCTACCAGGCCTGGTTCGACAGCACCTTCAGGGCGCCGGCATCAAGGACACCTCTCAGCAGCACACCTGGGCCTTTCCTGGGCGACGGTGAGATGGACGAGCCCGAGTCACGCGGCATGCTGCAGCTGGCGGCCAGCCAGCAGCTGGACAACCTCACCTTCGTCATCAACTGCAACCTGCAGCGCCTCGACGGCCCGGTGCGCGGAAACGGAAAGATCATCCAGGAGCTCGAGGCCTTCTTCAAGGGCGCGGGCTGGAACGTCATCAAGGTGATCTGGGGCCGTGGCTGGGACCAGCTCCTCGCCGCGGACAAGGACCACGCGCTCGAGCACCTCATGATGGAGACGCTCGACGGCGACTACCAGACCTTCAAGGCCAACGACGGCGCCTACATCCGCGAGCACTTCTTCGGCCGCGACCCGCGCACCGCCGAGCTCGTCAAGGACTGGACCGATGACGAGATCTGGGCACTGCAGCGCGGCGGCAACGACTACCGCAAGATGTACGCCGCCTACAAGGCGGCCACGGAGCATGAAAGGCCAGCCCACCGTCATCCTGGCGCACACGGTCAAGGGCTATCTCTGGGCGACCACTTCGCCGGCCGTAACGCCACCCACCAGATGAAGAAGCTGACGCTGGACGACCTCAAGGCCCTGCGGGATCGGCTCCACATCCCAATCACCGATGAGCAGCTCGAGGCCAACCCGAAGATGCCGCCGTACTACCGGCCGGCCGACGACGACCCCTCGCTGCTCTACATGCTGGACCGCCGCCGTCAGCTCGGAGGCTTCGTCCCCGAGCGCCGCGATGCCGGCGTCGAGCTCGAGCTGCCGCGAGACAAGACCTACGACATCCTCAAGGGCGGCTCGGGCAAGCAGGAGGTCGCCTCCACGATGGCCTTCGTCCGCCTGCTCAAGGAACTCATCAAGGACAAGGGCATCGGCCGGCGCATCGTCCCGATCATTCCGGACGAGTCGCGCACCTTCGGGCTGGAGTCGCTCTTCCCCACCAAGAAGATCTTCAACACCCAGGGCCAGAACTACACTCCAGTCGACGCCGACATGATGCTGTCCTACCGGGAGTCCACCCCGGTCAGCTCATGCACACGGGAATCAATGAGGCCGGTTCGGTCTCCCTGTTCCAGGTGGCCGGCACGAGCTACGCCACCCACGGCGAGCCGATGATCCCGGTCTACATCTTCTACTCGATGTTCGGCTTCCAGCGCACCGGCGACCAGTTCTGGGCCGCAGGCGACCAGCTGACCCGCGGCTTCATCATCAGGGCCACCGCCGGGCGAACCACCCCTGACCGGTGAGGGCACCCAGCACATGGACGGCCACTCCCCCGTCATCGCGGCCACCAACGACGCCGTCATCAGCTACGACCCGGCCTACGCCTACGAGATACGGCACATCGTGCGCGACGCCCTGGAGCGCTGGTACGGACCGGACTCGGGCCGCAACCGGGACGTCATGTACTACCTGACCGTCTACAACGAGCCGATCCACCAGCCCGCTGAACCCGACGACGTCGACGTCGAGGGAATCCTGCGCGGTATTCACCGCATCAGCACGGCTCCCTGACGGCGAGGGATCCCGAGGTCCAGCTCCTGGCCTCCGGCGTCGAGGTGCCCTGGATCGAGGAGGCCCGCCGTATCCTGGCCGAGGACTGGGACGTACGTGCCACCACGTGGTCCGTCACCAGCTGGAACGAGCTGCGGCGCCAGGCCCTGGAGGTGGAGAAGGCCAACTTCCTGGCTCCCGATGCCCAGCGGCAGGTCCCCTACCTGACACAGAAGCTCTCCGAGAGCACTGGTCCCTTCATCGCCACCAGCGACTACGACCATCTTGTCCCTGACCAGATCCGAGCCTGGGTGCCCGGTGACTACTACACCCTGGGTGCTGACGGCTTCGGATTCTCCGACACTCGTGCCGCCGCCAGGCGCTCACTACCCTCATCGACGCCCAGTCAGTGGTGGTTCGCGCCCTCCAGGCGCTGGTGGAGCAGGGACGCCTCGACCACTCCGTGCTGGCCCAAGCCATTGCCCGCTACGACTTGACCAACGTCAACGCAGGCACCTCCGGCTCCCAGGGCGGGGAGTCCTGACCCGCCCCGTGCGGCTATAGTTGGACGCACTGACCATTGTGGTGCCGGTGGAACGCGGTCTTCCGCGTTCCACCGGCACCACCATGTCTGCCGAATGAGGTCCTCCGTTGTCCCGTTCCCTGCTCCTGCGCTCCGCCTCCTTCATGGCCGCGTGCCTGCTGACCCTGTCTGGCTGCTCAGTCGGCTGGACCGGTACCACGGGGGCGTCCTCGTCTCCATCGAACCAGGCTCATGACGCCGCCGCAGAGGAGCCGAGGAGGAACCCACTGGAAAACTGGAGGGCACCGGTCCCGTTGATCCATTGGAGTACGGGAACTGCACGTCCTCCGAGATACGCGACTACGATGACGACCTGACCAACAACGACGCGGAGGACACCCGAGCCCAGGCAGAGGCCGAGGTCACCAAGGTGGTGCCCGCCTCCGACCAGGTCAATGTCACCTCCAACGAGCTCTCCACCGATCAGGTGGTCAAGGTCTCGGCTGGGGCACGAGACGTAACAATCACTGCACAAAATCTCGTGGTCGTCATCGAGGGAGAGATCGAGTCACTCACCGTCCACGGCTTTGACAACACGATCTGGATCGATGCATCTAATAAAGTCACATTCGGCCCGAACGACGGAGACAACCTCAATTACGTCTTCTGGCGCTCCAGGCCTCCGCAGGCGAAGGTGGATCCACAAGGCGTCAACATGATCGGCAAGGATGTTCACGCCCCAGTCGTCCGCTCCTGCCGCTCCTTCTCATGATGGCGGTCACGACAGAGTCGGACAAGGCCTTCCGACATCGGTGAGACGGTGCAATCGGAAGGCCGAGCCTCCTTATCCCTCCGAGTCGGTCACCGTCGACACAACCGGCGGAGTTGAGGGATCGGATCCCTGAGTAGACGTTCAAGTCACGGAAATGGGGACGAAGAAGGTTCTCCGGGCTGAGAATCTCATCAAGAACAGATTCTTCGAGCAGCCCCATCTCCAGAGCCACCTCTCGAACGCTGCGTCCTGAACGGGCACACTCTCGCCCCACCATGTCGCCATTGTGATGGCCGATTACCGGGTTGAGGTAGGTAACGATTCCGATCGAGTCCAGCACATTGCGACGGCATACATCCTCATTGGCCTCGATCCCCACGATGCACAGCTCCCGCAGGGTCGACATCCCACGGTGAGAAGATTGATGGACTCAAAGATGGCCTGGGCAATCACCGGTTCCATGACGTTGAGCTGGAGCTGTCCGGCCTCAGCGGCGAAGGTCAGCGCGACGTCGTTTCCAATAACCTTGAAACAGACCTGGTTCACCACCTCCGGAATCACCGGATTGACCTTGGCCGGCATGATGGAGGAACCAGCCTGACGCTCAGGCAGCCTGATCTCCCCCAGCCCCGCACGAGGCCCGGAGGACAGCAGTCGCAGATCGTTGCAGATCTTGGACAGCTTCACCGCCAGACGCTTGATCGCCGCATGCATCGAGACGTAGGCACCTGTGTCACTCGTGGCTTCCAGCAGATCATGCGCTCCTCGAACATCCAGACCAGTGATCTCCCGCAGATGCCCGACGACAGTGCTCTGATAGTCCGGCGGGGTGTTGAGCCCCGTGCCGATCGCCGTGGCTCCGAGGTTCACCTCCAGAAGCAGAGCGGCGTTGTTGTGAAGCCGACTGACCTCCTCCTCCAACAGAACGGCGAAGGCCTCGAACTCCTGCCCCAGGCTCATAGGAACAGCGTCCTGAAGCTGCGTACGCCCCATCTTCAGAACATTGACGAGCTCCACCCCTTGGCATCGCATCGAGGCGATGAGTCGCTCAAGCTCCTCGATGAGCGAGCCGACAAGAGTGAACAGTCCCCAAACGGAATCCAGTTGGATAGGCATCGTTCGTCGACTGGGACTTGTTGACATGGTCGTTGGGTTGACGATGTCATAGCGACCCTTGGCATATCCCTAGGAACTCCAGAGCGAGGTTGGCAATCACCTCATTGGTATTCATGTTGACGCTGGTTCCGGCACCTCCCTGGAACTGGTCGACCGGAAACTGATCGAGGCAGCGCTCAGCAACCAGCACCCTGGTCGCACGCCCACACAATCGCACCAGCAACCTCCGGGTCAAGAGCTCCCCAGATCACTGTTCGCTAACGCCGAGGCCTTCTTCACCTGCACCATGCCACGAACAAAGGGCCTCTTCATCACCGACCACCGATCCAGAGATCCGGAGTTCTCCATCGCGCGTAGCGTGTGGATTCCCCAATAGGCTTCCAATGGAACCTCCGTGCACCAAGAAGATCTTCCTCCGTACGGGTTGCCTGCGTCATCCTAAGCCTCCGAGTTGTCTCAGCTAGGCGCCTACGTGCGCACATCTATGCTGGCACACAGTGCGCACACTCAGGTCATTGCAGATTCACATACCATGGGCTTTCCCACAATGGTTACGCTATTGTAACCTGTGCTAATCCACTCCGCCTCGACGACACACCATCCTCAGTTATCCCCGTATTTTCAAGACAAACCCGTGTCGGATCACACGCCGCGCCAATCGAGAACCTACTGTCCCTCACGATATTCCAGTCGGTAGCATCCACAGCATGGATGAGTTGAGCGCTCCGGGAGTGTCTGCACTGCGACAGGCGCAGGACACAATTATTGAACACTCACTGGACCGCATCAGTTCGGCCCACGATTTCTACCGAACCCTGCCGGAAGGATCGCGCGACCAGATCGCGGCGGTGGCCCGCCTGGGCGTCACCATGTTCGTCGACTCGGCGGAGAACCCCGTCGACACTGCTGGCCCCCTCTCAGATCTTCTCCGTGGCGCCCTGCGGCCCTGACCGGCGTCATCACGCTGGAGCAGACCCTGGCTCTGGTGCGCACCGTCCTCGACGTTGTTGTTGACGAGGCTCCCTCGCGCCGTGCCGGCGGAGGACCATGACACCGTCCGCATCCTCGTCCTGACCTTCGGGCGCGACGTCGGCTTTCGCTGCGGCTGAGGTGTACGCCCGGGCAGCAGAGGCACGAGGCGCCTGGGACGCCCGGTTGGAATCTGTAGCGGTCGACGCGATGCTTCACGACGCCCCCGAGGACGCCGCGACCCGGGCCGGAACCGCCGGCTGGAACGGGAACCGGACCGGTGGTGGCCATCGCCGCCAAGACCACTCTGGATGCGCTCGGCGTCTCCAGGCTGCGCCACGAGTGCCGCAACCTGGCCAGTGACTGCCTGGTATCGGTACGCGGTGACTCCGTCCCTCATCGTCCTGGGCGACAGCTCAGCCGCCCCACGTCCGGGCACGTCCAAGCACTCCTCCCGGGACGCCACCCGCTGAGCAGCTGGTGGACCAGGCGGCCATGCAGGTGGCCGGCGGCCTGGGTAGGTCAGCCGTCGTCGGCCCGGTGGTTCCAGGGATCTCGCACGCGGGTCGTTCACTGCGCTCGGCCCTGGCCGGGCTGCGCGCGCTGCCCGGCTGGGCCGAGGCTCCCAACCCGGTCCACGCCGATGACCTCCTGCCCGAGCGGCTCCTGGCCGGCGACGAGCTCGCCGGCGAGCAGATCCTCAATCTGGTGCACGCACCCCTCCACGAGATGGGCGACCCCTTCGAGAGCACAGTGGCCACCTACCTGGCCCTGGGCGGGAGCCTGGAAGCCACCGCCCGAAACCTGTTCGTGCACGCCAATACGGTGCGCTACCGTCTGGGCCGGGTCAGTGAACAGGTCGGTTGGGACGCAACGAAACGCCCGTGACGGCCTCATGCTGCACATGGCGATCATCGTGGGCCGACTGGCTGTCAGCCGAGAGGCTTGAGGCGCCGCGGACGTGGTGAGCATCCGCGTCCCCCTCCTAGGCGACCGGACCGTCCGTCCCATTCGGACTGGTCCGGTCGCTGCGCTATGACAACACGTCGGTCACGACTCGCTCCCCGGTAACGCACCTATTCCGGAGCACCCCTTCTCATCTGGGACAATGGTCCGACCTGCGGCGCACGCCGCGGCGAACCACAACCATCATCGAGTCACAGTGCCGTCACGGATCCTGGATGCTCCGTCGCGGCGTCAGAAGGAGCCACCATGGCTGAGCAGAGCAACGACGACGTCCAGTCCGTCATCACCCAGATCGTCAGCGAGGAGTCCGGCGTCGCCGCCAAGGACATCACCCGTGAGACCACCTTCGCCCAGGATCTCGACGTCGACTCCCTGGGTCTGCTGACCATCGCCACCCAGGTCGAGGAACGCTTCGGCGTGGCCCTTGACGACTCCCCTCATCCCGACCCCTGCCCACCGTCGGAGCGCTGGTCGACCTGGTGACCTCCAAGAAGGCCTGACGACAGACATGAGCCCGGAAGCCGAGTGCCGCCCTGACGACGTCGTCGTCACCGGCCTGGGGACCGTCAACCCTCTGGGCGCAGACGTCGAGACCACCTGGAGCGCCCTGCACCAGGGCACCTGCGCGGTTCGCACCCTTGAGCACGAGTGGGTCGGGCACCATGAGCTGCCCGTGCGGATCGGCGCTCCCCTGGCGGTCGATCCCGCCGAGATGCTCCCACCCCGCCAGATGCGCCGTCTTGACCGCGCCAGCCAGTGCGCGCTGCTGGCCGCCCGCCAGGCCTGGGAGCAGGCCGAGGCCCCGCAGGTCGCCCCGCAGCGTCTGGCCGTGTCCGTGTCCCCGGGAATGGGCCCGGTCCTGTCGGTCATGGAGGCGTGGGACACCCTGAGGGACAAGGGGCCCCGGCGCGTGCTGCCGACAGCGGTCCCCGCGCTCATGCCCAACGCCCCGGCGGCGGCCGTCGGGATCGAGCTGGGGGCGCACGGCGGTATCCACGCTCCGGTCTCAGCCTGCGCCTCGGGGGCTGAGGCCATCGCCTACGGTGCGGACCTCATCGCTCTGGGACGGGCCGACGTCGTCGTGGCCGGGGGCACGGATTCGGCCCTTCACCCGATGACCGTGGCCGCCTTCGGCGCCATGAGGGCCCTGTCGACGCGCAACGACGACCCGCAGACCGCCTCTCGCCCTTTCGCACCGGACCGCGACGGCTTCGTCCTGGGCGAAGGGGCCGGGCTCCTCGTCCTGGAGCGAGCCGCGCACGCCACGGCCCGTGGCGCACAGATCCTGGCCGTGCTGGCGGGCTCTGGGTCACCGCCGACGCCTACGACGTCGCACGCCCCGGAGCCATCGGGTGCGGAGCAGGAACGAGCCCTGCGGCTGGCTCTGGAGCGCGCGGGGCCTTGATGCCCGGCGCCGTCGGGCACGTCAACGCCCACGCCACCTCGACACCCGCCGGCGACGTCGTCGAGGCCGGTGTCCTGGCCAGGACGGTTCCGAGTGCGGCCGTCAGCGCCACGAAGTCCGCCACCGGTCACCTCCTGGGCGGGGCCGGGGGCCTGGAGGCGGTGCTGACCGTCATGGCGCTGCAGGAGCGTTGGGCCCCGCCCACGCTGCTGCCAGCCGGAGTGGATCCGGAGCTGGCCCGGCTCGGTCTGGACGTCGTTGGGCCGCAGGGCCGGGCCCTGCCCCAGCTGGAGGCGGCGGCCAGCACCTCCTTCGGCTTCGGTGGGCACAACGTCGCCCTGCTCCTCACCCGTCAGTAGTCGTGCTCGGGCGGGCGGTGCCGTGAGACCTCGCCTGTGACCCACCGCGCTGGACCCGGCCGGTGCGGTCAGGCACAATAGCCGTGCATGCCGCGCACGTCATGACATGAGCCCGGTTGTGGGTCGAGACCGTTGGGGAAGGCGAATCTCGAAACCAACCAGGAGGCGATACTCATGATCGGTGCCTACACCCGCGGTGTACTTTTTCGTGCATTCAGCACCTCGGGCGCTCTGCCCCCACATCGAGTGGGCAGCGGCCGAGGTGCTCGGTTCGCGTGTCCACCTCGACTGGACCGAGCAGCCTGCGGCGCAGGGGCATGATGCGGGCCGAGACCAGCTGGGTGGGGACCCGCTGGAACGGGAGCCAGTCTTGCGTCCGGCCCCTGCGCGGCTGGGCGAACCTGCGCTACGAGGTGACCGAGGAGGCGAGCGTCGGCACCGACGGCGGCCGCTGGTCCCACACCCCGGATCTGGGCATCTTCCACGCCCAGACGGATGTTCACGGCAACGTCGTCGTCCCCGAGGACCGGATCCGTGCTGCGCTCGTCTACGCGGCTGATCCTGAGAGGATGCGCCGCGAGCTCGACCTGGCTCTGGGACAGGGCCTGGGACGACGAGCTCGAGCCCTTCCGCTACGCCGGAGCCGGTGCGCCCGTGCGCTGGCTGCACCGCGTCGGCTAGGAACGCCGAGCGGAGCTCGCCGCATCGCCTGCTGAGAAGCCGGGTGGGGCAACAGGTCTCAGCAACCTGTTGCCCCACCCGGTCCACATCCTTGGGGCGTTACAGCCCCTGCGCTCGCAGCTCCTTCATCGCCTTGGCCCGGTTCTTCCGGTCGAGGCGATCGAGGTAGAGGTGGCCCTCCAGGTGGTCGCACTCGTGCTGGATGCAGCGAGCCATGAGCTCCTCCCCTCGACGACGACCTCCCTGCCGTCCAGGTCCACACCCTCGGCCCGGGCGTACCACGCCCGGGCCGTGGGGAACCACAGGCCCGGCACTGACAAGCAGCCCTCGTCCCCGTCCTGGTACTCGTCCTTGGACACCTCGACGATCCTGGGGTTGAGGATGTAGCCGATCTCGCCGTCGATGTTCCAGGAGAAGGCGCGCAGACCGATCCCGATCTGATTGGCAGCCAGGCCGGCCCGACCGTCCTCGTCGACCGTCTCGAGCAGGTCCTCAACCAGGGCCTTGACGGAGTCGTCGATGTCAGTGATCCAGTCGCACTCGGTGCGCAGGACCGGGTCGCCGATGATGCGGATGTCGCGGTATGCCATGGCGGCATCCTCCCATGACCGCAGCGACGCGGTCATGTCCGGCCCATCTCGTGATCTGGTGCTCGCACACGCACCGACGACACCATCGAGACCGGGCACCTGGGCCCCAGGGCACGAGTACGTGAAAAAGGAAAAGTCCCCCAGCCCGATCGACCGAGGACTTCCCTGGCGGCTCCTGCGGCTGGACTCGAACCAGCAACCGTCCGATTAACAGTCGGATGCTCTGCCATTGAGCTACGCAGGAATGCGTTTGACGCGCAGTGAACTTTAGCAACATCCCGCGGCGACGTCGAATCCGGCGAATCGCAGGAAACGCTGATATTCCAGCAACATCCTACCGTGTGGGCAGGCCCACACCCTCGCGGACGCGGTCTTTCCAGCTCCTGAAGCGCTGCGCGATCCTCCGCCTCGTCGACCTGTGAGATCAGTGGCCGGGTGACGGAGTAGAGCTCACCGTCACCGCCTCGACGCACGCTGGCTGTGGCCGTGGCGCCGCTGGGGAGCGTTGTCACGGCGCTGTGGATGATGACGGCCTCGACCCGCTGGCGCAGGGCCTTGGCGAAGGGGCCACGTCAGCTGAGACGTAGGCATCGCCGTTGCGGACTCCGGCCGGGACCTTCAGAGACGAGGTCCTCGCGATCCTGCTGCGTCCACCTCAGGATGAAGACGCGGTCCTGGCCCGTCCCAGCTACCCCTGCTCCACCTCGTCCCAGGGAGTGGGTCTCGGGCCTGCTGCGCCCGTTGAAGACCACCAGGGATCTGGCCGTGGCCACCGCCCATGCCGAGCCCATCCGCATCGAGGGGACGGCCCCCAGGGCGGGCTCGCGCAGCTGCTCGCGCATCTCCAGCGGAAGCGTGGCGGTGGAGCGGGTGGATGAGCCTTGACGACGGCGCAGGATCGGCATGACCGCCAGGCTACCCGCACCTGCTCGCCCGTGGGCCACCGCCCGGCCTCAGGCTCCCCTGCCTGATCTGCATGCGGCGCTGCTCGAGGGCGGCGATCTGGGAGAACAGCTCGCGGTAGCCCTCCTCCTGCGGCGACATCCGCCGGTGGCGTGAGCGCATCTCGACCAGCCGGCGGTTGATGCCCATGACGGCGAGGGAGCTCGAGCACGCCCTTGGCGTAGCGCTCCAGGCCCGGAGGCGTCCACCTCGGTGCCCCGTCCCCCGGATCGTGGGCAGTGGCAGGGGTGCCACGGCGAGCTCGGTGATGGCGGCCTCGACCAGGCCGATGGCGCCGTCGCGCACCTGCTGGAGCCAACGCAGCGTGGCCCGGCGCTGCGCCTCCTGCTCCCCCATGCCCTGCGGCCACCGCCTGCTGGACCAGCCCCCGACACCTCCCAGTGCCTCCGGCGGCGGCGACGGCCTCATAGACGGCCCGGTGGGTGAGCTGGCCGAAGGAGTCGGCCCCCAGTCTCGTCAGCACCGGCCTGGTGGGCCGCCACCGGGAACTGGATGATGACGGCCAGGGCCTCACGCTCGAGCTGCTCGACAGGGGTCGGTCACCGGCGGCAGCCCCCGCACGGGGGCGGCAGCATCGGGGACCGGCGGTCTCATCGGCGGGCCACTGGCCGCCCCGCGCCGTGCTGGGCTGGGCCCCTCGCCTGCCCTGCGGCCTGGACTGCGGCGTGGACCTCGGCATCGGGCAGGCCCAGCCATCCGGCCAGCCGCCGGGTGTACTCGCGCTTGAGCGCCCGGTCCCGGATGCCCGGCCACCACCGGCGCCGCCGAGCGCAGGCCCCCGGACCCGGCCCTTCGGAGGTGTCCAGGTCCAGGTGGGACAGGGAGGTGCGGATGACGAACTCGAACAGCGGCACCCGTCGGGACAGCAGGCGCGGGATGCCCGAATCCCCCTCCTTCATGCGCAGGTCGCAGGGGGTCCAGGCCGCCGGGGTCGACGGCCACGAAGGTCTGGGTGGCGAAGCGCTGGTCCTCGGCGTAGGCACGCAGCGCGGCCTTCTGACCGGCCGCGTCACCCGTCGAAGGTGAAGATGACCTCGCCGCCACGGGCCTCGCGTCCCCTGGCCGGTGACGACTCCCCGCTGCCGGGTCGTCCACGTCCCCTAGCAGGCGGCGCACGACCCGCACGTGGTCCGCGCCGAAGGCGGTCCCGCACGTGGCCACGGCCGTGGTCACCCCGGACAGGTGGGCGGCCATGACGTCGGTGTAGCCCTCGACGACGACGATCCGGTGCGAGCGGGCGACCTCCCGCTTGGCCAGGTCCAGCCCGTAGAGGACCTGGCTCTTGTGGAAGACAGGGGTCTCGGGGGTGTTGAGGTACTTGGGGCCCCTGGTCCTCCTCCGAGAGCTTGCGCGCCCCGAAGCCGACGGTGGCTCCGGTGACGTCGCGGATGGGCCAGATGAGGCGACCACGGAAGCGGTCGTAGACGCGGCGCCCGTCCTGCCCGCCCCGGCTGCACAGACCGGAGTCGACCAGCTCGGCCTCGGTGTAGCCGGCAGCTGCGCAGGTAGCGGGCGAGGTTGTCCCATCCGGCCGGGCGCGTAGCCGACGCCGAAGTGCGCGGCGGCGTGGCGGTCGAAGCCCCGGGCCGTGAGGGAAGTCCCGCCCCTGGCTGGGCCTCCGGGGTGGCGAGCTGCTCGCGGAACCAGGCCTCGGCCAGGCGGTTGGCGTCCATGAGGCGCTGCCGAGTACCCGGCTCCACCCCGCGCCGGACCGCGCCGCCCTCCTCGTAGCGCAGCTGGACCCCGGTGCGGTCGGCGAGGTACTCGACGGCCTCGGCGAAACCGAGGTGGTTGATCTTCTCGATGAAGGTGATGACGTCTCCGCCCTCGCCGCAGCCGAAGCAGTGCCAGTAGCCGAGCTGGGGACGGACGTGGAAGGAGGGGTGCGTTCGTCGTGGAAGGGGCACAGCCCCTTGAGCGAGCCGACGCCGGCGCTCTTGAGGGTCACGTGCTCACCGACGACGTCCTCGAGCCTGGCGCGCTCGCGCACCGCCTCGATGTCCTCACGCCCTGATCAGTCCCGCCACAGGGCCATCGTAGGCGAGGGGCACCGACATCCCGGCGCCAGGGCTTGGGGCTCCCCGACCAGTCCAGCTAGACCTCGGAGAACATGCCGCACAGCCGGGCGTGCCAGGCCCGCGCGGAGGTATCCGTCAGGGAGGCGATCTGGTCGACGACCACCCGCAGGCGCTCATCGTCGTTCTCGGCCCGGTGCCAGACGTCGAGCAGAACCGGGTCGATGCCCTTCCCGCCGCCGGTCATGAGGGACGTCGGCGAGGTCGAAGATGAGGGTGCGCTGGCGCAGGTAGACCGGCTCATGCTCCCGCGGCTCCATGACGTAGCGCACGGCGATGCCCTTGAGCAGGAGGATCTCCGCGGCCGTCTCCTCGGGGATGACGAGCTCGGCCTCGTAGCGGGTCAGGAGCCCGTTGCCGTATGTCTGGCGGGTGGCGGTGGCGACCGCTGAGACGAAGCGTCCGATGATCTCGCTGGTGAGGTTCTTCAGGTGCGCGGCGTCGGCCACGGAACCGTTGTAGGAGCGGATCCAGTAGGGCTGGCCGGACAACCTCTCGAAAGCCGCCCCGAGGGCGTCGGCGCTCAGGTCGGTGCCGTACCAGGCCCGCGTGGCCTCGAGCAGCTCATCGACCTCGTTCGGGTCGGTCAGGCAGGCCGGGTCCACGCGCCCCAGGGCGATCGCGTCCTCGACATCGTGGACGGAGTAGCCGACGTCGTCGGACAGGTCCATGATCTGCGCCTCGATGCAGCGCCTGCCCTCCGGGGCCCCCTGACGCATCCAGGCGAAGATCTCGGCGTCGCTGTCGTAGGCGGAGTACTTGCGCGCGCTACGTCCACTCGGGCCACCCGGTCCCCTCCCCTTGAGCCAGGGGTACTTCGCGACGGCGTCGAGGCTGGCCCGCGTGAGGTTGACGCCGACCGGCCGCCCAGCCGCATCAAGGGTCTTGGGCTCCAGCCGGGTGAGGATCCGGAAGGTCTGGGCATTGCCCTCGAAGCCCCCGATCTGGCGGGCCACGACGTCGAGCGCCTTCTCACCGTTGTGTCCGTAAGGAGGATGGCCCAGGTCGATGGGACAGGCAGGCGGTATCGACGACATCAGGGTCACATCCCAGCGCCTGCCCCAGAGCGCGCCCCACCTGCGCCACTTCCAGGGAGTGGGTGAGCCGGGTACGCACGAAGTCATCGGCCGCCGGCCCCAGCACCTGGGTCTTGGCCCCCAGACGTCGCAGCGCCGAGGAGTGGAGGACCCGGGCCCGGTCGCGCTCAAAAGGGGTGCGTTGGGGATTCTTCGCCTGCTCGTGAACGAAAGCGCTCCACGTCCTGCACCCGGTACCCGGACAGGCCAAGGGCGTCGTGTCCGTCGATACGCACAGGCTCGGATCCAGAATGCTGCGCTGACATAGTCACAAGGTAGCGCAGAAGCGGGTTACCATGGACGTCACCATTCCGACACCTCCGACACCTCCGACACCGTCCCAGGGGAGCGCCGGTACCCGATCCTTACACCATGCGGTCGCCACGCACCCTCCTCACATCGATGAATCACTTCTTGGGCGTGAAGCCCCTGGGCGCGCGCCCGGCGGAAGGGAGACACCTGCCGTGACCACCACCACTACCCTCGTTCACCGGCCCTACGACGGTCCGGAAGAGTGGTGGCGCCACGCGCTGGTCTACGAGATCCCCTCACCCGACCCTGGGAGCCGCCGAGCTGGACCGCACCGACCCCCATCATCGAGCACGCCCTCTACCTGGGCATGGATGCGGTGCTCATCCGTCCGAGCCTGCTCGACGTCGACACCGAGATGGACTCGATCCGCCGGTTCATCGACAAGGCCGGCGAGCAAGGGCTGCGCACCATCGTGCGCATCTCCGGCGCGCTCGGTCCGATCACGGGCCCCTACGCCAAGCAGACCACCGGCTTCGTCACCGGTCTCGAACGAGCCGCTGACGATCTGCTGCGCCGTTCGGAGGCCTACCTGCAGGCCGGTGCGGCCGGGATCGACCTGGGTACGATCGTGCCTCCCTCAGACTCACCAGCGGGATCCGTTTGGATCGGCTCAGCGCCTACTGCGCCATGCTGCACGGCCAGCTGGCCGAGTACGTCGACGAGGGCATCATCGGTGCCGACGTGACCGCCGACTACCCGGAGTCACTCCGCCATCACCTCCAGGACGACTGGGTGCACCACCTGCGCGACGACTGTCTGACGCTGACACGGTGGAACGCCGAGTCGCTCACGTCCCACCTGACCCGGTCGCTCGATGAGCACGACCGCTTCGGCGCTACCCCCACCTGGCGCTTCCTGCCTCCCCACATTCTCTCCGAGCACCTGGATCCGGGGGACGGACAGCGCTGGTACTCCGTTGACCACGAGGAACGGCTGCGTCGGGGGCTGGCGCTGCAGGCCATGATGCTGGCCCTCCCCGGCTCGCTCTACCTGCGTCAGGGCGACGAGATCGCCCTGTCCGACTCCGACAAGCCAACCGCTCCCCTGGAGCTGGCCGACATGGTGGCTGAGCACACGCAGGTGCAGTCCTCCCAGTTCGGCTCTCCGGCTGCGACCGTGCGCCACGCGGCCCACGTGCGGCACGAGTACAACCTGGCCTGCGCTCCCCTGGCCTTCGTCACCGGGCTGGAGTGGTGCCCGCCCCAGACCCTCGCCTTCCTGGTGCGCGGCGTCCTGGTCGTCGTCAACACCTCCGACTCCCCTGTCACGTTGCCGGCTGAGGCCAAGGTTCTTCTGTCCTCTCAGCCCCTGCGTCAGGAGGAGGGGCGCCCTACTCGTGCCTCCCGACGACGACGACGTGGCTGGAGGCCACGACCGTTGCCTAGGGACACACGGACTGCAAAGTTTCATTAGTCTCTTGCAATCTTTGCATAAGCCGATTAAATTATGGTGCCAGGCGAGGGAACTCCTCGCTGCGGATCTGATTCGAAGGAGAATCCCTGTGGCACCCACCCGCCGATCCTTCCTGACGATGGCAGCCCTGGCCTCCACCGTGCCAACGTTTGCAGCCTGCTCCGGCTCGCGCAACGCTGCGGGTACGGCAGCCTCGGGCGGCGCTGCCTCACAGGCGTCTGACGCCTCGGCAGGCGACTCCAACGCCGACCTGGTCATCTGGGCGGATCAGAAGAAGGCAGACTCTCTCAAGGAGATTGCCAAGACCTGGGGCAAGCAGCAGGGCATCTCGGTGGCGGTCCAGACCGTCGCCAATGACTTGCAGCCCAACTTCATCACCGCCAACCAGGCCGGCAACGGCCCTGACATCGTCCTCGGCGCACACGACTGGATCGGCAACCTGGTGCAGAACAGCGCGATCCGGCCGGTCGTTCTGAGCCCCGAGGCCGAGTCCAACTACTCCGACATCGCGCTCAAGGCGGTCACCTACGACGGCCAGATCTACGCAACGCCCTACGCCGTCGAGTGCCTGGGCCTGTTCGTCAACAAGGCACTGACCTCAGTGACCCAGCCGGCCAGCATTGAGGAGATGATCGAGGCCGGCAAGGCGGCCGGAACCGAGCTCGTCCTGTCGCAGGCCATCGACGAGAAGGGCGACGCCTACAACATGGAGCCGATCTACACCGCCGCCGGCGGCTACATGTTCGGCAAGAACCCGGACGGCTCCTACGATCCCAATGACCTCGGTATCGGCAAGGAGGGATCCATCAAGGCCGCGGAGAAGATCCGCCAGCTCGGCCAGCAGGGAGTCCTCAGGAAGTCAGTCACGACCGCCAACCACATTTCCTTGTTCACCGATGGTAAGGCTCCCTACCTCATCTCGGGGCCATGGGCCCTGGCGGACATCAAGAAGGCCGGTATCGACTACCAGCTCACTCGGATTCCGGGCTTCAAAGACATCAAGAACAGTCAGGCGAGCCCCTTCGTCGGGGTCAACTGCTTCTATGTCGCCTCCAACGGGAAGAACAAGGCCTTCGCCGAGACCTTCGTGGCCGACGCGGCGAAGGACATGACCTTCGCGGCTTCGATGTTCCCCAGCAACGAGCTGCCCCCGGCCCAGAAGGACCTCGCGGACAAGCTCAAGGCGGAGCACCCCGACATGGTCACCTTCGCGGAGCTCTCCGCCAAGGCCGACCCCATGCCCGCGATCCCCGCCATGTCCTCAGTGTGGGAACCCCTTGGACGCGCTCAGGCCAACATCGTCGCGGGGCGCCGATCCCGCCAGCACTATGACCGGGGTCGGCCAGACCATCAAGGCGTCGATCAAGGGCTCGTAAACCGCCTCGACGCCGAAGAGCGGAACGCTTCTCCACGCATCCCGGTTATTCCTCATACTGCTTTCCCACTTCTGGAAAGGACCCGCAGATAATGACGTCCGCATCCACCACCCCGAGGGAGAAGACCACGACCATCAGAGGTCTCGTCGGTCGCATCATGGTGCTGTCCCTCACGCTGGTCGCAGCGATCTACCTCGTCCCACTTCTTATCGCCTATCGGATGTGGTTGTGGCTGGGAATCGTCGTCCTGACCACGGGGGCCATGTTCCTGCTGTACTCGACCAAAGAGATTCGTACCCGCCAAGTACCTCTTCCCCGGCACGTTCTTCCTCACCGTCTTCCTCATCGTCCCCATCGTGCTGACCATTCAAACCTCCTTCACCAACTTCGGGGACGGGTACCGCGGGACCAAGGAGGAGGCCATCGCCTCCATCACCAACAACTCCATGGTCCGCACCGAGGACTCTCCCACCTATGGTCTGTCAGTCGCGACCGACGGCGACGTCACCAAGGGCCCCTTCTCACTGTTCCTCGTCAATCCGCAGACCAAGGAGGTGCTGCGGGGAAGTGACGGGAAGAAGCTGGAGAAGGTCGACGCCAGCACCGTCACCGTCGACAACGGCGTGGTGACCAAGGCGGAGGGATACACGATCCTGTCCCCCAGGCAGATCAACACCGCCTACGAGGACATCAGCGCCATGTCGGTTCCCTTCACGGACAAGACCACGGTCAAGGTTCAGGGCATCCGGACCGCTTTCGAGGGAACCAAGCGGATGGTCTACAACAAGTCCTCCGACACCATGACCAACACCGCCACCGGCGACATCTACTCGGTCAAGAAGGTGGGGCTGTCCGAGCACTTCGTCAACGCCGAGGGAGAGAGCCTGGCCCAGTCCTGGAAGCAGAACGTGGGACTGGCCAACTACTCACGGCTCTTCACTGAGGGCAACCTGGCCTCCCAGTTCCTCAAGGCCTTCGCATGGACCATCATCTTCGCCCTGGGCTCGGTGCTGCTCACCTTCGGCCTCGGTTTCTTCTTGGCGCTGACCCTCAATGATGATCGCATCAAGGGTAAGAAGCTCTACCGCTCCTTCCTCCTGCTGCCCTACGCCGTACCCGGCTTCATCTCGCTGCTCGTGTGGTCGAACTTCTACAACCAGGACTTCGGCCTCATCAATCGGATGATGCACCTCAGTATCCCGTGGCTGTCCGACCCGACCATGGCTAAGATCGCCGTCCTGCTCACCAACACGTGGATGGGCTTCCCCTACATGTTCATCGTGTGCACCGGCGCTCTGCAGTCCATCTCCGGCGATGTCAAGGAGGCGGCCAAGATGGACGGCGCCAGTGGCATGCAGGCCACATGGCGCATCGTCACCCCACTGCTCCTGGTCGCCGTCGCCCCTCTGCTGGTGAGCACCTTCGCCTTCAACTTCAACAACTTCAATGCCATCCAGCTGCTGACCGAGGGTGGGCCCTTCCCGGCCGGGGAGTACACACGCGGCGGAACCGACATCCTCATCTCCATGGTCTACCGCATCGCCTTCGGCCGTGCCGGCTCGGACTTCGGATTCGCCTCGGCCGTCTCCGTGGTCCTGTTCGCCGTCACCGGCGTCCTGGCCGCATTGCAGTTCCGAGCCACCAAGAAGCTCGAAGACGTCAACTGACCAGCCGACCTCGGAAAGAACATCATCATGAGCACCTCATCGCAGCCCGTGTCCCGGTCCGCATCAAACAGGTCCGAGGACAGCGTCGTCATCGAGAATCACATGCCGTTCTCACGCTGGTTCCGGGAGATCGGCTGGAGACACGTCGTCGGCGTCATCGCCCTGGTCTTCGCCGCCTTCCCCGTCCTCTACGTCATCTCCGCCTCTCTCAACCCCCTGGGCACGGTGGCATCCACCGGGTTGATCCCCACCAAGGTGAGTCTGGTCAACTACCAGAACCTGCTGTCGGGGGCGCGAGGCCCATTCCTGCGCTGGTACCTCAACACGATCATCATCTGCACAGTGGTGGCCACCGCTCAGGTCTTCCTGTCCCTGCTGGGGGCCTACGCCTTCTCCCGGTTCCGCTTCACCGGACGCCGCGGCGGCCTGCTCGCCCTGCTCCTGATTATGATGTTCCCCGCGATCCTGTCCATGATCGCCATCTACACGATGATCTCCGACATCGGCCAGGTCGTCCCCTTCCTCGGCCTCAACACCCTGGCCGGCTACAGCCTGGCGCTCATGGGCGGAGCACTGGGGCAGGTGTGGCTCATCAAGGGAACCTTCGACACGATTCCCCGCGAGCTCGATGAAGCCGCCATCATCGACGGCTGCACGCACTGGCAGGTCTTCCGCATCATCCTTCTGCCCACGCTCAAGCCGATCATCGCCACCACCTTCCTGCTGGCCTTCGTGGGTGTCATCAGCGAGTTCCTCCTGGGCTCGATCATTCTGACCGACAACTCCCAGAAGACGCTCGCCGTGGGGCTCTACGGCATGCTCGTCGGCGACCGCTCCAACAACCTGGGCATCTTCGCTGCCGGAGCGGTCCTCACCATGGCCCCGGTGATCGCCCTGTTCCAGTACCTGCAGCGCTATATCGTCGGCGGATCGATCTCGGGTGCGGTCAAGGGCTGATCAGGGGCCGAGCAGCTCTGACGCATCCTTCCCCTGCCCCGATCGAGCCGAGGATCAGGGGCGGGCGGTGCCACCTCACCGTCACGGATTCCCGCAAACGGGACATGACCTGCGATGATGGTCAGTCGAGGGACGCGACGATCCACCGTCGGTCCCATGCGAGTCAGCACCCTCCATCCTGACCGATTCTTCGTAGGATTCACTCATGCCACAGAGACTCACTCTCACCGACATCGCCGACCAGGCGGGCGTCTCCACCGCCACCGTCTCCCGTGTGCTCAATGGAAAGTCCAACGTGGCGGACTCGACCCGTCGGCAGGTGCTCGCGGCGCTCGACATCCTGGGCTACGAGCGGCCCGAGTCGGTGCACCAGACCTCCCGCGGTCTCATGGGGCTGATCGTGCCCGAGCTGAGCAATCCGATCTTTCCCCTGTTCGCCCAGCAGATCGAGCAGCTCCTGGCGCCCTCCGGGCACACTCCCCTGCTGTGCACCCAGACCCCCGGCGGTATCAGCGAGGACGAGTACATCGAGATGCTCGTGGACCGCGGTGTCGCCGGCATCATCTTCGTCTCCGGACGTCACGCGGACACCACCGGTGACGTCACCCGCTACCAGCGCCTGCGTGAGCGCGGCGTGCCGCTGGTGACGATCAACGGCAACGCGCCGACCATCAAGGCCCCGGGCTTCGCCACCGATGATCGCCGGGCGACCCGGGTGGCGGTGGATCACCTCATCGCCCTGGGTCACCAGCGCATCGGGTCTGGCCATGGGGCCGATGCGCATGGTGCCGGCTCAGCGCAAGCGCTCCGGCTACGAGGACGCCATGAACGAGGGACTGCCCGAGGAGCCGCTGCGGATCGTGGAGACGCTCTACACCTACGAGGGCGGTGTCAGCGCGGCACTTCACCTGCTGGAGCAGGGCTGCACCGGCATCGTGTGCTCATCGGACGTCATGGCGCTGGGCGTGGTCCACGGGGTGCGTCAGACGGGCAGGTCAGTGCCTCACGACGTCTCCGTCATCGGCTACGACGACTCACCGCTCATCCCCATGACCGACCCGCCGCTGACCACGGTACGCCAGCCCGTGGACGCCATCTGCCGGGCGGCCGTCTCCACGCTGCTCGCACAGCTCAACGGGGAGCGGCCGGCCGACACCGAGATGCTCTTCGCCCCCGACCTCATCGTGCGCGACTCGACCGCCGCAGCACCCATCGACTGAGGCGCACGGCAGCACGCAGCGACGTCCTGACGTGAACCGTCCGGTCAGCGCGACCACGTGCGGGCCAGCCGGGAGCCGATGTCCGTCAGCCGTGCCTCCAGCCCGTGAGGTCCGTCGGCGTCCCAGGGGCTCGGCGGCAGGGGGCTCCCTGCAGGCCCGTAGGCGTTGGTGACGCCGGCTGCGGCCAGCTCACCGCGAGTGACGGCGCAGCGCCCGCACACCAGGATGCACGGCAGCGCCTGGGAGGCGGCCTGCTGGCCGACGACGCCCACGACGCCGTCGGCCAGGACGTCGTAGAGCTCTCCCCAGGCCGCGACCACCAGGTCCTGACCGCGTACGGCCTCGCTCAGACCGACGAGCTCCGCCATGACTCGCGCCCCTGGGCCGCGCCCAGGCTCCCAGGGCCCGCAGCACCAGGGCGCTGCCCCCGCCCGCCCCGGTTCCCCCAGGTCGACACGCTCAGGCGAGCCGTCCCTGCGGAGTCCGCCGCGTGCGCAGAGGCGGACGGGCGGCCCGACGTCGTCGAGTGCGGAGACGACAGGCAGTGACCTGCGTGCGCCAGCGGCACCGGGACCGAGGTCCTCGGCCGCACTGACGCCTTCCATCGCCCGGGCACAGGCGCGACGGTCCAGCTCCTGGGCCCGCTCAGGGCTGATGGAGGTGACGCTCGCAAGAGCCGCCCCGGCACCGTTCATGCCTCCCAGGGCGATGTCGTCGGCCAGGACGAGTCCGAGGCTGCGGTGCGCCAACAGGTCCTTGGCCGCTCGCAGGCCCCCGAGCGCATACATCGCTCCGAGGCCCCCATCGTGAACGGCGGAGCGCGCCATCCCGACCAGGAGCGTGTCAGAGGGGCCGGTACGGCTCAGGGCGGTACCGATGACTCCTCCTAGGCCGTAGGTGCTGCCCTCAAGGGCCTCCTGAGCCGCTTCTTCGGGATCAGCGGGAAGTGCCAGGAGACGGGCGGCGTCCAGGAACCAGGTGCGTGCCTCAGTGCGGTGCCGGTTTCCGGATCGTGACGAGCTGGGAGTCAGACGCACCAGGTCGACCTCTCTGACCTGTCCGAGCGGTCCCTGTCCTTGAATGGCCTCCCGGGAGGCGACCCGCTCAGGGGCGATCACCTGGGCCGAGCCCGGTCCGCCGTCCGCCATGGGGAGCAGGGTCAAGGCGTCATGGGGACGCGCCGCCCGCCACCGCGCGCCAGGCAGGAGGCGACGCGGCTCGGGGCAAGGCCGTGCCCCGAGCCCGCCAGAGGCACTCCATTGGGCTCGGGCCACATGCCACCGGGGGCGAGAAGAACCTTCACGTGCTCGTTCTCCGGTGGCGGTCGCGGTGAGCACTGGCCGTCATGAGCCGATGGCTCCGCCGAGCCGGGCCAGGAGGAGGGCCTCGGCGACCACGATGTGCTCGAGCTCGCCCAGGTGCATGGACTCGTTCTCACTGTGGGCCCGGGTGTCGGGGTCCTCGATCCCGGTGACGAGCACCTGGGCATCGGGGAAGGTCTCCTTGAGGGTGGCGATGAAGGGGATGGAGCCGCCCTGGCCGATGTTGACGGCCTCGGTGCCCCAGGCGGTGGACAGCGCCCAGTGAGCGGCCTGCGAGGCGGGGGTGACCTCGGAGCCGTCGAAGGCCGGCCCGGCTTCACGGCCGGTGACGGTCAGCCGGCCCCCGAAGGGCACGTGCTTCTCCAGGTGGGCGACCAGGGCCTCCTGGGCCGCGGCCGGGTCCTGCCCGGGAGCGATGCGCAGCGAGAGTCGGGCCGTGCACGAGGGGGTCAGGACGTTGCCGGCCAGGTCCAGGGGCGTGACGTCCATGCCGATGAGCGTCAGGGAGGGCTTGGTCCACAGCCGGGCGGTGAGGTCGCCGGTGCCGGACAGCTCGACGCCGTCAAGGACTCCCGCGTCGGCGCGGAAGTCGGCCTCCGGGTAGTCGGGGAAGTCGGCGTCGGCCTGGGACCGGCTGACCAGCCCGGCCACGGCGACGTCACCGGCGTCGTCGTGGCAGGGAGGCGATCAGACGGCACATGGCGGTGGCGGCGTCCAGCACGGGGCCACCGTACTGACCGGAGTGAAGCGCGTGGTCGAGCATGTCGAGGCGGACGTCGACCTGGACGACGCCGCGCAGCAGGGTGGTCAGTGACGGGATGCCGACCTTCCAGTTGGAGGAGTCGGCCACGACGATGACGTCGGAGGCGAGCCGGTCGCGGTGAGTGGTCAGGAAGTTCTCGAAGGAGGGGCTGCCGACCTCCTCCTCACCCTCGATGAAGACCGTCACGGAGCAGGGCAGCTCGCCGTCGGCCAGGGACGCCAGGATGCGCAGGGCGTGGGCGTGGGTGATGACGCCGGCCTTGTCGTCAGCCGTCCCGCGGCCGAACAGCCGTTCACCGCGCCGCTCGGCGGTGAAGGGGTCGGCCTGGTCCCAGCCGGTCGGGTCACCGACGGGCTGGACGTCGTGGTGGGAGTAGAGCAGGACGTGCGGGCTGCCCTGGGGGCCCGGCCTTGTGGGCCAGGACGGCGGGCCTGCCGGGGGTGCCGTCAGGGGCGGGCACCGAGAGGATCTCGGCATCCAGGCCGCTGTCGCGCAGGAGCGCGGCCACGGCCTCGGCGGAGCGCTGGACCTGGGACTGGTCGTGGCTGGAGGCGGAGACCGAGGGGATCGCGACCAGGTCCGTCAGGTCGGAGACGATGGTGGGCATGGAGGTGTGCACGGCGGTGCGCACGGCATCAACGGTGATCATGGTTTGCAGGGTATCGCGCCGCTGCCGCTAGTCTGTGCACCGTGAGCCTGTTCAAGAAGCGCAGCCAGACCCCTGAGCCGGAGCCCGTGGCCGAGCCCTCCCCCAAGCCCGTCGGCAAGGGGCGCCCCACGCCCCGGCGCAAGGACCAGCAGGCCAAGAACCTGCACCCGGTGGTCCCCAAGGACCGTCAGGCCGCCAAGCGGGAGGCGCGAGCAGCCCGCGACGCCGCCTGGAAGCGCCAGAACGAGGCCATGGTCACCGGTGACGAGAAGTACCTCCCGTCCCGGGAGAAGGGGCCGGTCAAGCGCTACATCCGTGACTACGTCGACGCGCGCATCAGCCTGGGCGAGTTCTTCATGCCCCTCATCTTCGTCCTGCTCATCGTCTCCTTCGGGTTCAGCCGCATCCTGCCCCACTACCCGCTTGTCAGCTTCTACACCGTGCTGGCTATGAACGGCTACCTGCTGCTGGCGATCGCCGACGCCGTCTGGTGCTGGGCGCGCCTGCGCCGCCGCCTCACCGCGAAGTTCGGTCAGGAGCGGGTCAAGGACGAGGGACGATCTTCTTCTACGTCATGTCGCGCTGCTTCATGCTGCGGCGCTGGCGCCGTCCCGCCGCCCTGGTCAGGCGGGGCCAGTACCCCTCCTGATCCGTTTCCGGTCAGCTGCCCTGGGTGCGCGCCCCGGTCGCTCGGGGCTCAGGCAGTCGCCCGGGCGGCGGAGCCAGTGGCCAGGGCCCGGTTGATCCGCCCCGGCCAGGCGGGACCGTTGTAGATGAAGGCCGTGTAGGGCCTGAAGCAGGTCCGCTCCCGCGTCGAGCATGAGCTCGGCGTCCATGACGGAGGAGATGCCTCCGACGCCGATGATCGTGGGCTCCTGCCCCAGCCCGCGGCGCAGGCGGCGCACGACCTCCAGGGCGCGGGGCAGAAGTGGGGCGCCGGACAGGCCGCCCTCCCCCAGGTCGTGGTCGATGGTCGTGTTGGTGGCCACCACCCCGTCGAGCCCCATGTCCAGGACCATCTGCGCAACGGCGTCGATGTCCTCGTCAGCCAGGTCCGGGGCGATCTTGACCAGGAGCGGGACGTGCCGCCTGGCGGCGCGGTCGGCGGCCTCGCGCACCGCCTCGAGGATCGGTCGCAGCGTCTCAACGCTCTGCAGGCTGCGCAGCCCGGGGGTGTTGGGGCTGGAGACGTTGACGACGAGGTAGTCGACCCAGCGGGCCACTGCCGCGGCCGAGTAGCGGTAGTCCTCCACCGCCTCCTCAAGCGGGGTCACCTTGGTCTTGCCGATGTTCGCGCCGACGACGATGGAGCGTCCCTCGCGGGGTGCGGCGCAGGGCCCGCAGGCGCTTGGCGGCCTCATCCGCCCCGGAGTTGTTGAAGCCCATGCGGTTGCGCACGGCCCGCATCTGCGGGTAGCGCCACATGCGGGGCTTGTCGTTGCCGCCCTGGGGGTGGGCGGTGAACGTGCCGACCTCGATGAAGCCGAAACCGAGCATGTCCAGGCCCTCAACGGCCTGCCCCTCCTTGTCCATCCCGGCGGCGAGTCCCAGGATGCCGGGCACGGGCCGGGCGAAAGGGCCGCCCTGGTTGGCCGAGGGCACGGGGAAGACCGGTCTGCGCCCCCACATCTGGCGCACCGCGTCTCTGACGAGGGGAACCTTGCTGGTGACCTCGATCGCGTCCAGGCACACGTCGTGGATCATCTCGGGGTCGATACGGGTCAGGACGGTCTTGTACAGCAGGTCGTAGAGCACGGCCTCAGGCTACCCCGACCTGGCCTTCCAGGGACTGTGCAGGGATCCCGCCGTTATTCTCCTCGGTGTCCCTGCTTCGCTCCGGTGGCGGTGTCACGGTAGCGTGGGCTTCGTCCGAGCCTCATTGCAGGCGTGTTCTCAGAGGTGGCCAGTGTCCTTCAACCGCGATATCCAGCTCGACCCCAACCGGGTCCAGACCCGTTCCGGCGGAGGTCGGGGCGCCGTGATCGGCGGCGGCTCCATCCTGACCGTCATCGCCGTCGTCCTCATCTCCCAGCTCACGGGGTGGACCTGTCCTCCATGCTGGGGGCGCAGCAGCAGACCGGGACGACGACGTCGACAGCCTCATCGATCGACACCTCCGTGTGCACCAGCGGGGACAGCGCCAACAAGTACACCCAGTGCCGCATGGTGGCCACCGCCGAGTCCCTCGACGCGGTGTGGACCGAGCAGCTGCCCGCCCAGGCGGGGCTCAAGTACGCCAAGCCCGAGTTCGTCCTGTGGGACGGCACCCAGATCTCCTCGGCCTGCGGCAACGCCTCCTCGGCGGTGGGGTCCCTTCTACTGCTCAGGGGACCGGACGGTCTACCTGGACATGAGCTTCTTCTCCGAGATGGAGCGCTCCCTGGGGGCCACTGACACGCCCCTGGCGGAGGAGTACATCGTGGCCCATGAGTTCGGCCACCACATCCAGCACCTGACCGGGCAGATGGCCAAGGCCGACCGCTCGGGCAGCGGCGCGACCTCCGACTCGGTGCGACTGGAGCTCCAGGCGGACTGCTACGCGGGGATCTGGGTCAACCACGCCTCCTCCACCCCCGACCCGGACACCGGCAAGCCCTTCCTCAACCGCCCCAGCAGTGAGGAGATCACAGGTGCGCTGGGTGCGGCCGAGGCCGTGGGCGACGACCACATCCAGGAGCGGGCCAAGGGGCACGTCGACTCCGACACGTGGACCCACGGATCCTCCGAGCAGCGCGTGCGCTGGTTCACCACCGGGATGAACTCCGGCTCGGTGCAGGCCTGCAACACCTTCGCCGTCGACGCCTCCCAGCTCTGAGACGAACGCGGCGACGTCATTCGCCCTCTGATTCGTCTCCTCCACCGATCCCCTCGGTCTGACGGGGCCCGCCGCCTTGAGAGCGGCGGACCCCGTTTGCGTGCGACGTGGCGTCACACCCGACAGTGGGTTCATGACGCACGTCGCCAGCGACATCGCCGGTACCAGCCTTCAGGAGGACACCATGACCAGGGCACTCATCATTGTTGAGTCCTACTTCGGCAATACCCGGGCCATCGCCGAGGCCGTCGCCGCCGGGCTGATCGAGGGCGGCGTCGACGCTCAGGTCGTCGACGTCTCCCAGGCTCCGAGCGCCCTGCCCGCAGACCTGGATCTGCTCGTCCTGGGAGCCCCCACCCACAACCGGGGCCTGCCGACTGCGGCCACGCGGGCCAAGGCCCGTGAGCAGGCGGCGTCGGGAGAGGCCTCCCCTGGGATCGGCGAGTGGCTGGAGACCACGGCGATCCCGGCATCCACCGACGCCGCCGCCTTCGACACGGTCATCTCCAAGGGCTGGCTCAGCGGTTCAGCGGCCAAGGCGATCGCCAAGGCGCTGCAGCGTCATCAGGGTCGGAGGACGGCGTCGGTCAGGAGCTTCGTGGTCACGGCGAGCAAGGGTCCGCTGGCTGACGGAGAGAAGACCGACGCCCACAGCTGGGGACGCGAGCTCGCGGCTTCGGCGAACACCAGATAACGACAGACGTCTTCGCGACAAACTGCGCATCGCATCATCGGAAGGAAAAGCAACAACATGACAGCAACGAACCATGACAAGTCGTCCCGGCTGCAGCTGAGCGGACGAAACATCACCGGAGCATGCCTGGCCGTCTGCGGTCTCCTCATCATCATCTGGGGAGGGACGCTCGAGTCGGTCAGCGTCACTGACCCCGGCTTCATGAGCTTCGCCGTCAGCGGGCTGGTGATCGTCGCAGCCGGGGCATGCCTGGCGACGGCACTTCCTCGCGCTGCTCGTGTCGCACTCATCTGGCTGGCAACGCTGACGTCAATGCTCTATCTGTTCATCATCGGCATGGCGGTCATCGTGTCCCTCATGAGCTGTGTGGTGATCGCCGGGATCGCGGCCTGGCTGACCATCAGAATCCTGAGATGAGGTGAGGCGGCCGCCGCGATGCAGCAACAGCGTGACGGCGAAGTCGCTTCGGAACGATTCAGACCGAACCGGCTTTCGCCGCCTCTTCCCTGAGCGGTTCAGTAGTAGCGCCACTGCCGCATGTCTCGGTTGTAGACCTCGACGATCCGCGGATGCAGGAGGGTGGAGGGCTCCATGAGTCTCGGTGCGGGCCGGTTTGGTTCGCATGATGAACTCCAGGGTCTTCCCGGTCCTGGTAGGTCAGTCCTCGGGCAGCGGCTGGCTGATGAGGTTCTGCGGCGTCCTGGTGGACAGCACGAAGCCCCATTCCCCGAAGGAGGGGACATTGGTCGAGAAGGGCAGGATCTGTCCGATCCGGTTGAGCGGCGGCAACGGTGCTGGCCACTGTGGAGAAGGCGTGGGGTGAAAAGAACGTGGAGGTGGCCTGGGTGACCATGACGCCCTCGGGTGCCAGCCGCGCTTCGACGTTTCGATAGAACTCGGTGGAGTAGAGCTTGGCGAGCTTCTCGTTGGAGGGGTCGACCAAGTCGACGAGAACGACGTCGTAGGTCGCCTTTGGAGTCTCTGGACGTAGGGTGAAGGCGTCGTCGTTGACGACCTTCACCCTGGGGTCGGACAGGGACGCCTGGTTGAGGTCCTTGAGCAGGCGGTTGCTCCGCGCCAGCTCGGTGACGTCGGGGTCGATGTCGACGATGGTGACGTCCTTGACGCTGGGGTAGCGCAGGATCTCCCGGGCCAGCAGACCGTCACCGCCACCGAGCACAAGGACGTGGGCGGGATCCTTCACCGAGGTCATGGCGCTAGCGGACAGGGTCTCGTGGTACCTGGCCTCGTCCAGGCTGGAGAACTGGAGCTGGCCGTTGAGGTACATGCGCAGGTCGTCCTGGTACTCGGTGAGGACGACCTTCTGGTAGGCGGTCTGCTGGTAGTAGACGACCGGGTCGTTGTAGGTCAGCGCCTCCACGCTGCGCTCGATGCGGTTGGCGGCCGCGAACATGCCGACCAGTGCCACGACGGCGGCGGTGGCCGCCCACAGGATCTTGCGAGGTGTGCGCACCTGGAGCAGGACGAGCACCGCGACCAGGACGTTGAGCGCCCCGACCAGGTAGGCCCCGCGCATGAGGCCGAGCTGTGGGAGGAGCACCAGGGGGAAGACCAGGGAGGCCACCAGTGAGCCGAAGTAGTCGATGGCCATGACCTTGCCGAGCAGCTCACTGGTCGAGCGGCGCCCGAAGGCGGCGAAGGTCCGCACCAGCAGCGGGAATCTCCAGGCCGATGAGGATGCCGATGGTCAGGCTGATGCCGCCGAAGACGACCCAGTGCAGGCGGGTGCGGCCGAAGGCCAGGTACAGCAGGAGGACGGAGTTGCCACCGATGAGCCCCAGAAGCACCTCGCTGACGCCGAAGACGACTGCCGGTGCGGTACGGAAGCGGTTGACCAGCAGCGAGCCGATCCCCATGCCGAACAGGGTGATGCCGGTGGCGAGGCTGAAGCTGAGGACGGAGTCGCCCAGGAGGTAGGAGGCGGCCGTGCCCAGGATGAGCTCGTAGATGAGGCCGCCGATCGCGGCGAGCAGGGCCGCAGTGAACAGGGCGACGTTCTCGCGTCGCCCGATTCGGCCGTGGGTCATGGTGTGCGGCTCAGCTCAGGATGGTGGCCGCGATGATGATGGCGATGGCGAGCGCCGTGCCGGCGAAGGCGACCCCCAGGCCGATGTTCTGGTCCTCGATGAGCTCGCGTCTGAGGTCGAGGCGGAAGATGCGGTTGACCAGCAGCGCGAACACCATGAGCAGGACCACTCCGAGCACCGCGTAGACGACGGTGCTCAGCAGTGACTGCCAGTTGAGGTCGACCGATGAGTGGTGAGCGATGGTCATGAGCGACATGTCTTCTCCTTCGTGTGTGACCGTCGAGGGGTTGAGTGAGTGGGCTCCAGGTCATTTTCCGACGCCGCCGCCCCCGCCGCCGTAGACCGAGCGGTTCCGGAAGGGGACGCCGCCTCCTGAGGGAAAGAAACCCTCGTCGTCATCGATCAGCTCGGCAAGCACCAGCACCACGAACATCAGGACGATCCAGAACACGGGGGCCCACACGCTTCCGTTCGTCCCGGAGATCGCCGCGGGGAACCACCGCCAGAACCTTCGCACGAAACTGGGTATCCACCACGGTCGGGTCACGGGCCTACCGAAGACCCTGTACTGCTTCGAGGAGGACAGACCTGTTTCGCTATAGATCTCTCGGGCGTGGAGGCGATGTGCATCGACCACCATGGTGGAGATCGAGCCCTGCGCATCCACCACGCGGAGCTCGGCACAGGTTGTCGTGGTGAGAGCCCCATGCGGATGATCGATGGCCCCGGTCTCGTGGTCGATCTCAGCACGGCGCACATTCGTGACCTCGACGGTGCACGGCCGGCCACGAACTCGCAGCTGCCGGGCTCCAACCGACCTCGAGGGTGAGCGGGTCAATCGCCGGCTGAACAGGAACCGGCTCGTGAAGAACCACCTTGTTGGTGTCTCGACGGATCTCCAGCCAGAGCTCTTGACCGTCGTCGTCGATCAGACGCCATTGCTCCCACCGGATGAGGCGCCGGCTTCGCTGATCCCGTCGTTTCAGGACAACTCGCCCCATGACGGTGTAGTAGCGGCCCCTCTTCCTCAGGGAACCCCGAAGCGTCTCACCGACTCTCAGATCGCCTCTGATACTCACAGCGTGATCCCCGAGCTGGTCACCTGTTGGGCCCGCAGGCGCCTGCGCACCATCTCCCCCACGGCCTCGATCTGCGCGGGGTCAGTGTGCGGCAGCTGGTGAGCGTCACGTAGCCGGTGCCGGACTCGGGCCAGGTGTGGGCGGCGATATGCGACTCGGACAGAATGATGACGGCACTCAGGCCCTGGGGCTCGAACTGGTGGTGCGCACTGGATACGGCTGTCAGTCCCGCAGTCTGGGCGGCGTCGTGCAGAATAGACTCAATGGTGGAAAGATCGTCGAGCGCGTTCGGCTCGGCTCCCACTGATCTTGTAGCTGACAGAACACAGGCTCACCGCACTCACGCGAGCACGGTAGCAACGAGGCAGGGAGTCCGACAAACGGGGCTGAGGTCCCCATTCTCGCTCATCCGGCGCCGGGAGCGCATGTGGGGCACGCCGTCGCCGACGGGTGCGGGCCTACTTGCCGACTCCGCCTCCACCGCCTCCGTAGACCGGGACGGTGGCGATAGGTCCGCGAGGAACTCGAGTCCGAGGTGCTGGTGGAGTCAGCGCTGCCGCTGGAGCGGCTGCTGCTGGAGCATGCGGAGAAAAGTCCGACGGCGAGCACGATGCTGACGAAGGCCGCGACGATGGCGCATCCGACGTTCCGGCCAGTTCTACCGGCAACAGGTTGGCCGTTGCAAAGGACTCGCCCGAAGAGCTGCTTCTGCTGAGCCGTGGATAAGGAGGTTTTGCGGTAGGCCAGGAGGTCACGGAAACGGTGGCTGTCAATGGTCAGTCGGCTGGTCACACCGGCCGGGTCCGTCAGCCGCACCTCGACGTAGGTCATGGTCTCGCCGATGTTCAGCGGGCACACCGGAGAGCCGATGACGTTCTCGAGCGTGCCGGTGGTCACCTCCTCAACGAGGCCCCCGGTGCAGAGCGCCGTTGATCGTGAGCTGCATCCTCTGGCCAACGCTCAGGGCCCACGGCTCGATCGTCTCTTCGAGGCGAACGGGCTCGTAGAAGAGGACTTCGCCGGGATCGTGGTCGAGCTCGACCCAGGTATCGGCGTCACCGGCACCGATGAGCTGCCACTCCTCCCAGTAGTAGAAGCAGTGGTCCTGGGTGTCCCACTCCTTGAAGAGCAGGCAGCCCCCTGACCGACAGGGCACCCGCACTTCCCTGAAGCAGGTCGCCGACCTGCAGGTTGGCTCGCGTGCCGTTCACCAGGATCCTCCCGTCTGCGGAGGAGCCGACGGGGCGATACTGCCACCGTCGATACCTGATCCGCCTGTCATCACGCGGGCACAGTAGCAACATGGGCATGCCCCGGCAAACGGTTCGCGCTCCCCATGGTCCGCACCCACCAGGCGGATAGCGTGGTCCTGAATCCGGCTGGCTCATGGGCGCCGGTGGAAGAATTCAGGGCCAGTGCCGTGAGACTGTCCCCATGCGCGTTGCAGAGATCGCCGAGCTGACCGGGACAACCGTGCGCACGGTGCGCTACTACCACTCGCTGGGGCTGCTTCCGATTCCCGGTGAGCATGGCGGCTGGCGCGACTACGACCTGAGCCACGTGGCCCGACTCTCCCGGATCCGTTGGCTGGTGCAGGCCGGAGTGTCGTTGGAGACCATCAAGCGCGTCCTTGACGAGCCTGAGGCGACCGGCATCGAGCGGATCGACGATGCACCCGCGTCTGAAGCGCGCTCGGCGGCCGGAAGCGTTGTCGAGGACCTGGCCGGGGCCCTGGCTGCCGTGGAGGATCACCTGGCCGAGGTGACCAGACAGAGAGACATGCTTGCCGGCCTGCTGGAGCGGGCCAGAACCGGTTCAGCTGTCTCACCGATGTCCCCGCGCATGGCGGCCTTCTTCGACCGGCTGGAGCAGGCCGCTCCCGATAAGGCCACGCGCAGCGCTGTGCGCAAGGAGCGGGACCTGACCGACCTGGCCTGCTACCGCGGTCAGATGCCGCCGGAGGCGGAGTCCCTGTTCGTCGACCCGGATCCTCACTACGACGCCGAGTCACTGGCTCTCTATTCCCAGGATCCGGCCGAGCTGTCAGACACGCAGATCGAGCAGCGTGCCCGGCTCATCGTCTCCCGGATGGAGGCCCAGCTGCCGCCTGAGCGCCTTGCGGCCCTGGCCGGCAGCATCGACACCGAGTCGGTGCGGGCACTCTTCGACCTCATCGCCGCAACCGGTTACCCCGACACCCGACACACCCAGGCCTTGAACGGGAGTTCCTCACCGCGATCAATCGATGGCGCCTGAGCGAGTAAGCGACACGAGCAGACCCGGTTCACTGCGAGCCAATGGGGTCACACCGGAAGCAGAGACGAGTAGCGTCGACGGTATGAGTCAGCATCTTCCCTCTTCAGACAGCGTGGTCCTCAAAGGCATCCGCGAGGAGCCCAGCGCCAATGACGGAACACGGGTCCTGGTGGACCGGCTCTGGCCCCGTGGCATCTCCAAGGAGCGCGCCGCCCTCGATGAGTGGGCCAAGGACGCCACCCCCACCACCGAGCTGCGGCGGGCCTTTCACAACGGGCGAGATGCCCTGGCCCCAGTTCGTCGATGCCTCACCGTGCCGAGCTCACCGAACGGCCCGAGGCGGTTGCCGCCGTCGAGCACCTGCGCGACGAGGCTCTGAAGGGACGCGTAACGCTCCTGTTCGCCGGCCACGACCACGTCCACTGCCACGCGCGTGTCCTGCGCGAGGCGATTCTCGGTATCGAGGAGGAGCTGACATGAACTCCGCTATCGACGGCACTGCGACACCCTCGCCGACACCCTCGCCCCGCACGACCTCTGTCAACAACAGGAGATTCCACCCATGACCTGGTTGATGGCGCTCAACGCCGCTGTCGCGCTGGGGTCCATGTTCTTCGGCCTCGTCGCGTTGTTCAGGCCACGGGCGATGCCAGGACGGCCACTGACCTCCCCGGCTCTCAGATGACGCAACCGAGCGAGGCGACGACCTACTTCGCACGCATGTATGCCGCCAGGGCCGTCCCGTTCGGGATCGCCACGGCGGCCGTGTGCATCCTGCTGCCGAGTCAGGCGGCGATCTGGCTCCTGGCGGCCGGGCCATTGAGCTGCTGGATGCGATGGTTGTGGCAAGCCGTAACCCACGTGAAGCGGCACCGCCATTGCTCGCCGTGGTGGTCCATATCGGATCAGCAGTGTGGCTCGCATGGCGGCCTGAGGCATGCAGCGCTCAGAGGGCGCGTCACAGCGCCGACGGTGGGGTCTCAGACGTTGAATCCCAGGGCGCGGAGCTGTTCGCGACCCTCAGGGGTGATCTTGTCCGGTCCCCACGGCGGCAGCCACACCCACTGGATACGGACCTTGTCGGCGATGAGGGACAGTGCCTGCTGGGCCTGCTCCTCGATGACGTCGGTGAGCGGACAGGCGGCGGTGGTCAGGGTCATGTCGAGCACGACGGTTCCGTCGGGCTCGATCGACACCCCGTAGAGCAGCCCGAGGTCGACGACGTTGATGCCGAGCTCGGGGTCGATGACATCGCGCAGGGCCTCCTCAACGGCGGCGACGTCAACGCCCTCGGTGCTGGCGACGGGGGCCGGCGGCTGCTGGGCGGCCATGGGATTGTCGGCGGCTGCCGGCATCCCGCTGGGGTTCTCGCTCATGGCTTCTTCCTTCTTCCTCGCAGGTCGGACGGTGGTGAGAGGGACGGTCGGGCTACTCGGGGTCGTTCGGCTCGACGGCGGGCAGGGCGACGCCGGACTTGGCCAGGGCGTCCTTGAGGGCCATCCAGCCCAGCAGGGCGCACTTGACACGGTTGGGGTACTTCGAGACGCCCTCGAAGGCGGCCCCGTCCTCCAGATCGTCCAGGACGGTGTCATCAACGCCTTTGCCACGCGAGTGCATGAGGGCATCGAAGTCCGCCTCGAGGCGGGCGACGGTGGCCAGGTCGGCGCCGTTGACGAGGTCGTGCATGACGGAGATGGAGGCCTGGGAGATGGAGCATCCGTCCCTCCCAGCCGACGGCCTCGATCTTTGCCGTCCTTGACGCGCACACCCAGAGTCACATCGTCTCCGCAGGTGGGGTTCACCTGGTGGCTGGTGGCGTCCGGGGCGTCGAGGGCGCCGGAGCCGTGGCGCTCGCGGGAGTGGTCGAGGATGACTTGCTGGTAGAGCTGGTCGAGTTCGTTCATGGTCACCTCTGGAAGTAGCGCCGGACGTCGGCGATGGCGGACAGGAAGCGGTCCACCTCCTCGGGCGTGGAACAGGCCCCGAAGGACAGGCGCGAGGAGGCGTGGATGCCGAAGTGCTGGTGGATCGGCTGGGCGCAGTGGTGGCCGGTACGCACGGCGACGCCGGCGGCGTCGAGGACCTGACCGACGTCGTGGGGGTGGACTCCCTCGATGGAGAAGGCGACCACGCCCAGGCGGTCGGTGGTGTCGGTCGGGCCGACCAGCCGCAGCCCGGGGACCTGGGTGAGCCCCTCAAGCACCTGCCGGGTGAGGACCTGCTCGGTGGCGTGCAGCCGGTCCAGGCCGATCCCCGCCAGGTACTCCACGGCGGCGCGCCATCCCGCGGCCTGCGCCAGCGGCTGGCTACCGGCCCTCGGAAAACGAGGCGGGCCGCTCATGAAGGTCTGACGACTCCATGGTGACGACCTCGATCATCGGAGCCGCCGGTCAGCACGGGCGGCATCGCCGCCAGGAGCTCCTCGGTGGCCACGAGCGCACCAATGCCGGTGGGGCCGAGCATCTTGTGGCTGGAGAGCACCATGGCGTCCACACCGGCAGTCTTCAGTGCGCCGAAGTCCAGCGGGAGGTGGGCGGCGGACTGGCAGGTGTCCAGGATGACGAGCGCGCCCGGACCCTGCTGGGCGCGCGGGAGGATGAGATCGAGCGGGCTGATCGCGCCGGTGACGTTGGAGGCGTGGGTCAGGGCCAGGACACGGGTGCGCTCGGTGATGACGTCCAGGGTGGAGGCGTATCGATGCGCCCGTCCTCGGTCAGGTCCAGCCAGCGCAAGGTGGCGCCGGTGCGGGCGCACAGCTCCCTGCCAGGGCACGAGGTTGGCGTGGTGCTCGGCGCGGGTGACAACCACCTCGTCGCCCTGTCCGATGATGAGGCGCCGAGACGGGTCATCAGTCGCCGCGGGTCCGCCACCGCGGGCCGCCGACCGTCCCAGGCTGGCGTGCCCGATGGCAAGGGCGACGAGGTTGATGGCCTCGGTGGCGTTCTTGGTGAAGACGAGCTCGCTGCCGCGCGCGCCCGACGAAGGCGGCGACGGCGTCGCGGGCGTCCTCGAAAGGTGGCAGTGGCCTCGTCGGCGAGCTGGTAGGTCGATCGCCCGGCCGCACCGTTGGACATGCGGTAGAAGCCGGCCTCCGTGGTGATGACGCCGGCGGGCTTCTGGCTCGTGGCCGCCCAGTCCAGGTAAGCCAGTGCCTTACCGTTGCGGGCGGGCCGCTCCAGGGGGAAGTCGGCGCGGATCGCGGCGACCTCCTCCGCGTTGAGCGCGCTGGCCAAAGGCGCCCCGGTGAGCGGGGCCGTGGACTGGGTCGCGACGTGCCTTTCCGATTCGGTGCGAGCGGTACCGGGCTTGATCGCCGACGGCGGGGGCTGAGGTCACGAGGAACCCTAGTCCCCCTTCATCAGTGCCGGGGCCGGCGACGACGCCATGTTTGCGCGGCGCGCTGTCGTCGGCCCCGGCACAGTGAGGACCGTCAGGCGAGGTAGCGGTCGTAGCCCTCTTCCTCGAGGCGGTCGGCCAGGTCGGGGCCGCCGGCCTCGGCCACGCGCCCGTCGACGAAGACGTGGACGTGGTCGGGCTTGATGTAGCGCAGGATGCGCGTGTAGTGGGTGATGAGGAGGAAGCCGGCGTCGGTCTCGTCGTGGAGGCGGTTGACGCCCTCGGAGACGATGCGCAGGGCGTCGACGTCCAGGCCGGAGTCGGTCTCGTCCAGGACGGCGAAGCGGGGCCGGAGCAGCTCCATCTGGAGGATCTCGAAGCGCTTCTTCTCACCGCCGGAGAAGCCGGCGTTGACGTCGCGCTGGGAGAAGGCGGGGTCCATCCGCAGGTTCTTCATGGCCTGGTTGACCTCGCCGACCCACTGGCGCACCTTGGGGGCCTCGCCGTCGATGGCGGTCTTGGCCGTGCGCAGGAAGTTGGCCACGGTGACGCCGGGGACCTCGACGGGGTACTGCATGGCCAGGAAGAGGCCGGCGCGGGCGCGCTCGTCCACGCTCATCTCAAGCAGGTCGACGCCGTCGAGGAGGACCTCACCATCGGTGACCTCGTAGTCGGGGTGACCGGCGATGGAGTAGGCCAGGGTGGACTTGCCCGAGCCGTTGGGGCCCATGATGGCGTGGACCTGGTTGGAGTCGATAGTCAGGTCGACACCCTTGAGGATGGGCTTGGGGCCGTCATTGGTGGCCACCTGGACGTGGAGGTTCTTGATCTGCAGAGTGCTCATGCGACGTTTCTTTCAGCTGGGGTGTGGTCTGGTTGCGGGTGGGCGGACTGTCGTGCGGGTCCGGCCTGTCACTCGGCTGCCGGCAGGGCGGCGGGGTCCTGGTCGGTGCGGGCGGCGATGAGTCCAGTGAGCTCGAGCTCCTTCTCGATGGCGGCCATGAGGCGCTCCTCGACCTCATCGACACCGATCTCGGCGACGATCTCGTTGAAGAAGCCCAGGACGACGAGGCGACGGGCCTCGGTCTCGGGGATACCGCGGGCACGCAGGTAGAACAGCTGCTGGTCGTCGAAGCGGCCGGTGGCGCTGGCGTGGCCGGCGCCCTCGATGTTGCCGTTCTCGATCTCCAGGTTCGGCACGGAGTCGGCCTTGGCCCCCTCGGTCAGGACCAGGTTGCGGTTGAGCTCGTAGGTGTCGGTGCCGCGGGCGGCCTGACCGATGAGGCAGTCCCCCACCCACACGGCGTGCGCGCCCTCGCCCTGGAGGGCGCCCTTGCAGGTGACGCGCGAGTAGCAGTGCGGCTCGGTATGGGCCACGTAGGGGCGGTGCTCCTGGTGCTGGCCGGAATCGGTGAAGTAGACGCCGTAGGCGTCGATGTGCCCACCCTCGCCGGAGAAGCCCAGGTCGGGGCAGATGCGCACGTCTCCACCGAGACTGACGACGACGTGCTTGAGGACGCCGCGGCCACAGACCTTGACCCGGTGGTTGGAGGCGTGGACGGCCTCGTCCTCCCAGCCCTGGACAGTCACCAGGGTGAGCTCGGCGCCGTCGGCGACCGTCACCTCGACGCCCTGGGTCAGGGCGGCGGTACCGGTGTGGTCGAGGACGACGGTTCCCCTGGAGCCGGACTCGGCGGCGACGAGGATGTGCTGGGCGGTGGGGCGGGCGAGCTGCGCGTCCTGGCCGATGATGTTCAGTCGTGCGGCCCGCTCCAGCTGGGCGCCGGGCTCCAGGGTCAGCACGGTGGCGGTCTCGGTGCCGTTCCAGGCGGTGACGCCGGTGCGGTCGACCGGGGCGCCGACGGTGCCGATGCGGGCGTCGCTGCGTGGGACGGTCTCAAGGCTCACACCATCGGGGAGGTCGGCCTCGACACGGACGGCGCCGGCATCGGTCTGGGCAGCGCCGGCGGCAGCGCGGATGGCGTCGAGGTCGAACAGTGGGGCGAAGCGCTTCATCGGCGTGAAGCGCCATCCTCCTCGCAGCCGCGCGGCACCGGGATGTCGGCGGGGTCGAAGGAGGTGGGGCGGTCGGCGCGCGAGGAGACGTAGCGCGGCCCGCCGTGGGAGTGGGCGCCGTCGAGCGTGGCGCTCGAGTGGTCGGTGGAGAGTTCAGGCATGTGGAGGTGCTCCTTGGCCGGCAGCCAGCCGGTGTAATGAGGTGTGGGTCGTAGGCTGAGTGGGCTGAAGTGGGAGGATCTGCTGCGGTGGGTCAGCCCACCGAGTTCTCCATCTGCAGCTCGATGAGCCGGTTGAGCTCGAGGGCGTACTCCATGGGCAGCTCCCGGGCGATGGGCTCGACGAAGCCGCGCACGATCGTGGCCATGGCCTCGGTCTCGGTCAGCCCGCGCTGCATGAGGTAGAAGAGCTGGTCGGCACTCACCTTGGAGACGGTGGCCTCGTGCCCCATCTCGACGTCGTCGGTGCGCACGTCGACGTAGGGGTAGGTGTCCGACCGGGAGATCTCGTCGACCAGGAGCGCGTCGCACAGCACGTTGGACTTGGAGTGCCGGGCGTTCTTCATGATCTGCACCAGTCCGCGGTAGGCACTGCGGCCACCGTGACGGGCGATCGACTTGGAGACGATGTGGCTGGAGGTGTGGGGCGCCATGTGGACCATCTTGGCGCCGGTGTCCTGGTGCTGGTCCTCGCCGGCGAAGGCGATGGACAGGGCCTCGCCACGGGCGTGGGGCCCCATGAGGAAGACGGCCGGGTACTTCATGTTCCGCTTGGAGCCGATGTTGCCGTCGATCCACTCCATGGTGGCGCCCTCCTCGCAGGTAGCGCGCTGGGTCACCAGGTTGTAGACGTTGTTGGACCAGTTCTGGATGGTCGTGTAGCGCACGCGGGCGTTCTTCTTGACCACGATCTCCACGATCGCCGAGTGGAGGGAGTCGGTGGAGTAGATGGGGGCGGTGCAGCCCTCGACGTAGTGGACGTAGGAGTCCTCGTCGGCGATGATGAGCGTGCGCTCGAACTGGCCCATGTTCTCCGTGTTGATGCGGAAGTAGGCCTGGAGCGGGATCTCGACATGGACGCCCTTGGGGACGTAGATGAAGGAGCCCCCGGACCACACGGCCGTGTTGAGGGCGGCGAACTTGTTGTCGCCGGCCGGCACCACGGTCCCGAAGTACTCCTTGACGAGCTCGGGGTACTCGCGCACGGCCGTGTCGGTGTCGACGAAGATGACACCCTGCTCCTCCAGGTCGCCGCGGATCTGGTGGTAGACGACCTCCGACTCGTACTGGGCGGCCACCCCCGCCACCAGGCGCTCACGCTCGGCCTCGGGGATGCCGATGCGGTCGTAGGTGTTCTTGATGTCCTCGGGCAGGTCGTCCCAGGAGTTGGCCGGCCGGTCCGTGGAGCGCACGTAGTACTTGACGGCGTCCATGTCGAGCTGGGAGAGGTCCACGCCCCAGGTGGGCATGGGCTTGCGCTCGAAGGTGGAGTAGGCCTTGAGACGCTTGGCCAGCATCCACTCCGGCTCGCCCTTGATGGCGGAGATCTCGCGGACCACCTGCTCATCAAGGCCTCGCCTGGCCTTCTCGCCGGCCTCGTCGGAGTCGTGCCAGCCGAAGTCGTAGCTCGTTGAGATCGAGTCGATGATCTCGTCATCGGTGCTACGCGTGGTCTCGGTTGTCGGCAGTGTCATCGGGTTCCTTCCATTCGCTTGGTCTCAAGGCCTCGCGTCTTAGCTGCCGCCCGGACCGCGCGTTTGCGCAGCGCGGGCATGGCGATCGGAATGTGGGTGGTACAGACGTGCTCGCCTCCGGCCAGGGTGGCCAGACGCTGGACCGGGACGCCGATGAGCCGGGAGATGGCCTGCGTCTCGGCGTCGCACAGCTCGTGGAACTCCCCGGCGACGTCACGCACCGGGCAGTTGCCCTGGCACAGCTGGACGGCGAAGGACCCGTCTCCGACGTCGCGCACCGAGGCCGCGTAACCGTCGAGAGTCAGGGCGTCCGCCAGGGCGCGGGCCCGCTCCGAGGGGTCCCTGCCGGCCGCCTCGACGACGGCGGCGTAGCGGCGCTCGAGGTCACGGCCCCTGGCCGCGGCGAAGGAGTCGACCGCCTTGTCACCGGCCACCTGGGACAGGTAGTGCAGGGCGCGGTTGGCCAGGTCGGAGTAGCCCTCCGCGAAGGAGGTGCGGGCCTTGGGCGTCAGGACGTAGTGCCGGGCCGGGCGACCGCGGCCACGCTTACCCGTCTGAGCCGGAGTGTGCACCTCGATCTGCTCAGCGTCCTCGAGCGCTGTGATGTGCCTGCGCACGGCGGCCGGCGTCAGGCTCAGGACCTTGGCGAGCTGAGCCGCCGACACCGGTCCCTTCTCAGCGATGAGGTCGAGAACACGTGCCCGGGTAGAGTCGTCGTCACTTTGCGTCATGACCGTTCTCCTCCCCTAGTCGCTTCCGACGCCTCACGGCCTGTCCCCGTTGCGGCCGGTTCGACCGCTTCCTTGCCGGCCAAGCCGGCCAGCCAGTCCGCCGACCGGTTCCAGGATCGACCTGCGAGGCGTCGCTGGTCGTCGTGCCACGAGTTTAACCAAGATCTTGCTTGCCGAATTCAACACTGGCAAGTTCACGACGGAGCGTCGCGGGGTGGGATTGAACACGTCACCTAATGAAAGGTAAGCCTTACCTAGGAATACCTAACCAGTGGGTTGCCGCTATGACGGCGCTCCGTTAGTCACGCTGCCGCTGGCCCGGTGCAGGCACCTACAGGCTCTCCGGGCTGCGCAGCCAGGGGGCGTCAGCCGGACGCAGCCCATCCCAACCACGGGCGCGGGCCTGGGCCGTGGCCAGGACTCCGAGCACGGTGGAGGGGTTGTGCAGGCGGCCGTCCATGACGGCGTCGAGTGCCTCGTCCAGTCGGACCCAGGTGGGCACGAACTCGGCCTCCTCGTCCTTGCGGGCGGTGCGCTGGTCCTCGGGCAGCAGGCTCAGGTCCTGGGCGAGGAAGATCCGCGCCCCCTCGGTGGTGAAGCCGGGCGAGGCGTAGAACTCGGCCAGCGTGTTCCAGGTGGCCGCCGCGTAGTCGGTCTCCTCAGCGAGCTCGCGGGCGGCGGCGACGGCGGGGGCCTCCCCCGCCACGTCGAGCAGTCCCGCGGGGATCTCCCACAGGCAGGCGCGCACGGGGTGGCGGTACTGGCGAATCATGAGGATCTCCGCGGCGCCGTCGGTCTGAGAGGATGCCTCACCCTCACGCAGGGCCACGACGGCGACGGCGTCGTGGTGGACGACGACCTGACGAGCCACCGGGTCCTGACCGGGGGCGAGGAGCACGTGGTCGGCGTCGACGGCGAAGATCGGCCCGCTCCAGACCCTCTCGTTGGACACGCAGCTCCCGCCCCAGGTCGCGTTCATCGTTGAGGATGACCTCACGGCCTGCGTATCCGTTGCTCTGACCGACCCTCGGTCACCGGCTGGTCCATGGTCGCCTCCTTCACCTACTGCCTGCGCTCGTGGTTGATACGCGCCTGCGCACCCATGATGCTACCGCCGGCCGTCACGATGGCCGGATCAGTCGCGGGCTCGAATCGCTTGACGCAGCTGGGCGCAGAGGTCCTCGAGCCCGGGAAGGCGCTGTGCCGCCTCTCGCGCGCGTTGAACGGCGCGGGAGCGGGCCTCGGGGTCACTCAGGAGTGTTTCGAGCGCCTCGGCGATGGCCTGGGCCTGAGGGACCACGAGGATGGCTCCTCCCCTGGCTGTGACGGCGGTACCGCCGACGTCGGTGGCCACGATCGCGGCGCCGGCACGCAGGGCCTCCTGGATGGTGAGGGGCTGGCCCTCCCACAGACTGGTCTGGATGACGATGTCAGCGGCCTCCATGAGGGCAGGCGCATCGGATCGCCGCCCCAGGAGGGTGACTGGGAGCCGTCTCGGCGGCAATGCGCTCGGCGGCCTCCTGACGGCCGGGCCCTCTCCGGCGAGCGCCCAGGTGAAGCGCTCGAGCCGGCCGGCGTCGACCTCGCGGGAGAGGATCGCGGCGGCATCGAGCAGCAGCGGCAGGCCCTTCTGGGGAGCCAGGCGGGCAACGGTCAGGAGGCGCGCGCCGCCCTGCGGCCAGGCATCCTCCGGCACCACTCGAGTCAGGGGCTCAGTTCGGAGGCCTGCGGCGGGGTGCTGCGGGGAATGATGGCGAGCTCGACATGTGGGGCACTGAGCTCCGTGCCCGTTCGGCCAGGTCGGGGCTGACCGCCAGGATGAGGTCGGCGCGCCGGGCGATGAGCCCTCGAGTCCCTCCCCCACCAGGGTGGTCAGGCGTCCACCGACGGTGAGGTTGTGGAGGGTGACGACCAGCCGCGTGCGTCCACGGCGGCGTCGTCCCAGGGCAAGGGCGGCCAGGGCCCCGCGCTCGCAGGCCGTGGGCGTGAACGACGTCGGCGCGCCGGCCCAGCCGACGCAGCCTGGCCACGGCCAGAGCGTCGTTGGGGCTGGGGCGGGGACCGATCTCGAGCGCCTCGGCGCGGGCTGGATCGACATCCAGTCCGTCTAGGACCGCGGCCGGCGCCTCGACGATGACGTCGTGGCCGTCGGCGGCCAGGAGCCGGGCGCAGTCGGCCAGGTGGGCCCGCACCCCTCCGGCGGCCGATCCGCACACCTGGAGGATCCGCCGGCGCACGGCGTGCGGGCTCTGCAGGGCACCGGGCTCGTTCTTGCTGTCGACGCCGCTTAGGGGCTCGGTCTCTCCTTGTCATCCTCCGTCGTCACCGTCTGGCCTCCCGCCACGTACCGATGCCAGGAGGCTGCGGTCAGCCAGGTGGATGGCCGCCAGGACGAGGGCTGCGGCCGCGGCGGCACCGATCACGGCGGTGATGACGGCCAGCGGCAGGAAGGTCACGCGGGTGGTCGCCGCACGGACAGCCAGCCCGAGGGCGAGGGCCACGGGCAGCCCCGCGACGAGCGCGGTCAGGGTCGCACGCAGCACCCGGCCTCCCATGACCCGGGCCAGGACGGCGAGCAGACTCACTCCCCAGCCACCGTCATCCCGATGGTCGTGCCCACTCCCAGTGCCACGAGGGTGGCGCGCCCGTTTCTCGCCTGAGGGCGCCATGAGGCGCACGCAGGCGGCACAGGCCACCGCCACGGTCAGCCAGCCGGCCGCGGTGGCGTGAGCGGCGGGTCGAGAGCGGTCGGCGGCGAAGAGGACCCGGGTGACCTGATAGATGAGGGCGTAGCCGATCAGCCCCGGGGCCAGGACGGCCAGCGCCTGGCCCCATCCCGTCGACCTGCTTGAAGGAGAAGAAGCGCTCGGCGGCGGCGCTGGCGGCCAGGAGCATGGCGGTTCCGGCGACGGCGACGGCGGTGACCAGGGCCGTGGAAGTGGCGACCAGACGCGAGACGTCCTCATCCGCACCAGTGCTGCCAGAGCTCTTCGGCAGGTGCGTGCGGGCCTCGAAGGCGGCGGTCAGGCGGGGGTAGAGGACGGTGGCCACGGGAACGGCGAGCACCGCGTAAGGGAAGGACGTAGACGGCCTGCGTGTACTGGTAGACCGCCGCTGTTCCGGTCTGCCCGCCCCAGCGGGCCATGGCCAGCACTACCAGGACGCTCAGCTGCTGAGCCAGGATCGTCCACACCCCGGCGCCGCCGAGCCGCAGCGCCCGCCGGGCCTGAGAGCCGCCCAGTCTCAGGGTGGGACGCAGCCCCAGTCCCAGCCGATGGACCGGCCACAGCAGCGGGAGGCTGAGCGCGGCCACCCCGAGGGTCGTCCCCCAGCCGAGCACCTGGAGGGCGAGGGCTGGAGGCGGGTCGCGTCGTCACCGCCGGCCAGCACCCCCGTAGAGGCTGTAGGTCGCCATGACCACGAGGCTGGAGAGCATCGGTGTCAGAGCCGGCCAGGTGAAGCGGTTGTGAGCCTGGAGGACCCCGGTGAGGACGACCGCAACTCCGTACATGGGCACCTGCAGGGCGAACATGCGCAGGAAGGAGGCGACGAGCTCGTGCTGGAGCGTCGGGTCCACGCCCTGGGAGGTGGGGAACAGGGCCGCGATCGGGGCGGCCAGGACGATGAGCCCCAGGGACAGGGGGTCAGGACCGCCAGGACCAGGCCCGAGCAGCCCCTGAGGCGGTGGCGGTGACCTCCTCGCGCCTGCCCGCGGTGATCGGGGCGGCCAGAAGCGGAACGACGGTGGCCGCCAGCACGCCACCGACGACGACCTCGTAGAGGGTGTTGGGCAGCTGGTTGGCCGTGGTGTAGGCGCCCGCCACCGTGCCCGTGCCGACGGTGGCGGCCTGGACGAGCCAGCGCAGGAATCCCAGGACGCGGGAGACGAGGGTCAGGCCGGCGACGGACCCGGCCGCTGAGAGCAGGCCGCCACGGCGTTGCTGGGATGTCATCAGGACGGCGCCCCAGCCCGTCGAGTGCGGCCAGCACCGGGGTCATCGGTGATGACGCTGGGAGAAGGAGACCTTCTCGCTGGCCAGGACGAGGCTCACTCCGCTCAGGGCGGCCCCGGCGCGCACCGCGGCGTGGGGGTGGCAGGCCAGGGCGGTTCCCAGCAGGGCGCCGACGGCGTTGGCTCCGGTGTCACCCAGCATCGTGTTCTCCAAGAGGTCCTCCGGCAGGGCCACGAGACTGACTCCCAGGGTTCCTGCGGCCAGCAGACGAGTGGGCTCGCCGTCGCGTCCGGGGGTGGCCAGCAGCGGGGTGCTCACGATGCAGGGGTCTTGAGCGCCCGTCCGGGGCGCAGATCGAGCAGGTTGAGCAGGTTCGCCCAGGCCGCGATGACCACGGCGCTGGACGCGGCATCGGCGACACTCTCCATCGGCGGACGCCCGCCGGTGCCCGAGCTGCGGTGGCGAGTCAGGAGGACGCCACCGACAAGCGCCCCTGAGCCGATGACGGCGATCTTGAGGGCTCCGGTGGTGACGCGCCCGTGGGCGAGGGCGGTCAGGTGGCCCTTGAGCCCCTTGGCGGGGGTGTCGCCGTCGGGGCACCGGCATCGAGGTCGTCGGCCAGGCCGGCGCACCCGCCGGCCGCTGCCGCGAGGATGGCGGCGAGCCCTCGCCCGTGAGGGCGATGCCGTCCTGTCCCGCATGAGCCTGCCGGCCTCGATCCCGGCCATCACGGCTCCGGCTGCGGCTCCGACGCCTCCGCGCAGACTCACGGTGCGGCCATGGAAGTTGGTGCGCTCCAGGCCCTGGCGCGATGGGCGCCAGGGCGGCGGACCAGGACAGGGTGATGCCCGCCGCCCTTGATGCCCCACCTGCGCCAGGCCTCGGGCGCAGGAGCTTACTCGCGTGATCGTGCCAGCCATGGGCTCAGCCTAAGGCAGGGCGAGGACGGATCGCGGCCTCGGCACCCATGATGGGGCCGGAGCACCCTGAGGACAGGGGCTACTTGGTCACTGGCGGCATGACGGCGTCTGCCCCCTTGTCGAAGCCGTAGTGGCCGATGGTTCCTGCCCGGGTAGAGACCAGGGCCAGGGCCAGGGGCGTGGAGACCGAGGCGGCGACCTGGCCGACGGAGTCGATGGTGGTCACTTTCGCGCCCTCGGATCGGATGATGCTGACGACGTTGTCGTCGCCGTCGGCGGAACCGACGACGACTGTCGGCGCCCGGCCGGCCGTACCCGCCAGTGCCTTGGCCCAGGCCTTGGGATCCTGGCCCGGCGAGGCCTCGACTGTCGCCCCCTTGCCGGAGGATGCCTGCGGGCGGGGCCCGACGACGACGATCATCTCCGCCGGCCCGGTGGGTGTGGAGTCCACGGTGACGAAGGGCGTGCCGGCCTTGTCCACCGACAGCATGTCCATGAGGACTCGGGAGGAGTCGTCATTGGCGGTGAGGGCCTTGGCCAGTGCCTCCCCCAGGATGCCGTTGGCGTCCTGGGAGCTGGCACTGCCCAGGTGCCCCTGGACCTGTCCGGAGAGGTTGGAGCGGTAGTTCTCCCGAGACACGTCCACCCAGGTGCTGGTCATGCTCACCCGGCCGGTGACGGTGGCGCCTGCGCTCTTGAGCTGGGTGGTGATGGCGTCGGCGTCCTCGGCCTTGGCGTCGGGCAGGAGCACCATGGCGACACTCTTGGAGGCCAGGGTTCCCGGGCAGGAGACTGCTGGCGGCCTGAGTGATGTAGGGAGTCCCGCTCGTTGACGGCCGTCTCAGTCTGCTCGAGCTTGGCCTGGGTGGCGTTGCGGTTCACGCAGGGCGGTGACCTGGTCGTTGAGCGCGGTTCCCAGGGAGTTCTGCAGCGGACCGGCCCCCAGGACGACCCCGACGGCGAGAGCCAGGAACACGGAGATGAGCGATACCAGGTGATAGCGGAAGTCGATCATGGTTGAAGACCTTGAAGATGACCGTGAGAGGGACTGCCTCTCAGATGGGCGGGGGTCGTTAGACGGTGGGTGAGTTCGGGGCCAGGCCCAGCAGTGTGCGGAAGAAGTTGACGATGTCGTCCCACACGGCACCGGACAGTCCCAGGAAGGTCTGTCCACCGGGCGTGGACATCAGGGCGATGGCCAGGGCGAAGGTGCCCGCCAGGGCGAGGGAACAGCAGCCACCACCCCGAGATGCGGGTGCGGTAGAGCTGGGAGACGCCCTTGGCGTCGATGAGGCGGCCGCCGACCTTGAGCCGGGTCAGGAAGGTCGAGGACATGCCGGCACGTCCCTTGTCGAGGAACTCGAGCAGGGTGGCGTGCGTCCCCAGGGCCACGATGATCTCGGCGCCGGCCTCATCGGCCATGAGCATAGCGATGTCCTCGCTGGTACCGGTGGCGGCGAAGACATGATGCTCGACCCCGAGCTCCTCGACATGGGCCAGGCCCGGGGCGCGCCCGTCGCGGTAGGCGTGAACGACGATCTCGGCACCGCAGGTGAGTGCCTTGTCGGACACGGAGTCCATGTCGCCCACGATCATGGCCGGTTTGAAGCCGGCCTCCAGGACGGCGTCGGCACCTCCGTCAACGCCGATGATGACGGGCTTGTACTCGCGGATGTAGGGCTTGAGCGCCTGAAGGTCCTCCTTGTAGGAGTAGCCGCGCACGACCACCAGGACGTGCTTGCCGCTCATCCGCGTGGTCAGTGAGGGCATGCCGACACCGTTGAGGAGCAGGTCCCACTCCCCGCGCATGTACTCCATGGTGTTGGCGGCGAAGGCCTCCAGCTGAACAGCCAGGCCCTTCTGAGCCTCCTCCATGGACACGGCGACGGTCTGCCTGGTCTGGACCGAGCCCTCGGCGATGACCTGCTCCTTGCCCTCGATCCCGCACCGAGCCGTCCTCGACGGTGATGCGCTGGCCGTCGTGCAGGCGCATGATGTCGGGGCCCAGATCGTCCACGAGGGGATCCCCGCGTCGAGAAGCGATGCCGGGGCCCAGGTTCGGGTAGCGCCCGGAGATGGACGGGAGGCGTTGAGGACCGCTGAGGCACCGCACTCCACCAGTGCCTCCGCGGCCACCCGATCGAGGTCGGTGTGGTCGATGATGGCGATCTCCCCGGGCTGGAGACGCTTGGTGAGCTTCTTCGTGCGCGCGTCGACGCGCACGACACCGCTGGGATGCTCGGAGACGGACGCAGGCTTCCTGCGGAAGGGATTCCTCACGGCTCGGATTGTCCCACGACAGTTTCCTGGAGAAGCTCAGCGGCGTGCCGGAGCGCGGCCTGTGAGTCCTCGTGCCCGGAGAGCATCCTGGCCAGCTCTCGTTCTCTCTCCTGGCCTTCAACGACGAGGACCTGTGTGCGGGTGCGTCCCGGCTGGGACTTTCTCACATTCCCTTTCGGACGCCTCTGAGAGGCCGGGACCGGATGCGGGGTCGGTGACTGTCTCCTTGCGCACCACGAGGTGGGTGCCGGCCCAGGCCGCCACCTGGGCCAGGTGGGTGACCACGATGACCTGGTGATGTCGCGCCAGGCGCGCCAGGCGCCTGCCGATCTCCCGGGCGGCCCGGCCTCCCACGCCGGCGTCGATCTCGTCGAAGACAAGAGTGCGGGTATGGGTCGAAGCGCCCGCGGAGGCCGCGGCGTCCGCGAGCACCACCTCCAGGGCGAGCATGATGCGGGACAGCTCGCCTCCCGATGCTCCCCTTCCCCAGGGGCAGGGCGGGCGCGCCGGGGTGTGAGACGAGGGTGAGGCGACACTCTCAAGGCCGGTGGGCCCGGGCTCGTCGAGTCGCTCCAGCTCGACGACGAGCCGGGCTCCCTTCATCTCCAGGCCCTCCAGCTCTGCGGTGACGGCCTGCTCCAGACGCTCACCGAGCCGCCGACGGGCCCCGGCTCAGCTCGTCGCCGGCACCGGCCAGCTCCTCATCGGCGGCGGCCAGGCGCTCGGCCAGGACGGTGGCGGTGTCCTGGGGGCCGTCGAGCTCGGCCAGGCGAGCGGCTGTGCGCTCGCCCCAGGCCAGGGAGGGCGTCGACGTCGTCGAGCTGCTCCTGAGGCCCGCCGATCTCCCTGCAGGCGCGAGCGAGCTCCCCGCGGCGGTCCTGGACCTGGGCGAGGCGAGCCGGGTCGGCGCTCAGCGAGGACAGGTACCCGCTCAGCTCGGCGGCGATATCGGCTGCGTCGATGCCCAGTCGCTGGGTGCGCGTGGCCAGCTCGGCCAGGGCGGGGTCACGGTCGGACTCGGCAGCCAGGCTGCGGTGCGCGTGGGCGATGAGGGAGACGATGTCGGGCGCCTGCCCGGTGGCGGACTCCTCCCCGCTGAGCGCGCCGCGGGCCCCGGTGGCGGCCCTGCGCAGGTCCTCAGCGTGGTCGAGTCTCTCCGCCTCCGCCGTCAGCTCCCGGTCCTCACCGCTGCGGGGGTCGATCTCCTCCAGGGCCTCGAGCCAGGTGCGCAGCTGAGCCACCTCGACGGCTCGGGCCTGAGCGGATGCCCTGCCACTCCTGGAGCTCCTGGTCGGCCCGGCGGCGCGCCTGATAGGCCCTGGCGTAGCGGCGGCACAGGGCGGCGTGGTCCTGACCGCCCAGTGAGTCCAGCGCAGCGCGTTGGGCCGCGGTCGAGCGCAGCCGCAGCTGATCGGCCTGACCATGGACGGAGACCAGTCGGCCACCGACCTCGCTGAGGACCGAGGCCGGAACTGAGCGCCCTCCCAGATAGGCGCGGGAGCGTCCGGAGGCGGGGAACCGTGCGTGAGGCCAGGAGGAGGTCGTCGTCGAGATCGCCCCCGGCCTCGACGACGCGGGCGGCAACGCGCGAGTCCGGGTCGACCAGGAAGGCCCCTCAACCAGGCTGCGCTCGGCGCCGGTGCGCACGATGGTGGTCTCGGCCCGCTGCCCCAGCAGCAGCCCCGAGGGAGGTGAGCACCATCGTCTTACCGGCGCCGGTCTCACCGGTCAGGGCGGTCAGGCCGCGACTGAGAGGGAGATCGGCCTCCTCGATGACACCGAGGTCCTCGATGTGCAAGGACTCGATCACGCCGTCCCTCCCGAGGAGTCCGGCCGGACCCGCCGTCGGTGCAATGACCGGCGATGGTGACCATCGGTTGGGTCAGCACGTCGCCCTCAGCCGAGTAGGCCTCGTCGGCGCTGCTGGAGGCCCGCCACCCTCCACGGGCAGGTCGAACTTGCGCACCAGGCGGCTGGCGAAGGGGGCCTCGTTGAAACGTGCCAGGCGCACCGGACGCTCCTCCCGGGTGACGCGGATCCTGGCGCCAACCGGCACATCCAGGCTGCGTCTGCCGTCGCACCAGATCTCGGCGCCTCCGAAGCCCGCTCGTTGGACGACGACCTCCATGCAGGAGTCGGGCCCCAGGACCAGGGGCCGGGTGAACAGGGCGTGCGCGGCCACGGGCACCAGGAGGAGCGCCTCGACCCGGGCCAGATGACGGGGCCGCCGCAGGAGAACGCGTAGGCGGTCGAGCCGGTGGGCGTGGCCATGATGAGGCCGTCGCAGCCGAAGGAGGACACGGCCTGGCCGTCGACGCCGATGGCGACCTCGATCATGCGGGCGCGGTCGCGCTTCTCCAGGGCCGCCTCGTTGAGAGCCCAGTCGCGCGTGACCGTCCCGTCAGGACAGATGACCTCCACGTTCAAGGTGGTGCGGGTCTCGACCGTGTAGCGGCCGGCGACCAGATCCGCGACGACCTGCTCGATGCCGTCGGGGTCGGCCTCGGCCAGGAAACCGACGTGGCCGGTATTGATACCCACCAGGGGGATGTCCCGCTCACGGGCGATCTCGAAGGCGCGCAGGATCGTACCGTCGCCACCGAGCACCAGGACGAGGTCGACGTGGTCAGTGCAGTCCGGGCCGACCGGCTCCACACCGTGGGCACGCAGTGCCGCCGAGGCCCGGGCCACAGCGGTGGCCGTCGGAGCACTGGGCCTGGGGACGGGGACGGGCTTGTCGTTGAGCTCGCGCTGCAGCAGCATGACGCGCGAGATCCTCCGGCAGGCTGCTCCGTTCCCGGCTGCTCCGAGGTCTCGACGGAGGCCGGCCGAGTCGACCGGCCGCACTGCAGCGCTGGTGTCTGAAGGGCTCAGCTTGCTCATGAGTGGGTCCTTGTTCTGCGTCGTCGCGGGCCGAGCGCCGCGGGTCCGGTGGCGACGGCGTCCTGGATGCTGGAGCGCAGCTCGTCTCCGCGCAGGTCCCCAAGACAACCGGCGCGGGAGGCGTGCATGCTCAGGAAGTACTCAACGTTACCTGCGGGACCTGGCAGACGGGGAGGCGGTCACGGCGCTCGACCCTACGCCCTAGGGCGTGGGCTCGCTCAGCCACCGTCATGACGGTCTCCACATGGAGCTCCGGATCACGTACCACTCCCCCGTGCCCGATCCGATCCTTGCCCACCTCGAACTGGGGCTTGACCATGAGCAGAAGGTCGGCGTCGTCGGCCGCGGCGCGCAGCAGCGGCTCAAGGACCAGGGTCAGGAGATGAAGGACAGGTCGCCCACGACCAGCCTCCGGCGCGGGGGCGACGGCCCTCGATCCAGCGTGCGGATGTTGGTGCGGTCCAGCGCGGTGACACGGGGTCGGAGCGCAGCGACCAGGCCAGCTGGCCGTAGCCGACGTCGACGGCCACGACGTGCTCGGCACCGCGTCGCAGGAGGACGTCGGTGAAGCCCCCGGTCGAGGCGCCGGCGTCCAGGCAGCGTCGGCCCTCGATGCGGGGTGCCAGACCGCGTCGGCCCAGCGCGTCCAACGCGCCGGCGAGCTTGTGGGCGCCGCGGGAGACGTAGTCGTCTCCGGAGGGCACCAGGATCTCGATGGCCTGGGCCGGGTCGACCTGCCGAGCGGGCTTGGTAACGACCTGCCCGTCGAGGGTGACGTGACCGTCGGTGATGAGGGTGGCGGCGTGGGTGCGGGAGCGGGCCAGCCCACGACGCACGAGCTCTGAGTCGATGCGGATGAGCCGGGCCATATCAGGCTTCCGCCTTGTGCAGGACGGAGGCGAGGTCCTCGTGGATGGCGGACAGGGCGGCTGCCCGCTCCTCCAGGGGCATCTGAGCGATCTCGGTGAGCTCGTCGGTATGGTCGTTGAGCCCTTGGGCCGCCGTCAGGGCGGCGTCGGCTCGCGGGGGCGCGGGCACCGGCGGCCGAGGAACCGGCCGGTGCGAGGAGTCCACCATCGCCGGCGTCTCCTCTCCGACGTCGGTCCTCGACTCGTTGCGGCTCATTCCTGCCTCCCATCGCCATCGTTCCTGCTGCCGCTGTGTTTTCCTCTCTCCTCCGGTAGGAGCCTCTCCAGCCCCGACCGGGTCTCAGGGCTCGATCACCTCGATCTCGGGCAGCTCCAGCGCTGCGGCCTCGCCGCTGCGGCCCTGGGCGTCGGCCCAGTCCCAGGCGGCCACGGCCAGTGCCCGGTAGGAGTCCAGGTCGATACGCACCGGGGTGCCGTCCGGGGAGGACACGGCGCCGGCATCCTGGAGCTCGAGACCAGAGCCGAGGGCGCGGGCACTACGGTTGCCGACCCTCCACCACACCTGACCATCCTGCTCGGTTCGCACGGGCTCGGGGTGGGGCTCAGTCAGGCCACGCAGGTCGGTGTGAAGGAAGCTGGGACGCTCGGTGGCCGGTGCTGCGATGACGTCCCGGGCATCTGAGACACCGGTGAGAACGTGGAGCCCGGGGATCCCGGCGGCCCGGGCCCCGACGTGGTCGGTGTTGAGCCGGTCCCCGACAGCCAGGGGCCTGGTTCCGCCGGCCCGCTTGAGGGCGCGCGTGTAGATACCGGGGAAGGGCTTGCCCCCGGCCAGAGGCTCCTTGCCGGAGGCGTGGACCACAGCGGCCACGAGGCTGCCGTTGCCCAGGGCGAAGCCCCGCTCGGTGGGCAGGGTCGCGTCCAGGTTGGTGGCCACGTGGAGGGCCCCGGCATTGATGGCGTAGACGCCTTCGGACAGCAGCGCCCAGTCAACCGCCGGGTCCCAGCCCTGGACGACGGCGACCGGTTCGTCCTGCGCGCTGCTGGTCACCTGGAAGCCCTCGTCGAGGAGGGCCTGGCGGACGCCGTCGCCACCGACGACGAGCACCGTGGAGCCTGGCTCGATGTGCTCGGTGAGCATGGCGGCCGCGTCCATGGCGGCGCTGAAGACCTCCGACGCCTCGGCAGTGATGCCGTTGGCCACCAGCTTGTCCACAACCGTCTGAGGGGCCCGTGAGGCGTTGTTGGTGACGAAGGACAGGTGCATTCCTGCCCTTCGGGCGGCGTTGACGTTGTCGGCGGCGTGGGGCACTCGGGCCTCGCCTGCGAAGCACACGCCGTCGAGGTCCAGCAGAGCGACGTCGTAGGCGGCGCACAGGGCCTGTTCGCTGCCCAGAAGGGTGGCGGGAGCAGCGGCGGCAGTGGCCTGGGGCATGGTCATCGGGACTCCTCAGAAGCGTTGGTGGAAGACGTCGGCGACGTCCTGCGCGTCCTGGAGCAGCTCGGCCATCTCGGCCTCGACGCGCTCGGCGAAGGACTGCGACCACTGAGCATCCTCGTCCTGGTCCACAGGCTCGTCATGCGCCGTCGAGGTCTGCTGAGTGTCTCGTCCTGAGCAGGGCTCTCCAGGAGCCTCGAGAGCCTCGGTCGATCTCGCTCACTGCCTCGTCATTCGTGTCGCCCGTCGGAATCCGTGGCGGGCTGAGTGCCGGATCTCTCCGGGCTGCCTCCTCCTGGGCCTCGGAGTCGTAGTCGTCCTCGATGTCGAAGACCTCGACCTCGTCCTCCTCCACCGGCTCAGGGCCGATACGGTGGCGGATGGCCTCGGCCTCCTGGTTCCGCCGAGCTCTTCGAGCCGGTCGGCACGCACCGAGTGCAGACGTCTGAGGGTGTCACTGTCGGAAGGACGCGCTCTGATGGCGTCCTCGATGATGAGCAGGCCGAGATCAGTCTGGCCCATGTCATGGCGAAGACTGGAGACGACCATGGCCAGCTCGGCCCGCTCGATCTCATCCAGCTGACGCGGATCTGCCGCTTGAGCGGCTTGGAGGGCCTTGTCGAGGTTACCCAGTGCTCGCTCGCAGTCGACCTCGATGGCTCGGTGGAGGTCAAGGCCGGACAGTCGTCTGGCGGCACGAATCTCTCGGAGGGCCTCGCTGTAGTGGCCGGCGAGATAAGCGGCGATTCCAGTCGTCTCCCGGACGACGGCAACGCGGCCCGCGTGGGAGGAGGCGTAGCGCGCGTGCTCGTAGGCCGCCTGGGGATCGTCGTTGAGGAGGCGCTGAACCATGACCAGGTGCCGGGCGACGTTCTCAGCGTTGGCACGTCCCCAGAGCGCGCAGATCGCCCCGCGCACCGCGCTCAAGGTCTGTTTGGCTCGACGTCGTCCGGGACCTTGGGCTCGGGGACACGCTGACGCTGCGGCGGCCGACCTCGACGCTCGTCCCGCGAGTCCTTCCGCCCCGAGCGGTCCTTGAAACGACCTGGCCCTCCCTATCATTGCGGTCGCTGCGCCCGTCACCGCCCGTCCCCGTCGCGACGCCGTTCATCGCGCCAGTCGTCACGGTGCCGACGATCGTTGCGAGAGAGTGCTCGCCTCGGCTCGACCGATGGGAACGTCCGCGGAGCCGAGGAGTCGTCGTCCCGTCCCGCATGATCGCCACGGCGAAAGCGACCGTCCTCCTCTGAGAAAGGGCTGCGTGCGCCGAAGCCGTGACGCTCACCGTTGCGGCGACGCCGACCTGCGTCGCCCTGGTCCGACCCGTGCCGACGGTCCTGATACGCCATAGTCCTTCTTTCACTCTGACTGCCGCCAGTTCCCCTGCTGTCCTTGAATACCTGGGAGGAGCCTACCTGGGACCGAGAGGCTCGAGGCGCAACGAGCCCGGCAACACGTGCAGCGTGGCGCGCGCTGGCTGGAGCTGCGTGCTGTGCTTTGTGGAGGTGGTGGCTTTTGTGTGTGGGTGTAGAGGCAGGTGGGCCCGGGGCCGCTGTTGTGGCGGTTCCCCGGGCCAGACTGTTCGGTGTGTGCTCGGTGGTGTCCTACTCTCCCGCACCCTGGCGGGTGCAGTACCATCGGCGCTGTCAGGCTTAGCTTCCGGGTTCGGGATGGATGACCGGGCGTTTCCCTGTCGCTGTGACCACCGAGACGACTGTACGGGCAGTGCGGGTGCCGTGTCTGCTGTGTGGTGAGGGCTTGATTGTCGGCTGGTCTGGCTGCTCGCTGACACACACGCTGCGTGTGTGGTGTGTGGTTGCGGGTGTGACCGTATAGTGGACGCCTACGCTTACTGTGCTCACCCCCGCATTTTCACTGCACGCTGCGCGTGTTGGTGGGGGGTGTTGTTGTTTGTGTTGGCCTATTAGTACCAGTCAGCTCAGTCAACCGTTGCCGGTCTTCCACTCCTGGCCTATCAACCCAGTAGTCTGCTGGGGGCCTACCAAGAAGGACAAGTCCTTCTTGTGGAGACCTTATCTTGAAGATGGTTTCCCGCTTAGATGCTTTCAGCGGTTACCCTTCCCGAACGTAGCCAACCAGCCGTGCCCCTGGCGGGACAACTGGCACACCAGAGGTTCGTCCGTCCCGGTCCCTCTCGTACTAGGGACAGGCCTTCTCAAGTCTCCCTGCGCGCGCAGAGGATAGGGACCGAACTGTCTCACGACGTTCTAAACCCAGCTCGCGTACCGCTTTAATGGGCGAACAGCCCAACCCCTTGGGACCTGCTCCAGCCCCCAGGATGCGACGAGCTGACATCGAGGTGCCAAACCATGCCGTCGATATGGACTCTTGGGCAGGATCAGCCTGTTATCCCCTGGGGTACCTTTTTATCTGTTGAGCGACGACCCACCCACACGGGATCGCCGGATCACTAGTTCCCTATTTTCGTACCTGCTCGACCCGTCGGTCTCACAGTCAAGCTCCCTTGTGCACTTGCACTCAACACCTGGTTGCCGACCAGGCTGAGGGAACCTTTTGAGCGCCTCGTTACACTTTAGGAGGCAACCGCCCCAGTTAAACTACCCACCAGGCACTGTCCCTAACCCGGATCACGGGCCCAGGTTCAGGCGCACGCCATAACCAGAGTGGTATTTCAGGACGACTCCACCACCACTGGCGTGGCGGCTTCACAGTCTCCCACCCTATCCTGCACAAGCTATAGCGGGCGCCAATACCAAGCTGTAGTAAAGGTCCCGGGGTCTTTCCGTCCTTCTGCGCGAAACGAGCATCTTTACTCGTACTGCAATTTCGCTGAGCTCATGGTTGAGACAGCGGGGAAGTCGTTACGCCATTCGTGCAGGTCGGAACTTACCCGACAAGGAATTTCTGCTACCTTAGGATGGTTATAGTTACCACCGCCGTTTACTGGGGCTTAAATTACCACTTCACCCCCGAGGGGCTGATGGTTCCTCTTAACCTTCCAGCACTGGCAGGCGTCAGTCCGTATACATCGCCTTACGGCTTCTGCACGGACCTGTGTTTTTTAGTAAACAGTCGCTTCCCCTGGCCTCTGCGACCCTCCCCCAGCCCGCAAAAGGGGCTTCAGGATCAGGCCCCTTCTCCCGAAGTTACGGGGGCATTTTTGCCGAGTTCCTTAACCATGATTCACTCGTGCGCCTAGGGCATACTCTGCCCGACCACCTGTGTCGGTTTAGGGTACGGGCGGCTGGCACCATCGCGTCGAGGCTTTTTCTCGGCACCCCAGGATCACCCTGTTATCCCCCACCAGCGTGGGGTCACCATCACGCCTCACCCCCGTCATCAAAGACAGTCACTCCGGATTTACCTGGAGGACGGGCTGCGCGCTTGAACGGACCAAGCCATCAGGTCCGCCGGGCTACCACTGTGCGTCACCCCTGTTAACACGCTTGCCTACCTGCACGGAGGGTCCCCAGACCCCACCACCACAACCACACCATCCCCCGAAAGCGAGTAGGCGCGGCCATTATGGCGGCTGGGCGGGTTAGCACCCGCGCGTCAGCATGGGCGGTGCTTCGCCGGTACGGGAATATCAACCCGTCATCCATCGACTACGCCTGTCGGCCTCGCCTTAGGTCCCGACTCACCCAGGGCGGACTAGCCTGGCCCTGGAACCCTTGGTCATTCGGCGCTAGGGCTTCTCACCCCAGTATCGCTACTCATGCCTGCATTCTCACTCCCGCACCGTCCACCAGCAGTCACCCACAGGCTTCCCCGGTGCAGGACGCCCCTCACCACCCACTAACCCTGCCACCACCCGGGCAAGCCGGACGGTGAAAGGAACACCGTCATGGGTCCGCGGCTTCGGCGGTGTGCTTGAGCCCCGCTACATTGTCGGCGCACGATCACTTGACCAGTGAGCTATTACGCACTCTTTCAAGCGATGGCTGCTTCTAAGCCAACCTCCTGGTTGTCTGCGCGACCGCACATCCTTTCCCACTTAGCACACGCTTAGGGGCCTTAGCCGGCGATCTGGGCTGTTTCCCTCTCGACCACGGAGCTTATCCCCGCGGTCTCACTGCCACGCTACAAACCCGAACGGCATTCGGAGTTTGCTGACGTCAGTAACCCCTGTGGGGCCCATCAGCCACCCAGTAGCTCTACCTCCGCCGGGCAACACGCGACGCTGCACCCTAAATGCATTTCGGGAGAACCAGCTATCACGGAGTTTGATTGGCCTTTTCACCCCTACCCACAGCTCATCCCCAGTTTTCAACCCTAGGTGGGTTCGGTCCTCCACACGCCTTACACGTGCTTCAACCTGGCCATGGGTAGATCACCCCGCTTCGGGTCCAGAACGCGCCACCACACTCGCCCTATTCGGACTTCGCTCTCGCCACGGCTACCCCACACGGGTTAACCCTCGCGACACGCCACTGACCTCGCAGGCTCATTCTTCAAAAAGGCACGCCACCACCCCCACACAAAAAAGCATGCGGAGGCTCTGACGGCTTGTAAGCGCCCGGTTTCAGGTACTATTTCACCCCTCCCGGGGTACTTTTTCACCATTCCCTCACGGTACTATCCACTCATCGGTCATCAGGAGGTATTCAGGCAGCCAAGTGGTCTTGGCAGATTCACACAGGATTCCACGAGCCCCGTGCTACTCGGGCAACACCATCCCAGACACGCACCAACCAGTTCCGCTCTACGGGGGTATCACCCACTACGCCACGCCTTCCCAGACGATTCAGCTACCGGCCAGCACACGCGCCCCTCTCCGGCAGAAGAGGACAGGACAGCCCCACAACCCCGCACACGCAACCCCTGCCGAGTATCACACGCACACGGTTTAACCATCATCCGCTTTCGCTCGCCACTACTCACGGAATATCTTCTCCTACGGGTACTGAGATGTTTCACTTCCCCGCGTCACCCCCCACACCCCTATACAATTCAGATGCAGGTGACACGACATAACTCGTGCCGGGTCCCCCATTCGGAAACCCTCGGATCACAGCCCGCCAGCCGGCTCCCTGAGGAATATCGCAGGCCACCACGTCCTTCATCGGCCCCCTGATGCCAAGGCATCCACCGAACGCTCAAAAAAACAAAACAACAAAAACACACGACAAAATCAAGAAAACTTGTCGCAGAAATCTTACAGTAAGATGCTCGCGTCCACTATACAGTTCACAACCAACCCACCCACACCCACCCAAAACCCCCAAGAAATGGAACCCTAGACGGGCTCAGGCAACCCAGGGCGCACTGCCCCAGAACCCCGACAGCATGCCACCCCCACACGCACCAAGCACGCAAAAAGGGGGCACCCACCACCACCCAAACACAGGCAGCAGAGGGTGTGTCTCCTATACCAACAAACACGGCAAGCCAACCACCCCCACCCCCGCGACACACATAGCCAGAAGCAGAAGCAACAGCCAGCCGCCCATCTTCCGCAGAAGCAGCCCCTCCAGCCGGCCCAGACCCATCAACGGCCCAGACAAACAAGCAACCAGAGACAGCCCACCCCCACATAACCCAATCCTTAGAAAGGAGGTGATCCAGCCGCACCTTCCGGTACGGCTACCTTGTTACGACTTCGTCCCAATCACCAGCCCCACCTTCGACCGCTCCCTCGTAGGGCCACGGGCTTCGGGTGTTGCCGACTTTCATGACGTGACGGGCGGTGTACAAGGCCCGAGAACGTATTCACCGCAGCGTTGCTGATCTGCGATTACTAGCGACTCCAACTTCACGGTGTCGAGTTGCAGACACCGATCCGAACTGAGACCGGCTTTTAAGTGATTCGCTCCACCTCACGGTATCGCAGCCCTCTGTACCGGCCATTGTAGCATGCGTGAAGCCCAAGACATAAGGGGCATGATGATTTGACGTCATCCCCACCTTCCTCCGAGTTGACCCCGGCAGTCTCCCCGCGAGTCCCCACCACAACGTGCTGGCAACACGGGACAAGGGTTGCGCTCGTTGCGGGACTTAACCCAACATCTCACGACACGAGCTGACGACAACCATGCACCACCTGTGAACCGGCCCCACAAGGAGGAAAACCCTGTCTCCGGAGCCGACCGGCACATGTCAAGCCTTGGTAAGGTTCTTCGCGTTGCATCGAATTAATCCGCATGCTCCGCCGCTTGTGCGGGCCCCCGTCAATTCCTTTGAGTTTTAGCCTTGCGGCCGTACTCCCAGGCGGGGCACTTAATGCGTTAGCTACGGCGCGGAAGACCCGGAAAAGGCCCCCCACACCTAGTGCCCAACGTTTACGGCGTGGACTACCAGGGTATCTAATCCTGTTCGCTCCCCACGCTTTCGCCCTCAGCGTCAGTAACGGCCCAGAGACCCGCCTTCGCCACCGGTGTTCTTCCTGATATCTGCGCATTCCACCGCTACACCAGGAGTTCCAGTCTCCCCTACCGCACCTCGCCGGCCCGTACCCACCGCAAGCCCCCAGTTAAGCCAGAGGATTTCACGACAGACGCGACCAGCCGCCTACGAGCTCTTTACGCCCAATAATTCCCGGACAACGCTCGCGCCCTACGTATTACCGCGGCTGCTGGCACGTAGTTAGCCGGCGCTTCTTATCCAGCTACCGTCAACCCACCCACAAAAGGGACAGGCCTGCTTCACTGGCGAAAGAGGTTCACAACCCGAAGGCCTCCATCCCTCACGCGGCGTCGCTGCATCAGGCTTGCGCCCATTGTGCAATATTCCCCACTGCTGCCTCCCGTAGGAGTCTGGGCCGTGTCTCAGTCCCAGTGTGACCGTCCACCCTCTCAGGCCGGCTACCCGTCACCGCCTTGGTAGGCCATCACCCCACCAACAAGCTGATAGGCCGCGAGCCCATCCCCCACCGAAAACACCCAAAGGCACAATCTTTCCCACACCCACCATGCAGCAGGCACAGAATATCCCGTATTAGCCACACTTTCATGCGGTTATCCAGAAGAAGGGGGCAGGTTACTCACGTGTTACTCACCCGTTCGCCACTCATCCACGACCCACCAAAAAGGCAGGCGCTTCACCGTTCGACTTGCATGTGTTACACGCCGCCAGCGTTCGTCCTGAGCCAGGATCAAACTCTCCAAACAAAACCAACAAACCCCAACCAACCCCACACAACAAAGCATGAAGCCAAGCCAGAGCAACAGTCAGAACAACAGTCCAGAAAACCAGACCAGGCCCAACCCAACCCCACAACAAAAAAGCAGGACCAGGCAAACCAAAAAACAAAACAAGCCCCAAAAAACCACACACAACCATGCGCAGCCCCAAGGGACCATGGCATAAAAAACATGACACACTATCGAGTTCTCAAACAACACACCCACCGAGAACTATTCGGAAGGCAAATGGCCTTTCGCTTTCGCTCTCAGAAGCGCCTGGGAAACTTTAGCGAGCCGCTTTTTATGAGTCAAACGAATGGCTGGTGACCCTCGTCTCTCATTCGGCTCTCTTCAGTTCTCAGTTCCCCGGCCGGTCTGAGGAAATTCATCCTCCCGTTTCGGGCCGGAGAGAACATTACGCACCGGCCACCAAGCCGTCAAACTGCAGAGCGGTGACGGTGCCCACAAGGCGCCGTCACCGCTCAGCAACTGTGTTCGGAGATCCAGCTTTTCCTAGGAGGGAACCTAAACCGTGCGTCCGACGGCCAGGTTCCGCCGTCCCTGCGCACCAGGACCACTCCCCGGCGAGCAGGTGCTCGGGAGCCGATGACCACGGTCTCGTCAGCCACCTTGACGTTGTTGAGGTAGGCCCCGCCTCCGGCAATGGTCTTGCGAGCCGCGTTGCGCCCTCGCTCCAGCCCTGTGCCCACGAGCAGGTCCACGATCGTGGTCCCTCCGACCGTGACATCGCTGGAGGCCAGATCGGACGTGGCTGCAAGGATCGTCGCCTCGTCGATGTCGGTGAGGTCCCCGCGCCCCCACAGCGCGGAGGTCGCAGCCTCAGCCTGGGCAGTCGCATCGGCTCCATGCACCCACGTGCAGACTTCGTGCGCCAGAACCCGCTGGGCCTCACGCGCCTTCGGGTTCTCAGCCGTCGCCGCCTCCAGGCGCTCGATCTCCTCGCGCTCCAGGAAGGTGAAGACCTTGAGGAAGCGCACGACGTCGGCGTCGTCGACCTGGAGCCAGAACTGGTAGAAGGCGTAAGGGCTGAGCATCTCGGGGTTGAGCCAGATCGCCCCGCCCTCGGACTTGCCGAACTTGGTGCCGTCGGCCTTGGTGATGAGGGGGTTGGTCATGACGTGGACCGAGTCGCCCTCCACCTTGTGGATGAGGTCCATCCCGCCCACGAGGTTGCCCCACTGGTCGTTGCCGCCGACCTCCAGGGTGCAGCCGTAGCGCCGGTAGAGCTCGAGGTAGTCGTTGGCCTGGAGAACCTGGTAGCTGAACTCGGTGTAGGAGATGCCCTCCTCACTGGCCAGGCGCCGGGCAACGATGTCCTTGGAGAGCATGGTTCCCATGCGGAAGTGCTTGCCCAGGTCCCGCAGGAAGTCGATGGCGCTCATCGCCTGGGTCCAGTCCAGGTTGTTGACGATCCGCGCGGGTTGTCCCCGCTGAAGTCGAGAAGGTTCTCGAGCTGCTCCTGCAGGCCGGCCGCCCAGCCGGCGACGACGTCCTGGTGTTGAGGGTGCGCCTCCCTGGCGCGCGGGTCGCCGATGAGCCCCGGTCGCCCCACCCACCAGCGCCAGGGGATGGTGCCCGGCGAGCTGAAGATGACGCATAACCTTGACGGCCACAAGGTGCCCGTGGTGAAGGCTCGGCGCGGTGGGGTCGAATCCGCAATAGAAGGTGACGGCCCCGTCGGTGAGCGCTGCTCGCAGCGCGTCAATGTCGGTGTGCTGGGCGATGAGCCCGCGCCACCGCAGTTCGTCCAGGATGTCCGTCACCGTCCAGTCGCCTTCCGTGGGTTGTCGTGCTTACCGCACGCGTGATCCCGGCGTGCCACGCTCGGGTCCGGCTGATACCTCCGGCGCAGATGGTCTGCCATGCTCCGGCTCGGCCTCCACGAAGAGCCAGGCCACGGAGCCGTGAGCCGGATACGGGGAGTCTTCACGAGCCCTCAGTCGGGCGATCCCATATGAGGGTGTATCGGTAGTAGAAGCGCCGTCGAGTCCTGGCCCCGGGAAGCAGCCGGACTGCCGCCCGACGAATCTCGGCCAGGGACTCTCGTGGAACACGAGTGACCACACCGATGTCTGAGCTCTCCCGTCGCAGGGCGCCGACCACGTGCAGAGGCAGGACGGCCAGTGCGGACAGCGTCCAGTCCCACAGGCTCTTGCTGGCGGCCAGCCGACGACGATCAGACGCCCGCCGGGTGCCACCAGCTGACCCAGCCTCACCAGGGCGGGTTCCAGTGGGAGGTGGTGCAGCGTGGCCACGCAGGTGACCGTCTCAAAGGTGCCGATGCGCTGAGGAAGGTCCAGATCCATGACGTCGTCGAGCAGCACCTCGGCCTGCGGAGTCCGTTCGAGACGTCTGCGCGCTCGAGCAACCGCCTGCCCGTCGGTTTCAAGTCCGACGGCGCGCCGGCACACCGCCGCCAGGCGTGCGAGCAGGAGCCCGTCACCGCATCCGACATCGAGCGCGCTTCCACCGCGCAGCGCGCGTCCCGCACGATGCGCCGGTGAAAAGGCGACGTTGTGGTTCCAGTAGTCACTGGCCACTGCGGGAGCCTGGCGGAGCAGCCGCCTGGTCGGACCGGCTGTGTCGCTCGAGGTCTTGGGGCTCTCAGCCCGGTCGGTGGACGCAGCGGTCTCCCTCGTTGGGCTGCGTCGCTGATCCGCGCGCTACGACGCCGGCTTCACGCAGCAGTGCCTCGCGCAGGTGGGGCACTGCTGCGAAGTACGCCCTCATCGGCGTCCTCCACCAAACGCGTTGCCCGGGCCCCGACATCTCGTCCCGCCGCTGTCATGGTCACGATCCGGGCACGGGCGTCCTTGGGATCCGGGCTGCCGCGACACCAGACCGGCCCTGCTCCAGCCGGCGCAGCACCTGGCTGGTGGTCTTTCACGTCCATTCCCGCCTGGGTCGCGACCATCACCTGGCTGGCACCCGTCCCCGTGCTCCTCGAGCCACTGCGTGCAGGCCAGGAGGACGAACTGGGAGTGCGTCAGTCCCAACTGGTTCCAGGGCGGCAGCGATGTCTCGCTGCCAGGCCAGCGCGGCCCTCCACATGAGGGAAGCCGGGCTCGCCTCAGGACCCCTGGAACCTTGTCTTCACATATCGACCCTAGCAGCCTCAACGAGCGAGTCGATGGCCTGCGGAAAGTCCTCGGCGATTCCCGGACCGATCGTCGGGCCTACATCGTCGGCACCGGGGCCGTCGATGTCGAGGCGGGTGGTCACAACGCTCTTCCCTTGTGTCTGCGCGGGCATGAAGGAGTGCGTGAAGGTCAGCTCCACTCCCCGTAGGAGACCCGGTCCGCCTGGACATGAGGGGGTTCCCAGCGGATCACCGTGATCTCGATACTGTCCTGCCCCTCCGGAGTCATCGTGATCGAGGCGCCGGGTCCCACAGGGCTCGCGCGGCTCGTAACGATCTCCCTGCGGGAGCTCGATCTCACCGGAGAGCACCTTGATCCAGGTCTCCCACAGGACCTCCGCCGGGAGATCCACTGTCCGTTGGCACTCAGTCGACCACATGGCCGTCCCTTCCTCGTCCCTCCGCGCTCGGCGGTTCCGCACCACAAATAGTCTTTGCAGCGATAATCTGTACACCCATTATTAGCGGGACAGGAGTGGCGCGGGCAAGTGGGAGACCCATCGGAGCTGGGCTCGGCGAGGTTCAGCCCCTGTGAGCGTCGCCTGGTGACGGCCGGCCGGTACGGCGAGACGGTGGGCTCTCCGTCCAGCCAGAAGCGCCACGGGAAGGCTTCTCCGTCTCCCCCGGGGCCGGCCACCCCGGTGCGTGGCCCACGGCGGATGCGTCCGGCATCCGGTGCCCGCTGCGGCAGCGTCAGGCTGATGCGTGATCCCGGCCCGCCCAGCAGCGCGCCGTCGTCGGAGCGGTCCAGTCCCAGTGCGGCGCACAGTCCGGCTGGGCCACGGGCCAGGTCGCGGTCAGTGCGGGCTGCGGGGCGGCGTCCCGCGCCTGCTCGAGCCCCGTCGACGACCTCTCCCCACGCAGCAGCACCGCGCGCGAGAGTCCCGCCGGCCCGGTGACGATGTTGAGGCAGTGGTGCATGCCGTAGGTGAAGTAGACGTAGATGCACCCGCCGGCCTCGAACATGGAGGCGTTGCGCGCCGTGCGCCCCCGGAAGGCGTGGGAGCCCGGATCCTCCTCGCCGCGGTAAGCCTCCACCTCGGTCAGCCGGATCGCGACGCGCCCGTGCGGGTCAGTCACGGCGATGACGGCGCCCAGCAGCGCCGGGGCCGCCTCCAGACTGTCACATCTGAGCAGTGAGGCGACATCGGCGCTCAGCTCGGTCGCCGTCTCTCTCAGGGAAGCGTCTGACATCGACCTCTCGCCCCGGCTCAGCCCTGCTCCTCCTCGCTCCACTCCTCATCGGTCTCACTGGGCCCGGGCCACTGGGGACCCGCGGGGCCGTCCAGCAAGGAGCCCTCCCAGGCGAAGACTCGCAGCTCGGCGCTGCGGGCGATGGCGCGGGCGAGTTGCTCCACCACTCGCACCGGGGCGGTGCCGCCGTGCCCGGTTCGGGCGGCCACGGACCCCTCGGCTGAGAGGACCTCCCGCACGCCCGGGGTGAGCCGCTCATCGATGGCGGCGAAGTCGGCGTCGGTCAGGTCCCACAGCTCGATGCCGCGCTTCTCGCACTCGCGCACGCAGGCGCCGGAGATCTCGTGGGCGCTTCGGAAGGGCACGCCGTTCTTGACGAGCCACTCCGCGATATCGGTGGCCAGGGAGAACCCCTGGGGGGCGAGCTCGGCCATGCGCTCGTAGTGGAGGGTCATCGTGCTCACCATGCCGCTGACGGCCGGCAGGAGAACGGCCAGGGTGTCGACGGCGTCGAAGACCGGTTCCTTGTCCTCCTGCAGGTCCCGGTTGTAGGCCAGGGGCAGGGCCTTGAGGGTGGCGAGCAGCCCGGTCAGGTCACCGATGAGGCGCCCGGCCTTGCCGCGGGCGAGCTCGGCCACATCCGGGTTCTTCTTCTGCGGCATGATGGACGAGCCCGTGGAGTAGGAGTCGTCCAGCGTGACGAAGTCGAACTCCTTGGTGTTCCAGATGATGATCTCCTCGCTCAGGCGCGAGACGTCCACCGCGACCATCGCGAGGACGAAGCTCAGCTCGGCGACGACGTCGCGAGCGGCGGTGCCGTCGATGGAGTTCTCCACGGCGGCCTCGAAGCCGAGGTCGGCGGCCACGGCATCGGGGATCCATGCCGAGCGTGTTGCCCCGCCAGCGCACCGGAGCCGTAGGGGCTCACGGCGGCGCGGGAGTCCCAGTCCTCAAGGCGCTCGACGTCGCGCATGAGCGGCCAGGCGTGAGCCAGCAGATGGTGGGCGACGAGCACCGGCTGGGCGTGCTGCATGTGGGTGCGTCCGGGCATGATGGCGTCCGAGGCCTGGGCGGCCTGGTCGATGAGGGCGTCGACGATGTCGAGAACGAGTCCGGCCACGTGGCGGGCCTGATCACGCAGGTACATACGGATGAGGGTGGCGATCTGGTCGTTGCGGCTGCGGCCGGCGCGCAGACGGCCCCCCAGGTTGTCACCGGCGCGTTCGATGAGGCCGCGCTCCAAGGCGGTGTGGACGTCCTCGTCGGTGGCCTCCGGGACGAAGATGCCGGCGACGACATCAGCCTCGAGGCGGTCCAGGGCTTCCAGCATGGCGTGGAGCTGCACCGCATCCAGCAGGCCTGCCTGCGCCAGGGCACGGGCATGGGCCCGGGAGCCGGCGATGTCGTAGCGGGCCAGGCGCCAGTCGAAGTGGGTGCTCACCGACAGGGCGGCCAGCGCGTCGGCGGGTCCTCCGGAGAATCGACCGCCCCACAGGCTGACGCCGGCGGGTGCCGGGTCCTGCTGAGCATCTGAGGCAACGACCTGGACAGCGGATGGCTGAGCGGGGCTGGCTGGAGAACTGGCTCATGGCCCCATCATGACTCATCTGCCCCGCACAGGTTCCTCAACGAGCCGTTCAAGAAGGGGACCTGTCGTGGATCGCAGGCAAAACGACCCACGCCTTCTTGAGGAAGCTACGGGAGCGGGTGCGGAACGGGGACGCCAACCGACAAGAAGGAAGAAAGGCCCGCATGGCGGCTGACCGACCATGCCATGATGTGTCGATGCCCGCCGAACAAGACGCCCTTTTCCCAGGCAAGCAGTTCATCTCCACCGTGCTCGAGGCGTTGGAGACCAAGACCCGGATGACCGGGGTCCTCGCCCACCGTTATCTCATGCGCGCGGCCATGGCCGGCATGGTCGTGGCGGTCTTCTACATCGTCAACTACGCCATCGTCGGTGTCTTCGACGGTCTTCACGTCGGGGATGCTTCTCTGGCGGGGATCGGCAAAGCTCCTCGGGGCACTGGCCTTCGGTCCCGCTCTCGTCTTCATCTACTACACGAAGTCCGAGCTGCTCACCAGCAACATGATGGTGGTGGTCATCGGCTACTACTACAAGCGGATCTCAGCGTGGAGGGTCCTGAGGGTGCTGGTCATGTGCCTGGCCGGCAACTTCGTGGGAGGGCTCGTCTTCGCGGTCATGTACCGCTTCTCCACCCTCGTGGAGGGAGCCACTGGCGAACAGGCCACGCACTCAGTGGCCGTCAAGCTTCACTACCTGTCATCGGCCTCGGGGATCGGGGACCTGTTCGTGCGGGCGATCCTGTGCAACTTCATGATCAACCTGGCGATGCTCCTCATCTACAACGGATTCATCCGCGAGGACTGGTCCAAGATCTTCTCGATGATCATCTCCGTGTTCGTCTTCGCCTTCCTCGGCCTTGAGCACTCAGTGGCCAACACGGTCCTGTTCACCATCGTCGGCCTGACGCACGGGATCGATGTCCTGCCGGCGCTGGGTAACGTGGCTGTGGCACTGCTGGGCAACTTCGTGGGCGGTGGGCTACTGATCGGCGCCTACTACGCCTACGCCAATGACGACTCCCGCTGGCTGCGCAGCCAGCCCCACCAGAACGAGGCGCAAGCGGCCGATTAGCCGAGTGCTGCGGAGCTGGTGGGGCTCTGGCGCAGCTCAGAGTCAGAATCCCCGACCGTTGCCGGCGCGCACGTCGCGGGCGGCGGCGAGCTTGGACTGCATCCCGTAGATCTCGATGAATCCCCGTGACGAGGACTGGTCGAAGGTGTCGCCGCTCTCGTAGGTGGCCAGGTTGAAGTCGTACAGGCCCGTCTCGGAGCGGCGCCCGTTGACGGTCGCCCGGCCGCCGTGCAGAACCATACGAATGTCACCGCTGACGTAGCGCTGCGTGTCCTCGATGAAGGCATCCATGGAGCGCTTGAGCGGGGAGTACCACTGGGCCTCGTAGACGAGCTCGGCCCAGGTCTGCTCCATGCTCCGCTTGTAGCGGTGCTGCATGCGCTCCAGGGTGATGGCCTCGAGCGCCCGGTGGGCCTCGATAAGAGCCACGGCGCCAGGAGCCTCGTAGATCTCGCGGGACTTGATCCCCACGAGCCGGTCCTCGACCATGTCGATACGTCCCACGCCCTGAGCGCCGGCCCTGCGGTTGAGCTCCTGAATCGCCTCCAGGGGGCTGACGTCGCGACCGTCGATCGCCACGGGGACGCCCTCCTTGAAAGTGAGGATCACCTCGTCGGGCAGGGGCGGATAGGCGGGGTCATCGGTGTAGACGTAGACGTCCTTGGTGGGGGCGTTCCACAGATCCTCGAGGAACCCGGTCTCAATGGCGCGCCCCCAGACGTTCTGGTCGATGGAGAAGGGGTTGTGCTTGGTGGTCTCGATCGGCAGGTTGTGCTTCTCGGCGTAGTCGATGGCGACGTCACGGGTCAGCGCCAGGTCGCGCACCGGGGAGATGCAGTCCATGTCAGGGGCCATCGAGGTGATGGAGACCTCGAAGCGGACCTGATCGTTGCCCTTGCCGGTGCAACCGTGCGCCACGGTGTGCGCGCCGAACTCGCGGGCGGCCTTGACCAGGTGGCGGGCGATGACGGGACGGGAGAGGGCCGAGACGAGCGGGTAGGTCCCCTCGTAGAGGGCGTTGGCCTTGAGAGCGGGCATGCAGTAGTCGTTGGCGAACTCATCGCGGGCGTCGGTGACATAGGCCTCGACGGCGCCGCAGTCGAGGGCTCGCTGACGGATCACCTCAAGGTCCTCGCCACCCTGACCGACGTCGACGGCGACGGCCACGACCTCTCGACCGGTGGCCTCGCCGATCCAACCGATGGCGACAGACGTGTCCAGGCCTCCGGAGTAGGCCAGGACGACACGGTCCTTATGGATACTCATGGGATCACTCTTCTCTTCGTGATGACGCCGGCGAAGCGGCGCTGAGGTGACTTGAGATGTCAAGGGCGGCGGGGAGAAGCTCAGGCTCGGGCGGAGGGGTCGGCCAGGGCGAGCAGGTGCCGGGCCACATCGGCTGCGACCTGGGCGCCACGGGTGATGACCAGGACGGTGTCGTCTCCGGCGATGCACCCCATGACGCCGGGCATCATGGCGTCATCGACGGCCCCGGCGAGTAGCTGGGCGGCTCCGGCCGGAGTTCGCAGGACCACCTGGGGACCGGCCCACTCGGCGGTGACGAGCAGCTCGGCGCACCACCGGGCCAGACGGGGGGTGGTGTGAGCGCGCAATGAGTCGTCGGTCTCCTCCGCCTCGGAGAGGGTGTCGGCATGGACCTGGCCGGGGGCGCCGGCCTCAGGCATGGAGTAGATGAGCTCTCCACCCGGGGCGCGGATCTTCGTGGCCCGCAGCTCCACCAGATCCCGCGAGAGCGTTGCCTGGGTGGTGCTGATGCCTCGCTGCGCCAGGGCCTTGCGCAGCTGGGCCTGGGAGCGGATGCGCTCACGCGAGAGGATCTGGACAATACTGGCGTGCCTGGCGGTCTTGGTCCCTGGTACCAGTGGGGCCGTTGCCGCCAGGTCGCGCTGAGAGACCTCGATGGTGGCGCTCATGAACCGGCTTTCTCTGACAGTGCCCGAGCAAGGACCTCGGACAGCGTGGTGGTGAAGGCTCTGGCGTCGTCATCGGGCAGGATGAAGGGCGGAGCCAGGCGGATCGTGTCGGGACGCGGCGCGTTAGTGATGAAGCCGCAGGTCGCCAGAGCGGCGGCGAGCTCAGCAGCGGGCGGGAGCCCGCCCTCCAGTCCGACGCCGAGCAGCAGGCCCCCTACCGCGCACCTGGTCGACTCCGTCGACGGCCGCCAGCTCCTGGGACCAGGCCGAGCCGAGCTGCTGAACCCGGTCGAGCAGGGCGTGGCTGCGGATGGTCTCGATGACGGCGAGCGCAGCCGCGCAGGCCACGGGGTTGCCGCCGAAAGTGGTGCCGTGCTGCCCCGGTGCGAGGAGAGTGGCAGCCTGGCCGGTGGCGACGACCGCACCGATGGGGATGCCTCCGCCCAGTCCCTTGGCCAGGGTGACGACGTCGGGGAACGACGCCCGGCGCCAGCAGGTGGTGGGCCATCCAGGCACCGGTGCGTCCCATACCGGTCTGGACCTCGTCGATGATGAGCAGGGCGCCGGCGGCCTCGGTCAGCTCGCGGGCCGCCTCCAGGTATCCGGCCGGAAGCTCTCGCACCCCGGCCTCACCCTGAATGGGTTCGACGACGAGTGCTGCCACGTCCGGCCCCAGTGCGGCGCGCAGTGCCTCGATGTCGCCGGCGGGGATGAACTCGACACCGCCGGGCAGCGGCTCGAAGGGCTCACGGTAGGCGGCCTTGTGGGTCAGGGCCAGGGCGCCCATGGTCCCTGCCGTGGAAGGCGTCCTGGAGAGCCAGGACCCGGGGACGCCGGCTACCGCCGTGACGGCGCGCGATCTTGAAGGCGGCCTCGTTGGCCTCGGTGCCCGGAGTTGGCCAGGAAGACTCGGGAGTCGTGGGCGGGACGGCTGGGGAAGGTGAGCCGGACGAGCTCTCGGCGAGGCCGACCTGGGCCGGGGTGGTGAAGAAGTTCGAGACGTGACCCAGTTCGGCGAGCTGGTCGGTGACGGCCCGGATGATCGCGGGTGTGCGTGGCCCAGGCAGTTGACGGCGATACCTGCCAGCAGGTCGATGTACTCCTGGCCGTCGGCGTCCCAGACGTGGGCGCCCCGTCCGCGCACGAGGACCCGGCCGGGGGTGCCGAAGGTGTTCATGACGGCGTCGGTGTAACGGGTCAGCCATCCGGTGTTGTCGGTGCTGGTCCCGGTCGACTCGGTGGTGGGAGCCGGCGCTTGTGAGGAGGGGGTCATAGGCTCTTGCCTCCGTTCAGCGGTGGTACCGGGGCGTCTCCAGGGTGGATGACGGTGCCGACGCCCTGGTCGGTGACAATCTCGAGCAGCATGCTGTGGGCCTGGCGCCCGTCAACGACGTGTGCCTGTGCGACTCCGCCGTAGACGGCCCGCAGGCAGGCCTCCATCTTGGGGATCATCCCGGCCTCGAGCGTGGGCAGGAGCTCCTCCAGCGCGGCGGCACTGATGAAGGGCACCAGTGTGCTGCGGTCGGGCCAGGCGGAGTAGAGCCCCTCGACGTCGGTGAGCATGAGCAGGGTGCGGGCCTTGAGGGCTACAGCGATCGCGGCGGCGGCCGTGTCGGCGTTGACGTTGAGGACGGTCTCGGAGTCCGTCGTCAGCGGGGCGACGGAGGAGATGACCGGGATGCGGCCCTGGTCGAGCAGGTCGATGATGGGCTGCGGGCTGACGTCGACGACGTCACCGACCAGGCCGACGTCGACCTTGTTCCCGTCCACCGTGGCCAGTCGCTGCCGGGCTCGCAGGAGTCCGCCGTCCTCACCGCTGATACCGACGGCGGCGGAGCCGTCGGTGTTGAGCAGGGAGACGAGCTCTCGCTGCACGGAGCCGGTGAGGACCATGCGGACCACGTCCATGACCTCGGGGGTGGTCACGCGCAGACCTCCGCGGAACTCCGAGGTGATGCCCAGCCGTTTGAGCATCGCGTTGATCTGGGGCCCGCCGCCGTGGACGACGACGGGGCGCACCCCGACCTGGTGGAGGAAGAGGATGTCCTGGGCGAAGGCGCGCTTGAGGTCATCGTTGACCATGGCGTTGCCGCCGTACTTGATGACCATGGTGGCGCCCTTGTAGGTGCGCAGCCACGGCACGGCCTCCAGCAGGACGGATGCCTTGGTCTGTGGGTCGAGAGGGGTCCGTTTCATGTCGTGTAGTCCGCGTTGATGGTGACGTATCCGTGGGTGAGGTCGTTGGTCCACACGGTGGCCTCGGCCCGGCCCGCCGACAGGTCGATGTCGATGCGGGTCTCGCGAGGGCTCATGTCCACCGCGTCCCGGTTGAGTTGGGGGGCGCCGTGGCTGAAGATCGTGATGCCGTTGATGGCGACGTCGACCTCGTCGGGGTTGAAGGGGCAGGCGTCCTCGGGCACGGTCCCGAGCTGGGAGAGGATACGCCCCCAGTTGGGGTCGGCCCCGGCGACGGCGCACTTGAGGAGGTTGGAGGAGCTGACGGTGCGGGCCGCGGCCTCAGCGGCCTCCCTCGCTGACGGCTCCGGAGACGGTGATGGCGATGTCGTGGGTGGCGCCCTCGGCATCGGCCACGAGGCGCCGGCCGAGCCTGCTCATCACCTCCGTGAGCGCCTCGTCGAGCTCGGCCCGAGAGGGGGTGGTGCCGGAGGCTCCGGAGGCCAGCAGGAGAACCGTGTCATTGGTGGACATGCAGCCGTCGGAGTTGATCCGGTTGACGGTTCGTGCCGTGGCGGATGCCAGGGCGTCCTGCGCCTGCTGAGGGGTGAGGGCGGCGTCGGTGGTGATGACGGCGAGCATGGTGGCTATGCCGGGGGCCAGCATGCCCACTCCCTTGATCATGCCGCCAATGGTCCAGCCCTGATCGCCGGCACCGACCGTGAGGGCATCCTCCTGGAGACGGTGTCGGTCGTCATGATGGCGGTGGCCGCATCGGTGCCGGCCTGGGACGTGTCGGCCAGGGCGAGGGCGGCGACGTCAACTCCCTCCAGCAGGACAGGCATATCGATGCGCTCTCCGATGACGCCCGTGGAGCAGACCAGGACCTGGCCCGGTTCGGCTCCCAGCAGGCCTGCGGTGCGGGCGGCGGTGGCCTCGGTGTCGTGCATGCCCTGCGTGCCGGTGCAGGCGTTGGCGCTGCCGGAGTTGAGGACGACGGCGCGGGCGCGGCCCGGCTGCCCACCTTCCTCACCGGCTAGGAGCCGGCGTGACCAGACCACGGGGCGGCGACGACCCGGTTGGTGGTGAATACCCGGCCGCGGTGTCGAGCGGTCCGTCATTGACGACGAGGGCGAGGTCGGGCTTGCCGGAGGCCTTGAGACCGGCGCGCACGCCGGCGGCGCGGAATCCCTGGGCTGCGGTCACGCTCACGGTGCGACTCCTTGGGTGCTGATAGCGGTGGTCTCCTCCAGACCGAGGGCGAGGTTGAGGGACTGCACGGCGGCACTGGCGGTGCCCTTACCGAGGTTGTCGATGGCGCACATGGCGACGACGACGTCCGCGCCGCGGTCGATAGCGACCTGAACAGTGGCGGTTCCGCTTCCCAGGACGGTGCCGGTGGTGGGCCAGACGCCCTCGGGCAGCAGCTGGATGAGGCTCTCACCGCTGCCGGCGGCTCCGTAGACGTCATCCCAGGCCGCCCACAGGGTGGCTTCAGGGTCGGGGGCCTCACGCAGAGCCGGAGTCATGGGGGCGGTGACGGTGGCGAGGATGCCGCGGCTCATGGGGACCAGGACCGGCGTGAAGGACAGGTGCACAGAGCCGGCGGCAGCACCGGCCACCTCAAGGTTCTGGATGATCTCGGGAATGTGCCGGTGAGCGCCGCCGACGGCGTAGGGCTGGGCCGAGCCCAGGGCCTCAGCGGCGGTGAGGTGAGGCTTGAGCGTCTTACCGGCGCCGGAGTATCCGACGGCCAGCACGGCGGTCAGTCGGGAGGGGTCGAGAAGTCCGGCGGCGACGCCGGGCTGGACGGCCAGGGTGACGGCAGTGACGTTGCAGCCGGGAACTGCGATGTGCCTGGTGGCTGCCAGCTCGTCGCGCTGAGCACGGGCGCGCGTCTCGCCGTGGTGCAGGAGCTCGGGCATGCCGTAGGTCCAGGCTCCGGCGTGGTCCGAGCCGTAGAAGACCTCCCATGCCTGCTGGCTGGTCAGGCGGTGGTCCGCCCCGCAGTCGACGAGCAAGGGGGCGTCACCGCCCGACGCGAGCTCCTCGAGGGCTGCCGTGATTGTTGCGGAGGCCCCGTGCGGCAGGGCCAGGACGACGACGTCGTGCTCGGCGAGGATCTCCGCCTCGGTGGGCTGGACGATTCGGTCCGCCAGGGACAGCAGGTGCGGGTGGTGGTCGCCGAGTCGACTGCCGGCGGACGAGGCTGCGGTGAGTGCGCCGACCTCCACCTCGGGGTGGGCCGTGAGCAGGCGCAGGACCTCACCGCCTGCGTAGCCAGTGGCTCCGGCAACAGCAACTGTCCAAGTCATACAGCAACCATACATCCGCCTGCATAGAAATGCATTCATCAATGGTTGCTGTGATTCTTCTCCTTCCCCGCCTCACTGTCGAGAGCTAGGAGCGACCGTGACGACCGGTGAGCGTGTCGTCATGCAGGGAGGTGGCGATGGCGTCGGCCCACTGGCGCACCTCGTCCCAGTCGCGGTAGTCCCCCTCGCTCGCTCCCCCGAGCCTGGCGATGGAGCGCTCGCGCAGGCTGAGCCTGGAGGGGTCGAAGCGCCCGGCGAAGGTCACGTGATCCTCCGGGTCGATGGCCAGGAGCACCGGGCCGATGCGCGTGGGGTCGGAGACCTTGCCCTTGGGCAGGCCGGAGAGCCCCACGGAGAAGCGCCCACACGGGCCGGGCCCTGAGGACGTCACGGAAGCGCGTGGTGAAGTCGACGGCCTCCGGCATCCACGTGGTCATGTAGACCGCGCTGCCCAGGATGAAGGCGTCATACTCCCTCGACGCTGTCAACATCCTCGGGACGCTTGGTCTCCACATCGATCTGGGCAGCCCGGAGCCGCTCGGCAATCACCGCAGCCACCTCATCGGTGGACCCGTGCTTGGAGGAAGAGGTCAGCAGGATCTTCATGCCGCCTAGTATTACCGAGACCACACTCGCTGTCTGGGATCCCCTACTCGACAACAGCACTGAAGAAGCGTTAATGGCCATGATGTGCGTCACACCATGGCCATTAACGCTGGTAGTACGTGCGTAGCTCAGCTGCGCAGCTCGGCCCCCAGGACCTTGGCGGCCCGTTTGACCACGCGCTTGCGCACTGCGGCGGTCTCCTCGGCGGTCAGTGTGCGGTCAGGGGCTCGCAGCACCAGGGAGACCGCCAGCGACTTCTTGCCCTCGCCGAGCTGGGGACCTCGGAACACGTCGAAGAGACGTACCTCCTCGGCCAGGTCCCCTGCAGCCTGCCTGACCAGGGCCTCGACCTCGGCGGCGGTGGTGGACTCGTCGACGACGAGGGCGATGTCCTCCTTGGCGGCCGGGAAGGTGGAGATGGTCTTGACCTGGAGCGCCCCGGTGCTGCGGACAGTCTCCAGCAACGGGTCGAGGTCGATCTCGACGGCGCAGGCCCGCTCCGGAAGTCCGAGGGTGCGGACCACCCGTGGGTGGAGCTCACCGGCGTGGGCGACGAGCCTGCCGGGCTCGATCTCCTTGCCCCGGCGCCGACCGGGCAGGCGGATCTCCGCGGTGCGGCCGGGGTGCCAGGGAGCGCATGGGCGCTCCGGAGCGGAGACCTCGATCTCCACCCCGAGCGTGCTCGCCACGGTGCGAACGACATCGACGGCGTCGGCCCAGTCCCAGGGGCGACCGGCCCCCAGGACTCCACCGCGCTCACGCTCACCGGTCATGACGGCGCCGACGTGGGTGGGCTGGGCGGGGATGCCCGCCTCCAGGGCCGTCTCCTCGGAGTCGGTGGGGACGCCCCGCGGTTCCGGGGATCGGGGCGGGAACGGTGCCGGCCGGGTGGGTGACTGAGCCGACCTCGAAGACGGCGACGTCGGTCAGGCCGCGCGAGACATTGCGCCGGGCGACATCGACCAGGGAGTCGAGCACGCTCGTGCGCAGATAGGGGGCGTCCTCGGCCAGGGGTTGGCCAGCCGGACCGTCTGGCGGCGAGCGTCGTCCGTCGGGATCTCGAGCAGGTCGTGGATGTCCCCGATGAACGGGTAGGACAGGACCTGAGTGAGTCCGTCGTCGGCCAGGGCGCGCACGACGTCACGACGGGCCCTCTGGTCGGCGCTCAGTCCCGTGCCGGCGGGGGCCGCGGGCACGATGACCGGGATGGCGTCGTATCCGTCAAGGCGGGCGATCTCCTCAGCCAGGTGGGCGGGTCCCACCAGGTCCGGTCGCCAGGTCGGCGGGGTGACGGTCAGCAGAACGGTTCCGTCATCGGCGGAGCCGCTGCGCTCCACGGTGCATCCGATGGTGGTGAGCAGCTCGGTGACGCGCTCGGTTCCGTAGGCGACACCGGTCAGTCGTTCGGCGGCGTCGGCACGCATGGTGATGGGCTCGGGGGCCTGGGTACGGTTGATGTCGGTGGCGACGGGCTCGGCGGTGCCGCCGCCGTACTCGACGAGCAGGTCGACGGCCCGCTGGGCGGCGATGGGCGCCAGCTCGGTGTCCACGCCGCGCTCGTTGCGCTTGGAGGACTCGGTGGGCAGTTTGTGGCGTCGGGAGGAGCGGGCAACGGAAACAGGGTCGAAGTGGGCGGCCTCGATGAGGACGTCACGGGTGTCGGCGTCGACCTCGCTGAGGGCGCCGCCGAAGACACCGGCCAGAACCAGGGCCCGTGAGCCCTCGCCCTCCGGGGAGTCGGCGATGACCAGGTCCTCGGGGTCGAGGGTGCGGGTGACGTCATCGAGGAAGGTGAGGCGCTCACCGTCCTTCGCCCGGCGCACGACGATGGGGGCGGCGAGCTTGCCTGCGTCGAAGGCGTGCAGCGGCTGGCCCAGGTCCAGCATGACGTAGTTGGTGACGTCGACGGCCAGGGAGATGGGCCGCATACCTGCAGCGGTGAGGCGGTCCTGCATCCAGGCAGGCGACGGTGCGTTCGGGTCGATGCCGCGCACGAGACGGGCGACGTAGCGGTCGCAGCCGAGGCGTCCGTGGATGGCGCGGGGGTCCTCGGGGACGACGACGTCGAAACCGCCTTCGCCGGCGGGGGCCACGCCATTGGGGTACAGCCCCGTATTGGTGGCGTCGGCGGGGTCGGTGAAGCGGGCGCCGGTGGAGTGGGAGTACTCGCGGGCCACACCGCGCATGGAGAAGCAGTAGCCGCGGTCCGGGGTCACGTTGATCTCGAGGACCTCCTCCCCCAGGCCGAGGATGCCGATGGCGTCGGTCCCGGGAGCGGGTGGCTTCTCGCCCTCGTGGCCGTGCTCGGCCAGCCACTGCTGGAGCACGATGATGCCGGAGTGATCCTCGCCGATGCCGAGCTCGCGAGCTGAGCAGATCATGCCGTCTGAGACGTGACCGTAGGTCTTGCGCGCGGCGATGCGGAAGTCGCCGGGCAGGACGGCGCCGGGCAGGGCAGACCACGACGTAGTCCCCGACGTCGAAGTTGTGGGCGCCGCAGACGATGCCGCGACTGGGCAGGTCGGAGGGCTCCTTACCGGTGCCGGGGGCGTCGTTGTGCTCGGGGCCGACGTCGACGCGGCAGTAGTTGATGACCTTGCCGTTGGACTGCTCCTTGGCCTCGCGGGTGAGGACCTTGCCGACGACGAGGGGGCCGGTGACGGCCGGCGGAACGATGCGCCCTCCTCCAGGCCCACGCGGACGAGGTCGGCGGCGAGCTGCTCGGCACTCAGGCCGGTGGGGACGTCGACGTGCTCGCGCAGCCATTCAATAGGGACGTAGGGGCATGTCAGTTTCCCTTTCCGGTGGTGCCGAACTGCTGGGAGAAGCGGATATCGCCCTCGACGATGTCGTGCATGTCGGCGATTCCGTGGCGCAGCATGAGGGTGCGTTCCAGCCCCATGCCGAAGGCGAAGCCCGTGTAGACCTCGGGATCGATGCCACAGGCGGTGAGCACGTTGGGGTTGACCATGCCGCATCCTCCCCACTCGATCCAGCCGGCGCCCCCTTCTTCTGAGGGAACCACAGGTCCATCTCGGCGCTGGGCTCGGTGAAGGGGAAGAAGGAGGGCGCAGGCGGGTGCGCGCCTCGGGGCCGAACATGGCCTTGGCGAAGTGGTCGAGGACGCCCTTGAGGTGCGCCATGGTCAGGCCCTTGTCCACGGCCAGGCCCTCGACCTGGTGGAAGACGGGGGTGTGGGTGGCGTCGAGCTCGTCGGAGCGGAAGACCTTGCCGGGGCAGGCCACGTAGATCGGGGGCTGCTGATCGAGCATGACGCGGGCCTGGACAGGTGAGGTGTGGGTACGCAGCACGAGGTTGACCGCCTGCCCCTCGTCCGCCCCGACGCTGGCACCGTCGATGTAGAAGGTGTCCTGCATCTGGCGGGCGGGGTGGTCGGCGTCGAAGTTGAGGGCGTCGAAGTCGAACCACTCGTGCTCCACCTCCGGCCCCTCGGCGATGGACCACCCCATGGAGGTGAAGAAGTCGCAGACCTCGTCGACGAGGACGTCGAGAGGATGCCGGGCGCCCGTCTGCGTCCGCGAGGTGGGGATGGTGACGTCGACCGCCTCGGTGCGCAGCATCTCCTCCTCAGCGGCGGCCTCGAGCGTCTCCTGCCTGGCAGTCAGCGCCTTGGCGATGCGCCCGCGAGCGCCCCCCAGGAGCTTTCCGGCGGTGGGCTTGTCCGCCTTGTCCAGGGTGCCGATGAGTCGGTTGGCCAGGGTCAGTGGTGAGGTATCGCCGGTGTGGGCCAGGCGGGCCTCCTTGAGCTCGGCGAGGGTGCCGGCTGTGGTGAAGGCGGCCAGGGCCTCTTCGACGGCGGCATTGATGCCGGCCTCGTCCAGGGGCGAGAGCGCGCCGGGAGCGTCAGTCATATGCGGTGCCTTCCACCAGGTGTCTCCGGGGTTGTCCGCCCTAAGGGTAGTCCGCGCCGTCGCGAGGGCGTAAATCGTCTCGCCGGCGGGGGCGAGGGCCTCCTTCCGCCCGGTTGAGGTCTGGGGTACGCCGTGGACCGGTGGGACTTGACGGTGACGTTACGTCACCTGCTGAGATGGGTTTATGCACGTCAAGGAGCTTGCCCGGATCGCCGGGACCACGCCGAGGGCGGTGCGTCACTACCACCACCTGGGTCTGTTGGAGATTCCGCCCACGGTGCGAGGGCGGCGCGAGTACGGCGTCGAGCACGTGGCCCGTCTGATGCGGATCCGGTGGTTGGCCGACGGTGGACTGTCGCTGACACAGGTGGCTGAGATGCTCGCCTCGGACACGATCGGCACCGATCAGGACTCCCGCCGCGAGGCGGTGCTGCGCGATCTGTGGGCCACTCGGGGCACGATCGAGGCGCAGCAGCGCAGCCTGGCCGAGCAGGCCTCCCGGGTCGATGAGCTCATCGCCCGGGTGGAGCGCGGTGAGGGCCTGTCCCCCGCTCCCAGTGCCCTGACGCGTTTCTATGACGACATCGAGGCTCGGATCGCCCGGCTGGGCGGCAGTGTGCGAGTGCTGAGGGCCGAGCGCCAGATGATGGTGGTGCTCGCCTCTCTGGGCATGGTGCCCGACAGTGCGATCCCCTTCATCGAAGGGCTGGACGAGGATGATCGCGAGCTGTCCGCTCAGCAGGTCATGGACTTCACCCGTCTGGCAACGCTGAGCGAGAACGAGGGCCTCGCCGAGGCTCACCGGCTGGCGCAGAACAGCTGGGGGCTCGCGTCCCGCCACAAGGAGCACGCCCTGGCCGTCCTGAACGACCTGCCCTCGGGCGCTCTGGGGCGCGCCATGTGGCGGCTCACCCACGTGCTGGCCACCTCCAGCTACCCCCATCCGGCTCAGCAGGCCTTCGTGGCTGAGCTCATGGAGCTGATGCTCGCTGATCCGGACTTCGCCGCAACGATCCGCCGCTCGGCGGGAGAGGAGCCAGCGCTATGAGAGGCGAGGCAAAGAAGGCACCGGGCACGTCAGCAGCATCTGGCGCGGGCTCGGATCAGCCCACGACGGCCTCTCCTCCCGCCGCGGTCCGTGATCTCGGAGGCAGGGCTGAGGCACCGGTGCTCGTGCGCGGTCTGGTCAAGCACTTCAGGCACTTCAGGGCGCTCGATGGCCTGGACCTGGAGGTGGAGGCGGGCAGCGTCCACGGCTTCCTCGGTCCCAACGGGGCGGGTAAGTCCACAACGATCCGTATCCTGCTGGGGCTCTACCGGCCCGACGACGGAAGCGTGAGAGTGCTGGGCCGCGAGCCGTGGCGACAGGCCGCGGTCATCAACCGGCAGGTCTCCTATGTTCCCGGTGATGTGGCGCTGTGGCCGCCCCTGACCGGCGGCCAGGTGCTTGACACCCTGGCAGGACTGCGCGGAGCGCGCGACACCGATCGGGAGGCCGAGCTCATCGAGCGCTTCGATCTCGACCCGACCAAGCGGGTACGGACCTACTCCAAGGGGAACCGGCAGAAGGTGGCGCTCGTGGCCGCCCTGGCGGCACCGACGAGTCTGCTCGTGCTCGACGAGCCCACCAGCGGTCTGGATCCGCTCATGGAGCGGGTCTTCACCGAGGAGATCACCAGAGCCGCCGGCGAGGGCCGTACAGTTCTGCTCTCCAGCCACATCCTGGCCGAGGTCCAGGGCCTGTGCAGCGCGGTGACGATCATCAAGGGCGGCCGCGTGGTCGAGCACGGCGACCTGGGAACGCTGCGGCGGCTGTCGCTCACGCACATTGAGATGAGTGCTCCGACCGCTGAGGTCGGGGCCGTCTCGCAGGCGCTGGGGGCCATGGGGCTCGATGTCGTCGAGGACGGTGGCCGTCTCAGCCTTGAGGTGCCGGCGGAGCAGGTACCAACGGTGCTGAGCCTCGTGGGTGAGCACCGGATTCAGGACGTTACCTGTGAGCCGGCCAGTCTGGAGGATCTCTTCCTGCGTCACTACGAGGAGGCCTGATGAGTGTCAGCGCAGCGGCGTCGGCACCGACAGGTGGTGCAGGCGGCCCCGTGCCCGGCAGGCATGGTGCGGACGGTGGTGGCGCCCTGTCCGGATGGGTCGTGTACCTGCGGATCGCGTTCAGGCGTTTCCGGGTTCAGATCGTGGCATGGGTCCTGCCCCTGTGGCTCCTGGTCGGTGTCACCGCACCGAGCTACGAGAGCGTCTACCCCTCACTGGAGTCCCGGACGGTACTCATCGACCAGATGCGCAAGTCTCCGGGGACGCGTCTGCTCTACGGATACGTCCCGACTCCTGGCCGGCTCGGGCAGCTCCTGCAGTGGGAGACCGGGACCTTTCTGCTCGTGTGCACCGCGCTCATGGCGATCATGCTGACCTGCCGGATGCTGCGGGGGGACGAGGATGAGGGGCTCATCGAGGTCCTGCGGTCCACCGGTGCCGGCAGGGCGGTTCCGCATGCGGTCCCGGTGATGGTGGTCTGGACGGCTGTCGGCGGCCTGTCTGCAGGAGTCGGAGGCATTCTGACCTGGCAGACCAGGAGCATTGCGGAGCTGACGGTCTCCGGGGCCTGGGCGCTGGCCGGAACGATCTGCGTGAGCGGCTGGGCGTTCACGGGTGCTGCTGCGGTGGCCTGCCAGCTGGGACGCCACCTGGGCCAGGCCAGGGGCCTGTCGATGGTCGCGCTCGCACTCGCCTTCGTGATGCGGGTGAGTGCTGACCAGATCTCTGACGCCGGCGGCTCGGACTGGCTCAGGTGGCTGACTCCTCTGGGCTGGCGCGACCTCGTGCGCCCGTACTCCGACGATCGGTTCGCGGTGCTCTCGATGTGCTGCGCCGTTGCGGTCGCGCTGGCGCTCGGTGCCATGGTGCTCGCAATGCGCCGTGAGTACCTGGACGGCTATCTGCCCGACCTCGGCTCGTCTCGGCGTCGGTGGCGGGTGCGGGGCCATATGGATCTGCTCGGGCGCCTGTCGTGGCGCGGTCTCGTCGGCTGGGTCCTGGCCTCAACGGGTCTTGCGCTCCTGTACGGATCCGTCTCGGGCAGCGTCAAGGATCTGCTGGCCCCCGGTTCGCCGACGGCGTCCTGGGTAGGCAAGGTCGCCGTGGGTTCCCCGGTGGAGCAGTTCATGTCCCTCATGACAGTGGTGACGGTGCTGCTCGTGGCTGTAGCGGTGTTACGGCGGGTGAACTGGTTGGCAGGTCTGGAGCGCGCGGGCCTGATGGAGATCGAGCTCGCTGCTGGAGTCAGTCGTGGACGCGTGTTCCTCTCCCAGGTTCTGTACGCGCTGATCGAGTCGATGGTCCTGCTGCTCGCCTCGGCAGCGGTCCTTGCGGCGACGACGGCGACTCAGCTCACGGACGACCACGCCGTGGCGCGGTCCTTCGTGTTCACGGTGAGCCAGCTGCCCGGTATGGTGGCGGCCATCGGGATCGCGGCCGCCCTGGTGGGTCTGGCGCCGAGACTGACCGGCATGTCCTGGGCGATCATGGCCTGGAGCGGCTTCGCCCAGTTCTTCGGCGGGCTCGTGGAGCTCGAGGACTGGGCCAAGGACCTCAGTGTGCTCGGACACCATCTCGACGTCGTCGGCTCACCTGACTGGAAACCCTTGGCCGTCCAGACGGCGGTGGGACTCACCGGCATCATGATCGGACTGGTCGCCTACACCCGCCGCGACCTGCCCTCCTGACTCAACTTGCTGTTCTTGCAGTCATTCGAATCCGACATATCACCATCAAGAGTATCATGAATAAAATAAACGCCTTTATCGGACAGTGGAACACACATGAATCAGGCATCGTCACCTTCCCTTCCGGCACACAAATAAGAGGGCGACCTATCCGTTACTACAAAACAGGCAGGGACTCACCAGACCACATTCTCATCTTGTCAAGTTTTTACCCACGCCATCCACCTGAAGCGGAAATCCGCTGGATCAAATGGCCAGACTTCTGCCTCCCAGTCAACAAGCTCGAAGCGCGCCACGCACTGGAACTAACCCTCGAGAGGGCAATATATTCCAGGGTGGACATAGCATGCCGCGGGGGTGTGGGGCGAACAGGTACCGCGCTAGCATGCATTGCAATACTTGACGGAATGGACCCAGTCAGCGCACTGAAGTTCATACGAGACACTTACCACCCGCGAGCAGCGGAGACGCCCTGGCAGCGGCGGTACATCTCAAACTTTGCACCTACGCCCTCATAGCAGATAAGTCGCACCGGCCAGATGAAGAACGGCAGCAGCAAGAGGAATCGCCACCATTCCCGGCACACGGTGCACGACACCGATCAGCATATCTCCAAGCTGAGCGGCCGCCGCCGCGGCTAGGACGAGCACGGTTGACGACTGGGCAGGATCCAGCCAGACGACGACTGCGACCAGCACACCGAGCGGAATACTGCGGGCCGCATACATCGCCGGATAGAAACGTCCGCCTTTCCCTCTATGTCCCAGCAGCGGGGCGAGCGTCTGCGGGCGGATCACCGCGACGGCTCCTAGTAACGAGTTCAGCACCGCCAACCACCATGGCATGAGGCCCCCTATCGTTCATTGCTGAATCATTCTCTAGCGTATCGTTGGTCTCATGAGCAGACAAGATGGCCACATCATCCTGGCTTCGACGTGCTTCCAGCTCGGCGTCGCCGGCAGCCGGATCACCCAGTCGTTCTCAAGACGTATTGAGCGCACCGGTCTGGACCCACAAGCAGGTGGGACTGCTCGCCGTCGTCGACGCCGGACTGGCGAGCTCCCAGCGTGAGATCGCCGCGCAGCTCGGTGTCGCCCCGAGCCTGGTCGTGTCGCTGGTTGACCAGCTCGTCAACATCGGCGCCGTGCGCAGGGAGCGCAGTCGGAACGACCGTCGGGTGCAGACCATCGAGATCACCAACGAAGGGCGTAGGCTGCTGAAGACTGCCACCGTCGTCGTCGAGAAACTTGACGACGACCTGCGCAAGCTCCTCTCCCCCAACGATCAACAAGCCTTGGACAGGCTCCTACCCTCACTCCTTCAGCCTCTGTGACCACGGGACAAAACAAGGCGTAGCCCAGGCCCGTTCACCAGCTTCCAACACAAGGACAGCACACACTCCTGCAATGGATATGCTCCCGGTGTTGCGGCAGCACCCACTGCCGAAGTGACGACGTCATAGCAGCCAAAAGTGCCTGAGATGCACAGAGCGCGGTTGCCGAACCTCACCACACCCCAGCCGACGCGGACTCGAGGACTGGGCCAAGGACCTCAGTGTGCTCGGACACCATCTCGACGTCGTCGGCTCACCTGACTGGAAACCCTTGGCCGTCCAGACGGCGGTGGGACTCACCGGCATCATGATCGGACTGGTCGCCTGCACCCGCCGCGACCTGCCCTCCTGAATGCCATCACCACAGCCCGCCTCCGGCCCTCTACCCAGCGGCGCCTTGCAAACTGCACCATAATGACTGAACGCTCTCCCGCCCCGCTTTACTGTCGCGATTGCTCGTGCTAGCGTCCCATTACCCCGACGCAGACAGCAACACCATCACACGAGGAGAATCACTGATGGCAAGGCTCATTTCCCGGCGTCATACCCTTGGTCTGCCGCTTGCTCTCGCAGCGAGCGCCTACATCGGACATAGCACAGGAGCAGCAGCGGCCACCTCAACAAACAGCAACGATGCTTCCGTTCCTGCAACACGATTCTACGCGGGTCGGAACGGCAGAAAAGGACTGGTCGTCTACCTCGACGGCGACGGCCAGGAGCTGTATGACAGCGACAGCAACAACACGTCCTCCATCCCCGGCGGCCTTGCTGGAACGGACGGAATCGTTGGTGCCGCAACGAGCCGGGGCCATGACGTCCTATCCGTTCGCACCCCCAGCGCGGACGGCAAGTGGTGGAGCGGAGACAATGTCAAGTATTTGGCGGACACAATCCAGAGGGAAAGCACCAAGCACCGGTGCACCATGGACCAAGTGTGGCTCATCGGCTACTCCGGAGGATCCGAGTTCATCACCCAAAGCTTCTTCCCCGAGTATGCCGAAAGCATGAAAGGTGGAGGATTCATTGTCTTCGGTGGAGGCGATGCCCCGAATGACCAGACTGGAATCTCATTCTCCCCCCAGGATCGAAGCAAGTTCTCACTGAACTGGGTCACCGGAAAACAGGATTCATCCAAAGAGTATGACGCCCTTGGGAACGCGAAGAAGGGACTGGCCTTCTACAGCTCAGCCCCGAATGTCGCGTTCAACAACACGTGGAGCAAATGGCCCGACAACAACCATGAGAACATCACGAAGCACTTCGGCCTCTACGTCGGAGTCGCACTCGACCGACACAAGTGGACCAGCCTCCCTAGCCGGCTGACTCCGCCCTGTGAGGGTGCAGCGATGTTTGTCGCCCGCCCCGCCCTCAGCGGGTACGCGACTCGATGTACCTGGCCAGTGCCCCCAGGGACCAGTTCACGATGATGTAGAGCACGGCGATGATGACGTAGGTCTGGAAGAAGACCGACAAACGAGCGTCGATCTTCGCTTGCCCAATTATGGTCGAACCGCGATACATGAGCTCGGGGTAGGCAAGCACGTACGCCAGCGTCGTCCCCTTGATGATGGTCACCAGCTGGGTCACAAGAGTCGGGAGCATGAGGCGCAGGGCCTGTGGCGCCAGGATGAGGCGCATCGTGAGCGATGAACTCATCCCCAGCGCCCAAGCGGCCTCCGTCTGGCCCCGGTCCAGCGCCCGGACACCGGAGCGGAAGACCTCCGCCGTCGTCGCCGAGGTGCACATGACGATGGGCAGTGCCAGCTTCCAGAAGTCCGAGACCGTCGCAAAGCGCGGAACCACCAGGAGGAAGAAGTAGACGAGCAGCAGCATCGGTACCGCCCTCATGGCATCGATCCACAGGCCCACCAGCCACCTCACGGGACGGTTGTCCAGCAGGCGGAGCCACCCCAGGGCGATTCCCCAGAGGGAAGGTGAGGACGGCGGCAACGGCCCCCAGGCTCAACGTGGTACCGGCTGCCTCCAGGAGCTGGCTGACGACCGAGTGCCCCAGGAAGTAGCGCCACTCGGGGTAGTCGAGCTGCCCTGCAAGATCCAGTCGATAGAGGACCGCACCTGCCAGCGCCGCGATTCCGAGAACCGCGAAGACCGATCCGATGGCGATCAGGATGCGCCCCCGCGGTCCCCGGCTCATCGAAGAGCAGCGCCGCATCCGTTGCCCCAGAACCTTGACCCCGCTGCTTGACGGGACGGGGATCTGTCATCGGCATGATCTCTTCGCTCATGCTCGCTCCTTCCCCATGAACTCGAGGCGCCTCTCAAGAAGGCCGCCGAGCTTCGTGGCGGCGAAGGCGATCGCCAGGTAGGTCAGTCCCGAGGTGAGGAAGGTGATGACTCCCGCAGCTCGGTCCTGGTTGATTTTCTGCGTGACCGCCGTCAGCTCGACGACGCCGATAGCCGCGGCGAGCGAGGAGCCGATGAGGCAGGCGATGAAGATGTTGACCAGCGGCTGGATCGTGCGGGCCAGCGCCTGGGGCAGAACGATTCCACGAATGATGAGCCCGAAGGGCATGCCCAGCGCGCGAGCGGCCTCGATCTGTCCCTTCGGCACCGAGTTGATCCCGCTGCGGACCGTCTCGCACACGAATCCGGATGAGGAGAAGATCAGCGCGACGACCACCGACCAGAAAAGCGGGATCGTGATACCGACATGGGGTAGTGCCAGACCGATGAGCACCATGAGGCACAGGTTCGGAATGTTGCAGGCCACCGTCACCCACGCCGCGCCCAGCGCGCGCAGCGGAGGGATGGGACCGACCCGGAAGACGGCCATGAGCGATCCCAGGAGCAGCCCGCCCAGGTAGGACAGGGCGGAGATCACCAGGGTGACCAGCAGTCCCCAGCCGATATCGGCGAGATTGTCGGTAATGGCACTCACGGTCGTCTCCTTGAAAGATGCGGGTCGTCACTATGACGAGAGTGCTGCCGGCCGCCGCGCCGTCGGCCCTGCGGCGGGTCCACTCGGACCGAGGACACGGCAAGCCTGACAGGCAACGAAGTCGTTCAGGAGTTCTGCGGAGTCTTATCACCGGCCTGCTCGGAGGCCGGCGCTGAGCCGCCCTCCGGCGCGGCAGTCTGCTGAGCGCCGTCAGCACCGGCCGTCGAGGACCCGGGGACCGACCCGATGGCCGGCGGCTGAGGGGCGGTGCCGCCCGAGGGACTTTGCCGATCGTTGCGTCCCAGATCCTCTTCCAGGTGCCGTCGGCCTCGATCGTCTTCAGGAAGGTGTTGACGAAGGCCTGCGCGCCGGAGTCCTTGGGAAGTCCGATGCCGTAGGGGTCCTCGGCGAAGGTCTCACCGACGATCTTGACCTTGTCATTGGACAGGACCTCGCTCTTGAGCAGGGACTGGTCCACGACGTAGGCCTTGACCTGCCCGCTCTCGACGGCGGCGACGCACTTGGCCTGGGTGTCGAAGGGCTTGGCGTTGGCCTTGGGGGCGTGCTTCTTCAACGCAGCGGCCGACGAGGAGTTGGACTGGACCGCGACGTCCCCGGTGAGGGTGTCGACGCCGGTGATGTCCTGGTTGTCGGCCTTGACCAGGATGGCCTGGCTGGAGGCGTAGTACGGACCGGCGAAGTCGATCTTCTTGGCCCGCTCCGGGGTGATCGTGTAGGTGGCGATGACGGCCTTGACCGTGCCGTTAGTCAGGACGGTCTCGCGCGTGTCGGCGGTGACCTGCTGGACCTCGAGGAGGGAGCGGGCGTCGTCGCCGCCGATGATGTAGCGGGCCAGCGCCTGGGCGATGGCCGCATCGAAGCCGGAGATCTTCTTCGTCTTGGAGTCCTCCCAGGAGAAGACCTCCGAGGTCTTGGTGCCACCGGTGACGAGCTTGTTCGCCTGCTTCACGGCGGCGGCCCAGGGGGAGGCGGCCACGACGTCGGCGGGAGCCACCGGACCGGAGTTGATGGCCTTGTCGTAGGCGGCGTCGGAGGCCGTCGACGAGGCAACGGCCTCACCGTCGGCACCCGTGTCGGCGCAGGCAGCCAGGACGCCGGCCAGGGAGACGGCACCGGTCGTGGCCAGGAGTCCGCGGCGGGAGAGGATGGTCATGGTGTTCCTTTCGTTCGGACGGGGAGGGGCCGTCCCAGGCGCTGGGCCTGCGGTGGTCGCCGCACTCGGGAGGAGGTGCGGTTCAGGGTTCAGTGGCTGAGCACCTTGGAGAGGAAGTCGCGGGCGCGCTCGGTGCGCGGGGAGGAGAAGAACTCGGCGGGTTGGCCGGACTCAACGATCTGGCCACCGTCCATGAAGACGACCCGATCGGCGACCGAGCGGGCGAAGCCCATCTCGTGGGTGACGACGAGCATGGTCATGCCCGAGGTCGCCAGGTCCTGATGACGTCGAGGACCTCGTTGATCATCTCCGGGATCCAGGGCGCTGGTGGGCTCATCGAAGAGCATGAGCTTGGGGTCCATGGCCAGCGCGCGGGCGATGGCGACGCGCTGCTGCTGCCCTCCGGAGAGCTGGGAGGGACGCTTTCCGGCCTGGTCCTCCAGACCGACTCGGGCCAGTAGCTCCCGGGCACGCTCCTCAGCCCGCCCCGAGGGACACCACGCACCTTGATGGGCGCCAGGGTGATGTTGTCCAGCACTGTACGGTGCGGGAAGAGGTTGAAGGACTGGAAGACCATACCCACCTCAGCGCGCAGCCGTGCCAGAGCCCGACCCTCCTGAGGCAGTGGGGTTCCGTCGATCTCGATCCGCCCCTTCTGGATCGGCTCCAGACGGTTGACAGTACGACACAGGGTCGACTTACCCGATCCGGAGGCGCCGATAACGGCCACGACCTCGCCACGGCGGATGTCGAGCGAGACGTCATCGAGAGCCTTGAAGCGGCCGTAGTACTTGGTGACGTGGCTGATCCGCACCAGGACGTCATCGTTCTGGTCTGCGGCTGCCTGATCAGGAGAGGGTGCGGATACGGTCACGAGTACCTCGTCTCAACATGGGTATGGGAGCGTCATCTGTCTCATCGACAGCAACAGCAACACATCCACATGCGCACTGCATTCCTCCTTGCGTCGTGTCAGCCTGCACGTTTGAGAAAGTTCCGACCTCTCGTCAGGAAGAGTAGCACCGTCGGCAACCGGGGCGTCAACCAATCCTGAGCGCCCATGACCCTGGGATGATGCTCACACACCGAGCAGAGCGCCTAACCGCGCGAGTCGACCATCCGGTCGTAGTCTCATGCGCATGAGCCCCGCGAGCACCACCGATCCGCGTCGCCGTCTCCAGCCCGAGCAGCGTCGGGAGGAGCTGGTGAGAGTCGGCGTTGAGCTCTTCGCGGAAGGAACGCTCGACCGCACTCACGTCAACGAGATCATCAAGCGGGCCGGCGTGTCACGCACACTCTTCTATCACTACTTCCCCTCCAAGATCGCCTTCGCCCGAGCCATCGTGGAGTACGAGATCCTTCATCTTCACGGCCTGGTCGAGCAGCAGACGGCACTGACCCTGGAAGGGGCGATCTCCACCTTCGCAGGCTACGTGAAGGCCAGGCCCGACAGCCTTCGAGCACTTCACACCGGAGGTCTTGACCAGGACCCTGAGATCGCGGCCGCACTGGCCACCAGCTTCGAGCGTTACGAACGTCTCGTGCTCATGCTCCTGGGTATCGCAGAGCCCGATGAGCAGGCCATGTTCGCCGCTGAGGTGTGGATCAGCACCATGATCACCCTGTGCCTGGCCTGGCTGGATCACCCCGAGATCAGCCAGGAGACCATCACGAACATGTCGGCCCAGACGCTACGGAGCCTGGTGTCCCAGGCTCGGCAAGGCGCTGAGCACACCTCCGAGCAGGCCTCAGCGCCGAGCACCGCCCACGACCTGGCGGGCGACCACTGAGGGCGGCCGCCGAACCGCACTGAGGATCAGGCCTCAGCCGAGCCCCCACCACACACTTTTTCCAGCACTCCAAACCTGACGTAAAAAAAGACATTCACATAGACTCGGGCGTGCTAACCTCTCCCTCAGTTGTACAAGACGTACAATATAACGACGATGAGGGATCCCCACATGATGGTGCCCCTCGCTCTCAGAAGGAGAGCCAATCATGCCTGATGGCACCACTGGAGGTGTGGTGGCTGTACGCCGCAGGACATCGCGCGTCCTCTTCGCTCCGGAGACCTTCAACTTCGCCGAGGTAACCCGCGCGATCGAGGTGGCCCGCCGGATGCCTTCGCACGTTGAGTGCGTCTTTGCCGGCTTCTCGCGACGCAACTCCGAGTACATCAAGGCCGCGGGCTTCGAGTTCCGTCTGCTGACCCCCTACCTCAGCGAGGAGGAGGGAAGGCTGGCGCTGGACTTCGACCAGGGTCGCAGCCTGCACCACCCGTTCACGGCGCAGATGCTCGCCCAGCGGGTGACAAGTGAGCGGGTGCTGTTGCGCGCCCTACGCCCGGACGCCGTTGTCATCGGAGTAACTCCCAGCCAGTTTATTTCTGCGCGGGCGGAGTGCGTGCCACTGGTTTTCGTACGGCCCTTCGCCTACTCCCTGGCGCATCTGGAGGCGGCGCGCACCACCGGGGCCACCGGTTTCCTGCCGCGCACATCCCCCGAGGAGTGCCTCCTCGACAACGTGGCCGCCCACGCGCTCCATGCGCTGGGAACTCGGGTCCCCCTGCCTCGATCCTTCCATCAGGTGGCCAAGGCCAATGGCGTCTCGCTGCCCCAGGGAGTGCTCGCCGGGCTCACTGCCGACCTCAATCTCATCGCCAGCGCTCCGCACCTGCTGCCTCGATGGCTGAGGATGCCGGAGGGGCACCGGGTGGTGGGACCGGTCTACGCCCGTCTGCCCGGGGAGACTCCCGAGCTCCTGGCCGACCTGGCTGCCGGCCCCCAGCCCCTGGTGTACTTCGCCATGGGCTCATCGGGGAACCGTGACCTCGTCCTTGACGTCCTCGCAGGCCTGGGCCGGGCGGACTGCCAGGTACTGGCGCCGGTGCGCTCCCACCTTCACGAGGAGGACCTGGAGACTCTTCCGCTCAACGTCCACGTCACTGACTGGATCCCGGCGCACCAGCTGGGCGACGCCGTCCACCTGGCCATCACTCACGGCGGGGAGGGAACGGTACAGACCAGCTGCGTCCAGGGGTGGCCCTTCATCGGGATTCCGTTGCAGTTCGAGCAGCGATTCAACATTCAGCGCTGCGTGGCCTTCGGCTCGGCCAAACTCGTATCGCAGAATGAGGCTCGCAGGACCGACTGGGCCGCGCTGGTGCGCCAGGCCCTGGCCGACGACGGCATGCGTTCGCGCGCTCGGCGGATGGCGCGGCTCATGGAGGGGCTGGACGGACCGGGCCGGGCTGCCGAGGCGATCTGCGAGCTGCTGTGAGTCTGCGGCGGCCCGGGTCCTGGGCCTGCGCCCCAAGCCTGCGCCCTGGCGCTGGCGTAGAGGCAGACGGCCGCGGCAGCGGCGACATTGAGGGACTCCGCCTTGCCGTAGATGGGGATGGAGACGACGGCGTCGGCTCGGCTCAACGCCTCTGAGGGCAGTCCGTGGGCCTCGTTACCGAGCAGCCAGGCACTGGGGGCCTCCAGGAGGGACTCAGCCTCGAAGAGGTCGAGGTCCCCGCGTCCGTCGGCGGCGAGGACGGTGAGTCCGGCACTGTGGAGCGCGGTGACGGCGTCGTCGAGGGCCACGCCGGTGACCACGGGCAGGTGGAAGAGGCTTCCGGCGGTGGAGCGCACGACCTTCGGCGCGGTGGGGTCCACGCTGCCGCGTACGAGGACGACGGCGTCGGCGCCGGCGGCGTCGGCGGCCCGGATGATGGTGCCGGCGTTTCCGGGGTCCTGGGCCTGGGCGAGGACGGCGACGAGCCTGGCCCCGTCCAGGGCGGTGGTCAGCGCCTCGGAGCCGGTGGTCTCCTCGGTGGCCACGACGGCCAGGAGACCCTGCGCGTCGGGACTCATGGCGTCCATGACCTGCTGAGTCGTGACGTGCACGTAGAGCCCCGCCGCCACGGCCTCATCCCAGATCTCGCCGTGGCGCTCGAGGGCCGCCTCGGTGAGGTAGACGTCGAGCACGCGGCCGGGTGCGTGCCGGACGGCCTCGCGTACGCCCTGGGGTCCTTCGACGAGGAAGCGTCGGTGCTTGGCCCGCGCGTTGCGGCGGAACAGGCCCGCCACCCGGGAGATGCGGGCCGAGGCCGGATTGCTCAGCACCCTCGCGGCCGGCGGCCGGGCCCTCGCTGACGGTGCGCCGCCGCGGCCCGCGGGCCTGAGGACGCTCGGCAGAGTCGTCGAGGAACTCATCGGGGACGGCGGAGACGGTAGGGCTCATGCCGTCAGCCTACGCGAGAGGCCTCCCAGAACGCCGAATCCTCGCCACCAACCGGTTCAGGGTTTGTGACGAGGACTCAGCGATGATGTGTCAGTGGGGGCTGACGCCCGACTGCACTGGTTGATGTCAGGCCTTGGGGGCGTTGACGTCCTCGGGAAGGGCCTTGCGGGCCACCTCCACAAGGGCCTTGAAGCCCTCGGGCTCGTTGACGGCCAGCTCGGCGAGCATGCGGCGATCGATCTCCACGCCGGCCAGGCCAAGGCCCCTGGATGAAGCGGTTGTAGGGTCAGGCCCTCGGCGCGGGCGGCAGCGTTGATGCGCTGGATCCACAGGCGACGGAAGTCGCCCTTGCGGGCGCGACGGTCGCGGAACGCGTAGACGCCGGAGTGGGTGACCTGCTCCCTTGGCCTTGCGGTAGAGGCGCGAGCGCTGGCCGCGGTAGCCCTGAGGCCTTCTCGAGAACGGAACGACGCTTCTTCTGGGCGTTAACAGCCCGCTTCACACGTGCCATGGTGAGACTCCTGGTGGGTTGGGCGGTCAGCGACCGAGCAGCTTCTTGACCTGGCGGACGTCGGCCGGGGCGACCGGCTGGTCCTGGGACAGCTTGCGCTTGCGGCGGGAGGACTTGACCTCCAGCAGGTGGCGCTTGCTGGCCTGCTCGCGCATGAGCTTGCCGCTGCCGGTGACCCGGAAGCGCTTCTGGCACCGGAGTGCGTCTTGTTCTTCGGCATGGGTGATTTCCTCTTCTCGGTCCCTGGGAGACGCAGTGGTCGCTGGGACTGCGGACCCCGCTCACGGTGGCGAGGGGTGGGTCGGTGGTGTCAGGTGAGTGTCGAGAGCGCCGACAGCGCTCTCAGGCGTTCTCGCCGGCAGGCTCCCCGTCCGAGGCCTTGGCGCCCTTGGGCGCCCGGCCCGCGTGCTTCTCGGCACGGCGGGCGGCGCGGGCTCTCGCGGCGGCGGCGCTGGTCGGACTTGACCCTCGGCCTTCTTGCGGACCGGGGCCAGGACCATGACCATGTTGCGGCCGTCCTGACGGGGGTGGGACTCGATGGTGCCCAGCTCGGCCATCTCCTCGGCCAGGCCCTGCAGGAGCCTGATCCCGAGCTCGGGCCGGGACTGCTCACGGCCACGGAAGCGGACGATGCACCTGACCTTGTCCCCGCCCTTGAGGAATCGCTCGACGTGGCCGCGCTTGGTGGCGTAGTCGTGCTCATCGATCTTGGGGCGGAACTGGATCTCCTTGAGCTGGGTGTTTGCCTGGTTGCGTCGCGCGTCGCGCGCCTTCATGGCCGACTCGTACTTGAACTTGCCGTAGTCCATGAGCTTGCACACCGGAGGGCGGGCGTCGGGTGCCACCTCGACCAGGTCGAGGTCGGCCTCCTCAGCCAGACGCAGGGCGTCCTCCACGCGGACAACGCCGACCTGCTCGCCGCTGGGGCCGACGAGACGCACTTCGGGAACGCGGATCCGTTCGTTGATACGGGGCTCGCTGATGTCGGTTCCTCACTCTGAGTCACGGATGGTTGCCGAACGAGGAAAGGCCCCCGTTCCTGCCGCGCAGGTCGGAGGCCTCGTGATGAGCGCGATCACCGCACGGCCGTGGCCGAGCAGGGACCGCGAAGGGCTTGTCACCCTCGCATGAACCCGATTCCCAAAAAGGAACCCAGGTGGGATCGCTCCGCTTGCGCACCGGGGCGAACCCCGGGTGGTCAGTGAGGAATGCTACCAGGACACGGGCTCGCTCTCCCACTGCGTCCTCGCCCCTCTTGGCGTGAGTCCTCCCACGTGTGAGGCGGACATCGAGGCGAGTCAGGGCGTCAGGAGGCCCAGCGGTTCGTGCGGACTCCCCACACGACGGCGACAGCACCGGCGGCGGCCTGGATCCCGAGCAGCGTCGTCGTCGGCGCTGCGATACCACTGGCGACGAGCGCCACAGCCAGCGTTCCCACGAGGACGGCGTCAGGCCCCTCAGTCAGCATCTGCATCAGTCCCCGGCGGCAGGGAGCCCATTGGCGAGGCGATGAGTCCGGCGGCGAAGTCGGGCATCCTGCGGAACCCCGAACGCAGCGCAGCCCCGGCCCAGGCCCAGCCGCTCACCAGGGCCAGAGCGACCACGATGGCGAGCCCCTTCCCGTCAGCCGCAGCCCCGAGGGCCGCCATGGCCGGGGCCAGGCCCAGCAAGGACCACATACTCATGAGGACGGCCGGCACAAGCAGGTGGCCTGCTCGAACCACCCAGGGCGCCACCGGCCAGGAGGCGTCAGGGCCGCCGTCGAACCAGGCCTGACGCGCCGGCTCGGCAACGGCCAGGGTCGCGACCCAGCCTCCGATGAGATAGCCGACGGCGCGCAGGGGGTCGCCGACGGCTCCGGACAGGAACGGCAGCACCGCGATGGCCAGTCCGACCCCCATCTGAAGCAGGCGCCGGCCCTGGCGGCGCAGCAGGAGCCAGTCCGTCTGAGCCACTCCTATCAGCACCCCGAGGGGTCGGGGCAGTCGGCTCCCGATCCGGGCCAGTCGCAACGGTGAAGGTTCCGCGGGCCTGGCGGGCTCCGGGGAGAGCAGCCGCCCCAGGGCCCTGGTGTCCAGTGACAGCAGTGAGACGTGCGCACCGAAGGACCGCGCGACAACGGCGAGGAGCGCAGCATCATGCACCTGCTCCCAGGCTGGGTCTGGCCCGCCGCCATCCCTGCACGGCGAGGACGGTCAGCACCCCGGCCAGGAGGGCGACCGCCGTGTTGCCGAGCAGGGAGCGCGGGAAGGGAAGCGCCACGCCGGCCAGGCACGCTCCAATCCCCGCCAGGATGAGAAGACGGCGCAGTGGCTCGACACCGCGGTCAAGGATCTGGGCCTTGATGAGCTCGGTGAGCACCAGGCAGGTCCCGGCCGAAAGCAGGGCAGGCCACGCCGCGGCGGCGACCCAGCCGCCTCCGGCCGCCAGCGCCGGGAGCACGCCCACCGTGGCTCCCACGGTAGCCGCGATGAGGTACTCGACGCGGGCCACCGGCACCAGAAGACTGTCCCGTTGCCCGGGCATGGGCAGCCACCAGGCGGCCTCGTGGGGGCGCAGGAAGAGGGGGCCGAGCCGGCCGAGTGAACCGACGCCGACCGCCCCCAGCAGCATGAGCAGAGCCAGGACCAGCCACCCGGGATCGAGACCCGCCGCTACGAAGCCGCCGAGCGCACCGCTCCCAGCCGCTGAACCGGGCTGAGCGGCGAGCAGCCGGCGCAGGTAGGGGCCAGGATCGTCACGACGACGATGAGCGTCAGGAGTACGGAGTAGATGTCTCCCACGAGCGCCCAGACACCGCGGCGGTGCCGTCGGGTACGGCGCCGCACCCAGCTGCGCAGCGCGGCCCCGTCGGGAAACGTCGCCTCCTCAGGGGTCATGGGGAGGGACCGGCGTCTCCCGCTCACCCAGCGGCGTCACCTCAGCCCCTCCTCAATGGCGCGCACGCCGTCGTCCACGCTGAGCATCCGGGTGTCGCGTCCGACGAGGAGCACGTCAGTGGCCGCCTCCTCGACGATCTCCGGGTCGTGGGAGACCATGAGCACTCCCCCGCCGGCCTCGCGCTCCTCGACGAGCATGTCGGCCAGGAGCAGGCGGGTCACCCGGTCCAGGCGCTGCTCGGGCTCGTCGAGGACCAGCAGCCTGCGGGGCCGGACCAGGACCGATGCCAGCGCCAGTCGGCGCCGTTGCCCCGAGGAGAGCTCCTCTGGCAGGTGCCCCGCGAGCCGTCGCAGCTCCAGGTCCTCCAGCAGGTCACTGACCCGCTCGTCGGCCTCGACGACACCGTGCCCGAAGCAGACCATCCGCAGGTGCTCGGCGACCGTCAGGGTGGGGAAGAAGGACTCCTGCCCCAGATCAGTGGCGACAGGGGCGCGCTGGGCACCTGAGCGGGGGTCGGGGACGTGTCCGAGTACGTGAACCTGCCCCGCCAGTGGGTGCAGTAGCCCGCAGCAGGTGCGCAGGATCGTCGACTTACCGGCCCCGTTGACTCCGACCAGCGCCAGGACCTGTCCGGGAAGCAGCTCGAAGGTGGCCGGGGCGCAGACCGGCTGGTCGCTGTATCCGACACTGAGGTCACAGGCGCTCACCAGTGGCTCACGGCTCACCGCCGGGGGCTGGGAGCTGCTGGTGGAGGCTGCGGCCCCGACCATGGGACTCACCTCACCGTCGGCGGATTCATGCCGGTTAGCGGGTGTTGACACAGGCTCCGGCTGAGATGGGACTGAGGTGGTCGATATTGCGCTCATCGGTACTATTCCAACACACGTTTTTTTCGGTGGCCTGGTCGAATCGGATGCCTTACGCTCCGCAGTCATGGATTGGAACAGCGTGAGGACCCCGGACCCGCATGGCGCGTCCGACGACGATTGCGCCCCCTCCCGTGAGTCCGGAACCGACTGGAGCACCACGAGGGACCCGGGCCCCGGCCGGGTGATGGTCTCGACCTGGGACCTCGCCCAGATCCGCACCATCGCCGAGGCCTCCGCCCGGATCATCCAGAATGACGGACGCACCCAGGACGCCCGGGTCCTGCGCGAGGTCGTTGCCCGCTTCGACCAGGTGGCCGGGCCGCTGGAGGACCACTACGGACAGGTCGAGCAGTGGAAGACCCTGATCCTGGGACGCCCCTGAGATCGGGGTCCGGTGTCTCGGATCAGGCGGGGAGCGGGCACAGCTCCACGGTGTCGATGAGGTCGCCCCAGGCCGGGTTGACCATGACGTGCTGGCAGCCCTCCAGGCTCCGGGCCACGCCGGCACGGCCATCCGCGGCATCGATGCGGATGAAGACCCGCAGCTCGGCTCCCTCACCGGGCCCGAAGGCCACGCCGGTGACTCCGTCGACCTCCTGGAGCTGGGCGCGCACCTCGGCCTGCACCGGCTCGTTGCGCCATGAGGGCACCCATGCCTCTCCCCCGGCCAGGGCCACGACGGCGGGACGCGGCAGACGCAGGTCCCGGCTTCCGGGGTCGAGCACCCACAGCTGATCGGTGGACAGGCAGGCCACCTGCGCCGCTCGTCCGGGCGAGACGGGCACGGGGCGCACGTCGCTGCGCCACCGGTTCATGGCCTCGGCGCTGGTGAACACCGGCAGGGCGATGTGCCCGTCGGGCAGGCTCACTGCCAGGGTCGCCGCGTCCTGGCAGGCGTCGGCGGAATGCACCTCATGGGATCGGGACCTCGGGCGCACCGCCGCGCGACAGGTCGGTACTCCGGAGTCCACGCTTCTCCGGGGAGCCTGGCAGGGCATGGGCGGCAACCGGAACGATGAGGCGTCCATCCACGAGCGCCGACCACAACCGGTCGAGGTACTCGTGACGCGCCAGGTCCGTGGCCTCCAAGGCGGCTTGGACCTCTGGACGGACTGCCCCATCATCTCCGGCGAAGGGTGAGGGCGCGGCGAGAAGTCGTTCCAGCTTCGCTCTGGCGGACATGGCAGCAGCCACCTGGGGCACCGCCTCGGGCCGCGGAGTCGGCAGCGGGTGATCCAAAGACCTGCTCATAGCACTCACCGTAGCGCGTCCGAGCCCTGGGGATTACTCCCCAACACCTTCCGAACCATTCACTCACCTTCGAGGACTCGGCTCGATAACCCGCTGCGGTGGTATCGCTCTACTCGTTGAAGTACTGGTACACCCGCCGATTGGGGGTCATCATCCAGGCATCGGTGCGCCGCGGTATCTCCCCTGACGTGTGGACCGCCGTCGGCGTCATCGCCGCAGCACTGGGCTGCGGGGCACTGGTCATGGGCTGGTGGCCTCTGGCATTCATCCTGCTGGCCGCCCGGCTCGGGGGCGCGAATCTTGACGGTGCCGTGGCTCGGGCCCGAGACGTATCGAGACCCTTTCGGCTTCGTCCTCAACGAGATCGGGGACCGGGTCTCCGACCTGTTCATCATGGCCGGTCTGGTGGGCCTCGCCCTGCGCACCGGTTCATCGACCACCACGGTCTACCTGACCCTCATCGCTCTGGCGGCCGCAACGCTACCGACCTTCATCTCCCTGGCCGCCGCAGGCGCTGGCGCCACGAGGCTCAACGGTGGGCCGTTCGGAAAGACCGAGCGGTGCCTGGCGGCGGTCGTGGCGGCCGCCCTCCCCCAGTACCCTGGTGATCATCGCCTGGGTCATCATCATGGGTTCTGCGGTGACGGCATGCGTGCGGCTGGCACGCACCGCCACCGCGCTCGCCGGACGTACCGGCCCGGCCATGGCCGACACCATGGCACCACCGCCTCCGCAGGACATCAGCCGCATAGGCCGCAGTATAGGCCGCAGTGCTCCTGAGGACGAGGCCGCCCCAGGAGCCCAGTCGTGACCACCAGGATCAGCGCCTGGGCGGGGCACGAGGCGGACGGCGGGTTGATCGACTGGATCGTGGGCGGCAGCCGCTCGTGGACCGTGACCATTCCCGGGCCGGGGTGGGTCCTCACGGGTCGAGCAGTGTTCCTCGCGACCACGGCCGTGGCGATCCTGCTCCTGGCCGGCATCGGTGTGGCCCTGTCCCGCAAGGCGGAGCTGCGCCGCCGCTGGACCACGTGGGCCATCATCATCCCGGCGGTCGGCATTCCTATCTGGATCGGACGGGGGACGACGGCGCTGCTCGCCACCGCCCTCGGGTTGCAGTCCGTTCGCGAGCTCTCCCGGCTCACTCGACTGCCCAGGGCGGAGACCCTGATGCTGGCCTCACTGGCGGTGATCTATCCGTTGGCCGCCTGGTTGCGCCCGGGCCTCATGGCGCTCGCTCCACTCACGGTGCTCGCGTGCGCCGTGCCCGCCGTCCTGTCCGGCGACGTCGAGCACGGTCTGAGGAGGGCGACGATTGCCGGTTTCGCCTCGATCTGGATTCCCTGGTCCCCTGGCGCACCTCGTGGTGCTGTGGCACGACGCGTTCCTCATCGCCTTCGCGGCTGCGGCCGCCGACGTGGCCGCGTGGGCCGGTGGGACCTTCCTGCGTCCAATAGCCTGGGCACGACGTCCGCTGTCCCCCCTTGTCCCCGAACAAGACGCTCGGTGGACTGGCGGGGGCCGTCATCGGGGCCGCCCTCATCCTCACCCTGCTGGGCGACATCACCGCCCGGCCTGGTGATCGCCGTCGGTCTGGGCGGCGTCCTAGGGAGACCTTCTGGAGTCTCTCGTCAAGCGCACCGTCGGGGTCAAGGACGCCGGTGCCTGGCTGCCCGGGTTCGGGGGTCTTCTGGACCGCGTCGACTCCCTGCTCCTGGTCCTGCCTCTGGCCGCCGTTCTGGGGTGAGTGGGCCGATCTCTCCGACGTCCGCCCCAGCCCCGTCCTGTCTCTCCGCCTCCGAGCCGCCCTCCTCCATCGCCCGCACAACCCACGGAAAGGTAGCCCGATGCCTCTTCAGATCCCCTCGGTGCCAGGTTCGGCCGAGATCGCCTCGGCAGGACGACGCCTGCGATCGATTGTGCGAACGCCCCCAGAAGGTCACCTGGCGCGCGGTACTGCGTCAGCGCTTCTGGTCCGCCGTCATCGCTCCGTTCGGGGGCGTTCGGGTCGAGGGCGAGTTCGAGGCCGACGGCCCCTACGTCGTCGTCGCCAACCATGGCTCCCACGCGGACACGATCGCGATGATGAGCGCCTCCCACCCTCATGCGGGTGGTCACGGTCGCTGCCCAGGACTACTGGTTCACCCGTCGCTCGCGTCGCCTCGTGGCCAGGGGACTGCTGGGCGCCTACCCGGTGCGGCGCGACGGCGAGGGCGCCTACGAGGAGCTGCGGGGCACGCTGGCCAACCGGGTGGCCGAGTCGATGAGCATTCTCATCTTCCCCGAGGGCACCCGCTCCACGGATGGCAGCATGAGCCGCTTCCACTCCGGGGCCGCCCGACTCGCACGAGACTTCGGGATCCCTGTGCTACCGGTGGCTCTGGTGGGGACGCGAGAGATGATGCCGAAGAAGAGCGGCCTGCCCCGTTACTCCCCCGTCGAGGTACGCGTCGGCGAGCCGATCGCCCCCAGTGATGACGTGGAGGGCGTCAGCGACCGGGCGCGCGAGCAGATCGTGGAGATGCTCCAGCGCCCCCGCAGACCCGAGCCGGTCTCAGACATCTTCACCGTCCTGCGCACCGCGATGGAGGGCGGCCGCGGAGACGCCGTGATGTTCGTCTGGGGCATGGCCGAGGCCATCTCCTTCCCGATCATGGCGGAGATGAGCCAGGTGTGGCTGGGGCTGACCCACCCAGAGCGGATGTGGCGGCGGGCGGCGATGGTCGTGGCGGGCTCAGTCACCGGGGTGGCAGTCACGCACCTGCTGACCCGGGGCGGACACCAGCCTCCCGCGCCGTGGACCACACCGGAGATGAGGACGGCGACCTCCCGTTACCTGCGCCGGGGCCCCCGCGGGTACTGGAAGCAGGCACTGACCGGGATCCCGGTGAAGCTCTTCGCCGCCGAGTCCGGGCGCCGTGACCTTCTTCTGCCCTCAGTCGTCATTCACGCGGCCGGCGAGCGTGCTGTGCGCATGGCGGCCTCCACCGCCATCGTCAGGACACTGGGCAAGCCGTTGGGACCGATCACCCGGCAGCACTACGGCCCCTACCTGGCGGCCACCGGCGTCGTCTTCGCCACCGCGCTTCGAGGCGTCATCAGACACTGGCAACGCCCGAGGCGTCCTGGACGCCCATGCTCACCCGCGTAGCAGCAGCCGCGCGGTCGGGAGACGTCAGGCAGAGGCGGGCAGAGCTCAGACACGCCCCTTCGAGGGCTCTCGTCCCTCCTCCTCGCCGGCCACGACCAGGGCCTCCTGAAGGGTGAAGTTGCCGTTGTAGAGCGCCTTACCGACGATCGCGCCCTCCAGTCCCAACGGCACCAGACGACGCAGCGCGACCAGGTCGTCGAGATGGGCGATACCGCCCGAGGCGACCACCGGCGCCGCAGTCCTCTGACAGACCTCGGTGAGCAGGGCGGTGTTGGGGCCGCTCAGCGTCCCGTCCCGAGTGACGTCGGTGACGACATAGCGTGCGCATCCTGCGGTATTGAGCCGCTCAAGGGTCTCCCACAGGTCTCCGCCCTCCTTGGTCCAGCCCCGGGCGGCCAAGGTGGAGCCGCGCACGTCGAGGCCCGACGGCAATCTTCTCCCCGTGCTCGGCGATGACCCGTTCGGTCCACTCGGGGTCCTCCAGAGCCGCCGTTCCCAGGTTGACCCGAGCGGCTCCGGCGGACAGGGCCCGGGCCAGTGAGGCGTCATCACGGATGCCTCCGGAGAGCTCCACCTTGATACCGACCTCGCCGACGATGCGTGCGAGCAGCCTCATGGTTGGAGCCACGTCCGAAGGCTGCGTCGAGGTCCACCAGGTGGATCCATGCAGCCCCGGCTCCCACCCAGTCCCGGGCTGCGTCGACGGGGCTGCCGTAATCCGTCTCTGAACCGATCGCCCCTTGAAGGAGGCGAACGGCCTTGCCATCGGCGACGTCGACGGCGGGAAGTAGAGTGAGCATGCGTTTCTCCTGCGGTGGTCGTGGGCTGGCTCGGGTGGGGTTCAGAGAGTCGTCAACCAGTTGCGCAGCAGCTGAGCCCCTGCGTCACCGGACTTCTCGGGGTGGAACTGCGTGGCGCACAGGGCACCGTTCTCGACGGCGGCGATGAAGTCGTGCCCGTGAGCCGCCCAGGTGACCTGGGGCAGACGGGTGGGACCGCGACCGAGCAGCTCGGCAGGGTCCTCAGTGGCCGCATAGGAGTGGACGAAAGTAGAAGCGCTCGTCGGCAACGCCGTCGAACAGAACGGAGCCCGAGGGAGGGCGGACACGGCTCCACCCCATGTGCGGCACGACGTCGGCACTCAGGCGGGACACGGTGCCGGGCCACTGGCCCCAGTCCCTCCTCAGCGGTCCCATGCTCCTCGGGAGCGCTCGAACATGACCCTGCATACCCACGCAGATTCCCCAGGACCGGCCGTCCACCGGCCAGGCGCCGCTCGATGAGACGAGGGGCGTCAACCGCCCGCAGCTGCTCCGTGACCGCGCCGAAGGCACCCACCCCGGGGACCACGAGCCCGTCGGCCTGGGCGACCTCATGCGGGTCGCTGGTGAGGGTCACCTGCGCGCCGACGCGTTCCAGAGCGCGCACCGCCGAGCGGACGTTGCCGGATCCGTAGGACAGGACGGTGACGCGTGGCGCTTGCATGTGACATACCCTACCGTCCCGGCAGATCGTTCTGAGTGTCCTCCACACTATGAAACGCCCTCTGACGTGCGCAGAACCAGGACCGGCAGCGCCGGCTCAACAGCCTTGACTCAACGGTTTTCGGTGATGCGTTGAGCTGATCGTGGTCGTGAGCAGGGACAGCGCCGGGACACGGCACCGATTGTGCGATCCGAAGCCGGGTAGTCGGCTTCCTTTCACGATTCCGCAAGATGGGCGAGTATTCATCCGTGAGCATGCAGTTCCCTCCGGCCAGGTCCCTCCGCCGCCTCTGGCGCCTTCGCCGGCACCCCCACCTCTGGCACCTTCGCAGTCCTTCTCGAGCCACTCCCGCGCAGCGGCCGGCACAGGATCAGGCGGGTCCAGCGGGTCGCGCAGCGCTACGCCGTTCTCCATCCCCGGAGTACGGATCACCTCAGTGCTGGGACGCGGAGGCTTCGCCACGGTCTACGCCGGGGTGCAGGACTCCCTGGAGCGTCCAGTCGCCGTCAAGGTGGATTCCCGCCCCTTGGATGATCCTCGCAATGAGCGGCGGTTCATGCGCGAGGTGCAGGCGGCCTCGCGGATCTCGGGGCATCCTCACGTGGTCTCGCTGGTCGACACGGGCAAGCTGCCCGATCTGCGCCCCTACCTGGTCATGGAGCTGTGCGCGGGCGGCAGCCTCTACGACCTCGTCTCACGCGGCCCGACCCCGCCTCCGACGCCGTGGCTCTGGTGGAGGCCGCGGCCTCGGCTCTGGGGCGGCCCACGCGGCCGGTGTCATGCACCGGGACGTCAAACCGGCCAACATCCTTCTGGACTCCCTACGGCTCTCCTCGTCTGTCGGACTTCGGCATCGCTGCCGTCCAGCGCGAGGGTCAGGATCCCACCGTGACCCTGGAGTGCCTCACCCCAGACTTCGCCGCACCGGAGGCCTTCATGCTGGCCAGCCCCGGCCCCGAGGGGGATGTGTGGTCCATGGGGCGGTGCTCCGCCCTGCTGACGGGTCGAGGCCCCCGGCGAGGCCCCGACGGTGTGCAGCGCAGCCTGCCGGAGATCGTCCGTTCTCTCGACGACCCCCTCGACCTCAGCGACCCGCACGTCCCCGAGGTCCTGCTTCCGCTTCTGAGCAAGGCGATGGCTCCGGACCCCGAGCACCGCTTCCGCGACGGCACCGAGCTCACCGGGGCCCTGGGGCAGATCCGTGAGCAGCTCGGGACGGGAACCTGGCTGTCGGCGGGCCAGTGACCTCATTGCGGCTGGTTGAGGCCGGACTGGCGCCGCCTCAGCCCGACCAGAGGACGGGATCGCCCGACTCCGATGCTCGGAGCGTTGCACCGCAGTGGCCATCATCCGACTCCGTCTTCCCGGTCCGCGCAGCCGGCTCCTCAGGCTCCGCCGCCTCAGCCCCCTCAGTCGTCTCAGGCGGGCTGGAGCCCTCCGAGAAGGCGTTGGTGAACGCCCCCGCCTCGGCTCAGCCGAGCTCAGTCGATGAGACTCTCCGGCCGAGAGCGCCGTCAGGCAGGTCTGCGTTCCGGAGCGATCGGCGCAGTCGTCGGCCTGGTCGTCGGTCTGAGCGCAGGCTGGGTGGCGGGCGCCCGTCTGGCTCCTGCGGCCAGTGCCACCAGGGCGCCTTCGGCCGCGTCCCAGTCCTCATCGTCGGGTCAGGACGTCGTCTCGACCCCGCCGCACCCGGTGGGTACCTGTCTGGCGGGGACCACCTCGATCTCGGGTCAGACAACGGCCAGGAAGGTCAGCTGCAACGAACCCCACTCATGGGAGGTCTACCAGGTGGGGACCCTGGCGGAGAGCACCTCGGGGTCCAGCGATGACGACCTGGCAGCTGATCCCAACGTGCAGGCCACCTGCACCTCAGAGGCCGCCCAGCAGTATGGGGCGAGCGATCCGAGCACATCGGTACTGGGACCGGGGAGGCCGGCTGGAATGCCGGGAAGGGGGGCTTCTCCTGCATCGCCTCGGACAAGAGCGGGCAGCGCACGAGCTCCCTACGCCGGTTAGGAGCCGCTGCCGCACCCTCAGCCGGCAGGGGCAGCTCGTAGCTGTGGCATCCCGTGTGACGTCACTGCGGGGGACGGCGCAGGCCGCGTCCGAACCAGCGCATCGCCCGGGGTGCCTTGATCTCGGAGGACTTCACCGCGCCCGGGACGTCGTCGGCGTCGATGACTCCTAGGAGCACGTCCTCGACGACCTGGTCCATGGAGGCCAGCAGGAGCCCCGCGGAGGCCTCCTCACCGGGCTGGCCGTTGGTGAAGTGCCGGGCGGTGATCGTCCCGGACAGGCCGGATTCGATACCGACGTCGGTGGCCAGGTCGGCGGTCATGAGGACCGCGCCGGCTCGCGACAGGCGAGAGAGCTGGGCGGCCAGCTCCGCGGCCTCAGCGGGTTCGGAGTCGGAGCCGCCGAGCAGCTCGGCCACGTCCCAGTCCGAGTGGGCGGAGACGAACTGCTTGACCGCGAAGGCCCCGTTGGAGGAGGGCACCACGGTGCAGTCGAGGTCCATCAGGGAGCACATTCCGGCCAATCCATCAGCCCGGTTCAGCGGTGTCATGACGACGGCGACCTTGACCGCCCGAGGAGCCTGGTCGTCGGACTGACCGGGCACGAAGGAGCTCAGGGAGTCGGCCGCGGCGGCGATCTGCGCCTCCTGGGCGTCGGTGAGCCGGGAGACGCCCTCGGTGTCCTCCGTCTGGCCCCTGTCCCCCGCTCAGGGGATGGTAGGTGTTGTGGGGACGTCGTCGGGACTCACTTCTGCCGGCGTGCTCTCCCCTCGACACCGGCCGATACGGAGTCGACCTCGGACCGGGGCCTCCTGGCCCGGTTCGCTTCGGGCGTCCTGAAGAATCCCCATGTCTCCGCTCGAGAGGTCGTCTGGGAGCTCCACGTCACCCATGAGGGCGGCGAACTCGGCGTCCAGGTCGCGCTGGTGGTCCTGCTGGTCGTCGCGGTTCCCGTCGGGCCGGGGGGTCTGATCCATCACAGGCTTCCCTTCGTGGATGGGATGGTCTCGACGCGGGGGTCGTCCTCCACGGCGGCGCGCAGGGCGCGGGCCAGGGCCTTGAACTCGGCCTCGGCGATGTGGTGGGGATCGCGCCCGGCCAGGACACGCACGTGCAGGCAGATACCGGCGTGGTAGGCGATGGCCTCCAGTACGTGACGCACCATGGAACCGGTGAAGTGACCGCCGATGAGGTGGTGAACGAAAGCCTCGGACTCGCCCTCGTGCACCAGGTAGGGGCGTCCGGAGATGTCGACGACGGCATGAGCCAGGGCCTCGTCCAAGGGAACGCTGGCCTCGCCGAAGCGGCGGATGCCGCGCTTGTCACCCAGGGCTGCGCGCAGGGCCTCACCGATGCAGATGGCGGTGTCCTCCACAGTGTGGTGCACGTCGATCTCGGTGTCGCCGGTGGCACGCACCGTCAGATCGATGAGCGAGTGGCGCCCCAGCGCGGTGAGCATGTGGTCGTAGAAGGGGACGGTGGTGGAGATGTCGGTCTGGCCCGTGCCATCGAGGTTGATCTCGACGACGACGCTTGACTCGCTCGTGGCTCGTTCAATGCGCGCGGTACGGCTCATAGGTGCTTCCTCAGCATCGTGTGTCGCGCTTTTCAGCGGCGTGGTTCATAGGTATCTCAATCGATAGCAACCCTACCGGTCCCAGGCGGTGATCGCTGCCGGCGTCCTCGTCATCCGCCGATGGCTGCGACCAGGGCTCGGCGGAGGCGCTCCATCTCGGCGGGTGTGCCGATACTGGCCCGCAGGAAGCCCTCGGGGCCGACGACGCGGATGAGGACCCCGGCGTCGAGCAGGCGCCTCCAAACGGTATCGCGGTCCGGGAACGGGCCGAACAGGACGAAGTTGGCGTCCGAGTCGTGCGCGGTCAGGCCCTGGGCCCGCAGCCAGTCCACGAAAGCATCGCGCTCATTGCGCAGGGAGGCCACCTGAGCCATGAGCTCCTCACGGTGAGACAGGGCGGCCAGGGCCGCGGCCTGGGTGACGGCGGACAGGTGATAGGGCAGGCGCACGATGCGCAGGGCATCAACCAGGGCACTGTCTGCGGCCAGGTAGCCCAGGCGCAGGCCGGCGGCCCCGAAGGCCTTGGACATGGTGCGGGTGACGGCCAGGTGCGGGTTGGCCGACCCCACCAGCTCCAGGGCGCTGGGCACGCCCGGGCGGCGGAACTCGGCGTAGGCCTCATCGATGACGACGACGCAGTCGCTGGCACGGGCCGGTGAGCCGATCCCGGCTCCGAGCATGGGGCCGTGACCGCGCGCCGCCTCGAGGATCCGCCTGATGTCCTCAAGTGGCAGGGCCGTTCCAGTCGGGTTGTTGGGGCTGGCCAGAATGACGACGGCCGGTCGCAGCTCGTTGATCGCTGTCACCGCGGCGTCGACATCGAGCGTGAAGTCCTCCCGGCGCGGTCGCGTGACGTAGTCGGTCAGTGTGTCCCGGGCGTACTCGGGGTACATCGAGTAGGTGGGGGTGAAGGTCAGGCAGGTGCGCCCGGGGCCGCCGAAGGCCTGGAGCACGTGGAGCATGATCTCGTTGGAGCCGTTGGCCGCCCAGATCTGCTCAGGGGCCGGGTGCGCATCGGACTCGGCCTTGAGATAGTCCGCGAGCGCGGCCCGCAGCCGGGGGAAGTCCCGCTCCGGGTAGCGGTTGAGGCCCTGGGCGGCCTGCGCCACGGCGGTGGCGATCGACTCGATGACGGCGGCCGAGGGCGGATAGGGGTTCTCGTTGACGTTCAGCCGCACGGGGACGTCGATCTCGGGAGCCCCGTAGGGGGCCTCACCGTCCAGGTCCGGTCTCAGGGGCAGGTTCGCGCTCACACCAGGAGTCTACGGCTCGGTCTGCTGCAGCGGACGGGGTCCCGCAGCAGGAGGTGCCGGGCACCGAGGAGGCGGCCGCAGTGTCCTGCTGCGGGCCTTGTCAGTGCGGCTCGCTGGTGAGCATGATCTCCTGGAAGTCGAGGCGGTTCAGGGCGTGCTCCAGGAGTCGGCCGAGTAGAGACCCTCGTCACCGGCGTCGAGAAGGGCCTCGCGCTGGGCTCGGATCATGTCCAGGGCGCGCTCTCGCACAGGGGCGAGCTCGTCGTGGCGCCAGGTGGGGTCGGCCCAGGCCTTGGCAACGGCTGCCGGCGAGACGACGATGTCATTGCCCTCTCTGCGCACGAGGCCGTGCTGCTCAGAGGCGGGGCTGGGGCTCTCGCTGTTCTCGGGGTCGAGGGGCGGTCTGCGACGCCTTGTCCAGCTCAGGCGTGCTCGTCGTCGCCTGAGCGTCTGGGGTGCCGGGGCCTGTGGCACCGGTGATCACGGCGTGCTGGGAGGCGCCGTGGGTGCCGACGGAGGCGACGTCGCGGGCGGCGTTGACCAGCAGCGAGATGACGGCGGCCTTCTCCTCCTCGTCGGCGGGTCCGGCCATGGCGGGCCTGACGAGGCGGACCAGTGCGGGCAGCGTGAGGCCTTGGATCGTCAGTGAGCCGGCGGCCACGAGCATGGACACCAGGAGGAGGAAGGGGTAGTGAGGCGCTGTGGTCGGCAGGGTCTGGGCGGCTGCCAGGGTGATGGCGCCGCGCATACCCGCCCAGACGATGACGGCGCCCTCGCGTGTGCCCAGGGGCTCGGCCGCGAAGTAGTCCAGGTCGGCGCCCCGGCGTCTGACCCGGCTGGAGGCGGCGTGCGCGCCGGGCGATGCCTCGTGGCTGGTCTCTTGGCGGAGCCTGCGCTGAACCTGCGCCAAGGGGCTCCGGTCCCAGGGCACCGGGGCATCTCGGACTCTCCGCGTACAATGGCCGAGCAGCGGTTCTGGAACTGGTGGATGGCCTCCCTCGTTCTCCCGCCAGTGGATCGCCCATCGCGCGGTCCGGTGGCTGAGGACCTTGAGCATTGGTGCCACCACGAGGGCCCGGATGATGACGGTGAGGGAAGCCGGCGACGACAGCGACCGCGATGGCCCGCACAACACCGAGAGCTGAGGCGTCGACCTTCTCCACGACGCCGAAGAACTCCAGCCCCATGACCAGGAAGATGAGTCCTTCCAGGGTGAGCTCGACGGTGTGCCAGTTGGTGCGTGAGGCCACCCGGTGGGCCGGCGGCAGCATCCGGGGGCCGCGGTGGCCGGTGATGAGCCCGGCGACGACGGCTGCCACGAGGCCCGAGCCGTGCATGTGCTCGGCCGGTATCGCCGCGAGGAAGGGGACGGTGAAGGACACGACCGTGTCCACGGTGGGGTCGGTGATGTGGGAGCGCACCCGCAGGCTCACCTCACCGACGAGCCAGCCCACGCCCAGGGCCACGAGGACCGCCAGGGCGAAGCCGCCCAGGACGCCGCCGATGCTGACACCGCCGGATGTGGCCGCGGAGATGGCTGAGGACAGGACCACCAGGGCGGTGGCATCGTTGAGGAGCCCCTCCCCCTCCAGGACGGTGATGATGCGCTGGGAGACGCCCAGCCGGCGGGCGATGGAGATGGCCACGGCGTCGGTGGGACTGAGGATCGCCCCCATGGCGATGGCCCAGGCCAGGGAGAGTCCCGGGACCAGGACGGTGAGGACCCCGCCGATCACTGCCGCGGACAGGGGCACCAGCAGGATGGCCAGCACCGCCACCGGTGCGAGCTCGCGGCGGAAGTTGATGGTGGAGATGCTCACCGCCGTCGAGAACAGCAACGGGGGAAGGACTCCTTCCAGAACCAGCTGGGGGTCCAGCTCGATCGCCGGGATGAAGGGCAGGAAGCCCACCGCCGTGCCTCCGGCCAGGAGGATCAGCGCCGGGGCGACGCCGATGCGGTCGCTGAGCTGAGATGCCGCCGCAATGGCCAGAGCGCCCAGTACGGCGATGATGAGGAGGTCCATGGGCCCAAGGGTATCCAAGGGCCGTGCCGCCTTGATCGTCCGCGCTACCGTGGTTCTGTGACGATCACAGGCCCCGCTGAGGATGCTGAGCGCTCCGCGCACCCCGATCTGCCCGACTCGCCCGTGCGTGAGCGCGCCGAGACCGTCCTGCGCGAGCTCGTGGGTCGCGACGACGCGCACCTGCGCAAGGACCAGTGGAGGGCGATCGAGGCGCTTGTCGTCGCTCACCGCCGTGCGCTGGTGGTCCAGCGCACCGGTTGGGGGAAGTCGGCAGTGTACTTCGTGGCGACGGTACTGCTGCGAGAGGGCTGGGGAGGCTGGCGGCCGGGCGACCCACCGCCCTCCCCGGGGCGCGAGGCGGCGCCGGGGCGAGCGTCATCATCTCGCCACTGCTGGCCCTGATGCGCGACCAGGTGGCCGCTGCCGAGCGTGCCGGGATCCGGGCCGTGACCATGAACTCGGCCAATGTCACCCAGTGGGATGAGATTCAGGCCCGGGTGCGCGCGGGTGAGGTCGATGTCCTGCTGGTGTCCCCGGAGCGTCTTAACAACCCGGTCTTCCGCGATGAGGTACTCCCCCACCTGGCTGCAAGCGCCGCTCTGGTCGTCATTGACGAGGCCCACTGCATCTCGGACTGGGGCCATGACTTCCGTCCTGACTACCGGCGCATCGGCACTCTGCTGGCCGGCCTGCCACCGCGCACCCCCGTCCTGGCGACGACGGCGACCGCGAACTCCCCGGGTCAGCGCCGATGTCGCTGAGCAGCTGGGAGCGTCCCTGGAGGAAGGCGGGACTGCAGGAGAGCAGGTTCTGGTGCTGCGGGGAGCCCTGGAGCGCGACTCCCTCCACCTGGGGGTCAAGGTCCTGCCGGATGCCGCCTCCCGCCTGGCCTGGCTGGCCGACTACATCCGCCGTGCTCCCGGGAGCGGCATCGTCTACTGCCTGACGGTATCGGCGGCGCTGGAGATCGCCGAGTACCTGCGCACGACCGGCACGGAGGTGGTCGCCTACACAGGACAGACCGACGCCGCCGAGCGCGAGCGCCTGGAGGAGGACCTCAAGGCCAACCGGGTCAGGGCGCTGGTGGCCACCTCCGCTCTGGGAATGGGCTTCGACAAGCCGGACCTGGCCTTCGTGGTGCACGTGGGGGCTCCTTCCTCACCGGTGAGCTACTACCAGCAGGTGGGGCGCGCCGGTCGCGGTGTGGAGCGGGCCGAGGCGGTCCTGCTGCCCGGCGCTGAGGACCGGGCCATCTGGGAGTGGTTCGGCTCGCAGGGCTTCCCGCCCGAGGACCATGTTCGTGCGGTCCTGGACGCCCTGGAGGAGCGGAGGGCCGAGGGTGCCGGGGCGGCGTCGACGGCGGTGCTGGAGACAGTGACCCCGTTGCGGCGCACTCGGCTGGAGTCCACGCTCAAGGTTCTTGACGTTGACGGCGCCGTGCAACGAGTTCGTGGTGGCTGGGAGTCCACCGGCCGGCCCTGGTCCTATGACGCACGGCGTTACGCGAGAGTCGATGCCGCGCGCCGGGCCGAGCAGGAGGCGATGGTCGCCTATGAGGGACTCGGGGACGATCCCGGCCCCGGAGCAGGGAGCCGTCCCCTGCCGGATGGCCTTTCTGAGGTCGGCGCTCGATGATCCCCTCCTTGAGCCGGGATGGCGCTGCGGAGCCTGCGACCTGTGCGGGGGCCTGGAGCTGCCTGAAGCCCCTCGACCAGGAGCAGGTCGGTGCCGCTCGTCAGGCGCTCGGGCGCGCGGGGGTCGAGCTGCGGGCACGCCGCCAGTGGCCCACCGGGATGGATCGATTGGGCCTGGGCCACCCTCAAGGGCCGTATCGGAGCCGACCGTCAGGCGGCGACCGGTCTGGCCGTGGGGAGGCTGGACGGGTTGGGGACCTCGGGAGCACTGCGTGAGCTGGTGGCCTCCGCCGCCGACGGCGAGGTCCCGGTGGTCGTGAGACCGCAGGTCCTGAGACGGTGGACCGGCTCGGCGAGATCATCCGCGGTGAGCAGGACTCGCCGGTTCCCGACAGGCCGGACAAGCCGCTCGCCGTCGTGGTCGTGGACTCTCGCACCCGTCCCCGCATGGTCCGCGGGCTGGGGCACGCCGTGGCCACGCGACTGGGCGCCAGAGCCCTGGGCGTCGTGGGTCTGGCCGGCCAGGACCCGCCACAGCACGATGTGGGCTCCGCGTTTCGCCTGGCACAGGTGGCCCGCAGCCTGACGCTCCGGGAGTGGTCGGATCAGGCCCTTGAACAGCTGCGGGACTGCGTCGTGGTGCTCGTGGACGACTGGAGCGACTCCGGCTGGACGCTCACGCTGGCGGCCTTTCTCCTGCGCGAGGCGGGAGCGGTGGCGGTCCACCCCTTCGTCATGGCACAGAGATAGGGGCCGGCGGGTGACCTCAGCAGCCGGCGTCCACCAGCCCGGCGTACTAGAAACCAGTGGAGACGGCGGCCAGCGCCGGAGCCACCTGCCCCCCAGGGGTCCCGACCTGGTCCTCCAGGTAGTACCACCAGAAGGGGGCTCCCCAGGCATCGGATCGCCCCAGCGCCGCACCGGTGACGTGCTCGGCCACGGCGGTGCGGGCCGCCGCAGGGTCGGAGGCCGAGCCGAACCACCAGGGGCCGGCGTTGAGGTCCTCACCCCCGTACCCGAGCTCGGTCACGGCGATCCGGGAGGAGGAGAAGGCGGCCTCCAGAGTGTTCAGGACCCGATCAGCGGCTGTTCCCAGCGGATGGAGCTGGGGGTAGACGGACAGCCCCACAACGTCGATCAGCTCCCTGATAGATGCGGGGATCTCCCTGGCGGCATAGCTGAACAGGGAGTATGTCGGGTCTGTCTGCCCGAGCTGGTAGTACAGGGTCAGCACGGTCGTGGCACTGGTGCGATCACGCACGGCCTGGGCCGCTCGCTGCGCCTTGGCCACCGGCCCACCGCCCAGCCAGTCCCCACCGATCTCGTTGCCGACCTCCCAGGCATCGACGTTGGGAAGCGCCTTGATGAGGGCGTCGACCCGCATGTCCCAGGCGGCGTCGGTCAGGACGACCATGTCGTGGGAGTCGCAGATCTGGACCAGGGCCTGACCTCCCTGCGCGTGCAGGGACTCCACCGTGCCGCGCCAGCCGGCCATCTCCTGAGCATCATGGGGGTCACCGATCACCAGGCGGGCCGACACCTTCCGCTTGCCGCCCCCGGGTCCGCCGGGGGCGAGGGCGGCAGCGATCTCGGCGGCCGTGGGCACTCGAGTGAAGGTCACCCCGATGACGGCGTCCTGCGGCGCCTGGGCCGCCAGCACCCGGTCCAGGGCGAGCTGGGCCCCTGCGGCGGACTCCAGGGCGGAGCTCGCCAGGCGGCCTCGCTCCGTCCCAGGACTGGGCCGTGGCGCAGGCGTCCAGAGACTTTTGGGCGGAGGCCCGCAGCGTGCCTGCCTCATCGGCGCCCTTGAGACCATTCGCGGTGGCCCGCTGGTAGCGCTCGGCCTGCCGCTCGTGAAGGGTCCTGGCCGCCAGCTCCAGGAGATCGTGCTCACCGGAGGCCGGCAGGTCCACCATGAGGGCTGAGTACCCATGGCTGGTGGGCCACGACATGGTCAGCGTGCAGGCACGCGCGGTAGGCACATCGATGCCGATGACACCACCCTCATCCTGGTAGAGGGGGCCGACGGCGATGACCTCCAGGGTCTTGGCATCCAGCAGCGCGTCGTCATAGCCGACCTCGCCCTTGCCGTTGGACTGGATGCGTCGCAGCGCCTCGAGGTTGAGGGCGTTGCCCTGAGCGTCACTGACGTGAAGGCTCAGATGGGTGGTTGCACCGTCTCCCATCGCTTGCGGAGTCACATTCGCGTGGCCGCAGGAGGACACTGACGTCGCCAGAATCCCGGTGCCCAGGAGCGCCAGTGCCCTTCTGCGGTTGGTCTCAAAAGTCATGGAAGTATTCTTCCAGCCTCTTGAGAGACACTTCGACCGAACGGCCTCATGTCCGCGAATCCGGGGCCCCTGAATATCACAGCCGTCGCCGTAGTCATCTCAGCTGCGAGGCCGGCACGAAGGTGTAACCCTCGGCCTTGATACCGGTGACGATCCTCTTCAGCTCGGCCAGCGGGTAGTAGGGGTGGAAGAAGAAGCTGGCCGTGGCGTGGGTGTTGACCAGGTTGAGCTTGGCCGCGTCGATGACCTCCTGAGCCAGGCGCGGCGGGTGCTGGTTGATCTCGTTGGGCTCGAAGTTACCCAGGTTCTCGGGCAGGACGTGGGTTCCGTAGGGATCGTTGACCGCATAGGGGAAGAACTGCCCGTAGTAGTCGTGGGGACCGGCCTGGGTGTTGGTCAGGGTGCCGGCGTAGAGGAGCTCGCGCTCGTAGCGCGCCGGGTAGTGCTCGCCGATGCCGTAGTAGGCCTCACGGGTGGCTGAGTAGTGCGGGGTCTCGAAGATCTCCGGAGTCGGTAGGCCGACCTCGCCGAAGATCTGGCGTCCCTGGTCCACACGCTCAGCGGCCCACGCCTGGGAGGTGCCCGGCAGGGCTCCTCCGATCTGGACGAAGGACTTGTCCTCGCAGTCGACGGCCGGGGCCTTGGTGTCGTTGGTGGCCGAGCACCACGAGCGGATGAACTCGAAGTCGTCGGCGGAGACGGCGTTGTAGGGATTGTCCAGGGTTCCGAACTGGTGGGTGGTGCCGTGCTGGATGATCGTCCCGCCCTTCTTCACCGCGTCCTGGAGGACGGCCACCAGCTCCGGGGAGTCCTCGAGAGTGAGCTCCTTGGGCGTCCCGTTGTTCTCGGTGCCCTTGGGGTCGACGTACTTGGGCACCACTGCCATCTGGAAGGGCACGTTCTCACTGTGGAGGTAGTCGACGATCGCCTGCAGCTCCTCGGGGTCGCTGTCGGGGGTCACGTCCTCCAGGCGCACAGCGGCCTGGCGGAGCTGCTGGGCGCCGGGCTGGAGGAAGTCCAGGAGGATGTCGGCAGCGGCGATGTACCGGTCCTGCTCACCCAGGTAGGTCAGCGGGATCTCACCGATGAAGGTCAGTCCGGATGAGCTGACCGCCCAGGGGAAGGAGGTGGTGCCGGACTGGGCGACGGACGCGCAGGCGGTGGCCGCGCCGTCGGGCTTGGAGCACTCGGCGCGCCCCAGGACCGTGACGTCCTTCTCGCGGATGATGTGCGGGGCGATGATCCCACCGGAGTTGAGCTCGCTGCGCTTCAGGGAGGCACCGTTGTAGCTGATCCTGGTGACCCGGTCGGTGGAGTCGATGTAGGAGGTGGCGGCGTCCCATCCGTAGCGCTGAGTGAAGGCGGTGCGGTCGGCGTCGGTCTTGGTCAGCTGCCAGATGTTGAAGCCGGTCCACATGACCGGGATGTTGCCGGTGAGGGCATCGTCGATGAAGGCCCGTGGCAGGGGCTCGTCGTAGGTGGAGCCGACGTAGACCACGTTGGTGAAGCGACCGGCCAGGCCTGCGACGTAGTCCTTGACCGGAAGGGTCGTCACGGTTCCGGAGTGACTGGCCAGGGTGCCCATGCTCAGGGCGTAGTACTCCCCCAGCTTGGCGTAGTCACCGGTGGTGTCGAACAGGACCAGGGTCGATGCCGGTCCCGCCTCCTGGTTGGAGAAGGTCACCGCACCGGCAGGTACATCGGGCGCATTCTGTTTGAGGTCACGGATCTTGACCTGTCCTGCGGCGGGAGCAGGCTTGTTGAGATCAATGTCGGCCTGCTTGTCACCCCTGAGGGGAAGCTCTTCTTGGCCGCCGCGGCTGGTTCAGGCGGAGCCGGCAGCGGGTTCTTGGCCGGGTCGGCGTCGTTGGGCTGTGCTCCACCGGCCGGCTTGGCCGCTGCGGCCTGGGCCGCGACCGGAACCTGCGCGCCGGTGGCGGGAACGGCCTGGGCGGGGCCGACTGAGGCGATGGAGCTGCCCAGGCACACCGCGATGGCGGCCAGTGCGCAGCGACGGCGTCGTGCAGACAGAAGGGTCGGCAGGATCGTCGAGCACTCCTTGGACGAGGTGGGAACGGGCTCGAACTCGGGAAGGGGAACACCGCGGCCGAACAGGGCGGCGATGACGGCCAGGATGCGCTTGCAGGCGTGCCCGTCGCCGTAGGGGTTGGCGGCCTGGGCCATGGCCGCGTAGGCCGCCTCGTCGGTCAGCAGGGTGGAGACCCGCTCGACGATGCGGTCCTCGTCGGTCCCGACCAGATCGGCGACCCCGAAGGCGATGGCCTCGGGACGCTCGGTGTTGTCCCGCATGACCAGGACAGGTTTGGACAGGGCTGGGGCCTCCTCCTGAACACCGCCGGAGTCGGTGAGGACGACGTCGCAGCGGTCGATGAGGGCG